>LDNP01000008.1_pt8 | contig 2433 bp, 8 predicted proteins | sample 350541 | NCBI WGS metagenome assembly LDNP01 (sample SAMN03646988, study PRJNA283341) | glacier metagenome | biome: Glacier; material: Cryoconite; isolation source: sample ML 0.2 micron filtrate containing viruses sediment from cryoconite holes | place: Svalbard: Ny-Alesund, Midtre Lovenbreen glacier... | reverse complement strand
TTCACAATGAACGTTATTAACATTTTAGAGTGGCTTTTCCTTATCGGATTTGGATTAGCCGTAGCAGGTTTTGTTTTCCAAATAGTATTTGGCTTTTTATCAGTTGGGATTATGCTTATTGTAACCGCAGTAGGGTTTCTAGGAAAGAAAATTATCGAAGTGTTTACCCGTAAACCTAACAACTAAGTTATGAACCTTACGACTCTAGAACAAAGCAAATGGCTAAAATCCGTCGGAGCGCCGCAAGATACGTATTTTGGTTGGGATGAATTACCTAGCGGAAAGTCTATCCTTGTTCATCGAGTTTACTGGAACAAAGACAGCCAAATAAGCGCATTAAATCGAGGTGAAATGATAAACGTTACCAAAGATCCTATTGCCGCATATGATCTGGAATCCCTGATTGAGTGGATGGGGAAAGATTTTATGAAACTTGTACATCAAGGTGACGGTAGTTGGGCAATTTGGGGAGATAATGGTACGTCGTACTGTTGTTATAAAACACCTTTAGAAGCCGTCTACGCCCTTGCCGAATACATGCACCTAACAACTAAGGTATGAGTGAAACACAAGTATCAAAAAATACTGATGTAGAAATATACCGCCGTCCATCTAAAGATGGATTGAGTGAATACTATGAACCGAGTATCCATGTTACCAAAGATGGAGCTATCGGCATAAATCTGGCAGGCCATGTAATTGTTATGCCAATAGAAAAGTGGTTTGCCGCAGCCGAAGCACTACACCAACCTAACAACTAAGGTATGAACTGGCCAGCCGATGACAACAAAGAATACTACGGAGAAACAAAGAAACCGAAAAAGACTATTTCAGAAAAATTAGCTTTTTATGATAGGGAATTATTAAGGTCAGTAATTCAGGCAAATAATTCTAGATTTAAGGAAAATATACCAGTACCTCCATCACTTAACCAACCTAACAACTAAGGTATGAAAAACCCACTTCACCAACATCAATGGATGGACGTATCCACCAACTACGTTGCACCTATTGAATCGACTGACGATATGGAACGCTACGGCTACACACGCCTTTTTCAACGCTGTGAGAAGTGCGGGGAGTATCAGGAGAGTGTTCGAGCTGGACATTTAGTTATCAGGGAGGTATTGGAGACGGTGGATGTGCCGATGGGGGTATAATTTTAAAAATAAGTTAGCTATAATGTAACCATGATTTATTCAGGAGAACACCAGGAATTGGGCGAAAAACTTGAAGCCCTTAATGAAAATGGAATGGCGGGCTTTAGAAAAAATAGGCAGCGTGAAGCAATACAGCAAGAAATACAAGATCATTTGAAAAATTATGCAGGTAAAATACCGGGATTTCATGTTGAGAACCACGATACTTATGGAATGGATAGTGGCCATCAATCTTGGCTAATGCGAAGTTATCACACACCTGAAGCAGCACAGGCATATGTTCGCTCTCTCAATAATGATTTACCTCCTTCTCTTAAACGCAATGCTGACGGCTCTCATCCATATACAGTGAATGGTAATCCAGTTGCTCCTTCTATAGCAGATGGGGTATCTTCGATATTTAAATACAAACCTTAGGTTATATGATTAGGTACTGGACAACAGGTAGGTTTTAGCTATAGAATAGCGGTACTATGGAAATCACTGCCGAGCTTGTAGAGACTAAACAGACCAAGCGGGTTAGTCTGGACAACATTTACACGCTTAAGTTCGTTACTGACAATCCAATGGTTATGGACTTAGGTAAACTAGGCTCAGACACAGTATTCAAGGTTCTTATCAGTATTTCAAAGTAATGCCAGTAATACCCGGAACAAAGAAAGATCATCAGACGATTGCCAAGCTCAAGGAGGAATACCTTGACTATTATGAGGATTGTCCAAAACAAGGTCTGGCAGCCCAATACATTTGTCGGGACACTGATACCATCACTAGGTGGAAGGGTGAAGACAAGGATTTTGCGGAGATGATACTTAAAGCAGAAGCAAAGTTTGCACGTAAACACATTAAAAATGTTACTGCTGAGTGGAAACTATCGAGAATACTGGGTCAGCACTTCAAAGAACCAGAGCAGAAAATGTTTGTACAGGTAATTCCAATTCTAAGCGACACTATTGTTCATACAAACGACAGCAACGAAGAAGGTAGCTAGCCTCACTAAGCGGATCCGGGCTATCTCCGGGGGTACTAGTGCCTCTAAAACCGTCAGTATCTTGTTGGTACTGATCCATATGTCCATGACGGACAAGCGTCCTAAGACTACCCACATTGTCTCTGAGTCTCTTCCTCACCTTAAGCTGGCAGCAATGGCTGACTTCTTGAAGATCATGAAGGAACACCATTACTTTGAAGACAACCGGTGGAATAAGACTGACTATATCTACACCTTTGAGTCGGGGAGTGTTGTGCAGTTCTATGGGGCTGACAGTGCCGA
>LDNP01000008.1_pt4 | contig 3507 bp, 3 predicted proteins | sample 350541 | NCBI WGS metagenome assembly LDNP01 (sample SAMN03646988, study PRJNA283341) | glacier metagenome | biome: Glacier; material: Cryoconite; isolation source: sample ML 0.2 micron filtrate containing viruses sediment from cryoconite holes | place: Svalbard: Ny-Alesund, Midtre Lovenbreen glacier... | reverse complement strand
TTTGCCATGGAAAAGGCCAATGATGGAACCCCCTTTACAACTGCCAACGGAGGGTCGGCTACTGCTGCCTATGAAAAGACCGCCAACACCTACGGTCAGTACGTAACGCAGAAGCTTGGTACACCAACCTCGATTGCGGCTGGTATTAAGTCATCCAAACTAAACTGGTCAACGCTGTACCAGCCATCGGAGAACGGTTCGTTTATCCAGGACGCTCCAGGGGGCTTAGACTCCTACTACATGGATTACTGGGGTATGTTTTCATATGCCATGGACAACGGCACTATGACGAACTACGGGCAGGGTGGTGTTGTCACCCGTCCTAAGAACGTGACTATTGACGCATTGATCAACAATACCGTTGTCTCTACCCGTTCGTTGAGCGTTTCCCTTGATTCATTAATCAAAAAGACGGTACGTTCGGCGGTTACTATTGATGCCTTGATCAACTCCGTAAGTCCAACGCGCTCCCTGTTAAATACTATTGACTCTTTGATCAAGAAGACGGTGATCTCTACGGTTACGATTGATGCAGTTATCAATGCCCTACCAGGGGGAAGTCAGGTGTCAGTTCCTACCATTTCCAGCATGGGAATGAACCGGGCGGCATTGATCTCCTTCTGCCAAAAGACCACGTCCAATCTGGATTCTGACTCAGCGCTTCTCTTTGCAATTTACTTGAACCTTGCCCAGCGTGATGTTGAAAGTGAGTTCCCCGATCATCCGGGGCTACATGCTTCTGCCCAGTTAACCTTGGTGCCTGGTATTGACCTTTCCTACGCCTTTGCCCCTGACTTTAGGAAAGAGATCAACATACGGATTGCCTCGCCTGTCCAGCTTTCTCACCAACTTAAGTTTGTTGAGTACACTGATTTTAGGAATAATATAACCGATCTAAGCGTAGCCGTTCCCGGTATTCCCTACTGGTGGTACTGGGCCCCTGAAAACCCGCTACAGATTCATTTTTACCGGGTTCCTGACCAACAGTACTTAGTCCAGTACGATTATGTGCGCTACGCTCCTGACATGATTTCTGACACGGATTACCCGTTCTTTGACCGGATGTATCACCAGATTTTATGCTACAGGACATTGTTTTACTACTACAACTCAGATGGTGTGGCCCGTCCTACCAAGGGCGCTCAGTGGGACGATGTCTACCGGGCAGGGCTGTTTTCCCTAAAGGAAGATTACCAACGTCGTCAGATTCCTACGTCCGCCATCCAGTATGGTACGGGTGTCAATGAAGGATACTCCAGCGGGTGGGTCAGATGAAACCTCGCATCCGCTACGACACGCATGAGACTGTCACCCAGCCGGAGAAGCTTCCTAGTAGCGAGGGAGGGGTCAACAACACCATTCCTGAGCAATTGACTCAGTCCGGACAAATAAACTACCTTTCCTCAGGTCAAAACGTTTATACAGACATTTTAGGGGGTGTCTATTCCCGCAAGGGGTCAGTCCAACTAGGGGGCACAGCGTCTCTTAGCCCTACCTACTTCCTTGCGCAGTTCACCGATTCACGTCCTAGAATTGAAAGCGTCGCCGTGTTTGGTGACACTCTCTACCACTTTGATGGAACTCAGTACGTCCCCGTTCCTAGTGCCCCAACCCTTCCCGCTAAACTGCCATGCTCAGGCGTCTATTTCCCTGACATTGACAAGTTCTTTATCTCCAACGGAACTGACCCCGTTCTCCAGCTTGACCAGTCTAGTGGAACGTTGGTAGCTACAGCTGTCTTTTCAATCCCACGGGGTAAGTACCTTGGGTATAATGACAATCATTTGTACGTCGGTGATTTAGGGGTGGGGCTACGAAACATCATTCAGCTTTCTGATAAGGGAGCCGTAACCTTTACCAACGTATCCCAATCGCTACAGGTAAGAACAACAAAGTACTATCTCAATTCACAAGTTGCCTTCAATGGTAACGTTCTTGGATTCGAGTCTCTTTCCTACAATACGATTGTCTGTATGACAAACCAACGGGCCTATCGCCTATCTGGTACCCTCCAGGTTACTGATGAGAACTCTGGACAGGTTGTTTACTCACCAGGCACTACTTACGACCTTGGATCTTCTCGTTGTGTGGCTCCTTTTTCTCTTAAGAACGTCAACTCCAATGTCTTTTGGGTCGGCGCTGATGAGCTGAACGGCTTTGAGATCTATTTTACCAACGGTCAGACGATTGGAACCATTGCCGGTAAGTCAATCAAGCTCTACCAGCAGTTTATCAACCCTAATGCCATTTCTCAGGCGTGTGCCACTCAGTTTGGGCCGTACTACAAGGTTGCCCTAGCCTACGGGGGAAGCCAGCTTAATGACACTGAAATTCTGCTTGACACCAGCCGCAGCTCCTTCACAAATGGCCTCTCTATTACTGGGGGCACCGTTCAGCCACGGGCCGTCTTTGAGCCTTTGCATAAACCAGGCTATCCTATTTCCCGCTATTCCCTCTTTACGTCATCGGGTCAAGATTTTGTACTGGCTGGAGGGCAGAAGACGGGGAACATCCACCGTCAGGGTGTGGGGTATGGTGATGAGATCTCTCAAGTAACAACCTTGTCCACTACGAGCACGTCCCAGACGCTTGCCGCGGGTGAAGCGTATGCCTACCCAATTCAGCTGCAGCCAGGCGTCCCTTACCGGGGTATCACGGTAATTGCTAGCGGGCAGGTAAAGGTAACCGTAGAAACTGTCTTAGCTACTGTTCCAACCGGTACACTAGTTGACCCCAATGCCTCTGTCATCGTAAACCCCTCTGGAACATCACTGGTGCCCGCTAGCAACGCGTTCCCGTCTTCCTTTACCGTATCTGTCTCTACAGCGGCGGTGCTTGTCATACGGCCTATCAGCGCTCCTGTAAACATTGGTATCAGCCCAGGTACTGGCCTGTATTTCCACTCTCAGGTGTGGGGTTCCCAAAACGGTGCTCCTTCGGTTAGTTTGTCGGGAGATGCACCAATCACCTCCTTTGCCACGTACACGACGGCACACGGTATCCTCAACGCTAAAAAGAAAACAATCCAGACGGTTATTGCCGCCCAATCTACGGCAGGAGCAGTAATTCAGTACGGGATTGGTACGGATGGACGGGATTCCTCGTTTAACCAGAAACCCCTGTCCCTAAACATTGGCAACTCGTTGTGGGCATCATCTTTAGCAGACGCTGACCCTTCACGGCTTCACTGGGCAGTAGATCCAGCGTATGCCAAGTCGTCTGAGCGATGGGCTTCAATCACCAGTTCAACCACGCAGACTCTGTTTGCCCCTCTGTACGTCAAGCCAGCCATTTACCTGGCCTATCAGTTTTTCTTTACTGGCTATGGTGATTGGCGGATAAACTCCTTCACCCCTTCAATCGACATTATTCCCTCTACGTTATGAACGTTGCTGTCCCTATTCCAACCGGTGACCCCATTACCGATATTCAGACGCTTCTTACGTGGTCTCAAACTGTCTCACAAGACCCTAACTTCCTTTCTTCTACTGGAACGGGAGGGGCGGG
>LDNP01000004.1_pt3 | contig 3577 bp, 5 predicted proteins | sample 350541 | NCBI WGS metagenome assembly LDNP01 (sample SAMN03646988, study PRJNA283341) | glacier metagenome | biome: Glacier; material: Cryoconite; isolation source: sample ML 0.2 micron filtrate containing viruses sediment from cryoconite holes | place: Svalbard: Ny-Alesund, Midtre Lovenbreen glacier... | reverse complement strand
AACATCGTTCTATCTGGCAATTTGACTTCACTGCAACAGGTCTTCCTCAATTAACTCTTATCACCGTTGAGGTGGGGTGTGAATCACATAGGGGAGTTAAGATCATGAATAACGATTTATGGTTCCCAGCTAAAAAAGACGGTAGAGCAAGGGTATATTCATTGGGAAATATTCAAAACTATTTCAGCGCACTTCGTACAACTGAACAGTCACTTAAAATCTCTCAAGGATCGTATTTGGATTCTGTAAACCTTGCCTATTTAAGTAACTCATGTGCTTTCTATTTTAGAAACTTGTATATATTAGCAGTCACCCAAACAGGTACTACGAATAATAGGTGTTATGTGTATGATACTCGTTTTAATGCGTGGATTGGATACTGGGATGGGATGAATCCTAATTCTTTCTTTTCGTATATAGACTCTAGCGGAAGCGAAGAATTATATTATTGTGATGAGACTTCAGGGTATATTGTAAAAATGTTTACTGGAACTGCCGATAACGGCTCAGCGGTAGTTTGGAAATTACAGAGTAAAAACTTTAATCAGCAATTATTTGACCAGTACAAAATTTATCGTAATCCTGTCTTTTGGTTTAAAAACGTAGCAAATGGTTCAATTACAGGATATATCATTAATGATGGAATCTTTACCTCAGCTCCTTTTAATATCTCTCCAATAACGTCTGGTATAGGAGCTGGGTTTGATATTATAGGAGCTTTTGCAGCAGGGGATTCTTTGGGAGCAGCAACAACTTCCGCTTTATCAGATCAACCTATGGAAGTCATTACGACAAAGAATTCTCGATCAATTAAGTTTGAATTAGATGATTCTAATAACTCTTCTGATTTTAAATTCTTAGGATTTTCATATAAATGGACCCTTTTACAGGGCAAGCCTCTCCCTGCAACAAACCGTATCAGATTGTAGTTTTCTCATAACTAAGACCTCAATAACGTACAAGTATGGAATATGCCTAGTCATCAACAAACAGATACTTATCCAAAATCATTGTTAGGAAGGAGAGTGGTTCAAAATTTCTAATCCTATAAGTGTACCTCAGAATTTCTCAACGACGTTAAACGTTGGTGGAGGAATCAATAACTCTCAAACAACAGGTATTGTTTTAACCTCAGTAACAGGACTTCCCACAGATGGAGGAATGCTGGCTTTTGACTGGGCTTCTCCTATTGATACATCAGTTATTGAATATATTGAACATACTGGAATTTCAGGTAATACGTTAACAGGTGTAATTAGAGGACAAGAAGGCTATTCTGCTAAATCTCATGGCAATGGAGCGAAAGTAGTAGGAGTAGTCTCTCAGGCTCATGTAAAAAGACTCCGAGACAAATTAACAGGGAATGATTCTGTAGCAATCCAAGATCCTAACGCAAATCCTATCCTTGTCACCTCATATGTGGCTTCCGCAGTAAATGCACTGATGACAACTAATGCAGCTACTGGGAATAATCCTACAGTCTCACCAGGGGGATCGGGAGCAGATGCAAATGTAGGACTCAATGTAACTGGCAAAGGAACAAAAGGCGTCGCTATTAAAAAACTTGCACCTTATGTTTTTACATTGACAGACGCAGCAACAATTACAGTAGATGCTTCTTCTGGTAATTTAGCTACCGTTACGCTTGCAGGAAATCGAACAATGGCAGCTCCTACCAATGCCTCGGAAGATGGTCAAATTCTTATTCTTAGACTCACGCAAGACGTTACAGGGAGTAGAACCATTACATGGAACGCCATATATCACTTCGGGACATCAGGAGCACCAACTTTAACCACTACAGCCTCTAAGACTGATTATGTGGCCTTCAGATACAACGCCACAGCTTCAGAATGGGATTATCAAGGTTCTCAATTAGGGTATTAATATGAACTTATACAACTCAGCACCAGTCAAAGAATATATAGAGAGATTAAGTGGTAAGGAATCTAATAAAATTATTGGGATTACTTCGTCTTCTTATTTCACTAAAATAGGAAAGAATACCTATCAGGGTGTTTTCTATACAAAAGACATCTTAGATCCCTTACTTTTGGCACTCACTGATGTAGAACTGCTAAGTGAAGACAGAATCATAAATAAAGAAACAGCCCTTGCACATTACACAGGCCTTGAGAGAGGCAATTATCCTTTAATCTTGCATAATACTTCAACATTTAATCCAGTTGCAGGCGCAACTTCTCCTACAGATGGCTTTGTCCAAAGAGGAATTGTTGACGAATCTTTTGGAACTATTAGAGCTGGTGCAGGTCAAACCACTTCGGTAACTGATGCTTCGGGAACAACCGAATTCACATCTTCAGCTACAAGTAATCAATTTAGACAGATGACACGCTGGATATGGTGTTTTAATACTGCTTCGCTGTCTAGTAACGCAGTCATTAGTTCAGCAATATTCTCGTTGTATGGCTTAGATAAGGCTAATCAGTTTGCAGGATCACCTTCTATAGATGTAGCAGGAGCAACCCCCGCAGCGACTAACACGCTAGCTACTTCAGATTTTGGACAATGCCAAACAACTTCTTTCGGAAATGTAACATATTCCTCATGGAACACCGCAGGGTATAACGACTTTACCTTAAATGCTTCTGGAATAACCAATATTTCTAAATCAGGAGTCTCTAAATTCTCCACTCAAACACATGATGATCTCAATGGCTCCTTTTCTGGAGTGTGGGGTTCCCTTTCACAGGTTCGATTTAATCATTATGCAGCAGATAATGGATCGAATATTCCTAAATTAGTAGTGACATTTACCTTACCTGGAATGTTAGCTTTTGAAATTTAATATGTCAGACGTACAAATAAACAATCAATCAAACCCACAAGTTGCAGCTCTAGCAAAGGCAGCTAATGATACAGCCCTAGCAGTGAATACTATCGGAGTGAATATTGATTGATTATATAAAATCTGATATAGGAACTATTAAACAATCCATGAAAGAGATGAATAGTCTCTTTGTCGATAATATGGAGTTTAGTGATTATAAAAAAGCAGTAGAACTACGCATGACCCCTTTAGAAAATCAAAATGCACTATGGAGATGGTTAAGTCCCACTCTTTCCGCAGGTATGGCTTCAGCAGTAACATTTTTGTTTATTAATTATTTACAACATCTCAAATGACATTACAAGATTTTATTAACCAATATAAAGGACAGACAAACGTAGGGGATAATGACGCTAATAAAGGACAGTGTGTCGGCCTCATAGAGGTTTGGACTGATAACCTCGGACTTCCGCATACTTGGGGTAATGCAAAAGATCTACTCGCTAACGCAGACCCTAACTCTTTTGATATTACTTATAACGACCCTAATAACACTAATCAATTTCCAGTAGCAGGAGATGTAATAACATGGGACTCTACTTGGGGCAATGGAGCAGGGCATACAGCTATCATTGTAACTGCTAGTGGAAGCTCCTTCACTTCATTTGAGCAAAACGACCATACAGGTGACGATCCGAGTGGTGCATGTGAAGTATTAACTCATGATTACTCAGGAGTCTTAGGATGGTTACACCCAAAGACTTTACAACCTACTTTACAACCTAC
>LDNP01000004.1_pt4 | contig 3894 bp, 3 predicted proteins | sample 350541 | NCBI WGS metagenome assembly LDNP01 (sample SAMN03646988, study PRJNA283341) | glacier metagenome | biome: Glacier; material: Cryoconite; isolation source: sample ML 0.2 micron filtrate containing viruses sediment from cryoconite holes | place: Svalbard: Ny-Alesund, Midtre Lovenbreen glacier... | reverse complement strand
AAAACTTCCTAGAGCAAGCTGGATATATTAAACCCTCTACAGAAGCACCGCATGGATATTCGCCTATCTCGTCAGCTAATTTCCCTCGTGCTCAGGATGGTAGTATCTACGCAGCAGACCCAAAGACTGCAAACGTATTAAATAATATATTCGGTGGTACTCAACAATCACCAATAAGTAAAGGCTTAGAAGGAATAGGAAAAGCATCAGCCAAAGCACAAGCAACCATCTTAACAACGCCAGGTTACTCGGTACACGGATTCACTATGGCTCAAACTGGTAAGGATCTTGCTACTGGAATAGGTCAAGCAGTTACAGGTCATCCAATTCAAGGATTAAAAACAATAGCTACTCCAGTTCAATCAATGGTACGAGCTTTTATTCCAGGAGCAGCAGGAGACTTTGAGAAAGCTAATGCAGACTCTATACGACAAATGGCAACTGAAGGAATTGGATATACGGGAAAATTTAATTATAAAACTCTCCAAGGCAATACGGCTGTAAAGACCTCATTGTTAGATGGATTGAAAGGCGTCCCCCATCAACTAGAAGAAAAAACAGTTGGAGAGCCTACCTTCCAGAAGTTTATGTTCCAACGTCGAGTATCGTTATTTAATCAGTTCAGAGATGCGTTAGTCTCTCAAGGTAAACCCTTAGATGAAGCTGTCCATACCGCAGCTACGCAACTCAAAAACTATGATGGGATTGTGAATGACTTAGGACGTAGTCCAGACGTAAAGAATTTCATGAAAACTATGTTCTTTGCTCCACAATATCGAGAGTCAGTTATGGGATCACTAATTAACGGATTAAAAGGAACAGCTAATTTCACCAATCAAGATTATAAATATTCTCGAAGTTTAATTCTTGGAATGGGAGCTACATACTTAGCATACAATGCCCTTAACCGCCAACTAAATAATGGTAAAAACTTATGGGAGAATCCAACGGGTAAGGAATTTGAACTCGTCATCCCTCAGAAAGACGCAAATGGTAACCCAATAAATGACCAATACGGTAGCCAGAGGCTTACATCAATTCCTTGGATGTCAGGAATTACTACTGTTCCAAGAGCAATTGTCGGAACTATCGTAGCTCTCGCAAAGGGTGATACGAACGCAGCTATTCAACAAGCTGGTGGGCTTTTCTCCTCTCCGATTCAAACAGCGACCCAAGCATTAAGTGGAGTTGGACATTTTGGAAATAAATTATTTGATCCAAATAAGCCTCTTCTTCCTCAGCAAGCTGGATATGTCGCTTCTAACCTTCTTATGCCAGGATCTATTAATACTGGATTGAAATACTTAGCAGATTCTAATGCAGGGAAGAATCCAAGCGGGACAAAAGCTCTTGCAAATATATTACAACTACCAGTTAAAGAAGGTACGATGCCAAATACCTATTTGACAACAAAAAATCAAGAACTTCAACAACAACCAAAAGAAATACAGGATGCGGCAGCACTGATGCAGGATCTCGGAAAACTAGATCCCAATGATCCAAACAAAAAAATACTTGAAAATCAGCTTTATAATACTTTCTCGAAATTATTAGATATTAATAAAAAGGCTAATCTTGCACAAGCAAATGGAGATGAAAGTAAAATTGATCCTTTGTATCAAAGTAAATATTCGGCAACTGCACCATATTATTTACGATACCAAACTCTGCCTCCAAAAGATGAATTTGCAAAGCAACTTCTACAAGATCACCCAGAAATACAACAGCTCATACAAGATAGACAGGCTTATTTTGCTAATAATCCTATTCCTCAAAAACCAGGAGCAATTGCCTATAACCAAGGGCCTCAACCATCTCCATATGTTCAACAGCAACTAACAGCGAAGAACTTTAATGACCCACAGGTAAAAACCTTTTTAGATGATAGAACTAAATTTGATAATCAGAAATTACAACAATTGAATTTGTCACCAGTTAATTCATTTGGTCAACTTCCTTTCCAAGAAGCAAAGTATCAACAACAGTCAGCGCAACGTCAAGCGAGTGCAGGACTCAGAAGAGCAAAGCAAATGTTTTCTAAAAACAAACTACAAGGGGTTAGTAAGCAATCTAAAACGGTTTCTTTTGGAAAGACTTCTAAAGCTCCTTCTATGAAAACAATTTCGCTCAAAGGAAAAGCTCTAAATCTCAAGGTCTAATTTCTCATAACTAAAGCCTAGTACACCCATACTTTCCTCATGGCATCATTTCAAGGAGTAGATTTTCAAACACACTTAGCTTATCGTTTAGGAGAGTCGTCAGCACCTTCCGATTCAACAACAAAGAATCAAAGGTATCAATGGCTCACTCAGGGATATTTTAAAATAGCTCGTAAACGTAATTGGTGGTGGTTAGAAGGAACAAACACGACAAATACGAATACAGGATCACTAGTAGGCTACCTAGAACCAACTGATTTAAAAGAATTCATCGAACTTAAAATCAATAATGTTTATTATGATCTCGTTCCCTATAACGATAACCGTATTTTCACAAATACTTTGGGGGTAGTCACGCTTCCATCTCTTCGCCGATCATATAAGTTTTATCGTTTTAGTGGAAGTTACTTCTTAATTCCTACAGACGGAAATGATGGTCAAACACACACTATTAAATATTGGAAAAGAGCTTCTAGAATTCTCACAGATACCGATACTGTTCTTTTTCCAGACGAGTACGCAGAAGCAATAGAAGCATACGCAGAAGCACAATATTGGATGTCAATCTCTCAACAGGCTAAGGCATCTGTTCCACTTCAGATCTTTGACGAGATAGTTGCCGAAATGGTCAATGAGCAATCACGTAGAGGATGGGGCTCCGCAGGATATCAAATTCACGATCCAGAACAAGCCTATGGTCAAACGGTTGGCTCGTATTAGTATGTATGATAAAAGTCACAACAAAAGACATACCCGAAAAAACAGAATATATATACGGATTTCAGGATGGAGTAAATAAACTTCAAGATGAAAGTTTAATACAAGATCACGAATTGTCCGATCATCGTAATGGAATTATTCTCGTTGATGGAGTTAAAAAAAGACAAGGATCCCTTAACTTTGGCTCATCATTAGGTTCACGAGTTTTCGGAGGTGCACCATTTTATACTTCTTCGTCTACTAATAATTCATGGATCATCCGAGAGGGTGGAACTTCACTCCTTTACTACAATGCTACAAATACTCCTACAGCTATTTCAGGAGCAACAATGACCACAGGGAAGAAAACCGAGTTTGTTATGGCGAGAGACACTCTCTATGTTCAGAACGGGGTAGATCCCTTAACTAAAATTAATGTATCAGGAGGTGTACCTGTAGCAACTGTCTTCACCCCACTTACTCTACCAGTAGGCGTTACTGTTACTCCAACAGGGGCAGCAGGGACAACTTTGTATTCTTATCGTATTTCAGCATTTAATAGTGTAGGAGAAACAATTGCCTCTGTTACGGTTAACACGACTACTGGAAACGCTACTCTTTCCTCAACTAATTACAACGCTATTGCGTGGACAGCAGTAGCGAGCGCAACAGGATATATAGTTTATGGAAGAAAAAATGTAGGAACAAATGGTATTGGAGAAACGAAAATGTCATCTGTAACAACTAATTCATATAATGATACTGGTGTTGATTTACCTTCAGTAGTCATTATTCCTCAAGATGGAAATACCACAAGTGGCATAACAGGATCTTTTCTTGTGTATGCGCTATCAAGACTCTTTGTAGCGGGAGATACTAATAACCCTTCACGTCTTTACTTCAGCGCAGGAGGGCCTCAAATTGGTAATACAGGCGGCATAGATGACTTCTCTAGCGCTTATGGAGGAGGGTTTGTAGACGTCGCAAAGAATGACGGAGACTCAATCAGCTCAATCCAATTTTATCAAAATCATAT
>LDNP01000008.1_pt7 | contig 6422 bp, 8 predicted proteins | sample 350541 | NCBI WGS metagenome assembly LDNP01 (sample SAMN03646988, study PRJNA283341) | glacier metagenome | biome: Glacier; material: Cryoconite; isolation source: sample ML 0.2 micron filtrate containing viruses sediment from cryoconite holes | place: Svalbard: Ny-Alesund, Midtre Lovenbreen glacier... | reverse complement strand
TACAACTCCTTTGATCAAATGGAGGTACGTACTAATGACCTGATATACCTTGACTGGAACCCGACCAGTGAGTTTTGGTTTTACACGGAGGTAATGAACAGCCGTAAGGAGGATCTGGACTTTATCACGCTTACGTACCTGGACAATGAGGCGCTCCCTCAGTCAATCGTAAAGTCAATCGAAAGCAGAAAGATCAAATCGGGATGGTGGAAGGTCTATGGTCTGGGAGAGCTTGGAGAGGCAGAGGGCAAGATCTTTACTGGGTGGCAGATGATTGATGATATACCCCATGAGGCACGCCTGGAGCGCCGTGGCTTAGACTTTGGCTATACCAATGACCCGTCAGTCATCATCGATCTTTATTACTACAACGGCGGGTACATCCTAGACGAACAGCTCTATCAGACGGGGATGAGCAACAAAGCTATTGCCGACTTCATTCTGTCCCTTAATGATCCCCACACCTCAGTCAAAGCGGACTCAGCTGAACCAAAAAGTATCGACGAGATAAAAATGTATGGCGTAAACATAACCGGCTTCGTTAAGGGCAGGGATAGCGTTAGGCAGGGTATTCAAAAGATCCAGGACCAGAAGATCAGCTATACTAGTCGGTCTTTCCACTTAGACAAGGAGTACCGCAATTACATGTGGGAAGTAGATAATGTTACCGGGAAGATCCTAAACACCCCCATTGACCTTTTTAATCACTGTATGGACGCTACCCGCTATTCCTTTGATGGGGTGCGGGATATGGGTGGTAACTATATGAATGAGCTGCGCCGAGTTCAGGCAATGGCCCTGGCGGGTGAGTGGTAGCCTTGCGCAATACTCAGCAATACCCGTACACTGTTCCTATCCCTAACACGTATCCATGCCGGAAGACCGCAACGAACACCTGGTATCCAATATCAACGACTTGCTTGAAGGACCGCTAGCAACTGCCAACCTTACCAAAGACGGTGCTCTTGCTCGTGTCCGCAGCCTTTACAGGCTAGAGCAGGGCTACACTGATGAGTTGGTACGTGGCCTTGACTCATTCAAGAACGCTCGGTTCTTCGGTAATGAACTGCCTCAGCCACCAGCCCCTAGTCAGCCACCTGCTCCAATCGACCTAAAGAAGTAAGGTGTTTGGCAACAAGCCCGCTGCTCATTCAAATGAACAGACGTTGATCGCCTTATCCGCTATCGCCGCAGCACTTATTGAACTAAACACCACCATGATCCGTATGGAGGAAAAGATAGAGACCATTTCGTCCGTGTATCAATCAATGCAACGATGACCTGCCTAATTGAGGGAACCCAGATGCAGCTTGCCCCTGAAACACCCGAAGACCAGACGTTCCTTTCCTCACTCTCAGGGCTCTCCCTAAGTGTATCCAACGTCTCGCGTAAGATGGACCAGGGCGTAGTAGGTGTAACTATTGACTGTAAGCTCCCAGTTCTATGAAAGAACGAGACAGAAGGGCACTAGACTGCGTTATGGCGGCCTTTGATGGCGCCGAAGACTTTTGTAAGCCGTACCGTGAGAAGTTCCATGAGGATGAGCGGTTACTTAAGGGCTATGACCGCAAGCCTAAGAAGATGAAGAAGTGGCAGACAGAGCGCCACATCTCCCTTCTTGGCATGGTGATCGACCTGTTAGTACCTCGCTTGTTCCAGGGTCTTCCTGCTGCTAGTGCTAAGGGCCGTTCTTTGGAGGCTTCCCTTAATGAAGAAAACCTAAACCAGAAGCTTAACTATGACCAGGAGCGAATGGGCCTGGAAATGGTGCTTAATCAAGTAGTTAAGGACGGATGTCTTAAGGGCCTAGGTGTCTTCAAGACGGGTTGGCGCACAGAAACGATGGGCAACATTCCTCACACTCAAGGGTTCATTGATAAGATGATGGTTGCAATGAATGAGCACCTTAAGTTTGGTAAGGTAAAATCTTCCGACCTGCTCTACGACGGACCTGACTGTGCTTGGGTAGACCCTAACCGGTTAGGTTGGGACCCAACGGGAAGCGATGAGGACAGCTGCTCATTCCTCTATGAGGTAAGTGTTGAAAACACCTTTACCCTAATGAAAGACCCGTCCATTGACCGGACTGTCTTTGAAAAGATCAAGAACCTGCCGGAGATGGCTACCCAATCGTCTTACACTAGTTGGCTGGAACAGAACCGATACCGTACCCAGGGCTCTGAGATTGTTTACGGCAACATCCAACGCGGCTTGCATGAGATCATTCGGTACTCAGGTGCATTTGACATTGACAATGACGGACTGGAAGAGATGTGCCAGATTACCGTCATTGACCGTACAGTAGTTGGGAGCGTCCACGAAAACCCCTACCGTCACGGTAAAAAGAACTACATTTTCTTTATCTACGATAAAGTACCAGGCCAATTAGTAGGCCGATCAATGACTGACCGGGTTGCCGAGCTACAGGAAGAGTACAACGATGCAGCCTCTCAGTCGTCTGATATGCGAAAGCTCACGCTCTTGCCGATGCTAAAGTTCAAAGTAGGTTCCATCGCTCCCCAGGACATTAAAATTGCCCCAGGTATGCCGATACCAGTTACTGACGTCAATGACCTTGTCTGGGATAGGCCACCTGACTTTACCAACCAGCTGGCCACAGTCATGAGCGAGATTAGGGAGTTGGTCCAGCTAATGAGCGGGGCTAATGATGTGGCCTTGGGCCAGCAGGATGTTGGCATCGGTGACAACACCGCTACGGGTGCAACTATTGCCCAGGAGCAGACGGAGATGCGTTTCAAGCAGCCCGCTATCATTCTTGACCTGGCTATCCAACGGTACGGGGACATGTTGATTTCCAATGAGCAACAGTTTACCCGCAGCGACGTTCACATTCCCGTCAAGGATAGTAATGGAACTACAACCTGGACCAAGATTAGCCCTAAGAACATGAGTGGTCAGTTTGATTACCAGATGGAAAGCGGCAGCCTGATGCAGGCCAACCCGACTACTAGGTTCAATCAGTTGGTCAACGGCCTAAAGATCATCCAGAATAACCCCAACTTCGATCAGAACAAGTTGATTGAGCAGGCGCTAGAAGCCCTTAAGATCAACCCCGACACATTAAAGGTACTAGCGGGGTCACAACCTCCTGGAATGCCAGCAGCAGCCCCTCAAGGGGCTCCAATGGCACCTGGAATGCCGCAGCCTGCTCAAGCTATGCCTCCAGCACCTGCAGCATCTCCGGCACTTCCTCCAATGCCAGGCGTACAATCGTTGATGCAACAGGGCCCGCAGGCAATTCTTGCCTTGCTGCAGAAGCTTGAGCCTGATCAACAACAGATTTTACTCAAAGCCCTGAAAGCCAGCGGGTTTGATCTAAACCTCCTAAGCAAACAAAATGACGGTCAGCAAACAGGATATCCAAGCGCTCCAAGCGCTCCAAGCGCACCCGCAATGGCCATGGCTCCTGGAACGCCTCAAGCAAGTACAAAATGAGGCACGCCTCCAGCGAGACTATTTAGCCCCCGGAAGTACTGAGGATATAGTGCAACTACATAAGGTACAGGCTGTTGACACGCTTAACCATCTCATCGATGATGTGGTCAGTGTGGATAGTGTACGTAAGATCACATCCTACTAGTTTGAGTATTCCATTCAACCCGGTACGGCACCGACTATACAGGAGCTATAATTGAAGGAACCTATGCCAGAAGACATTGACAGCAAGGTTATCCCGTTTCCCGCTGACAAAGTACGCAGCATGTTTGAGGAAAAGAAATCTGACTCCGCAGAGATATCCAGACTGCGCGAAGAGAACACGAGACTCCGGACCACTACCTTACCAACCGCCCAAGAAGAGATGGACGAACCGGCACGAAAAGCCGTGGGAACCATTGCCGATGCCGCCGCAAGTCGCGTAAAAGAAGCGATGAGCGAAGACCTCGGTGAAATGCGCTCCCTCAGTGAAACCATTAGGGGCGACCGTAACAAAAGCCGATTTGATGCAGCGCTCGACCGTGTAAGTAAGTCGGACTATTCCTCCGCCATCGCTGACACCTTCGAAGGCCACTATCAATCGGTAATTGATGCAAACCCCAAGATGGACAGGGCTGATGCGCTTGTCCAAGCTGAGAAGAACGCCCTGTTCGAAGCAGCTCAAAACGGCACCTTCGCCGAAAAGATGCGTGAGGCTGAGAGTGAACGCTCGCGGGCAAGTTCCACAAGGACCACCGCAAACGGACGCTCAGCCAGTGAACCTGACGTTACCTCAATGAACGGCCAACAACTGGTCGACTCAAACAAGCTTGATGAAGCATATGAAGCCTTTGCCGGACGAAAATCACACTTCTAAGCACTTTTAGCATACCCCCATGGCTGTAGGCCAATTCTTCGCAGACCCGATAAACTCCACCACCGTTTCCGCTCAGCCAGCAGGCCAAGCCAGCACCTACGGTAACATCTACGCTCCAACCATTTGGAGTGGCAAGGCTATCAAGGCACGTGAGCCAATGAAGCTGATGGAAAAGTATTCCATGGACTACTCAGATGATGTCTCCGGAAACGGTTCGACCATCAACATTGACACGATTGCCAACATGATCGCCTATCAGAAGGTTGATCAGCAGCAGGTAACCCTACAGCAGCCAGTTGGTGCCAACACCCCGCTTCAGGTCAACCGGTACTTTGAGGCCTCAATGTTGGTTGAAGATGATTTGGCATGGCAGAGCAAGTTGAACCTGATGGAACAGTACGTTCCTAAAGGGGTTGAGATCGTTGAGCGCAAAAAGGACTCAGACCTTACCGCTCTCTACGCTAACACCAGCCAGACAGTTGTTGGTACTGGCGTAACCGCTATCACTGACGCTAACTTCATCCAGGCTATCCAACAGTTGGACTTGGCTAACGTGCCTCAGGACGGTCGTCACTTCATTGTGAGCCCTACAGCCCGCGCACAGCTGCTTAAGATCGACAAATACCTTGGTGTAGTCCTTGGTGCCTCTACGACCGCTCCTGGAACCATCCAGACCAAGCCAATNNAACATCATGTTCCACGACTCAGCCATTGCATTGGCCGTCCAGAAGCAGACCGACACGTTGCAGAACTACGTCCCGCAGTACCTTGGCACCTTAGCCACGACACGCGGACTATGGGGACGCACTATTGTACGGCCTGACCATATTATCGACTTCCAAAGTATGTAGTAGGGATGGGGGGATCCACCAGGATCCTCCTTCTTTGCCACTTATTAATTCTATGCAGAAACACCGACGCTCAGCCGATCCAAGAAGTGTTCATGATGCTACTCGTATCATCACCTACGCCTGTCCGGTCTGTGGACTCTCTGACAGCGTCTACGCAGGGGTAACGGCCCCATTCTGTGAACTGGATCAGCGGTACATGGTTGAGAAGTCAACGGTTTCAGGGGCTGCTGTGACGGAAATCAAGAACAGGGTTGACGATGGTACGGGGACTCCTACCATCGAAAAGAACCGATCCGATAAGTTCAAGGAAGGTCTAGTACCCCGCTACCTCTCTGGACAGGTTTGGCCTCGCTCAGGAAAGACTAAGGAAGTGCTACAGGTAGCCATGAACATGGACCAAGGGGCCTTTGATCGCTACATCATATCCCTCTCTTGGGGTACTGAGTCTACGATGACCAACGTCATGGAGCTTAATCACGCGCTAATTCCCTTTGACTCAGCTCCCACGTTCGTAACAGACCCATTCACGAACACGCAGCGGGTTCTTACCAAGACTGTTCCCAAACGTACTCAAACTAGGATCGGCAGCTTCACCTTGACCGGTGGAGGCAACAAAGAACGGTTTACACATCGCCTAGTAACCCTTTCCAGTGGTGCTCAGTCAGCAACCTTTGATATGGCAGATCTTTGCAACGTTGTTATCCGAGCCCTATGATTGCCAACCAACTATTCCAAAACAATAAGTCTGGAACTATTGACCATGACGATCCGGGAGCACGGGAGCAAGTGTGGGTACAGCTTAGGAGCCGACGAGTTGTACAGACACCTCTGTGGAACGCTAGCCTGATTGAGAAGAACCTTGAGGGGTTTATCGTCTCCAAAGAAGAGGCACATCCACAGTATGAAATACAGGAGAATGAGGCACAGAAGATGCGCAAAAGCATTGACCCTCAAGGCTTCATTGACCGCATGAAAGAAGAACACCCTGAACGCGAAAACCAAGGAGTAGACCCTGAAAGGATTGCCGCTATCGAGGAGCGGTTGACCATGACGGACTCTAAACTTGACCAAATCTTAGCCGCCTTGTCTTCTAGGGCATAGAGCCCGTATACTGTAGCTACTAATCATTCTCCCTTATGCCCGCTAGCACCTCAATCAAACAACGTACCGGCCCTTCCGGTTCCTCAACCGATACGACTATCACCAACCAGCGGATGTGTTTGGCCGATGCCGTCAATGACGGAAGTGCCCACCCCGTA
>LDNP01000004.1_pt6 | contig 7074 bp, 11 predicted proteins | sample 350541 | NCBI WGS metagenome assembly LDNP01 (sample SAMN03646988, study PRJNA283341) | glacier metagenome | biome: Glacier; material: Cryoconite; isolation source: sample ML 0.2 micron filtrate containing viruses sediment from cryoconite holes | place: Svalbard: Ny-Alesund, Midtre Lovenbreen... | reverse complement strand
TGTTGACCCAAAGCTTGCTATAAATGATGTTTGGGATCAAATACCTAAAAATGATTATGTGAAGTTAATAGATCATCCAATGATTGTAAATAAAGAAGAGACTACCGTTGTGATGCTTTCTGTTCTTGAAAAGAAGTTTCAAAAAAATGTAAAAATAAAGTTTGTTTTTGAGAATCTAGAAAAATTCTATAAAGAGTTTGGAGGACGAGCGCAATTAGCTATGGATAATCAAGGAGTTGACTGGAAAGCTATATCACATGCGTATAGGGCATGCTATCAACTCTTAGATATCGCAGAAGAAGGTAAAATAATATTTCCATTAAAGCAAGCAAAATATGTTTTAAAGATAAAAAGCGGAGAAGTTAGCTACAAAAATGTTGTGCAAGATGAACTACCTGTTCTTATGGATAAGGCAATGAAAGCAATAGATCAAAGCAATTTACCTGAAAAAGTTGAAAGAGGTTATTGGGATAATTTTATTATAAAAACTTATGAAAAAAGCAATAATTTGTGATTTAGACGGTACTCTTTGTTTATACGATCGATCGACGGGAAAGCATTATGATCGTGATTATGAGAACGATACTATAAATGAGGCTGTGAGATATATTCTTGATGGTAGTGACCCTTATAATATGATTATATTTGTATCTGGTAGGAAAGACAGCTATAGAAAAGTGACTCAAGAATGGTTTGAGGCAATTATGGCATGAATGATGACGTTAAGATTGTTTTACCTTTTGATGACGAGCTTTACATAATGTATTCACGCTATATGCATATAAAGGGATTGTCTAAATATATTAGTTATAAGAGATTTACATTACTATTTTAATCCTATGAATAACACAGAAGAACAATTGATACAAGAATTTAGAGAAAAGTTTGGAGACAACTTTACTCATTGTTGTGGAAGTATTCAAGACTGTAAGTTAGAAATGACTACCAAAGAAGAAGAGGAATACATAAATTCTATATTTGATTTTCTCCTCCACTCCATCCGAGAAGCAGAGCAAAGAGTAGCGGAAGATATTTGTAGCATGACAGATGATATTGAGGTAAGCAACTATGCTGATTCATCTATGGAGATCTGGAAGCTCTTTAAACATATTCGTAACTCATTAAGAGATAAATACGTTCTCTCCTCAACTGCTGACGCTAATAAAATGGTTGTAAACAAAGAGGAATGTGGTAAGGACATGAATGTCCCTAGCAAACCTATGCAAAAGGAAGACAATCTATGCAAATGTTCAGAAGGAAATGATTGCTTTAATGGGTGTACAGGATTAAAAGATTGTATTCATTGCAAGAAATAGGCACTTTTACATATGTTAAGAAACATGGATATCATTTTATTTGGCATATTGAATGTAAAAGGTGTGGGTTTATATATGAATATCCAAGTCCTTGTGCAAGGCTAGTTGGTGTAGAAATGGCCGCAGGATTTGATTTTTGTTGACCTTACTAAAGAAAATGAAACTAACTAAGAAACAAAAAGAAGCACTAGAGATAATCATAAAGTTATTAGAAGAGTTGTTGAAGTAATTAGTATATTTATGATATAGATATAGTATGAAAAAGAAACTGCCCACAATTGAAGAGACATTAACTAAGCTAGAATTAGCAGGAGTTGAGTTGGACAAACTGGACACTAAAAAGGCTAAGTTTGTTGAATTGTATAACCGCCTCATGGGACACATTAGTAATACATGCGAAGGGATTGGTATAGCGAGACAAACGTATTATACATGGTTAGAATCTGATCCAATATTTGCAAAAGCTATTATGGAATCTGAAATGAATCTTAATGATGAGATAAGAGATGTTCTTATTAATAAAGCAGGTAGTGGAGACATGACCGCAGTAATCTTCTATTTAAAGAGTAGACACCCAGACTTCAAGCAACAAACTCAAGTAGCTGGTGAATTTAAAGATGGTGATAAGACAACTCGATTTATTATAACAAGAGGAGAATAATGAATAAGATAAGATGGACCAAAATAGATAGCTAGTGGCATAGAACGGCGGAGGTCATCACTAGTGCCTCCGTTTTATGCAAGACATACGGGTAAATACATTTTATCCTACAAGACCACATTCTAAGCAATTAGAAGTATTAAACGCTCTTGATAATGGAGACCGTTTTGTACTTCTTCGTGCTGGTCGTAAATTCCGTAAGACTTCACTTATGATCTCATGGTTATTTGAAAGAGCATTAGCTACAGGTTTAGTCTGTCCATATATCGCTCCAAGTAAAGTACAAGCAAAGAATATCGTATGGGATGACCACATAGGAAGACTACTCGATCACTTTCAACAAATAGGACTCAAATATAAATTAAATGAGGTAGAGCTATCCGTCACTCTTCCGAATGGTGGCAAGGTACAGCTCTATGGCGTTGAGAATAAAGAATCACTTAGAGGGATTAGTAACTGGGCAGCAATAGCGTGCGATGAGTATGACGACTGGCAAGAAGATATTTGGCCTACTATTATTCGTCCTAATCTATTAACTCATAAAGCACCCGCAATTATTGGAGGTACACCAAAAGGCTACCGTAATCTATTTAGATTAGAGAATAATTCTACATTTAAACCTTTTCACTTTACTTCATATGATAATCCAGACTTAGACCCAGCAGAACTTGAGCTAATGGTAAAAGAATACCAAGAGCAAGGGATGGGATACTTTCGACAGGAGATTCTAGCAGAGTACGAAAAGCCTCAAGGAACAGTGTATGAGGAGTGGGATATGCAAAGACGTTATATTCCTTTTGACTATGATCCTAATTTACCTGTTCATCTCACATGGGACTTTGGAGTTAATGACCCTACTGCTATTATCTTTATGCAACCTAATGGATCAGAACTAAGAGTATTTGACTACTATGAGGCTTCAGATGCAAACATCGAGCACTTTGTACAATATATATCTTCATTACCTTATAAGATAGCCTCCTTAGAAACTGGAGATATTGCAGGAAGAGCAAGAGACTTAGTGAGTGGTAAGTCACCTATCGAGGAGTTACGACGTTTAGGACATTACATAAGAACTTCTGCAATTCCGTCTATATCAGACCAGATCAGAAATACTCACAAATTCATCCCAAGCTTATATGTCTCTTCATCTAATCCCAATTGTGAACGATTTAGAGACTGTCTAGTTAACTACCGCTACCCAAAGAAAGAACAATCACTTATCAATCAATCTAATGAAGTGCCAATTCATGATGAGTATTCTCATGCTATGAGAGCCTTTGAGTACTATTGTTGGAATACATTAACAGCTACAAAGATACTTGAACAATCCCCAAATGAACGATCAGTATTTGGTTACTTAAAAAGAAAGCAAGAATCTAAGTGGAGTGAGGAGAGGAGTTACTAATGCAAAAAGAAAGATTAAAAGAATTATGGAGAAATGCTAGTAAAAACTACTACATATCTCATAGGAAAAGTCTCATGCCATATAAACAAGGGCCCACTTTTGATGAAAGTGCCTATAGAAAAAATTATTATCAGTTACATAAAGAATACATAAAATATCGTTCCGCTCTGTGGAAGAAAGAAAATAGAGAAAGATATTTAGCTTCTCATAGGGCGTATGGGAAATCCTATTATCTAAAGAATAGAAATGAGATCTTACATAAAGCAAAGTTAATAAGAAAAGGAAATAGTTTATGACACATATATACTTACCACCAACAGAAGAATTTAGAAGAGCAGTCAAAAGCTTAATAGAGAGACACTTTGAACCTCGTATAGCGGATAAGTTTCATCTTGAGTATGAGGCTAATATCTATAACATGGATATGAATAAGAATATCCAAGCTCAAGTAAAAGATAAGAACTTTGTCCTTGAGGTGAGATATCAAACAGGTGAATTTAGTAGTGAGTATATCTGTGATGTCTGCTCTTGGTGGAAGCGTGAACACGTTGAATACATGCTACTCAGATACATAACTGATAAAGCCCGTAAAGGAAAGATAGGGAAGGACTGGATTGAGAAGAACGGAAAGATAAGTAGTGATATTACATCAGGGAGGTTTGAAACAAAAGAATGAAATACATTTTGAACGGAGGTGATTCCCATGAAAGCTAAAATGTCTAAAATAATAGGATTTAGAACTCCATCCGATGGATTGACTCCAGAAGAGAAGGAGATAGAACGATTGGTAGGAGGCCAAGCAGTAGAGAATCTTTACGCTAAGTTACCGACAAGTCGCATGAAAGCAATCGTTGCAATGCACTTTGAGTTAGGCTATCCGCAAGAAGTAATCGCTAGTGTATTCGCAGTCGATCAATCACGAGTAGCTCATGAGATCAGAATAATTAAAAAGATCTTTCTGAATAAAGGAACTGAAAAGTATAACCCTTATAAACCAAAGAAAGAAAAGTTATTAGGTGTGGATGACCTTATTAGAATACTGATGATGTTGAAAGATCAACAGTAATTCTCATAACTAGGCACTTATACTTTCATACTTTTGACTATGGCTGATAATATCGGTAATCCTTTAAGCACGACAGATACATACTCACCAGCATCTGATACGTCGTCTCGTCTTTCTATTCTTAAATCACGTTTAAGACTAGCGAAGACGTGGTGTAAGAAGCCTCATGATTCATGGAAAGCGTGGATGAATGAGTATAACATTCAAGACTGGGACGACACATCAAGTATACGAGATAAGGTGCGTATAGGGTATTTGTTTCGTAAGACTGAATCAGATATGCCAGCATTATTTGATGACCAGCCAGACATCTTTATTAAAGGGCGTAACGCTAATGCTTCTTCTATCCAACCACTCATCTTAGGACTGTATGACTTCTTGTGGGATAAGCAGGATCTTGAAGCAAAGATAGAAGACGTAGCTTTATACTTTCTTGTTATGGGAATGGGCTTCATGTCCTCTCCTTGGGTAACTAAGACCAAGAAGATTCCACAAAGTACACAACAACCCGTTATAGATCCAACAACAGGGCAACCAGCTATAGACCCACAAACCCAACAACCACAAATGAAATCTGTCACTGAGATAATGGAAGTGCCAATCATAGATAATCCAGTTGCAGAAGCAGAAGACCCTTTTAAGATATTCTTCTCACCTGAGACGAAGTTTTCAATGAGTCTTCCTTATGATAAGTGTCCTTACTACTTTAAAGAAATGACACTCACTACTGATGAAATTAAGGCAAGGTTTGGTAAAGACGTAGACCCTCAAGAGACGCTACAAGTAGACGATCTCCCTTACGATGAGCAGAAGTTAAAACAGATTCAAGACCCCGACATTGTCAAAGATGACATGAAACGATCAACCGTCTATGAGTATTACGGTGTTCTTCCAGAGTGGGCAGCAAAAGACATTAAACCCACCGATGGAAAAGACGACGAGAACGAAGGACAAGAAGAAAGTCAGGAAGATCCCAAAGAGGAAGCAAGCGAAACACCAGAACAAGAAGCTATGGAAGAAAATTCAGAAGGAGAAAGTGAGGCAGAAGGCGGTTGGGAATACGACAAGGACTATCACATCTTCTTTACGATGAGTGAAGAACTCTTAGTCGAAGAATCACCATATGATGTAAAGCCTCTCAAAGTATTGGGTAATTATGGTTTTGCTAATAGATTCTTTAGGTTTGGAGACGCACGACATTTAATGCCTCTTATTCAAGAGTTAGAGTTCTATCGTACACAAATCCTTCGACATACACGTAAGATGGCAAATCCTAAACCTCTACTTCCTACATCAGCGAATATAGATGAAAATGCTTTCCTTGACCCACGTTCAGGTAGACCAGTCAAATTTGATGGCCCTACACCTCCAAGTTATCTCCAACCAGGAGTATTAGGTCGTGAAGTGGGAGAGGGAATTAATGAAGTAAGACAAGATCTCGAGAAGACAGCAGGATCATTCGATCTCGCTAGTGGGAATGCCACCTCAACAGTGAAGAGTCCTAAGGGTATCGAAGTATATAGCAATGCATCAGACAAGAACACTGAAAGAAAGAGAAAGAAGATTGCTCGCTTTATTCGTGAGCTATTAATCTTCCAATTCCAACAAGTAGGACAGAACTGGAAACCAGAAGACGGAAAGATACTCTCAATTACTCAAGGTGGACAATCTCAAGGAGTGGATGTTGACGCTAAAGTATTAGAAGTAATCAGTGGAGTCAATGAAATGTGGCAATTAAATATTGAGACTGAATCACTCTCAATTAACAAAGGGATGATTAAGCAGGACGCTCTCGATCTGTTTGCTTTAGGTGCACAACATAGAGATATATTTAATGTCGATGCTTTGGCTCAAGACTTATTACAAAATGGATATGGCAAGAAAGATGCTGATAGATACTTACTCAATGCTTCTCAGAAGGCACAAGTTGCTCAAGCTTCTGCTCCACAACCTCAAGTCAATGTTCGAGTCATGGCTGATGCAGGAAGTCCAGCAGGTGCGAAGTTACTTGAAAACGAAGGACTACTCAATAAGCAGGATGCAGCCGAAGCAGTCGCCCCAACAGTTCCACAAATGGCAGGAGACACCCATCCTATTAATAAAACACCAGACCAATCTATTCAACAATACATCCAACATACAACAGGATCAGGGGGTGAATAATTATGCCAAAAGGTACAGCAACTAAACGAGATATTATTCCAGCAACAGATGTCAAGAAACCTAGTGAGACTGACACAATCTCTCCAACAGATAAAGGTAAAGATTTTGTAAAGAGTGGAGAAACTGCATAAGTTTTTAAAGGGGGTGATTATATATGGCAAACGTAACGAAAGGCGCACAAGGCCCAACAAGTACAGCAGCTACAGTAAGAGGCTATATGAAAAATAGTCCATTAGTAAATCATGCTGTGATGTATCCTAGTTCAGGCACTACATCTAAGAATCTTCCAGTTGGAGGAAATCTTAATATAGGTGGAGGACTCGGAAAAAGCATGGGTAAGATAGCAGGGAAAGGAATGGGCAAATAATGCAACTCCCAAACCCAAACCAAGGAAAACCCTTTGATAGGGTTATCAAAAGTCCAGACGACTCTCCTCTCTGGGGAATCAGAAATGAGCACA
>LDNP01000010.1_pt3 | contig 7209 bp, 5 predicted proteins | sample 350541 | NCBI WGS metagenome assembly LDNP01 (sample SAMN03646988, study PRJNA283341) | glacier metagenome | biome: Glacier; material: Cryoconite; isolation source: sample ML 0.2 micron filtrate containing viruses sediment from cryoconite holes | place: Svalbard: Ny-Alesund, Midtre Lovenbreen glacier... | reverse complement strand
CTTCACAGGACATACTAGATATATGCTCACATCAGGTATAGGGAGGATACTATTAAGGTTATAGAAGGCTGACTTTATTACAATATATTGCTTTCTGGATATGTTACCATTTCTATAGTGCATTTTAGTAAAGACCTTAAGAGATGAGGCAAGACTTCTCTCCATTATAAAGACCTTTTTATGTGAGCCAGCAATTTTAGATATTACATTCTCGAAGAAGGTGTTCATCACATATATTTGAAAGATTGCCATATCGTCTTTAGGGTTGTCATACATAGACCTGAGCATGTTTACACCTTTATCATATACCCAGCGGTCAACAGGCTCAAGTATGTATTCATACTCAGGAAAGTCTACCATCATCTGGCGAATAACAGATGACTTTCCACTACCTATGATGCCCTCTATAGCCACAATGTAGTTATCGGTATGGGTTTCTGTGTCCTCATCAAATTGTTGTCCTGCAGTTAAAGACATCTTATACATATACTGTTTATATCTATATATTATAATATAACATTTATCATTTTTACCGTTACCGTAGGGCTGGACTCGGTGATGTATCTAGTTTATTATATGTGCATGACCTGTTTTCTGAGCATATAATCTACTGTTATAAAATCTGTGTCTTGCCTTTTGCTCTTCTGTCTTTTTATATATATAAGAGGCTTGTATCACTTTTGGTTTACTGTCAGGATTGCAACGACTACATAGATAACCCAGGACAGTGGCAGCCATCTCCTCTCCAGTAATATTAGGGTTATCTTCCAACTGCTTACTCAGTCTCTCTATATACTTTGGGTCTATCATATGTAAGTCTATCTCGCCAGCAAGGACAGGCTTGATATAGTGGCACAATCTGTCACAGAGCATACATTTAGGCATTTTGATGTTTAGACTTTGTTATATACCCTATCACATATTTAAAAATTTCAATTATATCAGAAAGTTGATTATAATAGTGTCTATGATTACTATATAAAGGATATATCTATTTCTTATCGTTGACTGCTTGTGTAAACACTAACAGGCAAGAAAATGCCCCATCTGATTGTTGACAGTGTTACCCTTATGACTATACCAAAAACTATAGTGCAACCAGCTCTGAGTTCGACTATCGTGAGTCCTAACGGTGACAGGGGCGGTCTCACCACTTGGTCAACAGACAATCAGTTAGCACTATACAATACAACAGCACTAGGTATGGTTCTTAAATATGTAAAGTCAGAGATAGGGTCAGGTAATTGGTGTAACATCATTCTCGTTTGTCGTGTATGGAGGGATGTAGCACTCAAAACCTTCAGGAGAATGTGGAGACATAAGTTAATCAGTATATGTTGTGAGTTATATCCTATAGTTGATATAAAATACAAAGATGCGGTATTTGACAATTTAACAAACACCTGGTATATAGCTGGCAGGGATATACTAAGTAATAACACAGTTAAGACTTATATACGGTCTACTGGTCAATATGGAGAGCATGAGCCTAGACCCATAATGGATGATAATAATAGATTGGCATTAGAACTACCATTAGCCTGCATACAGGGGCACAACAAGGATAAGAAAGTATTTAGTGTCATTATAATAAGTAGTACCGTTAAGACTCCGACATATAAATGTGAACAGACAAGGATTAGGGGAGTGCATGATGTAGAGGAGAGGGTTACAGAGTTTCTACGGACTAACAAACATCTAACTCTGCCTGAATATGATATGTCTAGCAATTATCAAGACCCCATGGAGATGTATTGTAAGATACAACTATACCTCCTTAAGACTATGAGACACATGAAAAGAAATGGAGCATCTGGTGTTCAAGTAAATCTCAGCAAGGTATATGTCTTTGCCAAAAGGAGACTAGAGGGTCATCAGTATTTCAGTCTTGTACGGGGCACTTGTATATGTTCTTACTGTATAGTCCATCCAATTCCGACTGATGTCAGTCCTGACTGTAACAGTGAGGATGGGCATGTTATAACAAAGTTAACCAATAAGTCTGTTGTATCTTTAAGAAAGAGTATCCCAAGTAACAGGAAGTTTGGAATTGTCATATCCTCTAGATTGATAGACTGATGTCATGCATTCCTGAGTCCTTCGTATATTTGTTAAAATAACAAAGTGACTACTTTTGATAAATAGCTAATGCATGTAGACATACAAATGGACGAGCGACTCCTCCTTATTATTGGTTGTCTGATATTTGGTCTTATCCTTTTGGCACTTACTATAAGATTCTTCTTCCTTGTCCTGCATAACTATGTGATTGCTGAGGCGGTTACCTTAAAGTCAGTGAACAGTGAAGACCCTCAGACTAATACAACAGATAATTTGGTGGATGTCTATAATATTAACAGTAACGGTAACAATATAGATGATGATACCCCTATAGCTATAACAGACAAGACTAGTCCGAGACATGACGGGTTAAGTCAGGGGGAGAGAGCATGTATAGAGGTACTGTCTGATATATTTCCTGATAACCCCTTTGTGAAGACGAGGCCTGAGTGGTTAAGATACCCTGGCACTACAGGCAGAATGGGACTGATAGAACTTGACCTCTACTGTGAAGAGTTAAAGATAGCACTGGAATATAATGGCAGGCAACATTATGAATATGTCCCACACTTCCACAGAAAGGGTATTGAACAGTTTGATACTCAGCAGAAATATGACCAGTGGAAAGTTAGTAAGTGCAAGGAGTTAAATATCTATCTAATAGTTGTCCCTTATAATATAAAGCACCCTTACATAAGGACTTATATTCTAAATTGTCTATCAAATCATCCCCTGATATCTCATTTGCCATTAGGACTCGGTGATGTCTGATAGTTATATAAATTCTTACTCATTAAGTAAGAGTTTAATTGTTAATGAATTATTGTCTTTTGGGTATGGAGCATGTTATATCTACTGCCTTATACACAACTGTATAATCTTTTCGTATTAAGTTATTGAAGATAAACAACTCAGAGCCAGTAGCATACTCTGACCCATATGCCAATCTAGCCTGTTCATATAGAGTAATGGTCTCAGTCTTAGCATCGAGTCTCACCTTGATATAGTCAAAGAAAATATTTATCCTTGTAATGCCTTTTCTTTTGAGAATACGAACCCGTTCAAGAACACCCTCAGACATATTATCCCTCATCTGGGTTGGAGTGATTTTACTAGTTTGTAGCATATTATGGAGAAATGTATTATCAGTATCTGCTCTTTCTGGATATGTTTTACCTCTTAAATTTAGATTGTCAATTGTCCAAATGTGGTCAAGAACACTCACCCTATCCGTCATCTGTTCAAAGGGCTCAACAGTAAAGACTTTATCTCTTTCATTGTGGTCAAGAACACTACAAGAGGGGATAACAATCGTCCTATATTCGGGGGTAATACTACGATTCTTATATTTGTGGCTAAACCTCGGATACTTTACTAATAAACCAGACTGAACGACTCTCTCAACCTCTTTTAAATTGGTTATCATTGATGCTGGTATAATCCAATTATATTCACTCTCAATGTTTGACCCCTTTCTCTCAATGCAAGACGGCAAATCTTTCACTGCATCTATCCTCTGGGGTTCCCCACTGTAATGTATCTGTAATTGGCAATATATCTCTGTCTTTATTAACAGTAACTTATTTCTTGGTTTAAGACTGAAGACCTCATTTCCAATCTTACTCCACTCCTTACACACAAGCATTATGTTTAGCCAATTGTGGTCTCTGTGGTCAATTTCACCCTCAATGAAGTCTAAAATCATAGGTAAGTATATTTTGGTATCTAAGGTAAAAGTTGTTGTTGCCATTTCTCCTCTCTCATGCAGTTGTTATTTCCTGATTCCATTTTATTAATAATCAATTTCTGATACAAAGTAATCTTCATTGTCTAAGGTGTTGATTAAGGATTAGGGCACTATCCATGCAACCTAACCGTTAATATTGTTTTATATAAATACATACTGTAGAGGTATTAGTTAGATAATTATTTTTCTACTCCAATCATGTGCTGAATGAGAGTCATATAGTTGGATATAGGCTGAACTAATCCATAAGTCTTCTTCTTCCTCTTAGACTCCCCGGGTCTAATATTAGGAAGGAGTATAAAGCCTGTCATCTTACCTATAATATGCTTAAGATAGGATATAAAGGAGGGGACCTTACCACTTAAGATATTATTTCGGACATCCTCGTTCCTCTTGAAGGCAGCAAGACACTGAATAATACCCGAGGGTTTGTTATCAGGATTTGGGGCAAGTAAGTCTTTATAGACAGTGACTATGACATCCCTTGTTATAACATGCTCTGTATCAAAGACTGTGGGAAAGCCCAAATCTCTCAGTATCTTAGTTATTATGCTTAACTGTATAAACTTAGGCTTGAAGAACACAAGCTGACCATGCTCTTTACTTCTTCTCTCAAACTTTGTCAAGTCCTTGTCAATGATGTAACCCATAGACCGAGTCATAAGAGTGACAAGACACAACATAGGTTTTATGAGACGACAGTCTCGTATTAGATAGAAGTCCTTCCCTTGTAAGCCTACTCTATCCTTGAAGAATCTCTTAAAGTTCTCAAATAGAAGGTTTTGTTTATCAATAGCCGTTGCAGTGTTGTTCAATGTCTTAGTTGTTAGTCTCTCATACTCCCGTTGAGGTAAGTCTATGTGTCTATCAAATGCAGCAGAAATCTCAATAATAGCCTTGTCTCTTACAACTATCCTCTTCATTTCATAGAGCATTATCTGACCCCTTGACAAGTCTGAGGGTAGCCTGACTAATTCATAACCACGAGACTCAAGAGTCATATAACATATTTCTCTGCAGTGTCTGCGGGATAGATTCTGCTCAACCTTATTGTCCAGGAACAAATTTGTAAAGTAGTTGTTATCAAGTTTTGATATTAGTAGGCGATTCACGACTTCTGATACTTCCTCTACTGATGCATAATATCTCGTTTCATGTATTATTTTTTCATATTCCTTATTGTCCTTAATACCTTTATAGACTTCCAACATACAGTCTTCTAGAGATTTATTTATATTATCTCTGAGGAGTGTTGATGTAATACCTTGCACCTTCCCCTGCAGTCCAGATATGCAGAATACTATCTCATTGTCAAGAATATGCCGACACCTGCCTATCATTTGAAACACCTCTCTGATACAGTTAGACATAGGTAGTGCATAACAGAAGACACTATGAAAGTATTTCATGTGAAAGTCTATACCTGTTGTAATGATGCTCGTAAATATAACAACCTGATAGCAGACCCATAACTCATTTATATTACTGTTAATGAACTTCAATTCCTCATCTCCCGTTGATATGTTTACAAAACAATAGCCAGCCTTTATTCCTTTATCTACATCCCTCTTTTGATTTCTGACAAGACCTATATCATCTAATATAGAACAGATGACCTCTGCTGCCTTCAAGCTCCCTGTAGGAAACATAACATTCTTACCCAGTGCCACTCTCTGTCGGAGTAGAAAGGCAAGCTGTGCAACTGAGTTAACCTCTGTAGCCTTAATGTTATCAACCTTTCTGTTATTTATCTGGACATGAAGAGGCACTGTAGGTCTAAACTCTTTAATACAGTTAATTGTTCTTATATCAACATCACCATCCATCATTATAACTATATCGGCCTTTTCCATCCAAGCTCTAAATCGTTTATGATTATCTGTTATATGCTGTCGGTGAAACCTTGATGTCATTTGCACAAGTATTGAGGTTATCTCATCCAAAATAAGGACTTGTGGCAGTATATTAGACGAATAAAGGCTCTCACACTGAACGACAAACATATGCTTAGAGTTATAGCCCTCTTGTTTATATACTGCAAAATCAAGACCAAAGGAGTCAGAGGCAAGGACAGCCTGTATATTAAAGGCAAAGCTCTTCCTGGATGATATTAACCCCACTGTCTCAAAATCCCGAATATTCTCAGTAGCTGCTAAGAACCGTTCAACATCCTCTCTGGCTTGTTCGTCCTCTAGTGTCTCTAGATACTTTAATATCTTATCTCTCTTTTGATGTTTTACAAGGTTAAGGGCAAATGTCCTTGTCTTGTAGCTGTCCATTTTACTCCATATTAATATAGTTAATCGCTTGTGTGTATCAAGGAGTGCACAATAGTCCTTTATCTTGTCAGCAGTGTAAATACAGGGTTCATCAGGTTCCCCAGGTAGGCCTACAAATGTTGCCCATTCTTTCATCTTCTTAATCTCTTCTATTATGGTAGCCCTATCATGGTAGAGTTTCATATCTCCCTTGTCTCTGTCCTCTTCTTTTATTTTAGTTGTAAGTGGTTTACTGTAATGAGATACTCGACCCTCAGGATAGAAGGCATCCAAATCTATTCTGTTGTTAGGAAACTCAATATCATGATATTCTGACCTTCGACATGCTAGGAATATACCATTATTCTGGACTAATAGGTAAGGGGTATTGGATTTATGTGTTTTATTACATATCTGACACATATACGGGAACGACTGAACAGACACATTGACATATAAACCCTCTTGTTTATCCCAATTAATTGTCCAATCTTGCCCAAAGTGTTTATGCAATATCTCTTGATATATGACCTGCTCATCTATTGCTACCTCCACTAAATCATACATAATTGCCTCTTCTTCAGTTAGAAAATCGTGTAGAGGATGGAGAAGTTTACATCCATCTGTGTAGGTTACAAAGTGATGAGCAGGGTCTAATCCATCTGGCTGATGCAGTGGGACTTTCACTCTTTGGAGGTCTGACCTCTTAGTTGATAGGAGTGCTCTTAGACTGTGATTCTTATCATATATCTGTAAATCAAGGCCATTGGCTATGATATTCGTCCTATATGCTACTGAATCTCTCTTGCCAACAGAATCTAACACCTTCTCACAGAACATCTTACACTGTTCCACATTTATAAGTTTGTAATTATCTACTATAACATGATAGCTGTATTTGTAATCCTCTAATGTTGAAGTACTTATCAGTATGTCCTTAGTTATATCCAAATCCTTATTATAGCACTCTTTGAATGTGGGTAGTATATGCTTATCTATGAAGGATATGAGTAGATGTAATACCTTGTCAGAGTTGAGTCCTGGATAATCCTCGTAGTATAAATCAATATCAAATCTAAGCTTCTGAAATCTATCAGAGGGAATTTCCTCATGAAAGACATGCTCACTGAGTGGGAGATGCTC
>LDNP01000010.1_pt1 | contig 7562 bp, 6 predicted proteins | sample 350541 | NCBI WGS metagenome assembly LDNP01 (sample SAMN03646988, study PRJNA283341) | glacier metagenome | biome: Glacier; material: Cryoconite; isolation source: sample ML 0.2 micron filtrate containing viruses sediment from cryoconite holes | place: Svalbard: Ny-Alesund, Midtre Lovenbreen glacier... | reverse complement strand
TTTATCAGCCTCGAGGATTTCTTCTTCCTTAGGGGAGGAAATACATTAGCATCTATAGCCTTGTATTTGTCATCCATTTCAGACTTCTTCTTATCCAGGGCTGTAGGGGTAGGACAGAGTAGGGGATATTCTCTGTTAACTATTGAATCGCGTAATATATCTAATGTTTCCAATCTTGTTAGTATGTAATTTGTGTATACTGATAGGAGAGGGAAGTCAGACATATCAATCTCCTCCTCCTCTTCTTGTGTTATTTGTACAAGGTGAGACTTTCTCTTACCATCCCCCCAAGTATCCCCAATATATATCTCCGTCTCCACTTTAACATCTTTGAGAATATATTTAGCAGCCTGAGACATTCCCTTACGAATAATACTTGCAACTAGTCTATCTGTAATCTTGAGTGTCTCGGTTACTATTTCATCATGTGCAGACATTATTATAAAGGCATCAACCTTATGTTTCTGAAAATACCTGGTTATATAGCACATAGCTAGCTTAAGCATATCCGCCGATGTTCCCTGTGTGGAGCTGTTGTTGGCCTTATTGTAGAGACCCTTGCCTGTATCTAAGAGGACTCTCTTTCTCCCAAGTAGTGTTTCTATAACCAGGTGTTGTCTAGTTGCTTTTGCCTCATCCACTTGCTTTGCTCTCATTGTTATATTCTGCTGAAGACCGGGATAAGCTCTCATAAACATAAGTCTATCCCTTTCTGCTTCCTTAAGAGCATAGTCAGGGGTGAGGAACTCTCCTGTTTCAGGATGTCTGTCAAGTATTCTTTCCTTCCAGTATGATTTAGCACCTCGTCCATACATAAAACCCAAGACTATAGCCTTATACTGTTTTCGTATCTTTTCTGTAACCTCTTTCTGTGGTATCTTAAGGAAGTATGCCGCAGTAGCTTGGTATATATCTACACCGTTATTGTAATTATTCATTATGTTCTCACCATTGGGGAAATCTTTTGTCTGTTGTGCCAATATACGAGGTTCTATCTGACTGTAATCACCACCTACTATACATCTATCAGGTAATGCTTTGATACAATCACGGGCTTGTGTCTTTGTAGTATCACCACTAAGACCATTGATGGCAGGTTCAGATGTTGTAGCTCTACCAGTTGCTGCACCTGTCTGTTTGTAGTTACAATATAGTCTATCTTGTCTATAATAAGCATGTGCCTTCTTCAACATGTTCATATCTGTAGATAGATATCTCTTTAGTGACCGATATTTTATCCAACTATCAAGAACAAATGTAAGCTCCCCATGTTCCTGCATATAACCTTTGAGAATATTCTTAGATGTCCCTGTTGCCTCCTCACCTATGAGTCCTGATAGAAATGTCTTACCCTTCCCTTTACTATCACCTATGAGTTGCTGAATAGTAAACAATTCATACTTTAAACACATAGCCTTGAGTATACCCTCAGTCTCTTTATAGTCAAATATATTCTCAAGAAGTTGTCGCATCTCTTTTTTCCTTTTTCGTTCCTCTCCCTCATAACTCTCATAGTCGTTGTCAAGAGGCATACCCCTCATATTAATGCCCGTTGTTGTCTGTGTGAGCTCTGCCTCTATATCAACTATGATGTTCATTCCTAGACCCTTGAGTATAGACAGCTGTTCTAACATTAAGGGCTCAAGAAACCAGACATCAAGACAGGCATATTGTGCCATCTCTCTTGTTAGGGGGAGTGCCCAGTTACATGTCTGATAACTCTTCTCCAATGTAATATTAAAGTGGGCATACACGAGGTCTTCATAGGACATTTGGATAACATCTTGGTCTTTCTTCGTAAACATTGCCTGAAACTTTCTACCTTTCATCTTAAACTTGTGAGGGTCTGCTATATTTATCAGATTAGCTAGAACCATAGTATCTATTATTATCTGTGTTGGTGGTCTCACATAACCTAGAGCCTTATAGAGCATATGACAATCAAATGATGTACTGTGTATTGCAAGTATGTGTGCCTTATATATTAAATCATGTAGTAAGAAATACTTCTCCTCATCTGTCAGAAACGAGGGATTTACTAACAATATTACATTATCCTTGTCTTTCCTATTAAACTTTAGCTGTATACTATAGACTATTTTATCTTTATCTAATCTTACCAAGTCTGTTTCCGTGTCTATTGATAATATATGACCATCGAATCCCTCTATCTCCTTTAGGTTTGTAGTATAGGCAATATCGTTCTTAGTATCATGATATAGCGGATTATCTGATATTTTAGACTCTACAATCTTCTTATTAGTGACTAAGCACTGCTTCTTCCCCCTTAATGCTTTATTCTTGGAAGAAGCGGTGCTTTGTCTATTAGGGTCATAATTATATTTGGTATACAGAGTAGTAAGTGCATCTTCATCTCGTCGTGCACCACGATACTCTATTATAAGTGTATGATTCATAAACTCTGTAAGAGGTCTTTTAAGATTATTATAGGCAGGCAAACACTCTGGAGGGAATGGTGTCTTTTTATATTTAGCTATAGCTGCTCTCTCTCCGTAATCATCAACACCGTCAGTATGTAGGTCAGAGGGCAGATGTGTTTTATCACTATCCCATCCCAACATAAGACACATTTTCATTATATCAGCTCTATTCATTTTATGCTCTGCAAATAATAACTCAATAGCCTTACTTTGGAATCTTAATAGTCTATCCTTAGAAGTGCTCGTTGTTTTACCATATTGAGAGCTCTTGTTTTCCAGTATAAAGTCTGCAGGGAACATTATAAGGTCAGAGTCAGCAGTATATACATAGTCACCAAACCCTTCCCCTATATATCTTGCTGCCAACTGTTCAGCACTTATATCTCTAGCAGGGGACTCTATACATAAGAAACCACTTGCTCTGACTAACTCCTTTATTATATCAATATCTTTATTATATGCTGCATCCTTTCTAGGATAATCAAATACCCATATCTGTGATACCCCATGTTTCATAAATCTCCTGATATAGTCATCTACAACCCCAATGAAGCCTGTATCCATACCATTATAGGACATTTTCCCCTCTGTTGCCAACTTTGCACTTATTATTATTCCGCTGGCATCTATGAACAATATATTGCCTCTGAGTTCCTCATAACTGATTTCCTCACCCATACTCTTAAGCCTCTTATCATTTGTAGTCCCAGTCTTACTAATTCTAAGCTTCCACAAGTTCTTAATACCCATCTGTCACAATAATGATATAAAATATTGTGATGTTCTATTAGTATAACGATTAATTACGACAATTATTTATAAATAAATATCAATTTCAGATATGTCAGAGACTAAAAATATGGCCACTGTGAATAATGACGACCAGACAGCCTCTAATGTTCTTATGGCTAGTCCCAGTGTTATTAGTATGCCACTTAAGCTAAGGGAGCCCATACTAATACATAAGCGACCAGGTATGTTAAAATACAGAGAACGGAGTAAAAGAAAGCAGAAGGAGATAAAGTATGATATGGATATGTCCCTGAGTACTAAGACTAGCACAAAATACAAGTATATTGACCACACAGAGGAGGACTAAATTCTATTACCTGACTGTAAAGATGTAGTAATATATATATATAAGTACATTCTATTCATTGCCTGAAGGTCAAAATGTGGAGTGTTGATAAAATATTGATAAATTTATAAGTATGATAGATATACAATAACAATATCTTGCCTAAATCTTGCCATATACAATGCCTTCCTCCTCTATGAAAGGAATTGACTTCAGTAAGATGCCTGATGTGATGAGTACTAGCCGAACTTCTGCTGCAATAGTAGGAATTACCCCTCGGAAAGATGATTGTGAGAAGAGAATTAGTGACCTTGAGAATGAGGTTGTAAACCTTAAGAGAACAATAGACACTCAAAATGCTGACTTCCTATCAAGTATTAACAAGATAAACAACACTATAAGTGGTCTGACCCAGAGTGTCTGTAATATCCCCATGAAGACAGCAGGTAGCTCTATGATGGGTGTCAGGAATGTTATCAACAACCCATCAAAGAAGAATCTTGTAGTTGATTATGAAGCCTGCGATAAGATATATCTCAGTAGTGCAGACCTTAAATCACTTAAAATGATAAACTTTGCAGCAGAGAATATTGATTTACAGAGAATGCTGTCACCTGCTGGGTATGAGGGACTTATACGAATACTCAAACAGTATGGATACATCTACAGTGCTACCAACAAGACTGTATTACCAGATGATGGGACTACATCTAACAAGAGACCACCATTACTAGATGTTGTCAAGCATATTGAAAGTGTTAATGGTCAGGTACTACTGGAGGAGGTGGATTTTGATTATCAGAACAGTCCCCCCTTACTTGTGGAAATGTTCTGTTCCCTTATCTCGAAGTTAGATGGCAAGAGAGTAATCCTCGACCCTTATGCAGGACGGGGTAATCTTATTGATGGTCTCATTACATGTAAGATAGCCAAGACCAATATATTTGCTCTGGACATACATACAAATCTCGTGGATTCACTAAAGGAGAGTGTCCTTCCCTCATCTAATGTCGAGAAAATAGACTTTCTTCAGTATAGTAAGAACAGCTATGATAGAAATAAGATAAACACCATCCTGCTGTTTGCTCCTTTTACCTCCCAGATATGGGCTAAAGCAATAATACATGCCTTCAACATTCTAATGAACACTGGGGATGTCCTCATGGCCGTTGTTCCTAAGTGTATGTTAAATCATATTGAAACTCTCGAAATTCCCAAGCAGTCTGACTGCAAGGAGTTCAAAGATGTCTTCTATATATGCAAGAATAACTTCAAACAGCTAACCCCTATAAAGAGTGTCAAGGCCTTGTTCCCCACCTCTATTGAACACTATAATGCAGGACTTATTACTCTCGTAAAATAGAAGTGTTTAAGCACCAATTGTAAAGTATATCACCGTAATTGTGATATATTTTATTTAGTTTACCCTCACTCTACTGTAATGGAGGTATTTGACTTTACTCTATTGGGTATCGGTCTGTGGTCTTGTATGTCTGACCTTAGATGTTTACTATCAGGGGTAACTATTACAGTATAGGTCATACTGTCACTACCCTGTCTTGTGCCAAACTGGACTGTTATGTTAGTCTTACCAAAGAGTATTACGAGAATTGTCAGAATATGTAGGAGCACCAGAACTTTAAATCTTATGCCCTTCATATTACAGTTAGTTGTTATATAGTAGATTACTAAATAAATGTAATCAGTTATAGTATGAGTCTTAGATACTCATATTATACATATACCAGGTAATCACTTTAGACTTGAAGGGACTTAGCCAAATTATTGACTGTCAGGGAGAGGTTCTCCATGTATACCTGCTGCTGAATCAGAAGATAGAAGGCCACCATTAACAGGACACATAGCATCATGCACCCTACAACTGAGGACAGAGCTAAAAATTCGTACAATTTAGGTGTTTTAGGATAGTCATGTATAATGGAGGACAAGACACAGATAACTATTATTAATACAATACCCATACCTAATACAGGAATATATAGAGATAACGAGAGAGAGCAATCACGAATAGCCAGGGGAAACATGAGTGTATTATTCATTGATAAAAATGTATCTTTGACTGGAGTTTTATTATAATAATAGTAAATCACTATAATCAGTTATAGTATGAGTATTATACACTCATATTATAATTATGTAATATTTGGTTACAGTCTAGGCATCATGTATATTGAAAGTGGCAGAGGTTACCACAACAAATCTGTAGTTTTTTGATGTTCCCACAGCAAGGGTCAGGGTTGGACTGGCAGTAAATGTTGACATACCTGCTCCGGGTGCTATAGTCCATGACCCAGTCCCAGCATTTGTAAAAGTGACCTTGAATGAAAAACCAGGGAGTATAGTATTCATGGGAAATACACCATATAACAGGGCAGCTGTTGGTAAAGTTACAGTAAGAGACCCACTCCCTCCCAAGATTACAAAACCGGTTATGAGAGTTGTGCCTGGTAGTGTTAGTGATGTGCTGTATGTCGTGAACACTATAGGGAATAACTCAAATGCTATAGCAGAGGCTGAAATGCATGAGGCACCCATGCTATTAGAAAAGGCATCTCTGACTAGTACACTGTTAGCAGTAGGATTTACACTATAAGGAATGGGTGTTGTCTTATTATTCGCATCTGTCCCGACTATGGCAAGAGCACCAACATTTCTTATAACTATGCCTTGTGCAGTTATTTGAGCAAATATCTGTGTTCCTGACCAAGTACTAGATAAATTGAGTCTGGGTATATTCAGAGTATCATCAAGGGAATTAGTTGTCAGGCCTGATACAGCGGCTGAAGGGTTGACCTTAAATATACCATTTACAATTAGTCCTCCATTGTATGTCTCAGTCCCATTCTTTGTGTTATTGCCAGTGCATGTTGTGCTACCATTATTAGGTGGATAGTTAAGAAAGTTGTTATTTGTAGCTGTCTGAAAGGTAGTAAAGGCAAGATTATTATTAACTATTGTGGTATTAGCCCCGAGTTGTCCCGATTGTAAGGCAGCTATAGAGGTGTTACCATATGCCTGACTTTGTTGCAGACCCAGAATGGAAGCATTATTTCCTGCTTGTGCTAATAATATAGCAGTTATAGAGCTATTTGAATATACTTGACTGGACTGTAATAAAGATATAGATAGATTACTAGCGGTCTGTCCTTGTTGAAGAGCTAGAATAGAAGTGTTGCCTCCTAACTGTCCCTGCTGTAGTGTATTAAGAGTGATGTTCGTGTATACCTGCCCTTGTTGTAGTCCTGCTATAGTTGTGTTAGTCCCTACTTGTCCTTGCTGTAGGATAACTATGTTTCCACTGACAGTGGTTATATTCTGTTGAATACCCCCTATAGTAGTATTAGAGGCTATCTGTCCCTGCTGTAAACCAGTTATAAGTAATACATTAGCAGCCTGAGTAACTTGTAATGTCCCAATAGACACTTGGGCACTGTTAACCGTGTTGTTTGTGTTATTCATATTAACTATAAGAGCATTGAATATAGGAATGTTGGTATTCTGTATTCCCTGAACAATAGTTAATGCTGTGGCTGTTGCGGTAGTTGTATTAGTGAGATTCTGTAAATTATTGTTAAGAGAACTAAGTGATACAGTTACATTAGAGGTGTTTGAGGCTGTCCCAATTATTCCGTTGATGCTTGCCTGTGTCATATTTGTACTGTTAGCCACTTGAGCCTCGAAGGTTCTAAGCTCAACCAGAAGACCCTCACCGGCAATATCTGTAAGACTCTCCAAATCAGCAGTTACATTAGCCAGTGTACTCCTTAATAGATTTATTTCGTGACCTTGTTCTATAATAGTAAATGTACCATAACCTGCTGCACCTAACATAATACCTATTAATACTAATAAGGACAGCTGAGCTCTAAACCCACTACTAGCCACCTCTCTTACTCTGTTCTCATTTTTTGCCTCAAGCAAGTTCTCTAACTCATAAGTTGACCGTGTATCCATCAGAAGGTTTCAAATCCAGTTTAATATCCTCTTTACCAATATGTATTTATCAAAAATGAAATATATAT
>LDNP01000010.1_pt4 | contig 8143 bp, 8 predicted proteins | sample 350541 | NCBI WGS metagenome assembly LDNP01 (sample SAMN03646988, study PRJNA283341) | glacier metagenome | biome: Glacier; material: Cryoconite; isolation source: sample ML 0.2 micron filtrate containing viruses sediment from cryoconite holes | place: Svalbard: Ny-Alesund, Midtre Lovenbreen glacier... | reverse complement strand
TAATATCCTCTTTACCAATATGTATTTATCAAAAATGAAATATATATAAATTTAAAGTAGACTAAAAATGTGTAATAGTTCAGAAGACGATAGAAAGCATCAATCTTTTGGAAGGAGACATTTGAGGACTATTTGTCTGTTTATTGTATTAACAGCACTATCAGGAACTATAGCAGGTCTTGTCATATCCCTTAAGCATGAGCACGATAACTAATGTAAACCTCTTTGTCCCCTCCAATGATACATCCCATCTGTCCTTTGTTTATTATGTCGTTTTCATCATTGCGGGACTCCTCAGCATAATAGCTAGCCTCTACTGTTTTGCAAGATGCTTCTGGTCAATAAGAAAAGGTAAACCTATGACACAGGATAAGACTGAGGAACTAGTCCCATTATATGTAGCTGAACTACCATAGTTCCTAAATCAATACCATTAATTGTTACTTATGGTAACATTTATATTTTATGTTGTGAATATTGATTTATCTTATATTTATGTATAGAGTATTAAACAGTCCTTACTTTTTGATAAATTAAGATGCACAAGATTACTCTTTTATTCTTTGCAGTGTGTCTAACAGTATCCAGAGTAGGGGGTCAGACTACAGCACTCACCACTGGGATAGCTACACCCACCTCAGGTTCTACAACCTCTATTGCTACACCCACCACGGGCTCAACCACCGGGATAGCTACACCTACTACAGGTTCAACGACAAGTATTGCTACACCTACCAGCGGTCTGGTAACCTCAAACCCTTTAACGAGCGGTCTGACAACTAATGCAGGGCTAACCACAGGTTCTACAACTAATATAGCCACACCCACCAGCGGTTTATCAACATCATCCATATCCAATTCCTCTGTATCAACCGGTTATGCTACCACTGGGATATTAAATGCTACAGGTAACTATACACAGAACACTACATATAGTTGCGCAACCAGAGCAAGTCAGCTATGCCTGGGTATCCATCACTATTACCCCTTCTACTGGATGGATAAACACTCTAATAGAGATATAGACGACCACTGTTTTGCTACAGCTATTGCTCAGATTTTAACTGAAGCTTGTGTGTTTGGAATTGTTGGAGGTGCTATATATTACTTCTTCTTATCTATATATGTTGAAAAGGTTAAACATAGAATGCCCTCATGGAAAACTTTGTGCTGTTGCTTTGCCTATATACCTTGTATCTCTACCTGTTATGCAAAGGCCTATAAGAATGTGAAGACAGAGGAGGATATAGAGTTGAAGGGGGGACTGACAAAGACCCCTGAAGAGGACAGCTGGGACTTTAAGAAAGATTACTGAGGGAGCGGCACTACAGATGTCATGATACTAACACTATAGGGTGTTACTATCTTATTATGCCCTCACCCCAGATTAGAGACTATTTACTATCAGTACCTAACAACTATCTGACTGATACACCTGCCAGTTCATACTCTGTATAATATCTAATGTACCTATTCACATAGGTGCTGTCAGATAATTACTTTGTTGTAAAGGATATATATATATCAGTTAAACATATATGAAAATATCAACTATAAAACTGAATTAATTACAACCGATTGGTCATATAAATAACATTATTGTGAACTTTATAACACTCAGTTAGTTGACAGTATATAATGGCTAAAGGTACAAAAAAGATTGTTGCAGAACTGACAGATGAACAGAGGCAAGCAAAGATAGATGCTTCCCTTCGTGAGAGTGAGGAGGTAAAGAGAAAACAGGATGAAAACCCTGATTACATAGCTCCTCCAGACAGGGTAAAGAAAGGAAAGAAACCTAAGAGAGTTCTTGACCCTGATGAGACTCTCCGTAAGAACATCAAAGACCTTAAGAGAAATGAAAGGTTTATAGAGGATGAGTCAAAGAAACATATGGAAAAGTGTATCATCCAGAGGTTGTTTCTAATATTCCCTGATAAGGAGGCAGAGGGGGTTCAGGATATTCTGAAGAAGAATGCTATCTTTGCAAGAGGAAGTGCTGCAGGTAAGGAACTAAGAGTTACTGGATACCATATGTATACCTCAAAGGCTAGGTCAATGATGAATGATGATATGGCTGCAAAAGGAAGAGATTCCCCCTATTATAGAATGGAAAATACTGAAAAGACTAAAGCTATTGCTAGACAGTGGCAGGGAGAAAGACATGAGGTGAGGGCATCATTCAATGCACTGGCAGAAAATAGAAAGATAGATATTATTAATAACTATGATGCCAGGATAGTTCAAGAGGTCAAGAAGTCACTGCAAGGAAGGCAAACAAATCTCTATTTTAAGAATGTCTATCTTGATGATAATTGGGATGCTGACCTGCACAAGGCCACTAAGGAGGCACTTAAGAGTCTACGAGATGCACGAAAAGATGGTAAGCCTAATGGTGCAGTTAAAGTTAAGACTGTTATTAAGGATGAGAGTAGTGACAGCGAGGAGGAGATTAAGCCTACCAAGTCCAAGGTCAAAAGTCATCAGTAGACATCACCAAAGTCAGGTGTTATATTATTCTGTATCATTCCTGTGATACACAATATTTGATTTTATTGTTTTACACTCTGTCTATAAAGTAATAAGTGTTTATCTCTTTTACCTTGCAATATAATGTCAGAGGACAAGCCAATAGTTAGGTATGTCAGGGAGGCAAAGACTGATGATGAGCATGGTGAACTTATGTTTACTCAAAAGTATTTTGATAGCTTAACCAGGAGGACTCAAAAGAAGCATATTAAGAAGGACAACGGTCAGTTAGCATATGTCAGTTATATGTCTGACGGTGTGCCTCATTACACTGACTTAGTAGACCCCGATGACCCTAAGCCATATATAGCCTTCAAGGAGAGTGATGACAACAAAAAAGATATACAGGAGGAGTTTGCTCAGGGGTTGGATGTGCAACAAAGTGAGGTTCCAGTAAAAGAGGGCAAAAAAGAAGGAAAGACTAAACTAATGGATATCAATGACTATATAGATACTGATGAATATTTTAAGACAACACCCGTAGGTTTTAAGGTATATTATCTTAATATTATAGAACCGGATACTGTTATTAACGATGAGTATAATGGGAGGACACTCCAAAACTGGTATGCTCTTAGTACTACACTCAGGCAGAAGTATGTGGATTCTTTAGAGAATGGAAACACCTGGTCATTACCTACTACTAAAGAGTTAAAAGAGTTAGATTATAAAAGCCATGATAGTAAGTTATCTCAGCCTGTAAGAGATAGACTGGCAGAGGGCAAGAAAGAAATATCAGAGAACCCTTTTGATGTTGATACATACATAAGGACAAACAAGTTCTTCAAAGGGGTCCCACCTGTGTTCATTATGTTCTATAGGATGAATATTACACCACTGACTGTCATTGATAAGGTATTCAACAAGTATGTGCTTAATAAATGGAATGACCTGGATAAGAAAGAGGCTGCCTACTATTATGAACTTGTCAAGCTCTCACCTCCTACTGTTATTCCAAAAGAAACTATTAAGAAGAATCCAGTTGTCAAGAAAGAGAAACCCACGGTTGCTGTTAGTAAAGAGAAAGTTGCAACAAATGCCTTACATGACAAATGGAACAATAGCATGAAAGAAGATGAATTCTTTGATGATAAACCTGAGGATTTTAAGAATTTCTTTAAGACATCTGTTACTGAGTTCTCCAGGGGAGGTGCTGACATAGTAATAGATGATGAACTAAAGGAAAGTGTTCTTAGACAATGGAATGAAAAGCAGAAAACTAAAAAGAAGAAAACATCCAAGGGAACACTCTCAGGCATTAATCTATTTGTTAGGGAGGTGATGCCTAGTATAATGTCAAGAAAGGCTGAGGACCCCGCTATTAATGCTCTTTGCATGGCACAACAGCTGTGGAGGGATGAATCATCAGAGTCCAAAGAACAATACAAGGAGAGAGCAAAGAATATGCCCACTAAGAGTGTCTCTAATAAGATTACTCCTGACAAGAGTGTTAGTCATAAGAAAACTACTGATAGGAATACTAAACTGACTGATACTGGCACGGGGGGCATACAGGATTCGGACAAATTCAAAGAAGAAGTGCTGACTCTCCTCCTCCATATTGTCAACATGCTAGAGGAACAAAAGGGTGTAATGAATGTTATACCTGCGAGTGCCCCTTCTAAGGCATCAAGAGTTACTGCACAGTCTAAGACTAAACTAAATAAACTAAATAAACCACCTACTAGGAAGGAGGTTAAGGTACCACTATATGTCCCCCCAGAGTCATCTGAAGAAGAGGACAATTCAACAACAGAGGATGATAGTGAGGAAGATTCAGTTACTCTAACAAAGGCAGAGGATAGAGCATCTATGCCTTTTACCATGAGACCTGATGGTAACAGTAATTCCGATATAACAAAGAAGATTACAGATAGTAAGAATAAACCGTCTAGGGTAAGCTCCAAGACTTATGCACCCTTCATTGAAAGAGGGACTGGTAGAGTACTTTTCAATACTAAGACTGTACAAAAAGAGCAAGACGAATCACAGGACAAGATAGCCGGACTACTAGCTGACCTTAAGAAGACTGAAAGGAAAACAGAGGCTCTGACAAAGGAGGAGCGAATCATAACCCTACATGCCAAGATAAATTCTGCAAGGCCACAAGAACAGGCAGTGACACCTGATATGATGTCAGGGATACTCACTAAAATGAAGAAGAAGGAAGAAATGACTGAAAGGGAAACAGAGGAAGATTATACTCTAGTCAGAAAAGATAAACCCAACAGTCGCCTGGTAACTCCAACACCTACTAAGACTCTTAAGAAGGGGTTACAGACAGAGACAATAGAGGAGGGTAACCCTGTGGAAGACCTTGCCAGACATAATGATAGTAAGACCAAAGGTTTGCTAAAGAGAGCAGCTATGGCATCCCCCACTGTGTATCCTAAGGCTGCAAGAGAAGAACCTAAACCAGTATTTACCAGAACAGAGCTAACACCTATGGAACTAAAGGTGATAGAGAGACTTAAAATAAATGAGACAGAGGAGGGACTAGCAACAGTAATAAACAACTATACAGGAACACCAGAAGGATTTGATGATACCTTCTTTACTGGTATTGGAGGGTTCTTTAACAGACGGCTTAATGTATGGGTTTTCTCTGATTACAACAAGAATTCGCTAAATGACCTTCTCAATGTCATATCAGATACAGGCTTTTACTAATATTCCTCACACTATCAGTGCAAGTATTGGTAATGGATAATTAGATTACATGTTTCTTCTGAGGAAACATATAATATGAAAGTCATTCTGTATCCCGACTAGGTAAGTCATCATATAGCACTTGAAGTCCATTCTTAGAATTTATATTGTCATCTACCCTACTGTGTCGTAAGTCAGGCATGTATAGACTAGCATGTGATTCACTTTTTACCAACAGATGTGTCCTGAGTAGTTTGGCAGCCTTTCTGTCAACAGGGTCTACCACAGTAAACTCTCCTGTCTCTATCTCCTCTAGCTGAACACCCCCGGACACATAACTATGAGTGAGTGGTACAGCTGGCATTCTTTTATCATAATAGGCAACGATTGACTGTAGGGCCTTGTATACCCCAAAGAATATCCAGAACATAAAGTATAGTTGTATCTCCACAATTACATAATTAAGGACTTCATAGCCGTATGTTGTCTCAAAAGTCAGGACTCTTAGTTTTAGCCACATAAACTGGTAACCACCATATGACCCGAAGAAGGCAAAGAATATAACAAGTGAGACTGAGCCCTTGTTCTCTGTTATTGTATGTGTCACTATATTAAAAACTGTCTCACCCACTAACCAGGTAAGGAATGTCAGGCGGTGAACAATCTCACTGACCGGTGCCTGTTTAAATATGAAATATAAGGTCATCGGAAAGGCAAATACAATACATATACCATCAAATAGCACCATCTTATAGTAACTTTATTAGGATAAGTGATGAACTACATAAATTCAGTTATTCTAAGGCTTAGAAGATTAACCCCTGCTTGCTGCTCCTCTGACAGTTATACTGGTGACATAGTCATAACAGCTACTGATAACCCCATCCTGTCTGATATCCCCTTGCCAGATATGCCTAGTCTGTATATGAGGACACTCTGGGATGATATGGATGCCTATATATCCGTTGGTGGAACGATATACACAGAGGATAATCGTATATTGATATTCAGAAGTAAGAACTCAGCTAGTGCCTATATTTCAAATATGAATATTCCACGGTCAGAGGTGGAGATACAACTAAAATCAATAAGGGCTAGAGAACATCTTACCCCTCTATCCTATACCATCAAGTATTAGACACTCCATCTTTATGGCACTCCCTTAGACAATGAAGACTACTTTGTATCAGAAATTGATTATTAATAAAATGAGATGTTAAAATTACAACTGACTGTTAAAAGAGAACAAGTATTATTCATCCTTGTTATTAATCAGATGTATCAAGAGCATTTATTACCTGTTGATATTCTCAAAGTCATCTTTGGATATGTTGAGGCCTCACTCAAACCCGAGGCTCACACATGGCAGGCAATACTCATGACCTGTAAGGATTACAATAATATAGCTGCCCCTATATTTGATAATATGGTTAGATATAGACTTACTAGGATATCTTATAAAATACTCCGACACGTAACTATAACATATAATAATGAAGATGCTATCTGCCACTTTGACTTTACGAGAGATAAAAGAAAGGGTGTATGTGTTCGTATATCCGATACAGATTTGTATGAATATGTTCATAGTATTAGGAAATTCTCAAGTAAACGAAAAGGAGTATACACAGAGCATAGTTACCTATATATACCCTACGATTATGTGATAGGTCACGACAAGGTGCATAAAACTATAACCCTGGCACATGGTAATGAGTGTGGTGGCACAAGAGACAGGTCACCTGCTTCACTATACGGAAAAGCCTCACTTACTTCATGGCTTCGTGAGAGCACTGCCAGTTCTATCCATAGCATGTTAAAAATGGCAAAGAAGAGGACACTCCAAGATATAACATTTAAAATAACATACTGCTACATACACACTACTTTAGGTGATAAGCTATATAATAATGCAGACTTAACTGCTAGAGAGCGGATACTACAGGCTCTACATACTCACACAATAACCGAGATGTCCAATGTTAATCTTAGACAGGCTATACCCAGAAATTATTAAGTGTCTAACCAACCCAAAGGTTAGTTATGGAATATGAGTAAACTCTTACCCTTAAAGTAAGAATTTATAAATAAGGGGCTGACCCTTTTAGTGGCTAACCTAAACTTATACAGTTTATATCTAAGAAGGACTTTAGCTCTCTATAAATAGCAGTGTCCACCTGATTAGCTATAATGTAATCCCTTAAGAGTGATTTAAGGCTTATTAAGTCTCTGGTTATTTTACCCATCCTATTAATCCTGAAACCCTTACTCTTTAGATATTCATCCTTTATGAGGTTAACATTCTTGGTTAGTGAAACATCCTCTGATGGGTCATCTGTGAGCCTGGATGTGTCAACATCATCCCATTTATACTCATCATAGTGGGGTCTCACTCCATTATTAAGACTGTCATAAAGTCTATTGAGTCTGTTTATACCCTCCATATATTTATATATAACAATCTTTTCAACCATTTTAGTTATGACATATCTATGGACTGTCGTATTTGAATATAGATTACAGGTTATGAACTTTAAAATGTCTTCTTTACCTGTATTCTTTATGCCCTCTATCTTAGCTATCTTTAAAAGTTTACTATAGACAGTGTCACTATAATCAGTATCATTGATGAATACCTCAGAGGTGTCTAGGTTCTTATACATACTGACCAAATGTTATATATAGTAACATCACTATATATAAAATATCATTTTTATTTCTATATCAAAGATATATTATACTATGTCAGTAATGATACTCTCGTACATACAAGGGAGTGAATATCTGTTGCTATCTCAGCAAGTGGTCTATTGCTATTGACATTTAAAGATGTTTGGGTGTTTAGCATATACATCTCCGAGTATTTATTAAGTTCATTTAGATAATCAAGGGTCACCTGCTCACCAGGCCGGCACCTTTCTGTTATTCTTATATGGCACATCTTCACAGGACATACTAGATATAT
>LDNP01000008.1_pt9 | contig 8304 bp, 20 predicted proteins | sample 350541 | NCBI WGS metagenome assembly LDNP01 (sample SAMN03646988, study PRJNA283341) | glacier metagenome | biome: Glacier; material: Cryoconite; isolation source: sample ML 0.2 micron filtrate containing viruses sediment from cryoconite holes | place: Svalbard: Ny-Alesund, Midtre Lovenbreen... | reverse complement strand
CGTATTCTATCTAACACCCCGACTATGTATGGACTGACCCCAGAAATGGACAATGAGCTTAGGCCAACACCTAGCCTAGAAGAGTATAAGAATGCTGCGGTATCTAAAAGCCAAGCCGTTCAGGCAGAGCTGCAGCAGATGCACGCCAAGGTACAAGAAATGAGCCAGGTAAGCATTCCTGCCAAAGAGCATGAGCTTAACCTTGTAACGGAAGCCCTGAACACTCTGCACCAGCAAGTAGCAACCCAAGGATAAATGCGAGACTTAGTCGGAGTATTACTAGCGGCTATTATTGGGAATGGCATTGCCTTCCTGATGCATCGGTCTGAGAACATGCGCCAAACTAAGATATTGGAAGAGATACGAGACCAACGAACTTTTAAAGGATGATCACCTACAGCCAACACGATACTCAGTGGTCTAACGCTACTTTTGGGACTTACCTTGGCAAGCCTGTTAGTTGTGACCGTTACGGGTGTTACGTCTGCTCAATTGCCGAACTCCTGGAACTGTCCGGCTGGCCTTTTACTCCTGCTGATGTTATCCGTGATCTAAAAGCCGTCAACGGGTTTACCGCAGACGGTGAGGCTAGCTGGTCTTCCGTGATACAGGCATTTCCGATGTTTTCCTATGGGGACACTGGAAACCCTACCCAGTTTCACGGGTCTATAGTCCAAGGCCGGTTTTCTGGTGGAAGCCTACACTACATGTCTACTGCAGAGGGAACTCTGTACGACCCATGGACCGGAACCAATACAGCTCCCTGTGAGCTTACGGGCTACGTACAGCACGTTTCCATCACCCGACCGTCTGAACAGTCAATCGTACCTGTACACCGACAGTTTGACCCCTTCAATGCTAACCTGAGCTACTCTGACATTTATTCGTCTGAGGCAGGAAGAATACAGCGCTACTTGGTTGCCAAAGGCTTCCTAAGTGACGCTGACCTTGCGTGGAACGGTGATCCTGCCGGAGGTGTCGGCTACTACGGTCGCAAGACCTCTGCTGCTGTTGACCGCTTCCAGAAAGTACACGGTATTTATGCTGACGCTTCTTACTTTGGCTACTGGTACGATGCTTCCCGCGCAAAAGCCAATCAAGACCTAACCTACTGACCATGTTCAAATACTTCGATTCCGCCGGTGTTTTAACGGGCTTGGAGAAAGCCGCCCATGTCTTCCTCTACCATTTAGCTACGGCTGTAGTGTGGTACGCCACGCTCTACGCTGCTAGGGTTCCCACCGACATTGCCCACCTGAACTTGTCTAACGGCCACGACTTGCTGAGGGGTTTGTACTACATCCTTATCAACATGGTGATTGTTTTCGTAGGGCGTTGGCTCAGCGTTACCAACAACCCCGATGTCCCCTCTATCTCCAATACTCCAAAGGTAGCATCCGTTTCTGCTCCTACTGACTCGTCCCCCTTGCATGGCTAAGATTTGTAAGTGATACTAGATCCAGCGCCGACCGGTACTGATTCGTACCCTCTCCGGTGACTGGATCTACTCCGTGTACGAACTTGAGAGTAGGGAAAGTCAGGCAGCTCTAGACCGTGGATGTTTCCCAAAAGGATTCGGAAGCGGTTTTTTGGTAGTAAAGAAGAGCCAGGTGGAGGGACAATCCCCCAGCAATGGTTGGGATACTGCCGTACCCCTTGCATCTCACCTAGCCCTACGTCTTAGTATACAGGTATGACCCGAGCATCTTACCTCCGGTACCTGCATTCTCCTTGGTGGATAGGCTATAGAGGCCGCTATTTCCAAAAGTTCCGGTATGAATGCATTGTCTGCCGCAAGACCAAGGAGCTAGAGTTGCACCACCTACGCTACCGAAACAGTACCGGCGCGTCTGTCCTTGGCAAAGAAACGTTCTCCGATACGTGCTATCTTTGCCGGACGTGCCACCAGGAAGTGACAGACAAAAAATATACCATCACCTCGCTGACGTGGTGAGGTAGCTGTTGATTAGTTCCTGTGCCTGGTCAAACCCAATGGCAAATGTTGCTTGGTAGCCTTTCTCCTGCAACATCTCTAGTACTACCCGCTGCTCTCTCACGTGCTCACTGTTGCCCATCGTACCGTCCCTTAGTACTTCTGAGCTGGTAAGGTGCTTAAGTTCAAGGAAGAGGCCACAGAAGGGGCCACGAGGCTCAGCAATAAACATGTCGGGCCAAGCGCGGGTCTTCTGCATCTTTTTTTGCAGAATGGCGTTTATCTTGGTCATCTTAAGGCCAGAGCCATAGTCAGAATGGAACAGTACGCAGGGATGTTGTAGCCGGAGCCACTGGCATACCTGTTCTTGTAGGAGGGACTCTGGGCTTCTCATTGGATTGGTACGCATGAATATCCAGTTGGACAGGTAATACCTGAGTTCAAAAGCGAGTATAGCCAAGAGATATGATAGTGGAGCCATGTGAATACAGCTGGGTTGTGTGTAAAGCTTGCCCAGACAATCACCCCAGCTAAAGCCCCTCCAATGGTGAACCAGATCAGACACGTTGTTAGTATTTGAGCAAGGTCAAACGTCATAGAAAAGTGTTAGGAACGCATAAACAGTATGATGTAGGAAAAGCCAATACTAAAGAATCCCAGGAACATCCAGAGGGCAATGAGTGGGTTGAGAGGGACGTTCTCATTCGTTCCCTTTAGGGGTTTCCTCGGTTCCCCCGGTTTTCTTGCTGGTGGCATATACTTTTTGCATACCAGTTTCCACCGCCTCATTCCAGAACTTTCTAAGAAGCACCTCCAAAAATCCCACACTTGCTCCCTCTGCATTTACATATCCTACAATCTCACGGATAGCCGCGTCTCGTTTTAGTTCCATCTTGACTTGTTTGTTTGGGTGTCTATATAGGTCTGCTGTACCTCCACCCACCGTAACGAGAACTCGCGGGTAAGCTTGTCATTCCAGACCCTAGACTGCTCCATGTCAAAGTGGAGCAACTCCAGCTCACCTGAATACCTCTCTAAGGGCGTACGTGCCCGCTGGAGGCGTGCGATCAACGTTTCACGGGTATTCTCATCCATGTGCAAAATAGAAGCCTTCTAGCGGCCCTGTAGTATTAAGGAGGCAGTAACACCAATAACGGCGAAGCTAACCAGCCAATACGTAAAAGCCGCACCCTGGCGGATACGGTTTAGTTTTTGCGAAAGGCTGAAGTTGTTGGCACCAATCTGCGTCAGACGATTGCTCAGACGCTCCACTTGGTCTTGCAGTACCTTAGTATCCGCATTCAATGTGCGCATTTCTTGAGCGTTTACTGAGTTTCTTGCAAGGTAAGGCGTGATAAGGGCAGAAATAACAACATCTTTGAATGGATCTTTGTGGTTGCTCATTCTCGTTCAATTTTAGGAAAGGTAGAGACAAACGCCGGACCAGACTTTTTTACTGTCTGGTCGTCTTCCGCATTGTCAATCAATTCCAGGAGGTTGGTAATGGCAATCGGGTCGAGGTCTCGCTCAATGTCGAGGGTGCGTCCGATGGTGATTTTAACGTTCATAGTGGGGCAATGTGGGGGGTTATACTCTAAACGTCAAGGTAATAAGGCTGCGGTGAAAACAGGAGGAACTAGTACAGACCCAGGTGTTCTCTTGCCAGTTGTCATCCATGTCAGACCGCACCCCATCACACAGCATGTACTTTTTGCAAAACGGACAAGGAATATCGTCGTGTTCTGGTTTCCCCGTAGGGATAAAATGCCAATCACCCATTTGATTGGTGTTGATTGAAGTGTTGCAGAACATGGACGGGGAGACTGTCGCGGGAAATCATCCCTTGGATAACAGTACCGTCTGTATCTACGTGTCCAATTCCTGGAGGCGGCATAAAGAACCGAGCGTCAACACTGCCACCAACGGGGGTATAGCCCTCAAAGGAAAGAACAGCAATTGGTTCTGGCTCAACAGGCTTAACTGGTTCCGATACCACCACCTCTTTTTTTACTGCGTGTACAGCGTTGTGCGCCTCAATTAATTCGTTAACTTTTGCCCAGATCCTTTTGCGAGTGGGAGCGCTGTCGGGTGTCGTAGGGTCTGTGTAGAGTGGTTCGATCATGGGACGACGTTAGATGTTAAACCAGAATGAATTGACTTCCCTCTCCAGCCGGATAAACGTGGCTACTGGCAAACGTTCCCGTACTTCCTTATCGTCAATCAGCTGTTCCCAAAGTGCAAGGTCTTTTGGATTTCTTCCCCTATGGGAATGATAGTGGTTAGAAATGATCTCGACCTTACGGACGAACGCATTTTTACGAGCGATCCAGGGACTAAGACCTAGTTTGGAGGGGTGAAGGTTGTTCATATGGTTTCAGTTCTTTAATAAGTTTCCCGACTTGCTCAAACGCGTCATAGAAAGCTCTAAGATCAGGATCATTGCGGTCAATTTTGAAGTAGAAGAATACGGAACCCTCGTAGAGCTCAGCATGGTCAAACGATTCTTGGCCGTAGTTGTAGACCAAGAACGCGGCAACAGACTTATTGCGAGTGTTGTAAAGAGCAGCCATCTAAAACGGAAGATCGTCAATAAGTATCTCGTCAACCTTTTTAGCAGGACTGAATGGGTCTCCTGCTGTAAACAGTTCATTCAAGTCAAACCCGTTTTTCTTTACCTCTTCCCACGCGGCACTCTGCTCACTACTAAGCGGCTTGGCAGGCTTAGCAATCACGTTGTAGCTTGTCTCTAAGTCGCTTCCTTCTCGCTTAATAGAGATATTATAGTTCTTAGGGTCTCCCCAGTCAGCGTCTTCAATGTAAACCCGCATAGCGTCTTGTACGCTCTTCTGCGTAAGCTCAAGGACCTTAACGGTAGAATCCACCATATCAATCACGGGGAAGGCCCAGAAGTGCTTAGGACGCCTCACAGAGCCATCCTTGTTGGTGTCTGCCTGCTCAAGTTCATCGCGGGTAAAGTGGTTGTCCATTGCGTGACGGACTGGCTTCTTGGAAATCCATAGCTCCATGCCAACGATACTGGAACCCAATACCCTAAACTCATTGGCTCCGTCTTTCAGTTTCATGTATTTGCCCGTGCTTGACGGTGCTTCGTATTTGTCCGGAAGGAATCCCATTAGTATGTTTCTAGAAGTAGGGTAGGTATCTCGCCAACCTTAGAAAGGTAACCAATTTCCTCAAGGTAGGCGATCTCATTAAACTCCGGGGATTGGCTCATCCATTCCCCGTATGCTTCGTTTAGCGCGGCGGTTTCAGATAGGGTACTTTCCATATGCTGTGGCTAGTCTTGTTGGTTGATAGTCTGATTGTAGTCCTTTCCTATATACTTGTCAATAGGTTTATAATTGCCCTGACTCTTTTAGACGTTTCAGGGCGGCCATACTGCGCTTCCTGCTCGCTAGCATCTTGGCCTGGCGTTCTTTCCAAGCCACAGGGTCGGCCATAACAGCCTGCATGTGCTTCCTAGCTCCTTCACGGCTGTTCTCTTTTCCTTGCTCGGTACGGGTGTCGGTTCGGTTCATTTGCCTACCCTATTCTAAATAGTACTAGTTGACAAGTAGTAACGGTACTAGGTATACTAATTGCACCCTAGTGAAACCCGGTATGACCACATTGCTAACATCTGGGGGTTAGCACCTAAGCCGTCCTCCCGTTGGTCCAATAGGTTCACCAGGCGGTAGGGCGTAAAGCCCAGGGGCGGCACTTAATAAATTAACAACAGGGGGAGGCTCGCAATTCCGCCCTCTGTTGTTAGTTTATTAGCCCTAACGGAATTGCATCATGGCCATTAGAAGGATGTTTTCAAAGACAATTGCTAGAAGTTCTAAGTTTCTTAGAATGCCTAGTTCAACTAGGCTCTTATATTATGACCTAGGAATGGACGCTGACGATGATGGTTTTGTCGAATGGTACGTTGTCATTACAATGACGCGGGCCTCTGAGCAAGATTTACAAGTCTTACAGGCCAACGGTTTTGTACAGATATTTGACGATAAGGTGCTGCTTGTATCCGATTGGAAGGAAAATAATTACCTTCGATCAGACCGATATACGCCAAGTAAGTACCTAAAAGAGTACGAACAACAGATAGGTGAGAACTTGGTATACCAAGTGGCAACCAACGGTATACCAGTGGTAGACGGACGGTATACCCAGGATAGGTTAGGGAAGGATAGGAAAGAACAAGATACTACTGGCGTAGTATCTATGGAGAAAAACGACGTATTTCTTTCTTGGGAAGAAACAATAGCTCCCGTAACAACCACAATTGAGACGCAGCGTAAAAGCTCTGTAACGCTTCTCAACCGGTATGGTCTTGAGAACTGTAAAAAGATGGTACGGGTTGTGGCACACGCCCACAGCAACCAATTTGCCCGCAAAGAGGTAAAGGTCCAGAGCCTTACCGCCCTTTTGGGGAATTGGGATAAGCTCGTCATCTATGCCAAATCCCAGTCATCGCAAAAACCTAACCTCACTTCTGTATGAACAGCCCCGCAAAAGTTACCTACATACTCTCCTTCTTTTCGGATAAGGATGAAAAAATTAAACTCTCAGAAGACCAGTACTTGATCTTAAGGGGAGCATTGAACAGGGATAAGTTTCTTGAAATTAATGGAAGTACGTACAATGCATCTGATATAAAGAGAATGGAGCGTACAGTTGAAAAAGTTAAGCCAATGGGAACCATTGGAAACTTTAGTTACTACACCAACCAAGAACTTGAAGAATATCTAGCCCACAAATAACACCCATGACTATCTCAACCATTTTCACCATCGTTGCCGTCGTCCTCTTTATTTTTGCTGCCCTTGGGGTCAATCTTCCACCTCATCCCCTTGAGTGGGGGCTTGCAGCTTTTGCCTTTGCTCATCTGCCCTTGCCGTTACCATAACGGCTAAAAACTGATATATATGCGGTATGAATCCCCGTTCCGAACAGGCATTCCTCCGCAAGCAACGGATTGTTGACCTATATGAAGACGGCCACTCCATCAGATCTATTGCCCGCTTGGTTGGGTACCGTAGCCCCTCAACCGTACATCGCTTCCTAAAGAAAGAAGGACTGACTGAAGTACCTATTGACAAGTATTAAGATACGTACTATAATGGCAGCATAGAGATTGAACATTGACAACCAGAGGGAACCGTACACAAGCGAATAACTATCAGCTATCAGCCATGTATCTAGAAAACGGTAGGCGCTCTAATCAATACGAGCCCTATGCAGTCGGTATACATTGAGACAGATCCATTTATTCACTGCTGCACGGTTCCCTAATTCAAATCAACAAACTACGCACCCATGAACGACCAAGACTTTGAAGCTTACTTTGAGAACCTTGAGCCACTTGAGCAGATTAAAATCGAAGAAGAGAACGAATGGCCTTCACCAGAAGAGGTCTACGGACAAGCAGGCTTATGTTAGAAGATCATGAGAACATCCTGGACAGTGTCATCATTGGTACCTTGGCTAAGGCCAAGCTAACTGGTGACGTTGACCAAGTTGTGCCTGAGCTTACACTGTTCCTACATCTCCTGGTTATCAACTCGAATACCCTGACTGAGCTTACCCACTTTATTACCTATTGACAGGTACTAAAATAGAGGGTACACTATCATTATCAACAACAAGCCTAGCCACTGCACTATGACCGCCGAAGAACTAATTGTACTTGCCAAAGAAATTGGAGCTGACAACCTCGACAAACTTACCCAGACCTTAGCCCGCGTTTACTACCGTGGATACGGTGACGCAATGGACTACGCAATAAAAACAACCCAAACAAACTAATATGAACAAGATCACCGTAAAACTGAACAAGCTCCGAATTGCTACCCACGTAGTAACCGCCTCCGCCCTTATGTTAGTTGGCTACGTCGCCATCACAGCAGGCATTTCATTTACTAACCGCACCCTAGATACCTTCGCTGTTCAGCGGGTACAGGCCAAAGGCTTAGTACCGGCAACCATTAAAACGGTTCCCGTTCTTTCTACGGCAGACGTTAAGGCACAAATGAACCAGGCTCTGGCCGAAAACTTGGGAAAATGAACCGGGGAACGTCTTTACAGGGTGGATACATTAAAAAACAGATCCAAAAAGCGTTCCCCGATAACTTTGAGCAGATGACTAAGATCTTTACATGTGAGTCAGGCCTCGACAGCAAGGCCGTAGGAGACGTCACGTTGACCTACAAGGCCGGTGAAACCGTCTACGGGGCTAGTTATGGCTTGGCACAAATTAGGAGCCTTCCTGGACGTCCTACGCCGTCCTGGCTGCTGAACCTAGACAATAACTTGAGCTACGCTAAGCAGCTGTATGACGCACACGGTGTACAGCCTTGGACGTGCGCAAA
>LDNP01000004.1_pt2 | contig 9405 bp, 22 predicted proteins | sample 350541 | NCBI WGS metagenome assembly LDNP01 (sample SAMN03646988, study PRJNA283341) | glacier metagenome | biome: Glacier; material: Cryoconite; isolation source: sample ML 0.2 micron filtrate containing viruses sediment from cryoconite holes | place: Svalbard: Ny-Alesund, Midtre Lovenbreen... | reverse complement strand
CAACAAACTATCAGTCAACAAAAAGATCTCATTACTAATATCTCTCAACAGGTAGCAGACCGCAACAATAATATTGCTACCTTAACAGCACAAATTGCTACTCTTGTCTCTCAAGGAGAGAGTAAGGATATGCAAATTCAAACGCTTCAAGACCAGGCGAATAAAGTTCCTAGCCTCAGCACTCAGCTAGCACAGTCCGAATCAGATCGCCAAGCGTGCCTAAAAGCAGAGACAGGGCAACAAACACTGATTACTAATTTACAAACTGAATTAGCAAAAGGTAAGCCAACCTCTCCATGGGGAAGGTTTAAATATATCTTTAACTTGTGAGGAGGTGATTATATGATAGCAACAATTATTAAAGCAATCGTGTTAGCCATTGTACTTTTCGTAGTCTACTACTTAGTCGGACTCGTAGTTACAGCGCTCGGACTTCCAGCAGTTATCACTCTGATAGTCGGAGTATTATTAGCACTTTGTTTTTGTGCATGGCTCTTACGAGCTTTTGGAGTTAGTTTTTAAGCATTTAGCTTAAGAAAGGTAGGTGAATATAATGAATCAATCAAATACATTAACCAAAACTGATATGACAGAATGGGGTAAACAAACCCTTATCTATTCTATTATCATTCCAGGAGCAATCGTATTATTAACATCATTACAAAATGGTATTGATGTACGAACAGCTATTATTGCAACAGCAATATCTATCATTACAGCATTAACTAATTTACACGCTAAATATAGTTCTGGAGTTAAAACAGTACCTACAGCAGTAGATACAACAGTGATAGAACCTGTTACTACACCAACTCTACCAACTGAAGTACCAACAGAAACAGCAATAAGTCAGCCAGAAGTACCATTGGCTTAGTCATCTAATATCGTCAACAATGAGCACAAATTCTCTCTATTTAGAGAGTATTATACTCTTTTTTAATTTAGTGGAATAGCTTGTTTGCCTTCTCAATCCCTTCTAAACTTAAAACACACGTCTTCCCATAACTATATCAATCTGATACACTACTCTACTATGGAAAGACAGAAGGGAGGTGAGGATTATGAAGAGAACATTCAAACAAAAGGTATTTAGTTCTATGTACAGGCTCCATAATAAGGCTAGGCAGTTAGAAGAAAACGCCCAAAGCTATCGTGAAAAAGCAAAATGGGCGTTTCTAGCAGGATTCAGCCGAGCTGGAGTCCTATGGTTAAGTCAACCATAATTCAGACCTAAAGTAAAGAGGAAAGCCCCGATTAGCCTCGGGGCTTTTCTTTGTCTAAAATTGCTATAGTTTAATGTATTTTGATGTATTGACAACGTGTGACCTCCCTGTTATAGTAACACCATGACGTCGCAAAAGTATTATTCTCAACCAACAGCAATTGTCTATAAAACTGTACCAAATTATTTTCCGAATGCCACACTTCGCACAATAGCAATTGCAAAACAATTGTACGACAGGAAAACAGCAGGTGAAACACTAGAGTCAGTAAGACTTGAGTTGGGTATCTCTCGCTATCACGGTTCTAAACTTTACAACTGGTACAAAAACTTCATGTCAAAGGAGGCTTCTAAATGACCTATACAGCTTTATTCACACGATATGACAACGAACTCGATTACCTTTTAGTTAACTCCTTTGGAGTGTATGCAGAAATTGATAGGGACAATAGAGAAGCTAAAAAAGAATGCGAAGAAACACTTAATAGAAAGTTCCGCAATACAACTCAAATATATCCAGAGCGAGTATCTAAGAAAGTCTGTCAGTTAGATGAAAGGGTAATTATTTTATGAAATGTATTCAATGCACAAGAGAAGTAGAAGTAAATAAAGATGGTCTATGCGCTATGTGTGCATATGATCCAGCAATAATTATTTAATAAATATGAAAATAAAGATTGAAATAAAACAGTGGATAACAGGAGCAGTATTGTTTGAATTTGAGAAAGAGAATAATACCATACGAGACACAGTACTGGAAGCAATTAAGCGCTCTGCTAATTTGAGCTTTGCTAATTTGAGCTCTGCTAATTTGCGCTCTGCTGATTTGAGCTTTGCTAATTTGAGCTTTGCTAATTTGCGCTCTGCTGATTTGCGCTCTGCTAATTTGCGCTTTGCTAATTTGAGCTTTGCTAATTTGAGCTTTGCTAATTTGCGCTCTGCTGATTTGAGCTTTGCTAATTTGCGCTTTGCTAATTTGAGCTCTGCTAATTTGAGCTCTGCTAAAAACCTACCTGATTATTGTATTGACGCATGGTGGCACATTCATCATGAAGTGTTATGGGAAGTCTTGACTGAGAGAATCGCAAATAGAATTAATTACATAAAAGAGAATAAACCAAAAGAAGAAGTAGAAACTCGTTTAAGGCTTCTAAAACCTGTACTAGGGAAGATTCCTACTACTCCAAAAGGATGGGAAGAATTACATAAAAAAGAATGCAAAAAATGTCCTTGGAATGGAAAGACAATATTTCCAACAAAATAAATATGTTAACTAAAGTACAAAATAATAAATACGTTGCTTTCAAATATGCACAAGGAAGCAACCAACATATAACAAGAGTAAAGAAGGGTGATAGAGCTCGACTCAGGGCGTTATTTTGTACCCTAGTAATGTTTGGGTTTGTAGCAGACTACGCAACAAATGTTACTGAAAGAGCAATTATTAAGGTTCCTCAAATAGCAGTTGAGGCATATACCACAACCACTAAGGCAGTTAAAAACTATGTTGCAGGTGAATTAAACGTAGTCGCTTATGCTCCACGATTTACCGCTTATGCTTCTCCACTAGGAGCACCAAAACCAACACCAACCCCCGACATGAGACCTACGCATGAAGAATATATTAAGACAAAATCTCATGGAGATATTATTCTCAGAATCTGGTCAAATGAATCCTCAGAAGGAAAGAATGAGTTTTTATACTGCACTCGCAAAGGGGAAACAAACCAATTCGGGTATGGAGTACTCAATACACCTCCAGTATGCTTTAAGACTTTTGAAGACTCAGTAGATCGAGTAAATGCGTGGCTTGACAAGGAATTGAAAGATCACACCTTAGCTCAAACACTCGAATTATACAGTGGTAATTCTAAAGAATATATTAGTAATTTTTTAAACAAATGACACCATTTATTTTATTAGCATTAGTCTTAGTATTGCCAATATTTATACATAGATGAAATACATAATAAACATTTTTTTAATAATAGGAGCTCTATTACTGATAATAATTAGTTTAATTTTTTCAATATGAATTGTTTACATTGCCATCAACAAATAACAGAAAAGCAGGTCTATGAGAACGCAATAGGGGAAGCTGAATATGTAGACCAAGGACACCTAGTACATTGTTGCAAGAATTGGAAGAATGGCTGTCTACATAACAACAAAGAGGAGTTATCTAAATGTTGCGACTATCCACTAGATGATACTCGTATTTGTGGAGGGTGTAAAGAAATAGTATGAGAGAAATAAAATTTAGAGCATGGGACAAAGGGGGTAAAAGAATATTAAACGATTATAAAATCGGGTTTATTGAGGGTAACTATAATTATTCAATTAACGACGAATTTAAAAATGAGGATTATATATTCATGCAATTCACAGGCCTTAAAGATAAAAATGGTAAAGAAATTTATGAAGGAGATATTTTGTCTTATCCATTAGAAGAACAGATTATTTCAATTGAGTGGGGGATTACTGGTCCCAAATGGCAATTTAATGAACACGAGGGATTTGATGACGGCGTAGGACGTGGAGATTGGGATTTGACTACTGGAATAGCTAAAAACTCTACTATAATCGCCAATATTTATCAAAATCCAGAACTATTAAAATAATATGACTTATGGAAGATAGATTGTTAACAATATTATTTTTTGTAGTAGCGATAGGATATTGGGCAATGATAATTTATTTAATTTTACATTTATGAATAGATACTTTTGCGGAATACATGACTATACCACTTCACTTGAGAGTTTGTGGAGTGAACATATAGAGATAAAACATCACATTGAAGAAGATCACTTTAGAGATAATGCAAAATCCCCTTCAGAACCTAAAGATAATACTTTTTTATTACAAGGGATAGGAATGTTAATTCTTGTATTTATTGGATGGTTACTCATTGTAGGGTTAATTTTACATTTTAGGTGAGGGGGTGAATATATATGACAACAGGAATGGAATCACAACAATCAGGAAGTTTCGTAATTTATTACAAAGGAGTTTCTTTAACGATAACTCAAAGAGATCCATCTTTAGATATGAAGCCTTTAATTGACGAGAGCATGAAGAATATTGATTACGCTCTTTTCTTGGGCGCATTGCCAAGTTGGAATAAGGAGACTAATAAGGAAGCGCTTACAAAGCCAGTCACTCCATTGCCAGTTACACAGACAGGAACACAGCCAACAACTCCAGAAAAGAGTATAGCATGTGCAACTTGTGGAGCTCTAGCAGTGAGAAGACAAGGAGTAAGTAAAGCAGGGAAACCATATAAAGGTATCTTTTGTTCTACAGAGGACAAAACACATACCGAATGGTTATAAATCTTTAAAAAGAAAAGGAGGTGAATATATATGGAAAATAGTTTAGTAAAAGTAAAAAAAGACGCAAATACATTTATGGTTTTAGGTAATCAATTGATCGAAAGATCAGAAAGTTTATCTATCAAAACTGTAGAAGACACTCAAATAGCTACCGCTATTCTGAAAGATTGTCAGAAGACAGAAAAGGAATTAGAAGAGAAACGAGTTGAGATAACAAAACCCTTAAATGACTTTATAGGAGAGGTTAATTCTCTCTTTAAAGCAACAGCTACCCCAACCTTGGAAGCTAAGAATAGCGTCAAGCAAAAGATTCTCGTTTATAACACCGAACAAGAAAGAATTAAGAGAGAAGAAGAAGCAAAGAGATTTGCTGAAGAACAAGCACGACTCAGAAAACTTGAAGAGGAAAGATTAGAACGAGAAAGAATCGAAACAGCTAAGAGATTGGAAGAAGAAAAGAAGTTAAAAGCTGAACAAGACAGGCTTCGAAAGCTCGATGAGGAAAGAATCGAAAAAGAGCTTAAAGCAAGTATGGCTAACGAAGATGCTCAAAAGAAAATTCGAGAAGAAGCCGAAAGACAAAGAATTGAAAGAGAACTTCTTGAAAAGGAAAAACTTGAAATCGAGAGACAAAAAAGAGAAGCAACAGAAGAAATCAAGAGACTCGAAGAAGAGCGAAAATTAAAGGCAGAAGCATGGATAGCAGAACAAAAAGCTGCAATCGTAAATAAGGATTCTAAGATAAAAGGCATAGTTAAAAAATGGTCATGGGAAGTTGTAGAAGAAGATAAGATCCCTCGATCATTCTGCTCACCTGATTCTAAGAAAATAAATGAATCAATCAAAGCAGGTGTACGAGAGATAGAAGGTATACGGATATTTGAAGCAACAGATGTACGTTAAGTCTTGCTATTGCTCATGAGTGACTTGTGGGCAAAATGGAAGATTGAACGAATAGAAAGTAAACCTTAGGGGAGGAAATCGCTAGTAGGTCTTCCAATATAACTCTGCCCAGGGTAATTATTTGAGATATGAAAACAATTGAACTTACGAGAGGATATAAGACAATCGTCGATGATGACGATTATGAAAGATTAGCAGCCTTAGGTAAATGGCAAATATCTGAATGGAAAAAATATAATGTCTTAAAAGCCATTCATTCTTTTACAACAACTACAAATGGTGTCCGCAAAGCTGGTCAACGCATAATAATGCACCGTTTTATCATGAATTGTCCCAAGGGAATGGAAGTAGATCATATAAATGGAAACCCTTTAGATAATAGAAAAAAGAATCTCCGCATTTGTACTCGTGCACAGAATGGGAAGAATCTAAAAATGAATTCAACTAATCTGGCTGGTTATAAAGGGGTAAGCTCTTTTCCATCTAACAGACCGGTAAAAAGATTTTTTTCAAGAATTAAATCAGGTGGAAAAACCTACTATCTAGGTCATTTCCTAACTGCTATTGAGGCTGCTAGAGCATATAACGAAGCCGCTAAGAAATATCATGGAGAATTTGCACATCTCAATAAAATATGACTCAAAAAGAACGCATATTAAAATTAGTAAAGGAGGCTGGAATAAAAGGAATAGGATCTAACGAACTCAGATCTTTTACACACGCAGTTGACGTGCCAAAGGTAATTTCTGATCTTCGTAAAGCAGGCCATCCGATCGACTCCAGAGATATCTCAGACGGAACAGTTATATATACATATCGTCATTCTCAACCTCAATGGGTAGTAATGGGATATGACCAATCAGGAAAGCCTCTCTATGGTTGGATACAAAAGAAAGCAAAACTCCAACAAGAACAACGAGTATCAGAACCCATATATGGAACAGACAATGTAACTGGTGAACGTGTGTTACTAAATCCATAGCTCTTTGACATAGAACCGATAATTTGAAATCTACGAGGGGTGTCGTCAAATTACACCCTTCATAGATGTATGTAAGTACGTCGGGATAGCAGACACAGTAGCCGGTATTTCCCTCACCTCGTAAGAGACGGGTTTGCGAATAAAAATACACTAACTGGCCTTAAGCGAAAGACTCACGATAGGGATGATAACACAGACTAGACCTCTACTAGTACAAACAAGAGAGGTGGGAGAAGAACATGAGTTATCCCTGGAGAAGATCAGAGCGAGGGGAATAGTAACCAAGGGGGTGGCGTAGCCACAATAGTGGTGATCTATTTTTATATAGTTATTATGAAATATAAAGCATTAATTGAAGAAAGAGAAGGACTTCGGGAAGCATGGAAGAATAGTCCTGAAGAGAGACTCTTACTCGAAAAACGAGGGAATGAGATAAAACTCTTATTAAAGGAACATAGAGGTTGTTATCAATGTGATGAATTAATCCTAGACGTAAGTGAGTTATTTCCTTTCTGTAGTGAGGACTGTAAACAGCTTTATTGGAAAGATAAGCCTAACTATATGAAGCCTCACACAATTGAATGGGCTATACAAAGAGCTAAAGAATTAGAAGGTGGGAGGTAATGTGTTTACATAAGAATAAAGATGAACGAGATTGTAAAGTCTGCGAAAGGCTTAAAAGTCATCATGACTATAAGAAGAAAAGATTTAGCTGGTGGACTATCAAAGATGTACCCTTACCAGACTATCTCAAATAATATCATACCTACTATGAGGTATTAAACAAGGTAATAGAAGGGCTTAAACTTAATATATGAACAATAACATAATACCAACAGGAAAAGATCCACATGATGTAGGATTCTGTGATCATCTGCTAGAGCCTACTGATGTACGAAGAAGTAAAGGATCTAATATTCAGTGTAAAGAATGTACTCACTTAGAACATCAAGTAGCGTGTTCTATGGGAAGAGTAAGCTGTGGGGAAGCGATGTGTCCTGCCTTTGGTCAATTACGAGATGTCTTAGTAAAAGCAGATAGGAGATTTGATAAATGAAATTCAAAGTAGGAGATAAAGTGAGAGTAGTAAAATGTGCTTTTCATACGCCTTGGCATGAGGGAGTCAAGACTATATTTGTAGCAAATAATATTGTTGGTTATGAAGTAAAAAATAATGGTTGTATCGCTTCTAAGCTTGAGTTAATTAAGCCTAAAGTGAAAAAAAGAGTTATGAGAACTAAAGCAACGATCACTAGAATTGAAACAACTAAAAGAGATAACGGTTGGACACTCTGTGTTAGCTATTCATCTGGCGCTATGAAAATGTTTATCGCTAAAGATCTAGGAAAGTTTATTACTAAATTAACTAAGTAATATTCATCTTACTGCCAGTTGGTATAGCAAGAACTGTCTGTACGAGCTGGTAACAAGATGACGAGAGTCAGAAAGCGAGGTGATATATATGACAAATAAAGATGTAATTACAAAAGCTAAGGAAAAATTAGAAAAAGAATTAAGTGAATTAGAAGAACTAGAGGCAAAAGTAAAAGGTAAGAAATCAACTGTAGCCTATGAAAAAATGGAAGTTCCTTTTAAAGTAGGAGGAGCTTACTTTATTCGTACAGTTACTTACTTTGCAACGGGGAGAGTAAAAGCTATAGTGGGTAATTTCTTAGTTCTTGAAAAAGCTGCATGGGTAGCTGATACAGGAAGATTTAGACAGGCAATCATGGATGGCGTATTAAACGAAGTCGAGCCTGTTGAGGTAGAAATGTTTGTAAATCTTAATTCAATTACTGATGCTTTTGTGTGGAAACACGCATTACCAGACAAACAAAAGTAATATTTTGTTAGTAGGCAGTTAGTCTGCCTACGATAGAGAATATTATGAAACAACAAATAAACAAATTTATAAAAATAGGGGGATACGATTTGTATTATCGGTCAAGGTCATGGTTAGGGTCAAGGTCAAGGTCAAGGTCAAGGTCAAGGTCAAGGTCAAGGTCAGGGTCAAGGTCAAGGTCAAGGTCAAGGTCATGGTCAGGTACGCTGAGTATATGAAAACAGAATCAGCTATTAAACTAAACCCTCTATGGGAAAAGAAAGGTAACGTGATTCTAATGAAGGAAAAACATTGGAAACAGCTTATTGATATGCAAATAGGATTTCCTAAACCAGTTAAAAAAGTAAAAGTTAAGAAAGCTCTTAATAAAGTAAAGAAGACTACTCTAGGTAAAGAGAAAGCTAAAGCCTGGAAATCATTTAGTCTTTGGGTGAGAAATCATAATGCTGTAGAGGGTATGAATGAATGTTATACATGCGGAAAAGTATTACCTATTAAAGAACTACAAGCAGGACATTTTATTGAGGGTAGAACTAACTCTATTCTATTCGAGGAGGATATCCTAGAGTGTCAGTGCCAAAAATGTAATATATGGGATAAAGGTAATCTCACAGTCTTTACTTTTAAAAAGATCAAAGAGCTAGGCGAGGATCGAGTCAATGAACTCATCCAGTTAAAACACGAGACTAAAAAGTACACCATAGCAGATTATCAAGAAATAGCTGAAAAATATACCAAGCTATTAGATCAGTAAATCGTTATCTGATTGGGAGGTATAGATTGATAGAACAAGCTAAAGTACGCTAAAGTAACCCAAGAAGAAGGGAAGTAGTATATGAGAGAATTATTTGAAACAGAATTTGGATCCCATGTTTATGGAACATCAACTCCTAAGAGCGATGTCGATTTTAAGGGGATTTATATGGCCGAATATAAAGATATTATCTTAAATAGAGCGCAAGAAAGTATTGTTACCACTACTAAGAAGAATAAAGGCTTTGGAGTTAGAAATACTGTTGGAGATGTAGACCGTGAATTTAAGGAACTACGAAGATTTATCAATGATGCCATTTCTGGACAAACATATGCTTTAGATATGCTTTATACTCCACAAAAATTT
>LDNP01000008.1_pt1 | contig 12345 bp, 9 predicted proteins | sample 350541 | NCBI WGS metagenome assembly LDNP01 (sample SAMN03646988, study PRJNA283341) | glacier metagenome | biome: Glacier; material: Cryoconite; isolation source: sample ML 0.2 micron filtrate containing viruses sediment from cryoconite holes | place: Svalbard: Ny-Alesund, Midtre Lovenbreen... | reverse complement strand
TCAGACGCTGTCCTCTATTCTTTGGCTATTCCTCAAGAGATCCGCCCTACGCACAAGTTTATCCATAGGAGGAATGTAGGCATTACCTATGAGGGCGGCCAGCTGGAACGGTATCATTTCGCTGGTTTCAACATTAAGGACGCTGACGGGGCTACCCACCTAGAACTAACTAGGGTCTACTCAGACGGTCACCATGAGGCTGCTCACGATGAGGATTTTACCTTACATCCACCTGAACTCTTTTAATGGCTACCGTCTTTTCCTCTGTTGCCGATAATGCTATTGCCCAGGTTGCTACAGCATCTTCCCTAAACAACGTAACCAACCCATTGACTTTGTCCGTGGTGGCAGGTCAAGGGGCTCGCTTTGGGACAATCAACGCCTCTGGGATGTATATTACCCTTTGGGATAAGACCACGTACCCTGACCCTCTTTCTGATCCGAACATGGAGAGAGCAACGATCACAGCTATTTCTACGGATTCAATCACGCTTTCTCGCCCCAGTGCCGTAGCCCACACCGGAACCCCGTACATCGGTAACCTGTGGAGAACAGCCCACAACGCACAGCTGACCGTTGCTATCAATACGCTAGAGGCTGCCCCTTCTGCTCCTAGAAACCAAGACGCCGTTGTGGCACCCTCTGGAGGGGACTACACCACGCTTGGCGCCGCCCTTACGGCAGGTGCCCGCTCTATCCTAGTACGTCGAGGTACGTACACCGAAACAGTGTCAACTAGTACCGTTTGGACAGGCACAACCCCTATTACTATTACGGGGGAAGACAGAGAGAAAACCATCATTCAGCTTGCAGCTTCAGCCACTGGGTATCTTAATATAAACATTGCAGGTTCCTACATTAGCAACCTCACCATTAAGCCTGGGGCATTTTCACTAGCTGACACGGTAACTAACGGCTGGCTAACCCTTTCGGGTACACGTTGTCTAGTTGAACGTATAAATATCATTGCTACAGGGTCTGCCTTTGTCGGAACGTCCTGTATCGTCAGTGCCGACAGTTGTATTCTAAAATCAGTTTCCTTTAGTGGGGGTGCTCCAAGTGGGGGCAATATATACGCTCCAGCTGCAGGTACAAGGCTTCTTATGGATGACGTAAACATTGTGGAGACCAGAAACGTTGCTTCCATCACTGCTAATGGAAACTATACGACTCTTTCAAACTCCTACATCACCAGCTCTGCCTTTACGGGGTACGTTGTGGGTATGGAAGGGTACTACACCAATACGGTTGGAACAACGATTATCAATACGTTGACAGCCGTTTCCGCTAACCAAACCTTTGACGGAGGGGGTTCGTTTGCTTCATTAGTTGCGTGTACGATTATCTCTACCGTCAACGCTATCTTAATCAACTACAGAGGGACAGTCAGTGGGTGTTTGATTGATATTTCTAGTACAGGAGCGGCTCAATCATCAGTCGCTGTTGGCTCATCCAGCGACGGGCAAACAATTACCGGTAACGTCATCGTGGGGGGTGCAAACTCTACGGGCGGTATTCAGCTTTCACCTGACTCTATTTGTGAGGGAAACTTTTTTTCTGGATTTACCAAGTCAGGAGCTTACGCCCTTAATGCTGGATACGGTGTTCTTGGGATTAACTATATTGAAAACTGCTCAGTCTGGTACCAAGATGCGGCAAGTGGAAAGTCTACTACTCAAATCCAAAAGTTCTCTATGCGTCCTTTCAACGCTGCTGGAGCAGTTACCATTGATGTCCGTCAATACAACGGGGCAATTGTAAACTTACTCACCAACTCGACGATTAGTTTTACGGAGGACAGCCTTGCCACAGGAAGCAGGATTCCCATGATCTTTGAAATGCAGATGGTACAGGACGCAACAGGGAGCAGACTTGTTACTTGGCCTGCTAGTGTCCATTGGGCAGGTGGAACGGCCCCTGTACTCTCCACAGGGGCCAATAAGCGAGACATTGTAAGTTTCCGCTATGAACCAATCTCTGGCTTCTATTATGGCTCAGTAGCGGCTCAGAACTTCTCATGAACATTGGGACGTTTAATAGTCTGACCCTGCAGGGGTACCCCAATACGGGGCCTAAAAGCCTAACCTATGCGGTAGATATGAGCCTTGCTGTACTTGGGACTAAGCAGTACAGCGTTGACATGCTCTTGCAACAGAACGTCAGTAAAAACTATTCAGTAGATATGGTGTTGCAGGGGGCAAACTCTGACTTTTATTCAGTAGATATGGTCTTAGCTGACCCTAACCATGACAATGGAGCGTGGCACCTAAATATAGGGAACAACCTGACGCAGCCGATTGACCCTAATAGGTTAGGCATTTGGAGCACGTATAGCCGTCCTTCTATCCCGGTAGATGGTCAGGCAGGTATCAACAAGCAGACCGGAAAGCTTGAATACTGGAGTGAAAAGCAGAACCGGTGGAACACCACAGATGGAATTGCAGCCTAGCCCCTGTACCTTTTCAAGTACACACCATATACTACGAGTAATCTAGCTTACCTTTATGGGTCTTGCCCAATCACAACCACCAACTAGGACGTATATTTTCCAAGCGGGGCAACCGGCTGTAGGTGACCAGGTCAACAAAGAACTGGACAACCTCTATGCTCCTTTGAACGGGGCGCTTAGTGACCAGAATATCGCTTCCAACGCTGGTATCTCTGGCACAAAGATGGCGGTAAACTCTATTCCACCAGCTCAGATCATCAACAACTCCTTGACTGATTCTCAGATCGTTAAGGGAGGTATTGGGACGGCTTCAATTGCTTCACTAGCTGTCGTGTCTAGCTTGCTAGCCCCCGTTGCTGGTAAGCTCTTTGCCACCAGCACTGTCACAATAAGCACCAATACTCCTACCGACGTTCCAGGGTGCTTGCTCACAATTACCCCCAAAGTTGATTCTCTTCTAATGGTGGTCGCTGTGTGTGACTTTTCCACTTTGTACAACGGTGACACCTACGTGGGGCAAGTTCTTGTAGACAACAACGTTCCCGCTAATCAGGGACAGATCATTTTCACCTCCTGTTCTCCGACAAGTGCAACGAGTGACCGAAAGACAGTTTCCCAGTCAATGGCTCTGTTTCTCTCGGCAGGTACTGCTCACACGGTAAAACTACAAGTATACAAATCAAGCGGTATTGTTGCTGGGGGAACGGGAACCGCCAACCAGACCCATACTGGATTTACCTACTTCCTTGTCAGCGCTAACGGGACTGCCTGATGGCAAACTCTCAAGACTACCTAAACGCACTTGGACAGCAGCACCCTGGTGTAGATTTGTCATCTAGCCCAGACCTGCTCAACGCAGCCAACCGAGCTCAGAACTCAGGGCAAAGTGTCAACGACTTTGTCACTAACAACCTGAACCATCCGGCCATTGGACAGGCGTATACGGATTACTATACTAAGCAGGCTCAACCAAGTATTGACTCTGTAAACACTCAGATCGGTACCCTAAATAGTGCCAAAAGTCTTAGTGATCAGTCAGCTCTTTCCTCAATTAATACTGAGAACAACACCGCTGACAACGCTGTTAGAAATCAACAAGTAGCAGGCTACGCTCAGCAGGACAACTTGGCTAACCAAGCAGATGCGGCAGGGTTAGGCCGGAGCGGTGGTCTTGTCACTGCTAGTAACAACGTCAATCAAGATGTTAGCCGTAACGTTTCCTACACCCAGGCCCAGCAGGCTAACGCCATTGCTCAGCTTGGTATTTCCAACTCACAGAACAAAAACCAGATCCAGGGAACTATTGACCAGTTGAATGGCGTTAATGCCGCTACTACTAGTTCCGCTGTCCTTGCTGCCCGACAGGCTAACTTGCAGGACAACAATGAGGTATATCAACGCAACCTGCAGATGTTTAATGCAGGTCAAGGTTTGGCTCAAGGTCGCAGTGTCCAGATCGCTCCTGGCTATACTATCAACGGGACTAACAACGATACCAACGGCTTTATTAGTGCACTGACATCCCTCATGCCGTTGGCTAGTGCTTCTTCCGACCCAGGGTCAGTACTGCGTTCCTACATCCCTGCCCTGCAGAACCAGTACGGGGTAAACTCTGGGGGTGATGTCAACGCGGCTATCAACAACCTGGTCAGTGCCAGTAAGACCGCCCGTGCAACTACGCAAGCTTCTCCAAACAGCTATTCAGGAAGTCAACCCACTCAACAATCCTCTGCTCAACAACCTGCTTCTCAACAACCGGCTGCTCAGGCAGCAGCTCCTACTATCCCTGATCTGTTTAGTTTCCTAAATAACAGCGCCTTTGCTAAGGATAGTCCTAATAGGGGTACTCCTTGGTGGACGGAGAACACTTTACTTCCTCAGCTTGAGAATAAGTATCCACAATTTGACTGGTCTCCTAACGGACAGGCTTTCCATGCGCTATTTTTAGCCCGTAAATTAAGCTGGAACCAATAACTATGCCTACCACTCCCGTCCCTTCCGTTGATTCAGGAGCCACTGCTGCACTTGCAGGGGGTATTGGTAACGAGTTTTCTGACCTGCAATCTAAGTACGGTTTGCTGTTCAACCCGATTACTCACAGTTTTAGCCAAGACCCAAACTTTATGTCTCCGGCGCAGAAGGTGGCTTTCCAGCAAGCTCAGTTGGAGCTGCAAGCCAAGACTGACCCTGCCACAGCCGCTCGGCTTGCCTCTGTAGCTGCTGCTGGTCAAAACGCTGGAGTGACGTCCTCTCTAATCCCAGGAACTGAATTGTCCAACTACCGGGGAGCTGACGGTTCAATCCCTGGCTACGGCACAACCTACGGCCAACTTGGGGGAAACTACACTAATCAGTCTGTTGCCTCCAATGAGGCTTTGACTAAGCTTAAAGCCCAGCTCCAACAGGTTCAGGATGCTCACCAGGCGTTTTCCCAGGCGAGTGGTGGTATTGGGGGAAGCGTGTTAGAGGGAGCTATACACAAGATCCTAGGAAACGCTGGCATTGGTGCAGGCGCTACATATAACAACCTAATGGGGCAACTAGGGGGGCAATCCTCTGGCCTGCCAGCCCTTGGTACAAACAGTGACTCAGCCAACTCGGTGTTCCAATCTAAGATTGCTCAGCTTGCGCAACAGATCGCCGGATACGCTGGTTCGCCGCAGCCAGCCTATAGCGGTGCTACGGGTGCTTCTCCTATGCAACCATCCGCTCCTAGCAATCCCTACACGTCAACTGCTTTCAACGTGGCTAACCCCAACCAGTCGGGTGCCAACTCATTCCTCGCTAGCCAAGGACGCTGATGTTTGATGACATTAATTTGACACCCCAAGGGGCTAACGCCTCTGCGCCCCCACAGGGTAACCATTTTTCAGATATTAACTTGCAGCCTCAGTACTCGTGGTCTACACCACCGGGTGCGGATCCTACCTCTCAGCCTGCCCCTACAAACAATACCCCTAGGCAAGAAGGATTCATGGGATTTTTAGACAATAATCCTGTTACTAATTTCTTTAAGCCTTTTGCTCAAGATATAGCTGCTCCGTTTACTACAAATATTCTTGATGACGCCAATAGACAGAATCAGCTAAAAGACCAGCAAACTAATGCCGCCATTATGGCAGCGGCTAAAACTCCTACAGAACAGCAAAAAGACAGTAGATTGATTGCTAATTCTCCTGGTGCTTCGACTATTGACCTTAATCAGAATGTTCCTGGTATCAACGATACCAATGAACAGGTGGCAGGAAATGCTACCAAAGTATTGCTGGGCATGCTTTCTGGTGGGTCTTTAGGTACTGCTGCAGGGGCTGAAAGCCTTGGCGCTGCAGGGGCTAGTGAATTAGGGGCTTCAGGAATAGCTAAAGCTCTGGGATCAATGGCAACAAGCGGTACAGGAAAGTTATTGGGTGGTAAAGCTATCAACAGTGGTCTACTTGGCACCATTGGAACAGGTGCATTACAGGGAGCGCTAGGAGGGGCTTCAACTGATATGCAGAACAATGATAGTGCCGGACAGGTTTTTGGAGATGCGGCTAAACAAGGAGGTGAGTCTGCTGCTATCTCTGCCCTTCTTGGAACCCTTGTACCCGCTCTTGTTACCGGATCAGGTAAGGTAGCTGCAAAAGGATTGTCCTTAGTTACTGGATCGGGTCAAAAAGGAGAACAGGCAATCAATACAATTGCTTCAGGTGGCGATTTAGGTAATGCGGCTATGACTGGGGCATCGGGTGCTAAAAATGATGCAGGTCAAGCATTATTCCAACAAGCAATAAATGATATTGATAAGGGGAATATCAACAATGGTAACGCCGGAACTATTGATACTTCAGGTATTAGAACTGCTGCCCAGGATTTATTGGCTCAGCATGGCGTAAATGTACAAGTTGCTGAACCAGAAGAGCTTAATGCTGTTCAAAAGTGGCTTTCTTCTAAATCTAATCCAGCCGAACAAACAAAGTCTAGTATTATGGTTCCTGATGGTAATGGGGGGTATGTACAGTCTGCTAATCCTAATTATGCTTCCCAAAATATTGCCTTAGATCAAGTAGCTCATGATATTGATACTAAATACTTCCCAGGGCAACGTCTTACAGGGACATTAGTATCTAATGGAAGAAAAAATATTACTGGTTCAGATGAAGCGGGAATGATGCAAAGGCTCCAGGGTCTTGTTCAGAATAACGGACTTATTGCTAATACTGCCGATAATTCAAGTCTTTCCAATGATTCTTTAAGGAAACTTCTTATTGGGGATAAATCAATTGGTCAGCCAGGTATTGTTAAACAGCTTTTTGGTCTTGGGAGTAGTGAGGGAGGGCCCAGTCAGCAAGCTACTGCCGGTAATTTGTATAACATTAAAAAAAGTATCGCAGGAATGTACAAGCAAGGTTCATTCTTTCAGCCATTACAGCCAGGAGAAAGTCAAGCAAACTCACTGCAGCACGATCTTAAAGCTCTTATTGATAGTAATCTCTCTAACCAATCTCCACTTTATAAGCAGGCATTAGATCAATACAACGCCTATCATGGAGGTCAGAGCCTCAATAACTGGGTTCCTGGAAGTGTAGGAAATATCTTAAACGTACTTAACGATTCTCAAGCAGCCGGAAAAGGCTTGGGTGCTGCTGCTATTGATGGGGGAGTAGCGGCGGCCGCAGGCGCTCTTGGACATCTTAACCCAGTTACCGGAGCACTAATGGGAGTTGCTTCTATTCCAAAACTTTCTGCCTATGGTGCAAATATCTACGGTAAAGGGGTACAAACAGGTAAATCTGCTGGGACTAATAACCTATCTCCCGCTATTGCGGCATTACTTTCTGCGATCAGATGATGTCGATATGATTATCCCAATAATAATGAGTAATATTCCAAAAGTAAGCATACTTGGCATTATACCTGATAACAGCTAGTAACCCAAGATGGATCCTAACCAACCAACTCCTACCACCACCGACGGTCTGACGTCCTTGCTCCAAGGTATTCAAAGCTCACTTACCCAGAAGAAAGCTCCTAACCCCTATCTCAGCACGTTAGGGAGTGCCTTTAAGGGGTCTTCACCAGCGTCACCAACGTCGCCTGCTCCGAACTACGACCCCGCCAGTATCCAGGGGTATGCTAAGCAGCAGAGCGATGCAATATTTGGCCCTGGGCACTTTGATGCTCTGCACCAATTAGTAAACAACGAAAGCGGGTGGAACCCCATGGCGTCTAATCCAACCAGTACAGCTAGGGGTCTATTCCAGTTCCTGGACACTACGGCTCCTTCCTACGGTCTTCCCGCTGACGCTACCCAGGCAACACCTCAGCAGCAAGTTGACGCTGGAATAAAGTATATCCAGTCTCGGTATGGTGACCCCACCAAGGCGCTAGACTTTTGGAACAACGTTGCCCCTACTATGTCGGCTGGAAATGGGTCGCATTGGTACTAGTTTTTTTATTGTCGTATACTTATTCTTAAGCTAACACTCTTTCAATGGCATTCACCCCCGGAATTGTATCCCTCGTCTCTGCATCAAGTACCTCGGTAAGCCTTCAATCTACCCTTCCCACCGGTGGTACGGCTCCCTATACCTACCAATGGTACCGAACGCTCCAAAACGATAGTAACTACCAGCCCTTAGCTGGAAAAACAGCCCTTACCCTTACTGACACCGCGGTTGTCTCTGGGCAGGTCTATTACTACGTCCTTGTGACGACTGATGCATCACCGCTAGCCTTGTCGGGGAATGCCCTTGAAGTTGAGACTATTGCTACCGCTAGCGTACCTGACCACCAGGACAACAGTATCAGCAGCTTTGTTACGTCAACAGTTACGGGCAAACCTGTTCAGGCTATTTCAAACGCCGACGGTACTCCTATTGCCGGAGGTGCCGGAGGGTCAACAAGCGCTATCGCTCATGCTGCCGCTCAAAGCTTCACAGAGTCCTCAACCAATCCCCTTCAGGGTGATCTGACTGGAGCATTAAAAGTCAACGTCGTTGCGGGTGGGGGTGCCGGTGGTGGAACGTCGAGTACCTTTACGGCCAACCTTCCGGCTTCGGGTACGGCTGTTGGGTTTGTTGACCAGAATGGTAAGATGCAGGCCGCCTCGGTTGCAGCCTTTCACTCCGGAGACAACACAAACGTAGCCGCTGGTGGCTTAGGTCTTTTGACAGGTGGTGTAACACAGATTAAGAACGCCATCGGAAACCTTGACCGTCAGACAGAAGCCGGAATTGACCGCATCCCTGCTGTTGGTATCACAACAGGTGCTGCCTCCTACGCTGTTCCGTTTACTGTCTCCGTTCCAGCAACCATTACAGGTTCAACAACCGCTCAAACGGTTGCCCCTACTTCGATGGCGAACATCTTTGTAGGAACAGTTATTAATTACGATACGGCCACTCCATCCGTAACTGAACCGATTGTTGTTGCCTCAGTAACATCCACCACGTTTACGGCAGTCTTTAAGAATAGCCACGCTGCTACAGCTGGTACGGCTTTCTACTTTAACCAAGCCCGTGATGGTGCAATTGGTGACAAGGTGGCGATCACTGGTCTTGCTGCCGGTATGACCTACTTTGTAAACGCTATAACAGGGTTAGCCGAGCAGGAGCGCTCTGCCGCTGGTGAACTAGATGGAGCAAACGGAACGGGTACCGCTGTTGCTGCTGAGTATGAGTTCAACGGAAACGGGCCTGTTCTTTCAACGGGTTTCTCTTCTGGTCTTGGTTTTGACCGTGCCCGCTCCTTGCAGGCCAAGGGCCTTGCTGTTGGTATCGTCAGTGGGACTATTAACACAAACCAGATTACCGCTGTTACAGCCGCTACCGTCAACAGTTTGCAGGCAGGCCAGCAAATCAGGATTGACCGCAACACGGCAACTGAGGAATCAGCCTATGTTTCTCAGACCTACGTCCCAGGAACCGCTACAATCAACCTTCAAAGTAACTTAGCCTTTAACCATACTGGCGCAGCAATTGAGTGGGACGTCTTTGCCTCTGCTGGCCCTGGCCTGAGTGGGTTTATTGCAACAGGTATTGGGATTGAAGAAGAAGCTTTGTATAACCCCGTAGACGGTAAATACTACATCGAGCGAGCATCTACCACTGACGCTATGCCGTCGGCTAACATTGTTGCGGAGTCCGGTGTTGTCTGGAACGGAACCACTTTTGACCGTGAACGGGCAGCTTACCAGGACGCTCTTTCTGCAACTGGTATTCCAGCTGAAGCAGAGATGCTCTGGAACGGTTCCACCTTCGATAGGGCACGTTCAGTACAGGCAACTGATGGGCAGGGTCCAACAGGCTTTGGAGCTGACGCAATCATGTTGTGGAATGGTGCAACGTATGACCGTCTACGAGGGGTAAACGGTGCCTTAACGGTCAGCCTTTCTAACTCTGGTACGTTTACGGATCGTTCCGGCTCTATTACCACGGGCGGCACCTCTCAGGCATTGGCCCCAGTTAACGCTACACGCCGCTATTTGACCGTTGAGAACACAAGTACAGCCAATATTGCCATTAACTTTACTAGTGCCGCCTCAATGACCTCTGGGAGTATTGTTATCTCTCCATTAGGTTCGATTACACTATCAAGCCAATCATTCGTTTCAACAGAGGCCGTAACAGTAGTGGGGGCAACCACTGGACAAACATATGTAGCTAAGGAGGCTTAATGGCTGACCTTTACAACCCATCGACAACCGGCGTTGCTAAGGTATTCAACGTTAAGGATTACGGAGCGGTAGGAGATGGGGTAACGGATGACACGACATCAATCCAGTCAACAGTAAATGCTGCTCTTTCAGGAGGAATCGTCTATTTCCCGTTAGGAAATTATCTTATCTCACAAATATCGGGAATCTTTGCCCATAATATTACTAACTCTATTATATTTAGAGGTGCCGGTATTGGTGTTTCAACTATTATTGCTGGATATGATGGAACAACCACAAATGCAAATGTCGGTGTTATTAGCTGCTACAACGATAGCGTTGCATTCAAATCATTTAAAGTAGAAGATCTTTCGTTCAATCTAAATAACAAAAAAACTGGAGCCATCTATGTAGGAGGTGTTACTAACAATGCTTCAGTATCAAAAAACATCTATATCAAAGATGTGGAAATATACGGGAAAGGAGCTAACTCGCTTGGAACGATTGGGGCTCTTACTTTTAAAGGAGCATACGGGGCAACAACAGGAACGCTTGCAAACATTAAATGTGAACGTGTTGAAATACATGATTCATATCCGGTAGATGCCACTAATAGCTCTGGTGAATCTGTTCTTGTACTTTGTACTAATTTAATAAAAATCAAGTTTAACGAATGTTACTTCCATGATCTATATGGGACAACAGTTGCTTTTCTTCAAGCAGGAACTACTCCACGAACAATAAAGAAAGTATCGTTTGATGGATGCGTTTTTGAGCGGACAATGAAGACAAATCCACTTACAGCACCTAATGGGTACGCCGATATTGCTGAAAACAGATTAGGATTCGATGGTATTAGTGTTACGAACTGTACGTTCGACGGGGCATTTGGAGTACATGACACGTATTCAATGCAAATCTATAACAGTAAGGGTTTTATCGTAGATTCTAATTATTTCACGAACTGCCAGATCATCATCGCCCCGGGATATTCTTCCCCTCCAGGCAATGAAACAACAGGATTTACCTTCTCCAATAACATCGTATACGAGTGCTATGCCTTTGCTGATCCTGATGGGCATTATGCAGGAACCTACACCAACAATGTCTTTTATCATATGGGTAGGGGAAATATCTTAGGGGGATATGGGCGGCATTACCCTTCCGTGTATCAGGACAACCTTTTCTATAACTGCGGATATGCTGCAGATACCAGTGCTGAGTGTTACCAGGGTATATTTCTGTTGCAGCAACCTGGAAACGTCATCAGGGGAAATACAATTTACAATGACAATACCCCAAACGGTCTAAAATACGTTTTTTGTGAAATTACGACAGGAGCCCTTGATGGTAAGCCGAACGTCTATTCCGACAACACTATTATAGGAACCGGGGGTACGACAAGTACTTTTTATCTTGAGTCTTCTTTGAAGCATGTGATTCAAAATAACAGGGGAATAGTAGAGGCGACGATAGTAAACTCCACTACGAACGGAACCGCTTCGGTTACTTCGTTACTTTCTACGGATATCGTTTCTGTCAACTATCAGAACAACGGAAATCCTACCAATAATGTATTGGTAAACGGACCTGCCACCGTAAGCGTTCCTTCTAACGGGAACAACGTTGCCCTCGTCGTTAATCAAAACGATACTACGAACAATCCGTACGGATTGGTTGTTAATAACAGTAGTACTAAGGGAGCGCTTAGGGTACTTCAGCCTGGCATATTGAACGGTGATAATGGTTTGTTATTTAGTAGTTCTTCGGCTCAGACAACCTCAGCAAACAACAGTGCATTCGCTAAAGTAGAACTTACCAATTCAGGTTCAAGCTCGCTTCTTCTCTCATTACTTAACTCAGGAACCGGATCAGCTCTCTATGTTAACCAGGGAGGAAACGCATCCGGGGCAGCCGCGCTGATAACCGGAGGGACGAACGACAGGCTTCTCGACATCCGCAGGCAGAACGCGATTCGTTCGGGAGTCAATACTGTTTTCATCTATTCGAGTCAGGCCGAGACGTCTGGAGAAAGTCATGTAAAAATGTGGCTGGATAACTCAGGATCTACCATTCCTGTGCTGCAATTAGTTACAACTGGTACGGGTCCCGTACTGTTGGCTCAAGGAAACGTCGTTGCCAGCGGAACTTCCGTCGTCGGAGGAACGACCGTTTCCTCATCCGCCCAATTGGACGTCCAGTCCACGACTAAGGGATTCCTCCCTCCTCGCATGACCACGACCCAACGGACGGCAATTGC
>LDNP01000004.1_pt5 | contig 14485 bp, 19 predicted proteins | sample 350541 | NCBI WGS metagenome assembly LDNP01 (sample SAMN03646988, study PRJNA283341) | glacier metagenome | biome: Glacier; material: Cryoconite; isolation source: sample ML 0.2 micron filtrate containing viruses sediment from cryoconite holes | place: Svalbard: Ny-Alesund, Midtre Lovenbreen... | reverse complement strand
CACACTCCAGAGGAGGAGATCGTTAATATGAGGACTCAGGAATCAAATCAAAAGTATTGGAAACCAGAACTCGTCATGAATCCAGAAGGATGTGAGCACGAGTTTTATCCCGTTGATTTAAAGAAGCGTGAAGTAATCTGTAATCGCTGTTCAATGCCTCTTATCTTCCACGTAGGACTCAACTTCAAAGAAGTAGAAGGACAAGGTTTTATCACATTAAATAAGCACGACTACCCCCTTATATCACATTAAATTTTTCATTTTCTCATAACTAGCTTCCGAAATATCTATAAGTAGATCACCTAACAAGAGCAAGGGAAACCACTCTGAAAGGAGGTGAAATTAATGAACGAAGAACTTAACAGTTCGGAATCCACAGGATCATCCGAAACTGAAGTAGATAACAGCCAAGGTGAAGGTCAAGTGTCTGGGGAAGAGGTAGCACAACCTTCAACAGGAGTTAAAGAAGTTGCTGAAGAGCAATTCTTTGATCCTAACCAAGTACCAGAAGAACTCAAACCAGCTTACAAACAGATGCAGTCTGCTTTTACGAAGAAGACGCAAGAAATTGCGAACGCTCGAAAAGAAGCAGAAGCCCTCAAGGCAAATGCAGATGCGTACAAGCGCTATGAGCAATACGTCCCGATTCTGGAGGAGATGCTTAAGACTCCAGTAAATGCAAAACAGACCAGTCCAGAAATGGCGGCACTTGAGCAAGAATTAACAAGTAAAGGATATAGCAAGGAAGCAATTGACTTGATGAAGCTAGGAGCAGATTTTACTCTGCGACAAGTTAACCAAGCGCAAACTCAAAAAGAATCTCAAAGAAATTTTGAGAGCGGAGTAAAAGAAGCAGAAAAGCTAGATCCACGACTTGCAGATTCATCACTCACGTACCAGACAGATGATGGACGATCACTAACTTTTGGAGACATTGTGTCAAACATTGTCACATCAACTCCTAACTGGCAAAAAGATCCAGTCGGAGCAACAAGAGCAGCGGTCAAGACTGTAGATGCACTTATTGGAAAAGCTAAGACCGAAGGGAAACAAGAACTATCTGCTTCAGCGAAAGCCAAAGCAAAACAATTTCCTCAAGTCAATAGATCTCCTCAAACAGCAGTCTCAGACGTTCAGCCAACTTCTATGAAAGAAGCGGCAGAACTCGCACGTAACGAATTAGGAATGTAATTCATGAGAGGAGGTGAAATAAAATGGCAGATCCAAATGTAGGGTTACTATTATCAACAACCCTTAAAAAATACAGAAAAACACTTATCGACCAAATCCATAAGTCCAATGCTGTTTTCTATTATTTGAAACAGCAAGGGAACATCAAAGAGGAAGACGGTGGAGAAAGAATCGTTGTCCCAGTCATGTACGGAAAAAACAGCACAGCTGGCTCGTACTCTGGTTACGATTCTTTAGATGTTACCCCTCAACAGGGTATTGATTCTGCTGAATTTAACTGGAAACAGTATTCAGTCTCAATCGCTATCTCTGGAGAAGAAGAAAGAAAGAACGCAGGTTCAAGTAAGATTATCGACATCCTCGAAGCTCGTACAAAACAAGCTCGAATGTCTGTTACTGAACAGCTTTCAACTGGACTCTTTTCTGATGGTACAGGAAACGGTGGAAAAGACTTGACAGGTTTAGAAGCTATGGTTCTTAACTCCGGAACATACGGAGGTATTAACTCAGCTACATATACCTGGTGGCAAGCAGGTGTCGATACAGCAACAGAAGCTTTGGGTACAAGTAAGATGAGAATTGGGTTCAATACAGCCTCTTTAGGAGGTAAAGATACACCAGATCTTATCGTCACTTCTCAAACCCTTTATCAATCATATGAAGGTCTTTTAACGTACACATCTCCAGCAGTTCCATACTTTCCAAGTGAAGGTACAAAGAAACTAGGAGACGGTGGATTCCAAGTATTGGAATTTAAAGGAACACCTATCGTATGGGATGAACTGTGTTTAGCTGGAAGCATGTACTTCTTAAATACAAATCACATGAACTTAACCGTTCACAAAGATGCGAATTTTGAAGTTACTGATTTCGTTAAACCAGAAAACCAAGATGCTCGTGTGGCACAAATTCTATTCATGGGTAACTTAACCTGTGATCGTAGAAAGAGTTTCTACAAGTTAACAAACAAATCCTAATTTTAACCATTAGGAATGCGGTAGTTCCAGCTTGAGAGGCAATCGAAAGAAATACCTCGAACTAAAATTCTTAAAGCGTAGGAGTTAGAGAAAAACTAGCCTATACGTGAATTTATAAGAAGGAAGGAGAGTGAAAATATATGATTATAGGAAGAGTACAAAGAGGAGATAAAACACAAGAAAAAGTGTTTATTTCCGTTAGTAACATTTCAGGACAAACAATCACTACTGGATGGCCTGTAGCTTATGCCGTATCAAATTCAAATGACGGGTTAAGTGCACAACCAGCTATCTCAGCAGGATTCTATCCAGGATTCGCTGGAGTCGCTGTTAAAGATATCGCTATAAACGATATTGGATTGGTACAAATCGCAGGGTTTGTAAATTCAGTGTTTCTCTCAAACGCAGGTACTTCAATTACCGTTAACGCAGGAGATCCATTGATTCCAGCACCAGCAGGGTTCGCATCAGGCGTACCAACATACGCAGCATCAGGATTCCGTTGGGTGTTCGCATCTAACGTTCCAGTAGCTGTTTCAGCAGCAGGTTATGCATCAGGACTTATTAAGATGATCTAGTTATGCGCTAAGGCATGATTTCTCATACTTAGAAGTTTGGCATCGTATGCTAAGGAAAATCAATCTGTAGATGATATGTCCGCATCCTTTTTCTACAGATTGAGGGTGCGGATTTTTTATGAACTATTTACGCTGTTTAGAAGACAAACGAATACTCACCTATAAGGAAATGCGTCAAGGCGTGTGTCTTGGGCATTCACTTGTAAGCTATTTCCCAAATCCATTTATGCGTGTAATCTTATGGCTGTTAAAAAAGTAACTATCTGTATTCCTAGTGAAGGTCATACTCTCCCAGAGAGTTATGATAATCATCTTGTGGCTTCCTTTCACTTAGGAGCAGTTCAAGAACGCTGGAAGCATGAAGCTCGTGACCCTCGATACGAATTCTATTGGTATACAGTCGGACGACTCCTTACACCTTTAGCAAGAGAAAGAGCAATTGAACAAGCCCTAGCGGAAGGTTCAGACTACTTAATCATGTATGACGACGATATGGTGCTTCCTCTCGATATGGTTGAGGCAATGCTATATGACATGGAAGAACACCCAGAGATTGACGTACTCGCTCCACTCGCTTTCATGCGTAATCCTCCTCACTATGCAGTCATGTACACCGTTGAAGAGGGCTACGATGCGGTGAGACACCAACAGTATTATATTAATCAATTCGTTAAAAACTACCCAAGAAATAAGCTAGTTGAGTGTGAAGCGGTAGGCTTTGGAGCAGTGTGTATCAAAATGGAAATGGTCAAGAAAATGAAAGCTCCTTACTGTTTCTCAACAGCGGGAACAGGAGAAGATATTTTCTTTTGTGTCAATGCACGTAAACAAGCAAAGGCACGAATCTTTATGGATACTCGTATCAAACTAGGTCATCTAGCAAATCCTAAAGTAGTCGATGAGGCATATTTTGATAAGTATAACAAAGATAATAAGGTGAAGTTACCAGAGACACCAGAAAGATACAAATGAATTACATAACTGAAATAACAGGTTGGACAATTAAATTAGATAATAACTATTTCTATTTGATAGAAAGTAATATTAGAACGAATAAGCCTATCACGCCCGAAGTTGTAGGACATCTAATAGGTATGGCGGAATCAGTAGTCGAGAATGTGAAGTGTACTGTCTGCAAAAAAGATATCCTAAAAGAAGAACAGACGACTAATCCAGGAATAGGGGATTTTCAGTATCAACTTAAGCCAGCTACTACTCATCAAAAATGTTATGACAAAGAACATGAGAAATGGTTAAAACAAAATAAGGAGGTATCGTATGAATAATATAGTCGACATAATCATCCCAACATGGAATAACCCAAACTATCTCTATCCATGTGTAAATTCTCTAATGAGAAATAATACTACAGAGAATTTATTTCATATTTATATTATTAACAATGGCTATCCTGGAAGTATTAATGTAGATAATCCGCATATCACGGTAATTGATGCAGGTGAAAATCTGGGGTGGGAGGGAGGCCTCAAACTCGGTCTTCAACACTCAAAAGCACCCTTTGTCGTCTTCCATAATGACGATACCTATATTCCTCCCATCTCAAGATTGTGGCTTAATCACTTACTCCAACATTTCAAAGACCCACGAGTAGGAGCTGTAGGGCCATCTAGTAATGTAGTTATGGGAAGACAAAATATCTTTGCTGATTTAGCAGCTCATATATTTCCTGTTAAATATTTAATAGGATTTTGTTTTATGGTACGACGTGAGGCACTAGAAAAAGCGGGAGGAGTTGACGATACATTACCAGGAGGAGATGACTTTGATCTCTCCATTCGATTAGCAGATGCAGGGTACACACTGCTGGCTGATCGTAGCGTATTCGTCTATCATCATGGATTTAAAACAGGGGAAAGAATCTTTGGTACAGCAGACAAAACAGGTGGTTGGAATTCATACGAGTTTAAAGAAAAGACAGACTTTGCTCTTATCAAAAAGCATGGTTTTAGAAAGTGGTATGAGTTAATAATGTCTACTTACGAGCAACCAAAAGAATATGACAAACATCGTTAAAGTATATGCTCAAACATGGCTAAAGGATCAGGGAGTAGTTGATTTACAAACGCAGAAGTTAGTAATCGACTTTGCTCATGAGATAGATAAAATGCTTAATGAATCATTAGTAATAAAACCAAATGAAAAAAACTAGATTAAACAAATTGCCCTTTGGAATTTCTCTTGGCGAGAACAGATTGCACAGTCTTATGGACTCGGTTATGCTGCGCTTTTGTGAGAGCAACCAGATTTTCAACTCTGTTATCAGTTTTGTTACCGTTAATATGATGAACGTGCTCATCGGTTCGTATTTTTCTACCCAAATGCTTTTCAAGAATAAGCCTATGTTCACCCACAAACTTTCCATCGTGCCAAATCTCCCAATAACCTTTAGTATGTGGTCTTCTGTAGCCTTCAGGTCTATTATGTCCTCCACCTTTCCAGCACCAGTGTTTATCTCCCTTTGGCTGCCTCTTAGAAGAACAGCTAATGGAGTGAAATTTAGTGCGATTCAGTTTTGGGGTAAAAATAATTTCACAACCTATACATTTTCGGGGTTGAAGTTTTTGCATAATTTTATTATAAATGAAGGTGAATATTATGTCAACAGCTAAAAAGAAACTAAGAATTGCTATCTGGTACGATAATAGGTTCGGGCGGAATGACGGCCCTCCATTGTATTATCTTAATGCTATGCAGAAGATGGGACTTGATGTGACTCACTTAATTCCTTCTGATGACGTAGCAAAGTTTGGTAAATTTGACCTGCATTTTTGGATCGACTGGGGAGAAGACGGTTTACCTGTAGATCATGACTGGATGCCTAAAGATGGCGGTAAGACGATCTACGTGTGTTCAGATGCCCATATAGATAACAAGGGTAAGAAGTATAGATTTAATCGAGCAAAGAAGTTTGATTATGTATTCTTCAATCAACCTAAAGCCATTGAACAGTACGAGAAGTATTGCGGAATTGATTTTCAACCTATGGGAGCATGGAATAAAGATGTGTGTTGGCTTCCTCATGCAGCAGAACCACAAGCCTATCCTAGAACTGAACAACTTAAAAAGTATGATGTGTGCTTTATTGGTCACTTCCAAGACACAGTTAATTACAATGGTTTCTCACGAGTTGACATGCTCGACTTTGCTTTTAAGAAATTCCCTAACTTCTATTTTGGTACACGTTCACCTCAGGATACTACTAAAAATATGTTTGAGGATGCAGCTAAGAAATTTAATCAGTCTAAAATAGTTTTAAATATCTCAATCACTGATGATATCAATATGAGATTCTTTGAAGCATTAGCTACAGGAAGTTTCCTTTTGACAAATAAACTCCCAGCACTCAAAGATTTAGAAAAGAGATATGGATTCAAAGACGGGGTACATTATGTCTCGTATAAAGACTTAACTGATCTTGAAATAAAAGCTAAATACTTCTTGAGTAATGAAGAAGAGAGACAACGAATTGCGGATGCAGGATACGAACAAGCAATGAAAACAGGAACCTACGAGCAGAGAATCAAAGAGATCTTGAAAATAATTTCTCATAAGTAAATCTATTCACTGTAATAATTACGTGGGTGATGAAATATGGCAAGAGGAAAAAAAGACGTAGCTGATTTTATACCAGCAGGAACACCAGAAACAAGATCAAATGATTCTACAGACGAAAATATGAGTGCTGTAGATTTAGGATTTGATTTTGCAGTTATAGTTCCAGTTGTACTAGCAGATCCAAACGAACAGTAAAGGAGGTGACTATATGCCAACAAACGATTTTATACCAGCAGGAGAAGATACAGGAGCTTATGGTAATGGTTCTTTCTCTGATTTCGTTCCTGCAAAGGAACCAGTTAAGAAAGAATTACCAAAAGAACAACCAGTTGTGGAAGAAGTTATAGTAGAGGACGTTCCACAAAAACCTCAAGTTAGAAAATAATTCTCATAACTAGAACTCCTCTACTGTAGATTCTAATCATGACATTAGTTGTAAAAGGTAATAGGGATGTAAACGAACAGAATAAGTTTATTGAATCTACAGCTGTACCCGGTCAAGCTGGAGTTGTTATTCTTAATCCCGATGGAAGTAATGCGGGTGGTGGGGGTGGTGGGGCATCAAGTGCCGATCAATCAGTTTTTGTTCCTGCGACTACAAAAGGTGGTATTTCAATGGGAGTCTATGAAACAACTCCTGAGACTCTTACCAATAACCAAGCAGCAGCAATAGGAGTTGATGTTAATCGTAATGTAAAAGTAACTCTTGCTACACTTTTAGCTGGAGAGAATCTTACCACAAATAGATTAAATACTGAGCCTATTTATTCCTTTTTAAATATAACTACAAATGCTACAACGACTGTAAAATCTGGACCAGGTACATTTGCAGGTTTTACGGTAAATAATAATGGTTTTACAACAGCGGGTACAATTACTATTTATGACAATACCGCAGCATCGGGTACTAAAGTGGGTACATGGACAATTCCTGTTCAACCTCCTGGCACAACCCTACTTGCCACAACATTTTTCCCACCAGCATTGATGCTTAATGCATCCTTTGCTACAGGATTAACCATTGTTACCGCAACAACTGCACCAGCAGCAGACATAACAGTACTTTATAGATAAATATATATGCCACGCACACAAATACCTATGCAAAGATATCCTCTTAAAGATTATTATAAATGTCTTTCATTTAATGGAACATCAAATGGTATTGTTACCTCTTCTGTTTGGAGTACAGCTACGACAAATGTGAGTATGGGGGTGTGGTTTCAGTCTACTAACTATACACAAAATAGACAGCCACTTATATCAAATGGTACTAGTTTTTCAACTAATCACGGCTATGCCCTTGAATTAAGTGGAAATGGAACTACCGATGGTTCAATTATGATCCTAAGTCATAACCTTGGATGGTTTGATTGTCGTTTTAAAGTGCAAGATAATAATAATCACTTTATCATGATGACAATCGATGGATCAAATAATATTACCGTTTATCTAGATGGAGTAAGCAGATATACAGGAAATCAGGGATTATCAACGCCTTCAGGTAATAGTGTTGTTGGTGCAGATGGGGTAGGTTTCTTTAAAGGCTCTCTTGATGAGCCGAGATTTTATACACGTAAATTAAGTGCTGCAGAAGCTACTAATTTATATTATAACGTTGAGACATTTGATGTTCCTATCAATTTCTACAAATTCAATGAAGGATCGGGAACTACTGCTATTGATAGTGGAACTAATCCGTTAAATATGACAGCTGGTGGGAATGTATATCCTACCTATATAACTAGTCCTTTTAGCGTTCTGAGAACTGTAGCCACTGGAAGGACACTGGCTTCGTAATATGGCGCTTCAGGCCACCTATGGTAACTCTTCAGCGTTCAATGTGAAAATTTATGATCTAGCAGGTGGTGGCTATTATGCTGCAATTTGTGATAGTGCGACGCAATTATATCAGAGGCGTGGTAATGCGCAGGACACGAAACTATATGTCGGAGGAAGTAGCCAGTTTTATACTGATAGGTTTACTGCCTATAGCTATAATAGTGGAACGAGTACAGTAACGTTAACGGGTGCAATAGATACCTATTTAGGGGCTACGTTTACTCGGATTGAAACCTACCGTTTTGTATCTGATTATGTAATAGAGGATAATTGGTCAGTTGTAGTCAATCAAACAGGCTGCGGAGTAGAAGAAACAAATTGGAACTACTATGGAACAATCAATTCTATTTGGGATATTAACAATACTAACTTTACGAACGGTTCATCTTTCTTGCAGTTGGGAATAGGTGTACAACTAACTTCTAATGGTCCTGTCTATGGAACTATTTCTGACAGTGAATATGGATGTATGAAGAATAATGAAAAAAGATATGGATCTGGACAAGGAGCAATAGCATCAAATTGGGTCAAGCCAGGTAATGGAGAATTTAACTTAACGATTAACCAAACACTTAATATAAAGCAATGGTTCTTTAAATCTACAAATACATTGTATGATTTCATGCTTCAAGCTACCTTAGCTGTTTCTGCAGGAAATGTGTATACAGGTAGTACATGGAATAAAATATGTCAAGCAACAGCATATTTGAATACTGGTCTTATGTCTGACTTTACGAATGTGAAGTTGAATCCTTCTTCAAATTATGCTAACGGGACATGGATGCGAGATTCATTTTGGGTATCGTTTCTTATCTCAAATGCTTTTGAACAGAATACTATCACTATGTTTGAGAATAATCAAAATGGAAGTGGCCAAATACCTACAACATTATTTAGTGCCAACAGTACAGTATTTTATCATGATGAGAGTACGCTCCTTTATATAATTAGAGCATACTACGATAAGACAATACGAGGACTTACGGTAAATAATACTGTTCTGGCAAATGCACTTACCTTTATTACTAACCAGGTAGTAGGAGATCAATATCAAAATGCCCCTGCAACGTTTCAGACATGGATGGATCAATATACGTTTGCTGGTGGAAAGTACTGTGGCTATAATCAAGGAATATATTGTGTAGCTCTTAAATGTGCACAGCTTCTTGGGTTATCGGTAACAAATACGCAGATTACAAATGCTATCACACAATATCAAGCTCTCTATGATAGTGTGAATAAATATATTAAGTTTACTAATGATACAACAATTCTTGCGCCTGATGTATTAACTGGTGAAGCACTTAATCTATTTCTTTTTGGACAACCACTTTTGACAGATATTCAAGTGATTAATCATATAACTACAATTCGAGCAAAAGCTTCCACAGCAGCAGGGGTTAAATGTATTGTAAATTTAGATGGAGGTGCTGTTACGTTTGGAGGTTTTTCTTCAGGAGACTTTCAGGCAGGAGGATCCTGGTTTCTTTATGAGTATTTAATGTACTACGCAGGGTTTTATCACAATTGTTTTGATGCAGGAGCATTTTTAAATAGCAGGATAGCAATTGAAATAGCAAAAGATCCTGTTTCTCATGAGTATATACAAACAATAACTACATTACCCTATTTTGGTTCAGAAGATCCTGCCAGACATGTATACTCCTGGAACAGTGCTAGTACTACTATTAAAACTAGCCCAAGACAACCAATTATATAATCTGCTAAAGTTATTAAGAAAAGAAAATAACTTTTCCCTCTTGTCCTAATATGATATAATTACATATAGAGATGAACAACATTCCTTTAAGTCAAGACGAGCTCAAAGTAGTAGTAGGTATTCTCCAACAAGTCCAATTAGTCTACAGAGATTCTAAAACAGTAAATAATGTTATCGATAAGCTAGATTCATATATCGTTAAGCCACAACCTCAAGAAGTCCCAGTCAATAAAGTAGACGCTCCAATAGAAGAGCCAAAAGTAGAAACAACCCCAGAAGTTGCACAAGAAGTACCTGTAGTAGAAGCCGAAGTAATCGCTCCTGTAGAAGGAGTTTAATTTATGCCACTACCTGCCCAAAGAACAACTGAAGACGAAGCATTACACCGTGAAATGGAGAGAATCTCTCTTGATTGGGTCATGATCTATAATCCCACAGACGAAGACTTCTATATCGATTGGTTGCCTTGGCACCACCTCGTCCCTAATAAAAATAAAGATATCGGTTGGGGGCCTGGAAGACTCGAAGTACAACGCTATTTAGCGAGATGGTATTGCGAGCACATGACAGTGTACCTCATTAATAAAGAAGGACAAAAGAAAGCAACAAGTAAATTCTTCACGCTAAAAATTCTCATAACTAGATTGTTAAACTTCTATCCTTTGTTTAGGTTTTTTGAAAAGTTCTGGAATCAGGTAAAAAAACAGGATAGCAAAAATTATCACAAATACATAGCTAAAAATTTGAAGAGCGCTATCAGGTAGTTGATCAATGAAGAATTTGGGATGTTGTCTTGAAATCAAGTAAGCACCAAACACCATTGAGCCTCCCATACCAAACAGAGCAGTTAAAAAACAAACGGATAAACGGAAAAGTAAAGATTTTATAAATTTTCTCTTTTTCACAGAATAATTATATCACATATGGCATTTTTAAGTAATTTATTGCTGTAGGGCGAACTGCAAACCACAGAAAAAATAAAATAGCCAAAATGATAATACCAACACTGAAACTTCTACTCATTTTATTTTTCTCATAACTAGATTCCTAAATCTTTACTATTGTTTTAGGCTTTTTGAAAACGAAGAACTTAAGGAATAGAAATTCATAGATTACAAAGAGGCCAAACATAGCACTTCTATACAAAATTACGGAAGTAGGGTTCGGCTCAACAGAATAATTAATCTGAATTTTAAAAACATAGTCAGCAAGATTTATACCAATCACAGTAATTGCTAAAGAAGCAATCCCTGCAAGAACAGTATAGAAAGCTACATTTTTAATAAGCCTTAGAGTTTTCACAGAACTATTATATCACACTATGGCAAATTTCGTACAAAATCTACTTTCAAATGCAGGGTATGCTTTACGCTTGCCTGGGCTTGGTGTTTCGGAGCCAGTAGGAACAGCATATGCAGCAGGAAGAACTCCCCAAGCAGTAGCAAGTGGTCAAGTTCCTCAAAATTTCTCTTCTCCTATTCCGACTTCTAGTATAGGTAATAATTCTTTTACACAGTCTCCATCAGGCTCGGCTAGTGGCGCAGCACCTTCTAGTGGAGGGCAGGCAGCAGCTCCGCAAGGAGGTAGTAATGGTGGTAATAATCAACCTTCTCAACCATCACAGCCACAAAATAATCAGCCTTCAGCAGATGACCAATATATTTCAAGCCTTAGAAATGCTTATAGCGAAAGTGCTAATGCTTTACAAGGACAAGTACCACAACTTGATTCAGCATATAACACCGCTACAGGAACCATTAACGATCAAATTAAACAAGCCCAGACAGCAGCAGATCAACAGAAAACACAAAATACACAAAACTTCGGTGATGTTTTGAGACAAAATGCTCAAACGTATAACGAATTACAGAATAGACAACGAGGCACATACTCAGCACTTGGAACTCTCGACTCTTCAGCATATCAAGATGACCAACAAAAAGCAGCTCAGGGATTAGCAGATAATCAATCAAGGACAGCAAACCAACAGAATGTTCAATCCAATACTATTGATAATTCTTTAACTAGTTTCAGGTCACAAGCAATGAGCAAGCTCGCAGACTTGGGTACTCAATATCAACAAGGCAAATCACAAATCGCTCAGTCTCTCGCTAACAATGATCTTTCTAGGGCTAATGCAATTCAAAATGCTCTCGGAGGGATAAGACAACAAGCACAACAAACACAGAACTCTATACTTAACTTTGGACTTCAAGCTGGAGTATTGGCTGGATATGGGAAGAATGCAACTGACGCAATCAGTGGAGCTACAGGAAGCAGTTTTGTACAAAATCTTCTAGGTAGTCTTCAAAATGTTCAGAATCAAACAGCTTCTAAATACGTCGTTCCAACAGCAGGACTTCAAGGAGCAGGGTATATAGGTTCTAATAATAAGTCTCAAATCAATCCTTTTACAGGACAACCCATACAGCAAGCTACTCAGTAATTTCTCATAAGTAAGGCGTGAAGTATCCACAATCTCTACATGGACTTAGGTAATAAAATTCAACAATTCCTTTCAGATTCCGCTAAAACAGTTTCAAATTACTTTGGTAATGCAGCTAGTGCAGTAGGGAATGAAGTCCAGCAAATTCCTCATCAACTCCAACAAGCAGCACAGCCAGTCATTAATGAGGTACAGCAACTACCTAATCAAGCACAAGGGTTCGGACAAAGTTTAATCAACTCTCAGCCTGTTCAACAATCAATGATCCAAGCCCCACCACTTCAAAACTTTACAGATTGGTTAGGGACTCAAGCGAAGAATGTAGGCAATGCCGTGAGTCAATCAGTCCAACAAGCGCCACAAAATTTCATGCACGCTGTGAATACAATGCCACTTACAAATATTCCAAGCAATATAGCACCAGGATGGAACCAAACTCTCCCACAAGTTGCAAAAGACTTTTCCCAAGGATTTACTACAGATCCCATAACAGCAGGACAAGATCCTCGTATAGGCGGTGGAAGTCCATATTCGTTTGGTAATTTTGTAGGGAACGATATAGGAGGTATTAGCAGTCTAGCTAAAGAAGTGCCACAAGCAGGGAAGGCAGCAATTAATATAGGGAGAGGGGTTATTAACTCAGCAATTAATACAGCAGGTCTCGCAGGAATTAACCATATAGCTGGGCAAGATCAAAGCAATACTCCTCAAAACCTTGCCTTACCCGGAGCGCTGTCGTTTATTGTGGGCGCAGTGGGAGGAGAAGGAGGCTCACAATTTGACCAAGCAGCAAAAACAGTTGCAAAGCGCTTCGACCCAGAAGCAGCAGCACAAGTAATGGATTTCGTAAATCATGTTCAAACACAGGGAGCAAATAAACCATATGAAGATAGCCCTATTATTCATGCTATTGCTCAAGACGTATTCGGACAACAATCCGCTACCTGGGGTAATCAAAAACTAGCTAATGTATTTGATACAGTTCTACAGCGTGCAGGACAAATGCCAAATAAAGCAGGATTAGGACTTTCAACAGATGAAGTTACTCATCCAGGACAAGTCGCACCACTCGATAACACGCAACCAAGTGCTACGGGTACACAACCACCAGTTGGAGGGGGAACATCTGCTTCAGTGAAAATGATGATTACAAAACGGGATGAAGCTAATCTAGGAAATCTAGGGTATACACCACAGGATATTTATACGATGAAGCCTCAAGAAGCAGGAAATATACTTGATAATCAGATACAAAAACCTTCTATCAAAGATCAACTTACACAAACACCAGAGCCTCCAAAGATGTCTCAAGACGCTATAGCAAGAGGTGTAGAGACTCCTATAAAGGGATCTGATATCTCAGTCTCTCCACAAGCACAGATAAGATATAAAATTGCTAATCCTGAACCACTACCTTGGGAGACACCAGAGTATCAACAAACTAATCCTCAATCGCCTATCACTCCTCCCGAAATTGCTAAGAATCCTTTTGAAGGAGCACGAGAATCATTGCCAAAAGATGAAACGAATACTATTCCAAATAACAATGGAGAGCCTATTGTAGTGAATAAATCACAAAAGAATAATCCTTTTGATAACGTCATGAATCCTATTAAAAATCAGCCTAAAGATTTTCAAGACGCTACAAATGCTTTCGATGCAGGAAATAAAACAGCACAAGTCGATGCTAACCAAATTAATCTAAAATACAAGGGGTTAGTTGACCAACTAGGAATCACCCCAAAACAAGAAGAGGCGTTAGTACATTATTCACAAAACCCTTCACCCTCTACAATTGCCGATCTACAAGGTAGAGGGTATCCGATAGATCAAGCTCTTGTAGACAAGGCAAAACCATTGCTAGACTTTCATGCTCAAACAGAAGCAGATAGGCTTGTACGAGCCAATGAATCAGGTATACCAACCGCAGAAAGAGAGAATCATATTTATCAGACCTATCATCAGTCACCGGAAGAAATTGACCAAATTATTAAAGATAAAGGTTTAGATAAAACACCAGGGTTTACGTTTCATAAAGCATTTCCTACTTTTTTAGCAGCTCAAGACAAAGCAGGATTATTACCTAAATATTCTACCTTTGGACAACTATCGGGAACAGCAGAAGAGCAACTAGGCAAAGCAGTAGCAGGAAGAA
>LDNP01000009.1_pt1 | contig 15459 bp, 16 predicted proteins | sample 350541 | NCBI WGS metagenome assembly LDNP01 (sample SAMN03646988, study PRJNA283341) | glacier metagenome | biome: Glacier; material: Cryoconite; isolation source: sample ML 0.2 micron filtrate containing viruses sediment from cryoconite holes | place: Svalbard: Ny-Alesund, Midtre Lovenbreen... | reverse complement strand
ACGCCGCCCTGGCCGTCCAGCACCGTCAAAGCCTTGCCTGCGCCCTGGATCGTATAATCGTGGCACTCAGGCGCAATGTCTAAATGGTTCGTCCACTTGCCGGCCGGCACCTTGTCGGTCGCATTGGCGGCCGGGTTTGTGTAAGTGCGCAGATCAGGCGGCGGAACGGGCGGCGGGCCAAACTCCGCCAGCAACGTGGCATCAAGCGCCGTCGCACGGACGTAACCGGCCCGGCAGGAAATATCCCAGTCGGTTGCGGTCGGCAGATCCGCATAGGTGGCCGGCATCTGAAAAATCGCCGCCACGCATTTTTCGGGATGACTGGACATGAGCGTTGTTCCCCAAAGGTAGGCCGGACCCGTAGGCCCGGCCTGGTGTCGTCAGTCCGGCTAAAGCGCGACCTGCGTACCCGTTGGCGCGCCGGACGGGGCGGGCGTAGGTGTCGAGGTCGCAATAGGCGCGGGCGGTGTTGCTGGTGCCATGGTCTCCGACAATCGGGCTTCCGCATCCCGGATCGTCGCGTCAAGTGCGTCAATCGCCGCCTGCGTTGCGGTATCGGCTGCCGTGTTGTCCGGCAGAGCCTTGACGGCCGCAAGCGCCGTGTCGAGCTGTGTGCGCAGCGTGGCAAGCAAGTCGTGCTGCTCTGTGGCCAGCTTGTGCAGCGTGGCCACGTCTAGCGTTAGCTTGGTAAGGTCAACGGCCATTGCGTCAATACTCCGAAAGAATGGGGCGAGAACGATGCTGAAAAAAGCTTGCACCGTACCGGTCAAGGTGTCCTGAGCCGATGGGATTAAATCACTCACGCACCGGTTGTACCATGCGTGTTTCGTGCAATCCTAGCGCCCAGCGTCATGTCATCGCCACAAATACACGGCGCGGCCGTGGCCCGGGCGTGCTGCTGGACGGGCGAAACAAAACCTCCACAAACGATTGCCCCACAAGAGCGGCTGGCCGTGTTTTACCTAACACTTCCAATCTGGATTGGCTGACGAGTGTCTTGGCTGCCTGCGCTGTGACAACATCTAGCTGCGCCGCGCTGACGTAGGTCGGCATCTAGCTAACGTAACTAGCTTTGACCGCGTTTGCGGCCGCCACCGTCCAAGCTGCGCCAGTTGCCGGGTCCAGCCCGAAATTGTCCCGGACGTAGACCGGCGCAGTGCCCAAGCTGACCACAACGCCAGATGCCGTGGTCGCGCCTGACGTAAGCTTGTTTTGCAGGGATCGGCTTCCCGCTGCGTCCTTTGCTGCCAACGTCCGCACCCCTACCGCATAGACGGTCGTGGTTGACGGAGGCAACGGCTGCACCGTGTAGATATCGGTATCGCCTACCGTGGTCGAGACGTTGCGGATCGTAGCCGGCACGGGCGGGTTCGTGGCGCAGACGGCTACGTTCGTCGCGGCACCGGACGGCGCAAAGGCCGGTACGCCAGAGCTGGCCGCATAGGGCTGGCCCGTCACCCGCACATCGCCAAGGAAACCATTTAGTGGAGATGGGCCGGTGTTATCGTTGACATACATATGCTGCAAAATCATTGCGGCCGGTGCAGTCGGGTTGCCGTCATAGCCCGGGTCGTTTCCGAAAACCACGGTTGTAATGGCGGGCGCAGCGCCGTTAGAAACGGTCGAGACGTTGGCTACGTTAATGACCACATTCCCGTCGAGCCGCACGACAACTGAACCGCCGATTGATGAAATACCGGCCCCTATTTCAAGGTAACGGGTCAGCCCCGGAATGAACGTGCCAGGTCCAGCCGATGCAATTTGTGTTGTGCCTGTAAAAACCCGGATTGAACCGTCGAGAGAATTGATCGAGACTGTCACTTGTTTGTTGCTGGTCGTATCTGTCAAAGCAAAAGTGGCGGCCGCTTTTGGGTTTTGGTTGCCCTGCAATTTCAGGGTCATACGAATGCCGAAAAAGGGATTGAGCGTGGCCACCGTCCAGCCGATCTGCGCCGTTACTCCGGTATACTGATCGGTCTGCAACGCTAGAAAGTTGTCTCCAAACGTGCCGTTAGCGCCGATAAACAAGCGCGCCGGCGTGCAGTTGGCCAGGGGCACAATCGCACCGTAATTGATGAAATCTGCGATGGCGGAGCTTTCCGAGAAACCACGAAAATCTAGCGTTGCCATTAGGCCCTCCCAAACAGAAAGTTGAAACTGAAATCGGCCAGCGTGGTGTCTGGAACGGCCGGCCCCTGTAGCCAAAGGGCATCGCCTGGCACCAAAGCGATTGAGCTGCATACGGGAGGCACCAGCACGTTCAAGCTGCTAATCGTGAGCGTAACAAGAGGCGTCCAGCCGGTGTTGTGATAGGTCGAGAGCCTAAAGGCCGGGTTGCCCTGCGGACCCGTCAGGGCAAGGAATGTCGTGCCGGCCAGGTTAGCCGGGATCGTGGTCGGATAATTGATCGTCACCAGCAAAAGCGTTTCGTTCGGGTTCGTCTGCCCGGGATGAAAAAACGGCATGCTGATGGTGTCGAGCCGGGCAAAGTTGCCGTTAATGTCGCCATTGGCAACCGGGTCGCCGTATGCCCAAATATGTCTAGCCATTAAAAGGATACTCCGATGATTAGACGGCTGGGCAACGTGATGCTGTGGTTCTGCGTGTCTCTGGTCGGGCTCATGCTGGTCGGGTTCGTCATGGCTGGCGATGCGATGGAGGCGCGCCGTTGGCTGTTCTCAGCAACGGTGTGTGGCGGGATGACGTGGTGCGCGCGGTATATTTTACGGGGGTAGTGGAGCATAATTCATCCCGTCCAGTAGCCGGTTTGTTTTCCCTTTGAGGCGGTAGTTTGCGATACCTTCCTTTGCCATCTTGACGCCCATGTTCGCCACGAAAGGGAACGGGCTCGCCAGAGCTGCTATGTGCGCGCCGCCCTCTGCTGCGGCCGCTGCGCCTCGTGTAAGCAAGCTAGTTTGAGACGTGCCGGTTTTCGCCAGGGTGTCAACGCGCGCCTCCCGTTGCAAGTCTGAGTGCAAATCGTAAAGCTTATTGGTTGTTTCGTCGGAGAGGCTTTTGTATGGGTTCGCGCCGGTTGTTTCGTTTTGCTGATTGAACACCCGTTTCATAAATGCGCTGTATTTGGCAGGGGAAATTACGCCGTTGCCGTTGGCGTTGAACAAATTAGGCATTTCACGCAGCAAGAGCTGTTGCGCTTCAATCGGCCGCATGGCGTCGGAGAAGTTGGCAATTCCTTCCTTAAAACCCGGAGCTCCGGTTTCTATCGCATCGTCCAGCATACCTTTAATGTGAAGCAATTGAGACTGCGCGAGGCGGGAGGTTGCATCGGCACTGCCTGCCTCTTTCGAGAGGCGGTCGTTTATCTCTTTTCGAATGCCGTAAAGCATGTTGGGGTCGGTTTCTAAGTTGCCCTTGGCATCGTAGAGCTTGCTTTTAATGCCGCTTATCTCTCGCGCTACGGCCGTCTGCTTACCGGTTGGCCCGTTGAGCATGCCGTCAATTTCCGTCGCAATCGGCGCAATGTCTACCGGTTTTGCATTGGCCAAAGCGCCTTTAACCTGCGTGTCAAAAGCTGCATTCTTTGCCTCGGCCAGGGAGTTTGTGATAACCGGATCGCCGGCCAATTCCTGATAATGCTCCACCCGGGCTTCGTTGTTCTTCGCGTCGAGCTCTACAAAACGCTGCTTATTGCCGGGCGTCTGTTCCGCAAGCTTATGCTGCACAGCTAGGTCGGCATTGCCCATACGGGCCGCTGCGCTGGGCGTCGAGCCTGGCACATAGACGGTTGGATCATCGCCCGGCTTAACCGGGTTAATAAGCCGTTGCATGTCAGCCTTGGCTTTGTAAGCCGCAAGCTCCCGGTCGGACATAACGGCCATCTCTGCCGGGGTCGCGGCTGCGCCCATGCTGTTAGGCGCAGGCGCGCCCATGCCCGGTGTCGGTCCGCCCATACCAGCCGATGGACCTTGACCCGGTGCCGCGCTGCCCGGTGTGACGGGCTCTGCCGGGGCTGGCCCTGCACTGTTTAGACGAGGCTCTACGCGCGCCGCTGCTGCGGGCTCTGCCTCTGCTGCGGCCGTCAGGCGGTTGGGCATAGACAACCGGCCGCTTGCTAATGCTGCTGCGCCACCGCCCACAATGTTGCCGGCCAGGCCCGCCGCTGGTTTAGCCCAATCGGGCGCGGCTTGCTCTGCCGCTGCCCCCGTAGCGCCGCCCGCTGCGCCCATGAGCGCCGTGAGCCGGTTAGCCCCACCAAGGATGCCACCACCCACAAGGCCGCCCGTAGCCCCGCGCGCGATGGCTTCTAGTGGGGTCTGCGGCTGGATGCCGGCCAGGTTGACGCCGGCCGCTTCGGCTGCTGCGTCTACCATGCGTGTGCCCGGCTGCGGCACGTTGTCACCTAACAGCATGTCGCGCGTTTCGGGCGAAAACCGATTGTAGCCAAACACCGGCGCTAGTGCGTCATGGCCAAACACGGCCGCTGTAGCCAAAGGCTTGCCGACAAGGTTGCCGAACGGGTCGGACAAGACGTTAAGGCCCATCTTGGCCCCGTCGCCTAGCCCGGCCGCCATGTTGGCCAAGATGCCGGTTTTAGCTGGTGCCGGTGCCTCTGTCGCGGCCGGTGCCGATCCTGGCCCATAAGCTGCGTCAAACCCGCTAGGCTGCGGCGCAGTTGTGGTCACCGGTGCCGGTGCCGGCGTGGTCGAGCTGCCTTTGCCATAGGCTGCGTCGAAGCCGCTAGGCTGGGCTGGTGCCGCTGCTGGTGCCAGTGCCACTGCGTCATTGGCTGGCGCGGCCGCCTTATACTTGCTCATGATGTAGGCCGGGTAAGCTGCGTTCTGCGGTCCCCACTTACTACGATCTGGACCGCCTTGGTAAATCTTGAGCGCGGTTGGAACGTCACCCTTCGCCGCGTCGAGGTTTTGCGACATGAGCTTTGCAGCACCCCAGATGGATTGCTCCGGGTCGCGCGTGTCCGTCATGCCAATACTGCGCGCCGTGGCCGGCATGAACTGCGCCATACCTTCCGCGCCTTTGTACGAGGTCGCGGCACTGCCTTGACTGCCGCTTTCGCCCTTAATGATCGCCCGCAAGAGTGACGGGTCAATATTCCAAGCCGCGCCTGCATCCTCATACGTCTGGTTATAGTCCTGCGCCGGAGGCATTAGCGGGCCATCAGACGGTTGGGCGGGCCGCCAAAGGCCGGAGGCGGTGTCATGCCGGGCATCTGCGAGGGCTCTAGGCCGGGACCGGGCTGCGCCTGCTGCTGGGCCGGTTGTGCGGTGCCACGGCCAGGGAATGAAACCAAGCCCGCCTTTTCCATGGCGTCAGCTTTAACTTTAAGCGCCGCATAGCGGGTGTCACCCATTTCGGTTGTTATGCGCCGGGCATCGGCCGGGTCCATACGCATCAGCTGGTAAACGCGCGGGTCAAAGTTTTTATTGAAATCGTTCGAGAACTTGCCGTAAGCGCCAGCGCCATTCGTGGCCTGGTACTGCTGCCAAGCCTGGTTCTTAGCCGTGATGGCATCCTCATTTCCGTGCAGCATGGCAATAATCTGCTTGTTTCCGAGTTGGGAAAGCCCGCTGTTCGGGTTTGCGCCCAACGATGTTTCGAGCTTGGCGTCGGTCGAGCCCAAAGAACCAGACTGCGCCAGCGCAATTTGCTTGGCCATCTTTTCAAACTGCTCTTGTGCTGCAACCGATTGGTTACTCTGGACGCCAGGAATAAGGCCGCTCAAAACGGGTAAGTTGCGATTGACGAATGCGCTATAGTTCTTTTGGCGTTCGGCCAATGGACCGGACGTAAACCCGTTTAGATCGCTTTCCATGTTGGTCAGCATGGCGTGCCGGTCGGTCGAGCCGTCCGCTGCCTTTTGCAAGTTGACGCCCTGCTCTGCCGATGCGGCTGACGTGGCGATAGCTGCCTCCCGCGCGCCAGGGGCAAGGCTTGTCACCACTGCGCCGCCTGGTGCCACGGGCGCTACAGCCGGCGCGCCCGGTACTGCGCCCGGGCTGGTGTTGCCCGGGTGACGGCCGGTGTAACCCTGCGGCACTAGCCCTGCTGGGAATGCCTTACCGCCGCTCTGGCCGCCTAGAAACTGAGTATCACCCTGTTGCCCTAGTCGCGTGCCAAGGGTTTCAGTAATTTCCTCGCCGTTCGGTCCAATTCGCGTTACCTGACTTGTTTTCTGACTGGGCGTTAGCACCTGGCCGATGCCCGGGCCGGACGGTGTAAACGAGCCTGGTGCAACCGGGTTGGCCACGCCGGCACGCAAGCCCGGCTGATTAACCTGGCCGTTGCCCTGCATGTCTGGCGAGCCCACGGCCGCGCCCAGAGCTTCCGGCCCACTCATGCCCCCTACGGCCGCCTGCCTAAGAAACTGCCGCACGGTCGCTGCACTGGACCCCAAGGGAGGCGCAGCCCGAACAACTGCATCATGCGTGGCCTGGTCCATCAAGCCGCTTTTCAGTTCACTATCGAGCTGGTCATGCAAAGCCTGGCCGCCCTCTAACTGCGCATCACTCATGGTTAATAGGCTGACTGCCTGCTGTGCTACGGCCGCCCGTCGCTTGCTCTGGTTATCGGTCTGCGCCCCACCAATGGCATTACCCTGCTGCAACGCCTGCATGGCGGCTGGGGCAATCGAGGGGTTACTGGCCAAGAGCCGATTTAGCTTGTTCTGGTCAACCTGGCCCGTCACGGGATCGGTTGCTGCCTGCGCCGCTGCGCCGGCCGCTGACTGGCCCTGAAATAGCTTGTTTGCGTTGACTTGGCCTTGTACGGCCATGAGCTTTTGGAGCTGGTCGGACGGGTCGTCTAACGCAACGGACGGCTTGCCAGACTGCGCGAAAATGCCGGGATCGATTGCCATTATAGCCCCATTCCGCTTGCGGTCTGTCCAGCGCCGTCAAAGGGCGAACTGCCCGAGCCCGAGCCCGTCGAGCTGCCGGACGAACTGCCGAAATACTTGCCATAAAGGTCAACCGGGTTGCTGTAGACGCCCTGCCCTACGCCTTGAAAATACTTGCCGGCTGCGTTGGCCAGGCCGTTATACGAACCGGCCGTGGCATTGCCCTGCGCGATAAGGCCCGCGCCCGTCGCGTTGGCACCAGAGGTCAGGTAATTGCCCTGCGCGCCGGCCGATGCCGCGCCCATTTGGCCTACGCCGGTCGCTGCGTTCTGGCCGATGCCGGCAATACCCGTCAGGCGGTTGTATGAGTTTTGCGCACTGGCCTGGTTAGCCGTGTTGAGGTTGAGCAAGTCCCCTTGGCGCTGCTGCGCCTGGCCGAATGCGTTTTGGTTCAAGGCCAGGTTATCGCCAAATTGCTGCTGTTGCGCGCCGAACAACGCGCCTTGGTTGGCGAACTGCTGCTGTTTAATCGCAAACTGATCCTGATAGGTTTTATCGGCCAGGCCGGTTGCAAACGTCGCTGCGCCTTTGAGAGCGGCACCGGACACGCCCAGCCCGCGCGCTGCCGCACTGTTCTGGACCGCCTGCAAACCCTGATCCCGCGTGAACTGATAGCCCGGCGTCTGCTCTAGCTCTTGCTGGCCCATGCTGCCCGGTGCCGCGCCGGCATAGCCCCGGCTGTCCGGCACCATGCCCCCGTTCGGGTTCTCAAAATAGGGCAGCTCACCATAGGCTTGTTGCAGCACGTTGCCGCCGTACTGGTTTCCGGCCGTCGCCTGCGCCGGGTTTTGGTACTGGCCGGGCGAGAGGTAAGGGAGTGCCGTCTGGCCTAGATCGCGATAGGGAGACAGATTGGCCTGTGTCTGGTCAAACTGCGCTTTCTGCATCTGCGCCGCTTGATCGGCCGCTTGCGATTGCGTGCTGGCCGCCTTTTTAGCGGCACTGGCCGTATTGCTAGACGCGAGGTAAGAGCCGCCCGCTGCTACGGCCGCCGCTGCTACTGCCCAAGGCATTAGACGCCCACCAAATTATGCAGGGCTGCAATCTCAATTGCCCCGGTGCGGTCCGTGCGATGAATGCAATACGCGGTCGTGCCGTCTACCAGTGTCAGGAAAGAGTGCTTGACGTGAGCTTTAATGCACAAGGTCTGCCCAGCGCGAAAACGGCCAAGGAAGTCGAGCCCTGCCCAAGCATCCAGCGCCCCATAACCAACTAAGGTCAGGTGATCGTATGCATGGGCGTGCTGCGGCACGATGGTCTGCGCCAGCGGCACCACCATGGTAACAACGCTCACGCCGTCCGCCTCTGACACGCTCCCGAGCGGTTGCTCTGTCGCGACACCGCACGGCACGGGGCAAACCTGGCATGTCATGCTTCAACCCTCATGCAGATGATTAAGGTGATGCGCTCCGTTGCGCCGCCGTTCGTGACGGAATGAGACCGCAAGTTGTCGAAAGTCCAGACTTCGCCCGTGCGCATGTTCACTTCGTCACCTTCGCATTCGTTAATGCAACGGGCGTTGCTGCGCAGCACAACGTAGACTTTGCGGTTGTAGAACTCTGCATGCCAGCTGCCCCGGTCGTCATGTGGATGTATCACGCCACCGGGCGGAATGCGGGTTATCAGAATGCCACCAAGTTGCGTGGCCTGCTGGTTGCGCATCAGATCGAATACTAATCCGTGCAATGCAGGTAGCACATTCCATGCCGGATGCATAACGGATACATGCGGCTGCTGATGGTCAACCGGCCCGTCTGCGTAGCGCACCCAAATATCCGACATGGCGGTGTGCGGGCTGTTCTTTGCGTCGCGCCGCTCTGTGTTGGCATCCCAGAGCGGACAGGCTGCGTCGAGCTGCGCCGCGATGGCGTCTACCGGCACGCATGCAATCAGCCCGAACGCATTCAAAGGACGTAGCCGGACATAAACGCTGACACGCCGGCCGCCGATGCCGTGGCAAGGATTTGATCGCCGGGCTGAAACACAAAGTTTCCCAGCTCCGGGGCGGTGTCTGTGGCACCGGCCGCGATAAGCCGGGTTGGCACAATGGCCAGGATGCCGGCCAGGGACACGCCGGCCCGCTGCACCGTAACGCCGAACGATACCGGCCCCGTACTGGCGTTGGCAAACACCGCCCGTTTGACCACGGCGCGCGTGTTCGTTGGCGCAATGTAGAGCGGTACGGCGCTGGTCGTCAGGGCCAAGCCGGGTTGAAGGGCGGTCGGGACAATGGCCATGCGGTGTTGTTCCTAGTCTGCCAGGGCAAGCGCCAGTAGCGCAGCCTGGTCGGGTGGCGGGGCGTCGGCATCACTGGTCAGGGCCGCTAGTGTCGCGAGGTCGGCAAGCGCCGCCCTGATCGCGCTAAGGTCTATCTCTGGATCGTCGGATAGCAAGGCGAGTGCTGCCTGGTCCTGTACGATCGGCAGCGTCTGCGCCTTGGTCGAGCTGTTACCGGCCAGGTGCGTGAACTGGTCGCGTAGGAAATCAAGCCAAACCCGTTCGATGCAACCCGTGTCTGGATTGACTAGCGGTGCGTCAGGCTGCGGGAAACCTCTCACGATGCTGCAATTTTCGTTTGGACGAATGCGCCCGTGAGCGCCGTTTCAAGCGGGGCGTTCCATGACAATTCAAACACCCNNGCCGGTTGAACTGGACGCTGGTCCGGGTGGCACCGGCTACACCGAGCGTTTGTGTCTGCGTCCCGGAGTAAGTTGCGCCCCGGTCGTCCGAATAGCGCAACGTCACCAGAGGTTCGGCCAGCCCGGCCGGGATCGTGCCGGCTTCCATGTCCGCAATGAAGGACGTGTAAAACACCCGTTGCGCATTATGGACCATGTGCGGGAATGATCGCACTCGCTGGATTGGCCCAGTGTCGTCCGTGTAGGTGCCGGCTTCGAGCGCATAGACTGCGCCGCTCTGGAAATCTCCCACGATGTTTTGCCCGTAGGCTGCTGCGTGGCACTGCGCGCGGTGCCTGCCGCCTCCCGTCTGCCATTCATGCCAGAGGTCGGTCGCTAGATCGTAGCACCACGTATGCCCGGCCGTAGGAAATCCCAGCGCATAAATCGTGTGGCCCCTGATCTGGTAGGTGTACGCCACGGCATCGTCTATGCGGGCGTAGCTCTGGAAAACCGCTTCGATGGCATGGGTCGAGATGCGCTTGGCATTGTAGCCGCTGCCCTGCATCACAATTGCCTGGCCGTCACGGTCGCGGGATAGCCACATGACGCTATTGTCTACGGTGCGCACGGAATGGCACGCGGCACAGCCATGCTCTATCCCGCCGCTGATAATTTGGAACGGGAAATCAGCTTGGCCGGTGTCCGTGTAAATCTCGGTTTTATTGTCTCCGAATAACCAGAGCTCACGCCGGACAACGGTCAATGACACCACCCGGTCAAGCGCCGCCTTAGACGCGATGTAGAGCGGATCAAACGTGACATCGCTGTTGCGGGACAGGTAGAATTGCGACGTTCCCGGCCGGTTAAGAACGAAATACCCGTCCAGCACGTCCACCCGGTCTGCGCCGTAAAATGCCGGATCGGACAGGTATGCAAACGCATTGCCCGTCAGTGTGATGGTGTAGCCGTAGGCCGAACCGTCAACGATTAGCGCCGTGATGCCGTTGTCCGCGATGCTCACGGGTCCGGTCGTGGTCAAGAGCGTGCCGACTAGCGTAGCCGTCAGAGTGCTATCGAGGCTAAAAACCCGGCTATCGTTGACGGCATACAACACGCCATTTTTAGCCCGGTAGAGCGCGCGGACGCTCATACCAGCGTGTCCGGCCCGTCGAGTAGGGAAATGTCTACTCGAAACGGGTTTGTGGCGGAGCTGCTAAGTGTCACCAGCCGGCGCAGCCCGGGCGTNNTGCGGGATCGCCTCTGGTATCAGGTTGACGCACCGTTGCGCGCCCGCGATTAGGCTGGCCGCCTGGTATGCGCCTCCGGTTAGAACAATTCTCATATCCTACAGTAGTCCAGCGGCAATCTTTAGCAGGTCCATAAGTAATCCTTTGCGGCTAGGCGGTTACAATTAACCCCCAGAGGTGGTCGTCTGTGGCCCCACGTTGGTCCACGTTGCAAACGTGCCGGTCCATTCGTTCAAGAACGTCACCCCGTCAGATGACGATTGAACACTGAACGAGAGCGGTGCGCGTTGCAGTGTGCCTGCGTCGGCCGTGACTACAAACTTGCTTATCGAAGCGGCTTGCCCTGCGCCAAGATCATACAGTATCCATTGGGGTCCAGGTCCAGCGGCAGACCAGAAATTCGCAACGCCGTCGATCATGTTTGCGGGTGCGTAAGAACTGCTATAGGATGATGAAGCAGTAATCGAAGCAGCCGTAGTTATAAGGTTCGTAGTGCTTGCCCCTGCATACATCTTGAGTGTGTCAATCGTCGGGTTATCGTTAGACGGAGTGTTAATATACAGCCTCCAGTACCTATTAGTTCGTGTACCTACTGCAATATACGCCCCCGTTGCCATAGCAAGGTCAGTGTAAGTTACGCCACCGTCTAGCGTAATAATCCGGAACAAGTCAACGCGCCCGGATACTGTGTTGCTTGGTGGCGGGTAGCCACCTGACCACCGTATATTAGTGGGCAGGGTGCAAGATCGCCCGGCCGTCGCATCTTGGCGCAAGAGCACCGTGACAAGTTGTGCGAAGCCTACTGTTCCGCCCGTGAGACTTAGGGCGCAGTTCGCCGTGAGCGTTATGTCGTAGGCCACGTCGCCGCTGGCGGGCACCGTCAATGTCTGCGCCGCACCCGAGGATGCTACAGTCACCACGGTTGCGCCGCTCCCTGCCGCGCCACCGGAACCGGCTGGTCCTGTCGCGCCGGTTGCACCCGTGGCACCAGTCAAGCCCTGGATGCCCTGCGTACCCGTTGCGCCTGCCGTCCCGGTCGTTCCCGTCGCGCCCGTGACGCCTTGGATGCCCTGCGTACCTGTGGCACCGGCTGTGCCTGCCGCACCCGTTGGCCCTGGAACCGTGCTCGCGGCACCAGTTGCACCGACTGCACCTGCTGTGCCCACTGCGCCGGTCAAACCAGTTGCGCCCGTCGCGCCGGTCGCTCCGGTCGCTCCGGTCGCGTTGTAATCTCCAAACCACGTCGCGCCGGCGTCGTCCGTGGTAAATCGGAATACGTCAACCTTGCCGGCTACGCTGTTAGGCGTTGGCGCGGTGCCGCTCATCCATTTGACGATAGTCGGCAGTGTGACAATCCGGCCGGCCGTCGCATCCTGGCGCAAAAATGCCGTTATGGTCTGCACCTGGCTAGACGTGCCGCCCGCTAGTGTCAGGGTGCAGTTTGCTGTCAGTGTCACGTCATAGGCTGCGCTGCCGCTGGCCGGTGCCGTGAGCGTTTGTGCTGCGCCAGATGCCGCTATGGTCGTGACGGGTGTGGTGCCTGGCCCGGGAACTGCGCGCGATGCTGGAATAGGGTACGCCTGCACTTGACTTGCTGTGGTCCAAGCTTGCGAACTATAAGAGCCCACCTTAATAAAGGTTGCTCCTCCGTCGCTGGACCCCATTAAGTCCCAATTAACTGCCGTTTCATTGTTTCCGTAGCCATCTGAACGATTAACAATGCGGGCTTCAACCGGAGAGACGGCAGTCGGGAATGTGTATTGTATCCACTGGTCAGGCGGAACGGTCGCGGCTGAGATCCACATCGTACTGGCAACGCCATCGAAAGCATTAGCAGGTGCATAGGGCGCGCTGTTAAAGTTTGACGCTGCCGCCGTGCCTCCCGTGCAAATGGATGCCCCGCCTACTGTCGTGGCAAGGATAAACTCTTGCATAGATGTATTGACGGCCGTCGCATTGGTGTGAATAAGACAACGCCATATTGCAAAGCTGTTAGGTAGCGTTGTGGCGCTGCCCCCGGAACCGGTTGCACCCGTCGCACCCGTTGGCCCGGCTGACCCCGTTGCACCAGTTGCACCAGTTGCACCAGTGGCACCCGTGGCACCTGCTGGACCCGGTACGGTACTGGCCGTGCCGGTCGCACCCGTTGGCCCAGCCGGACCTGCTGGCCCGGTCGTGAGCGTCGGTTTACCGGAGAGGTCTGTGTAAGCGCCGCTCACTGCCACCACGGCCAGCCCTAGGTTTGTGCGCGCCGTGGTGACGTTGGCTAAGTCCGATAGGTTGGCGGCCGATGATAGACTGCCCACCGCGCCGGACCCGGCCGGTCCTACTGGACCTTGCGGACCGGTTGCGCCGGTCAGTCCCGTGGCACCTACCGTGCCAGTGGCACCCGCTGGCCCAGCAACCGAACTGGCCGCACCCGTGGCACCCGTGGCACCCGTCAAACCCGCTGTGCCTGCGGGACCGGTCGCGCCTGCCGTGCCTGCTGTTCCGGCTGCGCCAGTTGGACCGGGCACCGTGCTTGCTGCGCCCGTTGCACCCGTTAAGCCGGTCGAGCCTGCCGTTCCGGCTGTGCCCTGCGGCCCCGTTGCACCAGTAACGCCCGCCGCTCCGGCTGGACCCGCAACAATGCTGGCCGCGCCCGTGACACCGGCTGCGCCCGTCAATCCGACTGCACCAGAGACGCCGATAGCACCCGGCACGCCTTGAATGCCCTGTGGCCCTGCTGGACCCGCAGCGCCGCCACTAGAGACCGCCAGAAGCGCCCGCATGGGCGGGTTCGAGCCGCCTTTACCGTCCGGCGTGGCCACAATGACCGTTGCAACGCCCACCTGCGCAGTCGGCAGTAACGGCAGGTTGTAGATGTCGGTCATGGTCCGATTGTCACGACAATGCCGCCTATCGTTGTTGCGTTATTGAGGGATGCGCTCGAACCGCCTGCGTTGCCGTAAGCAAAGCCGGCAATCGCGCCGCCCGTCCTGGCGTTGGCGAATTGGCTGGGCAGAGAAAGCCGAGCAATCTGCGCGTTCGCCACCCGCACGGTGTTGAGGCTGGTGACGGCCAGAGCCGACAAGATGGGGTCTGGACCGAGCTGGTAGGACGGCCGCAAGCGCACGGCCAGGTTATAGAGCAAGGCCTCTTCGTACTCATACGGCAGGTTGATCGCATCATCGAGCGTCAAGAGCGCCGCAATCTCTGGACCCTTGACCGTCAGATGCACCTCGCATGGCGTAGACGGATTAGGCCAGAGGTAGAGCGTGCCGGTTGGGAATGCGTTATCGTAAAACACCGCGGCCGGTAGGCCGGGCTGCGCTTTCTGTGTCACGCGGTTCCAATCCTCCCGGCTGTCCAGCACGTCGAGCGGGAAATCGGCCGGGCTGGTCGAGCCGGGGTTGATGCGCACAAACGCTGCTTCGATGCGGTCTGGACGAGTGGCCAGGGCGTAGGACGCTGCGCCGCTAGTCGTCACCACCACGTCTACGGTGTGGAAGCTGATCCAGCGCCGGTGCGCCCACTGGCCCAGCATCGAATTGAGATCGTCAAAGGCATCGGAAATGTCGGCAGGGTCGGCCGTTTGCCCCACGCCCGTAACACCCGTCTTTTTTAGTGCCCGAGTGATTAGAGCGCGGGGCGTTGTCATGCTCTAGGCGCTGATGACTGCGTGCCACTGGCCAGACACGGCACACGAAAACGACGATGTTTTACCGGCCGCAATCGCTTGCGGGAGGTTGACCGCCGCGCCGTTAATGGCATCGCCGCTGCTGGGATAGACGTTTAACGAAACCAGAGCCGCATTCGTTACAACGATCTGCAACCCGCCTGCCGATGTCGGCAGCTTGACGCTATCGCCTGCCGTGGCCACTGTGGTTACGCGATTGATGACGGTCGTGATCTGCGTAGCGCCTACCTGAGCGCCGCCGGCCAGGGCTGCAATGCCGTTCATGAAGCTGACGGTGGGCAACGCGCCGCTGTAGCCGGTGCCAAGCCCGTTGCTATACCATGCGCCGGCTGTGGTGCAGGAATAGATGACTTCCGAGTTGACCATCTGCGGCACGCCCATCGAAAGGTCGTCCACTGTGTCTGCGCCCGCGCCGTAAACCGTGACGGTGTTGGCACCATGGTTAATGACGATGATACTCAGGCCGGGACCGGACGGGGGGAGCTTGACGCTATCGCCCGCCGTGGCCACCGTGCCGATACGGTTTGTTTCTGCCGTGAGCTGCGTTGCGCCGCTCTGCGCGCCTCCGGGATAGGCAACGATGCTGTCTGTTGCGCTTTCGTAAAACAGGCCAGAAAGAACCATGTTCGTGAAGCTCTGGCCCAAAGCGGGCGGTGCGAAAGTCTGTGGGTAACTCATGGTCAATCCTCCCTAAAAGAGCCGGCCAGACTCAGTTAAGAGCCTGGCCGGTCTGCGTTTTTTAGTTAGCCGTCAGGCGAACGGCCAGCTCTGGGCGAATTGTCTTGTAGCCATAGAGAATGTCGAGGCGGCACGGGAAACGGTCATTGTTCACGTCATACTGACGAACCAAGCGCATCGAAATCCCGTCCATCACCTTGCGCGCCGCCATGTCAACGCCACCCGGCATCACCAGATCGGCCGTGGCAAACGTAAACGCATCCTTGGCATAGGCCAGGCTGAGACCCGATGCCGTGCTGGCCGTACCAGCAAACGTCAGAGCCGCGCCGTTGACCGGCAGGGCCGCCACGTTGGCCAGAG
>LDNP01000011.1_pt1 | contig 15770 bp, 22 predicted proteins | sample 350541 | NCBI WGS metagenome assembly LDNP01 (sample SAMN03646988, study PRJNA283341) | glacier metagenome | biome: Glacier; material: Cryoconite; isolation source: sample ML 0.2 micron filtrate containing viruses sediment from cryoconite holes | place: Svalbard: Ny-Alesund, Midtre Lovenbreen... | reverse complement strand
GTGTCATGGCGCTGGCTGTCATTAGTGCCCCGTGGCGACTTGCGGCATATGGCGCGATGGGTCGTATAGCATTGAGCCGTTGCCGGGGGTGTTGAAACCGTTTGCAATACGGGTGGTGGTGTGCGCGACCAGTTGCTTGCCATCAATCGTGTTGTTGACCCAGACGCTGACCTTTGGCTGCGCCGGTGGCACGATGTTGACCTTGCCGTTAGCGTTGCCCGGGGGTGCGGCTGCGGGCCGATCTGCGAAAGTCAATTTGGAAAACTGCATTGCGGCGGGCAGTATTCTGTTTAATCCAGCGATTACGGTGTTGAAAACGGTCTGCCAGCTTTGAAGGAATATGTGCCCAAAGTCGTTAAGCGCGCCGATGATGTCGCCGTGAAACAGTTTGTAAAAGCCGTTCTTGAGATCGCCCCAGCTTTGAACAAGCGATTGCTTGATCTCTTTCCAGTTATTCCAGACGGCCAAACCGGCGATAGCAATAGCGGCAATTGTAGCAACGACCGGTAGTGAAATGGCACTTAGCAGCGCGGCGATGGGTTCGACAAAGAAGGCCACGATCGCACGCAAACCAGACATGACAAACGGGCCGATTGCGCGCAAGCCAGACATGAAGAAAGGCCCCAACACGCGGCCCATGGCCAAAAACGCCCCGCCAAATCCGCGAATCATCCCCATGATGCCTTTAAGCGCGCTGCCAGCATATTGCGCCACCATCGGCCCTATATTGCGCAAAACGCCCGCAATCGTCGGCGCGAAGCGTTGAACACCGCGCATAATCAACCCGCCAATGCTGCCGCCCATGATTGACGATGCAATAAGCCCTGCGGTTCCAAAGATGCCGCCAGCAGCCAATGCGACGTCACCGGCGACAGTCGGCTTTGCGGGAGAACCGCCAGCGGCGCCCGGAACGCCAGCGGCACCCGGAACGCCAGCGGGCAACGCGGCTTGGTCTGGCACCTTGCGGGCAAACAAACCGTCAAAGAAGCCGTCGATCGCGTGAAAAAACGAGGTGCCGCCGGGAAGCAGCCCGGCAAGTGCCCGCACTGCGGCAATCACTGGATTAAATTTCCAAATAAGATCGTAAGCGACTTCCCCGAGAAACTTGATCGCAGTCCACACGGGCGGAAACGCCACCGCCAGCCCGGCAATTGCAGCGCCGACTGCTCCGATGCCGAGCGTCCACAGTGCGACGGCCCCGCCAGCCACAGCAAGCGCCACAGCGCCAGCCGCAACCAGCGCGACACCCAGCGCCGAAAAGCCGATCATGATGCCTGCCGCGATGTTCTGGTGCGTTTGCAGCCACGTCGCGAATTGGTTTAGCTTTTCAGCGAATGCCACCAGATACGGGAGTATCTTGGGCAGCACCGAATAACCCAGGACGGACAGCACGTTTTGCCATTGCTTGCCCATCGCCGCCTCTGCCATTTGCGGGTCTTTTTTCAACAAGGTATTGTACGATTGCAGCGACGTTGGCCCGTTCTTAATCAGGTCGGCATCGCGCATGACTTGGGGCAGCTTGTTGACCAGCGTAGACATCATCATTGCGCTGTTGCGATTGCCGGTCAGCGAATAATACGCGCCCAGATCATCCACGCCGTATTTGGCCTTCAGCTTGTCGCGCGCCGGGATCAGGTATTGCTGCGCCCATTGCAGCGGGTTTTGCGTAAACAGGTTTTCGCCACCGATCGCGCCGGGCAGGATTTTTGAGCCGGTGCGGTCGTGTGGGTTGTTCACCACCTTCGACGGGTCAATCAGGCCCGAATCAATCCAGTTTTGCATATTCTTTTTGGCAATTGCGTGGCCCTTGATCGTGCCGGTCAGCGTGGCCAGCGCGGTGCCCGCCATCTGCGCGCCGCCGCCACCCGATTTATATTCCTGCATCAAGGTGGGCAAGATCGTGTATTTGAAATCGTTGGTCATGTAAGGCGCCATCGACTTGGACGCCTTCAGGGTCTGGTGAAAGTCACCAACGGACAGGGTGCCATTCATCTGCACCAGGGCCTTGGTCATCATTTCAGCTTGCTTCGACATTTCGGAAACAGAAATTGCGCCCTTGGTCGAAAACTCGATAGCCTTGACCATATCGAAGGCAACGCCTTCCTGCTTCTTGCCTGAAACCGATTCCAAAACAGCCGATACGCGCTGCACCTGTGGCAACACGGCATAAGCGTGCTGCATCCCTTCGCCCGCACCGAACGCCGTGCGCAATTCGCGAATAGACTTGATGTTTTCCTGCGCCGAACTGGTAATGACTTGTCCGCTGGTTTTCCAAGCCGAAGAAACCGATTCCGCAATTTCCTTTTGCGTGAATCCTGCCGCATTCATTAGCGCGATCTGGTGCGTGTATTCCTTCGATGCCTCGACAACCTTTGAAACACCGCTCAAGATCGCCACACCGCCGCCCACAGCAAGCGCGCCGCCCATGGCCAGCTTTATGCGGCTCAAGCCCGCCTCGGCCTCTTTGATCTTGCCGTGAAAGCCCATAAAGCTCTGGCCCAAAACGCCCAAAACCTGGCTGGCGTTGGAGGTCATGGCCAAACGAACGCCAATCAGGTATGGATTGCTCATGGCCAAATTCCGATTGTCTGATCTTTGGTGGGATGACCGCTCATTCGGCGGTCGTATCGCCTTGTATTTCGCCCAGCGCCGCAACAACCGCTTGCATGGCCGCCGATCCTACACCCGCCGCCCCATAACCTATGACCGCGTGGTGGTCGGCTACAGCAACGGCCTGTGGTGGGTACTCAAAACGCTTGTCAAGATTGCGGTGGGATTGTTCGCCGTCGCGGCATTGGCGATGGTCGTGCTGTTTGTGGTGATGGTTGTAGCTTAGATACATGCAACATGGATGCAACATAACGCACCAGCCATCAGGATGCAGCTTTGCCAAAAGCCCCGATCACCAAGCGAACCGTTGATGCCGCTGAGCCCGCTGCAACCAAATACGTTGTTTGGGATGACGGCGGCAAGGAAACCGTCAAGGGCTTTGGCCTCAAAGTCACGCCGGCGGGCGCGAAGGTCTATATATTCCAGTACCGCATCGCGCGACCGGGTGCAGCTGACAGCACGACCCCCAAGACTTACACGATCGGCAAGCATGGCGCCTTCACACCCGACCAGGCGCGGGCGCGGGCTAAAGCGCTTGCGGCCAAGGTCGAGGATGGGATTGACCCGCGCGCCGAAGATCTGGCGCAGTTCGCCGCGCAAGATGCCGACCAAGCGGCGGCGGATCAAAAGGCCCGGCTCGAGGGCGAGCTCACCTTTTCGAAGCAGGTCGACATCTGGCTGAAGGAATATGCCGAGGATCACCGCGACCGCACGGTGGAGCAGGCACGCTCGATTATCGCGCTCTATCTGCGCCCCGCCCTGGCCGACAAGCCTTTGCCCCATATCACCAGGGCCGATCTGCAACCGATCATAGACGCGATACCGCAGCGCAGCCGCGCGAACCGGTTGGCGGTCTATGCCTATGCATCGATCTTTTTCCGTTGGGCGATGGAGCGCGGCACGATCGCGGACAATCCGACCAGAACGATGGCCAAGCCAGCCTCACCAAAGGCGCGCAACCGGATTTTGAGCGACGATGAGTTGGCCGCAGCATGGAATGCAACCAGCAACCTTAAACGCTCTTTTGGCTCATTCTATCGCCTGCTGATTTTGACCGGCCAGCGCCGCGACGAGGTTGCAAGCATGAAGTGGCCTGAACTGGACCGGGCGCGCGGGATCTGGACCATACCTGCCGACAAGGCCAAGAACGATAAGGAGCACATCGTCCCACTCTCCCCGGTAGTCATTGCCGAACTCGACGCTCTATCACTTGCGCGCCAGATCAAGGCCCGGATAAACGATCAAGACGCCAAGCGCTGGCCCAAGGCCGGCCCGGTGCTGACCACCGACGGCGCGACCTCAATCCGCAGCTATTCTAAGGCAAAGATCGCGCTCGATACCGCGATTGGCGAAATGCTGGGCGATAAGGGCCGTCCGGCGCCGTTACGGCCGTGGCGGGTGCATGACCTGCGCCGATCGATGGCAACCGGGCTGCAGCGCCTGGGCGTGCGGCTCGAGGTTACTGAGGCAGTGCTCAATCACGTATCAGGATCACGAGCCGGTATCGTCGGGATTTACCAGCAACACGACTGGAAAGACGAAAAGCGGGATGCGTTGCGCAGCTGGGCGGCGGCGGTGCTGGCGATAGTCGCGGGGCGCCGGCCGGAGCAATTCAATAACGCGGCGGGCGAAGCCGACCCGAAAGCATGGCAGGGATATATCGCCGCTTGCGTGGCCAATGGGGGGCAACCGGTGCCGATCGGCGCAGCGAAGTCGGCTTAGGCAGAACGCCTCATTGCTCCTTTAGGCGCCGCTCCCATTCGCCGGTCAGATGGTCCACAATCACATTCACGAATTCCACGGCCTCGGCGGAAGTAGTGATCGGCAGTTTGACCCATTTCTCCATTAGGGCGATGTTTATGTCGTTTTCGCTTAGCGCATGAAGGCGGGTGAAAAGGTCGTTTTCTTTGCGACTAGTCATTGATGAGCCCTTTTGCGAGTATTTGTCTGATTGCCTCCGGCCGCGACCGATTACCCCGCCAAGCGTCGAGGCGATCCAAAAGCTCACGCGGCATCGTGAAGTGTTGAGCTACAGTGTCCTTTTTCGGACGACCGCGACCACGGGATTTTTCTGTAGAGATTATTCTTGAAGCAGGCATGAATAATCTGTAGAGGAAATGCAGGCCGGGGGCAAGTTACAGCTTTCCCCCGGCCCTAACCGCAACCGATCCCAAGGAGATCGAACATGGCTGATACCAGCAATAGCATACCTGCGCCCAGCGCAAGCCCCGACCTCTTCGAAGAACGGCTTGCATCCTACATCTACGGCCACGGGCGGGGAGACCGTGTGATGGCAACGCAACCGACCACCACCACCAGCGTTGCGGCGCTTCCTAACATCATTGCGCCCATGCCAGCCGTGGCGCGCATCCTGTCGCGTTATGATCGGCCCAAGCTGGCCGCGTTCATCGCGATCGCGATCGACCTGCTCGACACTATCGATGGCGATGTAGACAATGAGGACAGCGATCCGACCGAGGCCAACGGCGACGAGCACGATTGCGCGGCCACCGAATGGCACGGCCTGAATCGGCGCTCGCAACGATCAGGAGCGGTGATGTCGATCGATCCTTTGAACCGAAACATTGCGGACGAGGAGCGGGAGGAAGACGACCCGGCGGGCCAGTATGACGAGGACTATTATACCGGCCGCCCGCCGCGCGGGCATGGCCCCGGCTGCGCCATCAGTGATCCGGATTTCTGCCGTGCCGGCGACGATCGCGGAATGGGGATAGAGTGATGGCCGAAACCGAAATCATGACCGTTATCGAGGCGGCCGGCTATATCCGCCTGGCCGAAACGACCTTGAACAAGATGCGCGTCGCAGGCACCAGCCCGCAGTTTTTGAAAATGGGCAAAGCTGTTCGGTATCGCCGATCTGATCTAGACGACTGGATCGGCGCCAAGGTGGTTCGCTCGACCAGTGAGGGCGTGATATGACCGTCATCTTGAACCGCACGGGAATCGATCGGCAGGATTGTGCTTTTCGCACCCTTCGCTTGGTCGACAATAGGATGGGGTGCGAATTGACCGAGGACTGCGACGAGCGCGACCACGTAGGCGAAGGCACTTCAGATTGCGGTCTGATCGCCAACGCGTTGGCAGGTGATCAGAGGGCCGCGCGCGAATTGCTTTCCGCCCTCGCTACGCTGGTGTCGTTCAATTTCCCCGATATGCACGCACATCAACGCAAATACCTTTGTGATGCGCTGATGGCCATCGCAAGGGGTGCCGATCCTCAGGACGCGTTTCACATCAGGGGTAAGGCTGATCGATTTTCGCTCGACCAAAAAATCATGGTTGTGGAGTTAATGACGCAATTGACCCGCGATGCTAGCTGGTCCGGCAATCGAAGTGTTGGCGGTATTGTCGAGGCCGCGCGCGAAGTCGCCAGGATCGTGAACGAGAGCGCTACCGAGGCCAAGAATATTGCGAACCCATGGTTCGTGTTCAAAGGCTACAGCATGACGCCGATGACGGTCAGGAAATGGTATTTCGAAAAGCAAAAGGCTTCGAATAGACGGCTGTGCGACATAGTGGGCAACCGTCGCCATGACTGGAAAAGCGGCAAAACGCCCGGCAGTCGCTTTTAGCCTCGCAAGCGGTAACGGATTTTTCAATAATCCGTCACGCGTTCGGCGAAACAAAAAACACCGGATAGTTAGATGCCACCCAATGCAAGACGGGGCGGCAATTGCGCCCCTGCGCTGCGGGGCGGAGGAAAATCATGCCGAAGTCGACCAACATTTCGACGCCTGCGGATAGCATCGCATTCGAGCCGTTGATGACGCAAAGCGAGTGTTCTGCAGCCGTAAAATTATCTGAAAGCCGCCTCGAAAAGGCGCGTGTCCATGGCGATGGCCCCCCCTTCGTCAAGCTTGGACGTTCTGTCCGCTATAGGCCCAGCGATGTGAAAGCGTGGCTTGCCGATCGCGTGCGCAACTCGACCAGCGAGGCCGCGTGATCACCGATGCATCATCTGAAAGGCGACGGCCTTAAACGTGAAAGCCGCCCGGCTTCGACCACCGAGCGGCTTCCTGAGATGTCTAAGCTTCCCGGCGCAGACAAGTTTTTCAATAATGCGATCCCGTGGAAAGCGCAACATTTGGTTGCGCGCCACGGCGTCACCATCGAAGCCGCTGCCGTGATTGCAGGCCTCTTGTTCGCGGAGGCCGGCCATGGGTGATCCACGCAAGCAAATCAGCCGCGCCTGCAACCGCTCGGCAGCACTGACAGCCATCACAATTGGCCGGATCGACAAGCTCGACGCTGGTCTGATCGCCCGCTGCCACGGCCTGGCCGTGACGGAAGTCGAGCGCATGATCGCCGACCGCAGGGCACGGGAGAACCGTCATGGCTGATCCGAAAACGACTAAAACCGAAATCGCCATCGTTCAGTCGTTCCGCAAGGCGCTCTATTATCTGGCCCCGGCGGTGCGCGTCGTAGCGATCCCGAACGCGGGCAAGCGCGGTCTCACCGCAATCCGGCAGGCCAAGCGTGAAGGCCTGGCAACCGGCTTTCCTGATGTCATGGTCCTTTGGGCTGGCGCCGGTATCGCCTTTATCGAATTCAAGCGCCCAGGCGGCGTTGTGAGCGACAACCAAGGCGAATGGCACCAGCGGCTAGATGACCTGGGGCACCGGGTTTGCGTGGCATACGGCGCAGGGCAGGCAATCAAGTTCTTGATCAGCTGCGGCGCGCCGATCGACCTGACCGAAACCGGAGAAGAAACCTACCTCGGCATAAAGCTGGGAGGTGCAGCATGAGCCGCGAACAGATCCACCTCTTGGCCCGCAAGATCTTACACCTCGAGAAATATGCGGGGTGCCTTCGCAAGGAAGCCATGCGTGCGCGCATCAGATTGCGGGATGAGCAACGCGCTAACGCAAATCTCAAGGCTCAGATCGCAACCCTCGAGCGCCAGATGGCAAACGCAATCCGGGCCAAAAAGCCGCCGCTTGTTGTCGCAGTGGGAAAGGCGGGTGGAATATGACCGGCCTTGTCCAGACCGACGTCACCCGCCTCGGTAAGCTGCTTGGACTGCTGGCAAGCAACCACCTCGGCGAGCGCGCCGCAGCGGCGCTAAAGGCGACCGAGTTTCTTGCTGCACATCACCTCGCATGGTCCGATATCGCCGCGCTGCTGTCCCCACCGATGCGCTCTATCGGTTCGGCAAACCCGGAACTTCGCCAGCACCAGCGCGATGCCTGCGAATGCCTTCAGTCAAACATGGTTTGGAAAAGCCATGAACTGGAATTTCTCCGGCAGATGGGCGGCCATCGCAAGGTGCCGTCAGACAAGCAACGCGACTGGCTCGACGGCTTGCTTGACCGCGCAACATCATTTGAACGGAGGCGTGCATGATCGCGATGCACAACCCACAGGCGCGCCAGTGGCACGATCACCACGTGATCACGTTCGCTGGTCAACACGACACTCACATCAAGACAGGCGAGTGCTACCAGACCAGAACGCTGGCTGATCTGTTTGACGTTCGACCGGCTTGCACCGCAAAACTGGCTGGCCCCGCGTTTATCCCGTCGAGCTATGCTGATCACGATGCGCGATCCCACGCGCGGCAGAGAGCGCACGGTTCATTCGTTGCGCTGACTGCCGACGTTGATCACGGTGATCATCCGCTTGCCGACATGGTGGCGGCGATCAAATCCATCGTGTTGCTGTCTGCGGCGGTGATCTATTCCAGCCCGCACGCTCGGTCAGGCAATCGCCGCTGGCGGGTAATCATACCGCTCACCGACCCGACGACCTATGCCACATGGTTCGACGCACAGATCGCCTTGTGCGATCATCTGGCGGCCCTCGGCATCCCACCAGACCGCGCATTGTGCGGCGCTGGGCAACCCGTGTTTCTGCCCAATGTCCCGCGCACTCACAAAGAAACCGGCGAAGCACTGCGTGGGCGTGATGGCCAACCGCTCTATTTCGTCTGGCGCTCAACCGGAACGGATGCGCCCGGTCTTTCGCTCAACTCTGGCCCGATTGCCGCTGGCATGGCCCGTGTGGCGCGACAACGTGCCGACGCTGAGCTGGAGTTGGAACGGCGCCGCGTCGAGTCCTTGCGTCGCCCGCAGCGCAATCTTAGCGACCCTGTGTCAGCGTTCAATCACGCGAACGCCATCGCGGATCTGCTGGCCCATTATGGCTATCAGCAGCGACCGCGATCGAATGACTGGCGCTCGCCGCACCAGACCGGTCAGACCTACGCCACCCGCATAATGGGCGGCAAATGGGTCAGCCTGTCGGGCAGCGATACCGCTGCAGGGCTTGGCTCGGCCTGTCCAACGGGTCGTTTTGGGGATGCATTCGACCTGTTCGTGCACTTCGAACACCGAGGAAACCGCACCGCCGCGTTCCGCGCGCTGATCGAGGAGCGCGCCCATGTCTAAGACAGGATCTCAGATGAATAACGCCACTCCGAAAGGCGTCGATCTGGCTGACTTTCGGGCATACATGCCGCAGCACAATTACATTTTCACGCCATCGGGTGAAATGTGGCCGGCATCGAGCGTGAATGCGAGAATCCCACCGATCGCGCTAACCGGCAGGAACGGTGAACCGATCATCGGCGACAACAATAAGCCCAAGAAAATGACCGCAGCGCAATGGCTCGATCAGAACCAGCCTGTCGAGCAACTGACTTGGGCGCCTGGTGAACCGCAGATCGTGCCTGACCGGCTGATTTCGGACGGGGGATGGATCGAGCGGCGCGGGTGCTATGTGTTCAATCAGTACCGGCCGCCCGTAAACATCGCTGGCAACCCCGCCCAGGCAAACCGGTGGATCGCACACGTGCGCAAGGTCTATCCCGATGACGCTGAGCATATCATTCGCTGGCTCGCGCATCGGGTGCAGCGCCCGGCCGAAAAGATCAACCACGCACTGGTGCTCGGCGGGGCACAGGGTGTCGGCAAGGATACGATCCTCGAGCCGGTCAAGGCCGCCATCGGGCCGTGGAACTTCTCCGAGGTCTCACCACAACAACTGCTCGGCCGCTTCAATGGCTTCGTGAAATCGGTGATCCTGCGGGTCAGCGAGGCGCGCGACCTGGGCGATGTTGATCGCTTCGCGTTCTATGATCACTCCAAGACCCTAACTGCAGCACCGCCCGACGTTCTGCGCGTCGATGAGAAGTTCATCCGCGAGCATGCCGTTTTCAATGTCTGCGGCGTGATCATAACCAGCAACCACAAAACCGATGGCATCTATCTGCCCGCCGACGATCGGCGACACTACGTGGCATGGTCAGACGCGCGGCGCGAAACCTTCCCGGCCGAATATTGGACCGGTCTCTGGGGCTGGTACAATTCGGGCGGCACCGGCCATGTCGTCGCATACCTGCGCACGCTCGACCTGAGCACATTCGATGCCAAGGCACCACCGACCAAGACCACAGCGTTTTGGGATATCGTCGCAGCCAACAAGGCGCCCGAGGATGCCGAGCTGGCCGACGCGCTGGACAAGCTCGGCACGCCGGATGTCGTGACCGTCGCGCGCATCGCCGATGTCGCAGAGCTCGAATTCAGGAACTGGCTGACCGACAGACGCAATAGCCGACGCATCCCGCACCGGTTCGAGGAATGCGGATATGTGCAGGTCAGAAACCCCTCAACAAAAGACGGCTATTTCATCGTCGGGGCGAAAAGGTGCCCGGTTTACGCAAAAAAGCTGCTCCCGATACGCGATGCGATCAAGGCTGCTGAGGCAATGGTGTGGAGGTGAAATCGGTGAAATCGGTGATCCCCTACCTAAGCCCTCTCGTGTGTGCGCTTTGTCATTTTTCAGAGGTAAAATTTTGGGGAGATTTGGTCTTAGATGGAAAATCACCGATTTCACCGATTTCACCGATCGGCCGAGGGTCGGGATTGGATGGGTTTGGGCCATTTTGCCGCTTATTATCTGCGCACCGAAAGCTTACCGGCTGCGCGGCCACGCCCAGCCCGCCGGCCGCGCCGCCGCCGCAATGGAGCGCCAGCCGGGGCTCGGAGCGCTGACACGTTGGCTCACACGGCAGCGGCGCAATACCGCTTCACGGTGGCGACCGACACCTTGAAGTGCGCGGCAGTGGCCTTGATGCTGGCACCGGATTGCTTGCGCCATGCTACGACTGCAGCGGTATCGCTGGCGACTGGCCTGCCCAGTGAGACCTTGCCCCGATGCGTAAGCCCGGTGGCGGCCAAAGACGCCCTTGCGGCTGCGCGCCCGGCTTCAGTGCGTTCACGGATGCGGCGCCGCTCAAGATCAGCGACCTGGGCGAGTACTGCGGTAATGATTTCGCCGACGCCCCGGCTGATCACGCCCAGGCCGTGAACCTCGAGGATTACGCCCATATCGAGCAACTGGCGCACGGTCGCCTGAACGTCAAGCGCGTCGCGACCCAGGCGGTCGAGCGCATAGAGCGCGACGGTATCGCCAGAGCGCAGAGCCTTAAACATTTCGGCGAACTGGGGACGGTCGGCGGCATGGATACCGCCTGACACGCCCTCATCGATATATTCGCGATCAAATGCGCTGCCAAGCGCGTGGCGCTGGGCTTCAATGCTCTGGTCGCTGGTGCTGACACGATAGTAGGCAATACGCATGGTGGTGGCTCACAAGTTGGGGTGTGCTGTTGCATGGCTCATAAACCTAGCGCACAAACCAAGTCAAGTATCTTTTGAGCTATAGCGCGCAACTTATAACTTGTGGGCCATGCGTGGCATAGGTGTACCCGGATTATTGACGCGCTACCGTTGCGCGTGTATATGAACATCTCAATTTGCTATCGGGTCCAGGCGGCCATGGGCATCGAGGTTTCGACCTCTGCACATGGAAACTGCAATGCCGCCCGAACAATCTGCCCCAGATCAAACTTCGACCTCGCCCGGCAATGATGCCGAAACGAGCGGGTACAAGATCGACCGGCGCAAAGCTGGTTGGAACACCCGTTGCACAATCTGTTCGCACCCCAACCGCGCCCAGATCGAACTGGCGATGGCTCGAGGCGCATCACGCCGCACGGTGGCCAAGCAATACAACTGCAGCGATGATGCGGCTTATCGCCATTTCGCCGATCACGTGCCGGATAAGGTCAAGGCCGCGCTCCTGGCTAAGTACCTGCGGCCCAGCGCGACGATCGAGGCCATCCTTGCCGAGGAGACACCCGGCCTGCTCGAGCGACTGGCGGTATACCGCGCAGGCCTACAGCACTTGTTCAACCTCGCTGTCGAGAACGGTGACGCGCATGCGGCATCATCAGTCACCGCCCAGCTGCGCAGCCTCGAGGAACTGATCGCCAGGCAGACCGGCGAACTGCGCGCGATGTCGAAAGAGCCGATCAAGCACCTGCACCTGACTGCCGACTTCGCGAACCTGCAAAAGGCCATCGTGACCGCACTGCGCCCCTATCCCGACGCGCTGGCCGCAGTGTCGCAGGCCTTGCGCGCGAGTGAAATCAGCATCGATGCGCAGCCCGTCCTGATCGAGGGGGCCATAGCATGAGCACACTCGCAACCGATTTCGCCTATGCGCTCGATCCGGTGGCGTTCGCTGTCGAGCGACTGGGCGTAGTGCCCGACCCGTGGCAGGCCGACATGCTGCGATCGACCCGGCCCACGCTGGTGAATTGCTCGCGCCAGTCAGGCAAGACCACCACTGTGGCGGTCAAGGCCACGCACCAGGCAGTCTATGAGCCCGGCTCGCTAACCCTGTGTATTGCGCCCACGCAGCGGCAGTCGGCCATCTGCGCTGGCAAGATCAACCGGCTGATCAAGTCGCTCGAGCCGACAGAAATGCTCGAGCAGGACAACAAGCTGTCATTCCAGCTAGCAAACAAGAGCCATGTGGTGGCGCTGCCCGGCGACCCGGACACACTACGCGGCTATTCGGCGCCCCAGCTGATCATCTTGGACGAAGGCGCGTTCATCGGCGACGGCATGATGGAAGCCCTGCTGCCCATGCTGGCAGTCAGCGAGGGGCAGCTCCTGATCCTATCAACGCCGAACGGCCAGCGCGGTTTCTTCTATCAGGCATGGGTCAGCGATGATCAGGACTGGCACCGCATCCGGGTGCCGGCATCGGAATGCCCCCGCATCAAGCCGGAATTCCTTGAGGCGATGCGCCGCAAGATGCCGAAATATAAGTTCGACCAGGAATTCTTCTGCGAGTTCACGGACGCGGAAAACCAAATTTTCAGCAGCGCCTTGGTGCGATCGGCGATCACCGATGAGGTGGCGCCGTTGTTCACGGCAGCAGAGCTTCAACTGATGGGAGCGGCGGCATGGAACTAACCCACCCCACCCAAGCCCGCTACGGCGTGCACGTGCGGCGCCCCGGCGGCTATGTCGTCGGCGTTGACCTTGGCCAGTCGAACGACTTCACGGCCATCACCGTGAACGAGATTGTCAAAGAGCACTTCGAGCAGAGCTTCGACGGCTCGCCCGACCGCATCGTGCGGCACCACCACCTGCGCCATGCGCAGCGCCTGCCGTTGGGCACGCCTTATCCCGATGTCGCGGAATTCGTCGGCAACCTGATCAAGAGCCTATCGATCGGAGAGCGCGCAACCAACATCAAGCCCGCGCTGGTGGTGGATGGCACGGGTGTCGGCAAGCCTGTGATCGACATGATGCACAGGCTGAAACTGAACCCGATTGGTGTGGCGATAACGGGCGGGCGCGAGGAGAACTCCGGCGGCGCGTTTAGTCATTCGGTGCCCAAGCGTAACTTGGTCTCAAGCCTGATCGTCACCTTTCAGGAGGGGCGGCTCAAGCTTGCATCGGGCATCCCCGCGATCAGAATCCTCGAGAACGAACTGGTCAACTTCAAGGCCCGTGTTTCCGCATCAGGCCATGAGACCTTCGACGCCTGGCGCGACAGTATCCATGATGACCTTGTGTTGTCGCTGGCACTCGCCGTCTGGTGGGGAGAGCGAAACGCGCAAGCGGCCCGCTTCATGAACAAGCTCGACTTTCTGCCCCCTCGATGAACCTGAACAACATTGTCACCCCTAACCGGAAAAAGGACCCCATCATGACCGTTACAATTCACTCGACCGATGCCGAACTTACAGCGGCCATCAAGCACAACTCAAGCCTCGACGCCCAGCACATAGCCCACGCCGGCGCCCTTTACCCCAAGGCCGCATTCCATCCCGGCGTGGGCATTATGGCACGACTGCTCTGGACGCGCTTTCAGACCGAATACAGACAGCAACAGCCAGGCACCGCCAAACGCCTGCGCATCGCGCTCGAGGCAGATGGGGCAATGACCGAAATCGTCGGCATGCCCGAACTTGATCGCGCGATCTTCGACCGCAACATGAACGCTGCAGTGCGCGAGGATGGCATCCCGTCAGATGCGACCAGCCAGGCGGTGATGCGCCGACACCCCGCGCTGAAGCTGCTCCTGGAACGCCATCTTGCCCCTCACGAAATGGCCGCCCAGGCGCAGGCCATGCTGGCGCAGAAATCTGCTGAACAGGCTCGGATCAAGACCGAGGAAGCCACTGCAGGTTTGCCGCGCGCCCTAGTCGAGGATCTGGAAACACAGGGCGTGACCTTTGAGCTTATCGACGGCGGCAAGTCATTTCAGGCGACACCTGCCGCCAAGATCGATGGAGGCATCTTGGCGAAGCTGCGGGACCACAGGGACAGTGTGCTTGCCATCCTGCAACAGCGCGTGGTCGATAATGTCGCGGTCGTGATCTGACAGTGACGCAACAATCAATCCGCGTTGATGATATCGAAATCGGGGAGCGCCATCGCGCGCTCTCCGATACCGATGTACAGCGCCTTGCCGGTTCAATGCGCGACATTGGCCTTTGTCAACCAATCACAATTCGCATTGTTGATGAAATGGTGTTGGATGGCCAGTTATGCGCCGGTGTGCCGATCCTTATCGCAGGCGCGCACCGACTCGCTGCCGCTAAATCGCTGGGCTGGGAAAAGATCGACTGTATCGAAGTCGAGGATGATCTGGTCAAAGCCGAAATGTGGGAGATCGCGGAAAACCTGCACCGCTGCGATCTGACCAAGGATGAGCGGGACAAGCATATCCGGCGTTATGCTGAATTGCTTGAGGCGCAGGAATCGTTGGTGCCGCAAGATGCGGTAGCAACGGACCTTCGCGCGGATGGCCGCCGCAAGGGGCCACAGCATCAAAAGGGTATTGCCCGGCAGATAGCAGACGCCACTGGCCTAAGCGATGACACAGTGCGCCGCGCTCTCAATCCACCGGCCCCACGCGCGCCCCAAATCCTAAAGCCCGTTGTCGAACCTGAATCCGAACATGACGCGATCATTCGTGAGGCCAACAGGGTTATTGCCGCGTGGAACGCTGCACGGCCTGAAGCGCGCGAATTGGCGACGCCGAAACTGAAAATCTGAGGGGACGCGACATGGAATTTCCTGACCGACCACTAATCAAGTTAATCGCTGCAAATAATTTGACCCATGAGCAGCTAGTAAATGGCTTCGGTGATGTCGTTATCCGCACATTTACAAATCTAATAGGGGTGACTCAAATCGATCTTGATCAGCTTATAGCCTCACTTGTTGATGCTCTAGGGCTAGCGCTTGCTGCAAAGCCGGGCTCAAGTGATGAAAACATCAGAGCGATTGTTGCGTCTCAAATATCCACCGATATTTTTATTTGCATGACATGTTTGCATGTAAATGAAAATTCTGATACACTAATAAAGTTCAAATCTATCTGCAAATAGCCCCCACGGATTGTAGAAAATAGGCTGTTAAATATGTCGAACCCATACCTGATTGGCGTGAAGATTGCCATGACCAACAATGTCAGCCAAGTGCTTGGCGTTATTGCTCGCGACGTTCTGGGCTTCCACGGCAAGGTCAAAGACGCAGAAGCGGGGCTAAATCGGCTGAAGCTGGCCATGGGCGGCGCGCTTGCTGTCGGCGGCGGTGTGGCGATCTTGAGCGGTGTGACAAAAATCCTGGAGGCGTCAAAGGAATACACGCACCAGATTGCCGAAATGAATGCCTCCGGGTTTACGCAAAAGGAAATGGCAGAATCGGTCGCGGCTGCATGGAAAGTCAGCGGGAAAGTGCTCACCAGCAGCGCACAAGAAAACATCAAATCCATTCGCGAATTGCGGTCGTCGTTCGGTCGCAATGAAGGAATGGAGCACGCTTATGCC
>LDNP01000009.1_pt2 | contig 17989 bp, 33 predicted proteins | sample 350541 | NCBI WGS metagenome assembly LDNP01 (sample SAMN03646988, study PRJNA283341) | glacier metagenome | biome: Glacier; material: Cryoconite; isolation source: sample ML 0.2 micron filtrate containing viruses sediment from cryoconite holes | place: Svalbard: Ny-Alesund, Midtre Lovenbreen... | reverse complement strand
ACTGCCTGGATGAAAGCCGGGTTTTCAGCTCCGCCCATGTCCGCAAGCTGGTTGCACCGCTCATTCCAGTCTGAGTATTCGGCCGTACCTGCTGCCTGCCAGCTCTGTGTGCGCGCGTCACCCTCGCGCCGCTGGATGAGCGCCTCTGCGCGCTCCGTTATCATGCGGTCCATATCCACGGCCGTAGGCGCTGCGCCTGGCTCTGGTTTGGGTGTCAGGCGGTCGAGCTGTTCCTTGTAGGCGGCCGTCTGCCGGCGCGCCTCGCGCATTTCGTAAGCCATGCGCTTGACGGTCTCTTTAAGCTCATCGGCCGGCGTCGGTTTAGCCGGGTCGGGCTCTGCCTCTTTGGCGGCCGTGGCGTCTGCTGCCGGCGTGTCCGCAACCGGCTTAGGGTCGATTATGCCTTCGTCGGCAATCTCTGCGGCCGTTGTGGTGGCGGTGTCACTCATTAGGACGGGTCTCCGGGGGTAAGGGGTTGCTGGACGGGTCCGCCTTGCGGTTGCTGGCCAGGCTGCGCTTCTGGTCCCGGCGCGCCTTGCTGCCCCTGCCCCATGGCCAGGGCGTGTGCCTGCATGATCGGCACAATGGGCGTGCCTAGAGCTTGGCTGACCAGCTCACGCACCACGGGGCGCAGCGCCTCCGGATCAATCGAGCCTACCGCCTTCATGCGGTCGGTTTCTGCCCGATAGTCGTCAAGCTGGTAGGTCTGCGCCTTGTCCGCCAACTGCGCTTTGAGCTGGGCTATCTCCGCATCGGCTTGCTGTAGCGTCTGCTGGGCCGCCTGCTGCATGTGCTGCATTTGCTGCTGTATTTGCAGTACGGCCGGTGCCGGACCGCCTAGATACTGCGCCGGGACGCCCCGCTTGAGCCGTTCCGCTAATTCGTCGGCCAGAGGGAAATCGGCTGACTTAAACAACAGATCGCCCGCCACATGCACAAGGTCGGGCGAGCCCTGGATAATCTGCTGGAACGCATCGAACGCCTGTTCCCGCTGCGTCCCGAACGATGGGCCAACGTCTGCTTCAATATCGTACCGGCCGATGGTCGGGTTGAAAATCACCTTTGGGTCTGGGCTGTCAGGGTCGCTCTGCGCTGCCTTGGCCTGGTCCGGCGTGACGGGCTGCGCCGGCTGGCCGTTGGCGGGCGGCATGACGTGTTGGTGTGCTGCCATGGCGTCCGGATCCAGGTGCACATCTGACTGCGTACCATCGGCCGCCATGATCTTGATCACCCGCGCCACATCGTAAATATGCGGAATGAGGTCGAGACAGATGCGGCCGATCTGCCGAATGCCCTTGGCTTGATTGTCGATGTAATGATAGGTGGCGGTATCACCCTCCCGCTGGCGCTGCTGAATGGCCACGCCACTGCGCTCATTACCCGGCGCGCCCATTTCCGCCTGGTACTGGCCAGACACCATCATCATGTCCTGGCGGGCGGTTTCCATGCCCTGCATGTACGCCTGCGCCATGACGGGAGGCTGGGCACGCTCTGGCCGCTCTACCTGCTGGCCGGTATCTAGGTCGCGGTCATTGTACGGCAGGTAAGCGTGATTGACGGTGTTAGCCGTGTCCCAAAAGGTTTCCAGCCCTTCGATGCTGCGCAACGGCGCGATGTAGGGTGTTTTGCCCTGTAGTGCGACCTGCTCCGTCGCGGCCGAGCTCCAATAATTATACATGCGCTGGGCGTCGAGTAGCGCCCGGGTGTGCCCCTTGCGATCCATCACGCCGTCGATAACTGTTTCTTCTCCGATAAACGGTACAATCGGGATATACCGGCCTGGCCAGGTTTTACGGTCAACGATTTTGCCCCCGGCGAGCTGAAACCATTCCACCGTGTCCGTGGTAATATCCCGGCTTTGCCGAATATCGAGCACCGCCTTAGCGCCGGCCGGCAATTCACTTTCTTTGATCGTGCTGCCATCGGCCAGGCGGTGCAGCTTGTCCGGCTTGTCACTGCGCCGCCAATACTCAGCCTCGCGCACATGCTCTGCGCTGTCCCACGCATCGCTATAATCGAGCGTGGCACCGGCATCGGCTACGTCCGGGTATTTAGCCTCAAACTCTTTCCGGGGCGTGTCCACAAACACAAACGCAAACCGCATATCGGCTTTATCATATTCGTGCGCATCCGGGTCAAGGAACACGGTGCGCGGGTCTTTAATGCGCCGAATGTAAATCTCTTGATCGAAGCTGCCTGCGCTTTCGTACTCAGTCACCACCCGGCAATAGCCGATGCCGCTTTCCACCTGATGATAGATGGCGGTCGAGTAGGCATCCATCGCCTTGCTCTGGTATTCGATGCGCCGAATGATGGCGCTGTATATTTCGGCTGCTTCAAACGTCGCACCCTGGCCGGTAGGCGTCACTTTGATCGCTGCTTTGTGTTGCCTGGCGTCGTTGACCACGTGCAGGTTGTGCTGCCGGACCTTGTTATTCGTGAGGCATACATGCGCCGCGCGGTCGGTGCGCGCCTCTACCGGCCACTGAAACAAGTTGTAGCTGTCTCCGTTGGCAAACCGGGCGTCGAGTAGCCCACGGTCCCGGGCTACGCTTTCCCAGTCCTGGCACCGGGTAAAGCGGGCTTTGCCTTCCGCGATAATGTCATCATCGGTCTGTGTTTTGGTCAAAGGATGGACCAAACCAGCTTGGCGCTCACCATCGCCACAACGAACGAATAAACCATAATCGTCAGGAAATGTCGGAAGTAGGCTTGACCGGGCGTTTCTCTGTAGGGAAGCGCCTCGTCTGCTAGACGCTGCGCCGCCTTGGCATCCCAAGCCGCACGGCTAGAATACCTGCTCCGGTACGCTGCCAGTAACGCCTCGTCCGATTGACCCATATACCTGCCCCGTCATGGTCCAAGCCCACACAACTAGCAGGCTGACGGCGCAGACGATAAACGCGGGTATCGTGACTAGACCAGCCATTACTAGGAGAACTTTAATCATGGGATTTCTACTTTGCCATGAGTTGCTTCGTGAATGAGCCGGCTAAGGCAAGCTGCGCGCGTGCCGTCTGCAAAGTAGGCCGCTACTGCGTCGAGTTGCGTTATTACCGGCCCAGCCGGCGTCAAGAGCTTTTGGACGCAATGGCCAGTTTAGCAGGAATAACGCCCTGCACCGGGACAGGTCTACGCTGCCACTGCCACCGTCGTTTGGATAGTCTCCCTGCTCATCCGGCAGTCGCGCCGTGAGCCCGCTTTCAAACACGTAATTACCGACGTATTGCTTGCGCTCTTTAAGCCAAGGGCGAAACGCCCGCATAGCCTGCGCCTCGTCCCGTGCTGCAACGGCCAAAGCCAGGTAATAGCCGTTATTCGTCGCGCAGCCGGTATAGATCGTAAACGGGCTCATGATGCGTCCTCGTCTGCCATGATCTGGTCCAAAGTGCGATCGCCCCAGTGCAGGTCTGCGCCGTGTAGGCGGCCGTTGTCTGTGGCGTGCCATATAATGGGTTCGATATCGTTTCCATTCCAGTATCCTCCGTCCCACAATGCAACTGCTTCAGCCGCGTCTGTGGCGTAGTAAGCAATGGCCCGCATGACTTCGGGCGATGTGTTGCGGCTGTCGGCTGTGGCGATAAACTCTGCGGCTGCGTCGGTGTCGCGAAAGAGGGTCATGGTGCTATGCCCCCGCTTTCTGAGGGTTCGAGAACTCTAAACACATAGCTACTAGACGCTCGTGCAAGACTTCTAAACGAGTAACTAGCTCATCCGAACCGTAGCCTTCGCGAACCATGCGACGTGCGTCTACCAGTTGAGAGCGCACTGTGTTCCATAAGTTAATGGTTTCTTCTCCCGTGAGTGTGAAGGTAAGTGTTTTGGTCATGATGCAGTCTCCGGTTTGTCCAGCGTCTAAACCTGCGCCGGTGATGTGTTATGGCATGGCGTTACGTCACAATCAACACCTATTTTAGGTGCCCATAGAGTGCAACCCGCGCGAGGGTGCGCGCCTGGCCGATCGTCCGCGCCGCGTCGATTTCCTCCAGCGCGGTATGCCACGCGGCCGTCTGGGCGTCCCGGCGCTGCCTGTAGGTAGCCTGGCGCTGCGCCGTGGTAAGGGGCTTGCGCCCCTCCGTACCGGCCGAAACGGCGCTCATGCCGCGCCTACCACTTCGATGATTTCGACTATTTGCGCTGCCTTATAAGTCCTGGCCTTCATAAACTTTTTCGCCTTGTCGAGCTGGGCCTGTGCCGCCTCTTTCGTCTGGAAACGCTGGGCGCGGTCTAAGGCACCAGCCCAGACAGTTGTACGCAGGAACCATGAAGCATCGGGAGTTTGAACGATAAATGCCATTGGGTGAGCCTTTCGTGTTGAAGGGAAGGGAAGAAGGGTTAGGGGTAAAGGACTGCGCCGATCTGTCCGGCCAATTCGTTGGTGACGGTGTAGCCGTCCATTTCCAAACGACCACACACGCACGCCCAAAGGTTCGGTTCGTTTAGAAACCGAGCATCTTCAACCCTGGCTTCGATCTGTTCAGTGGTAAGGGGAAGGTTGGCCATCTGGTTTACTCCGCATCGGACCGTTCCGATAACCAGACAGTGGCATGCTGTTACGTCACAGTCAATGGCCTTGTGACATAACGCGCCATTTATTTTAGGGTGCGCTGCACTGTAAAGCTGCGCCACGGTAAGGGGCTTGCGCCCCTCTGTGTGCGTGGTCATGCGGTCCATACCACATTCTGATATGTGACGCGCGAGACGCGGTCGTTCGCCACGTCGAAGAAAAACCCGATTGCGCTATCGTCAGCGCACATAACGACCGCAACCATGTGAGCGCGGGCGTAGGCTGTCGCTGCTGCCGTTGCGGAATTGCGCCGAGCAGACAGAGATGCCCACTCACGGGACGAAGCGACGAAAGAAGCGGAACGGGAGAACATCGGAAGAGACCCTCGGAGAGAGACCGGCAGGATTGCCGTCCGTCTCGTTAACCAAGGTATAGGCGAGCGTTACGTCACGGTCAAGCCCTTTGTGACGTCACGGGCAAACTATTTTAGCGCATCATCCAAGAACTGCCTTCGTTGCGCGCCCGGGGAAGCGTTGCCACCCTGGCCGGTGTCGGTCGAGCGCGTTCTTCGACACCCACTGCAAAGTGCCCGGCCGCATCGGCCGCGTGCGATGACCAGTCGTGAACCGGGTTCGGCCGGAACACCTCTAGCCCCGCGTTCCACTCGCGATGGTACGCCCACAACGCTTTGAGACCGAGCGCACACCGGCCAGCGTCGAACCTTGACCGGGCCAGTAGCATGCGCAGGGCATTAATCCGCTCTATGGGAGGCATAGCGGGCACTACCTTGACCGGCCGCACCCCTAGCCGCCCCAGCACGTCCATACGGCTCACGCCCGTTCCTAGCTCACGCACGTCAACGTCATGGGGCAGGATGTGCCGGGCGTAGACGTAGCCCTTGCTGGCCAGGACGCCGGCGTAGCTGTCGAGCCCCACGCCTCCCGCCTCGTAATAGTCAATCCAACGGAGCTCACCACCGGGCGAAACCTGCACAAACCAGATCGAAGTGCTGTCACTCATGCCCAGATCCCACGCGGTCCAGACAGGTAGGCCCGGGTCATACGGCACTGCGCCGATGCGACCTTCGTTTTCAGCCTTTTGCAGCTCTTTGGCGAAATATGCGCCGCTATTCGGTGCTTCAAAGCTGCATTCGAACTCTTGCGCAAACTCCTCCGGCGTCATCTCTGCGCGGAAACCTTCGATGGTGTCGGCAGAGAGCGTGCCGGTCTCCCACCACCGGAGCAAGTAACGGCTGTGCCCCGGCTGCTGCCCGGCTTCGTCGTACGCCTTTTTCAGCCGCCCAAAGCCTTTGGGCGTACCGGAACGCACCAGCACTCCGTCGAAATCGCCCAGCATGGGCAGGATGGCCGTTGCCTGGCCGGCCGCCTGCGTATCGTCCGCCTCGTCGAGCGTTATGTCGTCCGCGTAGCCACCACGCCAGCTATCCGGCTTATCCATGCCGCCGGCTTGTATGACGCCGCCATTCGGCAAGATGACCCGCATTTCAGACTTCAACACCCGGGCACCGTCGATTGAATTGCCGGCCTGCTCTAGCCGGTCCCAGAGCCCGGTACGTGCCCACTGGACCTGGTAGGGCAACGTATGGATCACCCGGGGCGGCGGGTCGGTCCGCTGGATGCTCAGAGCCCGCATAATGCCGCGCCAGAGTAAGCCGGTAGATTTGCCGGCGCGCCGATGCACAACGGCTGTTATGCGCTTGGCGGGATCGTTTATCAGCGGCACCTGCCAGGCGCGAGGCGTGAAGGGCAGTTTGACGTGTAGCGTCGTCAATTTGTTTGAAGCCGGTGCCCCGCCGCGATACGTCGAGCTCCGTTCATTGCAATGTCAAAGGTTGACCCGTTCACGCAATATCGCCTTTGAGGTATGGAATCCTCTGGTTTTTTCATCGCCTGCACCTGAATAATATTAATCTTTGTAAACCAAGTTACTTCCCAGACTGTCCCTTGCTTTGTGCAAGCTTTTCTGTCGGCCTCAGAGACGAAGTCGTGAAAATGCCAAGCTTCTTCTTCCACATCGTTTAAGAACGCAAAAGGCAAGTGCGATATTGCAATCCATTCGTACTCAAAGCCAATAATCATAGCTCCGTCGCGGCCGCCTCTGCCTTGCCATCAGCCCAGCCATACAAAACGCGAGTTATGATCGCGTCACCATCTGCGCCGGTCAATTCGTTGTGCTGGACGGGCGTGCCGTAGCCTCGTGAAAGTATCTCCCGGCCGGCCGCGATACGGTCAACCGCCTTCTCATCGCCGCTCCGGTTGAATGCGATATTGGCCAGCATGTCTATAACACCCGGCCCATGCTCACGGGCTCGGAGCTTCATTTCACTAGCAGCACGCCGGCCGCCCGGGTTGCCTGACTGGCCCGGCTGAAACTTCAAAGCGCCCTGCTCCGATTGCTGTTGTCAGGCATCATACCGCTCCGGTGTGCCACATCGCATCGTCTCTGTGCAACGTGGCGTAGCATTGGGTTAAGCCGTCCGCCAAATACGCAAACCATCCGGCATAACGCGCGTCGAAAGAGTAATCGAGAAACGCTTTTGTGCGTGTGTTGCGCCAGCACGAACCGATGCAATAAGCGACGAGGTATGACCCGGCACTAAAAAACTTTCGCCAATCTGTAACTTGCTAAACGGATATTTATACACCCGGCTGGTTGTTGGCGGTAAGTGCGGAACGTCGCTAGTAATTTCAAACACCCTGTAATCCCCTAAAGCCCACTCGGTTATAGACTTCACACGTTTGCGTGTAAACCTCTTTAATCTAGCTCTAGCCCTACGTGTCCGCCTTGTGTGACAATTTCAACCCATGCGTTACCTGAGACTTCGCGGATTAGGCTTGCCAGGTGCCGGGCTGACGATGGGGCATAACCTGGACGTGCTGGGCCGAAGCCCTGCTGCCGGCGCTCATACCAGTGCCGGACCCAATGATACTCGCCATCCGTAAGCCCTGCCTTGCGCATGGGAATGTAGCTGGACAGGGTTGGGACGGCTGGTTTGTTGTCTGCCCACCACGCCAGCAAGCTCTTGCGTAGGTCGCTGTAGGCCGGGAAGAACTTGGTGTCCTGCGCGACGATGTGCAGGCTCTGGACGCAGTAGGCTGCCACGGGAATGGCGTCGAGCGTGAGCAAGGCTGCCATGGTGACGATGCGGGCGGGCGTGACAGGTTCTGTGCCGGCAATGGTGGCTTTGGCCAGGCTGTTGACCCACGCCAGGATGCGGGCGTCAGAGCTGGCAGGCGAAAAGAGCATGGTCGAGGGTGTGGTCATGGTCGGTCCTTTCAAATTGGCGGTTGTGCCAGGCTTGCACGATGGGGCTGCTGCCAAACAATGCGTCGCACTGTTCTTCGTTGGTCATGCGTCGGGCTGGTGCTGCTGCGCCGGCATCGTCTAGCCAACGGTCGCCATTTAGCCACGTCGCTGCGTGCGGAATGAATTGCATGTCGTCAGGCCAACGGTAGGCCATGACTGAGGCGAGTAGCTGGACGGGAGAGACCCGGGTAATGGCCCGCTCATAGGCTCTGGCTGCGGCCGCCCGGCTGACCCGACGAGGGTACGCCTGCCAGAATGTTTCAAACGAAATTGAGGGGTCGTTTTCGGTCTGCCTCACGTCGCTTGATGTGAGGGAGTTTGCGAAGCAAACGATATTACTTTCTTCCTTCTTTCTTTCTTTCTTAGGTTCGGGGGGGCTCACGCCCTCTTTATCGGTTTCGCAACGAACTGGCGTGATGTAGCTAACCTGTTGTATTACCTCACAATGCTCGGTAATTACGGGCGTGATCCCCCCCTTTTGATGCAAATTGCTAATGGGGGGGATGACGCCCCCCTTTGCGCGCCCCTTAAAGGGGGGGATGACGCCCCCCTTTTTAGTGCAACGATCTGGCAACGTGAGGGTCCATATTGTCGTGCGGCTGCGCCCGATTGTCCGGTCTCCGGTAATGAGCTTTAGCTCTTGGAGGGTGTCTAAACACCGCCTGACTGTCCGCTCATCCGTCTGCGCTTCAAGGGCTATCGTATCGACTGCCGGCCAGGAATTGCATCCGGTCTTGTCCGCGTGTTCGGCCAGAACCATCAGAACACGATAGGCTGCGTGAGAGGTCCGGACCGTCAACCGATGGACGGCCAGCATTGCCTCTGCACTCATGCTGCAACCTCCGGAATGGCCACGCTGGGCATCGGTTTGACGAACCATGCCGCAATCATGGCTGCGCAATGCGCTGGTGCCGTTGCTTGCGTTAGGCTAACCGGTGCTGGTCCCTGCCAGAACAAGGGCTCAGGCGCGCCCCTGGAGAGCGTTATGACTAGGCCGGGCGTATTGCTGTGTTGCTCTACGTACCATGTCACACCCTGGACGATGCCAGAGGCACGCGGCCGGACGTGCCGGGTTGGGCCGGGATCGAATGTGTAGGCTGTCATGATGGTGCCTGCGCGACGTGATGGCGCAGCCCGTAGAGCCCGATAAGAGCCGCCTCTGCCCGGCCGTCATCTTTGACCCGCACGAACGAACCGGCCTGCCCTGGCCAGAGCTGCATCGCCCGTGCCCGGCTGGTCCCTTTGCCGGCTGTTACCTGCATGGCGCGCTTCCAAGTGGCGGGCGTGACGTAGGTCACTGGCACGCCCAGAGCTGCTAGGATGCCCTCAATCTGGCCTAGCGCCTGGCCGAACGCGAACATGCTGCTTACGCCCTGGCCGGGCATGGCGTGCACCGCCTCCACATAGGCATGTGAGGGTTTGTGGCTGGCGATGTGCGACGCTAAAGCTTGTGGGCTAATGCGAGTTTTGTTGCTCTTGCCAACCTTCACGATGAGGCTGGGCATATCTATGACTTCGATCAGCCCGTGCGTGAGGTCGAGCCTGGCAATGGCACCGTGAACGCCTGGATCGATGCCGATAATTGTCGATGTTAGATTAGTAACGCAATTGTTATTAACACCCGCGTTAATCATTATGCTAAGTCTGCATTGTCAGGAATTGGAGAAACCGGCAATGCGCGTGCGGTATAAGATACGGAGTGATGCCCCGAGCAATATGCTCCGATTGAGCCGTGCCGCTCCGCTCCGCAATATAGGGCCGGGCGGGGTATTCGCTCTGCGTCTGCCCACATGGGGAATTGGCAACCCTGGCCGGGGTCGGGCACGGGAGGGGAAAGCGCCACCCATGCGTCAAGCGCCTCTGAGCGACGAACCGGCGCAGGGAGCCGGGGCGGAACTTTTACGCGCAATACGGGCACTTTTACGATGACCGGCTGGCCGGATGCGGTGTGGCCTTTCCGTAGGTGCCGCGTAGGGCTGTCTGGTGCCAGAGGTGACGGTCGAGGGGGCATGCGCAGAATGCGAGACCGGCTGATGACCACATTTTTTGTGACACCAAAGCCCCGGCCGATCACGGACGCACTATGTCCGGCCGCCCAGCCAATGCGTATGGCCTCGTCCAGCTCTGGGCGCGGTAGGCGTTTGCTATTCATAGGCTGATCCTCGCTGCCTTGATGACCTTAACCTGCGGGTTGCGTTTCAAATAGCCATGCCAACACGGGGCGCAAACGCGCGTGCGGGGCAATGACGGTTTGAACCGTTCGCCGCATGGGCAAGTGCCGGTTTTCTGCGCGATGGCCATGCGCGCTTTGGTCTCTGGTGATGCTTTCTTCCCGGAGTTGCCCGGGTTCACCCTGCGCGCCGTGCGCGCCTTGTTATTATTCAAGCAAATACCTGCGCCGTCAGCCATACGGCTGCGCCCCAGCATGCGCCGGATAGCGTTAACATTCCGGCCCACCACGCGACCAATACAATCCGCATGCTATTTCTCCAAAAAGTCATTGGGTGTCACTTTCCCCTTAGTCGCGACGTGCAAGAGCCGGAGCGATTTAACGGCCGGCTGATGCACGCCACTGGCCCACCGCGAAATCGTGGCGCTGGTGACGCCAATGGCTAAGGCGAGCGCAACGCCCGTATTTCCGCGTATTGCAAGGTATTGCTTTAGGGTCATGCGTCACAGTGACGGCTTTGTGCTGTTACGTCAATCGTAAATAACTGTTGACAGGCTTTTACGCAGAACGTAACTTCTAGCCGTACCCAATGACGGAGAGACCCCATGCAAAACCCACCTACCGTTCGCCTGACCGCCACCACCACTGATCGTCTCACGGCCATTCATGCGCTGGCCAGCATGACTAAGGTGCCCAGCTTTGAGGCGCACGCCGGCATCGTCGCCCGGCTGCTTAACAGCGAAGATTATGAGACGGTCGAGTTTGCGTTTAACCGCTTGGACAGCGACGATGCGGTCGAGGCTTTGGAGATTAATTGCAAATACGTCGAGGAAAAGTTTGACCTGTACGAGTACGGAGCCCGTCAGGATCGTGATACGGGCATGTGGGACAATACCGCCAATTACGACGAGGCATGCAATGAAGCCCGCGAAACTGCGGCCCAAGAGTTTATTACGCAGGTGCGTGATGGCCTGGTGAAAGACTTGCACGAGCTGACTCCGGCACGGCTGGCCGTCAAGCGCGCCAATGAAATTGCCATGGCAGTCAACGGGCAGGTGGCATCATGAGCGCCGCCGTCACTGCGCCCGCGCCCGCGCCCGTGGTGATTGTTGGCACGCTTGACGCCATGAAGCCGATCACGCCGCGCGATGCGGTGCTGGATGCGCTCGGTTGCCTCAAATACATTGGAGAATTTGGTTTCCTGGCTGAAGCGTTGGCCGGCAACGAAACAACAATGGGCGCGATGGTTTTGCACCGTGAGCTGGCCAAGGCCCGCGCGTTGCTCATGGCTCTGTTGGCATCGTGAGCGCGCCCGTGCCGTCCGATCCTGCCATGCTGCGGATTATCGCCAACTATCTGCGCAGCCTAGAGCGCCGTTGCTCACGCACTCTGATGTGTGCCGACACCTTGGACCGGGTGGCGGACAGTGTGGAAATTGCGCAAGGGCATCATGACGCCAGCCGTCGAGAGATGGACGCCTTGGCCGTAACAGCCGGGGGTGAGGCGCGCGTGCAAGAGGTTGTGCAAGCGGTGCTGCGCGGTCTCCCGGCATGGCTGACCACGCCTCATGGTGGCCGGTCGTGAGCGGCACCTACGAAAGCCGGGCTCTGGACAAGCTAGACGGCGCGATAACGACTAGTCTGAGCGTTGTGGCTCATGCCGCTGACGAGGTTCGCTGGCGACAGATTGAATACGTCGAGGTTGACGATTTTACCGCCATCATGCAGGCAACAATCGGTGTCATCATGGCGTGCGAAACGCTGGCCACGGCTGCGGACGAGGCTAAGACAACGTGCCGCGCCGCCCTGGCTGAGGCGATGGCGCTAGGTGCCACAACGGTCAAGACAGATCACCACGTGGCATCACTGCGCGCCGCAAATACGCGCGTGGTCGTGACGGATCAAGCCGCCCTGCCCTTGTCTTTGATGCGCCAGGCGGCACCAGCGCCGGACCTGACGGCCATAGGGGCGCTGCTGCGTGCCGGCCAGGTCGTGCGCGGTGCCGTCCTGAGCAACGGCGGGCCGGATACTCTAACTATTCGCAATCGTAAGGATCACACATGAACGATATTTCCCGCGTGCCCAGCCGCGCCGTCCAGCCCGTGCTGGTGCCGACTAATTTTGACCAGCTTGTGCGGTTTTCGGAGATGGCGGCGCAGTCCGACTTGGTGCCGCGCGACTACAAGGGCAAACCGGCAAACGTCATGTTGGCCGTCCAGATGGGGAGTGAGCTTGGCCTGGCCCCGATGCAGGCTTTGCAGAGCATTGCTGTCATAAATGGCCGGCCGGGTGTGTGGGGCGACGGGCTCATCGGGCTCTGCCGTGGCTCGCCGCTGTGCGAAGATATTATCGAAACCATCGCCGGCGAGGGGGACGAGCGCACCGCAACCTGCATTGCCAAGCGCCGGGGCTCTACACCCGTCACCAGCTCATTCAGCATGGGAGATGCCAAGCGGGCCGGGCTGACTGGCAAGGCTGGCCCCTGGACGCAATACCCTGACCGCATGCTCAAAAACCGGGCGCGCGGGTTTGCGTTGCGCGATGCGTTCCCGGACGTGCTGCGCGGTTTCAAAACCATCGAAGAATTGCAGGATACGCCCGTTGATCGTTTCCAAGGTACGACACTGACGGCCATGCCTGCGCCGGCACCAGCCCGCCCGGCACCGGCACCGGCACCGGCACCGGAGCGCGAAGCAATGACGGCTATACCGGACATGACTGCGCCGGCACCGGATCGCGCCCTGCAATGGCTAGAGGCGCAACTGGCCAAGCTGGCCGCCGTGACGTTTCTGGACGAGCTGCACACGATGGCGCGAGATGCCAAAGTTTATGCGCGCCTGGCCGAGCTAGAGACCAAGCGCCCAGAGCTGGCCGCGCAATACAATGAAGCGATGCGCCTGGCCATGGAAACGCTTACGGAAGTGGAGGGAGGGGAATGACCATGGCCGTACCGGTGCAAGAGTTTCAGATCGGCCAGCGGGTACGGCGCGACAACGGACATGCGCCGTTTGTAATTACAACGGTTTGGTTTGATGGAGAAAGATTTCTCTACGCGGAATTTCTAGGTTTAGATACGTGGTATTTTTCTTCCGACCTCACCCTAGCCCCCGGACGTCTGCCCTACGAGCCAAGTGAGCGACGCACCCTTACTAGACGCGAAACCGACGCCGAAATGGCTGCGCGCCATGCAGCCGAGCGGGCTCAGTATGACGCACAAGGGGAAGGGGAATGACCAACGAGCAACGAGCGATGGCCGAGGCCTGGCTAGAATACAGCAACGCCGACTGCCCTTCGGGTGGCGTAAAAGCCGCCTGCCGCGCCTACTACAAGCACATGATAGCTGTGACGCATGGCCTTTGCGTGCATGAGGCCGATGGCACGGTACGCCGGCCAACAGGCGAGGATTTATGATGAACGCCCAGCTATTTCCAAACCTGCCAGAACAGCGTGCAGGTCCGATCGAGGTTGACGGGCGCAAGTTGGTTGCATGCCCAGATTGCTACGACTACATGCTCGGTGGCACCGCCCATTGTCGCGACGACAAGGACGGCGACCGATGCTTGCGCTGCAACGACGGTCGCGTGGTGCTGGTTCGCACCGCGCTGCACCGGGGCCGCTGACGTGACATACGCATGGGCTCTGATCCTAATCGCCTGCACTGGCCCCGGCCCGTCCGGTGACTGCGCCGCGCAACTCCCCGTCACGTATCAGTCGCGTTGGGATTGCCGGCAGGCCGCCATCGCGCGCGAGATGATGGACGAACGGATCAGAGCGTATTGCCAGAGGGTGCAGGTATGAACCGCCTGCATGTCTCAGTCAGGGCAGAGCCGGGCGGTACGCATATGCTGGCCGTGTGGCGGCCTGCGCCCAGCCCCGTTACGGTCGCGGCGCAGCGTGCCACGCAAGCGGAGTGCCTGGCCCTGGCCCAGCGCATAACGGCTGCTGTGCATGAGCTGGACACCCGCGCCGGTTGTGCAGGGCCGGACCTCTTAGAGCTGATCCATGCGGCTGAGCGGGCTGCGTATGGTTGCTCAGGTCGTTGACTATCTCTGACGAAAAGAGCCCCGGCAGTTGCCCACCGGGGCGAGTTTAGGGAGAGAAACGCCATGCGCCATCGCGCCCCGGCACCGTAACAACGCCATTCGTGCCGTGTCTACAACTGCCGTCTAAACCGATGTTGATGCATCGGCCGCCGCACTCAGTCAACGAAAGTCACCTTATGCCCCTAAACCTCGCGTCTGTCGCCCCGTCCGGTCGCTTCATTACAAAGCAGGAATACATCACGCCGAAACAGGCTCACGTCATCTTAGACGCCCATGAGCGGGCTCACGGCGCAAACCGAGACCTGCGCAAGACATGGGTTGCCGACCTAGCCCACCGGATGCGCACCGGGCAATGGCTGGCCACGCATCAGGGCATCGCCATTGCGCCGTCTGGTGTGCTGCTGGACGGTCAACACCGCATGTTTGCGCTCCTTGCCTCTGGCATAGACGGCATACTTATAAACGTTTCGCGTGGCATAGACCCTGCCACCCGGGACGCTTACGATGGCGGGTCAACCCGCACCACCGCCGATCATCTAGGCGTCAGTCGTTCGCGGTCTGCATGCTGCAATTTCATCCATCGGCTGATGATTTACCCCACGGCCGCCGCTAAGACTTCCGTGCAGGATGCCCGGCTGATCTGGCAATGGTCTGGGCCGTTTATCGAAATCTGCTCACCAAGAAATAACAGCAAGTTTTCTGCTACCAGCATCACGGCCGCCATGGCTACTCAGCTTATGCGTGGGCCGGCTGATCGAGCGGGCTTTCTGGAAGCTGCCCAAGCATTCTATCACATAGACTTTGACGGCATGACCCCTTCGATGAAGGCTCTTGCGAAGCAAATTGTTGGTGGACACTGCACGGCGCGAAGCAATCCTTTAGAGCTGTTCTTTAAAGCTTGGCGGGCGTTCGATCCTAAGTTTTATGATCGCACGCTCATTCGTTCGCCGGACCGGACGTTAGCCCTGGAATGCATTCGCGCAACCTATGACGGCCAGATTGCCGCCTATACGCGAGGCTAGGCTACTCCGGTTTACCGCCCGCAAGTAATTCACTTTTGCGGGCGGATCCGGCAGAGCTGCCCACCCAATAGCCCACAACAGCCGTTGCCATGCCGCCAACGTAGCCCAGCATGACGCTCGCCACGCCTTCCGCGCCGGTCGGGATGCCACGCCACAACACTAAGAACGCTGTGGTGGCAAACGCGAGCAGCACCAGCACGCTCACCACCGGCGCGCCCCACGCGATACGGCTACCGGCACCGGCTAGGGCAATGGTCTGCGCGCGGGCGTTGTTCACGTCTGCCAGGGCGGCCGTAAGCCGGTCGTTTAGAGCCTGGTCACGCGCCGCCTCTCGGTCTGCCTGGATGCGCAGCACTTCAAGCCGAAAGCTCTCTGCCTGCGCCGGGTCGGATGCAATCGCCGCCACCTGGCCCGCCTCGTCCGTCACGCCGGTAATCGCGGCCGCTGCGGCACTCAGGGCAGGCTTTGCGGCCGAGGGCAGCATGTGCCCTGCCACGCTTGCCGCTAGGCCGATCAGCCCGCCTGCCACCGTTCCTAGGCCCGGCACGATAGACCCGGCCGCTGCGCCCTTGGCTGCATCCTCTAGCGCCGCTGTGCCAATGCCTACCCAATCGGTCATGTTGCTACCCCTAGCGCCTGATATGGAAGCCGGCACAGCCGTCGCGCCCAGCCGTTGCCGTAGCGTTTCCAGCTAGGCAAACCAGTCATGAACAAAAGGCGCAGCAACGTATATTCGGCCAGCAACGTCCACCCGGGCTGCACTGCTTCAACGGCCGCAATCGTTTTGGGTCCGATAACGCCATCTTCGATAACGTGTACCGTGGCCTGCAACCAGCGCACGGCGCGGGAAACACCGGAGTTGACGGCTGCATCGAATACCAAGAGCGCGAGCTCTGCCGGTAAGTCATCGCCCCGCACCTTGTTCCAATAGTCGCGCAGGTAAATCACCCGGGCATCGCCTACCGTCAGCGCCGCAATGTCTACGTCAGGGTAAGCCCGCTTGCTGATGCCGTATTTGGTCTCTCCGCCTGGATCGTTCGGGTCGTTCACGTACCCGCCCTCTGTGCCCACCACGATAGCAAAGCATCGGTCAAATGCGCTCATCTTGTGCCTCCAGCATGCAGGACGTGTCGCGAGGTGCAGCGCATCAGACAGACAGATGCGTCGCTGATGCGACGGCGCAGTGTCACAAGGTCCGGTGCCCGTATCTCTATGGCCGGATCGTCGCACCGGGCCAGCAACCAGCCCAATTCCTGCATCACCTCAAAGCGCCGGCCGTCGCACTCCATCACCAGCGCAACCTCACTCATGGGATGGCACAACCAGCACCGGACCCGGAGCAGTGACAATCTGCGGAAGCGTGCCGTTGTACGGGTCGATAACCTTGACCGGAATGTTGGCACTCTCCCGCACGTTTTCGCCAAACACTGCACTACGCAGCCCGCAATAGTCATAGGTGCGAGACCAATAGAACCAGTCGCCAGGCGTGACGGCGGCCGGAACCGGAATGGCCAGGATATAGCTAACCGCCTCGCCAATCTTAGTAGGCGGATTAGCGCCGCTGGTGTCGAGTTGCACCCAATGCTTGATGCCAGGCTCTACCCAATGCCAAAGCCAACGCTCTACCCTTGCGCCGCATTGCTGGTTGCGGGTCAAGTTAAACTCTAGCTCTAGCCATTGGCCCCGCACTACAACGCCGTCAACCTCTCGGACGTTGCCAATGACAATTGGGTTGCGTGGCACCAAGACCAGCACCATAAGCGCACCCACGCCCTGCCCGACAATGATTGCCAAGAGAAACGCCGGCCAGGTTAGAAAACGAATGCGCGTTAAAACTGTCCTCATGGGTGAACGCCCTTACCGGCCAAAAAAACTATGAGCGCCCCAGATGCTGCGGCCGTCAAAACGACACCCGCGCCAGTCATCAGTTTTTCAATCGTCGCTTTGCGGGCTGTGTCTGCCATCATTGTCCCGCGCCTGCGTTGCTCCGTTACCCACCGGATATTGTCGTTTACCTCATCACTGCGCGCCCGCTGCTGCGTGGCCCACGTCATGTTTTCGCGCAATGCGTTGATGGACAGATCGTTATTGACGCCCAGCAACCGAGCAAATTGCTCCACCGCCCGTTCGGCGGCTTTGTTAGCAATCTGCTCTATCCGGTAATCTTCCGGCATCATGGGCAAACTACAGCACGGGGGGGAGGGGCGGTGCCCCTACGCGGTTGTTCTCATCCAATACGAACGGGCTAACGGGATTAACGATGCCGCCTGGCCCTTGAATGACGATGCTAGGCGGTGTTGCGCCGGCTGCGCCAATCCAGAATACGCGCGGCCGCACAAACTCCACCCGGCTGCCAATGTGGTTAATCCAGAACACTTCCGTATTGCGCTGGAAATAGAAAGCATCGTCCACACTCAGGAACGAACCGGCTTTGCCCGGATTTACGTTGTCGTCTAGTTCATCATCCAAACCAAATGCGTTTTGACTGACTGTGCCTAGCGTAACGTAAATGTTGTTTGTGCTGGTCGCGTCCGTGCCGCCTGGCATGTCAATCCAGCGCCCGTTATCCCGGCCTACGTAGCACCCTTTGACTGTCAACACGCGAGACCGGCTTTTAATCTGGTTTCCTCGCGAATTGCCTACATAGTAGCTGCCAGTGATTGTGGTTGACGAACCGCAAACATAGTTGTCATGGCTGCGGCCGTCATTCAGCCCGTTTGCGCCACCGGTGCCAAAGGTGCAGTTATCAATTAGCAAGTCACCACTGCCCACCGGAGAAAATATACCGTTTTCGCACGTCGAGAAATCGCAACGCCGAACCGTCACAGGTCCGCTCTGGCCGTCGCCTGCCCAGAAACCTGCCTCGCCATCCGACACGCCATCTGCGCCGCCCCCGTTCACAAAGCCCACATCCTGCACAA
>LDNP01000007.1_pt1 | contig 36900 bp, 50 predicted proteins | sample 350541 | NCBI WGS metagenome assembly LDNP01 (sample SAMN03646988, study PRJNA283341) | glacier metagenome | biome: Glacier; material: Cryoconite; isolation source: sample ML 0.2 micron filtrate containing viruses sediment from cryoconite holes | place: Svalbard: Ny-Alesund, Midtre Lovenbreen... | reverse complement strand
CCGCAGTCGCGAAGATGTCACTTGCATCCCAAAGTGTTCCCAAGCCCACGCCTGTTTCACTCATCATCATGCGGTTTGGCTCTTCAGAACCCCCAATGAATATGCGAATCTGCTGAACAGTCAAGGGAGCCACGTAATACAGTTCCCCATTACTTCCCCGACCTTCCGCAAGCATCCATTTCGTAGGCTTGCAGATCCAATTGCCACGACGACCGTAACATTCTGGACAAGAACGTAAGCCATTCCTGAGCGTCACAATGCCCTCGCCGTCGCAAGCCTCGCACAATATCCAAACCGACTCGTGGCGATTCTGTATCGGCCAAACCTTCTGACCTAGTTCAAATGGAAATTCAATCGTCATGCCGCCACCTTCTCTTCCTTGTGCGCCTGAATCGCGCCGTACAGTTTGGCTACCTGCTTCTCGACCGCAACTTCCTCGTTGAACTGTGCGAGTGTCATCTCCGGCCCGCGCTGGCGGATTACGTCGCGTAGGTTCTGCCGCTCCCCTTCAAGCGCGCACTCCAGGCACCCGCCACACTCGCTGCTCATGGTCATTGGGCGTGTGCAGCCGGGGGTGGAGATGCAGAGGCGAGTGGGCTCTTCGCCGTCACCCTCGCCCCATGCGGCGTCGTGGTCGGCAGTTGTGCAGCCTGCGGGGTAGTAGGGGTTGCTCATCGCGCCCTTCCGATCCCCGCATACAGGTCATGCGGCTTGTTCGCTGCCACGGACGGGCAGAAGGTGAGAATCAACGTGCGGGCCAGGATGACGAAGGCGAACGCGTAGGCAAGGGCGAAGAGGACGGCGGGCAGGATGTTCACTTGGTACCGTTCGCCTTCAGCAAGGCTTCCTGCATGGGGTACCAGACCGCCGCGAAGTCCGCCCCATACAGCGGCGTGGATCCGACGTGCGGGGCGAGATAGGCGATGAGGGCGGATGCGGCTGCGTGGAGGTCCGGGGCGGCGGCGCACAGCCGCCAGTTGGCCTTTGCCTCGTCAAGATCCTCGACCTGCGGGAATCCAATGCCCCGAGCGCGCATTTGAATTTCCCCGATGATCTTGTCACCCGTCGCAATTACCCCACACCACGAGTCAAAATCAAAACCCCCGCTAACGATATGCCGCACAGGCGTGTCAATCGGATAAGAGGAGTGTTCGCCCCACGGCCCAACCGTATGCGCGCTCACAGGCACACCGCCAGCGTCAGGAACGCGAACAGGATGCACATGCCGACGAAGTTCAGAAACTCCTCCGTCTGTGTGCGAACGCGCGGCAACGGGCAGGGCAACTGGGCATAGTCGCCCCCGCCCGCTGCTTCCTCCGCCACGGCCTCGACGGGCGTCGCGGGGATGTCAATGTCTTCGTCCGGGCAGGGCGCGGCCACGGCCATGCGCAGGCGCGTCAGCAGGCCAGGCTTGCGCGTGATCAGGCCAAAGGGGGCGAGTACCCAGGATGGATCGGGCGTGGGATCGAAATCGGATGCATGGATCGGCATAGTGCGCTCCTGCCAAGGATTCAATGCGAGAAAATCATCGGCAAGACCAACACTAAACACATTATGCTAATGCGTCAATAGCATCACGCGGGAAATCTAATGTTTTTTGGCAGCGCGGAATTTGTGCTGGAACGACATGACTGTTCCGATGATCCGAATCGCCTGAATGTCGGATCTCATCGTGGGGAACATGTCATTGAACGGGCGCAGCTCGAAGACCTCTTGCCCAAAAGCATTTACGCCCACGCTCTTATATTGCTTCACCGTGGCTTGGCCGCCTTCCTCGACCGCAACAACGATATCGCCAGGGTGAGGAGCCACGCCTGGTTCGATCATAATCACGTCGCCCTCCCTCAGAAGAGGAAGCATTGAATCGCCCCGCACTCGCATCGCGAAGGCATCTGTCGAGTATTCCTCGTTTGTCAGGACCACATCTTGCATTTCCTCATCCCTAAACGACGGAGCGACGCCAGCCCACAATCCCGCCTGTACATAATCAAGAACCGGAATGCGCCGTGTGCCGACTGGCAAGATGTCTGATTCGCCGAGCCCGTAGTCAAGTTGTGGGACTGTTCGCTTGAGGGCTGAGGCCAACTTGACGAGCGTTTCGGGCCGAGGTCGCGTGTGTCCGGCTTCGATTCGCCAAATACTTGACTGCTTCACTCCCGACTCCTCGGCGAGCTGGTAAGTTGACCAGCCCAGCTTCTCGCGCTCTCGCTTTATGTTCTCGCCTAATGCCATACACGCATTATGTCAACAAACAAGGTAACTTTGGTAATGTTTATTGATGCTTGACTCGGCGGAGTAATAATGCTTTACTGGCATTGGAGGTTTGTACATGGAATCGCTGTTGAAGCAACTCATGACGCGCACCAAGGAAACCACATACAGCATGGCTTTGGTGGTCGGAATCCCGCAGCCGCAATTCCATCGAATACTGGTAGGCGATGCAACGGCGTCCGCAGAGGTCGCTGAGAAGATCGCCAAGCATTTTGGTATGAAGGTACCAGTCCTGTTCAATGCCAGCCGCTTCGTTGTAGCCATTCCCGAGGCCAATGCCGCGCCCGTCGAAGCGAAGGCGAGCTGATGATGGCAGGAACCCCGCCAAGCGATGAGGATGTAAAAGTTCTAAAGATCATGAAGATCCCTTCTGGCGCTGCGCTAAAGCCACTCATGAACCGCGCTGGTTACCGGATGAGGGGATGCGATCACAGCAGGGGCACCTTCATGATCTCGTCTTCCGAGCATCAGATTCGATGTTCGGATTGTGACGAAATCTTGGAATCCTTTCGGGCGATGGAGATGCTTCTAGACCGCGAGTGGGCTAAAGGTCGCCGAGAAAACGCTTCGGCCTGGCAGAGGATGCACGCAGAGGAAGAGGCGGAGAAACAAGCCGCGAAAACCCGCAAAGCTGCTTACGCTACTCTCTACCGTTTCGGCGTGACTCCTGAGATGTATGCGGAGGAATACCGCAAGAAACTTCAATTGGGCGAACTTGAAATAAAGCAGGATTACTCGCATACGATTCAATTTCCCAACCAGGCAGTATGAGCCCAGCGACGATGAAACTTAACTCATACGGCGCAACCGCCTAACGCACCACACGAGGACACCATGGCAATAGACAGATTCTTACGCCTGCCAGCCGTCAAAGAGATCACTGGGCGCGGCACCACGGCCATCTACGAGGACATGAAGGCCGGGAATTTCCCCAAGAGCATCGCCCTCAGCAAGAATTGCGTCGCGTGGGTCGAATCCGAGGTGAAGGCGTGGATGGATGAGCGCATCGCGAAGTCCCGCGCCGCGTAGTACATGAGGGCAACTATGGGGGCAACTCTTCTAACGCTTCGCGCAAACACCAATGAATATGCCACTTTGGGACGCCTTAGCGACTCCCACCGCCTCCACCATTTCGCCTTTCGCAGTCTTCCGCAGGCGTTCGCAAAACCTAGTAAAACCCAGCATTTACGGCCTAAACCCTTCCGCTGTCATTCGCTGCGTTACGTTGACAACCGCCCTCAGTTGGGGGCAACATTGAGAGCAACTTACCTACCCTCAAAAGGTGTTGCCCTCATGCCCCTTGATGTCCTCACAATTCGCAACGCTAAACCCGGCCCCAAACTCCAGAAGCTATTTGACGGTAGCGGGCTTCACCTGGAGATCGCCCCGGCGGGCGGGAAGTGGTGGCGGTTTCGTTATCGCTTCGACGGCAAGGCCCAGCAGCTCTCCCTCGGCACCTTCCCCGGTGTTTCGCTCAAAGAGGCGCGGGAGAGGCGCGATGACGCCCGCAAGCTGCTGAATTCTGGCGTGAACCCGAGCGCACACCGCAAAGCACAGAAGGCTTCGCGCGGTGGGAGCGAGAGCCTGGAGGTCGTAGCGCGCGAGTGGTTCGCCAAGCAGAGCCCAAAGTGGGAGGCATCCTACGCCGCGAACATTCTTTCCCGATTTGAGCATGACGTCTTCCCGTGGCTTGGCAATCGCCCGATTACGGAAGTGACCGCGCCTGACCTGCTTTCTGTTCTACGCAGGATCGAGGCGCGGGGTGCGATCGAATCTGCTCACAGGGTCAAGGGCAACTTGGGGCAAGTGTTCCGCTACGCCATCGCGACCGGCAGGTGCGACCGCGATCCGGCGGCTGACCTACGCGGCGCTCTCGCCCCGGTTATCAGCTCCCACCTTGCCGCCGTGACGGAGCCGAAGGCACTGGGAGGCATCCTGCGGGCCGTGAACGACTATCAGGGATCGCCGGTGACCGTATGCGCCCTGCGCCTGGCCCCGCTCCTCTTCGTGCGCCCGGGCGAGCTGCGGGCAGCAGAGTGGAAGGATATCGACCTCGCCGCGGGAGAGTGGCGCTACCGTATCACGAAGACAAAGACTGACCACATCGTGCCGCTGGCGACTCAGGCGGTCGAGCTCCTGACGGACCTTTACCTGCTCACGGGGGATGGCCGGTATGTGTTTCCTGGAGATCGCAGCCCCAAGCGTTGCATGAGCGAAAACGCCATTCTTGCCGCACTGAGGCGCATGGGCATTCCAAAGGAGGAGATGAGCGGGCATGGCTTCAGGGCCGCCGCACGGACGATCATGGATGAAGTTCTGGGCATTCGGGTGGACTATATCGAGCAGCAACTTGGGCATGTGGTGAAAGACCCGCTTGGACGTGCCTACAACCGCACCATGCACCTGCCGGAGCGCAGGAAGATGATGCAGACGTGGGCGGACTATCTTGATGGATTACGGAATTCACCAGCGGACCAGTCTCCGCAGAATAGAGGTAAGGGATGAAGCTGTTTGGGTATTTCATCATCAGCGAGCGCGAGCAAACGGAGCGGGACGCATCGAGCGAGAAATTCGGGCGCTATTGCGGTTACCGCGATGCCCTCGTAGATACAGGGTTCAGGAACTACGCAGAATCGCAGCCCGACCCCGAGATTCAATGCGTTTTTGCCAGTCCAGTGGGCGGGGCTTTTATATCCCAAAGCGCCTCGTTCCATCCCTCGTTCAACGTGGCAAATCTACATTGGAGGGAAGTGAAATGAGCGATGATTTCGACCCCGAGAAGGTAGAGCAGTACCCGACACGGCTATCACCCGGCACCACGGGAGATAGCTTCGTCTGTGGCTCTAACTCCTACAACCAAATCCCCGGCTGCTCGTTCGGCTATGGGTCAACGCTGGATCGTTACTTTCACCCGCCGAACGGTACTCCTCGGCCAAAACAGGAAAGGTAAAGAGCCATGAGCGGCACATTTGATCCCAAGAAGGTAGAGCGTTGGGAGGATAGTGAAGGGGATATGAGATATCTTAGCGGACCGTGGGTGCTCGCTTCCGACTTCGACGCCGTCCTCGCGATGTACCAGGAGGCGATGAAGGAAAAGAAGGAGCGTGACGCCCTTCTCGATCTGTACCGGGCGGATGAGGTGGTGGCGGCGTTTTCGGCAGATTGTGCGGAGTATCGCAGAAAGGTGGAGGCGTGCGGGTGGTGTACGATCGCGCGAAACAAGGCTGATTGAATGCGGGGCTAGGCGTGCGCGGTAGGGTCGAGGGTGGCGACATGCGGGCGCGGCAACAGAAAATCCACCCCGAAAGGTGGACTGTCTGCGCTCCGCCAGGACCCATCATGCACGATAGGCTACCCCATCCGAAGACTTCGGGGATTACTTACGCGGCCCCTTGATCCCGCGCATGGTTTCCCTTGCATAGTACTCCCATGAACATCTTTCAGCGGCGGCGGCGGTGCGGACTTGAACCGACGACCTTTTCCCTTTCGGGAGTGCTCTACCGGGCTGAGCTACGCCGCCCGCCCGCTGAAAATTGGAAAAGCGGGCATCCGACCGAAGGTCATAGATGCCCGCTTACGCTCCACGAAAACCATCGCGCCAACGATCCGCTTCTAACGGCAAAGGCTCTCATACAGCAATTTGATGCATCGGGCTGATTTGATTCAGCATCTCGGGATCGCAAGTTCCAAGGGTCACTGCCGCGCCACGTCTGGAACACTCTGCCATGGCCTAACGGATTCAGGCCGCTATTCATCCCATGGTCAGTTTGTACGCTTCCAGTACTCGTCCGCCGGTGGAGTCTAGATTGCCTACGCAATCGCCGATGCAGTTCCATGTTAATTCAACCTATGCGTCTGCGTCAACAGAAAAGCGACCATCCGAAGATGGCCGCCTCTACGTTTTAGCGATCCGCGCGGCGTGGAAGTCAGGATGCTTCAAACAACCGGATACCCACCTGCATAGGGTACCCGGTTGCGCGAAGCAGGACGGGCATGCAATCGCCAGCGGGCTCATCAGGCAGCGACAGGCGCGCTGACGGGCGGCATCGGCACAATGCTCGCATGGGATACGACCTGTTCTGCCGTAGGCGGCGTCTGCACGTTCAGGATGGCCACCACCGCGTTGATGAGGCTCTGAATGTAAGTTGTATCGGCATTGATGCCCGCGCTCTTTAGGATGGACGTAACTGCCTGGCTGGTGAGCAGGAGAACCTCCGCGCTCTTCTGCGCACCCGTTCCGTTCTGGACGCCCGAGGCCGCATACTTCTGCTCGACCATGAGCACCGCGTTCTGGATGAGGGTCGCGGCATCGACGCCTGCCTGAATCTCTGCGGCGGCGGGCGGAAAGATCAGCGCGGCAAGTTTCTCGACCGGGATCGCGTATTTGACGGCGAACGCGAGGCCCTTCATGAAGTTCTTGCCGATTGCTTCGAGGAACCCGATAAAGCTCATGTGTGTCTCCTGTGCTGGTGCGACCGCGACGGCGGCAGGTTGTGGTGATTGCGGAATCTCGGGCGCTGCGCTGGGCAGTAGATCGACAGCATCAGCAGACCGAGTAGTCCAAGGACCGAGAAAATTAGGTTGCGGCGGCGCATCATGCGGCTTGCTCCATGGCCATTTCATGCGTTTGGGTCCAAAGGGCCGGTCTTCACCGTATCAATGGTCTGTTGGGTAGATCCGGGCGGGAGGTCGGCAGGGTTGGCTCTATCGCTCAATGAATGGCCCGTGAGGATGACACCGGCGGTCGTACTTAGGCTCCCGATCTGTGTCAACGCCGCGCCAAGCGCAAGGAGCTGTAGCCTGCCGTCATAGCGCACGATGACGAAGACCGTGAAAGCCATGATCGAGGCCTGCGTCATGAAAGCTAAGGCGATGGCATTCACGCCCGATTTGCTCGATAGGTCCATTACTCCACCACCTCCAACCGATTGTGTCGATTGCTGACCGCTTGAGCGATTGCATTCCGGGGCCCCCGGGGCAATTCGATGCACCCCTCTGACGCCGATCTGTCGCCTCTGCCGTTATCGCCGTGGATGTAGAAGGCGGAGCGCCCAAACATCTCATTCGCAGCATCCGGCACAAGGGCCATAGCGACCGGCCCCAGCCTCGGGTGCGTTATCGGCGGCATCACGGTATACACGCCGCGCGGAAGCGGCCCCACCATCGCGACCTCCTGCATCTCGGGACAGTTCACCCCCGCACCGTGACCGCTGTAGCCATCCGCCACAACAAGCCCTGCCATGTGGCCCGCCCGCTGTCCCCATGTGAAGTCCATCACTTACTCCTCAAGATGAGGCCACCGACGATCCCGGCCAAACCAGTCAAGAGGGTTGTGACGAGCAACCACGTAATCTTCGACAAACTCGCGTTGATGCGTGCGCTAGTTTCTTCCACAATTTGTATCCTCGTTGTGATGCTGGGCTCTTGCTTTCCATTGCCCTCGTAAAGGTCTTGGTGGTGCTTGTCTAACTTCTTTTCCATGTCGAAGCGCCATCGCAACTCTGGGGAACCGAGCCGCTTCTCATGGTTCACATCCGTAGGCATTCGTTCCTCCTTCTAGCGTGCGGGTTACGCTGGGATATGCGCTCCCGGCTGCGGTTGCGGGTTACTGTTGAGACCACGTACATCCTCCGGTCGTCATAGCTCCTGGCACAACTAGAAATCTTGTGCGGACGCCTGCCGTCAGCGTCAGTCCAGAGCTTGAATAGTCCGTGCCGTCGATTGTCTGCGTGGATAACGCCGTCTTGATCGTTACCGTCAGCCCTGGATTGACCTTCACCGACCAGAATCCCGCGTAGCCATAGCACGACGGCAAAGTGAGCGTACTGTTTGCCGTCACAATCGACCATGAATCCGCAGCACCCAAGGTCCGCGTCGAAGTCGAAATTGTAATGGGCGTCGTCTCCGTAGAACCCCAGAGTTTGTTGTAAACGTTAGTCCAGTAAACACCCATCAAGTTTTGTCCAACCTGCGTCGGGTGAACATGATCCCCTTGGAAGTAGGTCGCATTGAGCGCGGCTGCATCAGCACCTAGAATGGGGTCGGTATCCCAATTCAAGTACCCATCGGCCATCAAAGGTGCATTAGCGAATAGCACCGGCGCGACAACATCCTTATTTGCGTCGTCCACGTTACCGCGAGCGATCATCGGGGCCCACACCACCTTGTAACCCAACTGTCGGCCTGTGACTGTAATTTTGTTATATGCCGCAAGGATTTGGGACGCGGACTCGTGAGAGTTATTTGTCCCAAGATAGACCAGCAATGTGCTGTGGGGTGCGTTCGGCCTAGCCAGTGGAGCGAGGTCTGTGTACGCACTCGATGCACCTGCTAGCAGACTGCGCCCAGCAATAGCAACTTTTTGTACCGTCACTGTTTCGGTTGGAGTAAAGAGAGCCGAAGTACAGTACGAATTAGAAACACCGGCTCCTGCTGTAATAGAATCGCCGTCACAGACTACAGTGCTCGTCACTACGGGAGATACTGTCCGTACAAACGGTGAGCCATCCTGAAGCGCGATCGCCTTTGCGTTCTGCACTTGCCTGATAAGATCGTTGCCAGTAAGTGCCCTGTTATAAACGAATAGTTCGCGCAGAATTCCGTCGAAGTTACCACCCGTAAGATGATTGTTTGTGATGCCCCCGCCGATCTGTAAAGAACCAATACCTGCTCCGGCAATAGAAGAGTTTTGTCCGCCACCGTTTGGTGTTCCATAGGCCACTTCCTGCTCCATCACGTAGATGTGGTCGGGAGCGCCGGGAATCCAGGTGATAACCCGGCAATCGCCCTCCGTCGCACTAGAAGCCGTGCGCGGAATGAAATTCGAGGTAAAGTCTGTTGTGGTGATACCCATGGAGGGAGCCCATGTTTCCCCATTAGGGCTGTATATAGAACCATAACCAAATAGACCTAAAACAAGACCTGATCCACTTGTTGAGGTAGCAAAAGTAGGCTGGCTCCATCCAAGAGTGCTGGTTGGGTTGTTCTGGCATATCACAGCCATGAACGTCGGGGTTGTCAAGGCAGAGATGGCGGAGGGTAACGTGTAATACTGCGAGGTCAAAGGACTGAACACAAGTCCCTCAGCAGTCGCAGTGGGATTTGTAGCTCCTCCAGGCATCGTAGATACATATCCGTTGCCAGAGTAGTCCACTGGAGCAACACCTTGTGCCTCAGTAAAGCGTTGCCATAATGCTAGGCCGTTGCTTATAGGAGGCGCTGCTGGACCGTTTGCAACAGCCCGATCCGCATAGTTGGTCGTCGCCACCTTTGTGCTGTTATCTCCTGCTGTAGCAGTAGGGGCCGTCGGCGTGCCGGTCAGCGCGGGCGAGTTCAACGTAGGCACATTCGTCGCGCTGATGGTGATCGCGTCCGTCGTAGCGTTATTGGAGAGGAAATGCAGAGCGTTCGCGGTTGTGGTCCCCAGCACAAGGTCTCCGCTCGTGCCGGTCAGGTAGGTCGCGCTGGGCAGGTTGAGCGCCCCAGCCCCGGTGAAGCCAGAGGCGTTGATGCCAAGGTTTGCGTAGAACGCGGATGCCGTACCCAGATCGTTGTTGAGCACGATATCGGTCGAAGCCCCAGCCGCGCTGCTGGTATTCTGCATCACCCACTGGTAGTACCCGGCCACGCTATTCGTGAACTGGGCAGCGACGCCGGTGTCGGTTATCGCGGGCGCACCGATCGTCATCGACCGCAAGAATTGGCTCACGCCGCTGCTGTTCGTCGTATGCACCGAATAGGCTAAGGGCGCGGTACCGCCATTGACCAAGGTCGATATCTGCGCGGACGTGGCCTGTACCCCGTTGCCGCTGCCGTCAGTCGCTACAGCAGTGAGGTTTGCGGGCAGGGTTGTACCGCCAGAGAGCACACACGTCCCCGAAAATGGCGAATAGGTGTAGCCTGCCGTGTTGCAGTTCGTGAGCGGCTGAAGGGCGGATTGAATGGCGACGGCCGTGACGGATGATCCGCCAAAGCACGATCCGGTCGTCGTGCATCGCACCCACGTCTGCGTGCTCGTGTCGTAGCCGTAAAGAGCGATCGGTGGCGGCGCATAGGGCAGCCCACTCTGCACACCAGAAGCGACCACCGCGAGCCATGTGGTCCCGTTGTAGGTGTAAGCGGCCCCAGGCGGCGGCGAGAGCTGCGCCGAGGCAATGACCGGAATCGTAATCGAGAGCAGCATAACCAAAATTTTCTTCATTTGACGACTCCTGGGGTGCTGCTTAGTTGACAACTAGAAAGCTAAAACAAGCTGGGTTGGTCACTGCGGATGCTCCTGCTGACATGGTGAAGCCAGTTCCGGCGGTCTGCGCGGTCGGGTAAGCCTGATTAGCGGGTGGCGTGGTGTTGCAAGTCACCCCCAAGGCAGTTCCAATCGCGGCGGATACCGTAGGCTGAATGAAGATGGTGGAGTTTGCTGTGACTGCCGTCGTAGCCACCGTAGCCGTCGCACCGCCCGCAGCAACCGTAAAGTATCCAGTCTTTGCCGAACTGCACGCGCCTGTGGGGCTAAAGCAGGTACCGGAGAAGACCGATGGGAAAACCGTATTCAAGTTCCCAGCGGAATCGCAGAATTTCCCTGTTCCGTTCGCGTAAAGCTGCAACGACCCATGTTGGTTTAGGGTGCATGTCGTCGCCGATGGGGTCGCCTGGACAGGAGCGAGCCAGAGAGAGTTGACCGCGTCATATGGAACCAGAATCGGTCCAATAAATGCTGCCGAATTGGTAGATAATGACGAAGAAAAGACCACTGGAGCGCTTAGACCGGAATAGAAAGTTCCGAAGTAGATCCCCCCCCTTTGATCTACGACCTGAGACACAGCCGAAGTTGGACTTGCTGCGATGCTGGATGTAATCCCTGCTACGGTGCTTCCGGACACGAACGCAAGCGGGGTAGTGCCGTTATAGCCTCGCACGCATCCGCTCAGAAGACCTGAACCCACCGTGGAACACATGACCAATTCACCCGCCGAAGTACCAGCGGTCACGACAGCGACCAATACTCCACCTTGTGCTGGGAATGAGGAGGCCAATACGACGGGCAAGGTAGTCTGGCTGGACGTGATGGAGGCCGATAGTGTCGTGCCAACCGTGTTCCCAAATACCACATTGGATTGATTGCCGCCCGGACATGCGGGACCGTTGCAGCTAAAGGGCAAGTTGGGAAGCGTACCCCACACTCCGGCATTGATGTAGGGGTACCCGGTCGATCCGCTGGTATCGGTTCCAGTTCCTCCCCGAGCGGGGTTCACCGTAGCCAGACCCCCGAAGACGCCCCCGGCATTATATTGAATCTGACCCGACGAACCACCAGGCGATCCAACTGAACTCCCGCCACCGCATCCCGTCACTTCCGTCCACTTCGAGATGCTGTTGACCGCTCCATCCGAAGTCATCTGGTAGTAGTACCCCGGCAAGATCGAGCCAAAGAATCCATTCTTCCCGTTGTTGATCGTGGCGGTCGATGTGTTGGCGTAGATAGCGATCGTGGGCGTCGTTGGCCCTTGCATCAGGTAAAGTGAGCCCGTGGAAGATCCCGTCGTGTTCGCATACCCACTCACGTAAAGCAGGCCGTTCGTCGTGTTCTGGTACGTGCCTCCGATGGAGCGGTTGGAAGTCTGGTCGGTGAGCACACAAGCCGCCGCCGCGCCGCCGCCCTGCCCAAAGGTAAAGGTGCAGTCCGTTGACGTTGAACCTGGGTTGTCGGCGCAGGCGATGCCCGCGGGAGTCAGGGTGGTTGCACCCGTCGCGCCCGTTCCGCTACCCCCTGCGAAGTTCGGCGTCGGCGGCGTCGTGCAGGCTGACCCGGCAGTTGTGATCGTGGGGTTCGCCACATGCCCGGCAGAAACAGCCACGCTGCCCGTAGGCTCGACCGCGCAACCGCCCCCGGTAAAGGTCACAGAGGGCGCTCCGGTGTACCCGGTGCCGCCCGACGCGGTGAAGGTGTAGATGGAACCGACAACGCCCGGAATGAAGTTCAACACGGGCTCTTGTACCGCTGGCGCCCCGATAACCTTGATGGTCTGGTTGTAGAGAGTGGTGGGCGTTGGCAGTGAGCACACCGCCCCGCTAATCATGGCGCACGAATAGTCGCCATTGATCGCCGAGATCGCACCTGTACGAGTCGTCCCTTGGTTGCCCGTGAAGCTCGCCACGCTTGAGGTTTGGAACATCCCCTGCGCAATGTTGTCCTGTGTCCACTGAACGGCCCCAGCCGCGTTCTGAAGCACCAGCTTGTAGACATTCGGGCCGAGGAATACCGGTGCGCTGCCGGTCGAGTCGAGTGTCACGGGGTTCAGGTTCAGCGCGCCGGTTGTCGAATCCGCATACGTAGACAGCGGCGTAGTCGTGCCGGCGGTATACGAGAACAGCTTGCCACCCACAAGGGGCTTGCCGTTGGTGTCGCTGAAGCGCACAACCGGCGGATTCAGCGCGGGCCGCTGCGCGAGTGCGGGAGTGAGCAGAAGCAGCGCAATCAGATATTTCTTCACCATCGTTCTCCTTGGTGCTAAACTGCTCGTCCGTGAAACTTCTTTCTGAGGCGGTTCCCATGAGAACTTTTGCAGCTTTATTGCTATGCGCGTCTTCACTGGCTTTCGGTCAAAAGATGCATGTCAAGGTGCTGGAACATAGTGTTGACGGAAATCCTTTTAGCCAAATCCTTCCAGGATTCGGTACGAGCAATGGCAATTCCACCGCCAATTGCGCGGCCTACGGGAATACCGCCAACTGCAACGTCGTATCGAGCGGAACGACTTTTCACATGCCTGCCCGATCTATACAAGTCACCCTTTCGCACATTCAAATGCTTCTTCTGTTGCCGGATGGGAGACGTGTCGGGGTGTATTGCAACGACTGGGCTGGCATAATGCAAGTCCACGCATGCAAAAACCCAGAAACCGAAGAGCTCGATGCTGATTTCTCGGGCGCGAAGGTGAAGCTGGCATGGGGAATCGGCATCGACGGGAAAAAGAGGGAGTCCCAAACCTACATGGTTGGGCCCGTCTACCCGGCACCACCAAAAGAGTAGCCGCTTCATTGCGCACCGCCGATAATCTTGATCTGACGCACAATATCCTGCATGGCGCGAGAGCCTGGGGTAAGGTCGCTCGCCCGAATCAGTAAATCTCGCCCTTGAGAGGTCTTACCGAGATTGGCGATGTCTTCCGAACTCACGCCGCCCGGAACTGCTTTTTGCAAGTGCTGCGTGAGCTTTGCTTCGCCGCGGCTCGCCCACAAATCGGAGCCTGAAAGTCCAGACTGGGGCGCAAAGACCTGACCAGGCAAATCCTTTGGCGAAGATCCCATGGACTGCCCTACATCGACCAGCTTTCCGCCGACGTAATCTTTCGCCGACGCGATGGCTGTCTTGACCGGGACAGCTCGCACCACTCTTCCAGCTTGCGAACCAACGATCGCTCCTTCTGGCCCTGCAACAGCCGCCCCCAGTCCTGCGCCGACTGTGCTTGCAACGTTCTGCGCCATCGACGCCGATAGTGGCTGCGATCCGGTGTTTGCGCGGTGCTGCGCGCGGTCCGCAAGTGTCCGAAGATCGCCGTAAGCTTGGTTGAGTGGGCCGGTATCGGGCAGTTCGTCGCTGAGTATGCCGGAGATTGCCCCCACTTGGTTCTGACGGACACCATTCAACGTCTTCTGTGAGGCATCCGCCCAATTTGTCTGTTTGGCGATGCGGTCCTTGATGTCGAAGAGCTCGGAAGGCGTGAATCCGCCCTTCGCATCTGCCTTGGTGATCGCGTCCTTAATTCCTTGAGAATAGGCGTCCAGGCTGCCGGTGTTGCCTGTTCCACCCACGCCAGTTTCAAGGTCGTAAGCGGTGCCGAGAGGAGAGGTCAGCGCCTGCTCTACCTTGCTGACGGGAATGAGGTGACCTGAATCAGTCGCGCTCTTGTAGATTTGTCCAAGCTGGTTCCCTACCGAATCCGCAGCAGTGCCTGCTTTAGTGGCGATGCTTTGCATAGAAGACGATGGCCCCAGCTTGGCATCCACATATCCCCGCCCGATATTCGTCCCTCGCTCAAAATCGCCTTGGAGAGCCCCTACCGCACGATTCATGGTCTTGATCGCGCTCGCCTTAAGCGCCTCTCCGATAGTGGTCGCTGCCTTCCCTGCGCCCTCCGCGATTGCGCCAGTGACAGCGGGAGCCGCCTCTTTCATCGCACCCGGAGCCATGAGCGAAGCCATAACGCCCGCAGAGCTACCCGCAGCGCCACGATAGTTGCCCTGAGCGGCCTGCTCATCGGCAGTCTTGAGCGATCCTCCCACGAAAGGAATGGCGTAAAGGGTGCGATCGATCGCTTTCAGAGGTTGATTGTTTGGGGTATCCCACGCCTCCTTGAGTTGGGAAGCAGAGCGTTTCGCTTCGCCAACGATGGAAGAAGGAAGGTTTGCGATGGTATCAATCGGGTGAGCCAACGCAGACAGCCCCGTTGCATCCGCGAACGAATGAAAGAATCCCTTGGGGCCGGAGTTCTCAGCAGGCGCTTGAGATTTAGGAACAAACCCCGCAGATAGGTCAATCTGAGGGCTCTTAGGGACAAACCCGGCAGACAGGTCAATGGGCGACGTGGCCATTACTGAGTGACCTCGTATCCCGCCTGTTGCGCCGCCGCCTTCGCCGCATTCAGGTCGCCTTGCGGGTTAGCCTTGTGCCATGCGCCGATCGAGAATGCGTGACTCACCGGAGCAGGGGTCGCAGACCCACCTCCCTTGGACCCTCCTCCAGCAAGGGCCTCACGCGCTGCGAGAGCCTTTGGGCTGATCCCAGGCATGGGAGCCTGATAGTATTTGCTCGGCGCGGCGTTCTCCCATGTCTGCTGAAAGGCATCCAGCTTGTCACCCATCGACTGCGCCTGAGTACGGATCGCAGCATCTCGGTTGAACGTGGAATCCAGCGTCTTCTTGATGTTGGCGATGCCGGAAACGGTCGAGTCTCCATAGAACTTCGCAAGCTCAGTCGAGAGGGTATCGACCTTGTTTTCATATCTCTGGTGGTCTGCCGTCCCGGGGATGCGGCTTTCAAGAGTGTTCAGTTGCTGGAGTTCCTGAAGGTGTCCAAGCGCGGTGCCGCCAGCATTCAAAGCCTGCGCACTCTTGCCATGGGTGAAGTCGTTGTAGGTCGCGGAATAAGTTGAAGCCTTGGGAACATCGAAATCTGGATACTTCGACACCACGCTCTGAACCAGACTGGGGTTCTTCGCGAGTAGATAGGACATGCGATCCAGTGGGATGTGACCTGTACCGATGGCATCGACGAGACTTCCCCCGTCCGGCGTACTCCCGCCACCCGACTCCGCAGCGAACTTTTGCCGGTCCAGGTTCAGCTTCGCGCCCTCAAGCCCAATGCGCTGTTGCCCCTGCTTGAGTTCGCCAGTCTGATAAGTTGCCGTCTGTCCTTCCGCAGCTTGGTTATGCCGTGCGACCTCAGCCGCCTTTTGCGCGTCGAGATCATATCCCTGCTGCTTCGCGTGCTGGTTCAGAATATCCATCTGCGAAAGAGCTTGGGACTGCCAACGCTTTACAAGTTGCGGATCCCACTGCTCAGGCAATTCACCCGGTTTCACCAGGCCGATATCCTGACCATGTTGGATCGCACTCGTATAGGATGGCTGGTCGGTCACATCGTTGAGAATCGACGAAACACCCTGTACGTGAGCCATCGCCGCCTGTACTTGCGCCTTCTGCCCATCGGCCTGCGCCTTTGTAAGAGCTACCTTTGCCGTCTCCGCTGCCTGATCCTGCGTTGCGAACTGAGAGGCCATCTGCGCGCCCTTGTACGGGTTCAGCTTTCCGATGGTATTGAGGACTGCGCTGCGGTCGAACGTCATCGCACCGGTGGTCGGGTCCGTCTTCATGCCCGCGGCGAATGCGGCGCGCGTATCGGCATCATCCTGAGAGGTTTGCTTGTCTGCGTTCAACTTCAATTGCTGATCTTGCTGTGCGAGTCCGGCGGAGGCGATATTCTGCCTCTGCGCCTGGAGGTTCTGCACTTGTCCAATCTGATTCAGGAGGTTAGGCTGTTGCGACTGAAGGGGGATAGAGGCGTCGATCATGGTTATCCGCCTATCCCATCGCCAATGCCCGGAGTCGAAGGAGTCCTATACCCCGACTGCGACTGACGCCATCCAAGTCCGAGAAGTCCAGCCGAACTGAGACCGTTGTTGATCGAGTTACCCACGCCCATCGTCCCGGCGGCCTGTGCATTCCCCGCTTGCGTCAGGTAGTTACCCGATGCGTTCGCGGCGTTCGCGCCTGCGTTTCCGGTAGCTCCGGTGGCATTCTCACCAAGAGTTGCCACGCCCATGAGGTGGTTGTATTGCTGATTCGAGGTACTGAGATAGCGGCTGTACGCATCGCCGTAGGTCGTGTTTGCGAGCCCCTGCGAATACTGCTGAAGGGCCTTGACCGTACCGCCATTCAGCGTCCCACCCGTAGCTGCTGCGGATGAGTTGACCGCATTCTGACCCTGCTGAAGCTGAAATTGATATCCGGGGTTGCTCATGAAGTCATTCATGCTGAAAGACTTTGCGAACCCGGTCCCATTCGCCTGATCCTGGCCGATCTGGTTTAGCGCGGTCGTGCCAGCCTGCATGTACGGCTGCTGGTCTTGGCGAGTCTGCTGGTACTGCTGTTGCTGAAGGTCCGCCGCGTGATTCGCAGCGGCGGCTTGCTGACCCGCCGCGCTCGACGAAGACACTCCGCTCACGATGGAGCCTACGAGTCCAATGCCACCGATAACCGCCGCAGCTGCCATCTAATCCTCCAGAACTTTCGCGAAGACATACTCGATCTTCGTGTAACCGAGGTGCTCAAAAATCTTGGTTCGGTCCATGTCTGGCGCGCATTTTGACCCCAGGTAAATCTTGTTGACTCCGCGCGCCTTCGCAGCCTTCTCCGACTCCTTGAAGAGCTCAATCCCAACTCTTCCACGCCGATATTCAGGTAGCAGGTAGAAGATATCCGATATGAGTGCCAAGCTATCAACATAGTGGAGTTGCTTACGCACAAATCCGAGATGGTAGCCAACCATCTTGCCATCCACGCGGACAACCATCATGAAGAACTGACCCGCGGCTTCGAGCGCATGGTAGGAATCCCAATCCGGCTTGAGCTTGAACTTGGGATTCGTGCGGTCGCGCGCGATCTCTGCCCAGTGAAACGGCAAGAGCTCTTCAAGCTCGGGTTGTGCGGACGCAAGGGTTTCGCAGCAATAAGTCGTCATCGCGTCCTCATATCCACGATCATCGCCAGCCGATCGGTGTTCGAGTTGTTGTAGACCGCATGGTTGCGCTTGTTATCGAACCACCAGACCTCGCCGCCGGACATCTGTACCTTCTCCCCTTCGCACTCAAAGATGCAGCCTGGCCCGCTCTGAAGCGGCATCTGGTAGCGGGTGTAGTACGTCGCCACCGCGCCTCCGTCTTCATGCGGGGTGATGGTCTTCCCCGGTGGTAGGCGCGAGATGATGATGCGCCCGATGCGCTCCGCCTTGACGACGCGGCTGAGGTCGAAGATGAGGTTATGCGCCTCTGTCAGCACGTCCCACGCCGGATACCAAACGCATTCGGGGTCATCGACAATGGATGCGTCAGCTCGCTTTACCAACCCACTTTCAAGTGCATAGTTGATTACGCATTCCGCGTGTTCTACAGAGTCGAGTCCAGCCGCGCCAGATGCTTCGCCAGCAACCCTCTGGTAGTTTTGATCCCATTCATCTCTGCTATGTATGTGCTGAAATCGCAAAAGAATGTCATCGCAAACCGAATGCGGGCTCTGCTCATGCCCCGTGCGGATGCGGTTCTGATTCCAGAGCTCGAGATGGAGCGCGATCTGGTGAAGCAGCGGAATCACGTTCTGCTGACCTAAAAGCTGAAAGTTACGCATTGATTCTTCCTTTCGCCTGTGCAATCAGGTCATCCGGCAGACGACCACCGGCCATGAACTGCTTGAGGGTTACGAGCGCACCCAGAACATGCGCCTTTTTGTCTGGCGTCTGCTCTTCATTCAAGGCGTCGATGTACTCGGTCAGTGCTTCGTCTCGTGTCATGCGATCGCTATCCAATCAAAGGTGATCTGCTGGTCAATTGTTGAGCCGCCGCCGCCCGTTGGAACTGCACAGGCAAAGCTCGCTGTAAAGCCCGTGGCGGACTTGTTAGAGAGGATCGTGGTCATGGGTGTATTCACGCCACGCGGGAAGCTTGTGGGGCTTGCCGTGACCTTGGGGACCACGCCAAAGGGCTTCGCAAACAGCACATCTTGCGACGAGTAGTTGTTCCCCGTGTAGATCGCCGTGCCTGTCCCAAACTGGACGGAAAATGCAGACGCAGGCGTCGAAAAGCTGATATCCGTCGCGCCCGTCGTGGGGTTGTCCGTGGCAACAAGCGGGGCGGTAAAGTTGAGGTTGTTTTCTTGCGGGAGGTCGATCCCGCTGCTTTGGATCGTCTGATAAAAGCCGAACCGGGCCGCCAACGTCGTAAAAAAAGAAATCCATGGCCGCGTGGCGAGTCCTCCACTGTCAGCAAGCACGCTTCTCGTAGGTACTGGAGGCGGAGTTACAGTGCTCATCAGCTATTCACCCCCTGAAGCTCAAGATAAGCCGCGTACATGCAGAGATTCACCCCGCACTGCCCCGTAGACACCTCGAACACGCGCTGCCTGGACTGCCCCAACCTGTTCCAAACGACGCGCTTACGATATTGCCCCGATTTGCCCATGCTGATTGGGTATTCGTTCGACCAGGTGAAGCCGCCGTCGTTCGACCATCGCAGGACGATCTGAGGATCTGCCGGTGCCGCGGGCGGCGGGCCGTCTCCGGCTGGATTGCCCATGCCCACTTCCATGTCCAGCTCGAACCGTGAAAAGAACACGCGCTTGTGCTCATTGTTGACAAATGGGGCGCGCCGCAACCGCTTGATCTCGCGCCCATCATCGTTGAAAACCTGCGGAGAGAGCTGGTAGAGATATGCCCGCTGCCAATCGCCGACGATATGCTTGCCGAACGCGAAGCAGTGGGTACGCGGTCTGCCGCGATGAAGCTGCCCATCGTTGACGGCAAGCGTCCCGAGGTACCCGCGCTCATGCCACAGCCCTGTAGCCGCGTCGTAAACCCAGGTCGCATCACCCGATGGGAAATCCAGAACGTAGAACGAATGGCCGTCCTGCTGATAGGTCCATGATGTTGCATCGGCAATCGTGGGGTACCGCTGAATTGCTTGCTCCATCGCGAAGTTCGAGATGCGCGCCGGGGAATACCCATTCGCGCGCCAGACGATTCCCTGCCCAAACTCATCGTTCCCCAGCCAAAAGGTCGTATTATCCAACCGCTGTGCCGAGAATGGCGCTGCGATCCCATGCGAGATGTAAGCGCCCTGGATAAAGGAAAAGGGGAAGTTGGCATTTCCCGAGTCGTACCAGACTTCGGTGCTCACATCGCCAAATAGCCATATTTCGCGATGATCGACGAGCAGCGAGAGCAGCCTGTCGGGATTGCCTTCCGATGACGCGAATCCAAGCGGATTGATCGTGGTGGAGTAGAGGTTGGTGATCCAGAAAATCTGGGTGTTTGGCTGATTGAAGACGATGTATCCGTCAATGAAACCGCACGTCGTCGCACCTTGGAACACGGCATCCGCTACTTGCGAGAGGTTGTTGGTCGGAAGTACGGTCGTCGCAACGGTCAATCCAGTGCCGACGGAAGGAAGCTGGGCGGTCGCCACGAGCCCCGAGGCATTTCCGTAGGAGAGCCCCGTCGTCTTCAACACAATAGCCGTTGGCACACCTGCTGCTACAGCGGAGACGGTTCCCATCCCTCCTTTATTTCCCCCTGCGATTACAAAGGTGTCACCGGCAGCCCATCCGCTGCCCGCCACCGTAATTGCAAGGCCCACGATCGCTCCGTTCGCAGCGAAGTGGAACCAGTAAGCGTTTGGCCCGGTTGCGATCATCATGTCCGTGCCGTTGTCGGTCATGCTGACTGAGCCGGTGCCGGTCTCGCCTGGCAGCGCGTAGGTTCCAATCAAGCTCAGATTCGGCCCAATCTCCACCAGCGAAGATCCCGTCACGCCTCCCATCACAGCGAAGCATCGGTCATTCGAGGCCGTGTAGGTTCCGCGCACGCCACCCGCTATCGTTCCCGAGGCATCGGCAATCCGCGCGATTCCGGGGGTGCTTAAGAGGATAGCGCGGCTCTTCCCGGCTCCGCTCTCGTCAGGCTGCGGGTAGAGGTTCACGCACCGCTGACAATCGGCAGATACGCTTTGCAGCGTGTAACTCGCGCCAATGAAACCCGCATACTCCATCTAAACCCCAATCAGATAGTTGAAGCCAGAAGGCTGGCGCGTAACAGCAGCGTCGCAGGACATAAAGAGCGTTTTGGAGTTGATTCGCTTGATGGACAATTTAGAGTCAAGCGCACCGGCGGCGATGGTGGGCGATGCTTCCTTGCCGTACTCCGGTGCCAGCTCAATCGCGAGGTTGAAGCGCATCATGCGCTCGTAGCCCGGGGGGAGATTGATGAGGTCCGTTATCGCAGCGAATCCATCAATCAACTGCCAAGTCCACACGTTGACCTGATAGTTGGTGGTTGGCACGGGCCAGAACGAAACCGTGCGAAGCGGAAACCCGCCATCGTCATAGAATGCGGTCGGGATAGGGCTCGGCGTGTTTGGAACGATGATCGCGTTGTACTGGTCTTGCGTCAGAGCAGCCATCGGAAGATTTAGCGGAGATGGCCCGCCTGTCGTTCCCGTGTACTGAAGAAACATCGAATCAATCACGACTGGGCGCTCTGCATTCCAATCGCCGCCGGTACCGAAGGTATAGCTCTTTTTGCCGCCCAACAGCGAATAAGGGGAGGATGAGGTGGTGTACACCAGCAAGCTATCGTTCTTCCAGGTGTCGAGAAGATTGTTCAGGGCCGACAAAGCATCCTGCGCTTCACTCGCGCTTGGACTCTCACCACTGGCCAATACCCCCAGCAATCGCAGTGATCCAGTGATGAGGTCCAGCACGGTAGCCATACGTTACTCCACCTTCTTCGGACGACCAACCTTGCGCGGGCCATCCTTGTCTGCTTCAAAGGCTTCCTGCGCGATCTTGCGCGCCTGTTCCTTCGAAGGGTTCGTGATGACTCCATGATCCGCAGGCGAGTCTTCCCATCCGCTGCCCAGGTCTCTCTCTTCATCCGGGGAGTCCACGATGGCCGGTTCGAGCTCCACATGGTACTTGTACTTGGGGTACTGGCTCATACGCCCTCCTTCGTGGGAACTTCGACGGCTGGCTCGATGATGGGTGTGATGATGGGTGCGACAGGGGGTTCGAGCGCCTGCGGGGATTCCGGGGGGCTCGCAGGATCAGAGGCTTCGCCGTCAACTTCGACATCTGGTTCGACCTCTGGGTCGATCTGCTGCGAACGCCACGGTGGCAGATTGAGTAGGATGTTAATTCCTTCGAAGACATCGTCGGCGCGCATCTTCCGCTCATCCTCGGCAAGCTGCTCAATCGTGTAACTGGTCTTTTCAGCCATGGAACTCTCCTTATTCAGCTACTGGGTAAAGGGTCCAACCAGCGCCGAGTGCGGACAGCTCGGCTGCGGTCGCGACGGCAACGGGAAGCTTGCCAGGGAAGTATGCGTTTTTTGGAAACGAGGCATCGCCAGCCGCGATGAGATTCGCAAGCTGGCTATGCTTGAACGCCGTGATCTGAAGACTCGGTGCGGGCATAGGTCCATCCCTTCAAAGGTGAGGCGGGGCCATTCACGGCCCCGCTTGGGTTTAGCAGGCGATCCGGCAGGCATTCTCGGGATAGAGCGCAGCCCAGCCGTACAGAACGTCCATACGGGTGATGAACTGGTCTGTGGCGATGTTGTAGGCGCTCACCATGCGGATCGAGATGCCGGTCTGCTTGTCGGCCTTGCGGTCGGCCTCGTGAACACCACGCGGAAGGGGCAGATCGGCAAACGCGACGGTGAATGCGTCACGGTGATAGAGCAGGCTCTGCGGGGAAACTACCCCGGCAGCACCGCTTACCGTGATCGCGGCACCGGCAGCCGGAAGCGCCGAAACGTTCTGGAATCCGGTTCCCGGGCCAATGATCGCAGGGGTGAACGCAATCGTCACATTGCCCGCACCGTCCGAAGACGCGTTCGCGGTGGCTGCGAACTGCTTCAAGCGGCCCGTCGATGCCAGACTCTGCGGATTGACCTCGTAGACGCCTGCGATGGTGAACACGTCATTCGCGTTCAGACGAAGCGCAGCGGCTGCCGTCCATCCGTTCGTCACCAGGTTTGATCCGACCTGACCTGCACCGTTGACCAGGGGCGTACCACCCAGCGGGCCGGTCGTCTGGCTGATGATGTTCTGATCCATCGACCAGTTGAACCCGTAACCGGATTCCATCATCCCGTCGTTGTTCTGCTGGCTGATGCGCGAGGGCGAGTTGAAGATGTTGTTGAGCGAGGACACCATCGCGGCGTTCGCAAGGGGGCTGAGGACGAGATTGCGCTCTCCATCGCGGGGAGCCGAGTTGTTGTCGAGAATGACGCCAGCCTGAAGGTAGGTGGCAATCGTTGAGGGCGTGGTGCCGGGCGTTCCGACCTGGTTGTAGGTCGCTGCCATGGCCATTGCAAGGCCGTCCATGTCGATGCGGTTGGCGATGGACGCGACGGCGGGCTTGATGAACTGACGGGAGAAGTCGGTGATGGAGAGCTTGTAGTCCTGCGAAGAGAAGGAGAGATCCACGCCTCGCTGCTGGTTCAACACGACGGGAACGCTCGTTTCGGTCGCGTTCTCAATCGAAATCGCCTGCCCGGTACGTCCCAAATAGCGCGGGGGCTTGCGGACGTTCAGGGTGGTGCCGGTCTTCGCGCCCGATACGCCAAAGCTGTCGTCATACTGACGGTTGACGCCCTTGGTAAAGGTTAGCATGTTCGAGAGGACGGCCAGTGCCTCATTGGTGATCATGCCGATGGTGAGAAGATTGTTCGCCATTGTGGGAGCTCCGTAGCGCGATCGCTACTGTTTGGCTCTCCACACCTTGTACTCGGCTGGGTTCATCTCTCCGGGGTCTTTGGTAGAGGTCGAAGAAGATTTCCCTGTCGGGGTAGGTGGAGGAGGGGCTGCGGTCGTCTTTACCGTCTTCGTGACCGGCGAGGTCGTGAACCGCGACTCAATCTTCCCCACTTCGCGAGCCAGCTTGAGAGGTGCGAGCTTGGACAAACGCTCTGCCTCATCGGGATTCCTGGCGAGGAAATACTGCAATTCCGGTCCCTTTTCGCTCTCGACAATCTCCGATAGAAGGGCCTGGGAAACCGGAAAATCGGCGTCTGCCAGCACTTCATCGAAATCGGGAGTTGCGGTGCGGAATGCATCCTGCCTCGTCTTGAACTCCTGCTGTACCGTCTGCTGTTGCGTCTTGGCTGACTCTGTGCGCTGCGAAGCTTTAAACTCTTCAACTGCCTCCGCCGCCGTCCACTTCGTCAAGGCCCTGACGTACTCGCTGTGGGTTCCGAAATCGTTTTCGGAAGGCTCTGCAACCGAGGTGGGTTTGGGCGTTTCGACTTGAGGAGGAGTGGTACGCAGCGCCAACTGGCGCAGAACCTCGTTTTCGCGGGCGAGATCGGACTTCTCTCTCGTCAGCCTGTCGATACGCTTCTGGAATCCGCCACCTTTAGGCTTGACTTCGCCTTCCTGCGGTTCCTGCGTGTCCTCGGACGCCGACTCCGAAACAATTTCACCCTCGACGGGCGCGGCCTCTTCTACAACGGGTTCCTGCTCGATTACTTCAGACATGGAGAACTCCACGGATTCACTCGGTGATCGCGCGCCGATACGACAACTTGAGCGTGAAGCTATCAAGTAAAATGTGAATCAACAAGAAGAAAATCTGAGTAGAGTGGTCTACACATGCAGAAATGCCCGCTACCGAAGTAACGGGCATTCGCACAACAAGGGACAACGACCGCTGTTACATCTTCTCAATTGGTACGGCGGTCTTGCCGCCGCCCATCTTGGACAGCTTGCCGTAGGCGGATGCACTGGAGCGCGCCGCCGATCCTGCCGTCATGGGCTTCCCGAGCGCAACCTTCGGCGTAGAGAAAGGCTTACTGGCTGGCATCTTGGGCGCTGGGCTGGGGCTGTACTTGGCCATTCTGTCCTCCTGGGGGTTGCATCTGTTCCTGTTGTTCCATCGCTTGACCATGTTCGACCTCAGACATGGCGTATTGATGAGCTTGCGCGGCCTGCATGGAGATCAGATCAGCTTCATGCTCGGCGTCCTGCTGTGCCATGGCGACTTTGCTAGTCAATTCAGCAACGCGAAGTTGGATGCGAAGCTTCTCGTAGTCGAGGGGAATGCGCATATCCCGCTCAAACTTCAGCTTTTCAAACTCGACGCGCTCCTTCGACTCAAGCTCCATCGCCTTGATGTTCGTCTTCTCTTTCAACTGCTCGGTCGCCTGTCCAAGCGCCTGCGTGAGCTGCTGATTCTGCTCAGTCAACTGTGCCACATGCTGTTGAACCTGCGGTGGTAGAGCTCCCTCATTCTCCTGAAGCTGCGGAGGAAGCATCTTTTGCATCCGATCTGCGATCTTGTCCGCGCCCGGCCAATCCATTTCGCGCACCATGATGTCGCCAGCCACCGGCATGATCTGCGGGAAGCTGCTCACGAGCTGCATCTGCGACGCCACGGCCTCCTGGCGCTTGGTCTGGTAGCTGGGGCCGGTGTTGACCGTCACGTCGTACTTGCCCACGGTGACATCGAACAGAGTACGCTTGACCGCTTGCACCTGCGGATTGGCGGCGGGAGCCGCGGCACCCGGCTTAAGCTGAACGGTAGACTGCACTCCGTCCTCCCCGATAATGCGCATGGTCCGCTCAGTGTCGTAAATCTTGGGGATGAGGTCGATGATGATCCTGCCGGTGTGCCGCAGCGAGCGCGAGAGGTTATCGACAAAGTGGAAGTTCGCCCCATGCGACTGCTGTTGACGCGCCAGAATGCCCTTACCGCTCGTCTCGTTGCCCTGCGCGCCCAGTGCCGCTTGGTAGATGCCGGTCACCGACTTCAGATCCTGCGAGGACTGCATCATGGCCATTGTGGTAGCTTGGATGGCTGGCTCAAACGTGTTGCGGTCGGGAGCCGCAAACTGCGTTCCCGCAATGCTGATCGGGTTGTACTCCAAATACGGCATGTTGGCGGTATTCGCCCTTTGCCAGTTACTCTCGAACCCTTCAAACTGACCTGCAACGCCAATAAACGGGGCTTTCGGTGCCAACGCGATCGTCTCGGTCGTTGCCGAGCTCATGAAGTTGTACTGGCGCTGCGGGTCTTTCGCTTGACGGACGATGCCTTCGAGGATTGTCTTGCCGTCCAGGTCGATCTCGTCGCCTAGCACCGGAATCAGCGGAATCCATTTCCCCGGCCAATCGGTCTCTTCCAGAATCTCGTTGTCGATCATCTTGATCCACTTCACCGCGTAGTCCTGCGTCACGCGCTTATTCTTCGCGGTCACGCCGTCGGGAAGTTCCGTAGCGATCGATCCGTCCTCAAGCTGGTAGATCGTTTTGTGCGTAGCCTCACGGTAGAAATACTCGGCGATGCGACACTCATCCTCACTGATCCACCCATCACCAGTGGATTTCCAATCAGCCATCTCGCTTATCTTCGCCTTGGGATACTGATCCTTGAAGTTGTCTTTGCTCAAAGTTTCAATGACGAATGCGAACATGCCATCCGAGTAGTCGGGCTCTTGGCATGAGGGGTCGAAGTAGACCGTGAACGAATTCTTGACCCGCAGAATCTTGATATCCTGCTCGAAAGTATCCGGGCTTGAGTAGGCGGTGTTGACGCGAATCCACCCCGGGCCGCCGGTTGTGACCGCGAACTGAAACGCCGTGTCGTAGGCTGCATCGGCCCCCGAATCATACTGAATGTGCCGAACCATTCCCTCCATCACCTTGGCGGTTTCGGTGTCCGCGTCATTGTCAACTGGGTTGATTTGGATGCTGGGGCGATTCTGCCGCTGGTCGTTCGTGATCTGGCGCACAAACTGAGGGATTTGGTTGATCGTCAGGCATGGGCGCTGGTCCTCTTGACGCTGGCGCTTGATCTCATCCGGCCATTGGTCGCCCGCCCTGAATTGCAGGTCGTCGAGCGCATCCTTGCGGTTCTGCGACGTGGCGTCGGCAGCGGTCTGGAATCGCTCCTTCGCCTTCTTGATGATGGATTCGTGATCGCTCATCCCATCCACCCCCCAGCATTCATCGGATTTCCTCTCGGCACCACTGCCTTCGCCTTCGCCAGAACCTTGACGCTGAAGCTCATGGCGAGCATGTCCGCATTGTCGGGAGAGGAGAGACCGCGAACTTTCATGTCGTCCTTTGACTCCAGTTGGACTTGCTGCTTGCTAGTGAAATAGTATTCCGTGCCGGTAAGATCGGCCTCAAATTCTGGTTCGTCTGGGATCTGCGCGCCCTCCTTGAGCCAATCCCGCATCAATCCCCACACCTCAGCGCGGCGATTGAAGTATTTGTTCGGATTGTCCGGCTTACCCCCGCCGTGGAACTCATGCAGGTTGCGCCCGTAGTTGCGATGCTTGAGTTGATCGACTACGCCGCCGCCGATACCGTCGCCATCGACCACCACTGCATCCGGCTGGTAGAGATCGATCGATTGGATCACCCGTTCTGCCACCTGAACGGTGTCCATGCCTCTCAGACGGTCCAGTACACGCAGGTGACGCCCTTGTCGCAACCCAATCACCGTCTGGTCGTCACCGAAGCGGGCCACATCCACGCTGATGATCTTTGGCAGGCTCTCATATCCCACGGCCTTGTACTTGCGGCAAGCGTCCACCGCGTCCTGGGGGATGAACTGCGATGTGCCAGCGCGCGGGAACTCGCCTTTCACACGAATACGGAAGAAGTCGGAATCCTCACCCCAGTCTTGCTCCCACTTCGCGATCTGTTCTTTGTTCGTGCCTTCGACCGTGCGTGAATCGATCTGCCGATGGACCCACCGATGCTTGAACTTGCCAAAACACTCCTTGAATCGCCCGGTGTTGCGCGTGGGATTTCCAAACGCAAGCCATATGATCTCGGTATCCTCGTCGGTCAGAGCGCCCTCAGTCACTTCCCAAATCTTATCGGCGATCTGCGAAGCCTCGTCGTAGATGATAATCAGCCGCTTGCCGACGTTGTGGAGGCCCGCGAAGGGCTCCGTGTTGTTCTCATTCCAGGTGATCGCGTCCGCTCGCCAAAGCCGCTCATGGCCCTTCTCAAACGCACAAATGGACTGCGCCTTCGTGTCCCACCAGTCGGTGTTAATCGCCATCTTAAACCACTTCGTCACCTCCGGCCAGGTCTTCGTATCGAGCTGGACACCTGTGCCTGCCGTCACCACAATGCGGCAATCGGTGCAGGTGCTCATGCCCCAGTGGATCAGCATGGAGATCAGGGCAGACTTCCCAATGCCATGCCCAGACGATACGGCTACCTGCAGTGGCTGATTCCAATTTGGCGACCGAAGGTGGCTGCCGATGGTGTTCAGGATGTCCGCCTGCCAAGGACGCGGGCCTTGAACCTTCGCCAGTTGCCCAGGCTCCCCCCACGGGAATGAGTAAAGCGCGCACTGCAATGGGTCCGTAGACACTTCCGCCAGCGTCAACGCTACCTCTGCTTTAGGATTCCCCATCGCGGGCCTTCGCCAACCTCTCACGCGCCGCGTTCAAACGCTCTGAAATGGTGATGTCCACCTCGCCGGAGTGAATCAGGTCGAAGCGATCTCCATATTTCTTGTTCTTACGGGCAAGCATCCACTTGGTAGCGTCGATCTGGTTACGTTTCCACTGGACCCAACCCTGATCTACGAATCCCTTCACTCGCGGTGGCTCCTCCGCCGCAGACACTCGAATGCGCTCAAACTCAACATCATTGCCGATCTCACGTGCGCGCGCGTACTCCGTGGCAAAGCCCTGACGGTCGTCTCGCACCCATGTTCTGACCGTACCCTCACTCAGCTCCATCCTTGCGCATATCTCGCATAGGCTATCGCCATCCTCAAGCGCGGTGCAGATGGTGGCAGCGATTTCAGGGGTGTAGAGCGTCGTAAAGTTGGCCATGCGTTACCCTTCGTTGGGGTTTACGGGCGGATGAAGTTGCGGAGTCTGTCGGCGAGTTCGCCTTTTTTCTTACCCTCTGGCTTCTTGCGTTGGGGTATGTTGGTCGTTCCCTCGGCGTCGTGGGTTAGCCTAGCACGATGCGTGGCAAGAATGCAAGCAAGCACGTGTTTTGAGTCATTTAGGATGTCGTAGTTGTCGAATCTGATTGTTTGGTATCCGGCTTTTGCGAGGTGGTGAGTTCTTCGTGCGTCGTTTCGTTTGGCCGCTGTTGTGTCGTGAACGGAGCCGTCTGCTTCGACAATGAGCTTTGAAGCCGGGAAGACAAAGTCGGGGATGTACCCGCAGATGATCACCTGGAACTGGAAGCAGCCTTGAAGGATCGATTCGTTGAGCACTTCGCGCAACTTCACTTCAGCCGGGGTGGGGCTGAACTTCAGAAGTGTGCGGAAGTCTTCCTTTGTGCGGATCTTTGGTTTCGGCACCATGATGGGGGCGAATGGGTTAGTGCCTTTGGCCCGGCTGAGATCGCGCGCTTTCTTGCTGAGTTGAGGAGTTCGCTTGAGTTGCAGGGATGCGAGATCGCGATGATCACTGCAAAATGCGATCTTGTTTACTCGGTAAATCCCCATCTTGCCGCAATGACACTTGCTTGGCATCTTTACCTCGTTTCCTCTTGCTATTGTATAACGTATCGGTATACATTACTGACATGGGAATCAAAAAGCAGACTGCAATTCGCTTGGATGAGAAGGATCATCATCATGTGGGAATTGTGAAGGCGCAAATGAGGGCGAAGGGTATGCCTGAGACCAGTATCAAGACGAGCTCGGCCATCCGTTTCGCGCTTGCGAATCAGGCCGCAAAGGGGAAGAAATGACGTTGCCTATCAATTCATTCATTCTTACCGGCGGGGAGACCCAACGCCTAAAACCTTGCCACGACTGCCCGGCCTCTTATTATGGGAACTACTCGCATCAGAATTCCGTAGAGCGTATTGTAGAAATGGCTAAGGCTATAGGCCCTCACAAGTGCCACAATGCTCCACGAGCTGCGTGTGCGCAGAATCTTCTAATTGGTCCGAAGGGCGAATGTATCGCGCAAGACTTCGTGTATGAGGGAATGGTGAAGGCGGGGAGATGACACCTGACATCTGCCGGTAAGCATTTCACTTCCCCGCCTGCTTCTGCTTATTTCGGTACTTTTGGGAGTATTTCGTTTTCGCATCTGTCCGACAGAGCCCGTAGGTGGTGCCATTGCGTAAGCGCAGAGTCTTACCGCAGGCGGTGCAGGTTGGCTTTGAGGAGTGGAGCAACGCAGATCGCCTATCCTGGGCGCACGTCTTGCATAGTCCTGAGAGGTTGTCGGATCGAATCAGATTCCGGCATACGTCCGTATGGCACTCGCGTTGCAGTTTCACCTCCCGCACTCGCGATTGCTTTGGGACATGCACCGGCTTTTGAAAAGGCTGGGGGGTTGCTCTCCGTATGATCCCTTTTGCTGCCGCTGTGTCCTGATCTTCCTTCCGCCGCCGCAGCGTGTCGATCAACCACTGGCTCTGCTGGACGGGTGGCTCGGGCTTGCGCAGGTTGAAGAAGGAATGGAAGGGTTGGCGTAGTTTCTCCTCGAACTCTGAATCCCTCATGCCAACCTCGCCTTCGCTCTAGCCTTGTAGCTACGGTTTGCGCTCTTCTTGCCACATGGCTTGCAGAATCTCGCGTTCGGCCTGCGCCCGATGCAACTGTTGCAGTCCTGGCAGGTGTGCTTATCCCCGTATGTGCGGTCGAGCATGTCCTGTGTCCAGCAGCTTTTGCAGAACCCGGACGTATTGGCTGCGTTGATCTTCTTGGGGCATTTGGCGCATGTCCGCATCGCAACGCGGCGGCTGCGGGTACGTTCCACCTTGGGGCGCATGGGGGGTTTCGGTGGCTTAGGCGCGAGGGGCGCTTTGTACGCGGCCCGCACCGCTGTGTCCTTCTCCTCCTTCCGCCGGCGTAGCATGTCGATCTGCCAATCGCTCTTCCAGGCGGGCGGTTCGGGCGAGGGGATTCTGAGGTTGAACGATGAAAGCATCATCTGCCGCCTTTCGTCGTGTCCCGCGATTCCGCCATTGCCTTGCGGTAGGTGCTGATGGATTGCCACAATACAGTAATCGCAGATGCAACGGCTACAATTTCTATGGCAGATAACCGGTTAAGACCTTTGCCCAGCAACGCGCTCACAAATAATGCGGGCGTAATGCACCCCAAAATTACCAGGGTCACATCGCATATGGCGAGTGGCACTTCCAGAGCCTTCGCTAGCGCGTACTTTTTGCGTTCCGCGAGGTATGGTTCTCCAGCACTTTTGTAGCAATCCCTGATGTCCTCCAACTGGCTCGCTGTGAGAGCGGCGAGGGCGGCTTCAGCGGCCTCGGCGCGGCGCTTCCATCCGTTCAGCTCCTCCGATGAGGATTCCTTTGCCATCGCTTCGTTGTTCATTCGGATCAACTCCTGTGCGGCCTTAAAAGCGGCGCGGGAGGCTTCGGCGTCCTGTGTGTGGCGCTCCCATTCCGCCTCCGCCTTCTCGCGCAGCTCCTTCTCGGCGGCGAAAGCGGGGAACTCCGCAGGGTCCACCCATAGGTATCCGTCGTCGTGATGAACTGGCGATAGATGCCCCTTCCCCCATGTGCATGTTGCACCAGGTCTTAGCCCTTCGGGGTCAGACGTAGCGCCGCATAGCTGTTGCGCGACGGGCTGCAATTTCGCTTCACTTGGCATTGGTGGTCCCCTTCACTTCTTCCATCTTGGCAAGGATGGCGGACTCCGCACCCTCTAAACCACGCACATACCCCGCCTTGAGTGACCCGCTGAAGTGAGTGCGTTTTGCCGATTCGCCCTGTACCGCCTCCAGCGCCTTCCGCATCCCGGCGAGCTCGCCCTCGCGCCGGATCTCCTCGCTCGACTGCTCTTGAGCGCAAGCGGGGTTCTGCGCGGCGGCGGTCTCCTGACGCTCTCCCTGGTTACACCAGCGCAGGAAGCTGGCTATGTCTTGCCGGACGTTGTATCCATACCCAGACTGCCTATTCTTCTGTACCGGTCTGTACCAAACGTTTCCGTACTGAATTTCTGTAATACGCCGTTTGCCTCGCGGCTCACATTCCCCGCCTTCGTAAATCTCGCCCACTACCAGATCACTTGCTGTCATCGCTGCCTCCATAAGTCGTCGCTGTTATGCAAACACCTTCCACCAAGCCATAGCCCTTTGTTGGCATTGCTTGGACCACCTGCGCGTCGTCGTGCCAAAGGACGCCCTTGCATGAATCCAGAACGCTCCTCAAAAGTTTGTCGAGATCCGGCTTGACAACCATCTCAATTCGCTTCTTTGGCACACTGGCGGGCCTGCGAAAGGTAAAGTGAGCGTACACATGCACGGGCACATGCTTGCCCGCCATGGGCATCGTGAGGCCCGCAGCCGCCATTGCATGACAGGCCGCGCCGGTAATCTCCGATCGCCACGGCTTCAGGTTGGCGTTTGCGCTCGTGATGCGCGCCTTGCCCGCCACGATGAAGGCGCGAGAGGAGCCTTGCGGCTGAGGCTTGCCATAGGCGGTAAAGGAGATCGTCATACTTGAACCTCCAGGTCTTCCTTGATCTCAAACTTCATCTTCCGCAGTTTGTCGATCTGCTTTTCCAAGCTGGCGATCTTACGCAAGCGCATTTGATCGGCGGCAGTTGTTGCTTCACGCGCGGTGAGGCAATAATCATGAAGTGCGAAGAGCGCCTTTGATCTCCTTCCAACACGCGCCGCCCATACATATTTTCCTTGGAATTCCCCACTGGATACTTCAATGCCGCTGCTCAATGCGTATCGCGTGATGTAGATTTTCGTGCTCATTGTGTCCTCGCTTGCTTTGCCGCAATCTCGGCATAGAGTTCGTTCATCATTGCGTCGCCGCTGGTGAAATACTTCTCAGGATGCAGGCGGCGGTCTTCGACCATGCGGGCCTCCTCCGCCACTACCTCGGCTTTGGCGGCCGCGATCCGGCGTTCGCGCCCAACCTTGCGGACTTGATCGAGCAGTTCACCCAGAGGCGGGATCTTGTCTTCGAAGTCTTCGCGCTTGGCCATGGCGACCTTCGAGAGCGCCACGAAGGTGTCTGCGTCGTCCTGAAACTCCTCACACAAAACCTTCGAGTACAACTCCAGTCGCACCGGGTCCATCGACTGACCCCGGCTCAGACACATCGCCTGGACGCGATCCATCACCGCAAAAGCCCGCTCGACTGAGGATGTTCGCCTTAGCCCGTGCGAGGGCTTCATCTGCTCGATCTGCAACTGCGTTTCCAAGACTCTGCCGATTCGTTCCATTGCTGCCTCCTGATAAATGCGGTTGGTTCTGCGCCTTGTCGAGCCACTGATTCATAAATCTCGCGATGCCCTTGCGGGTCTTGCGCTTCGCGGGGTTTGCGAGCGACCACGCTTTCATCGCCCGGTACTGCCACAACACGTCCACGCCGGGGTAGAGGGGTCCGTCTCGGGCGAGGTCGTCTTCGCGCACTTCGTACTCGCCGCGATTCAGCAGAATCGTTCCAAGAAGTTTTCCTCGATCAGCGGGAACCGCGACAGCGGTGGACGCAAGAGGTTTTGTAGTACTTGTCTCTGTACTTGTTACTGTTACTGTATTGTTGCTATCGTTTGCTATCGGTTTGCTATAGCTCTCGCATGGCTGAGCTATAGCTGAGCTATAGCTAAGGCATGGCTCAGCTATAGCTGAGCTATCCCATCGCTTCGCTGCACCCTTCTTTCCGGCCTCAACACGGGCTTTATGGTTCTCGTGGTACTTCTCGCGGGCCGCCTCCCACTCCTTCAGCAGAAAGCGGTGCGTGATTCGACCATCCTCTGTCCGATCCCGGAAGTAATCCAGCACCTCTTCCTTGCAGTCGGCCCAGCGCGCCGCCACACGGCTCCGCTTTGCAAGTTCCTTGTCATCCTGGGGGAGCGCGCAGTCAACCTGCTTCCACATGTCTTGTAGGAGGTTGTGAACCGCACGGTAGGCGAGGTCTGAGAGGGCCTGCACATCCGCAGATCCCTGCCATGGGTCGATATTGTGCGGATACCACTGTTGCCAACGCTCAGCCAATCTCGGCCTCCATTCCACAAAACAAGCTGGGCGTGCGGATGCAGTGCGGAGAGAACCAGATACGCTCGCGCTTTGAATTGTCCCGAGCGGAGTTTTCGCCCTGCGATCCATATCCTCCCTTAGCCTTCCACGCCACACACTCCCAGTTGGGCGGCATGTCGTGCTCGCCCTCATACCCGCACAGGGCAATCCTCATCATGGAATTTTCGCCGTTGGCAATCGCCCATGCGCGGACCTCATGTGCAACGGAATCGGAGTCGTGAGCGTACAGATCGCTTGTTCGCATAGCGGTATCAGCGTAAGGCGGGTCGAGGAATACGCCCGTGATCCCATGTTTGAACATCACAGAAGGCCCGCATACCCGCTTCCAGTCTCCACAGCAAACCCGGACTTTGCGAAGGCGTGTAGCCAATTCCTGCATGTAACGCGCAAGTTGCGTCCCCGAGTTACCCGGCCGATGTATACCCACACCCGTTCCGCTGTTCCCGAGGTGCGGTAGCTTCCGATGCACACCCGTTCCGCTGTTCCCGAGGTGCGGTAGCTTCCGATGCACACCCGTTCCGCCGGTGCCGAGGTGCGGTAGCTGGACCGAACACCACCCAGAACCAATCCAGATACCCTGTCCCCACACCCACCACCCTGCGATCTTTGCATCGTAATAATCAGGGTCAACTTTCATCTTTTCGCGGAACTCTTCACGGCGGCACAGCCACAAATGTTTAGCGTGTTGGTCCGCTTCATTTACCGGCGCGTCCGCATAGAATGCCACGGCATCCGGTTCGTGCTGTAAGGCTCTCCAGAAGTTCGCCACCATGCAATCGAGATCGTTTATCGTCTCGGTCGATGGGTCGTACGGCGATCCTAGCAACACCGCGCCTGAGCCAAAGAAGGGCTCGACATAGTTCGCCACCTTGCCAAATCTTTCCCACACCAGGCCAGCAACCTTCGATTTTCCCCCAAACCAAGGGAACGGAGACTTTAGTATTGCGGTCGTAGTTGCCATCTATCGCGTGTCCTCATCTGCCAACAGGCATTCAATCGGCTGTGTGAAAGGAGCTGGGGGAGGAATGAGAGGCGTAACTGAAACGGCGTTGTACCAGCCTTTTCGAATTACTCCTGCGGCAAATGGCATCTTCGACCAAACGACAAGCTGATCCGAATTTTCCGCAAGCACTTCGTCGATTTCGATCCAACATAGCGAATATCCATATCCGCAAAGGGTGATAATTTCGGATGGGCTGAACCACTTCGCAGCTTGTTCTTTGCTGCGGAATGCACAACCGACGGCACCACCGTTGTTTGCTACGATGACTCGCGCTCTTTCTATTACGTCAGGAAACGCCATGTGAACAGGAAGCGATCCGGTCTCCCGCTCTGACCAGTTATGAGAGAATCCTGGTTTATACGGACCCCTTCCGTCCGCATCTTGAATCCTGCAAACCAATGTCTTCATGCCGCCACCTTCGCCCTCGTCCCGCGCCTCCCCCGCATCAAGACGCGTACCGCCTCCAGCACTTCAGCTGGCGATGCGAGGCGTCCGCACAGGAAACGATCTGCGTTGGTGATATCCGGCTGCATGGAGAGCAACTTGCAGACGATGATGACGGGCAGCGCGGGGTACATCTCTTTCGCCTTCCGCGCAAGCTCCTCACCGCCGGGCCGGGTGAGCACGTAGTCAGTGAGAAGCATATCGACGCGCGCATCAACTGCCAGGATCTCCAGCGCATCAACCGCATCGCTTGCACCGACCACGCGAAAGCCATGCGTCTGCAGCATGAACGTGCGCAGGCCGCGCTTGTGGTCGTCTGCGTCTACGAGGAGGATCGTTCTCTTTATCCTCATGCGGACACCTCTTCGAGCCCGCGATTGGGGATATCGGACTCAAGAATGCCAAGTTCGCCGTAGGGGTTCGGGTCCGATGCCTCATCTGCCAGCGGCGGGTTCAGCTCGTTCATGCGGTCCATGAGTTCGGCGGTATCGTCGAGGAATCGCTGAACACTGACCTCCATCGCGGCAACCGGCGGGGACGCGAATTCCAGGCGCTTGATGAAGAGCTGGTAACGCTGGGGCAAACGCGGATCGAACGAGACAAAATCGACCCACTTGCGGCCCGTGCAGGCCATCTCCGCATAGAGCTGCAACACATGCTCGTCAGGCACCACGCCCTCGATCATCCACGCAACGTGGGTTGCAGTCATCGGACACTTGAATTCCACCACGCCGTCCTTGCCAATCAAACCATCGGGCGATGCGCCGAAGTCCTTGATCGCGGGGTGTAGTGCAATGCCTATCAAATCCACTTCCTGCCCTGTGCGGTCCTCGTAGGCGGCGCGGGCGAGCTTCTCCATCTCCGTCCCCCAAGACATCGCCTCAGTGACGAAGTGCATTGCGGACTGCCCGGTCAGGCGCTCGCATATCAAATCCACCGCATACTTGCGCCGCGCGGCGGATGGCTCGCCGTTTAGGTTGAAGGAGAGCGCATCCTTGACGCGAGAGCCGGTGCAGGAACCACAACGCGCCTGTAGCCACTCCGCCGATCCTTGCTTGAAGTCAATGGGGTTCTTCACATTCCCCCCTTGCGCTTGTCCTTGGCATCCACGATTTTGCCCATCGCTGCGCGGTCGCCGATCTCCTTGGCGGACTTGTAAGCCGCCTCATAGATCGTCTTGAGTTCTGCCGGTGTCGAAGCGTTCTCGATATTCTCGATTGCATAGTGCAGGTCATCGGCACTCATGCGCGGTTTGCCATTGCCTCCGCCCTGTCCATCGTCATCAGCATCACTTGCGGCCATGCCGGTCGCAGCGAGGAGGGTGTACCGCTCTAAGTAGGTAATTGCGCTGCAACGGGCCTGTATTTTGTTTCGTCCCGCACCCTCGTCTGGCGCTGCGCCTATCGAAACCGACTCTGAATGGCCGAGTGAATGATGGATCGTGCAGGTCACTTCCATCCAATCGCGCTCGTCCTTCGTCAGCTTCCACGAGTGCGATAGGCCATGCCTCGAAAGTGCGGGGATTACCGCGTTCACGACATCGAAGAGGTTGGCGTACTTCGTGCCGGCCAGCGGCCCCGCCTTGACGCTTGTACCCTTGACGATTGCCACGGCTTCAGCCTTGAACGCCGTAAACGCCTTGTTATAGGCGCGCCGGGCTTCATCTGCGTCTACCCGGAGCTTCAGTTCAAACAACTGCTGCATCTGCTCAATGCTTGCGCCTGCCTTCGACGCCTGAGCGATCAACTGCATGGGAGAAACTTCCGCCGATTGCTGTACTGCGATCTCGTTGCTCATGCCACCACCTTGCTTTCGGCTGCATTACGTGAGGCGCACGCTGCTTCGGCTTCTGCCGCAGTCGCGAAGATGTCACTTGCATCCCAAAGTGTTCCCA
>LDNP01000006.1_pt1 | contig 37582 bp, 59 predicted proteins | sample 350541 | NCBI WGS metagenome assembly LDNP01 (sample SAMN03646988, study PRJNA283341) | glacier metagenome | biome: Glacier; material: Cryoconite; isolation source: sample ML 0.2 micron filtrate containing viruses sediment from cryoconite holes | place: Svalbard: Ny-Alesund, Midtre Lovenbreen... | reverse complement strand
CATAGAGAATTCGACAGAAATGATCGGATAGGTACTTAAGTACCTTAACAACAAGGAATTACATTACTGTGTGTGACAAAGTATCAATGCCAGCTAATGGCGGTACTACTTGCAGATTTATGCGCCCTCGTGCGATACAGCCACCTACTGTACAATTAGGTAATGCGGGTATTGATCCACCTGCACAGGTACCACAAAGGGATATAATTGATGCTCAGATGGCGTTTTTCGGTTGCATTGCCAGTGCCGAAATGATCCTAGATTATGCTTATAGACTGGCTGCATAATCAACGAACAAGTCATTTTGCAAGACCAAGAGGGAGTTCTCGCTTGGGTTTCAGAAAGACTTGCCGTAGCCATGCGTCAAGCAGAGGATTTGATTTTACGAGATTATATCGTATCAGCAGCTTCTCAGATTAACGCAGGTGGTGGATCCAACGGTAGAGTTATTGCCGTTGTAAAATCAGACCTAATCGACTTGGAACTCTTACCACGTCATGGTGAAGACAACAAGGCGGAACCCGAAAGGGACCGTGAACGACTAAAGCGGTCAGACACCGAAAGGTGAAGCGATAGTCTAATCTCATAGGAAACTATGAGAGGTGGCAGAAATGACCACCCGCTTAAATGTTTAAATACCTTTACGATTAAGAATATGAACTTTATGAAAAATAGTGTCCCTCATAGTGAGTATATCAGCATAGAATTCTTTAAATTTTGGAGAATTTCTGCTTATGTTTCCTTGCAATGGAGTCGTTGTTTCATAAAATTTCATCAGTTCAACACAAACAATTTTTTTGTGTTTGATATAAGGAAATATTCTTGGAAGCAACTCACCGAGAGATTTACTGGAAATTCTGTAAGTCAAAAAATCTCGATGATTAATGTTTTTGGAACGACGTTCTACAAAATGAACTTGTCCTCCAAATCGCTCAAGAAGCCATTTAAAAATGGGAAGTTTGGTATTGCCACATTGAAGAAGGATTTTGTAAATAAAGTTATCGCGATTTTTAGAGTTGTACCTAAATACACCAAGTGCACATTCAGCATCTATAAAACCTGCGAAATAAGCAAAATCCAAATCACTAGGGCACAAAGTCAAGATACACTCTTGAAGATTATTCTTATGAGATTTTTTGACCAAATTACATTCATTTTTAACTTCCTTAAGTCGATTCATCAGAATCTCTTTTTCTTCACGAGAAAAAGATTTAATGAATTTGCAGTAAATTTCAGCTTCTTCTCGTTTTTCAATAAGAAATGGCAAAATTTGCTGAACAAATTTAATGGATTTTTTTCCTCTAATCACAAAATGATGTTGAGGTTTCCATATAGAAGATCTTTTTCCATTATGCACTATGCGTCGAATACCTGGGAAAGTCTTTACAAGGAACTCAATAATATCAGTATCTGTAGAAGAGATGATGAAAGAACAAGAATATTTGGCTATACCAGTAGATTTTCGGATTGTTTTTCTTATATGAAAACATCCATCTCCATCGGTGTAACCAGCTGTGTAAGCTAAAGTGTATTTATCGATCATGTTATTATTGTAACAAGATCAAGCGTTTAAGTCAACAAGTAATAGAATGTATAACCCAACTAACTTAGGAGTCTCAGACTTCTCATTAGTTGCTACAACTCTTGATAGTAACAATGCTTATAAATTCATGTCTGGTATTGAAGGCATGGATAGATTTGGAACAGGTCCAGTTCGTTCAGCATATTTTATGCTTAGTTCGACTGAACTTCAGTCCGATTTTGATTCTTTAGTGGGTGCAGGATTCCTTTCACAATGGAACTATCCTACGAATGCATCTGCTTTGGCAAGTGAATATGGATCAATATTTAATATCCGTATTTTGACAAGTTCGGAAGCACCTGTAGCAAGAAATAGTGTTGCAAATAACGTTGGTACTTTGAATGACGTATATTACAACACAGTTTTAGGTAAACAGGCTATTACGCATATTAATCAGGATGGTTTCTCGATGAATTTAATTTATCGTGATCCTTATTACTCTGGTATGCTAGCTCAGAATGCAACCTTGGCAGTTAAATTTGCTCAAGCTCAAGCTATTACGCAAGATACGGCTATCCGTAATTTGTTAAGTACACGCTTAAGCAATTTGGGGGTATAAAATGACTGAATATTCAAGAATGGCGAAGGGTAATTTTATTGCAACAGGTACAAGTGCAGTAATTAATTTACCTTTTATACCTGATTATGTTGAGTTATGGAACTATAGTAACATTAAGACAGCAGCTATCCATAGCGTTACAAGAGCTTGGTGGGATTCTAGGTTGCTTGATGGTTCTAATAATCCAACAATGATTGAGTTGTATGCAGGATCTAGCACTTCAAGCGTGTTTGATACAATACCAAACTCAGCAGCACAGCAGGCAATAAATCCTTTTTCAGCAGGTTTATTGACTCAATTTGGTCCAACTAAGCAAATTGTTAGTTCGACTGCTGCAAACCCTACTGTATTTACAGTAACAGCGCACGGTTACCAAATTGGTGATACAGTTTTGTTGAATGGATTATTCCAGACAACAACTACTGGTCAACCGCAAATGGCAGGTATACCTTTTACTATTTCAGCAGTAACTGCTAATACATTTACAGTTAAATGGGATAGTAGTGGAAGTAATTATACAGCATTAAGCGGCTCACCAGCTAACGCGACTGTAAAGAAAATTCTTTATCCTTGGTTGTATCTTCCTGGATCAGCGTTTATAAGCGCTCTTACTTTGGGAGCTACAACAACTGTGGTTACAACTAGTAATCATCAGTTTCAGGTAGGACAAGAAATTGCATTTAGAGTACCGCAAGCTTGGAAAACGACAGCATTGAATTCATTACCAAATATACTTATTCCAGGATCACCGATCTATGGATATGTTGTATCTGTTACTGATAACTTTACATTTGTTGTTAATATTAATTCTGTAGGTTTTACAGCCTTTAGTGTTAATCAAACTGTCGCAAGTGTACCTGGTCTTAGCTTCCCTCAAGTGGTAGCAGTAGGTGATGTGAATACAGGTGGAGTGCAAATTTCTGCAGGATCACAATTGTATCCAGCACCTCAATATTCAGTAGCTTCAAAAAATGATAGCAGTACTATTAATGGTCCTGCTGTTATAGGTGCGTATGTAAATAACACATCTCAAGGCTTTACAATCGGTGCTGGTTTAGCAGCAGTAGATGGTATAGCAACTTTGATTGCTAATACGAATATTGTGTACTGGCATGCATATATGCATGATATTGGTTCATAGTAAATGATAAAACACTCCTCCTTAAAAAAGAGGAGTGTTTTTAATAAATTTGTGTAAAAAAATTTTAAAAAGAAAGTTTTTATGGTGATTCTTAAAGGTGTAGTATCATATCCCATTCCTTTGTATTCCAATCCTCCGATCCAATCAAATTTCTATCAACCGAATCTTTTTGTGATATCTGGAGTTTCGTTAGGAATAAATACGACTATTAGCACATCTGTTGCACATAATTTTGTGATTGGTCAGTTGGTGCGTTTATTGATCCCATCTTCATTTGGTTGTATTCAATTGAACGAGACTCAAGGATATGTATTATCCATCCCAACAAGTACGCAAGTATTAGTAGGAATTAATTCTTCGCAAAATGTTGATGCATATATTTCATCTTCATCAACTACAGTTGCGCAAATATTCTCGATCGGTGATGTGAATACTGGACAGACAAACAATAATGGTATAAATTCAACTTTAAATTACATACCAGGAAGCTTTTTAAACATAAGTCCATTATAGAGGTAAATATGAGTGAAAAAATTAAAAATAATCCTTCGATAGCGGAAAAAGAATTAGAAAAGTTGGATAAACAATTTAAAGAATTTGATTCAGAAGTCCAGAAAATGACATTAGATCGTATGAATTCGGCACCAAAACAAGAAATGGAGCCACAAACAAAACTTTCTCAATCTGAAATTGCAAAATCTAAAGATTTATATTTAAAACCATTTAGATCTATTGGAAGCAAAGAAAAATTTAATGAAAGCTATCGAGATGAATTTAATTTTAAGAAAGAATATGTCCATTTCACAGCTGAAAATATAGAGATCATCGGTGAAGATATTGATCTGTGGACAAAACCTTTTGCTGGTATGCCGGCTGAAAACTGGAAAGTTCCAGTTAATAAACCTATATGGGGACCAAGATATTTAGCAGAGCAGATTAGAGGTTGCAAATACCACCGTTTAATCATGCAGCAACATACGAATACTGCATCTGATGGTATGGGTCAATATTATGGATCGATGGCAGTAGATAAAACAATTCAAAGATTAAATGCCGAACCTGTAAGTGATAGAAAATCTGTTTTCATGGGTGCTAGTTTTTAGGAAAATAAATGAATATATTAAGTGATATAATAACATACATTAGAAGAATTGTTAAAACACCTTCTAATGCTGTCTTAAGTGACAATCTAATTATCGATTATATTAATCGCTTTTGGATTATGGATGTTGATGCAAGGATTCAATTATTTGATCTTAAAACAACGTATCAGTTTCAGACAAGTCCCGGTATAGATCAGTATAACATGCCATTGTATGATGTTCAAACGGAATCCGGCAATCAAAAAATTGCATCATATCCTGTTTATCAAGGTTTTTTAGGGCCTGCTTATATCAATGGAATTCCAGTTTCATTTCAAACTGAAAAAGGTTTATTTTTTAATAGCTGGACAAATGTAGTTCAGCAAATGAATGTTGTTGCGGTTGGTAATGGAACATCTGGACCTTATACTTTCTCTTTCCCTATTGCTCCAGTAAATAATTCTCCTTTAAATCCACCTATTCAAGCAATTTTGAGAGGACATGTGGATATGGCAGGTATTATTGCAACAGGTGCAAATATTGATCCTCCATTAGGAACTAATTTAAATCTTAGTATCCCTTCTACAAGTATAATTCCAGCAGTTTACATCACTTCTAATGATAATAACGGTACTAATATCATTGTGCAAGATAGTGGTCAGTTTTTAACAAGTTCACCTAACTATGGGTTGTTAATGACTCCTGGAACCGCACCATTTGGTTATACTGCATTACCAAATGGAGGATCTTTACCAACACCTTATTCAACGACTCAAAATACGATAAATTATCTGACAGGTTCTGTCATTAATCTTTATTTTCCATCTTCAATACCATCAGGTGTTAACATAAGTGCTCAGTGTCACTTTTTTCAATGCGGTTTGCCTCGTGCTATTCTATTCTATAATAACACATTAACGCTTCGTAATCCTCCGGATAAACAATATTTAGTTGAATTAGAGGCATATCTTTCTCCTTCAGCTTTTTTAAATACAGCAAATGCTATTCCATTTGCTTATATGGCTGAATACATCGCACGAGGAGCTGCTAGAAAATTGTTATCTGATACAGGAGATATTGAGCAATTTATGTTTTATGAAACTTTATTCAAAGAACAGGAAATGCTTGTTTGGAAAAGAAGCCAAAGACAATGGACTTCAACGAGAACACAAACGATATATAGTCAAAGTCAAAATACAGGGCAATCAGGATCTAATCAGGGCGGAACAACTTTTTAAGGAATTAATTTCATGACGATCAATTATAATTTAAATATCCCGGCCGGTGCTAATAATCCTTCAGCTGATAGACCTTTAATGACAATCAATACTAATGCCGTAGATTCTTTATTAGCTGTTGATCATTATAACTTTAATCTTTCTTCTTCAACTCCTGGTGGATTTCATAAACATGTCCATTTGATTAATGAGGCAGCACCTGGATTAAGTAGTGCAGATGCTGCTATGTATGCTAATATAGTCAATGGACAATCATGGCCAATTTGGCAAAATGCATTAGGTTCAACAGTTATCATTTCTTCACCAACAACAGCAACACCATTAAATGGTACAACTTCACTAGCTGGTGGGATATTATTAAAATGGGGTAAGGTTTCTCCTCTTGTTTCAGATTCAAATATACTTGTTTCATTTAGTCCAGCATTTCCTACTGCTTGTTTTGTTGTTACAACAACTTTGATAAATGCGGGCAATACTACAAATGCTCAAACTTTATCTGTTGGTAAAACAATAAATGCGAGTGGTTTTTTTTATAATTATACAGGTGGAACAGCTTATAATGGTTTTTATTGGGTGGCATTGGGTAATTAATGGGACAAAAACTTACTGTAGGACCTATTGATAAAGGTCTAAAAAATGATAGACTTCCATTTAATATAGACAATGATTCTTTTCCTGTTTTAATTAATTCTTATCAATGGCGTGGACGAATAAAACGAAAGCGCGGAACTCAATTATTATGTCGTTTACAGCGTTTTCTTGGTACTACAGATGTCTCAGGTAATCTCACAGTTACAATAAGCCCCCAACCGATCATTTCCGGTATATCCACATTCACTATTGGAACAGATATTTTTATTGATCAAGGCGGAGCAAATCCAGTTAATCTTTTAACTAATAGTTTAAGTGGAACTGGTGTATTAAATAGATCAACAGGTGTATTAATTATTTTAGGATCTGTAGCATTAACCAATGTGTTTTATTACCCTACTCTGCCGGTTATGGGTCTTGAAGAAGATGTCACAACTTCCGGTTCATTCTCAAGTACTATAGCTTTTGATACGACATATGCTTATAATATTCTCACATCAACACCTTATTCAGCTTATGATGTTAGTTTTTATAAAAATATAGCAACAGCTACAGTTGGATATCCCGGATATGTTCAAAAATCAACTTGGACAACAATTTCCTGGAATGGTCAAAATTATCAGCAATTCTGGTCGACCAATTTTCAAGGAGCTTTTTGGGTTACGAATGGTATAAATATTCCATTCAATATCACAAATATAGGTATGCAATTTAAACCGATAACAGCAATAACGGGTATTGGTGGTCCTCCTGCAATTACAAATTTAACAATTACTGGTCATGGACTTGTGGTCGGTGATTTTATATTTGTAAATGAGGTCAAAGGAATTAATGGAATTAATTTTCAAACCGGTTATGTAACTGTTGTTGTTGATGCAAATACCGTCACTGTAGAATTTCCAAATGCAACATTGAGCGGAGTCTACACTAGTAACGGAATAGCTCAATATTTAACTAATAGATCAGATAAGACCAAAGATTGCATTCGCTGGTATGATGGTGATCCTACTAATGGAAGTGCTTTGGCTCCTGGATTTTCGCCTGGATTCGGTTGGGTTAATTTCATGCCACCACTTAGTCAACAAGCATTTTCTATATCTGATTTGCCTCCTGCTATTTATTATTTAGTTAGTGCTCGAATGATTATACCTTTTAAAGATCGGCTTGTTTTTATCGGTGTGGTGATCCAATCATCATCTAGTAACCCAATTTATTTGCAAGATACAGTCATTTATAGTCAAAATGGAACGCCTTACTACACAGGTTCGTACACAAGTACGGGAAATGACCCTAGAATTGCCACAGTAACACCTTTACTTGTACCGGTAAATCAAACTGCAACTCCATCAGCTTTTTTCGAAGATTCAACTGGATTTGGAGGTTTTCAAACAGTAGGTATTGATCAACCGATTAATACTGCATATCCAAACCAAGACGTCATTATTTTAGGTTTTAGAAATGCAGAAGCTAAAATGGTTTATACCGGTGATGACATCGTCCCATTCAATTTCTATATTATAAATTCTGAATTAGGATCTAGTAGCACATTCTCAGGAATAGTCATGAATGAAGGTGTCCTCACAAGAGGAGATCGAGGATTTATTATGACTAATCAAACCTCTGCTTCTAGATTCGATTTAGATATACCTGATGAAGTGTTTGAGATGTCTTTAACCAATAATGGCGTTGAAAGAGTCTGTGCGCAACGAGATTATATAAATGAATGGATTTATTTCACATACCCTGTCAATGAAGATTTTTATACATTCCCAGACCAAACGTTACAATATAATTACAGAGATCAATCTTGGGCGATATTCAGAGAAAGTTATACTACCTATGGTCAATTCAAAAGACAGACAGGGTTTACATGGAATACTGTAGGACTTACTTATCCAACTTGGAATGCATGGAATGATCCTTGGAATGCTGGAGAATCAAGTTTATTACAACCACAAATAATTGGTGGAAATCAACAAGGTTTTGTTTTAATAAAAGGCATAGGAACAGGTGAAGGAACTTCCATAGCAATTCAAAACATTGTTGCAAATCTAGTGACAAGCCCTAACCATAGTTTGAATGAAGGTGATTATATAATCATAACAGATGTACAGGGTACACTGTCAGGTCAGGTAAATGGTTATATTTTTCAAGTCGGTATACCAAATGCAAATACATTTACATTGATTGCACCTGTTGTACCTACAACAGGAACTTATTTTGGTGGTGGAGTTATCACGCGTATTTATGTGCCATTTATTCAGACAAAACAATTCCCTTTAGGTTGGGATAGTGCAAGAAAGACTAGAATTGGTCCTCAGATGTATCTTTTAAGTTCTACACCTAATTCACAGATAACTTTACAAATATATCTCAGTCAAGATGCAAATAATCCTTATAATATTGGCACTATTGTACCAAGTGCTGTATCTTTAAATAATTCTTTAATATACAGCTCAGTTCTTTACACATGTCCTGAAAGTACTAATTTAGGATTAACGCCTTCTAACATTAACATACAGTCTGTAACAGCAAATACACAGTCTCAAATATGGCATAGAGTTAATACTTCATTAATTGGTGATACTGTTCAACTAGGCTTTACGATGTCAGATGCTCAGGTTAGGGATTTAGAAACAAATGGTGTTTCTTTTATTATTACTAATGCAAGTAATTCTACTAATTGTATACTTACATGTGCTTCACAAGGTCTTTTACCGAATGGAAGTCTTATCATTATTCAAGGTGTTTTAGGTATGACACAACTTAATAATAATGTTTATAATGTGATTGCATCCGATGCTACTACTGTAACGATAGGAGTTAATTCCATTTCTTTTACACCTTATATTTCAGGTGGCATTCTGATGCAAGAATCAGCAATAAATGCTTTTTCAGAAATTGAACTACATGGATTTATTTTAGATGTATCTCCTTCAATGGTTTTGGCATGAGTTCAAATATTGTTAATCAAATACCTTATCTCAGAACATCAAGAGATTTTCCAGAAGATGCCAAGCAATTATCAACTGAACTTAGCAAAGCGTATATAGATACAGCCAATGTTGTAAATGCTAGGATAATCGGTATATTTCCAACTACAAGACCAGCCATCACAGGTGAGGCATGGTACTTAGTCAATAATCAAAAGCAGCAAACTTTTAGACAGGCATATGTCTTTACTACTACGGCGAGCATCCCACATAATATAAGCACTAGCAATATCTACAACTTCTCACGATGTTGGGGAGTTTATTATGATGGCACTAACTGGAATGGAATTATTTTCTCCAATAGCGCAGGAATCGCCGGACAGTTAACTTTTTATTTGACTTCGACTAATATCGTTTTTGTTGGTGCTGCAACAATCGTTAAAGCACAAATTGTTTTGGAATGGCTTAGTTTGCCTTAAGGGGGTTTAAATGAATTCTATGATGGGAAGTGCGGGCGTGATGGGCCCTAACGGAAAAGCTGGTAATAAATTACCTTCTGGATACCGCCAATATCAAATGCAGAATTATACACCTGAGCAAATGGGTTTATTTAAACAGGCTTTTTCGCATGTAGGACCTGAAAGTTATTTATCTAAATTAGCAAGTGGCGATCAATCTCAATTTGATCAGATGGAAGAACCTGCAATGAGACAATTTTCTCAAATGCAAGGTCAAATGGGTTCAAGGTTTAGTGGAATGGGTGGAACGGGTTCAAGAAAAAGCAGTGGATTCCAAAATTCAGCTAATCAAGCCAGTTCTGATTTTGCTCAAGATCTAGCAGGAAGAAGACAGACGCTCCAGAGACAGGCTATAAATGATCTTATGGGCATGAGTAATCAATTGCTTGGGCAAAAACCTTATGACCAAGGCATCATGCAGAAACAACAGAAAGAAGGCTTTAACTGGGGTGGTTTAGCAGGTGGCGCAATAGGTGGTGTTGGAGGATTTCTTGCAGGAGGTCCAATGGGTGCAATATCTGGCGCTGGTATGGGTTACAATATGGGTTCTGGATTATCTGGTAAGGGTGGTGGAAATAATCAAGTCAGTATGCCTAACTTTTCATCTTTAGGTGGTTTGGGTGGTAATAATGGAGGCGGTGGTGGAATGGGTGGAATGGGTGGAGGAAGCTCATGGGGTGGAATGGGTGGAGGATCTAGCTACTCAGCTACCAATATGGGTGGTTTAGGAACTTTCGGAAATTCAATCGGATAGGAGAATAATATGTTACCATTACTACAAGAAAACAGAAAACCAACCTTTTCAGAGAGGATAAATTCTGGCATGCAACAAAGTGTTCAGACTGCAATGACTGGTTTAGATAAATACCAGCAATTTCAAGATAAAGAGAAAGAAAATCAAAAACAACAGCAACAACAGCAAGCTATTGAAAAATATTTAGGTCCAGAATCCAGGGATATGCCAAAAGAATTTCAACAAAAGATGCTTGAAGGAAATATCCAACAAAGAAATAAAGCTTCGGAATTATCAGGAAATCATGAAATAGAAACTAGAGATTTCAATATTATAAAAGATAATTTTGGTGAAAAGTTTGCAAATGTTTGGAGATCATCGCCGGTTGGTGGAAGGACTGAATTATTAAAACATGCGATCGATGCTTCCCAAAGAGGAATTAATTTAGAAGAAGTTTTATCAGGAGTAAATCCTCAAGAAAATCAAATTCCTGATCATAATGATTTCGGAGAAACCGATCAATCTAACAAACCTCAAATGAAAAATAATAAAATCTCTTCTGATTACAAATGGCCTAATTTTTCTCATCGACCTTCTGGATATACACCTAAAGAATGGGCTGATACTAGAAAAGATTGGAGAAAAGAAAACGTGCCTGTTTTTACAGAAAATAAGAAAAAGTTAAAGAATAGAAAACAGGATGTTTTATCTACTAAAAAATTAACACAATTAAATAGTAAGATGCCTGACGGAATTGAGAGAATGCTTATCAATCCTGAAACGAATGATTTTTATGGACCAGCACAAGTAGCAGGATTTAAATCCCCTCAAGCACAAGAATGGTCTAAAGTCATTTCGAGATTTCAAACTAGAGCTAAGGATACATTTGGTTCTAGAGTCACTAATTTTGATCTCCAATCATACATGCAACAATTTCCAGGCCTTTTAAATACACAAGAAGGTAGATCGAAAATTCTAAGAATGATGGATATAAATTATTCTCTAGACGATCTTTATGATCAAGCATTAGATCAAGTTTATAAAAAATATGGACTTGATGGTGTTGCTCAAGAAGAAGCTGATAAAATTGCTTCAGAATTAATTTCAGATGAAACAAAAAGATTAGAAGATGAATTTCTTGGACTAGAAAATCAATCTGAACCAAAGAAATTATCAGGAAAAATGATTGATGTTATAGGACCAGATGGTCAAACTTATGAATTAGATCAAAGTGAAGTTGAAGAACTTCCAGAAGGCTTTAGGTTAGTTTCATGACAATGCCATCGTCATTAAAGTTAAAAAAAGCTCCTGAACAAAATCAAACATCCCAATCTTTTTCTCAATCAAGCTTTCCTTCCACTTTAAAACCAAAAAAACAAATACAAAATAATCAAGAATTTCCTTCCGAAGAAGAGGAAGAAAAAGAATACGAAAGACATCAATCAAGATTCCTGAGTAGGGTTTTAGAAGGAACTTTAGGTGTTCCAGGTGATATAGCTTCATTTGGAGCAGGATTATTTGGAAAAGAACAAAATGTATTACCAACATCACAAAAACTCAAAGAATTTAGTCAAGAAGCAAGTCAAGGTTATACAAAACCTAAAAATGAATTTGAAGAAAATATAGATGAACTAGCTTCTGATATTGGATCAATGGCTTTTCCTGGAGGTGGTCATTATAAATTGGCAAGAAATATTGGAATTCCTATTGTTTCTAACTTAGTTAAAGAAGGATTAAAATATTCGAATGCAGATGAAAAAAATCAAGCATATGGAAAAGTAGGGGCAATGGTTGCTTTAGATTTAATTTCACGTAGATCTGGTGGTGTTAAATCTCATTTAAATTCTTTATACGATAAAGCAGAAAAATCACTTCCAAATGGCGTTTCCATAAAAGCAACTGAGCTCGAAAGATCTCTCAATAAACTTGAAAATACTTTAACAGCTGGTGGATCTCGACCAACTACCAAAAAATCTTTAGAAAAAATCATCGAAATTAAAAATGAAATTAAAAATGGAAAAGTAGATGTTAAACGTCTTGTTGCCTATAGACCATCTATCAATGAAGCGATAACAGAATTGGGTGGGTTTAACGCAGAAGTTCCAATGAAACTTGCTCCAAAAGCGATAAAAAATTTAAATGATGTGAAATCAGAAGTGATAAAAACATTAAATCAATATGGAGAAAAATTTAATCCTGAATTTTTAAAGAATTGGCATGATGCAAACGAAGGTTATGCAGCTTATGCAAAAAGTAATGTGATAGCTAATTTTTTGCATAATAAAATTCCATACGCACCAAAAAGCAAAGCTGTTCAATCTTTATTTTCATATGCTCCTACCGCTGCAATAGTAGCAGCTACAAAATTAAGTCCTGTTGGAGCGGCTGGCGCAGCTGCGGGTTATTCAGCATATCAAGGCTTTAAAGTTCTTCATAGAATAAAAAATAGCCCGACATTGTCAAAATATTATTCAGGAATTTTAAAAGAAGCAGCTTTAGGTAACGTTCCAGAAGCTACAAAAAATTTAAAAGCTCTTGATGAAAATCTAAAAGAATGAAATTAATTTTAAAAAGGTTCAACGGGTGGACTTGGGGGAAAAAAAATAGCCAACCCAAACCATATAGCAAATATCATTAGCCAACTCATTATTTTTCCTCCTCTGAAATTAATTCGTCACACTTATCACACACATTTCCAAATGTCTCATTAGGATGCGCATTGCATCCGTCATAATTTGCGTCGCATGTGCAATCGCATTTTTTGCATCGGTATATGCTCATTAATACTTTCCTTTTTTAAATATGCTTCCATCTTTTTCTAAGTAAAATTATAAATTCATCAATCTTCTTTCTTTGTAACTTAATTCCTTAAATACAAAAAATTTATCAGACATTTTGGTTTTTTTCTTTTAGTTTTTTTTCAACCATAATATTAATCATGTCTTCAAGATCTACTACACCTATTCGGTGAAGTTCACTTACAGGTATGCTATAACTTGCCTTTTTTCCGTGACCAATTCTTATAGCATTAATACGATTGCTTTTTATTGCCCTTCGAATACTTGAAGGATGCTTTCCTAATTTTTTAGCAAAATCGTTAACTGATAAATATGTTTTTTCAATCTCTTCCATGAGCATAATATAACATATTCGTTAATTATGGTCAATATTGATTACTAATTAAAGAATTTTATTGTAAGTATTCATTTAAAGTTTTAAATTTAATATATAACATCATAAACACCCTAATGGGTAAGTACAAAGGATTTTACTATGAGCGGTCTCTGCTATGGAATCGGGGGACTCATAAGTGTGTCTCCAAAAGCAATTACAGGTTTCGGCGCACCTTCACCAAGTTTTAAACCAGCTTTAGGTGCTCAATATTTTGATACTTCTACAACTCCTCCTACTGAATACATTTTTAATAGTCAAACTTGGAACGCAGCAGGTGGCGCACCGGCAACAGCAGCAACATTTGGTACTGTTCAACTTTCAACTTTAGCTCAACTACAGACTGGAACAGCCCCAGCCGGTTCCTTTCTTTCTTTAACAAACGATATTGCTACAGTTATTGCAAGTGTTGTTGCAGGAGCAGGTGTTCCAGCAACAGTAGCTCAACAAGGATACGTATTTCTTCAAACTGATGCTAATGCGGTGCTTGGAACTTCACCAAATCCAAATACAGCTTTACAACCAAGCAACATTGCAGCTGTATTTGCAGCTCCTCCTGTTGGTGGATTTGGTAGCATAACCCCTCGTCCTGTTGCAGCGACAACATTATCAGCAACTGGGGCAACAGCATTATCAACTTCATTAACAGTTGGTACAACTTTAGGCGTTACTGGTGCTTCAACATTAGCAGCATTAAGCGCAACGACCGGAACATTCTCAAGTACATTGGGTGTTACAGGTGTAACAACTTTAGGTGTTGTAAATGCTAGTAATGGTACTTTCAGTGGAACACTAGGTGTTACCGGTGCTTCAACAATAGCTGCACTTTCTGCAACTTCTGGAACATTCTCTACCACGCTTGGAGTAACTGGTGCTTCAACCTTCTCCTCTGGTACTTTCAGTACAACACTCGGAGTGACTGGATTAGCTTCATTTTCTTCGGCTACATTTAGTACAACTGTAGGTATTACAGGATTGGCTACCTTAGCAGCTCTAACTCAGGTTGGAATAGCTAACATAAATGCATCAGGTGCAGCTGCGACTACAATCGCAACAGGTGGAACAGGAACTTTAGCTCTCGGTAATGCAACAGGTAATACTATCTTAACTGGTGCTCTAACCATCAGTACAACATTGGGTGTGACAGGAACAACGACCTTAGCAGCTCTTACTCAAGTCGGTACTTCAAATATAAATGCGTCAGGTGCAGCAGTTACTAATATTTCAACTGGTGGTACTGGTGCTTTAAATATTGGTAACGCAACAGGTAATACAGCTTTGACAGGTGCTTTAACTATTAGTACAACCTTAGGTGTAACTGGATTATCCACACTTGCTGCATTAACACAAGTTGGGACTACCTTGATTAACGCATCAGGTGCTGCAGTAACGACAATTGGAACTGGTGGTACAGGCGTTGTGAATATTGGTAACGCAACTGGTAATACTGCAGTTACTGGATCATTGACTGCTTCTACTTCATTGACTGCTACCTTAGGAAATATTACTGCTACAAATGGTAATTTAGTATTAGTTGCAGCTGGAAATAAGATCAACCGTACAAGTGTAGCTACAACAATAGCAGCTGGTGCGAATAGTATGGGAACAGTTGTTTTAGTTGGCGGTACAGCTACAATTTCTACAACTTCCGTTACCACAAATTCTCTAATCATGATATGGAGACAATCTGTTGGTGCAACAGGAGCTGCAGCATTAGGTGAAATAAGTGTTGGTACAATTGTAAACGGAACAAGTTTTGTTATAAATTCTTGGACTCCTGCAAATGCTACTGTCTTACAAGCTTCTGATGTTTCAGTAATTGGTTGGGAAATAACAAACTAAGATTTTAGGAATTAATTTATGTCATATACACAAAGAATTTCTTGGGAGAATCTTAGAAGTATTAATTCAGCTACTTTTACAGGTTTATATCAAAATCTAGGAATACCACTACTTAATCCTGGATATATTGTAAAATTAGTAAATACTTCAAATGTTCTCGTTACTATATCTATAGATGGAATAAATGATATGGATGTTGCTCCTGCCAATTCATACTGGCTATATGATGAAACTAAAGCCGGCTTTAATTCTTCTTCCCAATCATTACCACAAGGAACACAGGTGATGGTTAAAGGAGTTGCAGGTGTTGGTTTAGTCTATTTAGTTTCTCAATTTATCATACAAACATAGGTGAATTTTGAGTCAAGCAGGTCAAATCAATTCGGCAGCTGGTCCAGTTCCTCCAACAGTTGCAACTAGTTATGTTACCGATGCGGGGACTGCTGTTCCTGCATTGAACATATTAAATGTATTTGGTGGTGTAGGAACTGCAACATCAGCTTCAGGCAATACCCTTGTTGTAACAATAAAAAATGAAGGTTTTGCTTGGTCTGAGCAGAACGTAAGTTTTAATGCTGCGATTCAAAATGGTTACTTTTGTAATGCTGCATTAACCGTAACATTGCCTGCAACAGCTGGTTTGGTTATTGGAAATACTTTAATTATTTATGTCGATACAGCTTCTACTGTGATTGTTCAAGCTAATGCTGGTCAAATGATTCAAATAGGTGCAAATATATCTGCTATTGCAGGTACAGCATCTAGTAGTACTAGAGGAGCAATTCTCGAATTAATCTTCAAGCCATCAGATTTAACTTGGCATACTCAATCATCACTTGGTGTCTTTAACGTAGTTTAAAAAGGTATATATAATGGTTGCAAGTAATGACCTTAACATTAGCCAAAGTGGTTATGTTGTTTTTGACGGAACGTCGACTTTTACAGGTCGTGCATTTCAAGCAGGAACTGGAATAACTATTTCTAATGCTGACGGAACAGTTGGAAATACGACAATCTCTTTAACAGGGGGTGCCGTAGCTGTTCAGCATTTAACAGGTGATACAGGTGGTCAACTTAATCCAGATGGTTCTAATAACTTTAATCTATTAGGTCAAAAAGCTGGCACAATACCTGTTTTTGATACAGTAGGATCAGCAAGTACTATAAGTTTAGAAGATAGAGCTTGGTTAACTCAATTTGTAGTTGATCCTTCAGCAGTAGTCGGTCTAAGAGCAACTTTTACAACAATTCAAGCAGCTATAACAGCTTCCGTTAATGGTCAAACAATTTTTATTCGTCCAGGGACTTATACTGAAAATCTAACATTAAAAGCCGGTGTGAATTTAACAGCTTTTTTAGGTGACAGCTTAGTACCCAATGTTACGATAATTGGAAAAGCGACTTTTAACACAGCTGGCATTTGTTCTATTAGTAATATACAATTACAGACGAATGCAGATTTCTTTTTAGCAGTAACTGGAACACTCGCTTCCATAGTGCAAGTAAATAATTGTAATTTAATTTGCTCAAATAACACAGGTATTTCTCATACAGTATCAAATACACTTTCTATTATTGGCATAAATAATTGCTTTGGTAACATAGCAACTACAGGTATTGCACTGTTCTCTTCATCTAGCACAGGTACAATAAATATTGATTATTCGATCATTTCAAATACAGTCTTAAGTACGACAGCATGCACAATGAGTGCCGGAACAATAAATCTTTTTTATACAATTTTGAATATCCCTATCACGACAAGTTCTACTGGAGCATTGGGAATATTAAACTCAACCGTTGATACTTCTTTAATGAATACAACTTCGTTAACATTAAATGGATCAGGAAGCAATTTTATCGTTTCATCATATATTAATTCCAATACTGCTTCGGCAATTTCTATTAATGGAATAAGTAATAACATATCTAATTCTGTCGTTAACAGTACAAATACCAATGCCATTACAGGAACAGGCACATTAACCTATTCAGGAATATCTTTTAACAATACCTCTTCAAAAATAAATACTACAACATTGGTTGCTAGAAATACTGATACGGGAGGGATTTCTTTTGATGGTGGGACAAATACCTTAAATGTATTTACTCAAGGAACTTTCACTCCTACTATTGTTGGATCAACTGCAGCCGGAGCAATAACTTATACAATTCAAATAGGTAGATATCAACGTGTGGGTCGAATAGTCAGTCTATATATTCATGTTGCTTATTCAGGTAATACAGGCGGAACTGGAAATATTCAAATACAGGGACTTCCTTTCATTAGTGCTAATATTGCTAACTTAAATTCTGATACTCCAATTAGCGCTGGTTCAACTCAATTATCTATTTTTACCAATACTTTTCCTTTGGTCACTGTTGTTAATAATACTTCACAATATATTGTACAGTCTTTTTCTCCAACAACAGGTGCTAGAACCATTGAAAGTTTAACTGGTCGAACAACCGGTGATTACATAATTAATAGTCAATACGAGGTCTAAAATGGATTTATTTGAATCTAAAGATTTATTTAGAAATATGCATCCTGATAAAAATTTGACTTTTTCTTTCGATGATAAATGTATTCGAAAATGCGAAATAGTTTTTACAGATGGGAAGCCTAATGAAATAAATCATGTAGAAAATGATAAGGTAAAAATTTTTATTGAAGATCAAGAAGCCTTTTATGTTCCTATTGATTCTCATCGAGAATGTTGTGATATTGAATTTATTCTGAGTAAAATTCAAAATAATGCATCGATTTCATGATTCATATCATGACCTGCTTTTATAATATCTTCTGGATTTACCCCCCATTTTTCATATCTGGGGGCTTTTATATTAAGTAAAAACCATTCATCCCGAGCCCAATAATGATTTATTCTTAATATATCAATATATACGCCTGTATTTTGCATTCCTATAGCTTCATTATTTGTATTTACATGATAAAATCCTGGTAAATATAAACAATAATGGGGATTTACGCATTTTTCCACACAATCAAGCCTAACAATTGATTTATAATATAAATTTCTAGAATGATCGAACGGTAATTTATATATTAATGATTTTAACAAAGATTGTCCCGGCTTTAAAAAAATTGATGATGTTCCATAGCATTGCCAATTTACACAAACACCAGAAGCTTTAGGGAAATACTTTTCTAAAGTCAAATAAATAGACTTATCTTTCATTGAAATCAAAAATTCATCGGTATCAATAATGGCAAGCCATTTTGTTTTTTCTTTTAAGAGTTCTATTGCATGATTATAAGCACCTGGTTGAACGGTAAAAGAAAAATATTCAAATTCATTTTTTTGTGTTTCTGATGGCCAATCAATCAAATCAACAATATTTCTTTGAATGTAAGGTTTTAAAATTAATTCATAATCATCTGTGCTATTGTTATTATATAAAACAAAGTGTTCCACACCAACAGATAGGTGATGATCAATCCATTCTTTGAGATAGGGTGATTCATTTTGAAATATAGTGGTAACACATACATTATAATTTGCTTCCAAAGACATAAATGTAAGCATAAATAAAATTATTTTTTTCATTGAATTTACCTGTTAAATAAAAAAATATTTATATAAAGTTTAATTTGATAAATATTTTAAAATACAAGGGGTTTTATGCCATTGCTTAAAGGTAAAAATAATATCGGAAAAAATATTAAGCAAGAAGAAGAATCGGGTAAATCTAAAAAACAAGCGATAGCAATTGCTCTGAATGTAGCAGGAAAATCAAAAAACAAAGGTAAATAATATGTTTAATGCTCTATTTGCATTGTGTTTGAAATATGCATCAATGCATTCCATGACACTATCAGTGGGATATATAACAAAATTAATCGAGTTATTTGAAGAAGAATTCTCTGCAGATAAAGACGCAAAAAATGCTGCGATCGATTCAGTCATTCAAATTTTACAAAATCATAAAGATAAATAATATGTTAAATATTTTTGTAAAATCTGTCAAACCTGAACTCGGGTTTAGGACTATTACAGATATTACATATTCATTGAATTCACTTATTGAAAATCTTAATGAGAATAATTTTATAAAATTATCTTGTCGAGATGAAGTTCTAGATTACATCATCAATCTATTAGAAAGAGAAAAAACGTATGAATAAAATTATATGTAGCCTATTGGCTATTATTTTAGGAAGCTGTTCCTATTCAATCAATATGGTTCATACTCAAGGTACCGCTTCCGATGTTGTAGATGAACAACAATCACCGTCAGCGGATATTAGTCCAGACATCAAGGTAAGTCCGATTTAATTTTCGACTTCGTCCATTGAGCTTGGTTTTTTAGATTGCCATTTTTCATATGCATCATTAAAACGATCCATATTAACAAAAATTTGTGATATAATGTCCGAGATGGATTTTCCGCTATTTTTAGAAATTACTTTTATATATTCGTATTTTTCTGGATTCTCTTGAATAAAATTTTCAAACTCGACGCTTAGTTTATTTATCTGTACGGTTGGCTTACCTACTGCATGATTTGCATCATCATCATCTCCCGATGATACGACACCGACAGCTGCACAAAGAGCATAGCGTTTACCATAAGAAATAGCAGATCCAACACCATGGGCATCTAATTTAGACATAGGTACACATAAAGGTCCAAATTCAACCCACTGACCGGAAGTATGAATAATTCTAGTAGTGACAGAAACTTTTTTATCTTCAGTGGTGACATCTTGCCATATAGTTAGACCATTAGATGCAATAGGTTCACGAATGGCATCCCATACGGATGACATATCGGAATATTTGCTTTTAAAATGTGGATTAATAGAATCCTTAATGGCAGGTTTCAATTGTAGTTGAGCAATTGACATAGCTTTAGCAATTTCATTTATATTTTCTGATGTTTTCATTTTTTCCTTAATAATCTACCATTAAACAATAATTACAGCCTCCAGAACACCTAGGACATCCATCATTTTGATCAATATCTTGATCATCGCTTAGATATTCATCATCATCATCATCTTCGATTTCAATAACCCCAAGAATATCATCAATCTGATCAGCATATTGATGGAAATAATTCAAGATATGTAATCTCTTATCTCTGTTAGATTTATTCTTATTTTTTGAGTATTTAAATTTATTTTATCTAATTCAATTAATACATTTAATGAAAATTCTTTATCTTTCTTAATAATTTCATCTAATGAAAAGCATAATTTGTTTGCTGTATAAATTAATTCTTGTATATGTGTATTCATGTGTTTTCCTTTGTGTTATTTATCAAAACTTTAAGCTACAACCTGCTCGGCTCACTAAGTCCAAGTCACCAGGGAGACTGTTGTTTTGATATTCACAATATAATCGAAATACAATTTAAAGATCAAGAAGAAAGTCATTTTGAATGAAAATATTTTCATCCGGAATTGTTTTTTTGATGCTTTTTGTCGGCGTAATATAGCGATAAAGTTCCAAACAATTTAAATATAATCTTATATCATTTTCATAATTTAAATAATCTATCGTTTTAGCCTTATCACCTTTTTTTGGTAACCTTACGGCTATCCTTTTATTTATGTCGATTTGATCAACATGTTTTAAAAGCATTTGATAAGCTGCTGTCTGTAGTGCCCAATTCTTATGCGGTTGAGAAGTTGTTTTGATATCTATTAAACAAGGTTTTTCTTCATTTTTTAATATTGCTACCATGTCAATGCATCCAGTTAACAGAAGTTCGTCATGATTGAATCTTTTTTCCATAAATATTACTTCTTGTACATTTTCAAGATACCATCTTTCAAAACAATTAAAATAATTTTTACAATCTTCATCAGGAATAAAAAAGATGTTTTTTACATATAGTTCACAAAATTTATGTGTTCTAGTTCCTCTATCTGCTGCGTTTTTTAATATATCAGGTGGAATGCTTTCATAATTAGAAAAGGCTTTCAATGGCTCTGTAACACGTGTATAACCGTCTGGTATAGAATTATTCATGATTCCTTTTGATGTAATTAATTTTTGTGATATTATGAATTTTTCTCATTGTATCCTTTAAAACGTAAAGCCCACAAATCTTGTGGGTTTTTTTTATTCTATCTTAAATCGAATTATATTTCAATATTATATTGACAAATTAACATTCAAGAAGATATTATTTTAATTGAGGTGCAAGGTGGATTTGGAAACATGGCTAAGACAAAAAAATATGACAACGATTTCCTTTGCTAAAAAGGTTGGTTGCTCACGTCCTGTTATAAATAAAGTTAAAAATGGAATTCCTATTTGCCCTAAATATGCTAATAAAATAATCGAATTGACAGAAAGTGCTGTTAAACCTTCGACAGAAAACATCGGACGAAAACCGCTATGAAATTTGAATACACAATTAATTACGATAGAATCTTACAGGTTAAAAGACGCAGATTCTCCAGAAATATTGCATCAAAGGCAATAAGAAACAGAGAACTCATTAAACCAAGTACTTGTGAATCATGCAAAAATATATGTTTTGATATTGAGTCACACCATATTGATTATGGAAAACCTTTAGATGTTATGTGGCTATGTCGTAAATGTCATGGTAAGGCTCATCGCAAAAATAGCAAGCTAAACCCTGATAATAATCCGCAAACACCCATACAATTTTTAGATAATATTCATAAAAATATTAATGTATCTTTCACCTTACCCATCAAAGATTTTGTAAATTTACTGCATATATCGCAGTTAAAAGGAAAATCTATGTCAAAACTACTGAAAGATATAGTGATGAAAGAATACCCATTAAAATCAAATCAATTAGAATTTAATTTTGAGGTAAAAAATGACGAGTCACAATTCAAGCCACTCCAAAGAATATCAAGCATGGCAAAGAATGAAGTCATGTGTGAAGAACCCCAAATTCTTGAGTTACCCAAAATATGGGGCACTAGGAATAACCATTTGTCCGGAGTGGTTAGAAAGTTTTGGGGCATTCATCACAGACATGGGCACGATACCTCCTCACTGCGACGGATTGGAGCTCATTGAAGGTAATATTTTCAAAAAAGATAAATGCGCCTGGGTGAAAAAAAGAGTAGGCAGACAGATGGGATTAAAAACACCAATTATTAATTCACAGTTTGGATCAAAGTCTATCTGCTTACTTCTGCCTATAGCACAATATAATATGATTCAGAAAAAAGCCCTTGAGGAGACAAAAAAAAGAAATAAGCCCATATCCATACCAATGATCGTAAGAGAAGCTTTGAAAGTCTCCTTTCCATTTATGGATCAAAAAGATTTATTTGAATGACAATGAGTCGAAACTGCCATATAAAATAAACATTGTACTTTATATAATATACGTATATGATACATAGTATGGACCAAGGAGAATATATGAGAAAAGTTCCAATCACTATTACTTTACCTGAGAATTTGATAAGAGATTTACATTCCTATATTCCAGGAAGAGGGATAAGTGGTTTTGTCTCAATTCTTATTCAGAAAGGATTAGAAGAAAAAAAATGCAGTGTTGCTAAGCAATATAGAGAAGCTGCTGCTGATGAAGAAAGAAATAAAGAAGCCGCTGAATGGGATATATTTATAGGGGACGGTTTGGATGAAACAAACGAATATTAAACGCGGTGATATATTTTGGGTTGATTTTGATCCTTCGACTGGCACTGAGACAAGAAAGAAAAGACCCGCATTGATCTGCTCCCATGATGATATGAATGAAAATTCAAATAGAGTGATCGTTGCACCTATAACATCGAAACTAAAGAAAGTATACGCCTTTGAATATGAAATTTCTGATCATTCTTTTGTGACTGGGAAGGCAATGATCGATCAGCTCAAAGCCGTAGATAAAACAAGAATAGGTACAAAAATTGGAAGCCTTCATTTAAAAGAGATGAATGAGGTTGATACAATTATTAAATTTGTTTTGGGGTTAAAATGAGTCGAAGTTTATCAATCGCAAATTAGTAAAATTGAGATCGGCCAATTCTTGAAAAACGAAAATATCAAAAGTATTAGATAAATGAAACATAGATGTTATGAATGTAAGCACTTGGAAGACGAGAGTGCTAAGAAGTTTTATGAACGCACACGCGTTGATTTTTGTGCTAAATTTTTCTGCAAAGCTTGTCAAAAAAACACCATGCCTGAAAGCGCTTGTGAAGGCGATGTGAAAATAAACTTTACTTCCAAAATAGTAGAAATATCTGAATTCAAGCCCACGAATATGCTAGAACGACAATTACTCAGATATAAAGCTAACATAATATAAATTATCAGACGTTCACAAGTAATTATGTGTGCATGACAAGATATTGACTCTTTAGAGTAACCGATTTGATGAAGTATTTTCAGACTATGTAAATAAAATTTTTTGGTTTGATGTTTCAAAAGAATGAAATGGAAAAATAAAACATCATCAATCATGAAAAAAAGGAAAAATCATGAAAAATTATTTATTAATGGTTAATGAAGAAGCTATGACATATATGAAAGCTATTGTTCCATGCCTTCAATTCATAGATGTGAAAGGAATCAACGTAAAAGAATTTCCTTCAGACTTATTCCTAACGACTGTGTATATTAAACCTGCTGAAGAAGTAGTGCAACCTATAGTAAATGAATTGATAGCAGATGAAGTAAAGTAGTTATTTATGCATAAAAAAAAGACCGGGATTCAACCGGCCTGAAAAGAAGTCCGTCCTATGAAAACGGATTGGTGTTCAAAATATCAATGGAAAACTGATATCTTGATTTTACCTATCCATAAAAAAAAACTCAACAAAAATAAATTTGTTAAGAAAATATTTTAAATTTCCTTAATAAGTTCAATTTTGTTTTTTAAAAATATACGTTTAAAAAAAATAAGGGGATTTTTATGCTCATAAGTTGTAGTTTAAGTTCTTGTGAAAAAAAAAAGAAAGGCCCCTCATTCGATTTATGAAAACCTTCAAACGAATGCATTGACAAATGAGGGGTCTATTATGAATCTATCGATACAGTAAAAAACGTATCGCATTCCCGAAATTTAAGGTTTTCGGGAAACGTAAGATATATAAATAATTCACCTTTGTAGGTGCTTTATTTATATCATTTTACAAACATTAATTCAATTAATTTTGTAGGTTAAATAAATGACTTGTCAAAACTCTTCTCGCTCCGAACTGTATGCTTATCATTTTCAGAATTCAGAACCCAAGTTTTATACTCGTATTCCTAATATCGTTGATTACCTTACTTATAAATTTACTGATAAAAAAGGTGTTGTTACGACAAGGAGACTAAGCGTTTATGCTAAAGTGCTTTATAGAATAATTAGAATGATTGCCAGTGATAATAATGTGTGCTGGTACACAACGAAATCATTAGCCGAAAAAGCAAATTGCTCTGTTGGATCGATAGTAAATGCAAAAAAAGAATTGCTAATGTCAATGGATCAATTGGATGGAAATCCTTTGATAATTGAAAAAAGAAAAATGATTTCAAAAAAACAAAACGATGTGATTACTAGCAAACGAGAGCTATGTACCTACACCATTTTCGATATATGGCGTTGGAATAATGCGTTTATGTCGACATTGAATCATTCTAAATCTTTGGGGATCGGAATCGGGATTGGAGTTGGCGTCAATCCAAATGAATATCAAATCGAGACCGATTCATGTGGTGAATCTGTCCCCCCGACCGATTCATGTGGTGAATCTGTCCCCCAGGAGACCGATTCATGTGGTGAACCTATAAAGAACCCATATAACAATATCCCTCTGTATAGAGAACAACAACCCACGGCCAAGGCCGATCCTGCTATTTCTTCAAATAAAAAAAGAAAGCTGTTTCCTGCGGATAATCCCGTTATTCAACAAAAAGCTCTTGATTGGCTCATTCAAAAAGGATGTCCACCGCTCAACGCAAAATCTATAGCTGAGAAATTTTCACACACGGACATCGAAAAGGCTTCTGAATATTTATGTCTACAAAATCAAAAGAAAAAATCAAAAGGAAGCGTTATTTCAAATAATTGGGCTTACTTACAAGATATTTTAAATAAACGTTATTGGGAAAACATCAAAACTTATTGATATTTAATTCGTATTTTGTTATATTGAAAAGTTGTCTTAAAAATTTAAAGGTGCTAAATGAAAATAGAAATTATAGAGGTATATCCCCTTAAGATAGAAGAAGAAACAGAGAATGTTTATTCCATGCACATCTACCTTCCTGATCTGGATTTAGATATGCGTGGAATCATGGTTAAGTTTGTTAAGAAATGGATTTTTCCTTTGCCTATCAGGACAAATTACGATCCTGAATCAAAAAAAAAGGTAAATTTCCCATTTGTTTCGTTTGCAAATAAAAAGACAAATGATGATTTTAAGATGTCTCTTTCGGAAGAAGGAACCAAGTACATGCAAGAAAAATATGCAGAAATACAGAAAAATAACGCATTGATTTCATTGAAAAAAAAGAAAAAAGAAAAAAAACAACCAATACAAAATTAATTAGGAAAGATTATGGCAATAGAATTTGTAGGATTTATTCCAACACCCAATGAAAAATATTTAGGCATAGCCTCTGTAAAAATCGATAACAAATATATTTTTAGATATAAAATTACTCCAAGCAAAGAAGGTAACGGCTTTTTTTCAACGGAAGCTAGCTATAAAATTGATTCAACAGGAAATTCAAGAGAAGATTATGTCGAAGCTTTTTTACTAGATTCTAACTTTGAAATTCAAGAAATTCGCAAGTTGATTCAAAACCATGTTAAGTATGCCTTAGCCAAACCTACTCAAATTCAAGCAAACGGGTCTTTACACGATCAAAACCAATGGAGCCAAACAAGTACACGTGTTGATCACGCAAACTCAACCAATCAAGCGCAATCGACCCCTGCACATTTTGAAGATTCTAACATTCCATTTTGAGATAACATGAAAAAATTACCTAAATGGAGAGTTCATATCGCAGTGACTAACTATCACTGCGTTGACATTGATGATTCGGATGATCATTCTGAGGTGATTAATCAAGCCATTCAAAAGGTTGTTGAAAGCCCAGATTATTATAAAAATTGTGAAAGTATTTGTGTGTCAGGAATTTTCATTAATGATTATGATACAAAATTCTATTACCCTTATATTCCTGAAAAAATACCACATAATAAACCTGAAATTAATTTTGACACAAATGCATAGTTTTGAAAAACATACACACATAAATGAGTTTTTGTAGACATGACTTTTAGATTTATGAAAAATTAATCTACTCGAGAAAAATGCCAAAGTGCCACCGCATGGAGACAAGCAAATGAAACATAAATTCGGTGCAATACGTTGTTTAGTCGACGAGATTAAATTCAGCTCAAAACTGGAAGCTCAATTTTATAATCAATTGAAATTACGTCAGCTTGCAGGAGATGTCATCTTCTTTCTCATGCAATGTCCATTTAGACTTCCAGGTAAGATTAAGTATGTGGTTGATTTCATTGTCTTTTTGTCTAATGGAGATATTGAATTCATTGATGTTAAAGGAATGCGAACACCTATTAGCACTTTGAAAATAAAACAGGTTGAAGAAATATATCCTATCAAGATAAAAATTGTAGAAAAAATTTGAAGGAATCTTATGAAAACTGACTTCGCACGTCAAATGTTTGAAACTGCTTGTTGTAATATTATGCAATATGAAGAAAGCTCTCCCTCATTTAATTTTTGCTTTTCGGTAATCGAGTCATATCGAGCTATGCTAGAAGAAAAAAATTATCATTCAGTTTTAAAAAAATATGAATATGTCGATCCTTCTTCTGAAAAAATCAAATCCGTCTGTTGCTAAAAAACACTGGCAAATAAATATATAACACGTATATAACAGGTATTTAACACGTATAAACAATATATGTTTCACGTGTTAAATACCTGTAAACTATATAGGAGTTATATATGATAGTGGTTGTTGGTGGAATCAAAGGTGGAAGTGGTAAAACGACTATAGCAACGAACTTAACAGTATTAAGATCTGCTAGCGGAAAGAAAGTTTTGCTTGTTGATGCTGATGAACAAAGAAGTGCATCTGATTGGGCACACGAAAGAGAGAATAGTGGCATTGAAACAAAATGGTCTACAATACAACTTTGTGGTGATGCTGTTTACCCGCAATTAAAACGTATGTCTCTAGATTACGATGATATTATTGTCGATGTTGGCGGAAGAGATACAATAAGTCAGCGCTCGGCCCTTAAGATTGCTGACGTCTTATTAGTTCCTTTTAAGCCTAGATCATTAGATATATGGACAATCGGCAGCCTAAAAAAACTTCTGTCTGAAATGAAAGTCAGCAATGATAAACTTTTGGCTTATGCAATTATCAATCAAGCGGATTCATGTGGTACAGACAATAAAGATTCCCAAGAAATTATTTCCGATTGTCCTTCTTTAAAATGCATCACAATTCCTATTGGACATCGTAAAGCATTTGCTAATGCAGCGACTGAAGGTTTAGGTATTTCAGAGCTTAAAATCCAAGATAAAAAAGCACTTCAAGAATTACTTTTTCTTTACAATTCAATATATGATTCAAACGTAGGATAGATATTTTTTACATGCATTTAGCATGCGTTTTACATGCATAACACACGTATTTAACAAGCAGGATATATATGACCGTTAAAAGAAAGACTGAAAGATTAGAGATCGATAAAGATTCTATAATCTATAACGCAGCGCATGCACTTTCGGGTAATGAGAAAATAAAAAATAAGAAAGAATGGATGAATTTTTGTCTTAGAATTAAGTTAGAAATGTTAGCTCAAATTGACCAAGTTCTTGAGGATCGAGTTGGTATTTCAAAAACAGGATGGATGTTGGAAGCAATTCAAGAAAAATTGAAAAGGGCAGAAAATGAATAATACATTGTCAAATTATTATTACTTATTCGAATTATCATTAGGTGAGATGAGTATTAATCATCTCTTTCTTCAGGTATTATTTAAAAATAAAAAACATGAGTTAAAATGATCGAAATACAAGAAATTCCCATTAAAGACTTAATTTTACTCGAACGCAATCCTCGAAAGATCTCAAAAGATCAAATGGATAAGCTTAAAGCTTCTATTCAAGATGATCCTAAATTTTTATGGTGCAGGCCTATTCTTGTTAACCAGGATGCGATTGGATCACCACTTCAAGTATATGCAGGTAATCAGAGAGTAAGAGCAGCAAAAGCACTTAAACGAAAGACAATCCCATGTATTGTTGAATGTGGCTTATCTGAAACGATTATGAAAGAACGTATTATTAAAGATAATGTGCATTATGGAACCTTCGACTTCGATATTTTAACTTGCGATTACGATATTCCAGAATTAATTTCATATGGATTCGAAATGCATGAATTGCACTTGACTCTTGGTGATGATGAATCAAAAGACACTGAAGAATTAAGTTCAGATGATACAGGATCTTTAGGTGTAAAATTTAATATATCAATACCTGAAGAAGATTCAACTTCTTTTAAAAATCAACTTGATGACTTGCTATTAAAGTTTCCTAGAGCTAAATTAAAGAAAAAATAGGTGTGTTTTATGGATAAAGAATTGCATAAAGTTTCAAAAGATCTTAAAAAATCAGAAAAACAAATTGAACATATTGAAAAGTTAGATAAAAAAAGAGATGGACTTGTCAAGTTAGGTAAAAAAGCTCAACTCAAGAAATAACTTATACTCAATTCCGAGTATAACCAAGTATAGGTAGGTATGTTTTGGGTGGTTTAAAAAAATGCGTTATCGATGCACAAGAAAAAAAACGTATTACAAGGCCTATTAAACATATAGATTGGGATATTGTTGACACATTCCTAATCAGTGGTTCTTCTGGAACCGAACTTGCCGGTCTTTTCGATATGCATCAAGAAACATTTTATGTTAGATTTCAAAAACATCATGGAGTTGGATTTACGGGATATTGTCAACAAAAGAGATCAAAAGGTGATGCTTACTTAAGACATCAGCAATATTTGAAAGCAATTGGTAAATCAACTGATGGAGATAATACTCTATTAATATGGTTAGGTAAGAATAGACTTAATCAAAAAGAAACCCCCGACCAGAATGCAGATGAAGAAAGAAAAATGGAATTCAGCGCCATTATGCAACAGCTTTCTGCGCTTCAATCAGATAAAATTAATTCTTCAAATCAATCTTCTTCAGAATCTACCTTTAATAAAGAAGAAATGATCAGTAGCAATGAGATGTAATCATAATGTGTAATTGGTGTTGACATTACATGAGAAGGTAATTGTTCAATTGTGCTGATGATGTTTTCGATCGAATGCATTATTTTCTTTTTAGACAATACTTCTTTATCTTTTTTATTTTCAGGAGAAGCGGTAATTTCCGATCCCGATTCTTGAGTTATTTTAGGAACGATGATATTTCCAAGATCATCTATCCGCAAGAAATTATCCCAACTTTTGGCAGCGCATTTAAGTAAATTAGAGCCTCCATCAATAGATATTTCACCACATTTACAGGTGACGTAATCATTATGAAGAAAGCTTTCTATGATATCTTGGCATAATTTACATTTGGCTCTGTTTTTCATTGCATCCTTAAAATTAATTTCATTATATTGTGATTATGCAAAATCCTTTCGCATCAAAGCAACTAGAATTTTTAACGAATTGTTTCCGTCATTGGAATCTAGCGCATGGTGCTGTATCCACTGGAAAAACTGTTTGTACGACATTTGGTTTCATGCACGCTGTTGATGAATGTCCAGATTCAGATATATTCATTGTAGGTCATACGTTCGACACAGCTTATCGTAATGTGGTACGGTTGATAGTCGAGGCTCCTGATGATTCAGTATTAGCATTATATAAGCCTTTTTGCACATGGTCGGGAAAGAAGCTTTATTTCAAAGATAAAACCATTACCATTCTTGGTGCAAAAGATGAGGGAAGTATTGGTAACTTTCAGGGATTGACAGCTTCATTAATGCTATGCGATGAGATGACGTTATACCCCGATAGCGTTATAGACATGATCGACACACGCTTAAGAAAGAATCATAGCAAAGGTTTCGCTGCTATGAACCCATCTCATCCTAACCATAAGTGCAAGCAATGGATAGATAAAGCTGCAGAAGGTGATCCGAATTACTATGCTTTACATTTTGAATTAGATGATAACACATTCCTTCCGAAGCATTATAAAGATCGCATTAAAAATAGCGCTACAGGTCTGTTCTATAAGCGTAATGTGCTTGGTTTATGGGTTATGGCTGAAGGTGCCATATTCGATTTCTTCGACAGAAAGATCCATGTAGTAGATAGACCACCGCGTGCCGCTGAATATTGGATTGCTGGCATTGATTACGGCACAGCTAACCCATTTTGCTGCCTGCTTATTGGCGTATCCACTGGTAAGTACACCCAGCAAGGTGTGCAAATGTGGGTAGAGAAAGAGTATTACTGGGATCCTAAGAAGAAAGGTAGACAGAAAGTTAATTCTGAGTTTGCAGATGATGTGCAAGCGTTCTTAGAACCCTATTCAGTTAAGAATATATATCTAGATCCATCTGCAGAATCATTTCAACTAGAGTTAAGAAAGAAAGGTATGCATGCGACTCACGCTAATAATGATGTTCTTAACGGTATACAGCATCTTTCTACTTTTCTTAGAAATGGCAAGCTATTGATATGTAGCGAATGCGTCAATACCATACGTGAAATTGAATCTTATGTATGGGATTCTAAGGCAGCTAAGAAAGGTTATGATGAGCCTATGAAGACCGAAGACCATTGTTGCGATTCCCTCCGCTACGCAATCTTCACTCACAAGCCATCCTCATACGATCCTTACAAGCATAATCCTGATGATTATAGAAATAATCGCTTCAAAAGTTCCTTTTGAGATAAAATTCAAGTGGTGATACCATATGATACATGATAACACATCAAGAACATTTCGGTCGACTGTTTTACCAAGACAAAAAAACAGGTTATTGGATATCAACTGATTATCCTCGTATTAGAGCACATAGATGGGTGTGGATTAGTTTACACGGGAAAATACCAATTGGTTATCATATCCATCATAAGAATGAAAATAAATCTGATAATAGGATTGAAAACATTGAACTGATAGAAGCTTCTAGACATATAAGTCATCATTACACGGAAGAAAACAGAGAAAGATCTAGATTACTTTGCGAAAAAATTCGCCCATTAACTAAAGCATGGCACGCAAGTGAAGAAGGTTTAGCTTGGCATAAAGCTCACGGGATTTTAACTTGGATTAATAAAGAACCTATAAAAATAATTTGCAAAGTTTGTCAAAAAGTAGCAGAAACCAAGATGTATCATCAAGAATTCTGCTCTAATGCATGTAAAAGCAAATGGCGTAGAAACTCAGGAATTGATGATGTAGAGAAAGTATGCGGTCGTTGTGGAATTAAATTCATGAGCAATAAATATGCAAAAAATAAATACTGTTCAAAGGATTGCGGAATACGTTTAAGAGCAATTTTTAAAAGTTAAACCTGAAATTAATTCTAAGAAGTGGTGGCAGTTTTGGAAATAGCTTCCTAACTTGCTATAATAAATAATTTATAGTACATTATCCTATAACCGCTACCAGGTTTTAGGAGGCTCTTATTTCTTTCTATAGTGCACCATGGAATAATAATTTAGAGCCAAATCAGGGTAATATTAGACATTGGTTAGATAATTTATATGCTAAATTTCAGCCATTAGAAACGGCACGTTGGAATCAAAGTAATATTGACACTCTTTTCTATGCTGGCTCACAAGAATATGTAAATCGTCAATTTAATTTCTCTCAAAAAAGTTCATATCAACAGTATCATTTTAATTTGATTCAGCAACCAGTCAATATGATTACAGGTTATGAAAGACAACATAGAAAGAATTTTAATTATGTGCCTTGTGAAGGTGCTGATACTAATACCACTGATCAATATTCAAGATTAATTACGAATGTGGCCAATGCTGGTTGTATACATGAACAAAAGTCTAAAGCAAAAGAATTAGCTGCTATCTCTGGAATGGTTCTAATGCAGCCTTATTTAGATTATACTTCAGATGATCAAGCTCAAGGTGATCTTAAAGTTAAAATATGGGAATATAATTCTTTCATTGTTGATCCTTATTTTCGTAATCCTGATATGTCAGATGCTCAATTTGTTTGGTGCCAAGAGTACATAAGTAAACAAGAAGCTGAAAATAGATTCCCTGATAAGTTTAAAGACATTAAACCCATGTCAGGTTCACCGCAAAGATATGGTAACTTCTATTTCCTTCCTGAAAATCATAACATGGCCAAAAATGATTTAATGGTCTTGTCATATGTATGGTATAAATGGAAAAGGAAAAAGAAAAGACTTTATAGTAGATCTAGAAATCAATTCTTTGATTTCTCTGGTGGAGATGAAAATCTTGAAGCTATTCTTTATAATATTCCAGATATGGAAGAAATCACTGTTGAAGTTCCTTGTTGGAAATTAGCTGTCGTTTTAAATGATCAACTTATGTTTCAAGGAGAAAACCCACTTGGATTTGATGGATGCCCTTTTGTTCCATACTTTTGGAATTATGAACCCCACATTAATCACCATGATTTACGCGTGCGCTCTCTCGTTAGGACTATGCGCGATCCTCAGTTTTTATATAATTACAAAATTATAACAAATAATGACATCGCAGCAGCTACAGTTAATGCAGGTTGGATGCGTAAGAGTGGTGCAGTTGCTAATGAAGATAATCTAAAGAAATCAGGCCAAGGCTGGGATATCATCATTAATGAAGGTTATGAGATGACAGATATTCAGAAGATTATTCCTTCTGCTGTTCCGGAAAGTGACCTTGCTTTAGCTCAACAAATGGCTGATTTAATCTATCAAACATCAGGGATTAATTTAGAGAATTGGTCAGGTCAGAATGATAAACAAACATCTGCTCTTACTGCTTTAATTAAACAAGCTGCTAACTTAATGGTTTTCCAAAAGTATTTTGATCAATGGGATTTATCTGATAAATTGCTCGGAGAACGACTTATTCAAATTGCTTTAAATAATTGGAATGCTGAGAAAGTTAAACTACTCATTGGTGAAGAGCCAACGCCTTATTTTTATAGTAAAGTATTTTGTAAATTTCAAACGATTGTTGAAGAATCTGATTTAACTCCGACTCAGCAGAATTTGCAAGCCCAACAGATGTTTGAAATTAATGAAAGATTTGGTCGTGAAGTATTCCCTCCTTCAATGATTATTCCTAAGTTAAATATCACAGGTAAGGGTGAAGCTATTAAGTTCCTCCAGCAGCAAGAACAGCAACAACAAGCCGTTCAAGCAGAAGGTCAAAATATTCAACATGCCTTTGAAAATGCTAAGTTACAAGAACTGATGACTAAAGCTATGAGTAATATTGCTAGAGCAAGAGAAGATCATTCAAGATCTGAATCTAATCTAGGCTTGTATGAAGAAAGATTATCAATGATCGAAAGAAATAGAGCTATGTCATTGAAAGAAAAACAATCAGCTCTTACATCATTACTTGAAAATATTCAGAGATTTGGAGAAATAGAAACAGATCATCGTCAATTGCAATTAGATATTCAAAATCAAAAAATGATGCAGGAAGAAGAATTTGAAAAACGTGATGTTGAAAGCAGGACAGAATCTAACAAGTTTTTGCAAGAAATACTAGGACAAGCAATGCAGCCTATGCAACAACAAGCTAATGGACAACAATAAATCTATAACGAAAATAAATTACACTACTGTAAGGAATTTCTTGAATTATACGAATTCAAGATGCTTAATAGAGATTAAACAAAGTCAAAAAATGCTTATAAATAGCATGTAAGAAAAACAAAAAAAGCCCTCATGGCTTAAATGGAGTAGTTATGAAACAACACGATGATTCTAGTAAAGGATCTTTTAAGAGTGATGGAAGAAGGATTGATGATCATTCATTTTGGGCTGGAAAAGCTGGCAAAGACATGGTTCTTCCTATGGGAGTACATACCAAATCTGAGTCATCTGCAAGAAATGCTGGTGATGTAGATAAATATCTTGATAAAACAGAAGTAATTAAAAAAGTTCAAGATGGAAAAGCTGCCAAAATTAAAGGCCATCAAGGTAAACTTCCTGAATATAGAAATTAATTTTTGGAGAGAGATAGCCTACTAAAAGCGTGCGCAGGCTTCCTCTCCATTTTAAGAGGTAAATATGACTAAACTAAGAAAAACTGAATTTAAAAAAGAAATCAGTGAAAAAGCACATTTTTCTAATCCCGATAAAATTAAATATCAGAAAGAAGAATGTAAACCAGAGGATGGTAAGAAATCCCCGTGGGACTTTCGCTGTCCTCAATATGATCAAAGATCCAGTAATTTTGTTAATGCTGGAACACATTATGGAGTTGGTATCAATCAACCTGTAGGCCATCATGGTAATCCTAAAGAAAAAGTTGATGTGTTACCTTATGGAAGAGTTAATACAATGAGAATTGATCAAGAGGGATAATGGATAATAAAAAACCAATTAAAAATACACCTAATTCAAAAATGGGTATGGGTGATTTTTACGGTTCTGGCATAAAGCAGAAAGTTGGATCTATGCAAAGAGGCTATGTCGGAATTAATTCCATGACATCAAAAAAAATTGGTAAGCCGCCTAAATCTCTTGCATAGGTAAAATTAATTCCTTAGGTTTTATATATAATTTATCCATCATCTTTTGTTGGTCGATTTCTCTTGCAATATCTTTTAATACTTCTGCTATTTTCTCATTATTGAAATCTTCAAAATATGGGGACTCTAATGCTAATCTATTGTTTTTATATTGATGAATACTCCAAGTAATATGATCGCTTTCTGTGACATTTCCTTTTTCATATTGTTTCCACATTTCAAAAGGAGGTATCATCCAGCAAATTTCTAGATTGTCAGAATAAGATTGTGCTCTAAATAAATAAGAGTTGGTTTGAGCTGCAGGTTTTCCAAGTCTCGGTTGCCATAACATACGTTTATTAACGCCATCATCAGCAGTTCTAGGATGAGCAAATATATAAATATAAGGTGATCTTTCTTGTAAAGCTAATGATAAAGGATTTTTCTTTAAACAATCATTACATCCTTGAGCAATTATATCTGATTGATCTTTCTTAAAATGTAACAACCTATCATGTGTGTCAAGTCTATCTAATTTCATGTATTGCTCATAATTAAAAATTTATGTTTAATATAAAGAGTACAGCAACCCATCGCCAAGAGAATATATAGATATGACAGATCAGGCACAAGTTAGTCAAGAGCAGAAAACTTCAGACAAAGAACTTAATTTCAGAGCATTGGAACAAAGGTATCAAAAACAACTTGATCAAGCTAATGCACGTGTTCTAGAAGCTGAAAGAATTGTTCAAGAAGTGAATTTTAGAAAACAAGAAGTTCAAGACGATGATGATAACTCAGAACCTTATGTTGATCATAAAAAATTAGAAAAGAAACTCGCTAAGTATGGTCAATCTACTCAGTCAGAAATTCAAAAAGCAATGGAAATAGCAAAAAATAAAGCTAAAGAAGAAATTAAACAAGAGATGTGGTTAGAAAATAATTCTGATTTTTCTGATGTTATGCAAAATGCTGATAAATTATATCAAAAAGATAGGCATCTTGCCGAATCAATTTTAGCTATGCCAGAATCTTTCGAAAGACAAAAGCTGGTTTATCAAAATATTAAAGCTTTAGGTCTTCATAGACCTGAACAAAAAATTGCTTCAATTCAAGAAAAAATAGATTTAAATAGAAAAAGCCCATATTACCAACCTTCCGGCATCGGCACTGCACCCTATTCAACCGTCAGCGATTTTAGCGAAACAGGTCAAAAAAATGCGTATCAAAAAATGCAAGAACTTAAAAAATCACTAAGGTTATAAGGAGACACCATGAAACATAAAGATGACAAAAAGCCTATGCCTAAACCAGAAGAAAAGAAAAAGAAGTAATAAATTTTCAATTATAGGGGTTGCAAATGTGAATTTGAACCCCTATATGTTATTTTTTTGGATTTGGTTTATTCTCTTGTTTTTGATAAGCACATTTGCGGCATTGAGTGCTTTTTCCAGATCTAAGATAATATCCGTTAACTTCTTTTTCATGCCCACAATGGCATCTACATAAATAAGTATTTCCTATACATCTTTTATATGAAACGAATTTTAGAACTGTCCATTTTCCCATTGTCTTTCCAATAATTTCATCTTTATCAACAGGTATATTAGTTATTTCTGGCAAAGTTCCTTTCTTGAAGTTTTCTAAAATCCAATCAATGCCATATTGATCTTTAAACCATCTAAATTGATTTTTTGTCCATCCAATCTTCTCTAAAAGAACTTGTTGGACTATTTCTTCAGAATTAATTTTATGTTTTTTTGTGGATCTTCTATTCCTAGAATTTATTTTCTTAGTAGTCCATCTGCAATTTTTTTTGCAATATCCTTTATTATTATCGATACGATCAATTTCAAACCCATCAGGACAATTTCCCATGTCAGAATAAAAGTTCACAAATTCTAACCATTCATTACTCACAGTTATTCCACGACCGCCATAATCTTTAAATTGAACATTTTTTTCATTCATACATCTATTTTTAAATGCTCTCCAACATTGATATTCTTTTGTTTTACACATGCCATGTGTTTTTCTAGGTGCCATAAAATATTTACTATGATATATGTTAAATTTCAGTTTACATGACTGTTATCATGTTTCGCGTAGTGGGTTCGCATCCATAATCGATATGTTAAAAAACGGACGTATTACGTCTTCGTCCACGGATTTAACAAATCTAGTAATTAGACAAAGGAATTAAAATAATGTCTATTACGACTACAGGGAACCTGGGTCCCATGATCCTACAAAGTTTAGCTCCAGCTATGCTTTATGTTCCTACCCCAACGATGGCAGTTTAACTATATCATGCACAAATGTTTTGTGCAATATATTCGTCGTTGTAAAATCTCTTCTGATGGACTTGAATCCCTGACCAAGTAATGTTGAAGGCAACAAGGCGCAAGCCGGCGAAAGCTTTGCAGCGTGAACGTAGCAAGCGAAGAGACCACTTAATTAAGTGGATGCGGTGCTCTGAACTCTATGGAAA
>LDNP01000005.1_pt1 | contig 38190 bp, 63 predicted proteins | sample 350541 | NCBI WGS metagenome assembly LDNP01 (sample SAMN03646988, study PRJNA283341) | glacier metagenome | biome: Glacier; material: Cryoconite; isolation source: sample ML 0.2 micron filtrate containing viruses sediment from cryoconite holes | place: Svalbard: Ny-Alesund, Midtre Lovenbreen... | reverse complement strand
TATATAGTTATATATAGTTATACTAAAAAATCAGTAATATAAGATGAAAGATGAAAAAAAAGTGTTAGAAGGAATTTTCCTAGATTTTTTAATTGATTTTTCTAGAAAATTTAAAGGAAGACTTGACGAAGGAGATATCTCATTAGAAGAAATTAACGATTTTATAGAAAATTGGATTAAAAAAAATTTTTAAAACTCATGCCCGCAATTTGGACATTCTTTTTTCTTCTTACCCTTTGGCAGTTCTTCTGTCTGATCCTCAATTATTTCATCAACTGACTTATAACCCGTCAACTCTTCTAAAGAAAACCCTGCATCAATTAGCAGATCGTCGTCGAAAGTGCTAAATAATTCATCATAGTCAAAGATACCATATTGTTTGTTATCTTTAATGACTCTTGATTTCATGCGAGATTCTGACAGATTATCTTCGATTACGCACGGTATTTTATCCCAACCCAGCTTCATGGCTGCTCGTAAACGTTGATTGCCTGCATACACAGTAAGCTCATCACCGACTCGGTTAACGAGACAAGGACGACATTCTAGAAAGCCGGGGTCTTCTTTAATCGATTTTAGGAGTTTTTCAAATTGAGATTTTGTAATCTTTCGAGGGTTTTTTTCGAGTAGTGACAGTGTGGAAATGTCGATAAGTTCGATCATCTGGACAAAATGCGGTAAGTAAGTGATAGAAAAAGTATTCCGATTGTCGTGCTAAAAATTAATAAGGACATACATAGTATAGAATCAATGGTTGTATCTTTCACTTAGTTATCCTGGTTAAGTTTTAATTAAAAACTCAAGCTAACGATGAAATCCCAGATACATCATTAACCTGAGTTTTAAAAATCTAGTCTTTTAAACTGTTGGAGGAATGCTTTTTTCAGATTGTAAAAGAGCAATAACGGCATCAAGTGCAGCATCTCGAGAATTTACACCATCCACTAGTTTCTCATGAGAGAAAGTATCTAGCATGAAATGGACAGCTTGTAAGACTTTTGAAGCTTCTGCATAGGGACCAATTTTAAATAAACCGATAATTTTTTCTAACATACTTAAACCTTTTTTTATTTAGCCTTGGGAGGGAATTGAACCCCCAACGCCTGTGTTAGTAAAGCCATGCGTCAACCACAACTTCCAAGGCATTACGAAAAATTTAAATCATCATCTTTAGGAAAGATTAATAATATAATAATTAAAATTAAAAACAATATCATTAGATTATTTTTTATTTTTCATCTTCACATCACACTTTTCCATTTCCTTATCGCGTTTTTTATCCATAGAAACTAGTTTTTCCATCTTTTTATCATTAGATTTTTTTACTTTTTCGATTTTTTTATCCATTTTATCCTCTTCTTTTTTCTATTAATTCCACATATTTTAAAAAATCTTTCAAACGATCTTTTAATGATTCATCTAAAGTCTCATCTTCTTGTTCATCATCTTCACTCTCTAGATTTGTATCTAAATTATCAATTGTTTGATCTAGACTTTGTCCCATGCACCCTAAATTAAGAAGCGCTCTATTAAATTTAATTTTATCATTTTCAGATTCAACTAAATCATTGGCTACATCTATTAAACTAGCTCTCAACTCTTTTAAATATTTTTGTAATACGTCATTCATTATTCTACCTTTTTTCTTAGGGAATTGGTTTGAGAGGAACGTTTAAACTTGTGCTAACAGTTGGAGTAGTAGATAATTGCTCGTCTCCTAGATCAGTTGCTGTCCCATGAGTAGAAATATTTTGTAAACTTAGAGTACATGAATTTAAAATGGTTACACCAATTATTAAACCGACAGCTACAATTATTAAAAAAATAAGGGCTTTTATATTAAAAGCATTTTCTTCTTCTTCTTTTACATTTACATTATTATACATAAACATCCTTGGATGTGAAGATTTTACAGCTATTAGATTCCCAGTTCGGAATAATCATTTTCAATTTTTTATTATTACTTAAAAACCAGTTGGAATCAATTAAAATAAGTTTTTCTTCAGGGTAATATTTGTGTAATCTTTTGACTTTAGTTAAACTTTTGGCATCCCAGAAACCTTTGACTTCAACCCAGTAATGTGAACCATCTAAATTAATAATTTTAAAGTCGGGAAGATAAGATCTTACACCTCGTTTAATCTCTAGAAACCAAAATGTATGGGGTTCATGTTCCCAAGAAGCGATTAAACCTTGCTCGACTTGATATTGTAGCCATCGAGCATAGTTAGCCTCCCACATTGAGCGAAAATACACTCTTTGTTCCCCAATCACTCGCCAGCCAGCTGAACAAACCCGTTTTGTGAGCATGATTTCCCCAGAAATTAATAGTTTTTACTAAGATCAAATAAATCTTTTAACATTTCCTTGAAATCTTCAGGATCTCTATTTAGCGGAATTTCTTTATTAGTTTTTTCACACATCACATATTTTTCAGCTATTTTCAATGAATTCCATCTAGAGCGTTTCTTTGCCTCTTCAGCGTATTTTTTGTTTTCGAGGACATTAGAGTTAATTAGTGACATTTTACCGCTAAGAAGAGAGCGCAAGAAGGCTATTTTTCCCTTTTTGAACTCGGTTCCTTTTTCAATTTCATGCTGAAGATGAGTGACGCAATCTTGAATCTGTTTTTCCGAGTAAGTACGAATTAATATGAAGAGGACATCTTCAGAGCATTCAAGTTTAAGAGACTTTAAAAGATCAAGAGTGGGTTGTTGATTTTTCTTAAGAGGAAACTTCCTAAGAGAATTCTTTTCTTTTTTGCCATCGGCAAAAGGCAACGACTTATCCGCGTCTAAGACAATGCCTTTTTTAGGAGTTGGTTTAGTCTTTGGTTTTGTAGGGCTCGCTAGCGAGCCCACCCTGGGCTCCGGAGCGAGCCCACCCCTGGGCTTTCTAGCGAGCCCACCACCCCCCTCTTGATTAACTTCTAACATGTTGATTTGATATGAGTTAGAATCAAAATCTCCCTCTTTCGTTTTATTAGAAAAAGACTTAATGAGCTTCAATTCTTCCAAATCTCGAATAGCATTTCTAACCGCATTTCTTTTGAATCCTGTAAGATCTTCAATTTGGGATTTAGAGATTTTATCTTTGGTTTTATGCCAGCCTAAAGTTTTTCTAGTAATGACAAGTAGAACCTTGAATTGAGTATCGGTGAGTTGATGCATCCAATAATCGATAATGATATTCGGAATTTGAGTAGTATTAGGGGTGTAGATGAATTTAGAAGATGATGTCATTGGCGTACTAACCTTAAGATTTAGTAGCCTATAAGAATTATAGATTATCAAAACTTTTTTTAATATTTACTTTAATTCTGAATCATCGTAAGATATTAGTCATAGTTTATTTTTTTATTACACCGGTAATAAGATATCTAAAAATGCTTGTAGGCATTTGGTTGTTGCCCATCGAATTTAAGTCATTCGGTGGGTTTTTTTTTGTTGTTCAATCTAAGACTTAAAATATATAAAAATCAATCAAAATATAGAACAAACATTTCTAAACAAGTATTTGTAATAAAATAAACGCAAATCAACATATTTTACACATCAATTAAAATTTTATTCATGTGTTTTGTGATTTTATTACAAAGATTGTGTATCTTTCTTTTTCTCTTTTTGTTTTTCGATACAAAAATCTATAATATCTATCCACTCAACTATGCCAGAGGTGCCTTTTTCTATTTTCTTAGCCATTTTAATGGACGGAACATACCTACCTGCAACGATATGCGACAAATATTGTGCATTCATCCCCACTTTTCTCGCAAATTCTGACTGTTTTTGCTTCGTTCTAAACAAATATTCATCCAAAAACATCGATGTACCCTCCCTGAGATTTTTAAAAGTTTATATTTAAATATACATACTCGTGTTAAATTTTGCAAGTGGTAAATAAAATAGACAAAATACTTGTAAAAATATTACAAGTTTGCTATATTTCTTTACATAAAGCAAGTCTCCCATCTTTGAAAACAAAATGGTTGTAGCGGTTTTAAATAAAATGAAGAATACTGGAAATAACAGTATAATAATTTGTTGAAAAACAAGTGAAATAAGCAGATAAATAAAAAAGCTCATCTAGTATGAATAGATGAGCTTAAAAAAACCAATAGGAGCTTTAAATGAGAGAACATTTAAAACACCCTTAACGTAACTTAACTGAAGGATAAAGGTAAAGAGATTATGAAAGAATTGATTGAGAAGTCAGAAGGTCTTTGCTATCTGCTGGTTAATGAGTGCATTAAGGACGATATTTATCCAGTTAGTGTCTGTGTTGAATTAGAGAATTACAAATGGGAAATGGTTAGATTAACGGATAAAATCAAATATTTAAATGAGATGTACGGTTAAAATGGACGATTTACAAGAGTATGACGATTACTTAGAGAGTTTAGATATTTCGGTTGATGTATCTGATAGAAATTGTTGTTGCAATGCTGGATGCATGGATTGTTTAGGGGTAACTTGGAATGATTTCATGTAAAATGGGTAAAGTTTTACCCCATTTCTTTTTAAAAAATTGAATCGAAAAAAATTAAAGGTTAAAGATGAATCAAAGCGAAAGTATTAACGAATTAGCGGGAGCATTAGCAAAAGCGCAAGGTGAGTTTACACCCGCAATTAAAGACGCAGCGAACCCTTATTACAAATCCAAATATGCGAATTTATGCAGTGTAAATAAAGCGTGTCAGCAACCGTTATCAAAAAACGGACTGAGTATCTCCCAATCAACGATTAGAGATGCACAAGGAAACTGGATTCTAATCACCAAACTACTTCATCAGTCTGGGCAATGGATGAGCTCAGAAACTCCGATTATTACAGCAAAATCCGACATCCAGTCTTTTGGCTCAGCTATCACATATAGTAGACGCTATGGACTATCGGCAATTGTGGGTGTTGTAACGGATGAAGACGACGATGGAAATACAAACGTCGAAGATCCTAGAGTTAAAAAGCCTAAAATTGAAGTTGAAAAACAATTAGATTCGATTACAAAAGAGCAAGAAGTCTTATTAAGAGAGCTGCTTTCAAAATGCAGTTCTGAATTTCAAGAGTCTGTTTGGAAGTTTTTAACGGATACTGCTAAGATTAATAGTTATAGCGAGTTAACACCTAGATTGTTTGAGACTATAAAGAAACGAATCATGAATGAATTGGAAGTGAAAAGTGAAACTAATTAGTGTTAATCAAAACACACCCGAATGGCACTATTTTAGAGACACGCATATAGGGGCAAGTGACATGGCCCCTATATTAGGAATGTCCCCATATAAAACACGCTATGAGCTTTGGCTAGAAAAAGTAGGGTTATCTACCGGACAAATCAAAACCCCTAATATGCAATGGGGCAATGACAATGAATCTCATATCAGAGCCCAGATGTGTGAAATCCTAACATGTGATCTAGTTCCTTTAGTATTTGAACATGAGACAATCAACTATCTATCTGCGTCAACCGATGGGATCGATCTAGATAAAAGAATCGCTTGTGAAATCAAATGTACGGATGCAGAAGATCATCGAATCGCTCGTGATAGAGAAGTACCACCCAAATATTACCCCCAAGTTCAGCAAATTATCGAAGTCTGTGAGTTAGATCAACTATGGTATTGCTCTTATCATCAAAAAGACTTGGTTTACTTCCCTGTTTTAAGAGATCAGACTTTTATCGATATTATGTTAGGAGAAGCGAGTGAATTTTGGGATTTTGTACAAAACTTAAAGAAACCACAAATTACGAAAGAGCACAAAGAATATACGAAAGAACCTTTTACAGAACGGAATGACCAACAATGGAACAATTTAAGTTTGCAATGGAAAATCCTACAGACCAAGAAGAGAGAGCTCCTTGCACAGGAGGAAGATTTGAAATCCAGCTTAATATCGATGACTGGAGAAAAAAATACGGTGGGGAACGGGATCCGGATATCGAAAAGGATGAGGAAAGGAAACATCAATTACCAAGAGATTAGTCTTTTAAAAAGCATCGACTTAGAGATTTATCGTAAACCATCATCGGAATACTGGGTTTTAGAAGAGGTGTAGTATGAAAATATGTAAGAAATGCGGGGAAGAGTTTAAAAACCTAAACGGCACTCAAAGAGTATGTTCCGATTGTAAACCCGCGCCCAAAAATGAAATTGAAAGATGGTTAGCTAGAGATAAGAAAAGGAAAAGCCAAATGTAAAGCGGATTTACATTACTTATCTTCTGCTTTAAATAGGGCAGATAATAAAATCATTAGTGCGCATTGATCATAGTTAGTAATAGGGGAAGTCATGGCATAAACCGGAAGCTTTTCAATATTTTCAACCATCTGATCTAACATATCTATTAATTCTTTTTTTGAAGGCTTTACAATATCCTCGCTCATAATTCCTCTTTAATTAAAATTGAAATTATTTATACTGATATTTCATAAACTTAACAATAGATATAATTATGCCGGCTCCAAAAGGTCACGCTCCATATAATAAAAATGGAGAGGGTGGCGTTCCTAAAGTTTATACTCAAGAATTTGTTGATATACAAGCGAATGAATTAGAAGTCTGGATGAAAAAAAAAGAGAATATTTTCATTGAGGATTTTTGTTTTGAGAGAGGATATTCTTACAAAAGATTCAATGAGTGGCTAAAAGAAAATATAAGGTTGGCGGACACATATGAGCTATTTCAGATGAAACAGAAATCTGTACTCATGAAAGGGGGCCTAAGTAAGAAGTTTAGCCATCCCATGTGTGCTCTATTATTAGGCCATACTCATGGGATCATTGCTAAAACAGAACAGAAAATATCGGGAGATGCAGCGAATCCCCTAGCCTGTCTATTTCAAGAAATCAGCGGAACTAGTAAAGATTTAGTTAATGAAGATTAGCGTTGAAGAAGCTAGAAAACGTTTAAAAGATCCGAAGTGGAGATTGAATAATCTCTATAATATCGTGGATAAGCAAGGGCGAAAGAGACTATTTAACCTCAATTGGGCTCAAAACTCTCTTTATGATAATCAGTGGTATTGTAATGTTATCCTTAAAGCTAGACAGTTGGGTATTTCAACCTATGTTTGTTTACTATTCTTAGACCGCTGTCTATTCAATCCCAATCTCTCAGCTGGTATCATTGCCCATACTCTAGAAGATGCCCAACAAATGTTTAGGCGTGTCAAATTCGCATATGACAATTTGCCTGACGAATTGAGATGTCTTATCACAGCAGACAATGATACGTCTCAGATGTTAAAATTCTCTAATGGCAGTAGTCTTCGAGTGGGGACCTCTCTTCGATCCTCTACATTTCAATATTTACATATCTCCGAGTTTGGAAAGATCTGCGCTAAGTATCCCGATAAAGCCAACGAAATCATCACGGGATCACTAAATACAGTAGCCGCGGGTCAGTATATTTTCATTGAATCGACAGCTGAGGGAAGGGATGGTCATTTTTACGATATTTGTAAAAATGCTCAGATAATGAAAGATCAAGATCTATCTAAACTAGATTTTAAATTTCACTTCTTCCCTTGGTGGAAAGAACCAGACTATAGAATCGGGTCGACTTTACCAATTAGTGAAGAGTTACAAGAATACTTCGATCATCTTTTGAATCTTGGCATAAAGTTAGATGAAGAACAAAAGAATTGGTATGCGATACGTCATAAGACACAATCAGAGGACATGAGACGAGAATTTCCGTCTACACCTGAAGAGTCTTGGCAAGTATCGAATGAGGGATTCTATTATGGTAGGCAGATGAGTATTGCACGCGCTGAGAAAAGAATAGGTAATGTGCCTTATGAAGAAAATCTATTAGTTCATACGGCCTGGGATCTAGGATTTAATGATTCAAATTCTATAGTCTATTTTCAAATATTTTCTAAAGAAATTAGGATTATTGATTACGATGAAGGATCGGGAGAGTCTCTTGCTCATTGGATAAAAATAGTAAATTCAAAGCCTTATAATTATGGTAAACATATAGCGCCTCATGATATTATTGTTAGAGAATATTCATCTGGAATGAGTAGACAGTCAACAGCTAGAAATCTTGGAATTAATTTTCTAGCTGCGCAAAAAACAGAAATTATCCCAGGTATTGACGCAGTTCGAAATCTTTTGAATCGCTGTTGGTTTGATGAAAAAAAATGCGCTAAGTTGATTAAAGCCTTAGAGAATTATAAAAAAGAATGGGATGAACGCAATGCATGCTGGAGATCTCAACCTCTTCATAATTGGGCCTCACACGGTTCTGACAGCGTAAGAACATTAGTTACAGGTTTAAGTTATATTACCAATTCAAATAATATTTCTTCTCACAATCCCTCTCAATATATGAAAACTAGATTTAATTAAATGAAAAATTGTCTCTTATGTGGAATCATTCACAATAAACAAAAATATTGTAGTTTGAAATGTCGTCAAAAATATAACTATAATATCAATAAAGAAAGAAGAGATTCTAATCCTGAATTAAAGAAATCTTATTTACTACAAAAAAGAAATCTTAAAAGAAGACAGAAAGGAATTGATGTCAATTTACCTCCTTTATTAGCTGCTCGCGGAAGTGGAAATACAAATTCAAAAGGATATAGAAGAGTTTATTGTAAAGGACATCCAAATTCTTTACAGCAAGGTTCATCTAGAGGAATGATGTTTGAGCATGTATTGGTAATGTCTAATCATTTGGGTCGTCTACTCATGAAAGGTGAAACCGTCCATCATAAAAATGGTATTAGAAATGACAATAGGATTGAAAATCTAGAACTATGGAATAGAAGTCAAACTCCTGGCCAAAGAGTAGAAGAAAAAATAAACTGGTGTATTGAATTTTTAGAAAATTATGGATATAAAATATTGAAGTAGAATTTTAAATAAGACCATAAAAATCTCTAGGCGATAATTGCAATAATTAAAATTTTAGTTTACAATAGCGTCTTCACCTGGAGGTTGCTATTACATTCTACTTACCACCCTGGAATAATGCTGTAGAGCCTAATCAGGGAAACGTCCGTCAATGGCTAGACAATCTTTATGCGAAATTCATGCCGCTTGAACAAGCAAGGTGGAATCAGTCCAATTACGATACTCTATTTTATGCGGGTGCGCAGTCTTTAGTTAACAGGGGATATAATGGTAATAGCCAGATGTCCACCGCTCACCAATACTACTTCAATCTCTGCCAACAACCGGTTAATATGTTGACTGGTTATCAAAGACAACATCGCAAATCAATTGTCTATCAAGCGCGTGATGGTGCCGATCCTCAAACAACTGATCAATACACGAAACTGATCTCGAATGTGACGATGAAAGAGGGTTTGTATGAGCAGTATTCAAAAGCCTGTGAACTATCTGCGATAGCTGCGAAATGTCTATTACAACCGTATCTTGATTATACCGGAGATGACGCAGCACAAGGGACGCTAAAACTAAAGATTTGGGAATACAACTCTTTTCTCGTTGATCCATTCTATAGAAACCCGGATATGAGTGATGCCCAATTCGTTTGGTGTCAAGAATATATTTCAAAACAAGAGGCAGAAGCTCGTTTTCCGGATAAAGTTGTTAACATTAGGCCGATGTCGGGAACACCACAGCGTTATGGTAATTTCTATTTCCTTCCTGAAAACTATAACATGGCTCGCAATGATTTAATGGTCTTGAGCTATGTTTGGTATAAATGGAGAACGAAGAAGAAACGTTTATATAGTCGAAAGCTGAATCAATTCTTTGATTTTGCCGGTGGTGACGATCAGATGGAACGTATTCTTTATAGTATAGAGGATATGGAACAAGTCACTGTTGAAGTTCCTTGCTGGAAACTAGCGACGATTTTGAATGATCAATTGATGTATCAAGGTGACAATCCACTTGGAGATATTGGGTGTCCTTTCATCTCTGTAGATTGGAACTATGATCCACATATCAGTCAATACGAGCTTAGAAATCGATCTCTTATTTACACAATGCGCTCGCCCCAGTTCCTTTTTAATTATAAGGTACTAACTAACAACGACATCACTGCTGCTACAATTAATGCGGGATGGAAACGTAAAGTTGGTGCCGTTGCAAATGAAGATAATTTAAAGAAGTCAGGTCAAGGCTATGATGTCATCATCAATGAGGGCTATGAGCTTGGAGATTGTGAAAAGATTATGCCAAGTGGCGTACCGGAATCCGATCTAGCTCTTGCTCAGCAGATGTCTGATTTGATATTCAAAACTTCCGGAATTGATTTAGAAAATTGGTCGGGACAAAATGACAAGCAAATCTCAAGTTTGACATTACTAATGAAACAAGCTGCTAATCTAATGGTCTTTCAAAAGTATTTTGATCAATGGGATCATTCTTTAAAATTAGTGGGGGATAAACTACTAGCTATTGCGCTCAATAACTGGAGTGCCGAGAAAGTCGCATTGATGATCGGTGAAGAACCATCACCTCATTTCTATTCTAAAGTCTTTGCTAAGTATCATACTGTAGTTGAAGAAGGATTACTAACACCTACTCAGAAAAACCTTCAAGCTCAGCAAATGCTAGAGATTAATGAACGTTTTGGCCGTGAAGTGATACCTCCTTCCATGATCATTAAAGACATGAATATCCAAGGTAAAGCCGAGATCATGCAATTCCTACAAGGTCAAGAGCAACAAGCGGCACAAATGCAGCAAGAGATGCAATCATATGCGCATGCAATGGAAGATGCTAAGCTTAAAGAACTATATAGTAAAGCGACTTCCAATATTGCGACTGCGCGCGAAAGACACGGGCGTGCTGAATCTAATATCGGTCTATTTGAAGAGCGTCTAAGTGAAATTACTCGTAATAGAGCGCTCGCAACTAAAGATAAGATGGAAGCCCTTGAGAAATTAGTTGATGTTATCGCTAAATATGGTGAAATTGAAGCCGCTTTAAAAATGTCAGAACTGCAATCTTTCGACTATATGCAAGAAGAAAAAGAGAATGTCGAAAAAGCGGACGCGAAAAGAACATCAATGGCAAACGATTTTCAAAATAGTATTATGAATCCAAATCAGGCTGGGACTGCGTGGCCTCAGCAGCAACAACAAGGACAAATGTCTCAAATAAATCAAATGGTGGGGTAATTATGGAAGATAGTCAGAAAAAAGGACGTGGTATGTCAGGTGGACAACGGATAGATGATCATAAATTTTGGGCTGGATCTGGATCTAAAGATTCTGTATTTCCAAAAGGTGTTCATACAAAAGATGAGTCATCCGCCGAAGGTGCAGGCTCAGTGATGAAATACGAAGACACGACAGAAGCTATTAAAGCTGGTCAAGTCGAAAGTGTGAAAAAGGTTAAAGCGCATCCTATGAAACAGCCGAACTATAGAAACTAATCTGTGTGGTTAAGGGCTAGCATGGCTGTAGCTTAAAAAGCGTAAATCTAACCCGTACCCCTTAACCACTTTTTAAAAGAAAATTTAAAGGATTAAAATGAAAAGAAATAAAGAACAAATCAATGCTAAGTCTGGGTTCAAAGATCCAATTGACATTAGAGAACAACGTGAAATAGACAAACCGCAAGACGGTAAGAATTCACCTTGGGATTTCAGATGTCCTCAATACGATCAAAGATCTAGCAACTTCATCAATGCAGGCACTCATTACGGAGTGGGTAGAAACCAACCTGTCGGTCATAAAGGAAATCCAGAGAAGTATGCTCCTACATTACCAATGCATGATGTTAAAACACTGCGTGATGATGAGAGAGGCTAGATGAAAAAATCTAAAGTTAATCGAGAAGCGCATGTTCCTAATACAAAATATGGAACGGGGGATTTCTACGGACAAGCTATCAAGCAAAAAGTGGGTCGCATTCGTCAAGATTATATGGGATGGGATGGATTGACAGATAAGAAGATGGGAACACCTCCTAAATCATTAGCATAGTTCGAGCCCATCGCCTTTATAGATTGCATCCATGATTTTCTTATTAAACAGCTGTGTTTTATGATCTTCAATCACTGAGTTTAATATTTTCTTTTGTCTCTCTTCCCCCATATCATCGGGGTGAGGTTGTTCTAAGTCTTTCTTATGTTTTTTAAACTGATTAATTGACCATAGCGCCCAATTCGATTCTGTAACTTTTCCTTTTTCATACTGACTCCACATCTCATGAGGAGGAATAATCCAACAAACTTCAATATTATCCGAATTAGAAAGCGCTCTAAATAGATAAGAGTTAGTTTGAGGAAGAGGGCGAGATAATCGAGGTTGCCAAAACATTTTTTTAGATGTCCCGTCATCAGCTGTTCGAGAATGAGCAAATATATAAATATAGGGTGATTTCTCTTGTAAAGCCAAAGAAAGGGGGTTTTGTTTTAAACAATCTTCTGCGCCTTTAAAAATGTTTTGTGATTGATCACTAATAAAGTGTTTTAATCGATCATGTGTTTCTAAACGATTGATTTTCATCTATTGCCTATTATTATAAAATTTAGTTTAATTAAAATAATTCGTATACCAACGTTAAGGTAAAGGGCAAATATGACACCAGAAACAAATGTTAGTCAAGAGACAAAAACTAATGACAAAGAGCTCAATTTCAGAGCACTAGAAAGTAAATATCAACGACAACTAGAATTAGAAAGAAATGCTAGACTAGAAGCCGAAAAGAATCTTCAACAGTTTAAACAACCTAAATATGTTGAAGAGGAAGAGGAAGATGATGGTGAGCCCTACATTGATAAGAAGAAACTAAAGAAAGAACAAGCGCGTTTAGGTCAACAGATCAGACAAGAGACTCAAACCGAGATTCAAAAAGCCGTTCAACAAGCCGTTTATCAAGAAAGACAGCAAACCTGGTTAAAACAAAACTCGGATTTTCATCAGATCATGGAGTTAACTAACAAGTTTGCGGAAGAATACCCAGAATTAGCAGAAACAATTTTAGAAATGCCGGAAGGTTTTGAAAGACAGAAATTAGTTTATAAGAACATTAAATCTCTTGGATTAGATAGACCCGCTATAAAACCGCCATCCATTCAAGACAAAGTCGATGCTAACAGAAGAAGTCCTTATTATCAGCCAAGCGGCGTTGGAACTTCTCCTTACATGTCGCAAGGTGATTTTTCTGCACAAGGACAAAAGTCAGCTTATGATCAAATGCAATCTCTTAAGAATAAATTGAGATTGGGATAAATAAATGAATTTGTTCTTTAAAAAACAAAAAGTAGAAATCGTAAATTGCGATCCTACTATGCCAGATAATGGCGATACGATGATTGTTTTAGATAAAATAAACTTCATAAATTTCTATAAAAATGAATGTGTAATATATTTTTATAATTCTACAGTTGGAAAAAAAATATATTACGAAGATAAAGAGTCAGCTAAAAAATATTGGAATAATCTATTATCAAATTAAATTTATTGTGTCTCCAAACACAATTAAGCCGTATGACCACATTATCATACGGCTTTTTAATATAAATCTGGCTTTACATTGACAAATAATTAGTTTAATTAGTTAAATGAAATCACGTCAGTCCTACGTTATGGATGTCGCGTTAGGGAAGTTCGCATCTCTCATCTGATATGTCCGAGAATAGATGTAGTTAGGTTCGTCTACCGATCACATATCTCACTAACATACAACCACTAGGTTGATATGTCGATTACTACTACAGGCCAATTAGGTCCTATGATTCTCCAGAGCTTAGCTCCGGCGATGTTATATGTACCAACGCCTACAATGAATTACATTACAGTTTGCGATAAGGTTTCCATGCCTCCAAATGGTGGAACCACTTGTCGATTTATGCGCCCACGCGCACTACAACCGCCTACAATTCAGTTAGGTAACTCAGGAATAGATCCTCCAGCACAAGTGCCTCAACGCGATATCATAGACGCGCAAATGGCATTCTTCGGGACTGGCTGTATCATCAACGAACAAGTCATTTTACAGGATCAGGAGGGCGTTTTAGCCTGGGTTTCTGAAAGATTGGCTGTTGCGATGAGACAAGCAGAAGATTTGATCCTCCGGGATTACATCGTATCCGCAGCGTCAGAAATTAACGCAGGTGGTGGTTCAAACGGTAGACTTATTGCCGTTTTAAAATCTTTCCTTATGGACTTGAAACTCTTACTGCGTAATGGCAAAGACAACAAGGCGCAAGCTGAGCGATATGCTCTTGCAGCGTGAACGTAGCAAGCGGAAAGACACGTGTAAACGTGATGCGGTGCTCTAAACTCTATGGAAACATAGAGAGGTCGGCTGAGAAGATCGACCCGCTTAAATTATGATCCTTTTTTATTAAGAGTTTGAATTTTATGAAATATATGTTCCCTTTTTTCAAGAATAGATTGATAGAACGCTGCAAATGCAGGGTTATTTCGACTTATCGTGTTTTTGAGGGGAACAACTGTTTCACAAAAATTTATCAACTCTTCACAAACTGGTTTTTTGTGAATAAGAAAAGGTTTAATTTTTTTAAGAATTTGAAAAAGAGAATTAGAAGAAATTCGCCAGCACATTTGATTCCTGTTGTTTTTATATTTACTTCTATCGATGAAGTGAAATTGGCCCCCAAATCTTTGGGAAATCCAATAAAAAAAAGGGGATTTAGTGTTATTACATTGCAAAAGTGCTTTGTAATTTGGGTTTGGTCTATTTTTAGGTTTGCTTTTATTGATGTTAAGACAACATTCAGCATCAATAAACCCAGCGAGATAGGCAAAATCTTCAATCGTTGGATTGATTGTTTTTCTAATAGACTCAACCTCTTTTTTTATAGAAATTTGGATAATATTCGATTGATGTTTCAAAATTTGCATTTCTTCAATCAAATAATCTCTAAAATCTTTAAATTCAGGATTTCTGAACTTTTCAAAGATTTTAAATTCATCCAATTTCTCTACCAAATAAGGTTCAATATTCTTTAAGAGATCAAGACTTTTAGATTTTATTACAAGGCGATGTATCGGTTTATGGTTTTTTATTGCAATCTTAGAGGTCAATGTTCCCCCAAATATTCTTTGGAGCCATTGAAGATTTTCAATTTCGGTGGAATTAATAGCCATAAAACAACGGTATTTGAACCTATTTTCTATAAAGAGTTTTTCAATATAGAAACATCCATCGCCATCGATATAACCAGCTGCATAAGAAAGGTCAGTTTCATTAATCATACTAAAATTATAGTTGGTTAGGTAGTTTAAGTCAATAAGTAATAGAATGGATAACCCGACAAACTTAGGTTTGTCAGATTTTTCTCTAGTTGCCACTACTTTAGATACAAACAATGCCTATAAGTTCATGACTGGTATTGAAGGTATGGACAGGTTCGGGACTGGACCAATACGCAGTTCCTATTTCATGTTGTCATCAACTGAACTACAATCGGATTTCGATTCATTTGTTGGTCAAGGTGTGATTAACAACTGGAATTACCCAACAAATGCAAGCGCTCTTCCATCTGAATGGGGATCTGTATTTAACGTACGTATCCTAACTAGTTCAGAGGGACCGGTTGCTCGTGGAGTTAGTGCGAATGGTCAAGACGTGTATTACAACACAGTTCTTGGAAAACAAGCCATCACGCATATTAACCAAGATGGTTATTCAATGAATTTGATTTATCGTGACCCATACTACAGTGGTATGTTGGCCCAAAATGCGACTCTTGCAGTTAAGTTTGCTCAAGCGCAAGCATTGACACAAGATACAGCCATTAGAAACCTACTTTGTACGCGTTTAAGCACGCTTGCAGGGCCTTAATTAGAGGTGAATCATGGCTGAATATTCAAGAATGGCAAGCGGTCAAGTTATATCTGCTGGTGGTCCAACAGTTGTTGTATTACCATTTATACCAAATTATATTGGTATAGATAACTCAACAAGAGCTGTTGCCGGAGCGGGTGTCACAAGTGCAAACTGGATGACTGATATGGGTCAAGGAGCTGCGTTTTTAAGTACATTTGGTACAGGTGCGCAATTTATTGCTCCAGTTGGTGGAACGAGTAGTGCAGGTTTAACCAGTGGTACAGGATTTACAACTATACAAGCTGGGCAAGCTTTGCAATATGGGCCTACTGTATTTTTAGGTGCTGGCGGAAGTATTTCAAAAAACGCGAGTGCCCCTTTAATTACAACAAGTGCCGCACATGGTTTAGTTGTTGGAAACGTCGTTGTATTTCAGAACTTATATCAGACAGCTACGACAGGGATGCAGCAGATTGCAGGCATTCCTTTTGTTGTTGCAACAGTTCCAAGTACCACAACATTTACAATTAACTGGAATACGAACCAATCAAACTATACAGCTATTGCAACTGGTGGTTTGAATGCTAATGCTTCGTTTAAACAAGTTTTATATCCAGCTCTTTATGCGCCGGGTGTAGCCTTTATTTCTGCGATTACATTAGGTGCGACTACAACAATTACAACAACTGCTCAACATAACTATGTGGTCGGTCAAGAAGTTGGATTTAGAATCCCAACGATTTGGGGAACATATCAGTTAAATGAGTTACCAAACTTAACAATCCCTGGATCTCCGATCTATGGATATGTCACGTCGGTAACAAATAGTACGACATTTGTTGTTAATATTAACTCGAGCGCATTTACAGCTTTTAATACTAACCAAACTTTTGCAAGTTTCCCAGGAGAAAGATTTCCTCAGGTTGTTGCAGCAGGAGACGTTAATACAGGGGGGCTTCAGATTTCAGCTGGATCTCAATTGTATCCATCTCCTCAAGTTTATAATGGTTATAGTTCAATTGCTGCAAATACGATCAATGGACCTGCTATCCAAGGTGCTTTCTTCAATGCAACGTTCCAAGGTTTTGTTATTGGAGCAGCTATTGCAGGAACCGCTGCGGATGTCATTTATTGGCGCGCTTATATGCATGATGTAAATTATTAATAAATAAATTTTTATTATATTTTGATATCCCTCCTTAAAACGGGGGGTATCACTATAAAATTAAGGATTAAATGGCAATTTCAACTGTTCTATCATCCCCAATTCCAGCCTATCAAAATGTGCCCATTGCACCTCAATATTATCAACCCAATCGTTTTTTTATAACAGGGATCACATTAGGGATTACAACGGTTATAACTACATCAATTAATCATAATTATGTAGTGGGTCAATTAGTAAGACTTATTATTCCAGCCTCGTTCGGATCGAGAAAATTGAATGAGATGCTAGGTTACGTGATTTCAATTCCTGCATTAAATCAAGTTCAGATCGATTTAAATTCGATTGGGGCTAATCCATTTATTGCATCGAGTGCGACAACAAAGGCTCAAATTTTGGCGATTGGCGATGTAAACACAGGTTCAATCAATGCAAGTGGAAGGGTAAATAATACAACCTTTATTCCAGGAAGTTTTATCGATATTTCACCTATTTAATTTGTGAAACTTTAAAATTATTGGTATAACTTAATTAAAATTTTATTTTGATAAATAAAAAATTTAGAGGAAAAATGACTGACGATAAAAGAATGTTAGGAAAGCCAAAAGTGACAAATTCTTTAGCTGAAAAAGAAATTGATAAAGCAATCGAGCAATTTGAAGCATTTGATAACAATATCAAATCAATGACAATGGATCGCATGAACCAGGCTCCTAAAGAAGATGTTGAAATTCAAACTAAAATTGCTCAATCAGATCTTTCTAAGACTAAAGATCTCTATATAAAACCTAAGCGGACCATTGGCTCAAGAGAAAAATTCAATGAAAGGTATCGTGCTCAATATGAATTTGACAAGGAATATGTAAATTTCATTGCTGAGAATAAGGAAATTATAGGCGAAACACTCGAATTTTGGACAAAACCCTATGCAGGAATGCCAGCTGAAGAGTGGGCAATTCCTTGTAATAAACCTTTATGGGCTCCTCGATATGTTGCAGAACAAATCAAAAGAAAATCTTATCACCGATTAGTGATGCAAGACCGTCCAACTGGAGCTGATGGAATGGGGAGTTATTATGGAACAATGACAGTTGATACAAAAATTCAAAGACTTGATGCTCATCCAGTTAGTAGTCGCAAATCAATTTTTATGGGATCTCATACTTTTTAAAAATTATAAATCTTTCGGAGAAAATATATGGATAAAGAAAAAGAAGGGATGTGGATCAAGGACGCAATTAAAAAGCCTGGATCATTAAGAAAAGAGCTGCATGTCAAAAAAGGTGAGAAAATCCCTGAGAAGAAGTTAGAAAAAGCAGAACATTCTAAAAATCCAAAGTTGAAGAAGAGAGCAGTTCTTGCCGAAACTCTAAAAAAGATGCATAAATAATGAACCTATTGAATGATGTGATCACTTACATTAGAAGGATTATAAAAAGTCCTTCTGATTCAGAAATTACAGATAATTTGATCATCGATTATATCAATCGATTTTGGATTATGGACGTTGACGCTCGTATTCAGCTGTTTGATCTAAAGACTAAATATGCATTCCAAACCATCCCCGGAATAGATCAATACAATATGCCATTGTATGACATACAGACAGAACCCGGTGGCCAGCCCATCGCGTCCATGCCAGTTTATCAAGGTTTTTTAGGGCCAGCTTATGTAAATGGCGTAGAAATTTCCTTTGAAACACAAAAACATAGTTTTTTTAGAGCGTTTCCTAATGTCGTGCAGTACCTCGAACAAGTTGAGATAGGGAATGGAGGCGCAAATTATACGTTTAGACTTCCGATCTTGGCCAATCAAAATCCTTTGAATCCTCCAATTCAGGGGATTTTGAGAGGTCATGTTGATATTACGGGGATCATCGCAACAGGAAATAATCAAGACCCCATCCAAGCGACGACAATTAACCCACTCATTCCAAGCACAAGCATTCTCCCATCGGTTTACATCACTGTGACAAATACAGATGGATCAAACATTGTCGTAACAGATAGCGGCCAATTCCTATTAGGTAATTTGAATTACGGTCTTTTAATGACTCCGGGAACAGCTCCATTTGGATATTCAGCATTAAACGGCGGATACAGCACGACTTTAAACACCATCAATTACTTGACAGGTGAAATCAATGTGACGTTTCCCGATTCGGTACCTGTTGGGGCAAATATCAATGTTCAGTGTTATTATTTTGAAACGGGTTTACCAAGAAGCTGTTTATTCTATAATAACGTTCTCACGCTTCGTATGCCTCCAGCAAAACAATATCTTGTCGAATTAGATTGTTATCTGACACCCGCAGCCTTTTTAAATACAGGATCCGCTTTGCCTTTTGGTTATATGGCGGAATATATCGCAAGGGGAGCTGCTAGGAAAATTCTTTCAGATACAGGGGATACCGAGCAATTTCAATTTTACGAGCCTTTATTTAGAGAGCAAGAAATTTTGGTTTGGAAAAGAAGCCAACGAATCTTTACAGCGACAAGAACAAAAACGATCTATATGCAAGATGATAATCTGGGTAGTTACGGGGGTTATAATAACATGGGAGCAGGCAATCTATGACATTTCCTTATTTTATCAATATTCCAAATGCTCCAGATGATCCAGCAGATGATCAGCCCTTAATGCAACAAAACACAAACTCGATTGAAAATCTCATTGCTGTTGATCATTTTGGGTTTAATGTGGGTTCATCTCCTGGTGGTTCATTAAACCCGGGTGGTAAACATGAACAAGTGCAATTGCCCGTCTCAATAGTCGACTTCCCCGATAGAATTGGCCAAGGTACTCTATATTCAAAAGCAACTGGATTTGGAAACGATGCCCAATTGTTTTGGAGATTTGCGAATCCTGCAATTGCTCCCTTACGCTTAACAGGTAATCAATTTACTGCGGATGTTGCGGGGACTGTTCCTCTAATGGCTGGGATGCAAATGACTTGGGGACAGCAAGCTATACCAAATACGAGCAATCCCAGAGGTCCTGTTTCTTTTGTTCCTGCATTTCAAACAAATTGTTTTGCTGTCTTTGTCTCACTAATTGCAAGAGCTTCTCCTATTCCCACTTCCTCAGATGATACGCTTTCAGTTTTACAAGGATCTGTAACATCAACAGGCTTTACATATGTTTTTAACGGACAAGCTGGGAGCTATACATTTTTTCAATGGATCGCGATAGGTAACTAATGCCAGATCAAATTTATGTAGGAAATTTCGCAAAAGGTCTAAAACTTGATCGTTTGCCGTTCAATATCGATAATGATTCTTTTCCTACGCTCTATAACTTTTATTCTTGGCGTGGTCGCATTAAAAAAAAACGTGGAACTTTAGCACTTGGGCGTTTACAAAGGCAAATCCAATCTGTTGCAGCCTCACCCACATCTTATCAATTAGGCCCCATCGCTTTACTTGTTGGATTTGCTAATCTTTTTAGCACTCTAAATCCTCCCTTATCTCCCTCTTCAATCTTCATTTCAGGTATCACACAAGCAACGCAGGCAGTTGTGACATTTAATCCAGTTGTCGGCTCAATCCCTTATGTAATTGGTCAGCAAGTTCAATTGCTTAGAGTTAACGGTATGACTCAAATTAATGGTAACTATTATACAATAATAGGCGTTGCCGGAAATACAGTCACACTTAATGTAAATTCTACAGCCTTTAGCCCTTACATTAACGGTGGAATTATCGCTTTAACAAATGGTCCAAGTATAGTCCCTGGATCTATCAATTTTACTGTTGGAGGAAATACATATACAGATCCTCTTTCAAATGGTGTGTTAGTCGGAAATCCCGCAGGATCTGGGACAATCGTTTATACAAATGGAATTGTAGCAATTGATGGTGCTACAGTAGGCCCATTGATTGGGACATTTTCGTATTATCCCGATCTTCCAGTCATGGGACTAGAAGACTATGTTTCAGCTCAAGCAAGTACTCAATATCCCGTTCCTTTAGCCTTCGATACAACTTATAGTTACCAACTCAATCAAGCTGCGACGCCTCCTTTTTTCTATTCAACCAGTTACTATAAGGGGTCAAATAATCCAGTTGTTTGGTCCGGTGGAGATTACCAACAGTTTTGGACAACGAACTATCCTAATACGACCGCAACTTTTTCCGGTTCTCTTTGGGCCACTAATAACAAGCCCGGATTTCATTTCTTAAAAGGAGAATATGCGAGTGTTGGATCCGGAACAAATCTAATCACATTTAATTTCAAAAATTCCGGTGCTAATTTTACAAAATTAGTTGTAGGAGATCAGTTATTTTTTAATGAATGGGCTTCAAGTCCAAATCTTAATAACTTAACTGGAAAGGTAACAGATATATCAGGAGCAGCAGCTGGGAATTACGTTGTGCAATTTGCATCTAATCAGAATGCATCGGGGGCTGGAATCGTTCAAATGCTGACCAATAGTTTACCGGGTCAAGATGGGATTCGCTGGTATGACGGAGATCCAACGAATGGAACGGGAATACCGACAGGAACAGGTCTTGGATGGGTGAATTTTGCACCTCCATTAACCGCTTTAACAGTCTCGATTGATAGTACACCCATTGACAAATATTACTTGGTTGGCGCTCTTGCAATCTTGCCTTTCAAAGATCGTTTACTTTTCTTTAGTCCTTACATCCAGTCTACTACGGGCGCAGTCATTCAGCTTCAAGATACTGTGTTATGGTCATGGAACGGAACACCTTATTATAACGCCGTCGTTCCTTTAAATCAGACTTTCGACCCAACCGCTTATTATGTGGATCAGACAGGTAAAGGGGGCTATTTACCAGCTGGGATTGCAGATCCAATCATCACAGTTAGCAATAATGAAGATGTTCTTTTGATTGGTTTTGGGGGCGGTGGTCGTAAAACACGGTTTGTTTATACGGGTAACGATCTTCAGCCTTTCCTATTCTTCAATATCAATTCTGAATTGCCATCTTCAGCAACATTCTCATCCGTTGCATTGGATAGAGGGGCAATTGATATCGGTCAATATGGCATCTCGATGACCGATCAACAGAGTTCGCAAAGAATTGACTTAGAAATCCCAGATAGCGTCTTCCAAATCCAAGCCTTGAATAATGGGATGCTTCGCGTGAATGCGATTCGAGATTTTTATAAAGAATGGATCTATTTCAGTTATCCCCTCTATGATAGTCAATGGAAATTTCCCACTCAGACATTTCTATTTAACTATCGTGATAATACATGGGCCATTCTTTATGAAAATTTTACTACTCATGGGAATTACCGCGCGCAAAAAAAGAGAACATGGGCAACTACTGGATTTAAATCCTGGTCACAGTGGCGTGAACCTTGGAATGCGGGATCGAGTTCCCCACTATTTACATCGGTTATAGCCGGAAATCCTCAAGGGTTTGTATTGATTAAAGGTCAAGGAACGGGTGAGGCACCCTCTGGGGCCATTGCTGGTATTTCGAATAATAACGGAAATACTCAAATCACATCGATTAATCATTGTGTGAGCGCATCCAATTCGAGGACAGGTCAACGAGCCGATTATTTGTTTATTCAGGGAGCTTTAGGAATATTGAGTTCAACCATTACCGGAATTACGCTTGGAACTCAAACGATTCTTAATTCTATTAATACATATTCAGTTGGGCAAAATATCTTTATTAACGGCATCAATGGAACATTTGAATTAAATGGAAACACTTATACGATTACAGCAGTCACGGGTACAACAATTACAATCGACGTTAATTCAACTGCTTTTACTGCTTATGTTTCAGGTGGAACAACTCAATACGCATTTAACGGACAAATTGGGCGTGTCATTAATGTTATTGATGCCAATAATTTTGTTATCGACCTTCCCTTCCCTCCCGGAATTTACACAGGACTTGGAACATATACACGCTTAATTCAACCTTTCTTGCAAACTAAACAACTGGCCTCTTATTGGGATAGAGGAAGAAAAATACGATTATGTGTCCAAAAGTATTTAATGGATCGTACGGCAAATTCTCAAGTGACAGTCAATATTTACTTAAGCCAAGATCCGAACGCCTCTTATAACAACCCTGTCAATAATGAGCCTCCTAACAGCTTAATTTATTCTCAACTTCTTTATACATGTCCAGAGAGCACAAATATTGGCTTAACTCCGGCAAACACTAATCTTCAAATGCCCGGAGCACTGGGTCAATTTCAAATCTGGCATCGATTTAATACCTCGTTGATTGGTGATTCCGTACAGATTGGGATCACATTAAGCGATGCACAGATGAAGAACCTCACATATGCAACAAGTGAAGTCACACTTCATGGGATCCATTTAACCGTAGAACAGAGTCAACAGCTTTGCTAGTATGAATACACCCCTATTATCAGCTCCTTATTTAAGAGAACAACGTCAGTTTCCAAATGACAGCGTTGATACTCTAGCTCGTCAAACCGATCACGCCTATATCGATATTGCGAGTAAAGTCAACCTGAGAGTCATCGGCGTTTTTGCAACCTCTTATTATGTGATTAATGGCGAAAGATGGTATCTAACAGGATCTAGCACCTCTCAACAAGCCTTAAGACAAGTCTTTTTATTTACAGCTGCCGGCGCAATCAATCATAATATCACAGCCGCTTCTCTTTCAAAGATTAGCCCTAGATCTTATGGCTCTTATACAGATGGCACAAATTGGTATGGGATTCCCTATGCAAGCAGTGTTGCAATTGCTGGACAAGTCACTTTTTACGTCACTCCGACTCAAATTGTGATTCAATCAGGAGCTGGCGCACCAGCTATTACAAGCGGAATAATCGTATTAGAATATATTTCAAATTTCTAGAATAAATAAATCTTTAACATGTTATTCTATGTGAAAACGAGGTTTATATGAATTCCATGACAGGTATGATGGGTGGCTATAATCAAGCTGCCGGAGAGCGTTTAAAGGGAAATTCGGCAACAGGTCTTGGGAATCAAATCCCAAGCGGTTACAAATCCGGACGAATCCAAAATTACACGCCCGAACAAATGCAGTTATTTCAACAAATGTTTTCAAATGTCTCTCCAGATAGTTATTTATCTAAGCTAGCCGGAGGTGATGAAGGAATGTTTGATGAAATGGAAGCGCCTGCCATGCGACAATTTCAACAATTGCAGGGTCAAACAGCCTCTAGATTTAGCGGATTCCAACCAGGAGCGCAAAGTGCTAGACGCGGAAGCGGCTTTCAAAACTCGATTAACCAACAAACGTCTGATTTTGCACAAGATTTAGCTTCTAAAAGACAATCATTGCAACAAAACGCGATCAAGGAATTGATGGGGTTAAGCAGTAATTTACTTGGTCAATCTCCTTACGAAAACTTTGTAGCTAAAGAACCTCAAAAACAACCTTCAGGATGGGGTAGCGTGATTGGCTCGGGACTTGGAGCAGTTGGGGGATTTTTAGCAGGTGGTCCAACTGGGGCAATGTCAGGCGCACAAATGGGGTATAATTTAGGATCTAGATTTTAAAGGGGTGATTTATGTTTCAGGTCTTGGATGCAGTTCAACCAAAGCAAACATTTGGACAAAAGCTTAGTCAAGGGATTGGTCGAGGCTTAGAAGAGGGTTCTAGAATTGCAGAAAATTACGCTCTTAAAGAAATGGGAATTGACGTTTCTGGAATTTCTGATCCAAATGTGCGTCAACAAATCATTGCTGATCAGCTAGCATTTGGTAGAAAAAAGAAACAAGCCGAAGCTAGTCAAAAAGTGTCTTATGCTGATCAACTCAACGGTAAAAGACCCGAAAATCAACCGAATAGACGAGAGCAAAGGGAACTGGAAAGAGAAGAAGAGACACCTTATCAACGTGAAAACTTGCCAGATGTGTATGGGAAAAATTTAAAGACATCTAAAAGAAGCAATGAAAAACCCAGCATTAATCAAGCAAATTTATCTCCTCAGCCTCAAACTAAAGGTAAGACTTTCCCTCTTTTAAATCCGGATGAAATTGAGCAAAAAGGGGAGCGCATTGCAATGGATCGCTCTGAACAGGGTATTCCAACTTCCAAAGATGAAGGAATACAAATTGCGCTGCATCAAGAAAACGAAAAAGTGACACATAATCAAGCTGTTGAAAACGATCGTCGATCTAGAGAAGAACATCAGTATAAAATGGGTCAAATTGCCGAAAAAAAAATCAGAAATGTTTTGCCAGATGCCAATGACGAAGTCACTGCACTATTTAAAAGTAAAGGCGAGAAAGCGGCTGAAGAACATAATTCGATTGCAAAACTTGAATTACAAATGTCTAAAGAAGCCAAAAAATTTAAAAACGATTTATTTAATTTAGAAAAAAGTTTTCCACCTCCACGCCTATTTTCAGACATTAAAGGTGGATTCTTTGGTAATAATCGAAAAGCTGAGGAAGCACAAGCGGATATTAGAAATAAGATAAAACCATTTCTAGAACTTGGTTTATATGACACTGTGAGACATTCTTTAAGTAATGTCGGTTATGCACCAGAAGAAAGGGAAGCCCTTATTACAGATTTAAGTGAAAATACAACGAAAAACCTTAGTCAAATTCCTAAATTTGAAAAAAACATTGAAAATAGAAGAACTAACCATGCGATGTTTGGCCAAGGTCAAGGGATAGGCCGAGATATTGTAGAAAAAGAATTTGATCCCGAAACAATAGAAAAAATTGACAATAGTATTAAAGACATTTTTCAATCCGATCCTAATACCAATCTGCTCCTTTTAAGAAAGGCTTATGAAGACAAAAATGTTGATTGGCGAACTTTTAAAAACGCTATGAATAAAATGGTTTTGAACGGTGAGATTGTTTTAAATGAAGACCAAGAAAATCAATTTAATAGCTATATTGATGAACCGCCTTTAGGCCCTTTAGATAAGCTATTAAACAAAATAAAACTATTAGGTCGATAATGAGCATTTTAAGAGCATTGACAAGCGGATATACCCCACACTTGATCCTTAATAGTATTATAAATAAATTTCCTCAACATGCTAGTAAAATTAGAACTGCTCAAGCTGCGGGTTATGGTGCAGATGTTATCTTAAAACACGTCATAGATAAGAAAGATCCCGAATATGAAGATACAGAACGTTATTTAACTGATCATGAAAAAACACGTAAAAATGATGCAAGACATAAAAGAGAAGCAGCTTCCCAAGTAATTGGAATGCTTGGAACGGCTGGAGCCTTAGCAGCTGGAGGTTATGCTCTTTATAATGCTGATCGATCAATTAGACCCGATCAAATTCTACCGGCTCAAAGAAATAGCCCAAGATCTTTAGGCGGAACCACTCTTCAAGGATCCTCTCCAAGAGGACCCAATCCCAATTTACCGGGTCAAAAACCTCGTCAGTTAGGTTATCAACCAAGACAATTAGGTGCTCCTCAGCAATCTCCTAGACAACCTCAAGCTCCTCAAAATCCTAATGCTCCCATAACCCAACCCCCTCAATTTCCAGATCTTGATAAAAATGTCAATCTAGTTAGAAACTTGCAAGTTGAACCAACCTTTCAAACGATTATTAAAAACGGCATGGATGTTGTAACAACCGCTCAAGTCTTAAAGCAAGTTTTACCTAAATCTAAAATCGCTATTTTAGAAAAGACTAGAGGTGGACTAGAGGGATTAGTTGCAGATTACACCCGATATATGCAAGATAATCCCCCAGCAGTTAAACAACAATTCAATCCTTTGCAACAACAGAACAATCCTAATCTTCCGACTATTAACGAACAAATGCAGGGGCAAAATCAAACTCCACAAGCTCAACAACAGCCAATTGAGCAAGGATTAGAGCAAGCTCAAGAACTACCTATGAATGAGGGCCAAAACGCTCCCTTTATTCCAAATGAAGAACCTATAAACCAAAGAATTGATTCGGTTAAATCCCAATTAGGTCAATCTCAAAGACCCGCAAAAGAGATCAATCCACAGAGTTTTTCAATTCCGGGATATAAACATGCTAGTGAAACTTCAACCGAATATGTAAATCGAAAAAAAATCAATGATACGATTCAAACAGCTGCGAAAATGTTAGCTAACAATAAAACATTCTTAGATCTTCCTCTTTCTAAAGAAGCGACTTTTTCAACGGCCGCGGATGTCTTAAGATTTTTAGGCGGTATCCCAAACGTTTACGATCCTTTACTTGAAGATGAAGAAAAAGAAGCACTTACAAATGCCTTATTAGAAAGCGGCCAGATGAGTTCAGAAGACTTCACCCCAGATAGTGGATCTAGAGACGTGTATGGTGCTCAAATGACACCGAATTTGATATGGAATCTTCTACTAGCCATCAATCCTAAAATAAAATCGCTGGCCCCTCCTTCGATTAAGGGATCTAAAGGCAAACCCCCAGGCTCTAAAATGGGCACAACTGAGTTAAGAAGATTTTTAACTCATGGGGTTTATGGAGCATTAAGCGGAAAAAATATCTCTTTTGATCTAGCCGATAAAATCGAAAAAATCTCTAGAGCGTCTTCAAGTTTAGATATCATTGCTAACGCTGCGAAATCTGGAAATATGCGTGCGATGGAAGAAGAGATGGATAAAATCATGAAAGACGACGCCTACTTTCTGGAGTTGATGGATATTGAATTAGAAGATATGCTCATGACATCTGATCAAAAACAAATGAAAGTGCAACTTGATAAAGAAGATACAAAAAACGCAGCTTCATTAAAAGCGTCTAGAACAAAAAAACTTAATAAAGAAAGATCTGATGGAAACGAAAGAAGCGGTTAAAAAGCTTATAAAAGAAAAATTCTCTCAGCTCTCAAAAAAAGAACTAGAGAGAATTCATTTGATGATTAAGAAAGTTAAAAAAAAGCATAAATCAAGTTGATTTCTTTTTTAGTTCTTCGAATTGTCTTCTTAGTTCTTCAAAGTCCTTATCTTTTTTTCTATCTTCCATTTCTTTAAGAGCGTTTTGTTTACCCATATATTCAGAATAATAACACAATCCACCTACTACAACCGTTCCAATTAATGATTCTAACCAATCATGATCATGATACATTTTATTTCCCCTTTTTTGATTCTTTAATTCGATTCATATCAGATTCAAACACTTCAACAAATTTTCTTATTAATTCCTTTGTCTGTTTAGGAATTGACAAATCGTTTTCGATACACACAAGTTTGTATCTTTTCAATAAACTCTCATCAATCAAAAATCTCATCTCTTTATTCATATGTGACCTTATTATTAATATAAGTGGATTATTACATTTTGTGGATATTTCCACAATAATAATACTTAAATCTCTTACTTTAAAAACTAAAATATTATAAATTTATAATTTTAATAAACACTCTAATAAGGAGATAAAAATGACTTTTCAGCCAGGCGCTAATTTATATACTCAAGGCTTTGGAAGTCGTGCCGAAAACATTGAAGTTCCCCATCTTGATGTAAGAGCGCCAACAACTACTGATATTAATTACCCGATTGGGAAGTGGTGGCTTTTTACAGGAAATTCTCTGTGGTATCTATTATCTCAAAGTTCAGGAGTCAACGGAACTGTTTCAAATTGGATACAAGTTGCGGCTGGTGGTGCTTTAGCCCTTGCAGGTCCTTTAACTATTACGAATGGCTCTCTGACTTTAACTAACGGAAACTTGGTACTAGGAACAGCAGGAAATAAGCTGATTATCCCAGCTGCTACCAATACAACAGCTGCCGGAGCAAATGCCGCCGGTACAGTTACATTAGTTGCTGGAACTGCAACAGTTGCAACAACAGCTGTTACTGCAAACTCAATTATCTTGTTATCTCGTCAATCCATTGGAGCCTCTACGGCACTTGGTGAATTGACAGTTGGAACGGTTGTTGCTGGAACAAGTTTTGTGATTAATGCAGCAACTCCTGGAACTCCTGCGACTCCATTAGTTGGTGATCTATCAGTAGTTGGTTGGGAAATTATTAACTAATAGGGGATTTTATGCCTAGTTTACAGCCATCCAATGCCATTCCATTAACGCAATTGACACTTTTAGGAACTGCAATAGGTGCATCATACACATATGTAGGTACTTTTTCGTCATCATTAGAATTGATGACAATCGTATCTACGATGGATGCAGCTGTTCAAGTTTCTTATGATGGAATCAATGATCATCAAGCAGTTCCCATAGGAAATAGTAACCCAGCAATTATCCCATTAAATTTTAAATCTAATTTAATGACCCTTCCTCTTATATCTATATACGCAAAAAGAATTGGTACACCAACAGTTGGAAGTTTATACGTAAGCGGCTTTAACTCCGCATTGCAATAAGGAAGATATGCCCACACCAAGAGATGGATCGCAACAGTGTTATACCGTAGCTACGGGTACTTCATCTACTAATTACGCTATTATTGATCAAAGAGATCCAACTCCTAATGATGTTTATTATTCAATCGGGAGATTTTGGATTAATCAGACAGGTGTAAGATTATGGTATTTAAATAGTTTATCTAATGCATCTGGTATATTGCAAGCAACATGGGAACTTATTTCAGTTGCAAGTATTTTAGCTTCCCTTTCAGATACTGGAAATAATCCAGTTTTTGCAAGTTCACCGTCTGCTACGCCCCCTGATAATATTCAAATTATTGGCGGAAGTGGAATAACGGTTGTTGGGAATCCGGGCAATCATTCTTTAACAATTTCTAATACAGGTATATCAAGTACAGAAACATTGACGGGTAACGATGCAATAGTTGTGTCTCCCATAGCCGGTAATATTAATACCGTTGGTGGGACAACTGTCTATGTAACGGGTAATGCTGGTACAGCTACGACGACAGCTAATGTTGTCACGACAAATCATGCTTTACTTGTTGGAAGAGGAGCAACGACTTCAGCTATTCCGTTAGCAGTAGGAGCTACAAATACAGTCCTTTTAGGAAATACGGGAGCTGATCCATCTTTTGGACAGGTTCCAAATGCTGGTTTGGTTAATAGTTCTGTGACTTTGAATAGTGGAAATAATATCACTGTAACAGGTGGATCACCTCTTTCACTTGGTGGGACCGCTTCCTTTAATATCACTGGGACAACAAATAATACAATTCAGTTAGGCAACGCAACAGGTAGTTTAACATCCGCAGCCGCTTTAACCAATGGTCAACTCCTAATAGGATCTACAGGTCTTGCTCCCGCTGCATCTACATTGACAGCAGGAACTGGTATAACGATTACAAATGGTCCAGGAACGATTTCTATCGCTGCTAACCCATCTTCTACCGTACAGACTTTAACCGGAAATTCAGGAGGTGCAATCAGTCCAACAGCTGGAAATATAAACACCGTTGGAACCGGAAGTATTACAGTTTCAGGATCTGGTAGTACTTTAACAACTCAGTTAACGGGATTGACAAATCATTCTATTTTAGTAGGAGCCGGAACATCGACTATCACAAATGTGGGACCCTCTTCAACAATTGGACAAATATTACAATCACAAGGTGCAACAACTGATCCGGCCTTTTCAACCGCTACCTATCCTTCTACTACAACGATTAATCAACTCTTATATTCATCTTCTGCTAATACAGTTGGAGGATTATCAACTGTTAATAGCTCATCTTTAGTGACAAGTTCAACAGGAGTTCCTACGTGGATAGGGCCGATGACGAACGGTCAAATTGTGATAGGAAGTACGGGATCTACTCCTGTTTCTTCTACATTGACAGCAGGAACTGGTATAACGATTACAAATGGTGTAGGAAGTGTAACGATTGCTTCAGCAAATGGGGCTGCTGTAACCGGAGTTATCCTTGATGCTGGGACAACCCCCATTGTCCCTAATGGAAGCGGTCAAATTCAAATAACTGGCTCACAAGTAGCTACTGGTGTTGTAGGAGCAAATGTTATTCGATCTAATGGGACATCTTCAAATACTTGCACATTGCAAATCCAACGCACTACGACATCAGGCGTTTCTAATTCTGCTTTAAATGGTGTCTCTCATTTTAGTAGTACAAATTTTACAGTTGATGCAAATGGATTTGTTCAATTCGTTGGAGGATCTTCTACTTTTCCTTGGACAGATGAGGGAGGAAACTTTAGCGCGGCCTCTAATAATGGTTATTTCACGACTGCTGCTCTCGTTGGAACTTTACCCCCAACACCTGCTCAAGGTGATATTATTAGATTTATTGTGGATACAACAAGTATATTAACCGTTCAGGCTAATACAGGACAAAAGATACGTTTAGGTAATACAATATCGGCATTAGCTGGAATAGCCACAAGTACAAGACAAGGCGATGCAATTGATCTTGTTTATAGAGCAGCGAGTGCGACTTGGTATGCTTTTGATGGAACAGTTGGAACATGGGGAATAACATAGATGGTTACTTACAATACGGGTGATGATAATTTTGGTGTAACCTCATATATTGTTGATCCAACAGCTGGACAAGGAAATTATCAAACAATAGGCGCTGCTTTAACAGCCGCATCAGCAGCTTCTTTTTCAGGAACTATTTTTATTAGACCTGGCACATATACGGAAAACCTGACATTAGTTGCCGGAGTTAATCTTTCTTCTTGGACAGGGGAGGGCTATAATACCAGTGTGATTATTTTAGGAAATTGTACTCTATCTACTGCAGGATCAGTCACGATCTCAGGAATTCAACTAAAAACAAATTCCGCTAATTGTTTGACAGTATCAGGAAGCGTTGCTTCTATTTTGAATTTGATACAATGTAATATCAATTGTATCAATAATACGGGAATTTCTTTTTCATCCTCTAATTCATCTTCAGCCATTAATCTATATAATTGTACAGGATCTTTAGGAAACTCAAGTGTCACATATTTTATAAGTACTGCTAGTGGACCCATTTCTATATTTGGTGGAAACTATTTAAATACAAACTCAGTCGTAGCTAGTAGCTCATCTGCAGCTCCTATATATATGTATGGATCTGTATTTGGACCACCATTAAGCGTAAGTTCAACTGGAACTGTGGAATTATTTAATAGTGTCATTAATTTTACAACTGCGCCTATTAATAATTCGGCTGCTGTAGTTATTGCCGGAAGTGGGACAAGTACGATTTCTGGTGGCTATATAAGCGGCGGAACATCTCCCTCTATTACAGTTGCAACAGGTTCAACTTTAAATATATCAAATGCGAGTGTTCAAACAACCTCGGGAAGCAACTCCATAACTGGTTTAGGCGTAATAAATTATACAAATCTTGCAATGGTTGGAAGTGCTCCTGGTATAGGTGTAAGCACTCAAACAGGTGGAATTGCAAAAGGTTTAATTGCTGGAACTGCACCGGCCGCAGGATTTATTGGGGAACAAATTAGATCGAATTTAGCCCTTGGATCAGCGACTTCATTAACGACAGGAACTGCAAAAACAGTCACGAGCATCAGCTTAACGGCGGGTATTTGGGATGTAAGCGGCTGTCTTTCTTTCATTCCCAATGTATCGACAGCATCAACTCAACAAGTTGTATCTATATCGACGACAAATAATACTTTAAGTTCAGCTTTTGGGGATGATGCGCTAATTTTTAATATCGCATCGACCGCGGGTTTTGGCTCTTCTATGACTATTCCCTCTCTACGAGTTACGCTTTCAGCAACTACGACATATTATTTAGTTGCACAGGCAACTTTTACAGTTTCTACTTTAACAGCTTACGGAAGAATTTCAGCAACAAGAGTTGGGTAAAATGAAAAGATTATTTCTTTTTTTGATTCTATTATTTCCTTTTTTGTGTTATTCAACGATCCAAATTGTAGTCATTGGAGACTCTAATACGAGTGGGGAGTTTTCTAATGAAACTTACCATTCCATTTTAGAAAATAATTTAAAATCTTATGATGTGAAGATGATGGCTTTCGGTGTCGGAGGCATGAATAGTGGTGGAGGATTTAGTATATTAGAGGGTCTATATAAAAGTTTTGATAAAGAAACATTTCATCCCCAATTCGGCATCTTAGCACTCGGAATAAATGACTTTTTGCACGGAATAAAGCCAGAAGATACTCAATTAGCAATAGAATATTTTATCAACCTATGTCTAAAAAACAATTGCACGCCCATTATAGGAAAAATTGACTTATCTTATTTAAATATCAGTACTCCAGACAGAATCAAAAAATTTAATCAAATCTTTGATGATGTAGCTAAAAAATATAATATTAAATTATTTGATTTTATGACCCCTGAATTAATGAATGATGCTGCTAACCACATTGGGGACCACGTTCATCTAAATTCTAGGGGTCATAAACTTATAGAAATTAATTTAGAAAAAGTGTTTTTAGAGTCATATAACGAGTTTAAATAAAATTAAAATATCCCTTGCAAATATGAGATTCTAAGATTTCAATCTTGCGAAGTGCCTCTTGAGCCATTTTAGTTGCAGCTCCTAGTTTCGCGTATTGTCCCTTCCTAATTTTATCTAAAGAAATCTTTAATTCTTTTAATTCTCGAGTGAGTCTTTCTTCTGTAGATTCAGGAAATAGTAGTAATTGTGTCATAATTTTCTCCTAAGTCAAAAAGATTATCATCGATTTTACTATAACGTCAAGTATAAGTTGTAAGGCTTGATCATTTAAGGCCATTCTGTAAGTATAAGGGAAAATAAAAGGGAAAAAATATGAAGATTGAAGTATTAAAAAAAGATGTATATGGAAAAGTCCGTTTTTATCCAACCAACGAAATTTCTAAAACGATCTGCGATTTGATGGAGAGAAAAACATTCAGTAATATTCATCTAGAGATACTTAAGAAAGCAAATTGGGACGTTCAAGTAAAAGTCGATAATTTATGCTAGACATAACATGTATAAGCGATCTGCACGGATACTACCCAAAGCTTGAGGGTGGTGATTTGCTGATTATTGCAGGAGATTTAACGGCTAGACATACAGACAAAGAATGGAATGAATTTGGCGGATGGATGAATAGACAAAGCTACAAAAAAATAGTTTTTATAGCCGGAAATCACGATACCATGATTGAAAAATGGGACAATAAGCAGCATGAAGAAGGTTATCAAGGCCCCATTAGTGATCCAAATGATAAAATTGAATATCTCTGCGACTCAGCAACACAATTTGAAGGATTAAAGATTTGGGGTTCTCCTTGGACTAAATTTGTTAGGGGAATGAACCGCGATTGTATGGCTTTCACTTTAGATAAAGATGAGGAATTAGCTGAAAAATGGGATCTTATTCCTGATGATATAGATATTTTGATTACTCATTCGCCTCCCTACGAGATTTTAGATCGTACAATTCACGGAAAATCTGTTGGATGTCCTTACTTAAAATCTACTTCAATCAAACGCGTAAAACCACGTCTTCATGTTTTCGGTCATATTCATGAGGCTTATGGAATGATAGATTTGACGATTGCTACATACATTAATTGTTCTCACGTCAATGAAAGATATCAACCAGTTAATCAACCCATTAAAATTCAGTTATGAACGGTTAAAATGAATACTAACCATGATAAAGAAAAAGAAATAATTGAAAAATGCATTTTAGATCATGGTAAATGTTCAGTTTATTTTTTAATGCGTAAATTGAAACTGACTTTTAATCAAGCCGAAATCTTACTCAATGAATTTATAGAAAAGCGATAAATGAAATTCAATCCCTTTATGACTTGTTATTTATTCCAAAATAGAATATTAATGGGGCCGTTTTAACATTATTTAAACTCTAAAATGGTATTTAAACAGTATGGCAATCGAAAAAAAACTAGAAAAGGTCAAGACCCCAACCGATGAATCCGAAATTGTAAAGATGATCAAAAAAGGGGGGTCTGCACCAAAGCCCGAAAATGTAGAAAAAAAAGAAGTTATCTTTAACTTAAGAATGTCTAATGACATGGTTAAAAAAATTGATGATGATCGAAAATCTCTAGGGGGGTTTGTATCAAGAAATACATGGATTTTACAAGCCATTCAAAAAAATCTAAAAACAAAAGATGAATCATGAAAAAAATTTAAAATAGTTTTTATTAATAAATAATTTATTTAAAAATAACACCATTAATACCGATTTTAACCCAAATTAACATAATTGTTATTATCAGTCCCTATAAATTATTTTAAAATAAAAACATATGAAATAAATATTATATATAAGAAATAATTTTAAAATGTACATAGGAAAAACATGGATAAATTAAATGTTAACAACAATGATGACGACGAGCAATCATGGATTGATCTCAAGAATTGGCAAATCAATCCTTACCCAACAGAACTAATTAAATGTGAATTTGACGAGCATTCTTTAAAGTGTAATTGTTATAAAGATATCAAGACCATTGATGTAAAAATAAGTTCAGATGTTTTGATGGAACTTGTGTTTTGGGCAAGAAGATATTGTGATGGAAGATCTACATATGCTCCTACAAGATTTAATTGGATATATCAATATTTAAGAAGTCAATATCCCGATCTTTTAAGATGCAAAGACCAATTTGATCCGACTTTAAAAGATAAGGGAGCTTATTGGCCTTATGCCCAAGATGGAATGTATGATGAAAAAACAGGATCTTTTGATGCAAGAAAATAAATGCGACAAACGCGGGCGTATTATTTATCGCCACGATAAGGAAGGTGTATATAAATTATGATAGAAGAATGCCATAAGTGTGGTCAGCATGGTTTGGATTGTATTTGTGAAGATCGTTCTCATATTTGCAAAAAACATAAGACCTTAACATGTCCCTTTTGCGATTCACATAAACTTATTTATTGTCAAACACCTAATGCTCTATGTGAAGTATTTATTTACTGTAAATCATGTTTTTCAAATGGTCCAATTAAACTTTCAAAAATAGAAGCTTTGAGATCTTGGAATCAAAGAAAATGTTAAATAAATAAATTATTTAACATTATACGTACATTTAAACTTTAAGCTGATTCATACAAAGATGTTATCTGAGATGAGAAGAAAACTAGATATTACTCTTGATATGACAAATCCTGATGGCTATGTTTCTTTGATGGTTTCTCTTTATGGAAGAATGTTTAATGAATTAGTTTATGGTTTAGCTGCAATTAGTCAATCTACTAAAACCGATGCTAAGCAAATCATCCCATTAATGACTCTTAAAGTTTTCTTAGATTTATACGAAGGAAAAAACCCATTGAATGGACGAATGAGAACAGACGTAAAAGAAGACCTTGAAGGTTTTCAAAAATATTATTTAGAAAATATAGATGAGCTAAGAGAAAATATTGAGTCATTACCGAAATGAATTGGATAAAAAAATTATTTAAAAAAAATAATCAAGAAGAAATTGACGAAATAATCTTATATTATAGAAAAAGACTATACGATGAGATGAAACAAAGACAGGATCGGGAAAAATATCTTTTTGAAAAAATTTATAGATATAGAGATAAGCTAATAGAAAATGGTTTATATGAAGATATGGATTAGCGTAAAAGATGAAATGCCAAAAAACTTACAACCAGTTTTGTTTTTATATTCTGACAAATATGGCGAGGAGGTTTTAACTGGATGGTACGATGAAGATAATAAAGAGTGGGTATGTACAGTAGTAGGGTTTTTTAGAGATATATCTGAGAAAGCTTATGATGACTGCCATTTTAAAAAAAGCAAAGTAAAATATTGGATGCCGCTGCCCAAACCTCCAGTATCGTAAAAACTTTAAAGGAATTAAAATGAGTGACACATTGTTAATCAAAACTATTGGAGATACAGAATATATCATTTCAAGTGGGTATGCTATAGATGTGGATGATGAGGACTTTAGACTTGAAATCATAGATGACGTCAATTGGTTCGACGTTTTCCTTAAAAAAGATGAAATGAAGTTATTAAGAGAAATGCTTAACGAAATTAATTTGGAAAAAAAAGGATCAGATCAAGATCCTTTTATACCAGGCTACCTCAAATAGATATGATAGAAAAAATAATTATATGCAGATGCGGTAACAGATACTCTATTCCATATCCTATGGGTTCAATTTGGTGTACACTATGTAAAGGTTATATTACTTGGGCATAACCGTCATGAAAAAACTTTAAAGGAATAATATGAATATTGGACCCACACCTCCCATTATAATCCCACCCGTTTCCGCAGATCCACCAAAGCCGCCTATTTATCAATGGCCTAATGGATCTTTTGGCGATTAAGTAAACCTATTTCTTTAATTTTTTGGTTAAAAATGAAAAGTGATGCGGATCTGTTGCATATATATCATAAATGTGTTACACTTATGATATAAAAGGAGGTGAACATGAATAAAAGTTCACGTTTCATGGTTACAGTCGATGAAGGAACAGCTAACTTTTTAAATTCAGTTTCTAAAAAACAACACAAATCTATTTCGGGTGTCATACTTGAATTGCTCAATGAAGCAATTGATTTAAGAGATGACTACTATCTATCAAAAATTGCCGAAGAAGCTGAAGAAAGATCTCAAGGAAAACAACGGATACCCGCAGAAATCTTATGGAAAGAGTTAGATTTACTATAGAATTTGCTGATCAAACAGTTTTAGATGAGATTAGAAGTTTACCGAAATCCGTTCAAATCATGGTCAGTAAAGCTATGCAAGAACGTCTGCAATACGACCCGATTTCATACGGAAAGCCGCTTAGATTTTCTTGGAAAGGTCATAGAAGCTTAAGGGTTAGCAACTATAGAATAATATATAGAGTCGAACAAGAAAAAGTAACGGTTGTGATTGTTAAAGTAGATATTAGAAGAGACGTTTATGAATGATCTTTAGAGATTTTATATACCTAAAAATATTGATTTTTTGTGCATACAAGAAAAACATACATAAAAAACGCAATAAAATAGGTATATGAAGAAAAAAAACCAACATGAGAGGGTATATGTCGCAACAATCAATTCAAGCATCGCCTGAGTTAAAGCTATTTTTTGATCGGTTACTTGAAATAAAGAAGTTTGTCAAAGAAGCTAACGAAAATTCAAATGATTCTGTATTAAATGAAATATACGAAAAATTAGACGCTTTAATTAAGGAAGATGAAAATGTATAAAATAATAACCCTAGTTACTTTAATGTTAGTTGGTTCAACATTGCAAGCATCTGTAAACTACAATCCGTCAACGGGCAATTACACAGTTGATAAAAGCGGTTGTCTAGAAGTGCCAAGACATCAAGCACCTAAAAAAAGCACACCTAATCCTTCTAAAAAGGTTTCTATAAAGAAAAAATAGTATACAGAGGAGGGGGTTAAACTCTTCCTCCATTACTCAGTTATATATAGTTATATATAGTTATATATAG
>LDNP01000003.1_pt1 | contig 40814 bp, 65 predicted proteins | sample 350541 | NCBI WGS metagenome assembly LDNP01 (sample SAMN03646988, study PRJNA283341) | glacier metagenome | biome: Glacier; material: Cryoconite; isolation source: sample ML 0.2 micron filtrate containing viruses sediment from cryoconite holes | place: Svalbard: Ny-Alesund, Midtre Lovenbreen... | reverse complement strand
AGCCCAAGCGAAGGGCCATGGACAGGGATCGCCGCACCTCCAAGGTAGAGGGAACAGACCGCGCTACTCCTACGGCTGTAGCCGATAAGGGCTGAGCGATGGAAACCAAAGAATCTCGCGCCGCTGAACTGAAGCTCCTTAAGGAAGAGCGCTCGATGCTCAAGGAACGCATCGCCTCCCTTGAGCAACTCTGTCTCGCCGATGTCAGCCCGTTCAAGCTGGGCGACGTGGTGCAGTGGGGCCGTCAGTGCCGGCGCGGAGTCGTCATCGCCTATGAGGACTGGATCGGCGAAGCGACCTTGGTCGTCACGGCGATTCGCAAGGACGGCTCCTACGGAGATCAGCACCGCGTCAGGCCCTACGACAAGCCAGTTGCGGCGAAGGCCTGACCCATGACCTCCTATCGCACTCATAGCTTCTCCCCGCGGATCGTGAGCACCACAAGCCTTGCGATGAGCATGCGCACCCGGGTTCGAGCCCAGTCGGCAAGTTGTTTTTCAGTGAGGTTCGTCATGGCCTCGATTTTTTGCACAGCCGAGCTTCTCAACCTCTCTCAAATGAATGGAGCGCGGTCTTGAACCAGCTCGGATTCCCCTCTGAAGTCACCGGCCAGGAAGTCATGCGAGAGCGTGATCTTGGCGGTGCGATTTCCCTCTGCGCCAAGGCTGCGGGCCTCGAAGCTAAGCAGGTGCAGGACATGCTCAAGGCCGACAAGGCGCAGTTCTCCCGCTGGCTGTCTGGTGCGGAGGGAATCGTCTGGTCGAAGTTCACTGCGCTGATGGACGTCTGCGGCAACGACGCGCCCTTGCTTTGGATGATGCATGCGCGCGGCTATGACCTCACCAGCCTGCGCCGCGTCGAGACGGAGCTGGAGCGCCAGAACCGCGAGTTGCGCGATGAAGTGAAGGCTCTGCGCCGAGTGATGCAAGCGGCGGTGACGGCATGACACCGGCCCAACGTCAGGTCTACGAGTTCATTGCGGCGTTCACGCTGAACGTGGGGTACCCGCCGACCCGGGCTGAGATTGCTCAGGGCATGGGCTATTCCAGCGCCAATGCCGCTCAGTGCCACATCGTCGCGCTTCAGAAGCTCGGCGCGTTGTGGGTCGGCAAGGGCGGAGCTCGCAAGCTGACGGTCAATGCTGCGTGGAGTCTGACGGCATGACCACTCAAACGACGCCTAGCGCGTCTTCCTTCGCCTCAACGCTATCTCCCCTGCCAACGCTCGCGCCTCCCGCCATGCAGGACTTGCAGCAACTGTACGCAGCGTTCAGCGGGAAACTTTTCCAGGGCGCGCGCATGGATAGCTTGCAGGGTTTGAATAGCAAGGCTGGTGCCTGAATGGCCGGCGAATGGCTCAAGTTTGAATCGAGCTTGCCTGAGAAGCCGGAGACGCTCGCTATCACTGTCGCAATGGGATGGGACGACCCTGACCTGACGGTCGGAAAGCTCATGCGCCTCTTTCGCTGGTTCGATCAACACACGCTTGACGGTAACGCAGCGAGCGTTACACCAGCGCTACTTGATCGGTTGATCGGCGTTACAGGGTTCGTGAAAGCAGTCGCGAATACGGGCTGGCTGGTCATCAGCGATGCCGGATTGACCCTTCACAACTTCGAATATCACAACGGTGCAACTGCAAAAACGCGTGCGATGACGGCGAAAAGGGTGGCGAATCACCGGGCGTCAGAGCCAAGTAACGCCTCAAGTAACGCTCCAAACGTTACAGCACCGTTAGCTAGAGAAGAGAAGAGAAGAGAAGAGAAAGAGCAATACACAGAAGCTAAAGCTTCTGGCGCCAAGGCGCCGCTGATCGATCGCAGCAATGAGCCTCGAAACCCGAAGGAGACGGTCTTCGCTCTCGGCATCCCTTTGCTCACCGCGGCAGGCGTGAAGGAATCCAACGCCCGTTCGTTCCTGGCGATGCAGTGCAAGGGCGGTAGGGACGCTGAGGTGGCCGAGGCCCTCGAAGCCTGCGCCGTCGAAAAGCCGATCCAGCCGATTCCGTGGCTACAGACCCGCCTCAACCCCAACGCCTCGAAGACCGGCAAGCACGCCGGATTCGCTTCCAAAGACTACCGAGCTGGAGTGACTGAAGATGGATCATTTGCCTAACCCCGCCGCCGTCCGTCCTGCCATGTGCCCCGAGCACGGCGACTTCGAGAGCCGCAACATCATCAGCCGAATCTGGTCGAAGTGCCCGACGTGCGAATCTGTCGCCCGCCAAGCGCAAGAGGATCGAGAAGAGGCGAGCAAGCAGGCTGACGTTGAGCGCCGGCACGCTGAGCGCCTGCACTTCGCTCGTGTGCCAGCTCGATTCATTGGCCGCACCTTCGAGTCGTTCAAGGCCGACACTGAGGCTCAGAAGCACGCCCAGGCCATCGCTCGCGACTTCGCCGAGCAGTTCGCCGACAACCGCAAGCATGGCCGCGGCCTGATCTTCTCGGGCCTCCCTGGCACTGGCAAGAGCCATCTCGCCGCGGCAATCCTGCAGACGATGCTCAAGCGCGATGTCTGCTACGTCACCTGCCTGGACATGATCCGTGAGGTTCGGGGCGCATGGCGCAAGGACAGCGACCGCAGCGAACTCGAAGTTCTCGGCACGCTCGGCGGCCTCGACCTTCTGGTGATCGATGAAGTCGGAGTGCAGTACGGCACCGAGGGCGAGCAGACGATCATCTTCGACGTTCTTGACCGCCGCTATCGCGACGTGCTGCCCACCGTCATCCTGACCAACCAGGACAAGGCTGGCTTCAAGACGTTCATCGGAGAGCGCACCTTCGACCGCCTGACGGAAACCTGCCGCTGGGTGCCGTTCGACTGGAGCAGCTACCGCGCCCAGGCCCGCAAGGACGACAACGCGGAGAGCCGCGAGGCGTTCGTTCCGCGGTCGGACATGTGGCAAGGGGCAGTGTGATGGCCGCCGCCTGTATGGGGGGTTGGTGTGCAGTCCGTGACCGCTGCAAGCACCACCAAGCCGAAAACCGCAGCAAGCCGACCGAACGCTTGTGCGAGCCCGGAACTCACGACGCATTCGAGCCTATCCAGCGTTTCATCCCAATCAAGGAAGCAGCATGAGCACAAACAACGGCTGGCCGGCATTCCCACAGGCGCACGACGACTCCGGTTCGGCCGGCATGTCCCTTCGTGACTACTTCGCTGCGAAGGCGATGGCAGCGCTCGTGGCAGGAACGTTCTCCGCCCCAACATCGCCAGCGGCGGCTGCCGTGGCTCAAGAAGGCGGCGTCGGCCCTTATTCCTACCAGATCGCCGACTCTATGCTCAAGGCGCGCGAAGCATGACCCGCCCGGAAGGCTCCGGCATTCGCGCTCCTCGCCCCTGGACGAGAGAAGCCATCCATGCTCAATGCACCGAGGAAGGCATTTGTCGCCTGTGGCGTGGCTCTGTGGACTCCTACGGCTATCCCCGTGCCCACATTGACGGATCTAGCCAATTGCTTCGGCCCTACATCTGGCGCTCGATCATGGGAAAGACTCTGCGCGAGCGCTATCGTCTGATCATGCGCTGCGGTAATCGTCTGTGTGTGAGCGAGGAATGCATTGCCACGAAAACCTACAAGGCTGTTGCTGAAATCCAAGCCGCAGTTGCCAAGACCGATCCGCTGATGATTGCTCGCTTTCGAGACGGCGCGAAGAAGGCGGGGCATTCCAAACTAAGCGCCGAAATTGCAGCTGACATTCGAGCGACGTCGGGGTCTGACATAGAAATCGCGACCCTCTTCGGGATCAATCGATCGACCGTTGGCAGGATTCGCCGCGGTGACATTTGGGCATCTCCGAAGGTGGCTACGAGCGTCTTCAACTTCGGGGCTACGCTGTGATCGAGAAGCGGAAGGGCGAAGAGATGCTGCGCCAGTTTTTCATGGCCAACCCCGACGAGGAATTGTCGATCGCCGATGCAGCACTGAAGCTGGGCATCTCCGAGAAGTCAGCTGGCACCTACCTTGCTCGGCTGAGTGGTGAAGGAACGCTTGAGCGCGTCAGCATCTACCGGGCGGTGATTCGATGACCCTCGCCATCACCAACGAAGCCACTTGCAAGGCCTGCCAGCAGCCATTCCAGCGCGTCCGGGCTCTTCAGGCTGTGTGTAGCTTCCGCTGCGCAGCAAAGACCGTGATGGCGAAGAAGAAGGCAGAGAAGCAGGAGACGCGCGATCGAAGGCTGGCGATCAAGCCGCGGTCGAAGTGGCTCGCTGAGGCTCAGGCGAGCTTCAACATGTGGGTGAGGGCTCGGGACGAAGCCGCTGGTCTGCCCTGCGTCTCCTGCGTCCGGCACCACGCAGGAAGCCACGACGCTGGGCACTACCTCACCACTGGCGCACGCCCTGAGCTTCGCTTCAACGAGCAAAACGTCTGGCGGCAATGTGTCCCATGTAATCGCCACCTCCACGGCAACCTGATCCTGTACCGCGTCGAGCTGGTCAAGCGCATCGGGATTGCAGCGGTCGAAGCCCTCGAAGGCCCGCACCCGGCAATGCACTACTCCGTAGACGATCTCCGCATTCTCAAGCACGTCTACCGCCAGAAGGCGAAGGAACTGCAAGCATGACATTTGACTGTTTCGACTGCTGTAGAGCCAAACAGCACAAAGGCGAGTGGCCTTTTTTCGAGGCAGATTGCCCAGGATGCCTAGCCCGCGCCCTGGCTGGCATCAAGACCCTCCCACCGCTTGAACCAGCGCCACCGGAACCGCAACAGGAGAAGAAATGAGCGACGAACCAAAGTTCTGCAAGGACTGCAAGTACTTCAAAGCCTACCCTGCAACGCCAATTCCTTGGGGCGGCGTCATAGGCGGTTACGACAGGTGTGAGCACCCATCACTTGTGAATGTCGTCTTTGGTTCGCAACTCAGCATCGACGCGGCTTCACGTCGAGATCGGAACTCCACCACAGGCTGCGGCTACGACGCCTTGCAATTCGAGGCGGGAGTGCAGACGCCGGGAGTCTTGCAGTTGATCTTGGACACCCAGAAGGAGGCTGCTCGGAAGGAAGCTGCTCGAAAGGTGGAGAGCATGGAGAACGAACATACTTCCTTCATGGAGCAGCAAAGCTTTCTTCAGTCATGCTCATGGTGGGAGTTCTGGAAATGAAGTCATTCATCACCTGGCGCCTGAACTTCTACCGCTTCAAGTGGTGGCGTCGGCTGGCCGGCATCCCTGAGCTGCTGAAGCCTGCGCCGTCTGCAGCTTTCGTGAGTAGCGACAACGAGAACTACTGGCGCGCATCCCCGACTGCCGAAGTCATCCCAATTCGCCGCCCGACCCCCTTCAAGGCAAACCAGAAGGACAGGTATCTGTGAACCAACCCCCAACCGCCTTGAAAGGCAAATCATGACCACCCTTCGCGAATCCATCCAAGCCGACATCGCTACCATCGAAACTGACCTGTCGGCCAAGAAAGCAAAGCTCGCCGAGATCGAGACCGGCTTTGTCGGAATCCTCGACCGCGATGTCGAAGAAGTGAAGACGCTGTGGCGATCGCTCGCCGCGCATCTCTTCTCTCACACCGTCGTCAGTGCACCAGCCCAGCCCAGCGCCTGATCGACTCATCCCTACTTGGAGATCTGCCAATGTGCCCATGTGGTCATGACTCAAACAGCATCGAGCACTACCTATGGCGCGCAGGGCAGATCTACCAAATTCTCCAAGCAGAAGGAACGCTCCAAGTTCGCTGGCACCAAGGGCGTGTCCTCTCCTTCGCTTTCCCAGCCCCTCGCGGATATGGCGTGCGAGGCAAGTTGATCGGAATCTATTGGCGCAAAGCAACGTACCAGCGCATTGAGGACGACTTGACGGCGTTCCTGATGAATCTGAGTGATACCAGGTCTCCTATCACCTCCTGAATCTGATACTTTCCCAGCACTCCAAGGAAGAGCTATGCCAATCCTGCAAGACCCGAGCACTCGTTCGGCGCGAATCACGCACGACTCGAACACTGCGATTGCAGCGGACGCCAAGATTCGACCGCTTCGTGACCAGATCATCGTCGAGCCTTTGAACCGCGTGCACTCCCAGGTAATCGTCACCCACGAGAACTTGAAGCCAGTCCGCGGCATCGTCAAGGCAGTCGGCCCAGGTCACTATCCGAAGAAATACGATTCGGACGACAAGCATAAGCGCACCAAAATGTGGGACAGCGACGTCTTCCATCCCACACAGGTCAAGGTCGGCGATGTGATTGAACTCGGCGGCGCAGACCTCGGTGGCTACAGCTTCCAGACGATTCATTGGGGCGACACGATGCACATCATCTGCCGCGAGATGGACGTGAGCGGCATTGTGGACGGCATGACCGCCGACGAAGCGCGCATGGAGGCTGACCATGCCACGTTTTAAGCGCGTCGCCCCGCCCGCCCACATGGCAGTACAGCCCATCCCCATCATCACCGATGAGGAACTGGCCCCCACTGGCCCCACTCACCCTGCAGATTGGGGCCGCGGCGCTCTGCTGAACGTTCGCAATACCGGCTCGGAATTCGTCATCACGCTCCACCCGGAAGAGTTCGACCGCCTCAAGCCCGAGCGAGCCATGCGCTTCGCCAACTCCAGCGCATGCCAGGACTGGATTTCAAAGTGGTACATGCGCCAATCACGCGACCCGAGGGCTTGGTGATGCAGATCGCATGGCACCCCATCTACTTCGAGGCATCTGCGGCTGATCAGGAGCTCATGCGCCAGTGGGCCAAGACATGGGCAGCTGAGCTTGATGCAAAGATCACCACCGACATGGTGGCGCACGGCGAGACGCATCGCCTGAAGCAGGTAACCTATACGGTTGACAACCGAACCTACCCGGTTGGGCGCTGATGGCCCGCAAGCCAACTAGCCCAACCCAGAGGCCCACGGACGCCATCTGCTCCGAACTGGCTGAAGGCGTGAGCCTCCGCAGCGTCTGCGCCAAGCCAGGGATGCCTTCAGTCGGGACGTTCCTACGGTGGGTGGGGGATGACCCGAAGCTCGCGGAGCAATACACCCACGCACGCGCGTTGTGTATGGACGCGATGGCCGAGCAGATCCTGGAGATAGCTGATACCCCCCAGGTCGGCCAGAAGTCGGTGAGCAAGGCCACGGGGCTGGAGATCACTGAGGGCGACATGATCGAGCACCGGAAGCTGAGGGTCGAGTCCCGCAAGTGGCTGCTCGCGAAGATGGCCCCGAAGAAGTACGGCGACAAGCTGGAGACCACGCTGAAGGGTGACCCGACGGCTCCGGTGGCTCTGACGCTCAACGGGAGTGATGTGCATGGCTAGGCTCTATTTCGCGCTTGGGCAATATTGGAGGTTCTGGCGTCTGGAGCGCAGTGTCATTGTCGCCCTCGACATGGCTGTGTGGCACTGGCGTATGGCTGGCAAGTATTCGGACTGGATCGCGCTCGGCAAGAAAAGCGGCATTCATGGCTGAGTTCACCCTCAGCGAGAAGCAGCAAGAGGCCCAGGACATCCTGAACGGGCCAGCCAAGCACGTCATGGGTGCCGGTGGATCGCGGAGTGGCAAGACGTTTCAGATCGTGCGCAAGATCGTGCAGCGCGCGCTCAAGGCTCCGACGTCCCGTCACGCCATCCTGCGCTTTCGCCTGGGCCACGTCCGGCAGTCCATCGTGCAGGACACGTTTCCCACGGTCATGACGAAGTGCTTCCCCGGTGTCGGCTATGAGCTGAACAAGAGCGAGATGTTCGCCACGTTCCCCGGAAACTCGCAGATTTACTTCGGCGGCCTGGACGACAAGCAGCGGACGGAGAAGATCCTGGGCACCGAGTTCGCCTCGATCTTCCTCAACGAGTGCAGCCAGATCAGCTACGGCGCTCGCAATATGGTGGTCACCCGCCTGGCGCAGAAGGTGCTTGACCGGGCAACCGGACTGCCGCTCGTGCTGAAGATGTACTACGACATGAACCCGCCAGACAAGGGTCATTGGACGTACAAAATGTTCCGGCTGATGGAAGACCCGGAGTCGCGCCAGCCGCTGAACCGAGACGACTACGCGTTCTACCGCATCAACCCGCGCGACAACCTCGCCAATATCTCGGCCGACTACATCAAGACGCTTGAAGCCCTACCCGAACGCATGCGCCGACGCTTCCTGGATGGCGAGTTCCGGGATGCCTCTCCAAATGCTCTGTTCCAAGACCAATGGATCGAGCGCTGGCGCAACATTGACGAGGCGTTACCGGACATGCTCCGCATCGTCGTCGCTGTCGACCCGTCAGGCGCAGACGACACCGACAACATGGAGAACGACGAGATCGGAATCATGGTCTGCGGCCTGGGCGTCGACGGCAATGGCTACGTGCTCGAAGACCTGACCTGCAAGTGCTCGCCGGAGAAGTGGGGCAAGGTGGCAACGATGGCCTTTGAGCGCCATTCGGCTGACCGCATCGTCGCTGAGGTGAACTACGGCGGGGCCATGGTACGCGCTGTCATCCAAGCCGCTCGTCCCCGAACCCCATTCCGACCAGTCACAGCCTCCCGCGGCAAGGTTGTCCGCGCTGAGCCCATCTCTGGCCTCGTCGAGACGGGAAAGATCCGATTCGCCGGCATCTTCCGTGAGCTAGAAGACGAGCTTTGCGCCTTCACCACGCACGGCTACATGGGCGAGAACAGCCCAAACCGTGCCGATGCCTTCGTTTGGGCGATGACAGACCTTTTCCCCGAGCTAACCAAGCCTGAAGAAGCACCCCCGCCTCCGTCGCGTGTCATCACGCGCTCGCGGGGCAACAACTGGATGTACCGATGAGCACTGACACCCGTACTGAAGAAGACCGCGAGTTTGCAGCGATCACGGAGCAGGAGATTTGGCAAGAAGCTCGCGACCGGCTAGAGATCTGCAACGAAGCGGAGAGCGACAACCGCACGCGTGCCAAGCTGGCAACGCAGTTCCGCGAGGGCCAACAGTGGGACCCGGAGCCGGGCATTGACGACGAGGTGGAACTGACGATCAACCTCACCGACGCGATGTGCGACCGCGTGGAGAACAACATCCGCCAGCAGCGCCCCCGCGGCAAGGTGCATCCGGTCAATGATGGTGCGGATATCGAGCTCGCCCAGATCATCAACGGCATTGGCCGGCACATCGAACTCCGCTCGGAAGCGTCGATCGCCTACGATACGGCGGCGTCCCAGGCTCTGGACGGTGGCTGGGGCTACTTCCGACTGATCGCTGAGTACCTGAACCCGCGATCGTTCCAGAAGGAGCTTCGGATCATGATGATCCGCAATGCCTTCACGGTCTACATGGACCCGGCCGCGATCATGCCCCATGGGGGAGATCAGAACTGGTGCCTGATCTCGGTGAAGATGGCTCGCCAGGAATACCGCCGCCGCTACCGTACTGCGGAGAACACCGGATGGCAGGACATGGGCTTGTCCGAGGGTGTGCGCGAGTGGGATGACAAGGAGGAAATCCGCCTTGCCGAGTATTTCCGTATCCGCGAGAAGCCGGAGATGCTGTACCAGATCCGCGGTAAGGATGAACAGGGCAAGCCGCAGGAGTTCACCAAGTACCTGAGCGAGATGCCGCGCAACCCGGACACTGGCAAGCTCTTCAAGATCGACGAGGCCAAACTGATGCTGGCCGCCAAGGGCTTCGAGATCGCGGGTGAACGCGACTCCATGAAGCGGCAAGTCGAATGGTTCCGTTTGAATGGCCTCAAGGTGGTTGAGCGCCAGCAGATCCCCGGCGAGTACATCCCGGTCTTCCGCGTCGAGGGCAAGGCCAAGGATATTGACGGCAAGGTGAGACGTCGAGGCATGGTCGAAGCCATGATGGACCCAGCCCGGATGGTCAACTACGGCAACGTTGCCAAGATCAAGCGCCTGGGCCTGACTCCGAAGGCTCCCTGGGTTGCATGGGAAGGCCAGTTGGACGGTCATCCGGAGTGGGATGACGCGAACCAGAAGAACTACTCGGTGTTGACCATCAAGCCGGTGGTGGTCGAGACGGCAGGCGGCCCGATGCTGCTCCCCGCACCAGTTCGCCAGCCTCCCGCGCAGATCGAACAAGGCTTCAGTGAGTTCGTGCAGGGCATGCAGTCCAACCTCATGGCTATCGGCGGTATGCCAAACGAGCCCGGCCAGGACGAGAAGGGCGTTGTCGTCTCAGGTACTGCACTGCGTCGCCGGCAGTTTCTGTCCGATCAGTCGCACTTTCTGTACTACGACAAGCTGACGCTTGCCATTGCGCAGCTGTGGCGCTGCATGGTGCCGTGGATTCAGGTGTACTACTCCGAAGAGCGCATGCAACGCATCATCGGTGAGGACTCAACCCCCGAGATGGTCAAGATCAACCACCAAGGCGGCGACACAGACGAAGAAACAGGCGTTGCCAAGGTCAAGAATGACATGAGCGTGGGCGTCTACGACATCGTCATGGACACCGGCCCGGGCTACGAGACGAAGCGGGAAGAGGGCGCCGAGAACATGATCGACCTCATGAAGGTGGGCCCATTGGCGGAGATCATCGCCAAAACAGGGCCTGACCTCGTGTTCCGCTCTATCGATCACCCGTACATGCAGGAACTCGCTGACCGGCTGATGGCGAACACTGAAGAGGGCCTGGAAAAGATCATGGAAGGCCTCTCCGCTCGTGCCAAGAACATCGTCCAGGCGCTGCAGAAGGAACTCCAAGCAGCCAAGCAGCAAAACGAGCAACTCGAGTCTGATCTGAAGAACGGCATCACGAAGGCGCATCTCGCAGCCACGGTCAAGGCGCATGACACCGAAGTCAAGGCGCGCACCGCGATTCACGATGTGGACAGCCGAGACCGCACGAAGATCGATGTTGCCGAGATCAGCGCAGCCGGCAAGCTCATCGACTCCCGCGCTGCCCGCGGCCATGAGTCCGAGCAGACCGAGCGCCAGATGCTGCACGGCGCCGAGCAAGCTGAGCGCGACCGCGAGTTCACATCGAGCGAGTCCGCTGCCGACCGCATCTTGCAGCAATCACAAACCCAGCCCCAAGGAGCCCCGCAATGAATCTAACCCCCCTGCATGACCGAATCATCGTCCAACGCCATGAGCCTGAGACTCAGAGCGCAGGCGGCATCTTTCTCCCTGACATGGCTGCAGACAAGCCGGATCAGGGAGAAGTGCTCGCTATCGGCCCCGGCAAGCGCAATGACAAGGGCGAGCACATGGCGCTGGTTGTCAAGCCAGGCGACATGGTGATCTTCGGAAAGCACAGCGGCCAGACCATCAGGATCGATGGGCGGGACTATTTGGCAATGCGCGAAGAGGATGTCTTCGCTGTTATGGGAGAACAAGCATGACCGTCGTCGTCGTAGACAACAGCAACCTTGCGGACATGCTCACCGAGGCCGGTGTTGAACCCGTCGAAGCCACGGTAGGCGACAAGCCTGCAGCAGACGCCAAGCCAGCCGACAAGGTCGAAGCCAAGACGGAGGCAGAGACCGAAGACGCTGACGATGTGGAGGATGACGACGGCGTCACGACGCGTCAGAAGCGCGAGCTGAGCGGAAAAATGCTCAAGGCGATCGGAAAGAAGCACCGCCAGGTCAAGGAGGCCGAAGAATTCGCGGCGCACCAGTACCGCGAGAAACAAGCATCCGAAGCCCGCGCCTCTGATCTTGAGCGGCAGTTGCAGGCAGTCCAAGCCAAGGCAGATCCAGCCAAGGAAGACGCTGAGCCGATGCGCGAGCACTTCGCCAGCGACTCGGAATACATGAAGGCGTCGATCAAGTGGGGCGTCGGCCAGGGCATCCAGCAGCAGAAGGCCACGGAAGAAGCACAGCAACGCCAGGCCAGCATTCAGGCGCAGTTCAAGCGTGCTGCTGAATTGGTGCCCGACTTCGAGACCGCCACGAATAACCTGCCGACCCTCCCGCAAGGCGTTATCGACTACATGCGCGAATCCGACATGTTCGCCGAGCTGGGCTATCACTTTGCCAAGAACAAGGGCGATGCAGCCAAGCTGGTATCACTCAGTCCACTCAAGCAACTCGTCGAACTCGGACGTATCGAGACTACACTGCGGCCATTCGGATCGAGCGAAAGTTCTTCGAAAGCCGACGACAAGTCGGAGACCGACGGCAAGCCTACCAAGGCCGCACCGAGCACCGCAGACACGGGATTCAGCCCGAGCATGGCCCGCAGAGATGCGCCGGTGATCAAGCCGTTGTTGAGTGGCGAAAGCACGCAGGTAGAGCCCGATGTCCGCGAGATGAACACTCGCCAGATGATCGAGCGCTATCAAAAAGACCAAAAGGTCAACCTGCACTCTCGAAAGCGGCACTGAGAATCGCCATAGCACCTGCGGAAAACTCGATTCCGCGCGCCTCCGGGCGCTTGAAGGTGCATTGTGGCAAACCAACTGCTGACCATCAGCATGATTACGAACCGGGCACTCCCGGTTCTCGCGAATGAATGCGTCCTGACCGACAAGTTCAATCGCCAGTACGACAAGGAATTCGGCCAGAAGGGCAAGAAGATCGGCGGCACTTGCAACGTCCGCCTGCCCCCTCGCTACGTCGGCACGTTCGGCCCGGCTCTCAACGTGGAGCCAAGCGCCGAGAACTACATGCCGGTCAACATCCTGTATCAGTTCCACGTCGACATCCAGTTCAACACGATCAACATGTTGCTGGACATCGATGACTTCCAGCAGCGCTTCATTCACCCTGCTTGCGAAGCTGTTGGCAACCGGATCGACTCCGACGGCTCGTACTTCGCCATGCAGAACACCGCGAACCGCGTTGGCACGCCGGGCACCACACCCACTGCGTTCAAGAACTTCTCGGACGCTCGCGCCATCCTGGCCTCGGAAGGCATGCCCAAGGGCCGCACGCCCACGGCTGTGCTTCACCCGCTGGCGCACTCCTCGATGGCGGACAGCCTGAAGGGCTTGTTCAACCCGCAGGCGCGCATCGACGAGCAGTTCGAGACCGGCATGATTGCCAAGCGCACGGCTGGCGCGGACTGGTTTGAAGACCAGAACATCGCCAACTACACCACGGGCACCCTGACCGGCGCCCCGGTGCTTGCCGGCATCACGTCGGCAGTCGGTGGCTCCGCGATCATCATCGCGGGCTGGGGTCAGTCGGGCGTCATCAACGTTGCTGGCCTGACCAACACCGCGGGCCAAGTCTTCGTCGGTGACACGATTCAGGTCAACGGCCTGTATCCGGTCAACCCGCAGAACCGCAGCCGCTACGGCAACACGCTCAAGCAGTTCGTTGTTCTGCCCCCAGGCGGCTACGCACAGATGGCAGGTGTCGCAACGCCTGGCGGCCCGCAGTTCGCTCCGGCGACCCTTGCGGCCGGCACGTTCAATGCGATCACCGGCCAGTACACGTCCTCGGGCACCGGCACCCTGGCGCTGACGATCGCGGAATGCATCATCCCGAGCGGCCAGTTCCAGAACTGCGCAGCGACGGCGGCCTTCACGGGCACCCCGGCGATCACGGTCAACGGCGGCGCTGCTGCCTCGACCGCCTCGACGGAGAACCTGTACTTCGACCGCGATGCCTACGCCCTGGCCTTCGTCGACCTGCCGCTGCCGCGGACTTCGGTCGAAGCAAGTCGAGCGTATGACGACGACCTGGGCCTGTCCCTGCGCGTTGTCACGCAATACACGATCAACAACGACGCCGAACCGACGCGTATCGATGTGGCCTACGGGTTTGCATCGCTCTACCGCCAGCTCGCCGCTCGCGTCTCGGGTTAAGGAGAACACGACATGGCATTTCCTTCTGCTACCAATGCAACGGGGTCGAACCCCGGCCCGAACCCGTCTGGCCTGCCGGACACGATCCAGCTGCCGACTGGCAACTTCTGGAAGATGGGCACCTTCAACGTGTCCCTGACGCCTGCTGCGCTCGGCGCTGGCCCGTCTATCGGCGAACAGACGTTCGTCGGCACCGCGGCCACGGCCAGCACCACGCAGTACTTTCCGACGATCGGTCTGCTGCCCACGGACGTCGTGATCGTCACCAATCGCGGTGCACAGACTGCTGCGGTGGGCATGCTCGACGCACGGGTCTCGGCGGTCGATACGCTGGCGATCAAGTTCCTTGCCGCGGCGGGCACTCCGACGCCGGCTGCAGGCACCGTCGCTGCACCGTACACCGTGACGGTCTTCCGCGTGCAACCGAACTGGACGGCTCCTGCGTCTGGCAACCAGCTCGACTGGTAAGCCATGCCGATCCCTCTCGGTCGGGCATATGGCGTCTTCCAAGCTGGCCTTCCGCTGCAGCTTGGAGACTTCATCCTGGAATCCGCCCAGGACAACATCACTGCGACGGCTGGGGGCGGGCAGGCTGCTGCTTTCCAGATCAACTCGCAGACCTCCCGCATCGCCACGGTAGCGTCGATTGGCGACAGCGTTCAGTTGCCGTCCGCGACTCCAGGCCTGGAGCTGATCGTCATCAATCATGGCGCGAACTCCATGCAGGTCTACGGCAATGCCGCGGACACGCTGGATGACCAACCATCAGCCGCTGGCGTCTCTCAGATGGCCAATTCGATGGTGATCTACACCTGCGTCACGGCAGGCTCCTGGTATACCGAAGGTCTCTCGTCGGGCTACTCCAAGGCCCTTGGCCTGCAGACGTTCAGCTACGCCACGATTCCGGCGAACGCGACCAACACGCAGGTGTCGGGAACCGCCGTGACCTCGATGCTGGTCAACGTCACGGGTGGTGCGGCAGGTTCCGTCACGCTGCCTGCCTCGCAGCCGGGTCTTGAGATGACGGTGCACAACATCAGCGCCTTTGCGGTCAACGTGTTTCCAAATGCTGGGGGCACCACGACCGAGAAGATCAACGCTGGCGCTTCCAACGCTGCGCTTGCGATGCCGGCGAGCACGTCGACCGTGTTCACCTGCAACGTTGCCGGCCAATGGTGGTCGGTACCTCGGACTCCGAGCTGAGATGGACAAGCCGTTCTCCATCACCGGCCCAACGGTCGTTGTCGGCGCAGCGGCTGTTCTGCTGTCGCCAAACTACCCAGCAAGCAGCTACCGCGTGCGAAACCTCAGCACGTCTACGCAGTACTTCACGACGGGGCAATCCACAGTCGTAAGTCTGACGCCTGCTGCGGGAACTCCTGCTGTCAACACCATTGGCATGCTGGGAAGCAGTGTCGAGACGTTTGCGAGCTTGCTTCCCTACATGATTGCCAGCACGGCGACCGGATTCGAAGTCACGCCAGGCGACGGGGTTTAGGGTGGCGATCCGCGCTCTGAGCGGGTGGGCGCGGCATCGGGTTCGTGCTGGTGGCTCGGGTGGTGGAGTAGCGCCAGCCGATGCTGATGTCACTGCCTACGCTTTGGCAGTGACCGCTGCTGGGGGCACGCTGCCGACAGCGCATCAGAGCGCCTTGAATACGTCGATCATCGCAATGAAGTCTGCCGCACCTTCGCTGTGGGGCAAGCTCAAGGAGCTTTGGTTACCGCTTGGCGCTGATGGCGACCTAACTACGTCTCGTGTCAAGCTAAAGAATGGCGCGACCTTGGTAAGTGTCACCGCGACAAACTTCGTAGCTGGTGATTACACCGTTGCGCTTGGGTACAACGCTGGCGCAGGAAATGCGACCAAGCAAGTGGTGACCGATTTCGCGCCAGCGACCAACGGCAGTCTGATAGCGGCAGAGTGGGGCTTTTCGGTATACCAGACGGCGCTGCATACCGCAGGCATCGTCATGGGGATGTCAGCAGCTGCTACTGCCTTCATTTCGTATGTGGCAGGGGCTCAGAGCAAGATCAACAGTACGGCGTTGAACTTTGCGGGTGGCCGGCAATTCCGAAATCGACGTCTAAGCACGATGCAAACGACTGGCGGAACGGCTTCTGCCTATGCTGGCGGGTATTCGAACGGAACAGTCGCAAATGCTGGTGCAATGCCTCCGGGTGCGATGTCTGTATTTGCTTCGGGTTCTGCAAATTTTAGCGATGGTGCAACCAGTGGATACGCAATCCACTTGCCGATGACAGCGGCAGAACTACGTGCCCTTCAAACGATGTTTGATACGGTATGCGCTGCTATCGGTAGAACTGCGTTTGATAACACCTTTTCGGTTATTGGCGACAGCTATGTCGCATCTCCGCCGACAGGGCCATCTGTTCCTGCTAATGACTATGTAGCATTGGTGGCCGCTGCCAAGGGCTGGACTTACAGCTTTCAAGGATTCAGTGGGCGAGGCTGGTCACGTTCTGGAAATTCAATGCAGGCGCAAGCAGGCATCGACGCGGTGTTCAAGGGAATGCTGCAGATCCCAAATACGCATACGTTGATTCCGCTGGGTCTAAACGACGCCTATTACACCTCTGCCGTACCTGCGCTATCAGCATCGCAAACAGCGATGTATGACGTCATCACAGCCGTAGGCTATCCGGTTGGCTACATTGCTATTGGGACTTGCTACTGGTCTTCGCTTGTGGCGGATCAGGTTCTAGCTGCATCTATCCATGACGCTACGGTGGCAAACGCGAATACCTATGGCTATCACATCATAGATTTCTTCCACGGCTTCACTGCTGATCCTGCGGTGGGTGGTCAGGCTGCATCGAATTCAGTTGCAATGTCCTATCAGGATGGTTCTGTTTTGCACAAGAACGATTCAGGCCATGTGGTTATGAAGCAGGACTGTTTGACAGCAATGGCTGCTTTTCCAATTCCGTGGTGATGGACAACACCGAACACCCCGTCGATTCCTCCGAAGAGGCCCGCGTGCTCGGAGAGGCTAGCTGTGATCGATGGCTAGTCGGTTTCATGCGCTGGGCTGCATATCGGATAGATGACATAGAGCTGCTTGTGATGGCAGCTTATATGGACGGTTTCCGTGCAGGACTCAAGGCTACGCTTCCTATGTCTAAGGCTGATCAGGCGGAAGAGCGTCGTGTGAAATGGCGCCTGGATCGAATCGCCAGAACAGTAAAGGCTTCGACCACTGAACTGGCGAAAACTGAGGGCTTCGGCCGCTGACATGCCTGCCATGCCTAACGTCATCGGTATGGAGTACCCGGACGCCCTCGCCGCAATGGTGAGCGCTGGCGTTCGGATAGTTCCGCTGGGCTACTTTCAGGCTGACCCCGTGATCGTGACTTGGGTCAAGGCCGCGACCAAGCCGGGATTCGTCACTGCGCAGTTCCCAAGCCCAACGACCTCCATGACGGCGAACTCAGCCGTCCTTCTCAACGTCTCGTCCTATCCGATAAGCGTTGCCAACTACGGAGGTTCCGGCTCATGACTACTGCACTCAGCCTGATCAAGAGCGCGCTGCGTCGAACGAACTCGTATCAGTCCGGCGACACGGTCGCTGCGTCAGATGCTCAGGATTGCCTAGAGACTCTGAATGACCTTCTGGACTCGTTGAGCACGGATCACCAGATGGTCTTCGGAGCCAATGAGTGGATCCTAAATTGGACGGCTCAGAAGCGGCAGTACACCATCGGCAACCCGACCAATGCGCAACTGAGCGGAGCCAACAACACGCTTGCTGCCAGTGCGTTGACCTGGCCCAACATCACCGGAACGCTGACCAGTGGATCGCCGACGATCACGGGCGTTACCAGTATGCCCAGCAACCTGGTGGCAGGTTCGACCGCGGCCTATCAGGTGGGCTCCGGGTCGATCCTGAGCGACGTCCAAAACCTGATTCCGGCCGGTACAACGGTGCTCGCGTTCAACTCAGGCGCACAGACGATCACGATGTCTGCGAACGCTACCGGAACGTCGACAGGCTCTGACTCGATTGGCTACACGGTGCCGGGCGATCTTCCGATCCCGCGTCCGCTGAACATCACGGGCGGCTTCACCCGATTCAACCAGCTCGATTTCACGCTCGACGTTCGCACAACTCAGGATCAGTACACCAGCCTTCTGTACAAGGCCCAGCCTGGCCCGTGGCCGACCGCGGCTTGGTACAACGAACAGTTCCCGTATGGCGTCCTCAACGTCTACCAGACGCCCGGAAACAACGCCGAACTGCACCTGTTCACGGACACGATCCTCGGCAACCTGACGCTGAACCAGCCGATCATGATGCCGCAGGGCTATTCGCGGGCTTTGAAGTGGCTTCTCACCAAGGAAATCTGTGCGGAGTTCGGCTTCCCGCTAAGCGAGTCGATCAAGACCAACGCTGACGAGGCGACTGCATTCCTGAAGGCGCAGAATGCCCGGCCGGCAGCTGTGTCCCGACTTGATCGAGCCCTCACGCGCGGTAATCGCGCTGACGGCGGCTGGATCATGCGGGGTGGATACCGCTGATGGCTCAAGGCAATTCCTCTCCTCTTGAGCTGTTCGGCGACTTCGGGTTTGTCGGCGGCGATGACACTTCGCCAGATCCGCTGCAGAACCGACAGATCTGCATCAACTTCTACGCAGAAGTGAACCAGCAGAACCCGAAGGAGATGGTTGCGCTCCTGGGATGTCCGGGGCTGGTGCAACTCGTCGCCGCGCCGGGTGGTGGTGCGCCTGGGTTCTCGCCAACGATGACCGCATGGCCCCTGCCGTCGACGGTGACGAATCTCCCCGTGCGTGGCTTCTGGGAGCTTCCAGGTAGCTCGACGGCGCTTGTCGTCATCGCGAGCACCTGCTATCTCATCACGCTCGCGACGCCTGCGACGGCGACTGCTTTCGCGACGCTCGCGCTGACCTCGGTTGGAACGCTCGCGACAGCAAGCGGCCCGGTTTGCATCCGCGATAACAATGCAGGCGGCTATGCCGTGATCGTGGACGGGCCATACGGCTACTTCTACAACATCAGCACGCGAACCTTCGTGCAAATCACTGACCCGGCATTTCTCGGTGCAGATCGGGTTGCTTTCATTGACGGATGGTGGATCTTCAACCGCCCAGGGACGCAGACCTTCTACACCAACTTTCCGCAGTACGGAACCGGCTTCAGCGGGTCGTACTTCGCGCTGAAGGATGCGGCTCCCGACAACCTTGTCACGCTCATCGAGAACAAGCAGCAGCTTTGGCTGATTGGCGACAAGACGACCGAGATTTGGTACGACGCAGGAGGCCAGTATTTCCCGTTCCAGCGCTTGGTAGGAACCATGCTGCAGTCCGGATGCAAGGCCAAGCACTCGATCAGCCGATTCAATTCCTCCGGACAGGATGGGCTGATTTGGTTCGGCCGATCGGAACGCGGTGAGAACGTCATCCTGCGCACGCGCGGATTCAACACCGAAGTTGTGAGCTCGTCAGCGTTCGGAGATGAGGTGTCGGGCTACCCGATCACGTCGGATGCTATCAGCTACACCTATCAGGAAGACACGCACGAGTTCTACGTCCTGACGTTCCCGACTGCTGACGTGACGTGGGTCTTCGATGCGCAGTCCAACCTGTTGCACAAGCGGCTGTCCTACGACCCCTACGCGCAGGCGTACCACCGGCATCGCTCCAACGCATTCATGAACTTCGCGGGGATGCGCCTCGTCGGCGACTACCAGTGCGGTGCGATCTATCAGCTCACGCGCAAGGCTCAGACCGATGCAGGCTGGCCGATCCTGGCTAAACGTCGCTCTCCTCACGTCTGGGATCAGAGCCAGCGCGGCCGAACGTTCATGGCGAGCCTGCAAATCGACTTCACGACGGGGCAGGGTAACTCCAGCGGAATGGGTGCAGATCCGCAAGTGGGGCTCGCTATCTCCCACGATGGTGGTCGGAGTTTCGGGCCGCGAAACTTCACATCGCTTGGGGCTCAAGGGCAATTCAGAACGCGAGCCATGTGGCGCCGGCTTGGCTTCGGACGAGACAACGTCGTCGACATTGAAGTGATCGACCCCGTACAGCGCGACATCGTTGGCGCAACGCTCAAAGCCTTCTCAAGCGCTTGATATGGCCTCGAACACGCTACCCGACCAGATTCCGCCGCAGCCAACACCCTGGTCTTACACCGATGGCAACGGTGACCAGGTCATCGATGTGCACTGGTATCTGTTCCTGTACGGTCTGTGGATTCAGGTTGGCAGTCTGATCGCTGGTGGAGCGATACTGTCGCCCGCGGTCAACATTCCGATGATTGATTCGGATGTGTTCGACACCGACTCCCTGCTGGTTGCCCGTCAAATCATCAATGCAGCCATGCAGCTGCCAGACGCAGATATCGGCCCGTCGTTGCGCGACTTGGTCAATGCGTTGGTGCTTGGATTGGATGGTCTTCAGCAAGACCCGACGCCCCGTGCGCAGCCGTCGTCCGTCGTCACGGTCACTGGCTCTCCCTTCACGTTCACCGCAGCCTTCAATGGATCGCTAGCCATCTCTGCGGGAACCGTGTCAGCAGTCGCAGTGATCCGCCAGGGAACCACGGTGGCTACAGGTATCACCGCGGGCCTGATTCCGGTCAGCCGACTGGATCAAGTCCAGATCACCTATACGGCCGCACCGGCTGCTGTATTCCTGCCTTCGTAGGCAAAGGAGAACTCAGATGACAACGATTACCCAATTCCAGCTGGTATCACCGCAGCAACTAGGAATTGCGGACGCGCCGCTCTACACTTCGCCCACGTCTACGACCTCTAAAATAGGTCGCGCGGTGTTCACCAACACCACGGCGAGTGCAGTCACCATCACTGCCGGCATCACTGCCGGCGTTGCACTCGGAGCGTCGACAACCATGATCTCAGCCCGCACAGTGGCCCCAGGCGAAACCTACGTCTCGCCGGAACTCGCAGGCGCGGTCATGCCGGCCGGCTCTCAGCTCCATGTCTATGCGAGCGCAGCGGCTTCGATCACGTTCACGGCCTCGGGGCTGATCGTTCAGTGACAGCCGATGTCGCTACGTCCGCGCCGACACGCGCCGATATTGAGCAGCTGCAAGTGCTCATGTCGCAGTTGCCGCAAATTGCGCTGGAAACGTCGCACCATTTTGCAGGCGGCGTGTACCTGCGTGAGATGCATTGTCCCGCTGGCGCGACCATCGTTGGAAAAGTTCACAAGCACCCACATTTTTTCATCCTTGCTGCGGGCGAGATGACGATCACTGGAGACGGTTGCCCCGCGCGCCTCGTGAAGGCCCCCGCCATCATCTCCGCTACGCCCGGAACCAAGCGCGCCGGATATGCGCACACGGATTGCATTTGCCTCAACGTGCACCGGACGGACAACACTGATCTAGATGCCATCGAATTTGAGCTGATCGAGCCAGACGAGACAGCGCTTTTCGACGCTCGCAACGAACTCAAGCGCGAGGTGCTCTCATGAGTTTCGTTGCCGTAGCTATCGGTGGAGCTGCAGTTATTGGTGCTGGAACGGCCATCTATGAGGGCAACAAGCAGTCTGCTGCCCAAAAGGCTGCTGCTGCTACTCAGCAAAACATGTTCGGCACAGTTCAGTCCAACAGCCAGCCCTTCATGCAGGCCGGCTATGGGGCGACGAACACCCTAACTCAGCTCATGGGGACGAGTGGAACGCCCGGCTCCGATGTGGCAGGAACGGGCGGTCTGAAGAACGGCTATCTGAACTCACAGTTCGCGCCGACTCAAGACCAGCTCAATCAATATCCCGGCTATCAGTTTGCGCTACAGACTGGCGGCCAAGCCACGCGTAACGCTGATACCCCGGGGATGGGTGCCCTCTCCGGTTCCGCGCTGAAGGACTTGACGAACTTCAATGTCGGGACGGCGAATCAGTACTACGGCCAGTATTTCAATCAAGACCAGACCCAGAAGAACAACATCTTCAATCGCTTGTCGTCCATCGCAGGCCTCGGCCAGAGCGCTGCAGCTGGTGTGGGGAACTCGGGGACTCAGCTCGGGATTGGAGCTGCTCAGGCGGGAGCCGCGGCGGGTGCATCTTCGGCAGCAGGCGGGGTTGGTGCCTCGAATGCGATTTCGGGAGGCGCTACTTCGCTAGCCGGCCTGATGTATCTCAATGGTCAAAACGGAACCGGATCCAATCCTGGCGCGATCGGAAATGGATCGAATTCCAGCGGCTACAACGGTACTGAGAACAATCCGAGTGCCTTCGTTAGCGGGGGAGGCTAGACCATGGACTTCGGCGCACCAGTCGCACAAAACGTTCAAGCCCCGGACGTCACCAAGACGTTGTCCGGTCTCATGGGTCTGCAGCAGCAGAAGATCGGCGTTGCCCAGGCCCAGCAGAACCTGCAACGCGGTGCTGCGCAAACACAGATGACGCAACAGGATGCGGCTCAACGACAAGCCATTGCCGGAGTCGATTGGAGCAAGTATGCCGATGACACCGGAACGCTCAGTACCGACAAGATGCTGTCCGATCCATCCCTGCGAGCATCCGCGGGCGATCAGATGCTCGATGTCGTCAAGGCCGGCGCGGGAATCCGTCAGCAGCAACTGCAGAACAAGTCATCGCTGGTCGGCCTGAACAACGGCCTGCGCGATCAGTTCGGCAGCATGGTCGGCGCACTCCGAACAGATCCCGATGTCATTGCCGACAACGCAACCGGGCGCCAGAAGGTGACCGATTCAATCGCTCAGTTCGGGCAAGCAGGCGGCCCCGACGCACAACGAGTAGCGGCAATCTACGCCCCGGTGGCTGAACATGCACCGCAGGGAAAGCTCGTGGCCGGTATCAGCAACATCCAGCTTCAGGCGATGGATGCGTCACGTCAAGCTCAGGCTGAGGCCCCGACGACAAGCTTCGTTCCGACTCAAGCAGGCACACAGCCGTTCAATACGAACCCGCAAGCAGCCGGAGGTGTTGGCCCGCAAGGTGCGCCAATGGTTCCGCCGAATCAAACTGTTCCAACGACCGGAGGTGGGGTTGCCATTGGAAACACGACGACGGGGCAGGTGGGTTCATTCGCTTCTCGCCCCGGCGCACCGCCTGTCGACTTTCCGGCTGGCGAGAACGGTGCCACTCAGACAGAGTTGCAATTGCAGCGCACGTCCGCGCAACAGGCAGCTGCCACCGCACCGACCATGCATAACCTTAACCGTGGCGTCATGGCGGAAGTCGACAACGGCACCACTACCGGCAATCTCGGCGCCCTCATTCAGAAGGTTAAGAGCGCGACGGGTTTCGCGGGCGACACCGGAACGGACTACAACACCCTCGGTAAGCTTCTGGAGCGCAGTGCCATCACCGCATCGCAGGGCATGGGCCCGCATACCAATGCTGGCCTAGAGGCTCAGGTGAAGGCTAATGGCTCCACCGACTATTCCCCCGGCGCTATTCGCACGATTGCCGCGCTCAATGATGCGGCAACGACGGGCTCAACGATGTATCAGAGCGGCGTGGAGAACGTGATCAGTGCGGCTGGTGGAAGCGTCTTCGCCAAGCGGAAGTTTGACCAGGATTGGGCTGGCGCGATGAACCCGAGTAGTGGCGTCGATGGAATCCAGGCGCTTCGATTCAAGAACGCTGTCGACAATCAGGACTCGGTCGAAAAGGCTTCGATTCTCAAGCAAGTAGGCGGGACTGGCAGTAAGGGCGCTACAGCACTTCTGACAAAGCTTCGGAGCCTGCAGCAGCTATCGGGGCAGCAATGAGTGACCCGTACGCGGATGCGCTCGGACTCTCTAATCCGCCTACAGCGGCCCCGAGTGCATCCATTTCCTCATCGGCTGAATGGAAAGCTGCATCGGCCGCGCAACGTTACGGCCCCGATTCGACTGCAATCCTCGCTCAGGAGGCCAGCCAAGCTCGCTCGCCCGCCGATGCTGCTGCAATCGGTAGGACGCAAGCGTATGTACGGGCCAAGATTGCAGCGCAAGACAGCTCGCCGACCGCCCAGGCTATAGCCGACCCCTACGCTAGCGCCCTCGGTCTCTCGGCGAATTCTTCTGCAACCCAAGGCTCTCCCGCTGCACCTCCGGCTGCTCCGGCTGCTCCGCAGCATTCATGGATCGGCGGAACTCCGGCTCAGCGTGCTCAAGCCGACCAGATCGCAAACCAGGATAGCGGAGGTGCAGGCGCTGGTGTCCTTCAGGTAGGCGCACACGCGCTCACAAGTGCAGGATCGAGCCTCTACGGCCTCGTGCGCGGCATGGGCGCAATGGCGGGGGGTGGTGGTCTGCAAGGCATGACGGACGAGATCGCCGACGCGCAGGACAAGTACACCTACAACCCGCCGCAAGGCTCTCCCGGTTCGCGGTTGCTGGGGGCCGCCTCAGTCCCGCTGTCGCTGCTTGCAAAAGGTACTGGGGCGCTCGGAGACAAGACGCTTTCGGCGACGGGTAGTCCACTTCTAGCCACGATAGCCGACGTCGGTACAAATGCTGCCGTGACGGCTGGTGCTGGGAAGCTCATCGGTTCAGCACTGAGGCCGAAGACGCTTGCTGAGATTGCCAATCCGCCAGCAACGCCGGTTGCGCCCGCTGCGCGTGTTGAGCCCACCATGAGTGGAGCCATATCCCCGACAGCGCAGTCTGTACCTTCGATAGCTGAACCGCCTGTCGCCAGCGCTCAACCGCCAGCAACTTCCGTAGCATCGGCCCGATCGGCTATCCCGACCCTGGCCGATGCTTCTCCGGAGCTCCAGAAGGAGATTCAGCAGTTCGAGGCTAAGAATGGGCCGGCAGATCCGCAGATCATCGCTCGCCATGTCCAGGCTGACACGCTACCCGTTCCCGGAAAACTTTCCGCAGGGCAGGCTGCACAAGATCCGTCAATGGTCTCCAACGAGATGAACAGCCGAGGCAAAGGTCTGGGTGCACTCGTGCCCCCCGAGTTCTACCAAGCTCAGGGTCAAGTCCTGGCCCAAAACATGGATGCGGTGCGAACCTCAGCGGCACCGGATGTTCCTGCAGATGCATCGATGACCGATCACGGCCAGATCTTGATCGATGCCTACAAAGCCAAGGCCGCCGCAGCGGACGCGAACACATCCAGCTTGTACAAGCAGTTGAGCGATGCAAATGGGGGGTCACTCCCACTCAATGGTCAGGACTTCGTATCAGCGGCTGACTCAGCATTGTCCAAGCAAATGAAGGGGCGCTACGTACCGTCCGCCATCGCTGGTGATCTTGAAGACCTGCGCAACGGCGGCCCGATGACCTTCGAGAACTTCGAGAACATGCGCACGAACCTCGCTGCCGAAGGTCGAAAGGCCGATCGGGCTGGCGACGGAAATGCATCCGGTGCCGTCAACATCGTACGCAATGCGCTTGAGCAGATGCCTATGACTGACGAGACGGGGGCGATAAAGCCGCTGGCAGATGCTGCTCGCGGAGCTGCCAAGGCTCAGTTTGACGCACTCAGGGCTGATCCAGCCTACAAGGCGGCTGCGGACGATTCGGTTCCGCAGGGCGCTCAGTCGCCTCTAGCAGACAAGTTCTTCCAGGGCTACGTGACGCGCGGCGCCCGCGCGAACGTATCGACGATGGCTCAAAACCTAGCCGACAACCCGGTTGCAAAGCAGACGATTGCCGCTGGGACGATCGATCAGTTGAAGGGTGCCTTGAAGGCTGATCCCGTCACTGGAAACTTCTCTCAGGATGGGTACAACAAGGCGGTCGGAGCGATCTCCCCGAAGCTCGATTCCCTGGTTGATCCGACGACGGGTCAGCAGCTACAGGCTATCGGCGGGTTTGCCAAAAATGCACAAGTTCAGCAGCGCGGATCGTTCGTCAACAACTCTAACTCGGCAACAGCGCTTCTAGCCGAGGGCGCCAAGGCCGCTGCAACCCACGGAACGAACATGCTATTCGGTGGGCTTCCGGTTGGCTCCGTCGTCCGCAAGGTTGGCGGAATGGTTTCGGACTCGATTTCCCAAGGCAAGGCTTCGGCGGACGCCATCAAGCCAGGCGCGGGTCTTCGGGTCAACCTCGTGGATCTCACGAAATGAACTCTCCCGAGCATCTTCGAGGATGCGCTGCATCTCGAACTCAGCCTGCTCCGCTCGCGACGGGCGTATTCGCTTGCTCGCATAGGCGATCACGATGATCAACAGCAACACGCCCATCCAAGGCTCTCCCATTCAGAGCGCCGAACATAGCACAGGAGCGTCCGCATGACGACCGATGTTACGATCGCACCGACGCCTATCCTGGCATTTCTCAACAACCAGGGTCAGCCCTGCGTGGGCGGAACGGTTCTCACCCAGGTTGGCGGCGTCAACACCGCGACCTATCAGGACTCGGCAGGAACAATTCCGCTGCCGAACCCAATCCCACTGAACAACCGCGGCGAGATTTCGAACGCCGCAGGGGTTTCTTGCCAGCTTTTCCTGATCTCCGGCGTAGCCTATGTCTTTACGCTGTTAGACGCTAATGGAAACCAGCTGAACCAAGCGAACTACGTTACTCCACCGGCATCAAGCGGAAGTCTGACTGCATTCATCACAGCTCTGACGACGGCGCTGGCAGCGCCCACGGGCGCAACCCTGATCGGCTACCTTCCGCCCGGCGTCGGCGCAACGCCGCGCACTATCGCGTCGAAATTCTCCGAAGAAATCAGCATCACCGACAAGGGTATGGCTGTCGCCAACACGGCCGCGCAGAACACTGTCGCCTGGGCCGCGATGATCTCCGACATTCAGTCGGGCACCTTCTCGTCAATCTACGTTCCGCCAGGCATCTTCCAGTTCAACCAAGTTGCCGACGTCCCGAAGAACATCCTGATCTACGGGCATGGCTTCAATAGCCAGCTGCAGTTCACAGTCCTTCCGGTCAGTGCCGGATCGTTTGCAAGCTCCGGGGGGAGCCCTGGCCGGCAATACTCGGTCGCATCGGCAGGCACGACCGACTGGGGCGCATGCGGCGCTCAACTCGTCAACGCCACGCAGTTCGGCCTATCCCTGACTGCCGGCAAGCAGTACGTGATCAAGACGGTGGGGACGACCAATTGGGTGGCGCTTGGAGCAGCATCGAGCGCGGTGGGCGTGATCTTCATGGCTACGGCAGTTGTGGGTACCGGGTCCGGTGTCGCATGGGAACGTAGCTTTACCGCGACCGCAGCCGGCACCGGCACCGGCACGGCCCAGCCTGACGCCATGCGGTTCACCGGCAGCGTCATGGGATCGGGCCTACAGAACCTGACGATTACCACCAGCAACGGCGGCGCGGCAGTCGTTGCAATCGAAGGTGGCGCGGGCACCAATGGCAACGGCGGCAGCCAGCGCAATTTCTTCATCAGCCGCGTTAACTTCGGCGGATCGGTCTGCGCGTATGCCATTGACCACCGCAACGACTACGGCATTGCCATCGAGCATTGCCTGTTGAACGGAATCACAGGTTCCGGGGTACGCCTGCGCGACAACGGGGCCATCCCGAACTACTCGTACAGCTCAAAGATTCGTGGATGCGACTTCACGGCGACGAGTGGCGTGCAGATCGAGGCGGAAAACGGCGGCTCGCAAGGCCCGATTTCCATCGCGGATTGCATCCTAGAGAACGGAACCTCCGGCTTGCTGTGCAACACCAGCGCGGTGGGCGGTGGGTTCGGCTGGAATATCAGCCTCGACAACACCTATTTCGAACAGATGGCCGGCCTGTGCATCAGCATCAACCGAAACGGTGCCGCATCGTTTATCAACTCGCACCTGCTTCTCAAGTCGACCTATATCCAGGGCACGGTCGACCTAGGCGACGTGGGCCAACTGGTGGCTATCTCGTGCACCAATCAGGGCGCGGCCAATGCGCCGCTGTGCACGATCACCGGCAGTAGCTTCGCCACTACCACGCTGATTGACTGCAACGGCTTCACCCAATCGGGCACCTTCGCATGGCTCCCTCAGGGCGCTATCACTTCTTGGACTCCGACGATTTCAGGGGTGACCACCTCCGGTGTAACCGGCTTCTACTCGATCAGCGGACGTACCGTGACCGCGCAGCTCAGGTTCACCGTCACTGCGGCGCCAACCGGAAACATCGCGCTTCCTCTCCCGGTTCCGTTCATCTCAGGATCGGCGCTGGCGACGTTCTACAGCGGAAATGCATTGATAGGCTCTGCTGCAGCTCACGTCGCCGGCTCGACGTTCTACACAGGGGGAGCGTTCTACAACTCATCCATCCCTGCAGTCTTGTTTGAAGGCCCAAGTACGGCGAACTTCTGGCAGGCCGGTGTGCCTGCTGTGTGGGCCAATGGTGATTACCTTCACATCAGCCTCAGCTACCAAATCTGATGAACAACGACCACGCATCCAACGGAGCCTTGATCGTGTCCTACCTTGGCGCTATCGCTTCTCTCTTCACGCCGTCGCATGTCCTGTTCCTCCTGACGGCAGTCTTCACGATCATCAATATCGCAATCGGTTTTATCAAGTTGAGTCGAATGCTGAAGGGAGGCATGTGAGAACAAACGAGCCAGCTTGGGAGAACAAGCCATGAATGCTGAAGGACTGATTCAGTTCGAGGAAGGCCGTAAGACACTCGCCTATGTTGACTCCCTCGGATTCTGGTCGAACGGCATCGGCCACAAATACGCCGACAGCCTGAGCCACGAGGGTGACGTGTGGAGCGATGCCCGGATCGATTCGCAGTTCGCCCAGGACTACGGGGATGCGTTCCGAGGTGTGGTCGCTCAGATTCCCTGGTTCGCCACTCTGGACGAGGTTCGCCAGGCCTACGTCATCAGCATGGCGTTCCAGATGGGCATCGACGGGTTGATGCAGTTCCAGCACACGCTGCAGGCCATGCGCGACCAGCGGTGGAACGACGCTGCGGGCGGTATCCGGGCGAGCCTCTGGCATCGGCAGACGTTCCTTCGGGCTGAACGGTGTGCTCGGGCTGTGGAGACTGGCGAATGGCAAAGCTAAAGATGATCCTGCGCGAGCTCCTGACTGGCATCGATGGACAGTCACATGATCTGGGGCGCTATTCGTGGCTCGGATCGTTCCTGATGATCTCCCTCGTCGCGCTCTGGCACGAGCTGCGCGGGATCGCGGTTGACCTGACGGTGCTCGCCGCAGCTTACGGAGCCACCGCAGCAGCTCATTCGGCTGCGCTGTTCATCAAGCGATCGACCGAACCTCAACCACCCGAGGAGCCAAAGACATGAGCTTGCTCGCCCTCATCCCATCGCGGCTCTACGAGTACGCCCTGATCATCCTTGCTTGCGGCCTCATCGCTACCGGATTCATCGTGCATGAGCGCAGCGTCGGCGCCGTCAAGGTGGAAGCCGTCCGCACTGCCGAACATGCCGCCCAGGCTGCTGTGGCTGCATCCGCTATCGCGAAGAACCAGACCGAGACAACCCGCCGTATTGCGGCAACCATGGAGACCGTAAATGTCACGATCCAACATGCCCAGGCTGTTGCTGCCGATGCTTCTGCTGTTTCTGCTCAGCTTGTGGGGCTGCGCCACGACATTGCCGCCCGTAGTCGTGCCGCCGCCGCTGATCCCAGCGCTTCCGGTGCAGGCTCGACAGCCAGCGACACCGTCATGGTGCTCTCCGAGCTGCTCCAACGGGCTGGGGATCGAGCTGCAGGCCTGGCGCAACTCGCTGACGAACGGGGCGTTGCCGGCAATGCCTGCGTCAGGCAGTACGAGTCGCTGACGCCCTGATGGTGCGCTCGGGTGGCCGCCGAGAACCGGACAACCTGAACCACCTCCGCGCATTGAAGAGAGCCCCGTCTTTCCGGGAAGCCATCCATTACCGTGTCTGCGCGAGCGGAGAGCTATGGAACCTTAGTGTCACTCTCAAGCGTAGCCCCGAAACCTACGGTCAGGATTTGAACCAGCGACCTCCCCCGTTTCACAGGGGGCGCTCTAACCAACTGAGCTACGCATCGAATCAGGGCCACGCTTGAAAGCTGCGAATCGCAGAGGTAGCTATGCCTCCGAGAACTCGACAGCCAAGGATAGCGAATCACTGGATGCGTGTCCAGCTTCCTTGTGGGGGGATTTCTGCCTAACAGGGCGCCGAAAGCACGTTCCAGGCGCATGCCGCACAGGTCTTCCCCATAGGTAGCGGGCAAGTCGCGGGATGCGCATAACGGACTCGAAATCAGGCGTACCGAAAGGTACCGTGGGTTCGAATCCCACCCTCTCCGCCAGTGAAATCAACGACTTAGGCCACCCTACCCGGTGGCCTTTTTCTTGTCCGAGCCTCCCTTATGGGGAGATTTCCTCCCAATCGTTCCGATTGCAGCCAGCAGCGTCCCGTGCCGAAGATGGCTGTAGCGTTTCGTGCTCCGAGGGTCCTTATGTCCGAGGACGGCGCCCACGGTGTACAGGTCAATCTCTGCGTTGATCATCTCGCTCGCCGCGCTGTGTCGAAGGTCATGCAGGTGGAGCAAGGGCAGCTTGGCAGCCTTCCTGGCGCGCTGCCAGCCCCGCTGTAGCGTGCTGCGGGGTGCGGACAGGGGTAGGTAGCGAAGCAGGGGCTTGAGGCGCGCATGCACGGGGATGCTGCGCCGGTCACCGTTCTTCGTATCGGACAGATGCAGGGCCTCGCCGCTCACCTCGACCCGCAGGAGTTCCCCGAAGCGCATGCCGGTGTAGAAGGCCGCGAGGATCATCGCTCGCACGTCGCGGCGGTCAGCGCACCAGGCCAGCCGGCCAACGTCCAGCCGGGAGGCGTAGACATGGCGCTCGTTGCGGACTTCGGGCAGGATCATCCGGGAGGTTGGATCTTGCATCGTCAGGCCGTGCTGCTTCCAGGCCCACCGGCACGCCGCCTTCAGGATCGCGAGCCGGTTCTTCTTCGTCGCGGCCGACCATTCCGGCTTAGCTCGCACCTTCTCCGACACCTTGGGCAGATCGGACATGCACTTGCCCTCGTAGGCCCAGGCGATGGCCATCAGGTTCTCCACCGTCCCAGCGTAGCTCTTCAGGTGCGTCTTGTCGGTGATGTAGAGCTGCACCGCCTCGGTGATCAAGGGATCTTGTGCGCCGACACCATTCGCAAGCGCGGCGAGGCGCGACCCTTCTCGCCGGTCGTGCTCGTCAGCTTGGGCTTGAGTCCAGCCTTTCGGCAGAAGTCGCGAAAGTCGGTGCCGGCGACCTTGAATGACGCGGTCGAACTGGAAGCGCCAGCATTTGTTGGGTTTGTCCCAGTGGATCGACATGATGTGCGATAGGTTTCTACGTCAGCGGGATCGAAGCGTACTGCGTCATCGAAGCGGAACGACGGGAGTGAGCCGGCGCGGGCGAGCTCGTAGACCTTGCGAGAACTCAGGCCGAGCAGCGGGGCGACTTGTTTGGCGGTGAGCATGCTCTCACCTTTCCGCATCTATTGAATCGACACGTCCCGAAGATGCGTCGATTGATGGGGGGTGAATCGACGTGTCGGGGGCTTCGGATAGGGCGCGGATGCTCTTGGCGGCGCGTTCGAGTGCGCCATTGAACAGGCTGACGGTGCTGCAGTGCCGGAGTCTGTGCAGCATGTCGTCCATGTGATTGCGGCCAATGGCTTCGTCGGCGCGCTCCTGAGCCTTCTTCGCCTCCTTCAGATCGCGCATGTCCTCGCACAGCTTCGCCGCTTCCTCAAGCGCAGCCCGGCGACCCTCTCGATAGCCATCCCATGCAATCTGTTGGGTCATGTCTTCATACTGGCCGGGGAACATTGGATCTAGAACCATCGGGAAGCTCTGGTATGCCGTGCACCAAGCCTCGAACTCGCTGCGTGATTGGTCGGTCATAGTGCTTCCTTGGTCTGTGCCAGCGAGCGAATCTGGACTGCGGCCTCTTCGGCCCCATATTCGTAGCCGTCATTCAGGTAATCGCACAACTTCGCTGCTTGCTCAAGCGCAGCCCGGCGACTGGCCTTCCAAAGTTCCCACGCACGCTGAACCGTCGTCGTCCGGTAGAAGCCACCGATGGATTCGCTCTGCCGGGCCAGTCGTGTGCAGACATTGAGGCTGAGAATGTAGGCCTCGAACTCGCTGCGTGACTCGCTCATGGTGTCTCCTTTGTAGTGATGCGGTGGATCAATCGCCAGAGAGGGCCACCGCTGAAACCATCGACAAAGCCGCGCCAGAAGGGTCGCCAGAAGGGGTGTTCACTGCTCATGGTGTCTCCTTGGGTGCCATGGATGCAGTGATCTTGATTCCGCAGTTCCCGACGTCAGGGCATGAGGCTTTGAACCGATCTATGCCGCACTTTGGGCAGATGAAGGCTGAACCCCTCGCCACGTTAGCCGAATCGCCCTCAATAGCTTTGATGCGTGCCAGGGCTTCGTCGCGCTCGGTGCGGAGTCTGCCCGTCTCTTCGATCCATTGCCCGTTGTCGCTCAGGTACTGAAGGGCTTGCTCTTGAAGTTGCATGCGGAGGGCGGTCAGTTGGGATTGGGCGTCAGCGTAGAGGCACAAGCTGCCCTCCGAGTCGACCTCGACGTTCCAATGGGTGCCGTACTCGTTCGATGAGCAGTCAATCGTGTAGCGCGGCAGGCTTATCGCCTCTTGCGGCTCGGGATGGGGTTGCGTGGTGTCAGCCATGGTTGGCCTCCATAGGATCAGATGTGAGGCCGCGCCATTGGTGCTCGGGGTGCTGGCCGAAGATCGAGATAGCTTCCCACATCCAGCCTGCGCGCCAGTTCTGTCCGTCAAAGAATCGGCGTCGGGTAGTCAGGAACATGCAGTTGCGTGGGTGGAGGAAGCCGTCAGGGTTGTTCCTCACCTCGTAGATTCCACGCCTCGCAGGCTTCACATTGCCGGAGAACCACGGTGTCAGTTTCTCAGTCATGCTCGTCCTCCGTCAGCGCCCCTGTAGCTGGAGAAGGGCTGGCGAGGGCTGCGAGGCGGTCGATGGCGTCAAGCGTGGCGCAAATTGCGTGCTGTCCCGGAGTAACGCCATTGAACGGTGGCATGGTGGACTCGGCAAGTTTTAGTGCGGCGACAACCAACCGCTTGCACTCTTCGGCCACCTTCAGCGCCCCGGAGGGGATGGATTCGGGGGTCATGCTGCCTGCTCCTCGTTCAGCGTACTCCACGGCACGAGCTTGGCGAGCAGGCTCCAGATCAAGCATTCGCTCGACCGACGACGCAAGAATTACACGGACGTTGGGTGGAATGTCGCCTGATGTAAGTGTGTGCTCGTCCACCCATTCATAGTCGATACGCTCCCCGCTCGCCAGGGTGGGGGCTCGCGCACTGCGGTCGGCCAGAATTGCCGCGTGAAGTAATCCGCTGTCGAATGGCGGCCGGTCGCACGATTGCACGTCGGTGTAGTGCTCGTCCCAGACGGTGAAGAGTTCTTTGTCGGGCAGGGTGGGGTTGGTTGCGGTCATGTCAGGCCTTCTGTTTGATGCGAAGCTGGGCAATGCCCGCGCCGAAGAGGGCGTGTTGGCAGTCCATGCAGAAATAGGTGTGGCTGCTGATGATCGCGATGGCTCCGACCAGGTCAGAGCTCAGTCCGCCATCGATCGCGGCTCGAACGGCCTGCACCTCGGCGTGGCCTTGCTGGTCACAGACGGTGCGGCACTTGGTGTAGTCCTCGCCGGGTAGGCGCGGGCACGTCGGCTGCGGGTTGTTGCAGGCGTTCGTTCCAACGACGACCTGAGTGGTTCTCAGGTGAAGCTCGCAGCGGACGGTGACTTTTGCGCAAGGGCCGGTCATTCAGCTTCCTCAAAAGAATTGTTGGACGAGCTCGGCAAATGCTGCTGCCGCCACTCGTGGTACTTGTCCGTTGCCAATGGCTCGCAGGCGGTCCACTCGACGGGCCACCCCATCAGCCACTCGACCCACGTCGGGTTCAGCAGGCCACCGACGAACTCGCTCAATGGCCGCGAGTTCTTGGCATGTGTCGCTTCGCTCGCCTTGCCGCTGCGCCAGTCCCTGGCCGTGGCCGTGGGGAATAGCCTGGCCGCACCCGCAAGCCCGTTGCGCGGGTTCGACGCATCGAAGTTGCCCCGTTTCTCCCCGTCGTTCGCGCGCGGAGTCGGCCACGCACGCGCACTCACCGCCTCGATCAGCGTTCCGCCCTCTCGGCCTTTGCGCGGCGTAATCCTGCCGCCCTTCGTTCCCAGGCTCGCCGTTGGCGTGGGCCAGCATTGAACCTGCGCCGACAGCTTCGGCTCGCCCCGGCTGTTCCACTTCCCGGCTTTGCGACTGACCGCATCGTCGGCCACGGGCGTTTGCCACAATCCAGATTCGTTCTCGCTCGTGGTGCGCGCCAAGGTCTTGAGCGGATAGCACTCGCCATGCCGCATCAAACCCGAGCGCGGCCAGGTCTCCGAGAACGACTCCAAGCCCCCGAGAAGTGAGAATTGGTGAGTTCTCCACGAAGACGAACTGGGGTCGTACGTCGCCCACGATTCGAGCCATGTGCTTCCACATTCCGGATGCTTCGCCGTCGATCCCGGCTCCTTTTCCCGCGCTGGATATGTCGGTGCAGGGGAAGCCCCCAGAGACCACATCCACAACGCCCCGCCAAGGTCGTCCGTCAAATGACTGAACGTCATCCCAAATCGGGAAGGTTTCCAGGCTGCCGTCGTTTTGCCTTGCCACAAGAACGCTTGCGGCATAGGTATCCCACTCCACGGCTGCAACGGTTCGCCATCCGAGCAGCTTGCCGCCGAGAATGCCTCCACCAGCGCCCGCGAAAAGAGCCAGCTCATTCATGCCGCCCTTCCACACGAAAATCCGTTTTCTCAACTTGTTCGGTCATGGTCGTTTCCACACGTTATTCCGCAGAGCCGAAGTAACCCCAGTCGGTGCGGGTGCTCATCTCACGCACCTCCAGCCGAAGAGGGAGAGGCAGCGATGGCGGCGTCGATGGCAGCGTCCGCATCGTCTCGGTACCTGTCTCGGCCTGAGCCTGACGGCGCGCCTCTTGAGCCCGCTCGTTCTCCGCCCGGTCTGCATCGAAAGCGTCGAGAAGGGTGCGGATGGCGGAAGGGTTTGAAGCTTCGCGGAACGAGTCCTCCCATTCGCCAATCTCTTCCGCGGTGGGATGCCAGCCATCAGGGCCACCATGCGACTGGCCGTCGTCATCGATCGGGCGCAACGCTTCGCGCAGGCGTGCAACTACTTGATCAACAGGATTGGTGGGCATGTCAGTAGCCCCGAGCCATCACGATTTCGTAGGCGTCTTCGGCCTGCTGCTGGAGCTCATCGCGATAGGAGCGATTCATTTCACGCATTTGCGCGTTGTATTCGCCTTGCGTGATACGACCCGCTGCAAGGTCATCTTCAAGCTGCTGCTCTTCTCGCTCGTATTGGGTCATCTCATTCCTCATTCAGTTGGTCTGTATTCAATATCCCCATGGGAGGGGGCTAGGCCGGCTGTTCTTCGAGCGCTTCGCAGACGAGTTGGTCATCGATGCAATACGAATCCGCGACAGCCGCAATAGCCTGCTCATCCGACAGGCCCAGCGAGAGTGCGAACTGGTAGGCAGTTCGGATGCTGGCTTTGGTGTAGATCACAGGCGACCCGCCTCGACCAGCGCAGCCTTTGCGCAAGCCTTCAGGATCGTGACCTTCTCACCGGACAGCACGAGTTCGCAGACGTGGGCCAGCGCAGCCCAGGCGGCGCGACCCTTGGCATCGGCCGCATGCTCGGCTTCAGCCTTCTCGCCGGCCAGCCGACTGGCTTCGGTGCGGGCGCGGTCGTCGGCCAGTTGAGCGGAAATGCGCGCGGCACGATCGGCGGCCTCTTTCTCCTGCTGCGCCTGGGCGGCTGCGGCGCGCTCTTCTCGCTGGCGGGTCTCTTCCACGTCGCGAGCAACCCGCGCAGTTCGGTCGGCTTCGTCCTGAGCCTTGCGCAGCTCTGCCCGCTCGGCGTCAAGCTTGGCTTGCTGCTCGGCGTGTTTGGCACGCTGGCGGGATTCCTCGGCGCCACGCAGGGCGCGAGCTTCGTTGTCGGCCTTGGCTCGATCGGCATCGGCGGCTTGCTGTTGGGCGGCCAGCTCCGCGCGCACGGTGGCTTCGCGGGCTTCCGACTCGGCGCAGAGCTTGGCGAGCTCGGCGCGCTCCTTCGCCAACGCTTCGGCCTCAGCCTTGCGGGCGGCGTCCTCGGCTTCGCGTTCGATCGCCGCCTGGTGCATATCGCGCAGCTTCTCGCGCGTCTCGTCCACCGCGATCTTCAGCAGTGCCTTGTAGTCTGTATCGAACTCGAACAAGGGCTCGTCAGTGTGAAGCTGGACGATAGCGCCGCTGATGATGCTTGCCGACTTGCCTTGCACATCGAAGGCGCGTTGGCGGATTGACGCCAAGCCCGCACTGTTGCTCTCGCGGCGCGCCGTCTCGGCCAGACGCTTGACCTCGGCCTCCGCCGCCTTGCGCTTCTCTTCGACCTTGATCTGGTCATCAATCGGCTGCTCAAGCGCTTCCAGTTCGGCCGTCAGCTTCTTCGCTTCCGAGTCGATCAGGCGGCAACGCTCCAGGGCCGGCGCCTTGATGCTGACGCGCATCTTCTCCAGGCCGACGCGCAGGCCGCGCACTTCGGCGCGATCCTTGACGGCGACGGCCATTCCCTTGGTCGTCGTCACGTCGTAGGCCACGTCCTGCAGTCGGCCGCGGAGTTCGGACAGGCCGGCAGCGGTAGCCGAATACTCGGTGATCTCGGTAGTCGACTCTTCAATCAGTTCGATGGTGCTCATGCTGCTTCCTTGAGTTTTTCGTTGGCACGTTCCTCGGCGGCGAGTCGCTTGAGGGCACCTCGGAGGGCGGAATGCTTCTTGCCGAAGATGCCCCAAAGCTGCACCTTTTCGTCGGCGTCATCGATCCACGAGACTTCCTCGTAGGCACCCAGTTCGTCGCCGGCCGTGAACTTGGCGATGGCGGCATTGGCGGCGTTGTGGATCACTTGGATGCGCGGGATCGTCTCCACGGCGTCCTCTACCTGAGCCGCACCATCGGCAGCGACTGCGGCGGGCGGATCGAAGGTGATTCCCTCGTCTGCAGCGGTGTTGAGGTGGTGTACGGCGGCGTCCAGACGTGCGGTCTTCGGCCACGTCTTGTAGGCGCGCTTGATGACGGTCTTTTTTACCATCTCGCCTTCGTCTGTGACCCAAGGACACTTCTTGCTCTTGTCCTTCATGTAGCCCTGCCACGCGTCAGAGCGCTCGCGAATGTCCCAGACCTCGCTGGCCTTCATCGGGCACGTCAGGTAGTCGCCGTCTCGGGTCTTCACGACGACATAGACGCCGACCAACTCGCCGCGCTCCTTCGCGAATGGGTCGCGCTCATGCAGCGGCGGGCGATCAAAGCCGGCCAGCGTGAACTTGTCCGAGGCGTAGACCAACTCAGCCTGACCCCAGAGGATCGAGCCGGACTGGATCGCAATGTCCAGCAAGCCCATGTAGCTGATAACCAGCGTGATCCCGCCCTTGCGTGGCACGAGGTAGCCCTGCTTGCGCGCCGGGTTCAGGCTGACACCCATGGCGGCGATGTTGGTCACCGCATCCCGCACCGACTGTGGGTTCTGCTTGGCGACCTTCATGCAGTAGTCGCTGTTCGTAATGATCTGGATTGCGAACTCGGCCTCACGGGCGAAGACGATGCCCTTGTCCGTATTCACGCGTTCGAAGATCGGGGCCACGTCGAGAATCGTCTTCTCGACCAGTTGAATGTCGTTCATGCGTTACCTCAATGCTTTGCAGCGAAGTACAAAATCAGAGCCAGCCCAGCCCAAGCAGCGAGAGCCGTGCCGATCATTCGGCGAAGTGCCTGCGCTCGGTAGGCATCGTCAGCGCGAGTCCTGGCCGGCGTGGCGAACTGCTCGTGCGGTGGTTCCTCGTTGGCGAGTTCGGATTCGCGCAGCGGGCAGCTACGACCCTGCCTGCAGGTTCCTGAAACAGAGGCACAGAAGCAGGTAGGGTGCGCAACGCCGTCGCGATCGACGCGGCCAGGTATCAGAACGCGGCTCATGCGGCCACCTCATCCGGCATGCCGCTGACCCACACCAGCAGGGCGTACAGAGCGGCCTTCACAGCCGATACCCCGCGCGCGCGCAGATCGCCGCCCACTTGTCCACATCGACCTCGCTGAACTGGTCGTAGTTCGCCGGGATGCGGCAGCTACGAACGATCTCTGCCAGGGCCGCACAAGCGTCCATAGCAATGCCAACGTAATGTCCGTGGGGGGTAGGCTTGATGCGCTCCGTGAGCTCAAGATCAGCAGCCGACTCGACTTCTGAATCGCACTCGTCCGGCTCAAAGCTGGCGCTCATGGCGCGGTGACTTCCGATCGGGCCGTAGTTCTGCGAGCGATGCATCGTTTCCGAGTACAGGCCGACGTCGTCCATGCCTGCGTAGTCCGGCTGTACGCGTGCCGGCTCCAGAATCATGTGTTCTGTCAGACCAAAGCTACTTGGCGGGCGCATCTCCGGGTGATGCGCGGGAGGTGCGATCGGAGCAAACGTCTTGAGGATGTCCGAAAAGATTGGGTGGACGTTGTTCATGCTTGCACCTCGCCAGCGCGTTTTGCATCACGCGCCACCTTGCGCGCCGCCGACTCTTCCAGCTCTGCGACGTACTTGCGATCCTTCAGCCAGGACAGCACCGCATCGGAGCCTTTGAAGAACATCTTCGAGGCAACAGGCGCGCACAGGATTCCAGCCGTCTGCGGATCAAGCGATCGAATGTCGGGATCGGTGGAACAGACCTGCAGCCAGCCTGCGAGGCAGTGAGTCGTCTCGCACGCAGTTTCCTCGGCACACGAGTGATTGCGCCAGTTGGAACCTATGTCGTGCCAGTGACCCATTTCCAGGCGCTTCGAATTGTCGAGAATGATCGCGGCGACCTTGTCGAGCGCAGCGATAGATTCCTCGGGCGTAGACCGCTTTACAGAACCGCGCAGGACGGCACCGCTCAGGTCGACATCGCGCAGGACGGCACCGCTCAGGTCGACATCGCGCAGGTCGGCACCGCTCAGGTCGACACCGCTCAGGTCGGCACCGCGCAGGACGACACCGCTCAGGTCGACACCGCTCAGGTCGACACCGCTCAGGTCGACACCGCTCAGGACGGCATCGCTCAGGACGGCATTGCTCAGGTCGGCACCGCGCAGGACGGCATCGCTCAGGTCGGCGCCGCGCAGGTCGGCACCGCGCAGGTCGGCATAGCGCAGGTCGGCACCGCGCAGGTCGGCACCGCGCAGGACGGCACCGCGCAGGACGGCATCGCGCAGGTCGGCACCGCGCAGGACGGCATCGCGCAGGTCGGCACCGCGCAGGACGGCACCGCGCAGGACGGCATCGCTCAGGACGGCATTGCTCAGGTCGGCACCGCGCAGGACGGCACCGTTCAGGTCGGCTCTCGCTGACGCCGCAGCTTCGAGCGCTGCACGCATCTCCATGCCGCTCGCGACCTCTGTCGGTACGTCGAAGGAGAACAGCACCTTGGCTGCGCTCCAGCGGCTGAAGATTTTGACGGTGCGGTTCATGCCGCCAACTCAAGAGACGCAACCTTGACGCCGCTGATGTAGGTGGCTTCAAGGAAGGTGAAGGCGCCCCAGGTCTTCTGCTGGTCGGCGTTCACCACTTGGTAGCCCTCGTCGCAGACGTAGACCACGAAGCGGACTTCGCCGGTCTTCGATTCTTTGGCTGCTTGCTTGTGGGCGCGTTGCTCGTTGGTCATGGTCTGCTGCTCCTGGGGCGCCGAGGACTTCTCAGCGCATGGAGCCATTATTCCCGTTTGCAGGAAAGTGTCAACCCGTTTACGGGAATTATTTTGAGGGGTGGACTGTCTCCGGGAAAGTGCGGACGTAAAAAAGCCACCCGAAGGTGGCTAGGTCGCCTGGTGAGCTAGTGAAGTGCTACTGGTCGCGGTAGAGGCGCCAGCCCTTGCCCTGCATGCATGAGTTGTAGATCACTCCCAAGGCATTCTGATTTGCTGCGCTGAAGGCTTGAGCTCGGCACTGCCCTTGATCCGTGTAGAAGTCCTCTTGGGAGGAGCCGTCCTTGTGCCAATTTGGCGGGGTCATGCAGCCAGTCGCGAGCAGCGGGAGCGCAATCACTAAGGAAAATCTCATTGACTCTCTCCTCTGTTGTGAATTCGGTTGCTCAAACTGTCGTCCAGGGCTGCCACCATGCCGCGGGTGAAGGTCGGGCTCTCGTGCGCCGTCCCGGCCGTGTTCACGATGTATTGACGCTGCTTGAGCACGGCGCAGTACGCCAGGCCGACAACCTCCCCGCGCTTGGCACGAGCCAGAAGCACCCGCAAGCACTCGACCGTGTCCGTAGAGACGGCATCAGGTATCAATGTGTAGGGGCGTTTCACTTACGCACTCTGATGGGTTCAGTTCGTCGTGTGGCGATGCGTCGGTCATCGATAGCGGGCGGGAACTCCCGATCCGAGGACCTTTCCAGCTCGCCAATCTCCTTTGCCAGTTCCTTCAGCTTGCCCAGCTTGGAGTACAGCGCGTCCTCGTCTGGCCCTACAGAACGCAGTATCTGCGGATTCCTGGGCTGGAGCCCGGGGACGAGCATCTGCCACGGCGCAACGCCGAAGACCTTCGATAGGATTTCGATGTAGTCCAGATTGACCGGCGTCTTGCGGTTGAGGATCTGCCCCAACGTCGTCTTGCCGATCTTCTTGCCTCCGCCCCGGGTCGCAGTTGCCCCTTCCAACGCGATGAGCGTCGAAAACTGTGGGTGAGCTGCCATCAATGCCGCCAAGTTCTCGGCTAGGACATCGCGCGCAGGGGGACTGTTCATCGTATAGGGCTCCTCTTCAACGGTCGGCACCCTCCACAAGCCCGATCTATGCATCTCTGTATTCCTCTTTCGAGGAAGTGTGGGTGGAATCCCTTCCCGGAAACGGTTTGACAATTTCCTGTTTGCAGGAAATAATGGTTCATGCCGAACATCTTCGAGACCCTTCTTCTCCGCCTTCGGGCGATTCCTTTGTCGAAGCTGGAGGCGGTAGCGCTGGCGGCAGGAGTGAGCAAGTCGCTGCCTCGCAAGTTGATCTACGGCGAGCGGGAGAACCCCGGCGTCAACACGATCCAGCCGTTGCTCGACTACTTCGAGCGCATCGACAGAGAGCCCAAGCGAAGGGCCATGGACAGGGATCGCCGCACCTCCAAGGTAGAGGG
>LDNP01000002.1_pt1 | contig 42514 bp, 58 predicted proteins | sample 350541 | NCBI WGS metagenome assembly LDNP01 (sample SAMN03646988, study PRJNA283341) | glacier metagenome | biome: Glacier; material: Cryoconite; isolation source: sample ML 0.2 micron filtrate containing viruses sediment from cryoconite holes | place: Svalbard: Ny-Alesund, Midtre Lovenbreen... | reverse complement strand
AGTTCTATAAACTAACTCGTTTGAACTGTTATAGAGGTAGTATTGATATTGCCTGTTAAGTGTAAACATATTATTAACTCCTTAAATTAGTTACCAATGTGATTATCTCTCTGTTTAGCTAGTTAAATTGTTAATGTATCACCGTTAATACTTATGTATCATTGGTATGCTTTAACTATAAGCCTATAGCTTTAATAAGTCAATAGCAAACAGTATAGAAGTGTTGAGTTCTAAGTGTTTAACTGAGATAGATTGTTGACTATATTACAATAACAATAAGGGTTTTAAGCGTTGTCATCATCATTTATTAACATTTCAGGTGGTGGCGTATCTCCATCTCCAGTAAGATTTATGGATATACTGACCGTTGTACTTTGCATTTCAATCCTGGTGGTTGCTTTTCCGAATACTTTATCATGTAGATATTGACTATTTTGCGTAGCTATTTCCCTTTTACGAGTATTATCTGATTTACCCCAATCTCTTATAGTTCCAACGATTGCTGACTCAGCTAGTGCTACGTGTTCTTGTAAAGCCATAATAATGACTGGTTTATTCATATTATTAGATGCTACTACTTCAGCGCTTTTTCTATTCTTAACATCATAGTTCCGTTGTGCTGACTCGGTAGGTGTCATTTTAGGATTAGTTATTAGATCTTTTACAAAACCTTGTTGCTTGCGTGTTAAGCGATTCATACAGGTTATAATATCAGTATGTCAAGAGAATATATAGATTATTAATTTAAGATGGGTTATGTTTTAGTATAGTTTTTATAAGTGGTTACTTCTTTGGGGTCATACCTAAAGCTAAAGAAATTTAAATTTAAAGAGATTTAAATCATCAACTAATCATTATGTTATTAATTTATACCTGTTGGACTCACACACAGTCGATCTAAGACGTTTAAATACATTAGTTGATACTATACACGTGTCATCGTAAATAGGTAGAGTCTGACAATATACAATTTGCGACGTAGTCAACAGGGGTAGACAAGCGAGAGTCCCCAAATTGAACAGGGGTACGCTACATATGGTGGTATGAGTTCCCATATCCATGCCTTGAACATTCCTTTTTAGTATCCAACATGGTAGCAATCCTTTTGTGCTAGTGCCTGAAGACCCCCCCGCTGGGTCGGGCTCATTATTTTGGTGTAGATATATATATATTTAGTATAATGGTCTAACATCCATCTAATCTCACACAAAAGCCCCCCCCATTGTATATACACTTGCTATTTGTATATACACAGAATATTGTATATACATGGCAAAAAAGTATTTATTGTATATACATAATAAAAAGTTTAATCAAGAACTTAAGAAATCAGCTTTAATTAATGATCTGCTAACTGTTCACTATGGTAAAAAAATAGAACCCCAGCCACGACAGCTTCCTTCTGATAACATTAATGTAGTAAACATGACGTATGACTTACCTACACCAAAAAAACCAGTCACACAGCCTCAAATTAAGCCAGATATAATCAAAGAAGAAAAATACAAGTTCTGCAAGCACGACGCTATGATTGGACTTTGTAAGTTTGGATGCACGTTGTAGCTACCACCAAGAATTAGCTAACCAAAAAGCGTATGCTCCAGACCAGCCACCATATTTAGAGGCGTATGAGCTAAAATAAGCGTCCTCACAGGCGTAGTCCATAGTAGGGCAGACATTTAATAGTTTAGATGCTGGACAAGCTTGACCTAAGCCTAGACAGCCTGAGCTGTTCCATTTGGTTGGGTCGTTGCCACTCTCATGGGAATAAATAAAAGCTTTATAAGCATTATCTGATTGAGGATATGCGACTGCGACTGCTATAACTGGAGTTACATAAATAGGGCTTAGTAAAGCAAAAGAAGCCGTATCAATAGGCTTCTCTGCGACCAACCCTTTAGGGATGGATAATTTATGCACTTGTACTATAGCATCTTTATTGATGTGATAGCTGACTTTTGAGTTACTTAAGTAGAGACAAAAGAGTAGGGCTATGAGATAAATTATTAATCTGGGTAATTTCACGGGCAAGCACTCGGTCAGTTATTTAGGTTGTGCTATTTGTTCCTTTAATTAACTAAGTTAGTATATCAAGTTCTAGTAAATAGTCTAATTAGATACATTAAACTAACTAGAAATAAACTAACTATCGCTATTGTTAGAAGTTCTGCTCCTATAGACACTATGAGAGCTATGAATACGTGCATATTAATCCTTTCTTCTATTGACGATACTTATTCGAATAATTCTTTAGGCCAGGGCGGTTTAGTCTGGCAATAACCACCACCCCTAACCTTATCTGTGCCATAATTTCTAGCATAATCTAATGTTAGTTCATTTTCTAGTTGTGCTGCCTCACTATCTAAATATAACTTGGTCTCTCTTACGGTGTGTATTTCTATTGGTTTATGTAACTTTGTCCAGTTTGCCCCTGATCCCCTTAAGTGCTTTTTAAATCTTTTCTCTGGATTACTTGAGAATCCAACATACCAACAATCATGCTCTAGTTCTAAAACGTATAATCTTATTGTCACTTTTCGTTTATGTAATAGATATTCAGCGTCTCTTGCCGTTAGTTCTTTGATGATCTCTCTACGTCTTTTGTTGAGTCGTGACTTCTCCCTACCTATTTCTAGTAATTCTCTCTGTAAATCTAGGAGATCTGTACTATAGTTCTCCACTATTAGTGCTTGTTTTTTCTTAGCTTTTCTAGATTTTTTTAATCTTACTGGCTTTGTATAATATTCTGATAATTTTAATTCTTGTATTTTAACCATTACCCGCCCTCCCCTACTACTTGAGTTTGGTATTACTTTGATGATGAACATTTGTTTTAATTTATGTGTGTAACCATTGATAGACTAATTCCTCAATGACAGTTCGGTTCTGTTCCCAATTACACCATTAATTTATTGCATTAAACATCTAGTAAGAAAGCCCGTAACCTCAATTAAGAGCATTATTCGTTTAGAACAGGTAGGGGCAAGCCTGAAGATGTTTAGTTAATAGCATACAAATGTACACTACTTGCATTGTATAAAATAGATTGCTATAATGGTGTTACACATTGAATAGCAGCCCCACATTTAGTGGGGTTTTCTATTTGTCTACACTGAATAGCAAATAGTTAATTACTACTTTAGCTCTATATTAATAATCAGTCAAGGATTATCTACATGCCAATTAAGCAGTTCACATTCCTGATTCTCCATATGCAGCTCTACTATAAAATCTTTCATTGGATTAGTAGCACACTCATAAGTTACTACGTCCCAGTTATAAGCCTCTAAAGTAACGTAGCCGTCTTCACTTAGAACGTAAGCCATTGGGTGTATTCCGTTAGTATCAACTTCTAAATGGTCACATAGTGGATCGCCAATAAATCTAATTACTCGGCTGATGGCTCTAGTAATCCACTCTCCGTCAATGTCTATGCCGATTGGATCTTTATTATATTTCTCTTTCAAGGTACTCACCCATATCTGTCCATTTAGGTTCTTGTGGGTAGTGTGGGAAGCCTCTGCTGTCCCAGAATGAAGGTTGGACTGAATCTTCTTCAAATGGTACGAAGTCATTGAAGTGATCACCGTGGGTAGCTAAGGGCTGCGTAAATATAATGTGACCGACGGCCTTTCTTATTTTGTTTAAGCGTTCGGGTAAATTAGGTAAACGTTCCATAGCTGTCCTTTTTGTTAATTGATGATTTTATTATAGTCCTGCTTGTCAATTCGTAGTGCTTAAGCGTATAGTTCAACTTACAACAACTTTAACAATGAGGAATAAAAACTATGGGCCGAAAATGGACTCCAGAAGAAAAAAAAGCCGCTAGCGTTCGAGCAAAAGCTCAGATAGCAGCTAACCCTCAAACAAAAACTCAAAATGAAACTATTACAAACCCTTTACCGACTCCAGTGGACTCTCCGACACCTGCTCAGGCTGGTCCGTCTCAGAATATTACGCTGACTCAGGAGCAGTTTAATGCTCTTATTAGTCGTTTAGACGCTGGTTCTACTATCGATAAAGTTCCAGCTCCCTCGATGACTCCGGGGATTGGGCTGCAAACTAACCCATTTGGTCAGGTGGTTGGTACGGCAACTAAATTTAACGTTGATCCTAACTATTATCCAAATCCAATTGAGCTATTATTAACTGAATTTGACAAAGATAAGAAAATGAGTCGCTTTAATTTAAGAGAAAACTACTTTATTACCTTTGATATGACGGCTAAACCTTACCAAACTAAGGATAACCTCTCTATTCAAGAACCAACTTTCCACATTACGCTCTATCAGAACAGATTTAATGAGCAAGGTGAAGCTATGGACGAAGCTTGGGTAATTCAGACTCTACATATGAATGAAGATGAAGAGTTAGCTAGGTTATATTCTTTTGAAGAAGGTATTAACATGGATGAAATGGCACTTAGAGATTTAATGGACCAAACTCGTTATTACCGAATTAAACAGTGGCTGTTAGGCCTTTTTTTCCCACCCATAAACTTTGGACTTACCAAAGATGACCACGAAGAAGCCATTGGTGGAACTGTAGTTAAGGTTGTGACTAAATCTAACGTTAAAGGTTTTGGCAATCCAGCTCCAGTTGTTAGCGATCAAGAACTTGGCATAGGTTAAACCTCATGGGAACAAATTACGTTCCTCATCCGAAGCAAATAAAAGCTCATAACGCCTTTTTAGTTGACGATTACAAGCGTGGCACTCTGTTTTGGGGACGGCAAGTTGGTAAAACTATGTGGTCTGTTTATATGGCCTGGATTGCTGCTGTTATGAAACAGGGACAGTATTTTATAGTATTTAGGACTTATTCTCAGGCTTCTCAGGTGGTTTGGAAACAATATCTACATACTATTCCTAAAGAACTGATTGCTGGTAAGCAAGGCATTAATAATGATGATCTTCGAGTTACTTTCAACTACTTAGAGGGGCCAATTAAGCTTCCCGGGATTGGTTGGATTAAAGTTAAACACGATCCAACTCAACCACCCTCAACCATAAGGCTTTTAGGCTCAGATCAAGCTGATACCCACAGAGGTAACAAAGCTCAGGGCATGATCTTTGACGAATATGCCGATCAAAACCCAGCTAACTGGGATGAGGTCTATAAATACTTCTTTACGACTACTAAAGGTTGGGCAGCTTTCATGGGTACGCCAAAGGGCTATAACCACTGGTATGACATGCTTGAATATGCTAAAAAACATGAGGATAAGTGGTATTATTCAGAAGCAACCTGGCGTAATAATCCTAATATAGACCCAGAATGGGTTGAGCAGGAGCGTAAGGAAGCAGAGGAGAATGGTACATTAAATGCCTTTTTACAAGAGATGGAACTAGAGTTTAGAGCCGTTCAAGGCTCAGTTTACCCAGTCTTTAAGCGTGATACTCATGTCTGTAAACCTGAAGATATCCCTAAAGAGGGAACTGACTATGTAGTAATTGACTTTGGTTACGCTGATGATCACCCACTAGCCGTTAATTTCATTAGAGTTGATATTGAAGATCGTTGGTGGGTTTATGACGAAATCCATGTTACTAAAACTGAACTTGATGTAGTAATTGACGATATTAAGCGTAAAATGGCAGGTAGGCGTATTGCGACTATTGTAGGGGATGGCGCTAGGCCTGATCTGATTGCTTATATGCAAGGAAAAGGCCTCCCCGTAATCGCTGGCCCTAAAGGTGAAGGCTCGATTGTCTCAGGTATAGATTTACTTAGGATTCGCATGAAACCTCGGATTCAACTAGTAGGTGATCCTAGGCCTCAGATAATCTTTTCTAGCGTTTGTAAGCACACAATTTTAAACTTTGAACAGTATAAATACGCTGAGGTTAAGGAAACTCGTCCAACTTCAGAAGTACCTATTAAAAGAAATGATGACCATCCAGACGCTATCCGTTACCTAGCCCTGTATCTTAAGAATACTCAAAGTCGAATTGATAAAGCACCCAAAGTTATGCAATTCGGTTCTTATGGTGTTATGCCCCCATGAATACTCCTAAATACTTAGAAGATATAGACGGCCATGTAATTGGTATGCCGTTTGGTGAAATTGATGTAAGAATCACAAGACACCGGTCTAAAACTACTAAAGTGACTTTTACGAAAAGTGCTGAAATAGTACCAAAAGACAATATAAGTGCCTTTTCTGACATAGAAACGCTCTTAAATAACCTAATAATGGTATTTTATAGTGGAAAAGTAGAATTTGCCGTAGATATAAAACAAGGTACAATACAACTAATAACTATTAAAAATAAAGAGATAAAAAACTATGGAACCATCCAACCTCAAGGTAAGTAAGAATAACACTAATTCTACCGAAGCAGGAGCTGAAGAGGATTACGAAAACATTGATCCCGATACAGCTAGTGATAATGATCTTGAAGAATACCATGAGCGAGTTAGATCAGATTTTAGATATGACCTTTTAGCTCACGATAACTATATTCAAAACTTTGACAGTTACGAAGCCATGCTAATCAGTCGTCCTTATGACTCTGTTAGTAAAAAAGTCCAAAACGGACTCTCTGATGGCCGAACTACTACTATCTACCAAGAGAGAGCAGCTAGAGTGTGCGGTCAACTTCCATCTGGTCAAATGAAAGCAGCTGGAGAGAAAGACGAAGGTGCTGGTGCAGCCCTTGACATTATCTTACAGAAGTACATCTACCCTAATGCTAACGCTCAAGCTCCACTACTAGAGAAGTTCCGTAACTGGCAATTCTATTCAAGCGTGTATGGTTTTATGCCAATGTTTTACGACTGGGACGTAAATGAACGTACTGGCTATATTGGGCCTAATTGTTGGCTTTGGCATCCTAGAAACTTTATTCCTCAGATTGGACGCTCCAGTGTTGACGATATGGACTATGCTAATGCCATAACCTTTGTTAGTGAACCTTACTTAAAGGAACTTATGGAAGAGCCAGAAGATGCTGGCTGGGATAAAGATGAAATTGAAGTGCTACTAGATCTTATAGAAGAACGTATGAGGCAGCCAGATAGCCGTCGAGATTCGCTTATTACTAGAGAGCGACAGTCTCAGGCTGAAAAAGGTCGTATCATGCTAGCTACTCGTTATGAAGCTGGTGATGACGGTAACTGGGTAGTATTTGCTCCAGAATACGATGGAGTTATCATAAGAACTATTCGTAACCCTCATAAAAACGGTCAGATACCTTTTGTCATTAAATATGCTACACCACTGTTTGATAACTTCTATGGCCTTGGCGATTTTCAACGAGCTAAACCCCTTCAGTTTGCTTCAGACGGCCTAGATAACTTCTACTTCGCAGCTTTAAAGAGATCACTTTACTCACCGACTATTATTAACCCAGCTGGAGTTGTAAAAAGCTCAATAACTCAAGACCCAGGAGCTATCTGGCAAGAAATAGTGCCTAATTCAATTAGAGAATATAACACCTCACCGATTGGCATGAACACCTATCAAAGTGCTAAGACCCTTATGAACGGTGCATTACTGTCTCAGTCAGGAACAGTCGATACTTCAATGACAGCAGCTGACTCAGGTTCTCCTAGTGCTTCTAAAACTGATGCTGGAGTCCAACAGCAACAGCAAAAAGAAAGTGATCGAGATAACCAAGATCGCTTCTACCTAGAGTCACGCCAAGAAGTATTAGTTGACAGAATGATGGGATTACTTTGTAACATTGGTACAGAAGACATCAAGGTTAACCTATTCATTGATGATTTTAAAGACATAGATGCAGCTGGTTGGGGTGATGAGCTTAAGCAAATGATTAAAATATCTAAATCTAAGCAATCAGCTAAAATGACTATTAACCCAGACTTCTTTAAGAATCTTGATGTTAGATTCCACCTTGATTCCAACTCTACGGCTGCTTCAACTAAACAAACTCAACTAGCCAGTCTTAAGGATTTTGTTAAAAGCATGAGTAGTTTACAGAATGAGATGGTTGATATGAAAGCTATGGGCTGGATGCTAGATCTAGTTCAAGTCGCTAAGTTAGAAGAGCAATTAGGTGATGTACCTGAAATGAGTAAGATATTTAGAAAAATGACTCCAGAGGAAACTCAGGCGTACCAGCAACAACAAGCTCAGGCTCAAGGCCCAGCTCAGAAACCACCTGAGATTATTGATACTATGGCTTATAAAGATCTTCCAGATTGGGCTAAAGAAGCTGAACTTCAAAAACAGGGCTACCAGATACCTCAAGGTGGTGATGTTCAAACTACTGAGCAGAAACTTAAAGCTGCTGAAGTAGCTACCAAAATGCACACGGCTGCAAGCCAGAGTCCAGAACTCCAACCTACCCCACCACCCGAAGCTGAACCTACTCCACCCCCAGAGTTCCATCGTGGTACACTAATTAAAGATCCAGCAATAGCTGATGCTCATAAGAAAATAGGAGAACGACTAAATGGGTAGTAATCCAATGGCAAGCCTTTTGCCAATGACTGAAGATTTTAATATAGATGTTCCCGACACCACACCTGATGATGTTGATGAAAAACGTAAAAAAACCATAAGTAGATCTAAACAGTGGAAAGACTATCTAGAGTTTGTTAGAGCTAGGCAGAACCTATATAAAGAATATTTACCAGGCGTTAATCCAATAATCCACAATGTATCTGACGATAATTGGAAAACCGCAACCTGTATCATTAAAGAATATAACCTACTTATAGACTACATCGAGGGTATCAATGGTTAAACGACTACGCACCGACCAAGACTACATAGACGCTGGTGTAGAACCACCAGAGCATATTACTCATCATGGCTCAGATACATCGATACCTGATACACACACCCACAGTTGGGTCCAACAAGCTAATTACCTACACTGTGATGCTGGTCAAAATGGACACGGTATGCCCTTTGATCATGTTAATAAGATACTAGCTGGAACTAGCCCAGAGGGTGCGCCTTTACTTAAGGATATTCAGATACTTGACATTATTGTTGTAAAAGGCAAGAATAATAAGTAAAGCGACGGCCGGCTATAACTGGCTTGTAAAATAGAAAAGAGTTTAACATGGCAGAGAGCGATCTCGAAACAACACTTGATCAAAGTAAATTAAGTGACACGGAAGACCAAACCGATGTAGCGGTAGACAATTCAGCAGATGACTCTGATGGCAATGCCTCAGATGATAGCAAAGTAGAGGACACAGAAGAGGTTGTAAAACCTCGTGGTGAACGTAAACATGAGCGCTATATAGATAAGCTGACTAAAGAGATTCAGGAGTTTAATGCTCGTGATGATACGAGTCTTGCCCGGGATCTATTTCCAACTGATAATAAATATCAGCCAGTTGAGTACACAGAAGACTCGGAATATGACCCCAAGGTTCTTGAAGAAGACAGACTCAACTTCGGTAAGAACAAGTTTTCGGAAGGCCTACATACTGGTTTTCAGCAAGGTTCACAACAAGCGATTACTAGGGACTGGGAAACTAAGTTTGACATAGATGGCGAGCGAGTCTCAGCCAAATACGAGAAACAATTAGCCAATCCTGACCTAGAAGCCGATCTTGTACAGGACTACATTGCTTTTATCGGTATGACAAAGGACGAAAAAACTGGACGGATTTCTATTCAGAAACCTAACATTAGATTTAAGGATTTTGCAGATGCAGACTTTAGTAAAAAGGAACGCTACGCAGCCCTTAAACAGTCTGAGTCCAAAGAAAACATCAGTAAACAAGCGTCAAATACAGGCGTACGGCCAAACGGTCAATCACGACCTTCTAGCGGTGGACATGGGTTTGATGATAGCAGCGATGAAGCTGCTGCCAGATCCGTTGACAAGATGACTCGTAAGCAATACTTCGAGTTAGGCGGTAAAGAAGCAAGTGACACTTACTTAGCAAAAAAGCACACTAATTAATAAACAAAAAGGTAAAAAAACATCATGGCAAACGTAACATCAGCTACAGAAGCGTATCTAATTGCGCAAAAGTGGACTAAAGAAGTAGAACTACCTTTCTATAAGGCTCTACGATTCCAAAACCTAGTAACTCAAAGAGGTTCACTAGTACAAGATGGTGGGAACATCATAAACGTACCTTTCCTAGGTACGCTACAAGCTAGAAGCAAAGCAGCAAGTACTAACGTTACTTATGACGCTAACGCTGAAAGCACAATCACTATTAACATTAACAAGCAAACTTACTCAGCTGTTCTTATTGAAGATTTTGCTAAAGTACAAGCTAGCTACGACCTACAGTCTCTTTACCGAGCTGCTCAGGCTGAAGCAGTAGCCCGACAAGTAGATACTGACATTGCGACTCTATATACTGGTGCTGGTACTAACGTTTCTGCTGGTGCAACGGTTTCTGACCCTAACATCATCTCAATCGTTACTACTCTTGATGCTAACAACGTTCCACGAAGCGAACGATACGGTATCATTGGTAGCTACACTGAAGGTGATCTTCTAAATGTAAACAAGTATGTTGCCTATGACCAAACAGGTCAAACTGGTGTTGCAGTTAAGGACGCAAGTTCTGACGATACTCTAGTAGGTAAGCTTTACGGTATGGATCTACACATGTCAAACAACGTTGTAGTATCTGGTGGTTCAGGATATAACGTATTCTTCCACAAAAAGGCTCTATCAATCGCTATGCAACTTCCTCCTACTTACAAGATGGAAGATTCAGTTGACGCTATTGGTATGAAAGCTGTACTTCACTGTATTTACGGTGTTGCTGTAGAACGATCAAGCGCTTTAATCTCATTACAGAGAACAACTGCTGCTTAATAGTAACTAAGCTGAGGATGAGGGAATTACCCCTCTCCTCTATGAAAGGATAATAATATGGCAGATCAAACACCAGTTGAGCCAACACCAATCCCTGTAACAACTCCAGAAGTTGAAACACCAGCTGAGGATGCTAGTGAACCAACTGAAGAAGCAACTCCAACACCAGTTGGTGCGCCTAATCTAGTTGATTCAGCAGCACTTCACCCTGATCATCAGGCAGGTGTAGTTAACGTTAACCCAGTTGAAAAACTAGAAGAAGATGTTAGCAAACAGGAAGACGAAATATCTGTAGAAGAGGCTGAAATTCAAAAGGATCTCACACCCCAAGAAGAGGCAGCTTCACAGGTATTTAACAAGCCAACCGATATAGATGGCTCTAATATAGGAGTAACTACGGTTGACGATTTCAATGCAAGCTTACCTAAGAATGAAAAAGGTCAAGTAGAAATTGATGAAGATGGAAAAATAGTTGGTTTGTAGTATAATATAACTACCCTCCTAATGTTCTAAACGATTAACCCTCTTCGGAGGGTTTTTTGTTATTTAAAACGTGCTATTATGTGAGTATTAACATAAAATAAAAAGGAATTAATATGCCTAATTATAGCGGAGTTAGTAGCGTACAACCTATTAGTGCAGGGTCAGCTGCTCCTTGGCAAACCATAAAGACTTACACAGGAAAGCAGTTAACATCGGCTGGTGGTATAACCACAGTAACCCTAGAGACAGTTGTTACAGGTAAATCATTTTTCATAACAGATATATTCTTAGCATCTGAACAGGGTTCAGGAGCGCAAATATTAGATTGCCGTATTCAAGCAGCTGGTGCAGATGTCTTTCGAGCGCCAATTCATAACCTTTCACCAGTAGATATGCCAGGACTAGAGACTCAACCAAACGCTTCAAGCGCCCAGCAAGTAAATCTGGTATTACCACTAACAACTGTTGCAACTAATGTATATTTTTACATTGCAGGATTTGAACAATAAAATAAGGAGACTATAATGTCAACAACTATATCAAATATACCAGGAGATGGTACTTTCCAAGCAAACATAGAGCTTCTTGACTCTGGTACAAGTGCTATTGTACAAGGTGCATTATGGCCAGGAGCTACAGGCAACCCTAATACTGAGACTCCTATGACTGGTTCACCTATTACAACTCCTACTCCTCCAGGAGCTGGACTTGTTTACTGGATTATCCAAGTAGATACTTTAACTGTACCAGGAGCTATATCTGTTAAACAAAGTACAGTGGCTATGCCAGTCCCTGATGCTGGTAATATTTTAATATTTCAGCAAACACTTGCCCCAGGTAACACTGACCCAGCTTTAGTTGCAACTGACGTAACACCGGATCAGTAATGATTGAAATTATAGAACTATTGCACGACTATGTGGCTATAAAAGTAGATGAAATTAAAGACAGAACTGCTAGTGGTATTTTATTGGCAGAACAAATTAAAACTTATCCCTCGACAGGGACTGTTACTCATGTGGCTAAAGATGTTAAAACCATTAAACCCGGCAACAGGGTAGAGTTCAAGGTCTATGCCAGCACAGATATAGATGAAAGACTAACAGTCATACCTTATTCGGGAATAATTGCGGTAATAAAATGAGAAAAGCCACTAGAAAAGATCTACAACCAATTAGAGAGAAAACAGCTCGTTTTGGTGATGCTATTGTAAATAACGTCCAACGAGGAGATTTGAAAGATCATGGTGGCCACTCTACCATAAGCATTATGTGGGGGCTTAACTCAGACTCTATGAGAGATAATATCTTTTTACTGGAAATAAATGGCGAAAAAGCTTACTTAGATGTAGAAGAGCTATTATCCTATACACGATTAATCTGATACAATAAAAAAGTAAAAGGAAAACAAATATGGACACTATAAATATAGACGGTAAAGACTACGAAGTAACTAGTCGAGATGAGGCTGGCTTTCCGACTATTCGTGGTGTCGCAGAATCAACTCAAGATGGTTTTGATAAAAACGGAAACCCTAAAATAAGTGTAAATATAACGGTACCAGTGGCTAATTTGCTGGCTGTACCAGGAGAGGTAGCATAAGATGGCAGTAGTCACACATATCTATGACGCATATATTAACGGAGTATTAACAAAGGCTAATAGCTGGACAACTGACGTAGTAAACTGTGCTTTATTCTCAGCTTCAACTTTCACTCATGGTGATGCAGCTTATAACACAAGTGGTACAGAAGTAGCTTCAGCTAACGGTTATACCACAGCTGGTGGTGCAGTCGGAACTAGAACTATTAGCTTAGCTACAGTCACCCCTCAGCTCTGTAAGATTACAGGTGCTTTCGGTGGTGGAGCAGCAGGTACAACAACTTGGACGGCCACAAGTACAGGTTTTTCAGCCGTAGCAGCTAAATTATATGTTGTAGCTGGCGCACCTATTTGTAATGTAGACTTTGGTGGAACACAGGCTGCTTCAGGTGGTGGTACTTTTGTTATAACTTGGGATGCTACAAACGGAGTTTTCTCAGCAGCTAGTTCTTAGGAGTCTACAATGGCAGACTTACACAAAAACTTTGCTTACTCAACCGTAGCAACTGCTCCTGCTCCTGCAACTACTGGTACATCACTAGTAGTTCAGGCTGGTAACGGTAGTCTATTCCCTGTACCTCCATTTAATGCAACAGTTTGGCCTACAGGTGCAAATCCAACCTCTACTAACTCAGAGATAGTTAGAGTCACAGCTATAGCCTCAGACACACTAACAATTATTCGTACTCAAGAGGCAACAGCAGCTAGAACTATAGTAGTCACCGACCAGATAGCAGCTGGTGTGACAGCTAAAACCCTAACAGATATTGAAACCACTTACGCTACTTTGCTAAGTCCAGCTCTAACAGGCTCTCCTACTTCTCCTACCCAGCTAGTAACCGATAGTAGCACGGCTATCGCTACCGACCAGTTCGTGCAGAACGTTTCAGGTCCCTCACAGATAAGTACGCTAACAGTCATTGGTCACTCATGGACAGCTTCATCTAATGCCGATGGTGCAGGTACACCGCAATTTAACCAGCAGAATATGATCCCCCGCCTCATGGGGCTACTTGGGGTACACGAGCAAAACCTTACTCACCTTGGTACGGGCGCTAGTTTCCTCTGTAAGACCAACGCTGTATTTGGCGGTACTAACACTGGCTGGGGTGGCGTCTTGCAGTTCATTGCGCCTTATTCAAGTCCAATTAATGCTGATGTTAATATATTAAACATTACCGTTCCCGTGCCACCTCCATCTGCCTTTGTAATCGTTCATGGAGTTAACGACATTGGAGTAATGGGAGCTAACACAACCGCTACGACTTACGCTGCTATCGAGAAGGCATATAAGAATACTCTACGCTCAGTCATTTCAAGAGTTAGAGCTGGTGTTTTGTACGGTTCTTACTACGCTTCTGGTAGTACAGCTGCAGTTACTTGGGACCCGACAATTTCTACTTCTGGTTTCGTTTCAACCCCTCAGACGGCTTCCAACACAGGCGTAGCTATCTATCGTAGCTCAACCAACGCCAATACTATTACTTGGACTATCCCTGCCAACTTTATGGGTGGTAAGGTCGCTATGTGCTTCCTCGGTAACGGCTGTGCTTGGTCACAGCTTAACACTATAATGAACGCAACTGACGCATCAGATACTATTGCTCTAACTCAAGTAGGAGGAACTCCTTACCAGAACTTCCTAGCTGGTGATGTGCTTGCTGTTTACTCAGGTGGTGTTGATTCAGGCGAACGTATGCTTATAACGGCTGGTGCTGGTACTGCTTCAATTACTGTCACTAGAGGTTTTAACGCTACAACTAAGACTACTCACGCTGTAGGTGATGAAATCATCAAGGCTAGCTCGATTGGTGTTACGTTCTCCACTACAGGTTCTAATGGCACGATTTCTGGAACTCTAGCTCTAGGTGCTATGGGACTCTTGCAGAACCAGAGCGTCTACGGTGCTGAACGTATTCCTGTTGTTAAACGGTTCGTTCTTACTGCAGCTGATGCAGGTAAAACTATTACTGCAACCGTAAATACAGTAGCTAGTGATACAGCAACAGTTGACTTCGACTCAGTCTGGATAGAAGCTTTTGACCCTCAACCATGTGTTGTTGCTAACTTGCCTCAGTATGCCTACGCATCTAATGCCAATGTCAGCCTAGCTCAGATGCAATCATTTAATGCAGCGATCGCTGCTGCAGTTGCCGAGTTTGATAGTGCTGTACAGGTAGCCGACCTCAATACCACCATCTATAACAGGGGTGGAACGCTAATTTCCAGTATTCTTATTAGTGCTACCTCATTCAACGTAACTGCTATCAACTCAACTATTTTGGCATCATTATCTCAGAACTCAACCTTTGCGATTGAGGGTGAGCGTATGCTTGTCGGTACTATAACTAACAACGGTGGTGGCTCGTTCACGTTCTCAAACGTCACTAGAGGCTATGATGGAACAGCAGCAGCAGCTCATACCGCAGGTAAGATTGTTTCTGATGGATTATACTTCCACACCGATAGCCTTCACTTAAACGGTTACGGACATAACGTAGCTGCTAACCTCTTATATGCAGGGTTTAAGGCGTTTGTTGGTCAGACTCCCTATTCCCTCTCAACTGGAGCAGGTAACAACTCTGATGATAGACGTAATGCACAACTAGGATTAGCTAACGGTTCTTACTACACCTTTGCAGCAACCAACTTTTCCAACACCCTAACTCCATTTAACACCCAGTATTTTATGCCTGTCTACATCCCTCAGACCTGTATTATTTCTCAAATAGGTTCAGTTGTAACCACGACTGGGGCAACTGCTTCAACTTGTAGGTTTGGTTTATACGATTTAGATGCTGCTAGGCGTGGGCCATCTACTCTTTGGCATGATTTTGGTACAGTTTCAACGATTGGTACAGGCTTTACAGCGGTAAATACCTATAAATTAGTCAGACCAGGCTGGTACTATGTTTCAGTGTGCGAGCAAGGTTCAGGAACAGCCTCAACAAAGCGTGGCACTAACACAACGACAGCTCTTAATGGTTACGCAGGGCCAAACATTGCAACGACAACTACGCCAGTAGTGGCATACCTACCTACCATTGGTTTCACCTCTGCCTCAGTCACAGGTGCATTTCCAGCAGCCCCAGCATCACTGGTCGAAATCAACACATCGACTGGGTTTACACCGTTCGTTTGGATTAAGGTACTGACTAGAACTTGGGCTTAGGGGGTGACTAATGGCATTGTCTGTAGTCAATCGAAACCTAGCTTATGATGGTGCTACTGGCACCCTTACTTCAACATTCCCAAGTAACACTGCTGGTAATGCTATTATTGTTGTTGCATTTGCATCAACCTCTACTGCATCTGATTTAAGTACTGCTCCAACCGACACCAAAGGCAACACTTATACTAAAATATATACCTTCAATGACACAGCTCACGGTTCTTTAATTGTAGTTTGGGCGTGTTACAACATTCTAGTTTCAGCTGGTGTTAACACAGTAAGCATGAATGACCACCTCAACGATTCAGCTTTTGCTATATTTGAAATAGCACCAGGCACAGGTGTTGTAGCCTTAGATAAGTCAGCTCAACAGCACCAAGCCTCAGCAACTGCAATGAGTTCTACAGCTACAGCTACAACGGCTAATGCTAATGAACTTCTTATAGGTGTCCACGTTATAGACAAGATTACCCCTACGCCAACTTGGACTGTTGGAACTGGCTTCTCTAATCTTCAATCTGGTGGTGGTTCATTCGCTTATATGGCAACTCAAGAGCAGGTTGTAGCAGCTACTGGAGCTTATACTTCAACCATTACAGCTTCAGCTAACGCAGCTGATGATGAAAGCGTAATCTTAACATTTCTAGCATCTACTCCAGTTAGTATTTCTATAGCTCAGGTTGCTGCTGTACTTACGCTAACTGGAGGAACTCAGTCAATTTCTATAGCTCAAGTTGGTGCTACTCTCGCAATCACTGGTGGAACGCAGGTGGTTACTGCTGTTCAGTTAGCTTCTATAGCTCAAGTTGGAGCTGTGTTAACTCTGACTAATGGGACACAAGTACCTCTATATATATTTACCACTTCAGGTTATGGAGCTGGGCCTCTGGGTGCTAGCTATTTAGGACAGGGCTATCTAGGTGATAGTGCTACAGCATCCACAGGTATCAGTGTTTCCGTTGCACAAGTTGCTGCAAGCTTAACCTTTACTGGTGGCACCCAAGTTGTCGTAGTACCTAACAGTATTGCTATCGCTCAACTAGCAGCTGTCTTAACCTTGACAGGTGGTACTCAAGCCGTAAATTCAATTTTGAATACAACTGTTACGCAAGTTGGGGCTACTCTTACACTAACAGGTGGCACACAAGCTGTTATTGGTGCGATAAGTTCTCAGGTCACTCAAATCGGAGCTATCCTAACCTTGACAGGTGGCACACAATCTATCGCTACCGTGAATAACGTAGCAATTACCCAAGTCGGAGCTATTCTAACTCTTACAGGTGGAACTCAGTCACTAGGTTCTGCTATAGGCATATCAATTATGCAAGTTGGAGCTACGCTTACGTTAATTGGTGGAACTCAGTCTATTGCAACAGTCAATAAGGTATCTGTCACTCAGACAGCAGCTACAGTTACTCTAACTGGTGGTACGCAGTCTATAGCTACCGTGAATAACATTAGTCTTACTCAGGTCGGAGCAATCCTGACACTAACTGGTGGTACTCAGACAGTAAGTACTGCAAATAATACTTCTGTTACTCAAGCTGGGGCTGTCCTAACTTTAACTGGTGGGATTCAGGCGTTTACATCTACTAGGCTAAGTACCGTAGCTCAGGTTGGTGCAACGTTGTCAATCACAGCTGGTACTCAAGTGGTGGCTATTGTAATCCCTATCATTGTTAACTTTGCTACAACTGCTATTATCATCGGTACGCTAGCTCAATCAGCTAAGGCTAATGATAATTCTAGTGCAAATATAGCATCGAGTGGTACAATTAATACAATTACCACTTCAAATGTTGCTAAAACAGAGAAGGGTGAGATAAATACTAGTACTATCTCAGATTCAAACACAAACACAAAGATACAGGGGAAAAACTAATGGCACGAACTATACAAAAGATCAACACAGTAGAAGGTAATACCGCACCACCACTGGTATTAACAGCTCAACGAAGCAGTATAGCGATTCCCCTAACAGGTTGTACGGTGAATTTGATAATAACCTTAAGTGGTATACAAACTAATGTGGGACACACCCTATGCACCATTACAGACGTAGTGAATGGCATAGTTAGTTATGTTCGTCAAGCTACTGACACTCCGACAGCTGGTAGCTATTTTTGTGACCTTGTTGTGACCTATCCTGATACCACCACCGAAGTACTTTATACGCAGTTAAAATTAATAGTGGCTAAAAAGTCAAATAGTTTAGTATAATCAAATAAAAGGAAAACAAAAATATGGGATTACTTCCAAGCACATCAGGCAATACATACCAAACCGTAGGTGGTAACTTAGGTGTAGGGCAACCAGGTCCACTAATTTCCGTTCAACCAACCGCTATTGGCCAGCCTCCAGCACCATCACCCATTACTCAAATTACTAATCAACCAATTTCTACAATTAGTAAATTGAGTAACCCTCCACCCCCTCCACCCCCTGGCCCAACAGCAGATCAAATTGCAGCAGCAGCTCTACAATCAAAAATGAACGCTCTTATTGGTATTGGTACTGATAATGCTAGGAGTGCAAGTCAAGGGGTAGTTGGTCAAGGTAGCTCTTCTATAGCTGGCCTTGGTGATCAGGCTGCATCTTCATTGTTTACTGGACAATCTGATATTGATGAGGCTCGTAAAAATATTGGCGTTTCTCAAATTAACACTATTAAACAGTTGAATAATACTATTAAGAATGGTTTGTACGGAACTGGAGTCCAACTAGGTAACACTGGAGCATTAGACTCTAGTGCAGCCGAACAAGCTTCAAGAGCGTATGCCAATTATGGAAATATTCAAACTAATTCTGCAAATAATACAGCAGCTACTGCTAATCAAGACCAAGATGTCAAACAAAGAGAACAAGACTTCACTAAGGCTGGTACTAAGGATCAATTAGATGCTAATAGGGACGCTTACATAAAAACTATTAGTGCTACAGCAAGTTCTGCTCTTGATAGTCTTGAAACCTCAATTACCTATATGGGTGGTGATCCTAACTCAGTTCATGCTCAGGATATTAAAGCTCAAATTGTTCAAAACGCTCAAGATCAGTTGGCTGCTGTAGACCAGAAATATCAAGACAAACTTAATGCTATTAACCCACTGGGCGCAGAGCAGACTGCTCAAAATGCAGAAGCTTCAAGTAATGCCGGTGTTGTTCCAAGTTCTCAAACTCCATTTAATTCTACCCAACCATCAGCTTTGACTACCACGAATGGCGCTCCAACACCATCATTAATACCACTAACGCTTAAGCAACCCAATCAACAGCTAGGAGTTTAATAATGGGTTTACACCTAACAGGGAAAGGTTCGATACTGGACGCTATAGGAGGTGGGCTTAACGAGGCTGGCAATGCTGTTATTTCAGGGATTAAAGATGTTAGTGATCTCGGTTCAGAAGGTATCGCAAGCATAACTAATAATCCAACTGCTTATCAAAATGCTAGCAATGCCATAAGCAATAACGATAGAAACTTATCTGGTGGTAGTTTTGCCACCAACCTAGGTGGTTTATCTCAAGATCTTGGCATCACTCAGGATGCCAAGATCTATATTGATACTGGAGCTGGGGCAGCTACTGGATTAGTCAATGGGCTAGATGGACAAAATCAAACCTCACAGCAAGCTATTGGTGGTGGAGCATTAGGTGGTATTACCAAATGGGCTTCTAATAATGGTACTGAGAATGAGGGATCTGGCAGAAGATTAGCTGGTAATGCTCTTATGACTGGTGTGAATTTAGCCACACTTGGTAGGGGTAAGGCTGCTGAACAAGCTATAGAAAATCTAGCTAGAAGAAAAGTTGGTGATAGTGTAGCGGGTAAGGCTATATCCAGGATTTTTGGAAGCTCTACAAGCGCTGGAGCTTATGGAGCTGGGCAAGGTGCGTCTAACGCTGTTTCAACAGCTAAGAACGCCAAGGAAGCCGTTACGGATATATACAAACCAGCTCTTCAAAATGCTGAGTTAGGTGGTCTTATTGGAGGCATAACCACTATACCTTCAGTTGCTAAGGGTACAGTAGATGCTATTAAAAACGCCCCCCCAATCGGGGCTAATGAACTTGGCATGAAAGATGTTACTAAAACTCCAGAAGAGCAATATGCCGAGATGAATGGTACTACTAAATCTCCAAATGCAGGTGTCACTGAAGAAAACGCAAGTCCAGCACAGTTAGGGGAGGAAACTCATCCATCAACTACAGAACCGTTACCACCTGAACCTCACCCAGTCGAACTAGCTCAGGCAACTCAGAACTTACATGAGAGTATGCAAGATCCTGGTGTGGACTGGACTAAGGTAGCTGGTGCTAATGATGAATTGGCTCACAGTACACAAACATTAGCAGATTCATTCAAGGCTAGAGATAGTGCTATGCAGGGTGGTAATAAGTTCAAAGTAAACTCTAATGGTACTTCTGTAGCTAGTGAACACACTCCTTTTTATGCAGAAGTATTTAGTCGAACTGGTAAAGCACCTAGCAAAGCTATGTGGAAAGAATATGCTAAGGCTCAGATGGATGAGTGGGCTAACGATCCAACTAATCCAGAAGGCGCTCAAGTCAGAGATCTATATAAGAGAGCTAAAGCCGAAACAGATATTACTAACTGGCAAAAGATAGATAAGTCTAGTGGCTACTCTAAGGCTATACCTAAAGGTGCTAGCGCTCGACCATTTATTCAAGCTTTGTCGGATCGTATTCACTCACCAGAATATGCTGCTAGAAATGAAGTTGGTGCAAGGTTAGGTGATGCTCGAGACTCAATGAAGCAAACAAAGCAAAAGCTGAAGATTGCTAATGGTAATTTTGAACGATCTCTTAAAAGGTCTGAGCCAGATGAAGCTACTAGGGCTGAAGTTAGGTTACAAAAAGGCAATATGACTAGGCTCAAGGGGTTAGAAGCTACCCACTCGGCTGATTATGCTGAGAAGGCTAAGTTGCTAGATGCCAAACACCCTAATTTAGATTTTAACACTGGTAAAGTTAAAATTAGTTCTAGTAAAGCTGGTGAAGCCGAAGAATTAGCCTTAAGCAATAAGGTTGTAGATGGGGTTGATCCTAAGACTTTAAGTGCTAAAACGCCTCAAGGCAAAACCTATTTAGAAAATGAAGTTAACAAGGCTAATGGCACAACTGAAACTCAGAAACCGACAGCTCCTACAAAAACCACGCCAGCAGAGGAAAAACCTGTAGTAAAGACTACATCTACTAAACCTGTCGATAGTAAGCCAGCTACTCCTTACGAGCGTGGTATGAGCGATAATCCTAATGAAACTAATGAACAGTACAACGCTAGAATGTCAGACGGTAAGCCAGCTAAACCTGGACTTGGTGAAGATAGTGGAGGTTTTGATCCAGTTGAGATAGAAAAGCTATCTAAGCTTCAAGAAACTGAGGAAACTAACGCTGGGACTAGAGATCGAGTCGGTGAAAATGCTATACAAGAGAATATTAACAAAAGTGAAGAAGATCAGATTAAGGCTTACATGGAGGCTACAGGTAAGACTAGAGAACAGGCCGAGAAGAACCTAAGTATCGTTAAAGATGACCCAAATCTGGGTAAAGTAGGACCAGTTGAGAATAACCCTGAATATGGTAAAGTAGATCACCCCGACATTAAACCAATTGAACGAAAAGGCTTAGGCAAAGTGCTGACTACCAGCCGAACTGTTCGTAATATGCTAATTGAGAAAGCTTTAAAACGAGCTGATGGTTATCAAAAGATTTTACAAGATCTTAAAGGTCAACTACACCGTTTAAACGAAAAAGTACACCCAGAAGATCGAGTTCTAGCTGATAATTTACGAGGTCATTCTATTGAAGATGTGGCCAAAGACGCTAAAGACCCTGAAACTTTTACAGCTTATGCCGAAAAAGCTAAATATATCCAAGACTATATTCTTGAGGCTAGACGAGTAGCTGATCCAACTGACACTACGCTATATAGGCAGAATTATGGAGCTGGGTTTTATAGTAAAGATCCTAACCTACCAGAAGATTATAAAGCAACTAATCTTCCTGCTCCTCACGAGATCTCAGATAAACCACATGAGAATACTAGGTATGCTACAAATTATGCTGAACATGAGGAGTTCACTGGCCGAGTTAGAAATACCGAAAACTTCCATGAGGATATGCTTAAGGACATAGATAGAGCTGGTAGTTACATTAAGGAACGCTCATTACTTGGTGGATTACGCCAAGGCTTTGGTAAAGACTCTGCTAGTTTTGGCGCAGATAAGATTGACGGCCATGACCAAATTTTAGTTAAAGGATTCAAACATATATATACTACTCCAGAAATAGCCGAAAAGATCAATACCCGAGTTGGTGCTAAATACGCTGATAAGGCAGCTGTTAAATTTGTTGGCACAGCTTATGACAAAACTAACAAGTTTATAAAGATCATGAAACTTAGCATAGGTTTCTTCCATAATATTAATATCTTGCTAACTAAAGCTGCACTAGATCCATCGACGGTTGGTAAATCGGTTGCAGCTTGGGGTGATCATGCTTTCTTTGACAAAGCAATGGATAAATGGCGAGATAACGGTACACTACAGAAGTATCTTATGGGTGGTGGAACACTCGATGCCGGTGTTGAGTTTAGGGGACGGAGTGCTGTTGACAGAGTACCAGGTGTTGGCCAGTTACATCGAGCGCTATTTGAACGTCAGATTATCTATTCTAAAATAGCTGATTTTGAGAAATATACTAAAGGTATAGATATAAATACACCCGAAGGTTATGAGAAAATAGTAGCTGTAGGTAGAAACGTAAATGATATGTATGGTGGTATCAACCGTCTCTCTGATGGCCTTAATCCTAATCAGTTTAAGTGGGCTTCGAGAGTCTTATTAGCAGCTGACTACAATGAAGGCCAAATTAGGGCTGTAATAACTGCTTTTACTAAGGGTGGAGTAGAAGGAACGATGGCTAAACGGATGGTCTTTGGACGTATGGCCGAGCTTGCCACACCTGGTACGATCCAATACTTAGCTAACCCTAATTCTAAGAAAGACCCAACGTCGGTAGCTAAAGAAATTGTTAAGCAACTAGCTGATCCTACTTTCCAAACAGACTGGAAGACTGGGGGCGGTAATCCTAAGCAAATCAATGGCCTAGCAACTATGACTAATAAGATTTATAGAGCTTTTGCACCAATGTTTAATCCTAATAATCCCGACAAATTCTCTGGTATAAAACAAGAGCTGACTGGTAATTTAGCAGCTGGTGCTTCATTTATAGAATCTGAGGTTAAGAACAAAGACTACTACGGTAACCCGATGCACGGTAAGGGCATGACTTTAGCCCAGGATGCTGGAGCAGCCGTTAATGCAGTAGCTCCTATTCCCTTTGGCCCTGGTGCTAGAGCTTTAGAAGGAGTAAAGAGTTTAGCTAATAATTCCTTTGTCAAGATTGCAGCTGGTGGACAATCGGCCATCACTCCAGGCGAAGCTGCTGTAGACATAAGTGGTGTAGGTAGAGTGGCTGCTAATCCAGATGCTCCACAGATGCAGATAATGAATAACCGACAACTGGTAGCTCAAGGCCTTAAGGGTAACGCACAAGCTCAACAGGATTTATATGCAGTTCACCCTAGCTGGGATCAAAGTTTATCTAAACAAGAAGTAGCTAATAGATATAATGACCCTTATTACGAAAGCATTAAGTGGGCAGCTATGCAGAACTCCACTACTTTTGATGCTTTAAAGAAACAAAATGATTTTGCAGTAGCTCACGGTAATCCTGGTGATCCCTTATTCAACCTATCATCTCAAGATCAGAAAACTATATTAGAATACAAGAAGCTATCTGAGGTAGATCCTTCAGCTAACGATACTGCAGCTGTAATGTTCGTTGAGCATAAGGATTTAATCACTCAATATGATAAGGACGCTGCTAGTTATGCTACGGCCATGCAAGCTTTATATAAGTCATCAGGTGGCTTAAGTGGTAGTCCAGCTAATACGCCAGCTATTAACCCTGGTGGAGTACCTTATCCAGCCGTTTTGGCTGACCCTAAGAATCAGGCTTTACTTCAGAATTACTATGGTATTACTGATCCTAAAGCCAAATTACAGTTCCTAACCGATAACCCTGATATAAGAAATCTATTTGAAGCTAAATTTAATAACGAGAACGCTAAACGAGCTATCCAAGGCGAGCCACTCTTAAAGGACTACCCTCAAGCACCAGCTGGGTTACAGGATTGGATGACTCAGTACACTAATGCTTCTAAGGCTGGAAGAGCTGCTTTAAGAAACGGTAACATGGATAATTTCAAAGCGATGGGTAACTATATGACTCAGATTGATGAATATGACCTAGCTAAGACGGCCGGACAAGCTAAGTTCCAAGGACATGACTTTTCTCAGTCTAATCTTAAAGAGATCTATAACCTTGGTAAGTATGGTATTGCTCCAACAGTTAACTCTAATGGTACTACGAGCTATAGTATTGATCCTCAAGGGGCTTACAATGCTAATAAAAAGAGTGGTTCTAGCTCGGCTAATTCTAAGCTATTAAATGACCTACAACGTATAGAAGCTGTCAAGACTGTCAAGTTTATGGGTAGGAAGGTATCTTTGAAAAAGCAGAAGTTCCATGCACCCTATCAGCGTCCAATGGTTAGAATTAAAACCCCACAACCTGGAAAGATTAGAGTAAAATCAGTACCAGTAGTATAATGAAAATAATAAAAAGGAAACAAAAATATGGCAGATATAAATCTACAAAGCTTGCTAAATGCAGCACCCACTGGTGGTGGTAGTACTCTCGTACCAACTAGCCAACCACAACCACAACAAGCTCCAGCTACACCACCAAAAGGTTTAGCCCCTGGGCTTAAGCTAGGGCCAATGGAATATCACCCAGCAGTCGGCCTTCATCACAAGATAATGAGGAAATAATCATGCAATTTGGTGACATATTCAACGAATACTACGGACTCTTTAGAGGAGATAACGCTATCCCAGGAGTGACTGATCCTGAGTGGGCGTTAGCGGTTTACGGTGGCAACCGAGCTATTAGACGCTGGTTCAACGTGGATGCTGAGAAATGGGACGTACTGTGGACACTAGCCTCAGCTGAAGGCTTCAACTATACCTATACTGGCATAGCTAACGTACCAACTTTAGTTACCTACACTTGCCCTAGCTCAATGTATGAACCTGCTGGGTTTATTCAGTTGACTGATCCAGTATCTAAATCATACATCCACATATCAGTGGTGAAACTTAATGATATTCAATTTCAGTCTCAGGCCTCACCCTATGCTTACTTCACTGGTGATCCTAATAATAATGGGTTTACTCTGTCTATAAACTTCCAAGGTACTAGCAATAACGGTTGGATCATTGACTTTCCTATGTACAAACAGCCAACTTATTTTAACGCTACATTACTTACCGATGGTAGTGGTAATGTTCAAGAAGATGGCACTACCATTACTGAAGTTCCTGACGCTAGCTTCATTATTGCTTCAATGCAAGGAGCTAGATTATTTGAAACTCGTAACCCATTCTTTCAACAAAGAGAGAAGGATTCCGAAGTGTCCCTAAAGGGTATGCAATTAAAGAACGGTACTGGTACACCAGGTAATCCTTGGAACTTGATGGATAATAACAAGTCTGGTAGTTTTGGCCCGAGTAATACGCCTTCAATAACTAACAGTGGCTTTGGCCTTTAGGAGACTATCATCGCAGAAGATGTAACCATCAGTTTCCCAATGAAACCACCTCCAACTCAAACACTCCCACAGGGTACGTTTGAAAAAGGGGTTATTACTCTAATTGAGCAGTCTAACTTGCCACCTAATGCGTTGGCAGAGGCAATCAACATATTCTTATACGAGAAGGGCGCACCAGGACCACGTTGGGGGACTAACTGGTTTGGCACAGCCCCAGTACTACCTGCACCAGTAGCTCCAATTTTAGCTACAGCCACCGGTACAACTCTAGGTATTGGTGCTTATATATATGTCGTTACTTTTATCAACGCTAAGGGTGAAACTACGGCAGGAGCAACAGCCACCATCACTACAACTACTGGGAATACCAATGTAAGCTTAACCGCTATACCGATTGGCCCATCAGGTGTCACATCTCGAAACATCTATCGTACTACAGTCGGAGGAGTAAACGAGTTACTTCTAACAACTATTGCTGATAACGTAACTACTGTTTATACCGATAGTACAGCTGATGCTTCTTTGGGCGTAACCGTACCAACTATAAACACAACTACAGCAGTTATTGATGGATCATTTATGTACACCACAAGTACGCCAGCTAACCACATATTAATTATCGCTGGTGGCAATATCTTTCGCTCGACTAATGACGGTGCTGCATGGTCACTCTGTACTGGTGCAGCTTTCACTCCTAGTAAAAAAGTTTATGGTACACAAGCCTCTGTGTCTGGTGCTGGTAAAAATTATATGTATCTTACCGATGGCTATGACTATCCAATTCGTTATGATGGCACAACTGTCCTAATCCCTTATACGGCGCTTGCAGCACCGACTATTCCAACAGTTGTAGCAACCGGCCTAACAACTGGTGTCTATCAATACTTCTACAGAATAAGTGCAGTTAACGCAGTCGGGTTCACTCAAGCTTCTCCATCAGGTAACATAACAACTTCAATCTCAAGGGCTTCATGGGATCCAACTAATATTGGCTCACACTATACAACCCTTACTTGGCCAGCTATTACTGGGGCAGTTCGATATGACATATACCTAGCAGATAACGTTGCTGATGATGCTGCTAATAACAACTATTACCTAGGCTCAGTCGGAGCAGTTACTTCACCAGGTTATGTAGACAATGGTCAAATACCAACTAACCCTAACGCTACTGCTCCAATTACAAACACTACTGGTGGCCCAAGAGTTCGAGAACTCATACCGATTGGCTCAAGAATTTGGGGTTTACAAGACCGTGACTACCCATATAGGGGTTGGTGGACAGGTTCTGGCCCATTTATTGGTTACTTCTCTGACTCCTATGATGGAGGTTATATAGACCTTCAAAAGGGTTCACAAAACTTCCCAGTTCAGGCAGTAGATTACCGAGATGGTAAGGGCAGCCCATTGACTACGATATTCTGTGATAGCTCAGATACTAGAGGATGTATATGGCAAGTGTCATTAGCTGCTACAACTCTTTTAAATACTCAGTTTACTCAACCAACGGCTAATAAGTTAGCTGGTTCTAGAGGTACTCCAGCACCTAACTCAGTGGTATCAGTGCTAAATGACTACATGTTCTTTAATTATCAGGCTATCTATGACTTAGGTTCTAGGCAATCTCTATTCAACCTGCTCTCAAGTGATGAGTACTCAGCTAATATTCGAGATACCTTAGTCAATAATATAAACCCAGCTTATACGCAGGGGATATGTGCTTTCTATTACCTAGCTAAAGTATTTATTAGCGCACCATTTAACTCAACTGTCAATAACCAAGTAATTGTCTATGATACAGAAAGAAAGGCATTTCTACCACAAGCATATTCAATCGGCTTTGAGAGAATGTTCCAATACACCGATACAGCCAAGATCAATCACCTAATGTTCTGGAAACCAGGAGATACTCAGCTAAGTGAAACTTCAGCTACTATTAAAGGAGATTACGGAGTAGCTTTCTTGACTTCCCTTAAGACTGGCCTTATGCCAACTCAGAAGGATCGTTTTGAGTTCATGTACATTGATACAGCTTACGTTGAAGTTAGTAAACAGGTAGGTAATATCTATATAGAGCTAGTTGGTATTGACAGGACTAGGGGGTATTCAACCCAAAAAACAGCAACTATGTTAACAGCTACTAACGCTGCTACTAATGCTGGGTGGGACACTTATGCTTGGGACGTTCAGCCTTGGGACTATTTGCCAGCAATTCCTCAAGTATATTCGGAATCTACCTCTAAGCGTTACTTCATTGTTAACAAGGAGCTAAACGCCTATCAATATCATGTGACCACTCAAGACCTTGCTAGCTCGTATGTACTGAGGACATTAGAGGTAACTGGGACTCCGACTAATGCTGGAATGCCACACGCATGGCGTCTCATGGCAAAGTAGTGTAGAATTAATTTAAAATAAGGAAACAAAAAAATGCCAAATATTTCGAGCGTAACCAACCTCTTCCCAACTGTATTTGAAAACACCGTAACCATGACTCTTGGAGGGTCGATTGCTGCTGGAGCAGTGACTGTACCTGTTTCAGGCTTAACCAATTACTCCAACGGTCAAATTGTAGTCTTCACAGTAGATGCTGCAATTCCAACCTTAAAACAGGTGTTCACTGGTACTGTTTCTGGTTCAAATATTGTGAACGTTGTCTGGACTTATGGAACTAATCAACCTCATACTAACGGTGCTGCTATTATAGATAACGTTTCAGCTACTACTATGGATATGATAACTGGTGGGATTTTAAAGCAACACACTCAGACTGGTACTCACGGAGCTATCACCTCTACCTCTATAAGCAACTCAGGTAGTATCACCAATACTGGGGCTTTAGCTCAAACAGGAGCTATTACTGGTGCAGGTTATTCAGTGGCTACCATGTACAACCCTTATAAGTTTAGTGTATATAGAAGTGCTGCTTTTACTATAGGAGTACCATCACAAATAATATTTGATACAAAAACTTTTGATACTAGTTCTAATTATAATACTTCAACAGGTTTTTTCATCGCTCCCATAAATGGTTTTTATTTTTTCACTTCTACAGTAGGATTTGCTGCTAGTAATGCTCAAGCCGTACAGATTTACCTTCAGAAGAATAGTGTTCTACTACGAGATGGAACTAAATCTGTAGCATATACAGTATTTGACAACGCTGCTATTGTCTCTGCATTAGTACAATTAACTGCTGGTGATACTATGGGCATTTGGTTTTATGGTGGAGCAGCTATGGATGTAGGTTCTACTTCTAATAATTTCGATGGCTTCCTAGTGAGTGCCACATAGGAATTAACTATGTCAGATGAAAAACCAACACTAGCATTACTTAATCAGAAAGTAGACTTCATGGCAGATGACTTGAGAGAAATTAAAAAATTTATTAGTGATAAGGTTGTGACTCAAGAACAACTTAACCCTGTCAGGAAAGTAGCTTACGGAACACTTAGCTTTCTAGGCGTGTTACTCCTAGCAATTATCGGGGCAGCAGCTACTATTATAGGTACTAGAAAATGACATATCACCAACTAGCTATGCAAGAAAACCTCCAAATTAACAAAAAAGCTAAGGCAGAAACTCAGAAGTTGTATGAACCTAAAATACCACCAAGCAAACTAAAATACTTAAATATACTTATTTACTTCGTATTTGGTGGACTGTCTTTAATTATTCTATATGTAGTTTATCTTCGCTTCTACCCGACCTATCCACTAACTATTCACAAAGTTTCAGTGATCACGCCTATAGTTAAAAGTCCTGGACATCTAAGCTATCAGATGGACGCTTGTAAGAACACTGATCGTATAGCCACTGTCTATCGTAGGCTAATATCTAATAACACTGGAGTAGCATTTGCACCAACTGAGGGGCTAGCTGTAAGGGGTTGTCGGGTAACTACGGTTACAATTCAAGTACCAGGAGGTCTAACTCCAGGTAAAGGATATTACCTCTATACAGATATTCAATACCAGATTAATCAAATACATCAGGAACATGTATATTGGCAAGCTGGACCATTTGAGGTAATCAACTGATGCACGAGTTCCTAGGCTTCTGGCATTATATGTTCGCTCCGATTGGAGCAGCTTGGTACACTGCTGGAGTCTATGGAAATCAAACTCAGTGGACTATTGTTTGGCTACCTACTTTAGTGGTTATTTATCGAAAAAGACTAGAATGTCGAACTAAGGGTTGCTGGCGTTTAGGCCACTATCCAGTGGAGAATACTCACTACAAGACCTGCACTAGGCATACGACTCAATCTAGCCACTCCATGTTACAATTACATCATAGTTTAAAACACCCTCACATAACTAAATTCTTTAAAACAAAGGAGAAATAAAATGATACCAGCATTAGACATTTCACAATGGCAAGGCGCTTGGCAAGATCGTGGTGATGAAATAGTACTGATAAAAATGGGTGGTGGTGACGCTGGCCTCTATATGGACTCTCGATCTAATGAAGACTACACTGGGGCAGTCGCAGATGGCCGAGCAGTTGGTGGTTATTGGTTTATCGGTTGGGAGAATAATGCATCAGCAGAAGCTTCTTTTTTCTTAAGAACTATGGCTCCTCTAGCTGAGAATGATGTTTACGCATTAGACATTGAGAAAGGCACTAATCCTATCCCTGGAAACTGTGTTCAGTATGTACTAGACATGTGTAATTATATTCACGGACAGATCGGAGTTTGGCCTCTCGTATATATGAGCCTCAGTACTCTAAATAGCTATGATTGGACTCCCGTTCTAAACAACGCTGGCTTGTGGCTAGCTGATTGGGCAGTTTCACCTAGTGATAATATTCCAACTAGTCATACTTATGTCATGCAGCAATATTCTGATGGCCCAAGCTATGACCATGATGAGTGGTTTGGAACAGTTGACCAATTTAAAGCCTATGGTTGGCATGCTCAAGTAGTAGCTCCTGCTCCACAGCCAGTAGTAGTCCCTGAGCCAGTACCTACTCCAGTTTTTGTACCCTTACCTGGTTTGATTAATAATGTGCCTACTCCTCCAGCTATAACGGCAGTCCCAACTGTCTCAACTGTTATCACTGGAAGCACAAGCCCACTACCTACTCCTACTCAACTATCGTTTCTACAACGAATAATAGCCTTCATAAAAAGACTATTGCATATTAAATAGTATGCTATTATAAAGCTATCTAAGGCAGAGAAAGACTCCAGAAATGGTGCTTGAGTATCAAGGAAAGTCCTCACTCTCTTAGAAATAAAAACTTAAAAATAAAGGAAACATTATGCCATCACGAGCAGATCTTGAATTAAGAGCAGCAGCCTCTGGTATTACCGCTGCAAACTATGTAAACGATTCTAAGCTTGAGCAAAGAATACTTTGGCAAGAACAGAACTCTTCAACAGTAGCTGGAGCGCTTTCAACAGGTACACTAACTTCAACAGGTGTTTTAGCCACTAACGGTGACACAGTGACTATCGGAACAAGAACCTATCAGTTAGTAACAACTCTAAATGAAACTCCTTCAACTAACACAATCGTAAACAACGGTACTAACGTATCTGACGGTAACACTGTTCAGATCAACGCTACTCAGTATCGTTTTAAAACTGTCATGGTTTTACCTTACGATATTCAAATTGCTGCAACCGCAGCCCTATCAATGCAGAACCTAGTTTATGCAATCCTAGGAACTGGTGTAATCGGTACTAACTACGCTAACGGAACAGTTTTAAACCCATTCATTAGTACAGCCGTATTAGCTTCGACTACAATTACCCTAACTACAGCTACTAATGGACTTAACACAACATTCTACACAGTTAATGCTGTTGATGGTACAGCTGCTAACACATTATCAGTTGGCAACCCATACTTCACTGGTGGTAAAGATCCTATCACTAACGCTACAGCCGTAGCTGCTAGTCAGACATTGACTTCAAACGGTACTAACGTTACTGATGGAGATACAGTTTCTGTTGGTGGTCAAACGTTTAGATTTAAAACAGTACCAGTATTAGTTAACGATATATTTATTGCTGCAACAGCAGCTCTAAGCTTAACCAACTTACTAGATGCCGTAACAGGTGTCGGTGCAGCTGGTGTAAACTACTACGCTAACACTCTACCCCTAGTTAACATTACTGTTACTCAGGCAACTTTAGTCCTAACATTTAGTGCCAAATTGCCCGGTACAACTGGTAACAGCTATACTCTAGCTACCACTAACGCTGGAACTCTAACAGCTGGTGGTGCATTTTTCGCTGGTGGTACTAACTTACTTAGTTACCAAGTACTAATTGGAGCAGCAGCTACTAACACTATGACTAACCTTGGCAACGCCCTTGGACTTTCAGTTACTGGTAAAGGAACTGCTTGGGCTTCAAATATCCCAGTTAGTCCTGATGTCACAGTTGGAACCGTTACAGCCACTACCGTACCTGTGACAGCAACTCAAGCTGCAACAAATAACACTGCCACCACAAAAGTTTCTGTTACTCTATCATGGGGAGCAGCTACGCTTACTGGTGGAACACCATCAACTAAAGCAGTATCAGCCAGTAGCATCCAAGCTACAGCTGGTGGCGCACAAATTTAACAACGAAAGGTATATATTATGGGAGTTAATCACTTAAAAAGAGACGCATCAATGGCTCACAGTGGCCAAGCAGCAGGAAATGTACGAAATAGTCCACGTTCAGTCCAAACTACGGCTGGAGATGACTTCAAACGTCCAGCAAGTAACAGCGGTACTAGACAAGTACCTATTGTTGGAGCAGTCGAAGCATTTGACAACAAAAGTGTTCGACCTGGTGGCAAAATAGCTCAACCACCTAAAGGCAACGAAAACGGTGGACGAGCCGGTGCTAAGAGTGGCCAAGAAAAAGTTGGTACTCAAAAAGGTACTGGACACCCACAATCAGGTGGAGAACTATACTAATGCCACCTGTAGCAACAACCACTCAAACGGTTGTTAATGATGTCTCGGCCAACCTACCAGCTATCGAACAAACAGTTCAGCAAGTAAGTAGTGTCAAGACAGGGTGGAAAACATCTGAGTTCTGGATTGTTCTAGGAACAGATATAACCGCTGTATTAGGTGGAGTTTTACCAGCTAACTCTATCTGGGTAAAATGCGTCAGTTACGGAGTTATAGGTCTAACTAGTTTAGCTTATCTCTGGGGACGTATTTCTCACAAAAACGCTGCTATAAGAGGAGGTGTTAAATGAAACTTTTTGATTCAATAGTCTTTGGAGCTTTTGTAGGCTTCCTAGTTGATTACTGGTTAGGACGAGCTAAAGTAGCTGATCCTGTCAGATTAATCATCTCAATTGTTGTAGGTGTTATTGTAGCCGTACTTGTTTACGGATCTCAACTAGCTTACTTCTAAATAAATAGAACCCCAGTGACACGACTAATAGCACTGGGGTTCTATTCTAATTCTAGTAGAACTTACAGACTTTTCCTATTTTACGCTTGAGCATATTATATTCAGTTGAGTCAACTAGGATAAGGGCATGTTCAGGATAATATTTAGCAAATCGTTTTAATTTTGTTTTGCTCTTACTGTCCATATAGCCCTTGACTTCGTGATATTCAAATTTCTTTGGAGTAATAAAAACCTTAAAATCTGGGGTATAACTACGGGTGCCTAATTTAATTTCTTCAAACATAAATGTATCGGGTTCAAACTCCCATTTATATATTTCTTTATGATCTATTAAGAAATCTAGATACAAAGCATAATTAGCTTCCCATTTACTTCTGAAGTAAATGGTAGTCCCGTTGATATCAAAATAACCACGTTGTATGTTGGCGTAACCACTGTTATCGTAACTTAAGTTTGCTGGCATTTTCCCTTTAAGTTTATTTGATATTTCCATACGTCTTTCAAGAGATAAAGCTCCTCTAGGCTGACGAATCTTTTCTTGGATCTCAGGCCGTTGCATAGCCAGTTTAGTAAGGCGTGAGAGCTTTTCAAGATGTTCAGGGCTTCCAGACATGCTCACACCCTTACGGCGTCTGTGAGCAGCTTGTTTAGCTTTAGAATCAACATGTATGCGTTGACCGTTAGGCCCCCCTGTCATCCAAGCTGCATAACAATCTTTTGAACAGAATTTATTAAATATACCGTGTCGAAACTCGGTCTTACATTGTTTGCATTTTATAGTAGTACATTTAATACAAAACTTTTGTATATTACTATTAGCTCGAAATACTTCTCCACAGTTCTTGCAAGTTTTATATCCTCTGGGCAGCACTTCTAGGTGAGTCATTGTCTAGTTATTTTCTTCTTTTAGACTTACGCCCACCAACTGCTCCAGCTATCCTAGCTCGCTCTTTGCCAGATAGCCCATCAGCTCCGATCACATAAGATGCAAAGCCTCCAGTTTTACCATTAGATCCACCCTTAGCCCCAATTTTCGCGTAGAAATCTGAGCCATACTTCTTTTTATTAGTATTTCTAGCAGCTATGCCACCAGCTTTAGTTCCAGCCATTACCAAATGCTCCCTGCTTCTACTTTAGTTAGATTCATGTACTTTTCGTGGATATCATTAATTAAACCGTAAATTATATCTAGTCGGTGATTAAGGTTCTCTTGAGACTTACTCAGTCCCATTAGAACACTGTTTAGATATTCATAATCAATCAGAACGTATTCACTTTTATCAATCGACTCAACCACAGTATCTTTTTTAGCCACCATAGCTAGATGTTTTGTTCTCTGTTCAGTTCTGGTCTTTTTGTAGTCCTCGTAATTTTCACTTTGTTGTATTAAGTGTATAGTTGATCGACTTCGACTGACTGCTTCAGCTATCTTTTTAACTGATAACTCTGCAAAAAGTAGAGTCTTAACTATTTCAAAATCTTTAGCTGTTAATGCTTTAATTCCTTTTTTACTTGCCATAATATTGTCTCCTTAGTTAAATTAAAATGGAATGTCGTCTAAATTTATTATTTCATCGTCATCTGTAGGCTCTATAACAATGTCCATTTTCTTCGCTAGGCTATCTCTCTCAGCCTTAGCATTTTCATAGCCAGAGTTCATAGCTCTGCCTAATTTCATAGTTTCAAACTCACTTAAACGTGTACCGTCTTCAATCTTTTCTTCTAGCTTGATCTCAGCACACTCTTTAATGATTGCCTGAGTCAGCTCCTTAGTTTGAGGTAACACTTGAATATCATAACGACGCTCAAGCATTTCCCCAGTAGGCGTGATCTTAATATCTATCTTTTTAATATCTCCACCGAAGTCTGGGTCAGTATGAAAGTTACTGATCTTCTGTGCCATGTTACCAGTAGCTTGAAGAATCTGAGCTTTCTCTTCTGTCCAGTTATAAACTATAAAAGCAAACTTGGTACTAACTGTCTTCTCGTTAGTGGCCTTGTTCTCATACTCCTGTTGTGACACTAGGGGATCAGTTGTTAAAACCCTAATAGTTACTGGATTGTCTGCCTTAAACTTTAGATACAGTCCACCACCTGTAACTTTATTAAAATCGAACGTGCTTAACGCATCTTGTTCAGCCATTTATGCCTCCTTATTATTTAATTTAACTTTATCGTACAAACGTACTCGGTCAGGAAACTTCTTAACTAATGGTGGTGGTGGGAACTCACCTAAGTAATCTATAGTTGTGTCATATACTCTAGTAAAGTCTCGGTAGGTCTTCTTACTCTCACTAAAATCAAAGCCAGCGCTATGTCTAGGAGAATATCGCCAAGTAAAAGCTCTACTAGGTTTCATCCCTTTGTAGCTCTTACCCCACATAGTCTTATAAGCTGCTACCTGTAATTGGTGATTATAGGCATTGACCGAAGTAAATTTCCAATCTATGATCACACAAGTTCGTTTATTAGACACTATACCTAGCCACTTTTCTTTAAGCTGCAAATCACCGTCTGAGTCGGTTACTAAAAACTTATATGGGTTAAGTAGTGCTTCTAGCTTCCAATCGTCTACAATGCCCTTAAAATCAAGCGTACCAGCCAACCTCAGTACAGGGTCGGCCACTGTTTGTTCAGTCTCAAACTTATTGGGTGCAAGAAACTTCATCATTCTAATGAAAGTTACAATCGCATCCTTTTCATACTGAGTTGGATAGTCTTTTAGGACTATCTCTTCCCGGCACATTAGTTGATCTAAGGCTTGATGTAACTGAGTCCCTCTTTGGCCTCGTGCCTCAAAGATTGCCTTAGACTCTTGAGCGTCAGTGTTCCTCAGCCACTCCCGTAAGTTCTCAGGAAATGGCCCACCGATACTTAGTACCTGCGTAACCGATAGGTAATACTCTTTTTCTTGCCCAGTCACACCACCGTAGTAGTAATGATTGTCGTCGACATCTAAGCGCATTAACTCACAGTTCGCTAGGTCGTAGATTACTTCTGTATCATCCATGGCTTAAGATCTCCACAAACATATCTTGAGCAATAGCGTAAACTTGCTCGGGATCAGAGTGTATAAATTGTCCTCCATATAGAGTTGGTCGTGCTTTCATTGCTTCTTTAACTAACGATCCTACAAACCTTAAATAACTATCACAAATAGAGCAATAAGTACCACTATCAGAAGAGTCTTCTCCTCCATACCAATACCATTGCTGCTTAAATGGATGATATTTATTCAAGCAAATTCTTTTTTCTTTCATGGCTTCCACTCCATTAATAAGTTCTCAATGTGCATAGTCGTGTTGCTTATGCTGTTAAACATTATAGTACTTATCGTTAATCTCTGCAAACTTTTTAATTCTACTACAGTCACGCTTGACTGAATAAGCCACAGCTTGCTCGGAAACTTTGTCATCACTAGCTATTGTCTTGAACGTCATGCCCTCTAGCCAGCGCATTAGTCGTGTATATTGGATCAACGTTAGTGGTTGTCTAGCATTCACGTACTTGTGAACATAAGGCATTATCTTTTCTTTTTCAGATTTCTTCATAGTCATATTTCTTCCTTTAATTACATTTATCAAACACACAAAACACCTGTTTATGAACTGGGGTATAGTAAACAATTATTCTTGGTAAGCTCCATAACACTCCAATAATTATTAAAATATCAATGGTTATCCAAACAATTACTTTCATAGGCCACTTGCTTCCAGCTCTTTTTTAACTGCCTCAGCTAGTTCTATTAAAGCCAACATAATACTATTAGTTGTCATCATTGAACTTGGCATTTCTGAGTTGGTTGTTAAAATACCCTTAAACTTTTCAATTATCTCGTCCATCTAAAACCCATTTCATCTCCTCTATAATTGTTTTAACTTCTGCTAGACAATCATTCCAACCGTCTATTTCTCCATATTCTTCTGACCAATTTTCATCATCCTTGAAAGTTTCGTCTCTTTCTTTAGGCAACTTACTCAATAAACTATTTAATGTCTTTATTTGGTGTTGGTGGAATAACTCTTTAAGTAAAGATTCTGCTTCAGTAAGCGTATAAGCATCTCTAATTCTATTGGCATAACGTCTTAATTCTGCCTCAAATAATTCTTCCTTATCTAAGTTATGTTCCTTGTAAGAACAAGCGTCTTTAGATGTGCCTAGCTCGACTATTACAAACTTTCTTTTAAGCCAAGCTAAATGCTTTTTACAGACATTAAACGGTGTACCCTTAGCATTTTTTTCAATATTATATATTTGAACTACTCTACTCATAATTCACTCCTTACCTTGTTTAGAGTTAGAAGCTTTTAATAGTTTAAGTAGTTCTTTAGAGTGTTTAACGTATGCTGCTGACCATGCTGCTGGCCTTGCTGACCTTGCTGCTGACCTTGCTGACCATGCTGACCATGCTGCTGACCTTGCTGCTGACCATGCTGCTGACTCTGCTGCTGACCTTGCTGACCATGCTGACCATGCTGCTGACTCTGCTGCTGACCATGCTGCTGGCCTTGCTGACCTTGCTGCTGACCATGCTGCTGACTCTGCTGCTGACCATGCTGCTGGCCTTGCTGACCATGCTGCTGACTCTGCTGCTGACCATGCTGCTGGCCTTGCTGACCTTGCTGCTGACCTTGCTGACTCTGCTGCTGACCATGCTGCTGACTCTGCTGCTGACTCTGCTGCTGACCATGCTGCTGGCCCATCCCACCTACCAGTCTTAATAGCTTCCTCGTGAAGACTAAGAACGCCACGAATAGCACTGACTACCTGCTCTTTTAACTCATCAGAAATATCTAATTTCAAAACTCTATCAATATTCTCTTTCATAAGATAAGCACAGAACTGCCATTTAACGGGTTCTAAATCTACGCCTACTGGAATAGCTTTAGAGAATCTTAACGGCCATTTTAGGGCTTCTTCTGTTGGTAAACCCTCAAAAATATCATCTTCAAGCCTAGCGAGCCATTCAGGGATGCCAAGTGCCGTCTCGTAGACTTTGTGTTTGGATGTTTCAAACTTAGTGCCGTTCAATCGGTTAAGTGAGTGTATTGAACAACCCACCGCACAACCCTTGAAGTCTCCATTAGTACCTTCTTGATAAGTACCTTTTATAGTCTTGTCCTGGTCTTGATGCCACTTTATCTCTTTTACAAAGTCTCTTTTTAGTTTAGTGTTGTTTAGATAACTTAACATATTATTTCTCCTCTAATTCCTTTAACTTTTCTTGTAGGTCGGCTTCTGCATTAGTTAAATAATGTCGGCAGTTCTCTATCATCATTGAAGTCTGTGTACACAAACCGTATTGTTTCTGGGTTTGTTCTGCTATATCTAAAGCTATCTGCCAGACATCAAATCTTGCTCCAGCCTCATCAATATTCGCCCTTAATTTCTCAATTTCTATTTGGGATATGATTGTTTGTTTGAGCCAGTTTTCTAATGGTTCAGTATCATAATCTGTATCTCTAACGGCAGATATGACTATACCGTTTATAATCTTTTTACCAGTTTGCTCCATTAAGCTATCTAACCAGCTATAGTTATCTTTCATGACTCCCACTCCGTAAATATTCTGTTACATCTTTTGCATTGGTAGTGATAGATTCCTGCCTTAATATTAGGAGTTGTTGAAATATTGTAAATTTGTGAATGTCTACAAAAGAATTGTTTTAGTTTATTCATAATTCACTCCTATTCTTAGTTAGTTGGGCTAGTAGTTTGGACCAAAGGTATTCCATTATTGCCACTTGGTACATAGATTACTGTGTGGTTCTGTCCATTAACTTGTTCTTTCTGGGCTTCAATAGCTAAGTATTGAATATATAATGGTGTCAAACTCTCTTTAATAATTGCCTGAGATGTAGCTATACCATGTGCCTGAGCAATCTGAATTTGAGCCTTCTGTTCCTGTACCTTAACTAATTGTTGGGTTTGAGCAATTTGTATATCGTTAACTTGTGTTTGGTTTCGTTCATTTAGCAGTCGTTGATTACGGCTGTAGGCTGGTAGTAAGAACATTAAACCTATAATTACTATTACAGACACAATTAGTCCACTAATAACTACTATTGGTGCTTTCATATTATTCCTCTACTAACTTATATGTGTGGTTGTCGATTTTAATAGTTTTAGGTGTACAGTCTCTTTTTGGTTCAACTACATCAATACCTGTTATTTCCTTAAACACTTCACTATCAAAGTTAGGTAGTGCTAAGAGCTTCTTACGATTAGTCTCGTCTGTGTCTTTCCAGAAGTTAGCCCAAGCTTCTTCCCACTCATAAGTTTTAAGATAACCACCACGAATATGAAACTCTGCTTCGTCTTTTTTCTCTTGAGTGGTCATTTCTGACTCTGCTATCCATTTATTTAAATAGAACTCATTGAAATGTGGGTGGTCAATATCTTCCCATTTAAGGCTAGTTTCTTTATTAAACATGCGTACAGTTGTTTCGGTTGAGTTAAATATACCCGACTGTCTATCTGACGAGTTCCCGTAACCACTGTTCCAGTAACCACTGTTCCTGTCACCACTGTTATTTTCGCCACTGTTCCCGTAACCACTGTTCCCGTAACCACTGTTCCTGTCACCACTGTTGGCGTAACCACTGTTCCAGTAACCACTGTTCCTGTCACCACTGTTGGCGTAACCACTGTTCCCGTAACCACTGTTCCTGTCGCCACTGTTCCCGTAACCAGTATTGTCTTTTCCTGTGTTAGTATCTTTTGCCATTATATTAACTCCTTTAATTTAGGTTTATTGCTCATATTCTTTAATATCCTTTTCTTTAAACTGTGTGGATCGGGGGGTACTTTTCATTAATTCCCTGATGTGCTGGTCTTTTTTGTCTAGGGTTTTTGCTAATTTAAGAATAGCTTTTGGGTAGATTGAAAAATCGCCGTAGTGTTTTTTTAAAGTTATCTCGCTGGGTAGACTTTCGCTTATATGCTTAGTCATTACTTCTCAGATCTACATACATTGCTTTTCCTTGCTTTTTATGTTCTGGTAGTACAAGCGTAAAGTGCCACTGAGTGCCGGCAATATGTTTGGCTAGAATGTTACACCCCTTTTTATGTCTAAGTGAATGTATCCTAGCCGGATACTGAAAGGCTATGTTCATTAGTTCATAATTGCTAGCGCCTAAAGTCCCACGCTCTCGCAGTAACTCCAGTATTCTATCTTCTTGACTCATTCCCCTACCTCGTCATATTCTTGGCTACATAAATGCGTATTACCGTAATACATTTTTCCACAGTCCGAGCATTGGTTTGTTTCCATATAATCCCCTTATTGATTTAAATAATTAGTGCCTAGTGGTTGTGGCATAGTTCCATAGACTGCTACAACGTGGCTAGATGTGTTACTTGCTGCTACGTTTGGCGGTGTACAATTAATTACAGGTCGAATGCTAAAGTTTGGACTCATTCTACTAGGCTCTGGACTCCATAAGTATTGAAGGTTTGTATTTCCATATACACATGGTGGTAACACGGCTAGATCGTTAGGTTGAATGGCTAACAATCCGATTGTTATAACTCCAACCGTTAATCCGATTAATACGGCTGTACTAAAATTTTTCATTTTGCTTTATCCTTTCTTAGTTTACTTAGTGGCTTAATAGTCTTATGTTTCTTTGGTTCTATCTCGATATACTGTTTCCAGTCCTCAGTAATTGCCTTGTCTCGTGCATTTACAGGCGTTTTTAGCGTCTTTTCTGCTTTATACGCTCTAATCTTAGTTTCGATGTAGTCTAGGATCACAGCACCTATCAAAAAACCTATTACAAAACTTGTATTTACGTTCATTATATCTCCTTATGTTTAATTAAGACTTAGTAGCAGGGATAATAAAAGTCGAAACTATCTTATTGAGTACCTTTGCAGCCTATCCTCATTCGTCTGCTTGCTTCTTAGGTTGTTAAGTTTATCCCTACTACCTAGACTTGTTGGCTGTAGTCTGCAATTTATTCTCCAGTGGCTACACTTAGCTATTATTAAGCACCAACATTTATTATACTATTGCTTTTTCCCCTTCGTGTTCCTTCCCGTAACAATTACATTCCATTGCGTCTGGATGTCCACATCTAGCATATAATCCATCAATTACATAAGCTTGGTTTAAGTAGTCATATTGGATCATACGCATTTTAAATACTCCTCATAAGTTAGTTTAACTCCGTTATAATGCACGTATTTAATTGTCATGATTAAGCCTGTACCATTCTTTCGATTGCTCGACTTACTAGATGAACATACATTTTAAACACTTCATCATCTGTAAACTCTCGACCACTGTTATTATTTAAGTGTAGGCTGTTTAAAAACTCTCTCTGTTCGTAGTAGCTTATTAAGAAATTGCCACCCTCAACCAAACTTGCTGCTCGGTCATTAACTGCTTGATAATCTGCTACTAAATCGCTTTTACTCTCGTAAAATTCGCCAACGTGTTTTTCCATTAAATTCATAATTATTTAACTTCCTTTGCTGTGTTAGGTTCTACTTGCTCGGGGCCAAAATATACAGCGTATGCTCTACCCCACTCTGAGGTTTTACCGTCAACGCCTGTTTCGTACTCATTGGCCGAGAACTCCCACATCTTAAATTGTCCTTTTTCGCCTTTTTTAACATGGTAGCCACGCTCTAGCCATTGTCTAAAAGTTCCTTGATCCCAGTCTGTAGCCGGTGATTTTGGTAATGTACTATATAACTCTTGCTTGGTCTTAAATGTTTTTCCAACGTTTTCAGGTTTAACAAACTTGCCGGTATAATATCTATCACCGTTACCGCCTAGAGATAAAAATACATCTTTCCAAGCTTGGCCATGCCATACGCCGGTCTTTTTCTTCTTGTTGAATGTTTCAGCTATTAAATGTGCTAGTTCGTGCTTAATAGTGTTTATTAATTCGTATTCATAAAAGTTAGTCTGACAGTAGTCTATAAAACGGCTATCAATTGTTATATAGCCACTAACAACTTCGGAACCTTTTTTAGTTCCGCCGGCATAACCAACTTTGGCACCGCTAACAATGCTTGATTTTATTGTGATCTTACCGAAGTCATAAGTTGTATTATCTTTTATAACCTCTATTAATATTTCTTGTATTGTCATGGCGTTTAAGTCCTCCCCATGTTATTTAATATTCAATTTAACTAGCCGGTAAAACACTCGGCATTATAGATTAACTTCCATCTACCTGTTTGAGGTTGCAAGTGCTTTACTGGTATTTAAGATATATAAGTAAGGTTGTATATTCTCATGCAAGTTTACAATTAGGACGCTCTCGCTTGTTTACGTCTACCGTTTATATATCTATTAAGAGAGATAATCACACCAGTAACAAACTGGTGATTCATTAGCGACGATAAGCATTTATACTTATATCGTTATGATTTTGCTTGTAGATTACAGCGTCATCAAAACTAT
>LDNP01000001.1_pt1 | contig 85669 bp, 100 predicted proteins | sample 350541 | NCBI WGS metagenome assembly LDNP01 (sample SAMN03646988, study PRJNA283341) | glacier metagenome | biome: Glacier; material: Cryoconite; isolation source: sample ML 0.2 micron filtrate containing viruses sediment from cryoconite holes | place: Svalbard: Ny-Alesund, Midtre Lovenbreen... | reverse complement strand
TATTATAATTAGTCCTTGATGTATTTTTTCTAATTCGTATTCATTTAAAATAGTTTCTTTTCCCATTATTTTATAAGTTTTAATGTTTCTTGTAAACCTACTTCTAAAGCTTCTTCATAAGATTTAAATAATTTTGCACCATTTCCAGATTGTACAATTAAACCACCCTGAATTTTACGTCCTAATTCACAATAAAACATATCTTCTTGGTCTCTCCACCAAACTACCAAATGAATTTTATGAACTTCTCTTAACCAACGTTGAAGTAATGATTGTGTTGGTGCTGAAAATGTTTCTAAATATCCATTAGATTTATTGCATCCAAAACAACGATTACCATCTTTTTTAGTTAACCATTTATCATTCCAATTTTCTAAAAATTCATTAAAAGAAAAGCAATATTCTTCTCCATAATAACCATTAGTACCAGTTAATTCATTTTCTTTTAAATCACCATCTTCAAAATAATAATTTAAAGTAAGTATATTAAATCTTTTTTCTTTAGCTAGTTTAGCTGTTTCAAATAAAACTATTTGTTCTTCCATATGTTTTTATTTTAAATAAAATAACCCTCACACAATCAAGCATGAGGGTCTAATAGCCCTAATAGGATCTCTATTAGTACAAGCTATCGTATTAGTTTATGTGCCATTAACTACCCATTAAAATCACAATAAACTAATATTTTTAAGAATATTTAATAATTATTGCAAATATTACCATTAATAATATAAATGCTAATACATCTCTTCCAAATATATTACTCATAATTTTTATAATAAAGTTCTTTGTATTTATTTTTAAATGTTTCATGAGCATCTTGTTCAAAATTAAAATAACCAAGATGTATAGTTTTTTCATTAAAAGTTATTTTAGCTCTCCATTTATGTAGTTTAGCTACCCAAGTAGTACCAGGTAAACTTGATTTAATTCCTTTTGTACTCATAATAGTTTTTAATTTAAATAAATAGCGTAGGATTGTTTCATTTATATATCCTACGCTATAACCTTCTTTTTCCCAGTTTACGTCGTAACGTGAGAATCGAACTCAACATAGAACTTTACCACAATCTCGGTCAGCGAACGGTGACGATCCGTATTCGGAGGTGTAGAGGGACTCGAACCCTCACGAATCTAAGAGTTGACATTGTATGCTGCAGCATAAGATTCTCCGGCTATTACTCTTGTAGTGTCTCCCCTTCCACCATACACCTCTTTATTTTTAGAATCTTTTAACTAAAATATTTTTAGCAAATACTAATGCTGTTTATGGTTTACTTTTTAATAATACAGTTTTTACAAAATATAATTGAGTTTCTAAACTATATCCGTTTTTTATACCAGTTTCAATATCTTTAGATAATAATTCAATTGATATATTAGTATTTAAAAACAATTCATTTAAAAACTCTTCCCAATCTTTATTATCCATCCAATGTTCAAAGAATAAATCTTTTAATAATTGGTTTATTTCTTTTTGATATATCATTTAATTATTTGTTTAATTTTAAATAAAAACACCTATAAACTTTTACGTCTATAGGTGTTTAATACAGAAATTTCGTCTGAATAACATGTATTGTGCTTAGAAACCGTCAAGTGTTCTTTTTAGCACCCTCATCAGTTAACTCTCTTTTGTTGCGGAGTTACTTATTTTGAACTTGTAGGGTCACTGTAAACTTTTTATGCCCTAAGGTCTTACTTGTTTACATTGCTGAGAACTTCTCAAGGTATATAGAAACTTATCTCATATATTTCCATCCTTGGATTATATTACTATAATCTTCTAATCAAAGTTGGTCGATTTCAACTTATATCTTGGTAAGTCTTATTTTTGTTTATTAGTATATTGATTTCCACCAACCATTAAACCTATACTATATGCATGTTTTTTATTATTTGAATCACTAGACCATTCAAGATTAGTTTTAGCATTATTTTCTTTATTTCCATCCAAATGATTCAATTGTGGTAAATTTAAAGGATTTGGAATAAATAATTCTCCTACTATTCTGTGTATACGTAATGTTTTTGAAATTACACCCTTTGTAACAGTGAATCTATAATATCCAAATCTATCTTTATTTAATTTGATAGATTTACCTTTTATTAAAATACTATTTATAGAAAACCTATTTAAACTTCTAGCATTACCCAAATCACTTACTTTGTATGAATTTTCATAATTTGGTATATCTTTCCATTCTTCCATAATAATTAATTTAAATAAAATATTCCACCCATTATTTCTAACTAGGGTAAATATAAGAATTCATTTGCGTTGATAGTCGAATTTTAAACAACTTATGGACTATTTGTATGATTCTCCCACTTCTCACATGGGACAACACATCTAGGCTTTCACCATTAATTTACAAGTCTAATCATCTTGCTAGGAATTGAAGCCCTCTACAGAAAGAATATCTGTGTACATGCCACCCTTAAATTAATATCCTGTCAATTCAGGATTAGTATCTTTTGTGTAATTAGTTTTATTAAATGTACACTATTTGGTTTCCCATTTAGCTTATTGTCAATAAACATTTACACACGGTTCGATGTTCAGCCATTTTACTATTCATTCAAACATTTGGTCACGTTTCTTTTTATAATAAATGTTAGTCTGATGTATTACTACATACTCCAATTATCTATAACCATATCATTTTGAAAACCATAGTTGGTTGTATCACCAAACTTTGGTACTCAAGGTACTATTACTTGTTTGGTAATGATTTTAATTATGTATGTAACATATCACACATTGGACATTTTATATATACAGCGTTGTGTTTAAATGTATGTGGTTCATATCTTTCATACATTGGTTTTACTACTATATTATAACTAATATCTCCAGATTTTAACCATTTTACTTTTTTAGGTAAATCAGCTACATAATTCATTTTATCATCATTAGTATATATACCTAACATATTTTCTAATGCTATTTTTATTTTATATGCTTTTATAGTATCCATGATTTCTTGAGTATTATTTAACTGTTATATGTAAAGAAAAGAGAACTAGTTAAAGTTCTCTTTATGTTATTTCTTGTCTAATCCTTGATAATCAGCTAATAGCATGATTACACCTTGATATTGTACCATAATTGTAGTTGGTTTAAAAGTATAAATCGAACAACATACCTATTGTTATAACTAATAGCATTAGGTATAATATAGTTTTTTGTGTCATAATTAGTTAAATAAAGAGGGAGAACTTAATCTCCCTCAGTTAATTAAAATGCTTCTGATTTAACTGTTGTATTAACAGCTACATCAATACCAGTATCAGTAGATTCAGCTTTTTTACTGAATAAACCTCCAGCTTTAAGTTCTTTAGCAACTGGAACTTGGTAAGATGTAATAGACATAATTGGGTTACCAGCAATGTCTAATACTTTTTCACCGTTTTTTTCTGCGAATGCAATATTTGCTTCGATCATATCACCTTTACAAGGGATAGCAGGATTAGGATTACGGTCTGTAACCAAGATTTCGTGTGCGAACGTCATTGTAGCAATATCTGCTTCATCAAGTTCACCGTTTTCAAATGCATCAGCAATACGGCTTTTGTTACGTGGGTCGTAAGCTTTGAAGTTTATTAGTATTGAACCTCTGTAACCTTCAATTTTACCAACTGCTGATTCTTTTTGGAACATAGCTGTAACAGATGCAACAGGCAATTTAACTTTACCTAATTGAAGAGCTACTAATTTTTCTGCTTGAGCTTGATTTGTTAAGTAGATTGTTTTTGTGGACATGATTGTAGTATTTAATTGTTGTATAATCCATAGACGTTATGGTCCGAATATTCACATGAATATAGAACTCCTGCAAGGTTGCAACCCTTGATTATAATATGCGATTAAACAGGAGTTTATTTACTTGACTAAAGTAAAGAGTTTAATTTATATCTTTTATTATTAAGCACTGCGACTGATAACACTCCGATTCTTATTTTATTATGATATAAGTTAATATTATTGACAAACAGATATTGCTATAGTTGTCATTAAGATAAAGTAAACAGTTGTAACTGTAGCTGTGATAATAGCTTTTTTGTTTGATTGTGCTGATAAGATTAAAGTTTTCATGATTGTAGTTGTTTAGTTGTGAGTTGTGATTGTAGTAGTATGTGTAGAAAACACCAATATAAGTGTTGTTGTTTGTGGAATATATGGATTGACGATTAAGGGAATATGATGGGTAATGACCTGACTACCTCAGTATCAACGACTTACGAGCAATAATCTTAGGTAGTTTTGATGGATAGACCTCTGTAACCCAATAGAATGTTAGTAAGCTACTGATTATGTGTGCGTTAACTATAGTATATGTATCAAATATCCTAGAAAGAACAGAAGCTAGGCTCATATCAACAGTTATCGTATGATAACATAGATTGGGTTACTATCTCTTCTATCCTTTCTAGGATGAGTACAAGCGTTACGTAGTTATCTACTAACGATTATTTATTGTTAGGTAATCTTTTATTCCCGAAAAAACCTAACCTTACAGACAACCATACGGGGATAGGTTCTCTCAAAGTTAAGTGGGGGTATTTATGTGTGGGTGGACAACGATATCTACTCTGCAGATAAAAAAAAATAAAAAAATATTTCAGTCTATCTAAATTCAAAGCTATAACACAGCAAAGATCCACAACCCACCCAATACTACCTTTTTTTGTAATAGTTTATTAAACAGTTATTTAAGGCACAGTTCGATCTGCCTTCGGCATATCTTCTTGTATGATTTTTATTGATTTATTATTTAAATATATATATGTAAACACATAGATAGGAATAACTTGCATAACTATAATGATTATCAATTAATTATCTCCATGTAAGTTTGTGCTATCACAAAAACCCTTATGGGAAATCGCAAACAAAGTTTGTGTTATTGCAAACAATTGCCTATCTTTATGTACTAAACAAGTGTTTTGATAAACTTTATGTGCAAAACATACATATACTTTTGATAAATCTCTACAAACTAACATAATTATGATAGATCAAATAAAAACACTAAGAGTTAAAATTGATGGATTAGCTCAGTTAACTAAAGAATTAAAACCTGTTGAACATGAAATGTATGGATCAATTGGAAAAAATCCTTTAAATAAATTAGAATCTGAATGGTCAAATATATTAGAAATAAAAAAAGCTTATGATTCTCTTATTTTAACAAAAGCTTGGTTAGGTAAAATATTAGGTGAATTAGGTACAGAATCTCCTTATAAATCTGGATATAAAGAAGTATCAAATATTGAACCTACAGCAGATGTACAAGAATGGATTTATTATAATGATGGGTTTAAAGACAAATCTCATATTGAAAAAGTAGATTGGTTAAGAACTGAAATTGAAATAATTATTAAAGAAGTAGAAAATTTAAGAATAGATGCTACTAAAAGAAAATTAATAATATATATTACTAATGCTTTTACTCACTTGTCTGAAGCTAGATTTTGGCTTGGATTTGAATTACAAAGAATTAAAGAAGAATCAAAATAAACTAACATAAACAAAATGGAAAAGAAAATTGAAGAATTAAAATGGATTGATGGTATTTTCTTAACAGAAAGACCTATAATTAAAGGTACACCTGCTCTAGGTAGAGTTATTGTAGAACATCCTGAAGAAGAAGTAATTAAAAAAAGAAGATCTCTTACAATCATTTTATCTTCTTCTAAAGACTTATTTATAGTAGGAGATGAATTATATGGTAGAATAGTTTCTGCTCATCCTGATGAAGCTAATTATAAAATAGGAGATTTTGTATTAGTAACTGCTTCTGGAGTACCTGTTAAATTTTCAGGTGTTATTTGTGAATCAGTACCAGTACATTCAATTTTACACAAGTTATAATATGAAAAAGTGGAATACAGTTACAGAATCTATAGATGAAATTACAGGTGAGGTATTACTTTACAGTAAACCTAAATCTGAAGATTTTGTAATTGTATTTAATTCTGCTTCTCAGATTATAGCTACAGATTGTACTCCCACAGAAACTAAGCTTTTATTTGCTTTATTTAAAATTGTAGAATACAATACTAATAGATTACATATAACATCTAAAAGAAGAGTAGACCTTAGAGAAGCAATTGGAGGAAATAAAATACTTAATAATAGTAGTTTTTCTACTGCTTTTAAAGGCTTAATAACTAAAAAGATAATATTAGAGATAGACACTAACAAGATCCTATCTCCTTATTTTTTTTGGAAGGGTGAATTACATACTAGAGTCAAACTTCTTAAAACCGTTTTAAATGAACAACTTAAAAAGTAAAATGATAAAAGTTATTTATGATTACGAAGACATAGAAGTAGCTTTAACAGAATTAGATGTTATCGGAGGAATGTATTTACAGAATGCGGTACATATAAAATCTTATCAATTACTTATAACAGAAATAGGCGCAACAGTTATATTTTATTTACAAGAATTATGATATTATCTTTAGACGTAACTAACAAAGAACAGTTTATAACTGCTTATTTAGATATTTGGATTGGATCTTTTAAACTTACGGATAAAGAACGTATAGTTCTTAAAGAACTATTGCTTATATATTTACAATTACAAGAAGATAATTTACAACCTAAATATATTAATAAATTATTATTTTCAACAGAGAATAGAAAAATAGTAAGAGAGAATGTAAACTTGAGTGAAGCAGGATTAAATAACTATTTCACACAACTTAAAGATAAGAATGTTATCTTTGAAGATAATAAAGAACTATCTATCAATTCTTTTTTAGTGCCTGTAACAGAAGTAACTTTTAAATTTAATATTATATGAGTTCTGAGAAATGTAATTGTACATTTTGTAAAAAAAATGTTTCTTATTATTATCCAAATTTAACAGAAAAAGTTTTAAATGATTTTTTTAAAGATTTAAAAGAATCTTTAGAAAGACAATCTAAATCTAATAATGTATTAGGATATTATTGTTTAACAGCAGGTTATAAAACTACAGATAGTATTCCATGTAATAATCCTAAATGTATTTGTGATAAACTTAAAATTAAACTAGAAGATATAAAATGAAAATAGTAGAAGAATTTCAAACTTCAATTTCTTTTTGGGAAGTATGTCCTCAACTTATTGCTGCTGGACCTACTAAAAGATTATATGACGAAGATACAACAAAGAAAAAAGAAAAATCTTCTAAGTTAATGTGGTTTATAGCTTTATCTACAGATATTAATTCTAAATATTATAATATACCTATTACAGGAACAGATAATAAATACGAATTACTTGGAGGAGATCTACTTGGAGATAAAAAGTATTATACTAAATTCAAAAAAGAATGTGATGAACTAATAGAATTCTATTGTAAATTACAAGATACTCCTGCGCAACGTGTTCTTAGAGAATGGGATGAAAAAATGATAGAACGGGCTAAGTTTATTAAAGAAACTCCTTTTACTATGGATTCATTTGATTTTGATGAAGGTACAGGTAAAAATATTAAAATAGCAGGAACAGCAGATACTCTTGATAAAATGATGGGGGCTACTAAAAAGTTATACGATGATTATGGTCGTATACAGAAAGATTTAAGTGTTAATGAAATAGATACAGAAAACTTAGGAGGTGGAGAATCTTCTTTATCTGATCAGGGGGATGGGTTCTAATGAAATCAAATATAGACAAAGAAGCTTGTAAAAAAATAAGTGAGTTATATAACTTACCACAATACGTTATTGAAAAAGTAATAGATTCTGTGTATATAGATTTAAGAAATACAATAGAAGATAATACATTAGATGGTTATAGATTACCTTACTTTGGTAAATTTTATCAAAGTGAAGGAATGGTAAAAAAATTGGAAAGATTTAAAAAATATGTGGATAGCAAACGAAAACTTCAAGACAATAATACCGAATCTGAATCCTCTGAGCAGGGAATATAAAACTTGGTGGAAAGAAGAAAAACGTAAATGTATTGAAGGTTACTGGAGTTCAGGTAAATGGATGCCAGGACTTATTTATTTTTTTATAAACTTTTGGAAAATACAATTAAATTTAAGTAATACTTCTAAGCAAAAAGTTATTGGAGATCCGCTTTTAAGAGATCTTGAATGGGAAAAAGGATATATTTTTACTGAAGCTCGAGGATTTTCTGGATTTTTAAATGATGATGTATATACTTGTCATAGATTATTAGAAAATAATGCTATAGAAAAAGACGTTATAAAAGTTCTTTACCCTAAAAATAATGTTGATTATCAAGAGATATACAATAGTAAAGGAGAGCTTAAAAAGTTTGAACCTGCACGTACTTATCTTAGAAAAAACCACGGAACAGACTTAGGTAAACCTCTATATAAAAATGCAGCACGTAATGTTGTAGATGTAGAATGTCGTGGTGGAGGTAAATCTTTTTTTGCAACAGGATTAGCCTCTCATAATTTTTTACTTGATGGTGCATTAGATTACGATGATTATTTACTACAACAATCTTTAGATTGTCCTTATTCATCTGAAACAATGATTGCAGCTATTGACAGTAAGTATTCAAATGATCTTATTTCTAAACTTAAAATAGGACTTGATAGTTTAAAAGGTGCTCAAGAAAGAGGGGGTAAATATTACCCTTCACCTCTTTCTAAAAAATATGATGGAAGTATGATGTGTGGTAAATTTATTACTGCTAAATATAAAATTAAAAGAGGTGCTAACTGGGATACAAAAGGTTCTAAATCAAAACTTTATCATAGAAGTTTTGCTGATAACCCTGAAGCAGGTAACGGTACTCGTTCTAATATAATCTTACTTGAAGAAGTAGGATTTATGGGAAACTTAGAAGAAGCTCTTGGTTCTTTAAAAGATACTACATATAGTGGTATGAATAAAACAGGTACTATATGGATGTTTGGAACAGGTGGTCAAATGGAAAGTGGTGCTACAGAAGCGCTTAAAAGAGTATTTTATGATCCTGAAGGTTATGATTGTTTAGCATTTGAAGATACGTGGGAAAATACAGGTAAAATAGGTTATTTTGTACCTTATATATATGGTTTAAATGAATATAAAGACAAAGAAGGTAATACAGATATAGATAGAGCTAATAAAGATATTGATATTAAAAGAGAAATACTTAAAAAAGCTAAATCTAAAGAACCTTTAAAAAAAGAAATGCAAAATAATCCTCTTAAACCATCTGAGGCTTTTTTGATTTCTGAAGGTAATATATATCCTGTTGCAGAATTAAAAGAACATTTAAATAATTTAGAATCAATTAATGACGGTTCTATAGATGGTACAAAAGGAGAATTAATAATAGATGTTTTAGGTAAAACAAAATGGGTCCCAGATTTAGATAATAAATTAAGACCTTCTGATTATCCTGTTAAAAAAGGAGAAACTACAGCAGGATGTATTGTCATTTGGGAAGAACCAGTATATATAAACGGAGAAATACCTTATGGTTTATATATTTCAGGAACGGATCCATACGATCAAGATGATGCACCAAACTCATCTTCTTTAGGATCAACTTTTATATATAAAACTTTTATGACAGTAGAAGGAGTATATGAATTAATTGTAGCAGAGTATACAGGAAGACCAAGTACGGCAAAAGAACATCATGAAACTGTAAGACGTTTATTATTACATTATAATGCTAAAAATCTTTATGAAAATGAAAGAAATAGTATTAAAATGCACTTTGAACAAAAAAACTCATTATCTTTATTAGCAAGTACACCTACAATCTTAAAATCTACACAAAACAGTAGTGTTAATAGAGGTTATGGTATACACATGACAGATCATATTAAAGATGAGTTAGAAGTCTATAGTAGAGATTGGTTATTAATTGAAAGAGGAGATGGTAAATTAAATCTACATTTTATACGTAGTAAACCACTTCTTAAAGAATTAATTTCATATTCTAATAATAAAAAGCTTAACTTTGACAGAGTCATTGCGTTTATGTTAGTTATACTACTTAGAGAACAAACGCATAGATTAAAAATAGAAAGTATTAAAAAAGGTCCCACAATCGATCCTTTTTTTGAAAATTTATATAAGTTGAAAAACACAAGAAAAATATACTAACATGGTAAATAGTTTTTACACAAGTCTTCCTGCACAAAAATTACCCCTTTCAAAAAAAAATAAAGCTTGGAAAGAAAGTTGTGTAGGATCAATTGCTAATTTTGGTAGTAGTAGAAGTAATGGTAGAACATCCAGAACTAGAAAACAAGTCAATTATGATTTGATTAATTCTATTATGGATTTAACAGATTTAGAATATGTTTTAAATCCTTATGGTGGAGATGTAGGAAGTCAAGGAATTGATCATGCACAATTACGTTGTATGAATATAATTACTTCAAAACTTAATTTACTTAAAGGTGAAGAACTAGCTAGACCATTTGATTTTGGAGTAACTGCTAAAAATGGTGCTGCAACAGATGCCAAAGAAGAACAAAAAAAGCAAGTACTTTTTAAAGTAGCAGAATCTATAGTATTAAAATCAGCAGGAATAGCAGTAGAAGAAAATTCAGAACAACCTAAAAACTTTGAAGAAGCAGAAAGATATATTAAAATGTCTTTAAAAGATATTCGTGAAGAATGGGGAAATGCTATATTAGAACATTTAAAAGAAGATCAAAAATTAAAATTACGTTTCAGTGAAGGTTGGGAACACGTATTGGCTGTAGCTGAAGAAATTTATTACGTGGGTATTGTAGGTAAAGAACCTAGATTACGAGTAGTTAATCCAATGAATTTTGATTTTGATAAAAACCCAGATGATCCAACAATAGAAAATGGTGATTGGGCAAAAGAAGATAGACCTATGTCTATTGGTCAAATTGTAGATGAATACGGTGAATTTTTAACAGAAGATCAAATAGATTCTTTAGATAATAGAGATTTTCACACAAGAGGTTTAAAACAAGAAACTTTACCTGGGTTTGCATACGATTTAAATACAATAAAACAATATGATCGTTATAGTGCAACAAGTAATAATAATTCTTTTATTACAGTAACTACTGTTGTGTGGAAATCATTAAAAAAAGTAGGTTTTTTATCTTATACTGATTCTAAAACAGAAGAAGAAACTGAAACTATTGTAGAAGAAAGTTTTAAACTAACAGAAGATTTAATACTATTAGGAGCAATAATTGAATGGAGGTGGATTACTGAAGTTTGGAAAGGTACTCAAATAGGAGTAGATATTTTTATAAATATTAACCCTTTACCTTATCAGGTAAGATCTATGGATAACCCATATGAATCAAAATTACCTTATATCGGTAGAGTGTATAATACTACTAACAGTATGTCTACATCTATTGTAGATTTAATGAAACCTTATCAATATTTATATAACATTTTATGGTACAGGCTTGAAAATGAGATAGCTAAATCTAAAGGTAAAAAGTTTGTAATGGATATGGCTTTAATACCAAAAAGTCAAGGTATGGATATGTCTAAATGGATGTATAACTTTGATACACTAGGTATAGCTTTTATAAATTCTCTTGAAGAAGGCCGTGAGGGAGATTCAAATACAGTATCTAAGTTTAATCAATTTACATCTATTGATATGACTATGAGTCAAACTGTTATACAATATATGGGTATAATGGATAAACTTGAAAATTCAATTGCAGAAGTATCCGGTGTTAGTAGACAAAGAGAAGGTCAAACATTTGCATCTGAAACGCAAGGAGGAATAGAAAGATCTGTATCTCAATCTAGTTATATTACAGAACCTTATTTCTATGCTCACAATGAAGTTAAAAAACAAGTACTTACTCAACTATTAGAAGTAGCTAAAATAGCTTACGACGGCTCTAAAAAAATTCATTATATCTTAGATGATATGCAAAGAATTTTTATGGAGATAGATATGGATAAATTTTCAGATAGCGAATATTCTGTATTTATATCTAATAGTTTAGAAGATAAAATATTATATCAAAAAATTGAAGGTCTTGCACAAGCAGCTATGCAAAATGGTACACTTAAATTTGCAGATCTTATTAAAATGTATAAAACTAAATCTGTTGCTAGATTATCTGCGGATCTTGAATATGCTGAAGATAAACGTATGAAAGAACAACAACAACAACAAGATCAACAAAATCAAATTGCTCAACAACAAATACAACAAACTGCTGCTGATAAACAAGCAGACAGAAATGATAACAATATAAATAAACAACTTGATAGAGAAAATAAAATAGATATTGCTACTATTACAGGTTTAGGTTTTTCTCAAGATAAAGATATTGATAATGATGGTACACCAGATATTATAGAACAAAGTAAAATTGCTTTAAAACAATCTGAAATAGCATCTAAACAAATAATGCAAAACCAAAATTTACAGCATCAATCCTCTGAAAATTCTAAAAATAGAAGTTTAGAAAAAGAAAAAATGCAAAATGATAAAGAAATAGCAAAATATAAAACTAAATCAAGTAGTAAAAAATAGAGTTTTCTCCACATTATAATAAAATATCTTTTATAGTGTAAGAAAAATCCTTTTATTATTAATAAACTAAACGTAATTTTAAACTATACAAACTATGAATTGGAAACTAGAAACCCAAGCTTACAGTAATTCTGATAAACCAGATGAACCTTTAATTGAAGATATTGAAGATAATACTGAAATATCTACAGAAGAAGAATTAGAAGAAGAAGAAATTATTGAAAAAGAACCAAATACAACAGCTAATACAACAGAGTATTTTAATACACTTGTGTTTTTAGCAGATAATAATATATTAAATTTAGATGAAGATGCAGAATATGAAGATTCTGAAGAAGGTTTAAAACAAGCTATTACAGATCATATTGTAAAAGAAAAACAAAAAGTAGAAGATTCGCTAGAAGAAGAAGAAAAAGAATTACTTGAATTCATACGTAATGGAGGTAAAGCTAAAGACTTTTTAGAAATTAAAGCAGAAACAGATTATTCTGATATTGATTTAGACGATGATCAAAGTAAATTTAATTTAGTTGTAGAACATCTTACTGCACTAGGTTATGAACACAATGAAGCAATTGAAGCGGCTAAAGCATCTTATGATGCAGGTACTTTAGATAAACAAGCAGTAATAGCACAAAAGAAAATGATTGAATTTTCTGCTAAATCTACTCTTCAAAAAATAGAACTGTTAAAAAAGTCTAAAGAAAGTAAAGAAAAAGAAGATTTAAGACTTCAAGAAGATTATAAAAAAACAGTTTTATCTACACGTTCTTTAAAAGGTTTTGATATAAAAGAAACAGAAGCTCAAAAGCTTTATGATTATATAATGAAACCACTTGATAAAACAGGTATTACAGCTTTACAAAAAACTAATACAGAAGAAAATAAATTAGCTTATGCCTGGTTATTAATGAACGGTTTTGATATGAATAAGATCAAAAAACAATTAGCAACAGAAGCAACAAAAGATATTAAAAAATCTTTATCTGCACACAGAGATAATTTAGTTAAAACTAAAACTACTAATGTACAACAAGAAATAGATAAAGAATCTAAAAAATTAAATATCTCTTGGAATTTTGGTAAAAAATAAACGTAAATAATAACAAATTAATATATGAGTAATCAAAGACAAAATATCTCACCCCTAACGGTGAAGCAATCTATGGACTTTAAAGGTCTTAGTGAGTATAATCACCTTGTTAACGCATACTTAGCAGAGCCTGAAAAAGTAGGTTCTATTCTAGCATATGCTTTTGGTAAACAAGATAACAATGTTCTTACTTTATTAACAGGCGGTGTTGGTAACACTAAAGTTATTAACAGTAAAGAATATGAATGGGATCTACATTCTGAAAATGAAAGATCTATTATGGCAAGTGTTACTTCTCCTGATGGTGGTGCAACTCCTGGTCTTAACAGAATTCCTTTTAGAATTTATTTAGAAGAAAACTGGTTTGATTCTTCAGATGTTCTTGTAACAGATGATGGTACACAAATTCAAGTTGTGTCTGAACCATATCAAGAAGGTAATGCTTTTGTACATACTGTAGTATTAGTAGATCCTAACAAATCTTTCTTAGATCCTTCTAACATCGCACAAGGTGCTAGATTCTCTAAAGATTATTCAATGGTTCCAGAATATTCTGCTAAAGGCGGTGGAGCAGGTTATCAAACTCCAATTAAATTACGTAACTCTTTAACTACTTTACGTCATACTTATAAAGTAACTCGTAATGCAGCTAAAACAGTTATGGTAATTGAATTACCTAACCCAGAAAATCCTTCTGAAACAACTAAATTGTGGACTAAACATGCTGAGTGGACTCAAATGAGTGCTTGGTATCGTGAATTAGATAAATCTTATATTTATTCTACACTGTCTAAAGATTCAGATGGTTACCATACACTACAAGGTGAAAATAGAAGACCTATTATTACTGGTGCTGGTTTACGTCAACAAATTGCACCTTCTAACAGACAATACTATTCTAAATTGACTTATGAAATTTTAGATCAATTCTTATTAGACTTGTCTTATTCTGCTAATAAATACGGTGGAAATACTCATTTTGTAGCACTTACTGGTAAAATGGGAATGCGCCAATTTGACGATGCAATTAAAGATCACGCAAGAGGTAACAACATTACTGTTACTACTAGTGGTACTTTCATTACTGGTACTGGAGATAACCTTGATTTTGATGGTTACTTTAAAACAGTTCATTTCTTGAATGGTGTTTCTTTATCTGTTAAAGAATTTGCTCCTTATGATGATATCACTCGTAACAGAACATTACACCCTAAAACATTAAGACCAGTTGAATCATATCGTTTTACAATCATAAACTTTGGTACAGATGCTAAAGGTGATTCTAACATTCGTAAAGTTGCTTTAGCTGATTCAGAAATGATGATGTGGCACGTAGCTGGTTCTACTGATCCTTTTGGTGGAGTAGCTAAATCTACAAGCACTTTAAGAGCTTCAGGTATAGATGGTTATGAAGTACACTTTGCTTCTGAATGTGGTATTATGGTATCTGATCCAACTAGCTGTGGTGAACTTATTCTTAAAGTAGCATAAGCATAAAATAATAAAAATTATATAGGGAGAATTTAAACCGTTCTCCCTATATTTATAAATCAAAATAAACTAAACTAAATAAAATTATGATATATACAGTAAAGTCTTTAAACAGACATACGTTTAATAAATTTTCTAGATATAATAAAACAATTGTTAAAATAGGACCAGCATTAAGTAAAACATCTGGATTACCTGTAACAGGTCTTACTAAAGTAGAAGAAACAGAATATGAAGAATTGTTAAGTTTACCACAAGGTACTTTAGCTCAACGCTCTCCTTTTTGGGAAAATTTCTTTGTACCAATTACTGAACAATCTATGATATTAGATACGGAAGTAAATCCTGAACATGCTTTGTGGGTAAAATTATTAAAAGTAGATAATCTTATTGCAAATGGTGCTTCAGAATTAAGAACTAAATCAGATGCTGAATTTATTTTATCTTCTCCTGGAGAAGATGCTAAAGTAATGAATATTTCACGTAAGTTTAAAAAAGAAGCTTATTCTTTATTTAACACACTTACTCCTTCAGATATGCGAGGTATTTTATTACTAAAAGGTAAGCCTTCTAGTGATACTGACGATGAAATAGTAGAAAATCAATTAGGTAAAGAAATGGAAGCAGATTTTGAAGGATTTGTAAAAATTGCTTCGGATAAAAATATTAAATATAAAATTTTTCTTACAACAGCTACAAATTATGGTGTAGTAAGAAGAGAAGGTAAAAATAATTTTGCAGAATTCTTTTATAATGAAGTATTCTTAGGTAAAGGAATTGATGCTGCTTGTGAGTTTATTACCGCTAAAGCAAACGTGGTTACTTATCAAGGTATTAAAAAAGAACTTGCTGAACAATTAAACACAAAAGATTAGTAATGACTATTGCGGAAGCACATATTGATTTACAACTAGGTCTAGATAAAGTAGGCTCTACAGCTCCTGAACTAGGAGTTGTAGAAGCTGATCTTTGGATTAATAAAGCACAATTACGTTATATAAAAACTCATTATGGAAAAAATAATCTTTATCAAGTAGGTTACGAAGAAATACAAAAAAGAAGAGAAGACTTAAAAGGTATTATTAAAACTAAGTATGGTAAACCTGTTATTGCAGATAATTATTATAAAGTTAATTTAAGTGATCTTTACGAAGACATTAATTATATTACTTCTTCTGTAGATGAATACATGTTTTTAGTTAAAGTACAAGTAAATACATCTAAAGGAATTTGTAATATTACATCAGATTTAAAAATAATTAATCAAGATAAAGTAGAAAAATCTATTACAGATCCTTTTAATAAATCTACTTATAATTATCCCAAAGGATATTATGAAGATGGTTCTATATATATATTAACTCCAAACTTTATTGTAAATAATATTTTAATTACTTTTATAAAATACCCTAAAAATGTAAAATACGGTACACAATATTCAGTACCTACTTTAGATATAGAATTTGAAATTAGTAAGCATACACATGATGAAATTATACAACTTGCTGTAAGTCTAATAATTGAAAATAATATGTCACAAAGAATACAAACAATTAATATGTCAAACAACACAATCGAATAATAAATTTAACTTTTAAAAAAAACAATCATGTCAAATTACAACAAAGTCGAAAGAGTACTTATTGGTGACGGTGTAAACATAGCACTACCATCTGCTACAACTACATCTACAATTTCTGCTGGAGATTTATTCCTTTTAAATGAAGCAGGTGCAATTCTAGTAGATTCTACTGCTTCAGCCGCAATTCCTAGATCAGCAGGTGTTTATGTTGCTGTAGGTTTAGGTGGAGGTAAAGTAAGATTAAGTTCTTTTATTAGAGGTATGTATACTTCTCAATATAGAGGTACTAAATATGCTGCTCCTATTGAACAAGTTACTTATGTAGGATTTGATGCTGTAGCTGGTGTAGGTAGCATTGCAGTATTAGATAACACAGGTTATTTGTTAAGAATTCAACAATTAGATAGTCGTAGAATTCATGGTGAAAAAGCTACTAAAACAGACTATTCTTATACTACTCCTTATACAGGATCTACTATTAGTAATCTTGCTTTTAGTATTCTTGATTCAGTTACTAGTTCTAGGTTTGCCAACTTATATGCAGGTTCTACAGATGTAGCAGTTGAAGTAGTAGCTAACGGTACTTACACAGCACTTAGTGCAACAGCTACTCTTACCACTGTATTTGGTTCACCTGTAGTTACAGCATCTGTTGCTGGTCACGGTTTAGTACCAGGTTCTATTGTACGTATTGGTGGTGCTGGTGCAACTTTTGCAACATACACTGTAAAATCTGTAGCTAGTACAGTAATCACACTTACTACTGCTTATACAGGAGTTTCTGGAACAGTACTTGCAGCAGGTGTATTAACAGCAATTGTTGGTTATGGTTTTAAATTAACTGGTTTACCTCTAGCTCCAAATGTACCGGTAGATCTTTATCAAAAAGTACAATTTGTTGCTTCTTTTGGTATTTCTGCTGATGATTCAAACACAACTGTTACAAGTACTCCTATTAAAATGTTTGTAGGAAGTGGTTATTGGGAATTAGTTAAAGATGATGAATATTTTGCTCAAGGATATTTAGGAATTACTAACAGAACTTTATTTCCTGTTAAACAATCTCCTACTTATTACTCTAGAACTGCAACATATAACTCAATAGTAATTACTCATAATAATGTAACAGGTTCTAATTTTCAAGACAATCAAGAAAATCCTTTACAAACTACTATTTATATTGCTCAAGTTGGTGGTACTGCTGCTACCGGTGAACAATCTTTTGCTGGTACAACAACTGATTTTCTAGCTATTTTAAATGGATATTTTGCTACTTCTGTAGGTTTTCCTGCAATTACAATTTTCTAGTTTGTTTATTTTGGTTTAGAGAAGGGGATAGGAAACTATCCCCTTTTTTTATATCTTTGTTTTATGCTGTTATCAGAAATTATATATAACATTAAAAACCTTAGAGCAGGTGGATTACAATCTACAGATGAGGATTTATCTGATGCTCAATATGCTTTTATAATAAATTATTATAGAGCAAAACTTATTAAACAAGATGTTGATAGGGGTAAAACATCACGTAGTCAAGACATACAAGATCTTGGTAAAGTTACATTACAATTAAGCACAGAAGATTGCTGTGATATATCTCCATGTAATTTAGTTACAGTACTTAAAATCCCTCCTTTTTTTGAATTTAATGATACAGCTTTAATATCTTTTGTGGGCACAATAGATGGAGTTGCATTTCAATTTTCTAAAGGAAATAGAATTTCTTGGGATAGATTTGCAAAATATACAGGAAAATTAACTAAATGGTCTATTGAAAATAACCATATTAAAATAATTAATTCTCCTACTTCTTTAATGAAATATATTAATATAAAAGGAATATTTGAGGATCCTACAATAGCTAATAAATTTAAAACTTGTGATTGTGATAATAACGAAGAATGTAACACTAGTTATAATTATAATTATCCTTTATCTCTTGATAGAGTTGATTTAATAGTTAAATTAATAATTGAAACAGAATTTAGAATATTGTATGAAATTGTACAAGACGATTTAAACGATGGCAAAAGTAAAAATATTAGGAAAGATTAGATCTTACAAACAATCTTTAAAAGTATATCGTAAAATCACTAAAAAAGATTCGGATATATACCAAATTGATAGACAAATATTTTGGGATATTATTAAAGATTATCATAAACTTATTGCTGAAAGTATTATTAATGAAGGTCATGATTATAAAGCACCTAGATGTATAGGTGAAATATTTATAAGAAAATTTAAAGATTCATCACTATCTCCTAAATTAGATTATGTTGAATATAATAAAACAAAAAAAATAGAGTTTGTAGGAGCTGAATTTTATGAAAAATATCATGCTAAGTGGTGTTGGAGAAAAAATGCAGTTAAAGTAAAAAATGTAAAAAGATATTCATTTAAAGCTTGTTTTAGTAATTCTAGAAGTTCTAGTAAAGCAGTTTTACATGAAGGTAAAGATAAAGTGTATTCTATTGCTAAAAAAATAATGTACAAATGATATATAAACTTACTTCCATTAATGAAGTAATCTCTAAAATAGTAAGAGATTTAGGATTAGGTACAGAAGAAATACCTTATCAAGATTTTATTGAATGGTCTGCAGAAGGATTAAATCATATAGGTAGTTTTGTACAATATATACCTAAAACAATACCTATTGCTATATCTGGTCATACAGGTTTATTGCCATGTGATTTTTATAAACTTACAGCAGTTAATACATATTGTCCTATATTAACACCTCTTACTATTGAAACACAAAGTGAAATAAATGATTTCTTAGACACTTTATTTAAAACTCGTCAAAATATACCACCTTGGTATTGGCCACAACTTACGATCGGTACACAAGCTCTTTCTAAAATAAATTCTAATTCTGCATATAATCATAGAATGACAGAACAACCTCTTATTACAGAAAGAGATACTATTAATAGATTTAGTATTGTTAACAATACAGTTACTGTAGGTTTTCAATGCGGTTATATTAATATGGAATATTTGGCTTTTCCAACAGACTGTGACGGCTTTCCACTAGTACCGGATGATGTAACTTTCTTTGATGCTCTTTTTTGGAAAGTAGTTTATCAGTTATCTATAAGAGGATATTTATTTAAAAATTTACAACTTAATGATATAAGATTTACAAGAAGTATGTGGGCTAGGTATTGTGGACAAGCTAGAGCTGAAGCCAACATGCCAGATCAAAATCAAATTGAGTCTTGGAAAAATAATTTCTTAAAATTAATACCTAATTATAAACCAGAGCAAAGTAATTACAATGCTATTTATAATAACCAAACATTAAATTTAAATGGAAGACATTAATAAATTTTCTAAAGGAGTAAATTATGACACAAGTGTTATACAAGGGCTACCAGATACAGCTTCAAAATTACAAAATTGGGTACAAATAGGTAACGAAGGAAACATGTTTTCATTACAAAATGAAAATGGGCCATTAGATTTACAAGTATCTTTTCCAAGTGGGTTTAAAGTTATTGGTTATTCTGTATTAGATAATGATGTTATTGTATGTTTAGCACATGCTTTAGGTTATTCTCAAATAGGTGTTGTAAATTATAATAATACTTATACTAGAATAATACCTAATTCTATAGATACGTTAGGTAATATAAATTCAGAATTAGGACTTTCATTAAATAATCCTGTTGATTGTGTTTCTAGAAAAATGATTAGGGGAGATAGAGTACTTTATTACACAGATAATAATACTCCATTTTCTTCAGTTAATTTAGAACAAGTATATGTAACAGGGGATATAAAAGATAACGTTAAAATTATACCTAACGTTACCCAACCTACTATTGATTTTTTAGGACTTATAGAAAATGCAGGTAGTAATTTAAAATGTGGAGTTTATCAATTTCTATTACAATATCGTACAGCAAGTGGTAATTATACTACTCCAGGAATTCCATCTGAAGTTATACCTCTTACACCTTTAAATAAAAGTGTAGATAGAAATAAATATGTAGGAGGTGCGTCTACTACAATTTCTGGTAAAGGAATACAACTAAATTTTACAAATTTAGATACTTCTTTTAAATCTTTTAGAGTTGTAGCAATTAGATATAGCGGAATAACTAATACTTTTTCAGCTACAACTATACCAGATATACCTAGAATAAGTAACAACCATGTATATAATTTTACATCTGAAGGTGAAATACTTCTTACAAAAGAAGAAATTACACAATTTAATATTACATATAGTGCAGCTAAAACAATAGAACAAAAAGATCAAACATTAATTCTTTCAAATCTTAAAGAAGCACAATCTAAATATGATCATGAATTACAAGATATTGCTAACAATATAAGTGTAAAATATCAAATAACAGAACAAGAATACATTACAGAAGATTTTCAAATTCAAACATTTAAACCAATTGCTTTTACAATTGTTAATGAAGGTGATTTATTATTATCAGCAGTTTTTAATAAAACTGTATCAAGTAGTAATTTACCTAATATACTAATAATTAAACCTGCGGTTTCAGCAAGTGCTATTGTTTCTATTACTAGTTATGCAGATTTAGCAGGAAATTCTATTACAATAGACGGTAAAGTTTTTGTAGCACAAGCTACAGCAGTTATTTCTAACACGCTTACTTTTCAATATTCTGTAGATAACATTACAACAGCAATTTCTTTATCAAATCAAATAAATTCTTATACTGGTTGGGCAGGTACAGAAATAAATTCTACTGTATTTGGAGCAGTAATAAGTTTATATGATGCAATTTCTGGAGCATCAGGTAATTCAAAAACATTAACATATACTAATACAGGTACAATAGGACTTACTATATCAGGAGCCAATTTTACAGGAGGTGCAAATGCAATAAATTATACACCTGCTAGTTATAATATAAACGTTATAAATAATAACACATATGATATAATATCTCCTGTAGTTTTATATTCTTATTATCAAATAAATGTAATTATTGCAACTGCATCTAGTGCAGATACATATATTTCTACTTCTTTAGAACCTATTATAATAGAAGAAGTTCTTAATGCAACTATTGTTAATAATTTAAACATTGCAAACTATAAAGATGAAAAAAATACATTTTATTTAAAAGGTTATAGACGTAGTGAAAGATATTCTTTAGGTATTTCAGGAGAATTAAAAGAAAATTCATGTACATTTAATTATCATATTGCAGGTAATCTTAAAAATACAATAGTTAATACTCCAGCAATACCTAATTCTCCAGGTACTATTATAGGTAATACAGAAGGTCTTTGTGGTACTTATGTATCTACTATAGACTATCCTCTTAATCAATTTTATCCTGGTAATTTATCAGGTGATGATCTTTCTTTAGGAAAAACAAATAGAAAAATTACTCACCATATAATGCCTTCTTTAGAACAAGAACCTTCTTTTAGATATGATTATACAAATAGAAAATTATATATAAGAATACTTTCTTTAAAAATTGTATTTAATAAAGGTTTTTCTAATAATTTAAAAGATGGTTTACAAGCATATTATATAACAAGACAAAGTAGAACAGGATCTGAAAATACTTCTGTTTTTGCACAAGGTATTGTAAATAGATTAGTCGATTCTTTTGATGATTATGACAATAAAACAGGAGCCGTTTCTGGTACAAAGTATTATAGAAAAATGCCAGGGTTTAATAATACTACAATAGATGTACCTAATTATGATTATCCTGGAACAGCAGGGAATAAACCCGTTATAGGTTTTTATTTTGGTAATCCTACAACAAAGCAATTCACATTTATGTCTCCAGATTTGTTGTTTGAAAAATTAACAGATGTTGATTTAGTAGGATTATTTATTAAAGCCGAAAGAAGACTTATAGGAAATTCTTTTCAAACAGCTTATAATAAATCTCTTTATAAACTAAATAATAATAGCGTTCTTTCAAAAAGTTATTTATTAGATTTTCCTAGGTTATGGGGACATGCAATATATTATAATAGTGAAACAGTTTCTGTTGCTTCAAATACTATAGTAACAGAATTAAAAAAAATTAATACAGCATCTATTACTACTGTACAAAATTTACCTAATCAATTTTTTAACGGCTATGGAGAACAATGTTTCTTTTTAGCTACACAAGATATTTTAGAATTAGGTACAATAGGATACATAGATTTATCTTTTGGTGCTTCTTTTAAAGATACCGGTTTAAATGTACAATTTACAGGTAATGAAGATTGTTTATTTAGCAATAATGTAAAAAATAATATATATAATATTTATTCTACTAATACAACACAATATAATTCTGTGTCATCAGGATTATATATACCAGTTAAAAGATTTACAGTATTACCTAATAGTACAGATACCGTACAAATATATGGAGGAGATACTTTTATTACTCAATTTAGTAATAGCTCAAAAGACAATATACCTTTAAAAGGTACTAAATTTACTCACTATACTGTTACAGGTATTGTTACAACTATAGAATACACAAATAAAGATGCGTCAGGTGTAGCAGATTCTTTACTTGAAGCTAAAGGATATGATATGAGATTTCTACATACTTTTATGGTAGAATCTAATATTAACACAGATTTAAGACATAGATATATTGATCCTATTACTAGTAATTTAGGTCCTACATTTTATCCTCTTGATAGTGATTATACATCGCTTGCATCTTCTCCTTTAGTAGGAGAACCTAATTCTTACAATACACAATATAGTTTTGAAAATAAAATTAAATATTTTATTAATAAATCATTTGATTTTAAAGTAACAGGTAAATATGCAGACAGATCAATATATTCAGAAAGAGCTAATTTAGATGATGCTATAGATCTTTATAAAGAATTTAAAATAAATTCTTATCATGATATTCCTTCACATACTGGAGAGATATGGGATACTTTTGTATTTGATAATATATTGTATCTTCATACTCCTAAAGGTTTATGGAGAACTTATTTTAATAATAATACTTTTGTACCGGCAACAGATGTATCTGAAGTAGTACTTGGTACAGGTACTGAATTTTCAAGACCTTCTGAATTAGTACTTACTTCTAAAGGAGGTTATGGTGGTACAATATCTCAATTTGGTGGAACAACTACTTCTTTTGGATATGTATTTGTAGATGCTCTTCAAGGTAAAGTATTTTTATTAAGTCAAGGATTACAAGAATTATCTGAAAATGGTGCTATTACTTTTTTTAAAGATATTGGTAAATCACTTCATTTTGGAGATACATATAAAGATAATCCTTATACTTCAATAGGTATTATAAGTACATATGATCCTGAATATAGAAGAATTCTTATTACAAGAACCTCTGATAATTTAGTAGTAGATACAGGAATTCCTTTTACACAATCATATTCTTTATTATCACAATCATGGATGGGAGAACACACTTATTATCCTAACGCTTATATCAATAGAGATTTATATACATTTATAATTAAAAACAGTGAAAGTTCTATATTTTATCAATTAAACAAAGGAATACCAGGAAATTATTTTGGTGTATCTTTTCCATCATTAATTAAATACAATACAAGTATAGGATTTTCAGAAACTAAAGTTCTTACTAATTTAACTGTAGACAATCAATTAAAAAATAATAGTATAAATCAAATAGGTACATTTACAGCAGTACAAGTAAATACTGATTTTCAAAATACTAGTTTAATACCAATAGAAGTAAATAATACAATTGTACCTAATTATAATACTTCTAAAGTACAAGCTAAATATTATAATAAAGAATATAGAATAAGATTACCTAGAGATATTGTTATAGATCAAAATCAAAATATTTTTGATACATCTAATTTAAATTCTTTAATAAATCTTAAAAAGAAACTTAAAGCTAAATGGTTTACTATTAGATTAGAATATGATAATGTAGGAGGTAAGAATTTTATTCTTAACTTTGTTAAAGCACAATTCGATCAAAATTTCAGATAAAATGGCAAAATATAAGAAAAAAACTGTAAAGAATAAATTTTACAAAGGAACACAAGAAGTTATTGTACCACAAACTATGACTAACGCTGATGTAGGAGCTTCTGCATTAAGCGGAGCTGCTGCTGGAGCAGCTATGGGATCTGTAGCTGGTCCTTGGGGTACTATTGTTGGTGGAGTTGCTGGTGGAGCAGTTGGTGCATATAAAGGAGTTATAGATAAAGATAAATCTATTATTGCAAATAAAAATGCTAAAAATCTTAATCAACAAGCGTTTAAAGATGCAAATACAGCAGAAGATAACAAATTACAAAATTACCAATTTAAAAAAGGAACAAGGGATATAGATGGAGATTTTGACAATAGTAAAGTAATAGAAATAGAAGGTAAGAAATTTCCTGAAATTCATACAGATAAAAACTATAAAATTAAAACACTAGGTATTAAACCACATACTGAAGGTGGAACTAAAACGATTGCAACTGAAGGAGATATTGTATTTGATACACAAGACAATAAAAAAGATTATAAAAAAGTTATTTCTGATATATCGTTATATAAATTAAAAGGAGATAAAAATGCGTTTAAAAGACTTGAAAAAAGACGTAAAGAAATGCCAGCAGATGATGGTAGTAATAAAGCACCTGATGGAAATCAATCACTAGATCCGTATACTCAAAATACAGGTACAGATATGTTTGGAGATCCTATTATAGATAAAGGAAATAATTATGATCAGTTAGGTTATTCAAAAGATAAAATTAATCCTTTAAATGGTACAGGAACTTTAGATATTCCTAATGGGGGTAATTCAAGTTTATCTTTTGATAAACCTAGCGCTAATGAAAAGAAAAACATACCTAATATTGGTAGATATGCAAATATTGCATATAACGCTATTCAAGCTTTTAATACTCCTAAAGAACCATACAATTTAAAATATCGTATGGATAAATATAAATATACAGATGTTTCAGATCCTCTTAGAAATGCCGCTATACAAAACAGAAGTACACAATTAAGCAATGCTGGTAAAGCTGGTACATCTATTGGGCAACAATTATCTTACGGACAACAGGCACAAAATCAATATGTTGATCAATTAGGTAAAATAAATGCAAATGAAACTGATCGTAAACAAAATGTACAAAATGCAAATGTAGATTTATCTAATCAAGAAAATCAAGTAAATTATAGTAGAGCTATTACAAGCAATGATATTCAAAATCAACGTTTAGTTAAACAACAAGCATTTGGAGCAACTGCTGTAAATGAATTTGCTAATATAAATGAAGCAAATAATAATGCAAATACACTATCTAAAAATCAAAAAGAAATAAATTCAGTATCTGCTAAAAGAGATGAGCAATATTTAAACCTGTTTTCAGAAAAAAACTTTAAAATAACTCCTGAATTAAAAGCAGAATATGTAAAATCTGGTAGTACAAAACCTATTGCTACGTGGGCAGCTGAAGATTATAAAGTATTTGCAAAAGGTACTTCAGGTATTAATACAAAAAAAACATCTACATATTCTTACAAAACTAAAAATAAATAGTTATGCCTATAAATGAGTACATGAATCCATTATCAATGGATCACAGAACAGAAGCAAGTTATGAAGCATATGCACCTATTAATTTTAATTATGTACAAAATGCACTAAAACAAAAACAAGCAGAATATGATACAGGTGAAGCTATGTCTACTAATATTTTAAATAATATTAAAGTAGATGCTATATTTCAAAAACATAGAGAAGCAGCTCCTAAAATAAGAGAATTTTATCAAAATGCTATTAATAGTACTTTAGAAAAATATAATGGTAATTATGCAGCAGCATCTGCGGATCTTGTTCAAATAGGTAAACACTTACAAGATAATTTACAAACTGGAGATATTTCAAGAATAAATTCAGCTACTGCTGCATACAGAACAGGATTAGACAATATAGCTGCTTTAGAAAAAGAATCTAAAATATCAGGAGTATCTCAAAAAAGAATCCATAATATGGAAGCAGCTAATTATGAAAATGTTGCAGACAAAGAATGGTTTAGTCCTTATTCTCATTCTAGACAAAATGATATTAATGATGAAATGAAAAATATAGCAGGAGCATTAACTGTAGATGAAAATACAAAAGTTAATTTAGATGATCCTAACTATATAAAAACAATAACTAATAAAGGAATAAATCGTCAAAAAGTAACAAACGCTTTTACGAAACATATTTTATCTCTTCCTAACATAGAGTATGATGCTAAATTAGAATTAGGTATTCATCCTAATGAAGCTATTACAGAAGAGCAATTAAAACAATTTGCTTTAAAAAGAGCTGAAGGATATATTGATGCTAAAGTACAAACAATATATTCTGAAAATTATAAAGAAAGTGCAACAGGTGCATTAGCAGCTAAAAAGAAATTTGAAGAACCTGATAAAACTGTAGGTATAATTAAAGATTTTACTGTAAATGCTGGTATTGGTGGAAATGCAGGAGAAATAAACAATAATTATTTAAAAAGAAATGAAAATCTTACTTCTGTAGCTATTACTACTGTATCTAATTTAAACTCTGGAGCACCTATAGCTAATAAAAATCAAATACAATATCAAAATAGTAATGGAGATTGGGTAACAGGTAATATGGCAAATATATATGAAAGTCCAGAATTACAAAAAGCTATAAAAAATGGTAGCATTAGAAGTTACGACGGTAAAGGATTTTCACCAGGTACAATTAAAACAATACAAGAACCTATTGTTAAACAATTAAATTTTAATGATAAAGTAACAGTCTCTGTTTTAGCTTCTGTGGATAATGTACTTGAAAAAAGAAACCCTGATAAAAAACCTGTTACTCTTACATACCAAGAAATAGGTACACGTAATTATAAAGACGTTGTAATAAGTTATGATGAACAAAGAAGACTTATGGAAAAACATTTAACAGGAGGAGGAATCAATCAAGAAGTAAAAACAATAGGAGGTAAAAAATATGCAATAAATCAAAGCTCTGCCGACACGTTTTTAGGAAAAAGTCTTGTTCCAGGAGTAAATTCAGATGTTCAAAATGCTTATAATGAAAAATTAGATGGTGAAGCACAAACTAAATCAAGTGTTGTTATGGCTAATATTCCTTCATCAGGTATTGCAGGTGTCGATGTATCAGAAGATTATAAATTAATTAATAATACAGTAGCTAAAAATTTACAACAATTAACTTTTTATAATCAAGGAGATACTAATTTAGAAAATGGAGGAGATGTAAAAACAATAGCTGCACAAAACTTAGGAGTAGATGCTGGAAAAATAGCATCTGTTACAATAAATAAAGATCAACAAATATTACACACAAGCACAAAAGTAGGAGAGAATTTACAAACGCATGTTCCTGTTATAGTTACTTATACAGATGGTACAAAAGCAGAAACTACTCTTGTAAATAAACCTATGGAAAGTATGGCAAATTCAGGTTTAAATGCTTATGAAAGTTTACCTAATATTACAGTAAGTAATTATTTATCTAATTTAAAAGAACCTACTTCAATAAGTTTAGTCAATCGTAGTGCAGGTACAAAAACTACAATTACTTATAATCCTACAAGTAAACAGTGGTCAGATAATAATAATGTTTATACTTCTACAGAATTTAATGCAAACCCTTCTTATAAAAGCATGTTACTTGATTATATAAAAACAAACGGATTTTAACATAGATTATTAAGCATATTTTACTACTTTTACATTATACGTAAAGTAATAAAATATGCCTGATAATAAACCAACTACAACTTTTTCAGAAAAACCTAAACCAGTTGATGTAAGTACTTTTAAAGAAGTACCATTATCAGAAATTGGAACAGATGTTTCTGCATATGATAGTGCTGTAAACAATGCCGCACAAATTAATAAATCTAACGCTATAGCACCAACAGGTACTGCTGGCAATACTAGAACTTCTTCAGGTAAAGAAGCACAAGATTTAAAAGATCTAAATGTTAATTTTTTAATGCCTGGTTCTAGCTGGAAAAATCAAGCAGCTATTAATCAAAGTACTTTAGAACAAGTTTATAATGCAGGACATCAAATTGTAGTAGGTCATGGTGTTGGTGGTACTATTGCAGGTATAGGTTATATAGCAGCTTTAGCACAAGGAGCAAAAGCAGCATCTAGTACAGATAGTGAATTTTCAAATGCGTGGACAGATTTTGGAAATGCTATGTTAGAAAATTCACAGCAGGACCACCAAATACGTAAAATAAATCCAGATGAATTTGATCTAGGAGATCCTGCATCTTGGGCGCAAGGAGCTGCTGACATAGGATCTATGTTAAGTATGGTTATACCTACTGGAGCAGTTATAAAAGGATTAGGATTAGTAGCAAAAGGATTAACATTATCTAGTAAATTTGCAAAAGCTGCAAATGCTGCTGGTATAGGTGCAAAGTATGCCAATTTAGCAGTTAAAGGTATATCTTCTGCTGTTATTTCTAGACATATAGAAGCTTCTATGGAAGCAGAAGGTAAATACAAAGAAACTTTTAATAAATATAAAGCACTAGGATACTCTGATGAAGAAGCTAAACAATCAGCATCTAATGTAGCAGCTACTACATACAGAGGAAACTGGGCAATGCTTGCACAAGATATTCCACAATACCTTACTTTATATTCTAAACTAGGTGGTTCTGTTACAAAAGCTGTTTCTAAAGGGTTTGGTAAAGCTGTAGGAACAGGGATTAAAGCAACAATAATAGATTCTATTGGAGAAGGTGTAGAAGAAGGTTATCAATTTTTATTAGGAGAAACTGCTTCTGCTTCTGAAGATATAAGATCTGGTTTAGCTTCTGCTGATTATGGTAATTCTTATAGATTAAAAAAAGATTTACAAAAAGATGAATTTCTTAATTCTGTTATTAGTGGTATGTTTGGTTCCACTATTATACAAGGATCTGCTTCTGCAATAGGTGCTTATACAAAAAACTTTACAGATCAAGGTAAAGAAGCAGCAATAGAAGAACAAAAATACAATGATGATAAATTAGATCTTATTCAAAAGTATGCTCATAAATTTTCAAAAATAAATGAGTCTATAAAAGTATCTGAAGATTCAGGTGATATGAATGCTGCTGTTTATCATAGAAAAGAGCTTAATACACAATTAGCATTAAAATCTTCAGAGTTAGGTAATATTGATAAACATATTGAATTTTTAGAAGGTCTTCAAAATGAAAATATTGAAGAGTATAATGCTAAAAATGGTACAGCTTATACTGAAGATTTTAAAGATCAATTATCTACTATGATTTCTGATTCTAAAAAAATAGGAGAGTTAGTAGAAGAAGGTGCTAGAAAATATGGACAGTCTTTAGGTATAGTATATGCTGAAGCTAAATTTAATTTAGAAAATAAAGATTCTAAAAGAAAAGTTATTGATGGTACAATTGCTTCAGAATTAGCTACGTTACCACTATTATCTAATTTTTCTGTACCTGGTCAAACAATAGCTTCTAATACAATTGCAATAGAGGCTGGAAAAACTACTATTAAAAATCTTAATATATTAAAAGAATCAGATATCACAGAAAGTAAAAGACGTAGTGTTGAAGATACTATTAAAAAAATAGAACAGAAAAACAGTGTTCTTGAAAAAGGTATACAAAATGCAGAAGTTCTTGATAGATCTACAGAAGAAAAGAAAAGTGATTCTAAATTATTAGATGCTTTAAAAAATACACCTAATAATTTAAGTAATAAAGTTGCACATAGAGCAATACTTGATTTAGATGTATCAACAGCTATTGATACACTTTCTGTACTTAATAAAGATCCTAGTAAAATAGATCGTAATAAAATACTTCAAAAAATAGATAGTGCAAATACGATAGAAGAATTAGAAAAATTATCTAATACTTTACCTATTGAAGAGTATGAAGAAACAAAAGAAGTTTATAGAAATAAATTAGAAAGTAAATATTCTGAAATTAAACAAAAAGAAGATAATATAAAAAGAGAAACTTTAGAAAAAGAAATATCAGTATCTACAAGTACTCCTGGTAAAGGAACTACGCACGAAGACACATCTTCTTTTATGGAAGTATCTTTGTCTGATATTGGTAAACAACCTGAAGCTGTAGAAATTACTCCTAAACAATTAGAAGCAGATGTATTTAAAATAGATCCTAATAGTACTTCTGAGTTTACAAATTTACTTTATAAACAAGGTGTAGTTATAAATTCAGGATTTTTAAAAGATGGTGATTCTTTTTCAATGGAAGTAGATAATCAAGATATTATATTTTATGGTAAAAAGAAAGGTATAACTTTAGAACCTTCTTTTATTTATAGTACTGTATCAGAAATACTTATAGTAAAAAAAGATGATAATTGGGAAGTAGATGGTGAGATAATTGATAGTACAGAAGTACCTTATATAGAAAGTATTGTACAGACAGTACTTGACGATATGAATTCTTTAGCAGTATTTGAAACTCAAGTATTTACTCCTAAACAAAATGATATAATATTACAAGCTGTTAATTCTAATCAAACAGTTATAAGTAAAGAAGTTATAACAGAATCTACTTTTGAAACTCCTGAATACACAGAAGATCATAATGTAGAATTAGAAGAAGAAGTATCTAAATTTTATGATCCTGAAATACGTGAAAACTTACAAGGAGCAAGAATAGCATATACTTCAGATTTATCTGATCCTAAAATTACAATTGAAGGTAAAAATTTATTAGAATTATTCCATACCCCAATCCCTTTTTCTGAAAAGTTAGATGGTTATTTTATATTGTCTGTAGATAAAGGAGAGTTTTTAAAATCAGAAGATAGACTTGAATTAGATGGTCCAGGTGAAGTTTCTAATGTAGGTAATATACCTATTAAAATAACTTTTACCGGTAAAAATGGTAATACATATAATACTTATTTATATACAAGTAACGGTTTAATTAAATTAGGTTATAACTCTGAAGCACAAATAAATAACTTATTAGCTTTAAGACAATCAGTAATTGCTAATTATAAATTAGGTACAGATACTACTACGTTTTTAGATACTGAAAGAAGTGTACTTGGAGGAAGATTACCTAAAGAAGGTAAACTATTAGTTTATTCTAATGTATTAGATTCTTTTGATCTTACTTCAGATGAAATATCTTTAAGAATAACTACTAAAAACTATTACATTAAACCAGACGGTACAGAAGATTATACTTTACCTTTTCCTAAAGCTGCTCCTGGTAGTGTATTTATAGTTATAAAAGATACTAACGGTAAAGGAATACCTTTACAATTAAAAAATAATAAAATCAAAGAAGAAACTGCTTCTTTGATTTATGGTATATATACAGCTATTAATAAAGGCAACCGTAAAGATAAAATATCTGATAAGTTTAAAGAACTTTATGATAGTCCTTTTCTTAATCAATTACTTAATGTATTAGGTTCTGAAGCGACGTATAATAGTCTTCTTGAAAATATTGTATATGAAGGTAAAAAAGAAACAGCTTCTAAAATATATCCTTTATATTTATCAGAAGGTATGTTGACTTATGGATCAACTACAGTTAAAATTGAAAGTTTAGATGTATCTGACTTTATAAGTTATCTTACAACAAATAAACATTTTCAAATAAATAGAAGTCTTATACATGATACAGAATATAAAGATTTTTTATTTAACAATGGTATATTAGCAACTAATAGAAAAGCTGTAAAAGGATCAGTATTTGTTCACCCTACTATTGTATTATCTGTTGAAGAAGCTAAACCTAGAATTAGTATTGAAGTACAACAAGAAGTATTACCTGAGACTAAAGAAGATGAGTCTAAACCAACTACTGTAGTTAGAAACTTAGATACTATAGTTAAAGATTTTGACTCTGTTAAAATAGCTCCTAGTATTGCTGAAACAATTAATGAAGTTGAAGCTATTAACTGGTTAAAAAATAATTTAAACATGGTCCCTGTAGAAATACAAGACGATGTAATTGAGATTTTTAAAAATGGTACTCAATCAATAGGTCGTTTTACTGAAGGTATGATTAAACTTTCTAGGCTTGCTAGTACTGGAACAGAATATCATGAAGCTTTTCATGCGGTAAGTCAATTATATCTTTCAAAAAAAGAAAGGGAAGGGGTGTATTCTACAGTTAGAAAAATAGAAAATAAAGAATTATCAGATACGCAGTGTGAAGAATTACTAGCAGATGAGTTTGAATACTATGTAAAAACTAAAGGTTTAGAATCTTACAAATATGTAAAATCTATAGACTCACAACCACTATCTTTTTTTGGAAAATTATTACAACTTATTAAATCTGTCTTTTCAAATCAAGTTACAGTAGATAAAATATTCAAAAATATAACAAGTGGTTATTATAAAAATAAATCTTTACCTACAAGTATTTCAAATGTAACTTCTTATGATAAACGTGTAGATAATTTATCTCTTGAGCAAGTTGCAGATATTACTAATTATTTAACATATACTGCATTTGCAGCACAAGATTTATCTTTTGAATCTATTGCAAATTTAGATTTTAATAAAGCAGGATATAACTTATTAGCAGTATATAGTAAATTAGATGATTCTTTTAAAGCTAGATATAAAAGAGTATTTGATTCTTTATTTAGAAAAGATTGGAAAGAAATATTTAACAATACATCTATAACAAACGAAGAACTTAAAAACATTAGTTGGATTGATTATAATTCAGATATATTTGAAAATATTAAAGATAACCTTAGAGTATTAGGTATTGAAACAAAACTTACAGAAGAAAAAGAAATTGAAGAAGATGAAAGTAAAGATGATAACATATCACCTTTAGTAACAAAAGCAAGTTACAATTATTCAAATAAAGAAACTTCTAGAAATTCTACTAAATTATTAGTAGCAAACTCTCCTGCTATTGATGGGTATGATAGTGCCGGTAAAACAATATATATTAAAGATACTTTCTTTGGATTACCTAAAATAGCTAATTTTGCTACTACTTGGGGATTTCTTGAAGATTTATTAGCAGATATACATCCTGAAGAAGTTCAAGATGGTTTTGAAATAATGTTAGATAAAATTAAAAATTCTTTAATTTATAAACCTGAATTAACAAAATTATATACAAATTTAGTAAATGGTTCTGATGTAGTTCGTACACAGTTTTATACTGATATGAATTTAGTTAAAAACAATTTCTCTACTACTTTTATTACTAAAACTTGGAACAGTAGTATAAATAGAAGTAAATATTTTTGGAATTATTCTAAAGGAAATACTAAAAATATAACAGATAGAATCATAGCAGATTGGTCTTCTAAAGTTGATAATAATTACAGTATTGGTAAAGGATTAGATATTGATAAAATTGTAAGTACTACTAGTAAACTATCAGTAATTGAAAACACTTTAAAAGATAATAATATTGTATTAACAGATTCTAATTTAGACGATATTATAAAAGAAGTATTTACTGTTTTAAATGAGGTCGGTATTACATTTATATCTTTAACTTCTTTAAAATATACGATAGCTACTATGCCTAGCAAAGAACTACGTTATAAAATAAAAGATCTATTAACTAGTAATACATATGGGATTGATTTTGCAATTGAAAAATTAAGTAAAGGAGAATCTGCATATACTGTATTACCTAATGAAAAAGGTATTACTTATATTGCTTTACAAGAATCTAAATTTAGAAAAGATGGATTTGAATCTTCTATAACAGGCGCTGAAGGAAATAAAAAATATATATATTCTTACGGTAATTTTTTTAATAAAGCTATTTCTGCAATGAAAAACAGTAAAAGTACTTTATTTACTAAATTACAAAGTACTACTTATTTTAAAAACAGTGTATGGGCAAAACAAGTATCAAGAGGAGAAGTATCTGCTAATAAAATAGAAGGTTCTATATTTTCATCTTTAAAAGTAAAAGGTATAGGGGATTCAGGATCTGATCTTACAAATCTTTCTTCTAATGAAGAATTATCTGATATTATAAATAGAATTATTTCTAATATAGATAAAGATGATAATAGATTATTATATTCTACAGGGTTAGCTAAAGCAGATAAATCAACAGATGTTCTTATATCAGGATTTAAAGCTATTAAAGCAGAATATAATAATAAAACTTTAGGAACTGCTGGTACATCTATATTAAATGGTTATGTTATTGACGAGCTTAATAGAATACGTCAATCACATGAAGATGTAAATAATTGGAAAGAGGCTGGTAATAGTTCAGATTTAATTGAATATTATCATTATGACCCAAATAACAAAGATGTATTTGATAAATCAGGAGGTGCTTTTAGAACATTCTTATTTCCAGAATTAAGTCCTAAACAATTAAAAGAAAATAATAAAGAATTATATGATACACTATATGATGAAGAAGGCGTTCCTTTTCCTATAACTGAAAAAACATCTAATAATAAATTATTAACTGCTTATATACACAATTCTTTTGAAACAGTATTAAATTTTGAAATTAAACAAGGTTTAGATGTTGGAGTACTTACTCATAATACAGAAGGTACTTTAGAAAATGTTTCTTTAGATGATTCTATTGTATCTAATCGAGCTGTTATTATTGGGGAACAAAACGCTGTAATTTCTTTATTTGCAGATTATTTATTAAATGGTCTTATTAACAACGTAGAAACTACTAAATTTTTACATGGTGATCCTGCTTTCTATAAAGGTAAAGCAAATAATCCTTTTGCAGATATTAAAAAAAGAACACCTCTTGTATTAGCATCTGGTAGACAATTAAGAATATATAAAGATTCTGAAGGTAATTATGTTGTAAAACCTAAATATACTTCTGTTGTATTAGAAGATTCTGAAGAAGCTTCTTATTATTATAATGAAGAATATATTAAACAATTAGCAGAAATATATTCAGAGTTTAATAATACAAATTTAGATTTTGAATTTACTAGATTAAAAGATCAATTTAGTTCTTATAATAAAGTAAACGAAACTGATGCACAAGCATATATTACAATAGATCGTTACAGAGAAACACAACTTGGTTGGGGTAAGTGGGAAAATAAACATCAAGAAGCATTTGATGCTATTAAAGAATGGCAAAAAAATCCTACAAACGATAACTTAAATATTGCTAGAGAATTATCAATATTTTCTGAATTAGCAATGCAACCGCTTAAATCTGTACATACAGGTTTAGAATTTCAAGATAGTAATCCAAACGTAGCTATTGTAGAATATAACAAACAATCTGAAACTATATTAAACCCTATTTTTACAGCTGGTTTACCACTAGATAAAATACGTAAAGCTATGGAAGAACAATCTGTAGATCATGCTATATTTAAAAGTGGTAAAAAAGTAGGTACACAAGGACCTACTACAATATCTAAAGATGGTAATATACTTGATAATATTGTATTTAATAAAATCAAGTCTTTATCTAATAGTAATTATTATTTACAACAAGATTTACCGGTACATGGTTTTGATGAAAGTTTAGAAGGTTCTCAAATATATAAAGTAGTACAAACAAATGTTGTGTTAGGTCATACATATAATAATGGTATGACTGGAGCATCTATTATTAAAGAACTTAATAATACACAGTCTAAACTAAGTAATATAGGTATTGATGAATTAAAAAAAGAATTAGATTATACAGATACAGAAGGATGGACTGAAAAATCACTATCTAAACTTAGAAAAAGTATAAGTGAAAGTCTTACTAAAAGAGGTGCTACAGATTCTGTTAGAGAAGCTTTACAAGACAGCTCTTATCCTTTTTCTGCTATTGTACAATCATTAAAAAAAGTATCTAATACTTTTAATTCAATGGTTAATACAGCAGGTATTAAATTAAAAATGCCTGGTGGACCTCTTATTCAAATATCTGGTTTTGGTATTGCTAGACCTACTGCTTATACAGATTTAGATAATTCTGTTAAAGGAGGTATCATGTGGTTAGGTAATAAAGAATTAGCTCCACCAAGATTAATTAAAACAGAAACAGGTTTAACTTTCTTAAAAGGACAAATATTAGTACCTCATAATATTATTAAAGATATTCCTAATTGGGAAACTATGAGTAAAGAAGAACTTATGAATAATATTGATCCTAAAGTATTAACTGCTATAGGCTATCGTATTCCAAATCAAGGTCCTTCAAGTAATGATGTACTTGAAATAGTAGGTATACTTCCAGAAGAAGCTGGTGATTCTGTTGTTCTTTATAATGAAGTTACTACTAAAACAGGAGCTGATTTTGATATTGATAAAATGTATATCATGGTTCCTAACTATGAATATAAAAATAATAAATTACGTAAAGTAGAATATGATACATCTAACCTAACAAAAAAAGGATTACAAAATTATAAATTAGATTTGTATACAGCTTTACTTTCTGATATTTCATCTTATTTGTCAGTTGTAGCACCATTAGATTCTGATTTCTTATCTAGTACAATTAATCAATTACATGATTCAGAAACTGTAGAAAATAAAAATTTAATGTTTATGTCTCCTGGTTATCAATATATTGTAAAAACTTCTTTTAGAGGAGGTAAAACAGGTATTGGTGTACTAGCAAATAACATTGTAGATCACACACAAGGTCAAATATATAATTTAAAAGTTAATGGTTTAACAACTAAACAAGGTAATCAAACAGAATTTGATGAACCTTCTTTAGCTGGTACAGATTGTGAACCAACAAAAGACGGTAAGGTATATAAAATATCAGAAGTACTTTCTTGGTATGCAAATGCTTTTGTAGATATAGCTAAAGATCCATATATAACTAAAGGTAATATTAATGATGTTACACTATCTACAACAATGTTACTTACTAGATTAGGATTTGCTCCTGATTGGGTTATCGCTTTTATAGGACAACCTATTATAAAAGATTATGTTCAATTAACGTATGCTCAAAAAGGACGTGTTAAAAAATATGATGATATATTTAAAACTTTAAATGAAAAATACAAAGAAGAAAGTGATATTATTTATACAGATATATCTACATCTACTTTAGAAGGTTTTATTAAAAATAAAGATATAGAAAATCAACGTTCAGTTTTAAATTTGTTTTTATCTATTAATAAAAGTGCTACGGCTTTACAAGAACAAATACGTGCTACTAAACAAGATGTAAATGGTGCAGGTAAATCTAATACTGAAGCATTTACAATTAGTGAATTACGTGAAAAAGTACTTAAAGAAAACAAAATAGGAAATGTAGATACTAAATTTAAAGATACATCTTTAGAAACAGCTTATAATAATTCTATAGGTACATTACAAAATATGTTTGGATCATTCTTATTTACTGATCACTTTGTTACAAAAGAAGTTATGAAAAGAATTTCTCAAGACAAAGGATCTGTATATGCCACAAATTTAGAATTAAATGAAAAAGTATCTACCGAATTTTATTCTTACATAGCATCTGGTTTACCTTTCTTTAAAAATACTAATTTAAGAGAATTGTTGTATGGTAATAATTCTTTAGCTAAAAAAGTATATGATTGGAAATTTAATCCAAATTCTCCAATAAGAGATAATGTTTTAGTACAGTATTTAGAATCTGTACAAGAAGCTGGTGCGCCTAATACAGTAGGTATTAATCAATTTAGAGATAAATCTATATTGATACAAAATCAAATTACTCAAGCTTGGGAAGAATTATTAGGATCTGATAATGCTAATATTAAAAAAACTGCTGAAGATTTAGTAAGATATGCTTTTTATTCTTCAGGGTTTAATCCTACGTCTAAAGCTATATTTGAATATATACCTTATAAATATATGAAACAAATAGGGTTTGGTGCATATATGGATGATTTTATGAAATACGGTAATAGTAGTATTATAGATAATTTTGTAGATCAATTTTATCAAAATAATAATACATTTGAAGCCGCTTTAAAAAGTAATAGAAATATAGAAGATTTAAAAAATGGTAATTTTACAATAGGTGAAGATACAATAGATAAATTTATTATTGGTTATTCTATTGAAAACGGTACAGTACAAAAAGAATATGTTAGATATTTTAACGGGTATGGTAAAGTATATAAATTAAAAGGATATACTTCTGATAATTTACCTGTGTATCAAAAATTATCTTCTAAAGGTATTACAACAGATAGTAATTATAAAATTGTAGAATATTCTTTTGAATCTAATCCTGAGTCTATATTTACATCTGTTAAAGATTTAAAAGAACAAAGTAAAGTAATAGATATACCTAATTTATCGTTACCTCGTACACCTAACACAGAAAGTATATTAGATACTGTTACAGAAAATAATTCTGTTATGGTAGATAATACTAATTCTAAAATAGTAAAAAATAAAGATTTAGAATTTATATTTAATGAAAATCCTACATTAAAAGAAATAGGAACTAAAAAACAATATTCTAATTATTTAAATACTATATTCCCGGATAGTACATTAACAGATATTGTTTATCATGGTACAGATAATAAAAATAAAATATTAGAAGAAGGTTTTAAAAACAACAGTGAATTATTTAATGCTGATGATGATAGACATTATGAAATTGGAGAATTAGGAAATGGTTATTATTTTACACCTAGTATAGATTCTGCTAAAAATTATGGAGAAATTATTAGTGCATTAATAAATAACCCTGATGTAGAAAATAAAACCACGTTTAATAATATTACTAATGAACAAGAAACACAGTATTTTGTAAAATCAAAAAAACAAATACATATATTAGGTACAGAACAAGATATTGAAGAATTTAAAAAATATGTAGAAAAAGATGTATCTTTAGAAGAATCTGTTGATCTTGAAAACGATAATACTTGTGGAATATTATGAGCTGTAAAACACCTAATTATATAGAACTATTACCTACAATTGGTAAAGTAAAAGATTATCTATCTGCAGCACATCTTGAAATAGCTAAAGAAGCTTATTCTTCAGGTGTTTTTAGATTATTTAAAAATAAATTATATACTTATAAAAATAAATATGCTGAAGCTGCTAATTGGGTAGGTAAATATAATGCTAAACAAAAAGCTATTTATGGTATAAAAGATAAAATAATTTCTTTAAAAAAGAACCCTAATAATATAGATGGTACAGAAGTATTATCTATAGATGCTTCTGTATTAGATACTTATTATAAAAAAGTAGTAGAGAGTCAAGAATTATTAGATTCTGTATCTGAAGGAATAGCTAGAGGTGAAGATGTTAATTTTTGGAAAGGTCAGCAACAAAAAGAATCTAATTATGATTTTGAATCTTTAGAAGTTATGTCTAAAAAGATTTTAAGATTAAAAAAGAATTTTAATGTTGAAGTTGTATTAGATTCTGATATGAAAGAACTTGGTAGAGTAGATCCTTATGAACCTGGTGAAATTCCTACTGTAAGATTAAATCCTAGGTTATTAGGTTCTGATACAGTTATACACGAATTTGGTCACGTATATATAAATTTACTTGGTGGTAGTAGTAATAGATTTATTGCTGAAGGTATTACTCAACTTAAAGACAGTGATCTGTGGAGAAATACAGCAGATTTATATCCTGAACTTACTTTAGATCAATTAGATATGGAAGTACTTGCTACTGCTATAGGTATAGAAGGATCTAAAATATTTAAAGAATTTAATGTTATTGAAAAATTTAATAACTGGCTCAATTCTTTTTTTGAAAAGCTAAAAGCACTTATTGGTATTCCTCAAAACCGTGCTAAACAATTAGCTAAAGAAATGTTTGGAGAAAATATTAGAACAGGTGGATCGCCTATCGGTATTAATTATTCACAATTACAAAAAACAAATAATAAAGAAGATACTACAGAAAGATTAAAATCTATAAATAGTGCTTTTTCTTCAGCAGAAGACAATACACTTATTAAAGATGGTATACCTTATAAATCTACTAAAACTATTATAAAAGAAGATTTTAAAAAGAATACTCTTGAAAGTTTACATGGTAAACGTCAAGTATTAAATATAATGTCTTTAGTAAATAAAGGATATACTTTAGATCAAATAAAAAAAGAAAATATAAATAAAGAAAATTTTATATTTGATAATACTTTACAACAAGAGCCTTATTTAAGCCAGTTATACGACTATTCTAAAAAATTATTAGATAAATTTAAAGAAGAAGGTAAGGAAGTTATTATAAATTCTACAGTATCTGATGATAGAGTAGGTGTTACAATAGCTAGTACAATTGATTTTATGACTGTGTCTCAAAGTGGTAAAATAGAATTATTTACCCCTTTTGTCACTAAATCTATTACAGAAAATACATCAGAAACGATTGTTGCAGAACAATCTTTACAATCTGAAATACTTCGTAATATGGGAATACAAGTACAAGGTATGTATTCTCTTCCTATTACAGTAGATACTAATTTTATTTTTAGAAATTATAAAGAAAATACAATTAATAAAGAAGTAATAAAAAAATATTTAGGTACAGTATTAAGTCAAACAACTTTAGATAAAATAGATGCTACTGCTAAAGTACTTGTAGGTACACTACAACGTAAAATAAATATTCTTGCAAGCACTATAGAAGATAAAAGTCCGGCACAAAGAGCTAATTATGATAAGTTTAAACAACTTGTAACTGATTTAGCAGATGCTAAAAACAGTGAAGTTATATCTTCTTTTGTAAAAGTAGCTGCTAGAGAAACTACAGCACTTTATGAAAGATTAAGTAATACAGTAAATAAAGATAATTATACAATAGAAGATTTAAGATTAATATATGATTATAGTCAATCATATAATTCTATAGATGAAATAACAAATTTATTAAGAGATTTTTCTGTAATAGAAGAATTACAAGAAGAGTCTTTTAAAGATCAAGTTAATTTAATTAAAAATAATATTGATAATATATCAGCAGCTTATAAAGAAAATGTAAAAAAAGCATTTGCTAGAAAGTACGTAAAAGAAAGTAAAATATTTAGTGCTAGACGTATTGAACTTGAAAGAGAATTTAATGTTTTAGAAATTAAAAAATATAAAGATTTAAAACCTTCTGTTATAAAAGATAAAAAGAAAGAATATATAAATAAAAAAATAGCAGAAGAATATGATACATTAATAAAAGAAGAAGAAACTCGTCTTATACGTTTATTAGGTGAAACAGATGTAGATGTTGGAGCATTAGATTTATGGGTAACTGATCCTAGAAATCAAAACGACGAGTTAATGCAACTTATAGAAGAAAAATTATCTACTGTAGATTATATTGTTTCTGCTTCTGTACAACAAGCTTATTTAGAAATAGATGATTCACTAACTAAACTTATTGAATTAAAAGGAAATACTTCTGATATGCCTAAGTTGTATGAAGAATCTTTAGAAAGTTATAACGGTAAATTAACAGGATATTATGTATCTGAATATTATTCTACATATGATGCTGAAAAGAAAATTGTATGGGGAGAATATTATGATATAGCAGATAAAGATTCACCTGAAGCACTTATTGCTTATAAAAAAGCTATTAAATGGAATAAAGAAAATATACAAGGTAAATATATAGAATCTTTTCAAAAAAAGATAGATCTATTTGCAAGCGAAGATAATACAAATAGTGGTTATAAAATAAATCAAATATTAGCTAAATACACAGATAAAAGTAATGTATCTGAAAAAGATCTTGATATTATAAAAAAAATATTAAAAGATAAAGAATCTACACCTAAAGAAAAAAATAAAGAAAAAGCTAAGTTTTATAAAGATGAAGTAGAGTTTATAGAAAATGAAGCTTTTATAGAAGCACAGGAACGTAAAAAGAAACAACTTACTGAAGAAGCTTATAATAAATGGTATAAAGCACAATATTATGAAAGTAGTCATGGTGAAAAATTACTTTCTATGTGGTCTATGTTAAAACCTAAAGATTCTTCTGTTATGAATGAATTTGTAGGTTTACCGGTTAACAAATGGAAAAATCCTCAATTTAGTAAATTAGAAGAGCTTAGAAAAAACAAATCTCCTATAGCAGAAGTATATGATAAATTTATTGAAAAAAATAAATTATCTGATTCTTATGTACCTACTGCACAAAAATTAGGGTATAGATTACCTGCTGTTGAAAAATCTACTGTAGAACGTATTTCAGATAAAGGTGCTTGGAATGCACTTAAAATAGGTTTTAATAATTTATTTGTAAGAACTAACTTAGATACTGATTTAGGAGAAGATAAAGGAGAAGCTCCTAAAAAAGGAATAGAGTCGTTAAAACATACTCTTAAAGAAACTTTAAATGTGTTTACTAAAGAAGATGGACGTGAAAAGAAATCTATTGCTTTATTTTACAGAAAAGAATTAGCTAATAAAGAAGATCAATCTTATGATCTAGCTACTTTATGTCTAGCTAATTTTCAAACTTGTAAAAACTATAGTGAAAAAACTAAAGTAGCAGTAGATATAGAAGTAGCTAAAGATTTAATTTATGAAAGACAAGTTAATCAATATACTCCAGATGGTAAATTAAAAGTAGATGCTTTTACAGGAAAAGCTGTTAAAAATGTAGATTCTAATACATATAAATCTTTACTTAGTTTAATGGATACTAGATTATATGGTATTAGAATGCTAGGAGATGCTTCTTTTAATAAAAAAGCAAGTCAACTTAATGCTTGGGCTAGTAATACAGTTATGATGTTAAACTTTTTATCTGCTCCTGCTAACTTACTTCACGGTAAAGTAACAAATCTTATTGAAGGATTTGGAGGACAATATTACAATAGTACTAACTTAAAAAATGCAGAAGTAGAATACGCAAAAGATTCTAAAAATTTATTATCTGATATTGGACGTAGAGTACAATTATCTAAAACAAATGTGTTATTACGTACATTTAATGTTCTTGATAGTTTTGATGCTACTCATAATAGATTTGCAGAAAATACTAAAACTTCTAATTTAGCAAAAACAAATTCTTTATATGCTCCACAAAAAGCAGGAGAACATATGATACAATCTACTGTTATGTATGCTTATTTAGATACTGTTAAAATAAAAAACAAAGAAGGGGTAGAATTAAAGTACACAGATGCAGTTGAAATTAAAAATGGTAGAGCAATAGCTAAACCAGGATATGAAGAAGCTACTACAACAGAATTTCAATCTAATATAGCATCTAGTTTAGCTAGAATATTATCACATCAATTTGGTAATTATAGCAGTCATAATGTAGCTCTTTTACAAAGATATGCTTCTGGTAATATGGTTGTATCACTTAAAAAATTCTTAGTAGGTGGCGCTAAAAGAAGATACAGAGGAATAGGTGATTGGAAAAATAGAATAGGAGAAGATAATTATAATACACAACATTTTGATCCTGTATTAGGTCATTATGTAGAAGGTGATTACGTAACTACATTTAGAGCATTACGTACTATGTACCAAGATTATAAAACTTTAAAACTACAAACAATAGGACATACTTGGGAAAGTATGACAGATATAGAAAAAGCAAGATTTAAAAGAACAACTTTAGAATTAGGTATTGCACTTACAGCTTTTGCTTTATCTATATTAATTAAAGGTGAAGATGATGACAAAGAAGAAGGAACAGGACAATTAATGGCTATGTTTTTAACACGTAGATTATATAGTGAATTATCTTTTTGGGTAAATCCAATTGAACAAGCTAGAACATTAAGATCACCTGCTCAATCTCTTTCTTTTTTGGAAAAAATATTTAGATTAATAGGACAATTAGGATCTCCTTTAGAAGAATACACTAAAGGAGAAAGAAAAGGACAATTAAAATTACGTAAAAAAACATCAGATATTATTCCTATATGGTCACAAGGAGAAAAAAGTTTAAATAATACTGTTAATTTCTTATATGATAGTCGTTAATATATAAGTAATTTCTAGTATACTAACTAAGTAAATAGTAATTTAGCATAATAAATGAAACACTGATATAATGGCAGAAGATAATAATCTAGGAGATGGTTTAAAAGTAACAGGAAATTATCCTGTAGATACTTTATATGGTCCATATTCATCTATTGCAGATGCAAATGTTAAAGTAACTCCATACTTACGTTCTGTTTCAGGTGTTTCAGGTTTATCAGTTGGTCGTACAGTTGCAATTGATGATGGTACAATTAGAAAAGAATATTGGTGGGATGGAGGAGTTTTAGATACTAATCTTGTTTTAAAAGTTGTTTCTAGTGGTGGTGGAGGCGGTGGAGTATTTGCTACTAATCAATTAATTACATTATCAAACGGTAAAACATTTGGAAAATATACAAACGGACAAACTGCTCCTTGGATAGGTTTAACTGCGGTACAAGCTATAGCAGATGCAGCAGCAGAATATATTAATCCATCATTTACAGGATTCAACTTAACAGGACAAGCACATACTGTTGAATGGGGAACTACATTAACTGGCACAGAAGTTTACACTTGGGCTATCAATACAGGTTCTGGTACTATTCCAACGGTAGATATTTTTGATAACACAGCAGGGACTACCTTATTGGCAGGAACTCCTAATTACGGGACACAAACACAAGCAATAACAACTATATTATTAAATACGAATGGTGCTAATCAAAGTTGGAAATTAATAGGAAATAATACTGGGAACGGTACAACATTCAACTCTCCTAACTTTGTAGTGACAGCGAGACCTATAGATTTCTATGGTGCAACATCAGCAACTCCGACAACATCAGCACAAGTTAGAGCTTTGCCTCAAAACGGTTTCTACGCAGGAGCTACAAACTTAATATTAAATACAGGGAGCACACTAATTAAATTTGGAGTGGCTTTACCTCCAGATTCTACTATTAATGCAGCAATTGACTTAGATGCATCAAATGCTTCTGTTAATTATGCTCTGGTTGGGACAATAAATGTTACGGATGCGGCAGGAGCTGCAAGAGCTTACAATTATTATGAAGCAAATATTGCTTCACCATATTCAAGTAATCATAGACATCAAATTTCAATTTCTTAATAAGATATAAATGGCATTACCAAGCACACCAAGTTTACAAACACAAGGAGGGGTACAAGTTCTTAACCCTATCCCACTTGATCCGTATGAAGGACCTTATGCTTCAGTAGCTGCTGCTAATGCATCAGTGCCTAGTGCATTACGTTCTATTTCTGGAACGACTGGATTGCTAGCAGGCAGAAGTGTTGTAATTGATAATGGAACTATCAGACAAGTATACTGGTGGGACGGCGGTATTGCAGATGTCAATTTAGTATTAAAAAGCGTAAGCACTCCGTCAAATCCCACATCAATTCAATATTGGAAAGATGCGAATAATGTTGTGTGGAAAGTAACAATAGGTACGGACGGAATATTTCAATCACAATCAATTTAAATAATGATCATACAAATAGAATTATCAGATGCAAACGAACTAGATTACTTATCTGGATCGGAATTATTACCTGCTCAGTCCTCGCTTGGGAAACCGATAAAGATTTCAACTAACCAAATATTAGAGTTTATTAAATCTAGTCCAATAAACTCTTTTAAAATGATTACAAGCGGAACTAACGCAGATCAAGTATTGATAACTTTAACAGACGATTTTACATTCCAATTCACAAAAATTTAACATGAAAAAACTACTATTACTATTATCAATCGTTTTCGTTACGGTTACGGCATTCGGACAAGCTACGGGATACGTAATAACTAACTTTGCAACGTCCGCAAGCATAGGAACGGCAGCTACAACGGTTGACGTTTACAGCCGTATCAACATTAATCAAACAACTGCAGCTATTACGTTAACGGTTCCAAACCCAACAAACACAACTACTAAAGTAAGTGAAATTTGGGTTGGAAATATTGGTACAGCAACGTTTACATTATCCCCTGGTGGTACAGTAGATCCTAATTCTGCTGTTATACTTAAATGGACAGGTTCGGGTTGGTATGTTATCGGCAAAGCTAGTACAGGTGGCGGTGGCGGTGCTCCAACAGGCGCAGCAGGCGGTGACTTGTCCGGTACATATCCAAATCCAACGGTTGCTGGACAAGTTGTAAAATCGGTTGTACTGAATACTCCGAACGTTATATTCACTAATCCAGTTACTTTCTCAACTGCTACCAATACAGCAACGGGAACACTTGCTTTAAATACGCAAGCCGCTAATACTTTTCTAGGTTCTCCTATTGGATCCGTTGGAACTCCAACATTTAGAGGCCTTGACTTGGGTGATATGCCTTTATTCGCAGGGTATACAAAAGGAATAGGCTTCCAAAAAGTAGCAGCAACAGACAATGCATTTACGGCTATTCAAAAATTAGAAGGCAATCAATCGGCAAATGTGATTCCTATTTATAACGAAGATTTTAGTTCGGGAACAATTACAACAAACTATACAAAAATTGGATCGGCTGCAACATATACTATATCTGCAAGCACTTTGCAAATAGCTTCAGGGGTTAATGACTTTTCGCAAAGACTAAGACTGAAAAACTTTAAAATATTGTCAGACAAGTATACTGCAACTATAGAATACACAGCAACTACAGTAGGAAGTAGAGGGTTTGCTTTTGGCCTATCTAGCTCTATAAATAGTGGTTATCATTATGCATATTTAGACTCAAGCACACCAGGAGCAACAACGCTAAACTATGTTGAACCTTCTAAAGACTTTTCTGGAAACATATTAGGGGCACTTAATACTTTTGTGTTGAGTGCTGGCGACAAAGTCAAGTTGATATTTAGACAAAATGGATTTAAAACAACATTTACTGCTTTAAATATCAGTACTGGTCAATCATTAGAATGTTATGGCCTCGTAAATGGGACAAATACAACACTATCTACAGGCATAAGCGAAAATGGTTTTTTAGATATTGTGCCACTTGGAGGACAGCAGACAATTACATCTATTACATTAGAGGACAATAATTCAATTTCTGATTATATATTATTTAGCGATTCTATAGGACGAGGTTCTAACGCATATTCTCAACAAGATAGGTATGTTGATTTTCTTCGAGTAAACGGAGTGTCTATAACGTGCGCATCAAGCTCAGGCGCTAAAATAACAGATTATTATGATATTCCTGCACTTAACTATGCATCTAAGTTATTGGCATCATATAATAGCACTGCTATAATATGCTTGGGGATTAACGATATACAGATAGGATCAACAACAACGCTTGCGGATTATGCAACATTAATAAGTAGTCTTCAATCAATAGGCTTTTCTAAATTTGTCATTGTAAATATTCTAGATAAAAGTGGATTGACAACTACGATTAATACGTTTAATTCAGGATTAAAAAACAACTATTCAAATTTGTATCCTTTTGTAGATATAAATTACTTAATTGGATTATCTGCTTCAACAAATATTAACTATTCTGGTGACTTGTTGCATCCAACATCCCAGGGGCAAAGAACAATAGGGGGGGCATTGCTTCCATTTTTAAAGACAAAAAATAACACAAGCGAATTTGATAATTATAGCCTATCAAGAAGCACCGTATCTGTAATTCCTACAGTTGCAAATTCAGCAAATGTTACGTCAATATTCTCAAATACAGACAATATTATTTCTGGAACATTTAGCGGATTTCCAAAATTCGGATATGCTCAAATATATAACATATCAACACATGCAGTTGAGTATATATACTATATGTCAAGAACTGACACACAGTTGCTAAATGTACAAAGAAATACGCTTGGATCTGCGGGTATGACAATTACAGCAACAAACCAAGTTTTGATATATAATATCAGTAATTTAAAAACTGTTGGTGGTAATACACAGCCATATTATGCAGAATCTTCTAATAATTATGGCTCTGGATCAGCAACCTATGAATGGAATTTGCCTAGGGCAAATTCAACAGATCAGTTCATTTTCGGATTGGTTAATGGAGGAACAGCTAGGTTCTTAGCTAATTATGGGCAAGGATCAAGTGTAAGTATTACTAAAGGTGCATCAAATGTGTCTGGTGGGCTTTATTTTGGATATATAAATTTAGGTAATCAATTTCCAACTAATAACTACGCCTTCATTCACCAATCGGATAATACATTTCAATTTACGAATGGAGGCTCCGCCGGGTGGACGTCAACGCCAAACTTTAAGTTAACATTTGGCGGATATTCAAATATTTATAGGGCAACAAATTCAGGTTCGGATGTAACAAGCGAATTTGTATTCGATGTTGCTCGGTCAACGTCATTTGCGGCAGGTGGTACTAGGTGGGGATTTGATACGCCAAATGGATTTATTGGAATGGTAAATAATGGAACCCGTTCAATAAAAGGTGTTGGGTTGAATATGATTAATATTACATCTGCGGCAGGGTCGGAAAAGGCAGACTTAGAAATATCAACCTCCACGTCAGGATTTAGTGGTGTTCGTGCAACATTTAATTCCACAGGAATAAGCACGATACATTTGCAAGGCGCAACTGTTTCCACAACAATAGTGGCAGGTGCAGGCGCAGGTACTTCTCCAACTGTGGGGCTTACGAAAGCTACAGATATGAGCGGAGTGGTGACAATAATAACAGGGACGCTACCTACTTTAGGCGCAACAATAGCAACCATTACATTCAATGTGCCTTATACTTCTGCTCCAAATGTTGTGCTGTATAATTGTGGGCCAAATTCAGCGGCTCTTAGCGGTGCAACAATGGTGTACATAGACGAAGCTAACACTACAACAACAACTTTTGCAATAACGTCTGGAACAACAGCACTAACGCCAGCAACAACATATAAATTTATGTATCACGTAATCCAATAAATCATGAACAAAATGTATAATCTTTGGAAAACATTAGTAGGCACAATACAAGGAATGAACAATGAAGGTAGTTCTAAAAGAGCTACCGCATTGGGCTTCTATATTCTGTCTGCTATAATGGTAATTACGTATTCTTCTTGTTATCTTTATGTAGTGCTAACGAACAACAATACCGGTATAGCTTTAATTGTGATTAATCAATACAATGTTGTGTTAGCAATAGTTGTTGGTACGCTAACGGCGGCGCTTGGCTTGACTTCTTATGAAAAGAAAGTAGAGGCAAAGAAAGAAGTAGATTTGAATTGTGATAAAATAAACGAAGTAAAATAATGCCACATAGATTATTCTCAAATTTATCAACAGATGATGTTTTCGGTGGAGTGGGGACGGGAACATTTGTAGCCTTAAAATTATTATTCTTCAGTGAAGCAACTTACCACTTTACCCTAGTTTCGTTTGATGCTTTCTTAGGTGGTGCAATTGGTTTGATCGTGGTGCACTACGGGAAAAAGGTATTGAAAAGATTCGATGAATGGGTTGCGATTAAATTTAAAAAAGAAAAGGAATGACACCGAAAGACTTCGTTAAACACTATTATATCTTTGCTGAAGACTCAGAAAAACAAAGTGGCATATCTGCATTGTTCACACTTGCTCAGGCTGCATACGAGTCGGGATGGGGTGAAAAGGCAGTAGGGAATAACTTCTTTGGAATCAAAAAGGGAAGTTGGCCTGAAGATAAATGCCAGTTGATTACGACAACAGAATACAGTAAATCGAAAGATTTAAAATTCCCTGTCATAACAAGCATTACGCCTACTCAGTCGGGTTACAAGTACAAGATTAAAGATTGGTTCAGAAAATACAACACGCCTGCGGAATGTTTTGCAGATCATAACGCTTTTTTCTTTACCAATAAACGATATGCGGAGGCTTTAAAAGTTAAGTCAGATCCGAACGCTTTCGCTGATGCAATTGCAAAAGCTGGTTACGCTACAGATCCAAGCTATGCAAAAGTATTAAAACAAATAATTGGAATGATTAAAAAAGAACTAGTATGATAGTAACAATTATATTCATAGCAATACTTCTATTCTTTGCAGGCTTATTTAACGGCCGTATGGACTACATTAAATTACACCAGTTAGATTCGGAAAGTTGGGAAAAAAAGTGGGAGTGGGAGCCATTGGCGCAAAACGGATTTAAACGACAATCTGATAGAGTAAGGTATAAACAAGTTGGTAAGCCATGGTATTACTTCGGATTGCATAAGCCTGAATATAAAGAGGCTTTCCCGTATTCTAGTACTATTCTAGTATTTCTTACTGATGAGTGGCACCTTAAAAAGTGGTTAATGTTCTTATGTATCGAGTTAATTATCGTTGCCATTTTCACACAATATAATCACTTACATTGGTTGTGTATTCCCGTTGGTATAATAGTCTTGAAAACATTAAGAGGATTAGGGTTTACTTTAATTTACGATAGAAAATGAAATATTACAATACCCTTATGGCCTGTATTGTTATTGCATTAATAATTTATATAATCTTTGATCTTTTATGAAAACAATTGTATGCACGCTATACAATTCAATAGGTGATTCGTACGGTGATGCCGTAATGAATTTAGAAGAAAAAAAATTACAAGAAAAGTATTTAAAAATATTAAAAACAAATATCATGGTAAAAACAAATGCAATAATTCAGTTTATGGTTAAGAATCCAGAAAACAATAAAACATATGTTTATGAAAAAGAAATAGATTTTATTCCTTCAGTTGGATTGGATATACAAAAACCAATTAGTAATAAAATACATCGTGTCAGACATGATGGAGAAAGATATATTGCACAAATCGAAGCTGTTTTAGAACCTACAGAGATGTCAAATTTCGATTATTATGCTAAAAATGGATTTACTGAGATTAAGATTTTCAACTCGTAAAGTATAACCAATGAAAAAATACACTACATATATACTATTAGCTATTATAGCAGTTCTGCTTTTATTGTCTGCATTCCCTAAGTCATGCAGTAAAAAGCTTGATAGATTAGAAACAAAGTCTAGTAAATCGTTGGTGATTGATTCCATTATTTCAGATCAAACAAGAAAGCATAACGCCGTTTTAGATTCGATTATTTATGTAAAAAAGAAAACCGACTCGATACAGAAGGTAAATATTTCAGTTCTTCAAAGTAAATATAACGCACTACGGTTAATCGTGAAGCAACTTAAACCAGCAACTATAGATTCATTAACCAAAGTTATTAACGGTGTTCCTATTGAAGCCTATAATGCCTCAATCAATAGCGGTGTAATGTGCGATGAATTACTTGCTGATAAAGACGAGTCATTGAACCGGAAAGATTCGATTATATCAATGCGTGAAATTCAAATAGGGAATGACAATAAAGAAATTGAAGCCAAAGAACAAGCCATTCAGGATTTAATCGCTTTGGATGAACAGAAAGGAAAGAAGTTAAAACATGCCAAATCTTTGAATAAAAAGATACCTTTAATTGCAGGAATTGCAGCGACTTTAGGGTTTTTATTGGCTATATTTGCATTAAAATAATAGTAGTCAGCGCGCGACATAGGTTTTAACTGCGAGCGTACCAGGCTGACTCTTTTGCAAACACTCCCGTTTAATTATGGGAGTGTATTTTTTGTTTAAAGTATTTCTGATGGGACTCGAACCCATAAGCCGAAGCACTAGATTTTAAGTCTAGCTTGTTTACCAATTTCAACACAGAAATATATGTACCTAAAAAGAGAATCGAACTCTTACGCTTTCGCAACGGTTTCTAAGACCGTCCTGTCTACCAATTCCAGAATTTAGGTATATGAGGAGAGTACAGGAATCGAACCTGCAAGGTTTTTACGCCCAGTTGTTTTCAAAACAATGTCTTCGTCCATTCAGACACTCTCCATATTTTATTGTAGAGGATAACAGATTCGAACTGTTGAAGCTTTTACACTTGGCACATTAGCAGTGTGCTGGTTTAATCCATCTCACCCAATTCTCTATATTAATAGTAGGAAATCTTGGACTTGAACCAAGATTAGCGGATTTACAGTCCGAATACTTACCAATTAGAGATGAATCTCCTATATAAAACAAAAACCCCAGATTTCTCAGGGGTTATATAACTTTAAATATTATTTATAGTTTTATTAACCCCTAAATAGTGGAAGTAAATACGAACTATATAATAATACTTTTTTCATGGTTCAAATGTATAAATAATAAATTAATATTCCAAATAAATTTGCACAAAGACTAAGATTCGAACTTAGATTAATGGTTTTGGAGACCATGGTTCTACCATTGAACTATCTATGTGTATAGAGGGAAGTATAGGGATCGAACCTATGACCTAGTAGTTAACAGCTACTTGCTCTACCACTGAGCTAACTTTTTATGCCTCCTTTTTGATATTGAGAAGGAGATAACTCTTGTGGAACTGACTGGATTTGAACCAGTGACACCCTGTTCTTCAAACAGGTGCTCTACCAGACTGAGCTACAGCTCCATAAGCACCTAGAGAAGGGGTCGAACCTCCAATTACTTTACTAGTAAAGTAAACATTCGAGACAGGAATGTGCGTATGCCTAATTTCGCCACCTAGGTATATAACAAAAAACCCTTTAAGTATGACCTAAAGGGTTTTAATATAGTTTAATTTAAACAATAGTTATCCTTTAGGTTATCTTACGATTCCAATTAAAGTTAAAATTATTGTTAAATTGTTTTTTCATGATTCAAAATTACAAAATATATTTAATAAAACAAGGATTATCTATTATTAATTGTTAATTTTATACTATGAATTTGACCATCAATACTTATAGTTATATAGCAGGAGTAAAAACAGCTTTATCCGTAAATAGCGGAGATTTAGTAGTAAATGGAGTTGCTAGTGGAACAACTGGAATATCTTATACTACAGTCGTTACAAATAATACTTTAGCTGTAATATCAATTTTAAAAGGAGGATATTATACTTATAATATAACAATTGATAGTGTATTTACTGCTAATAAATCAATAGATATTATATTAGTACCAATTTTATCAATTATAGATCCTAATTATAATAAACCTGTACCTAACTTTTTCTTTTTTCAGGACAACTATTCATTTAAAACATATTTTTACAACGGTTCTTCTTATCCAGGAAATATAGAATGGTATTACAATAATACACTTTATACTACAGGAGAAAAAGGAGTAATAGATTCTAAAATTCCTTTAGTATATCAATTAAAAATAAGAGGTACTACTTATGAGCCTTTAGGTACTATAAGATTTGATTATGTGTATGCTACAGATACTGTAGGTATTTCAGGCAATTCTATAGCAGGTACGTTTTTTGCAATAGGGTCATATTTATTACTAGATTTAAATAAAAACATAACAGAAATAGAATATAAACCTGTATTTTATATTACTCCTAGTGATCCTGAAAATATAGGACAAACTGATAAAGGATATGCTAGAAAAGAAATAGTTACTATAAATCCTTATATAGCGTATAATAATACTTCTCAATACACTATAAATTATAAAGTAACAGATCCGTTAGGAATACAAATAATTAATACTACTATTTCTATTACAAGTTTTTCTGTAAATTCAATTCAATTTCCATTATTAATATTAGGAAATTATACAGTTTTAGCTACATTAACAGATATAGATGGAAATATAAAATATTACAATACAATTAATGTAAACACTATTAATTTTATAGATATTTCTTATACTAGTTGTAATACATTTTTATTTAAAAACAGATCTACAACAACAGATATTACTTTTACAGTACAAAGTTTAACAGGGCCTGTTATTTCTACTACTGTTTTATATAAAAATAATAGTACTAGTATTGTAGTACCAAGTACTAATTTATATACTGTAGCTGTAACTTATGGAAATATTGTAGAATATTATATTATAAATAATTATTGTGATTTAGAATCATGTATGACTAAATACATACTTGATATATTTTGCGATCCTACTTGTGATCCTTGTGATAAAATAGGTGGAGAATTAGATTTAATAAGATTATTTGCAATTAGTAATACTTATTTTATGAAGTTACATAAAGAATATTATATAAATAATTTCTATACAGCTTTAGAACAAACTAAGTTAGACGAATTAACAAATATTCAACAGACATTAAATCAATTAATTGTTTTATGTAAAACTACAAATTGTTTAGATAAAACTACAGATTGTGGTGGTAATTGTGGAGGTTCAACTAAGACAGGAGGTTGCGGATGTCATTAAGAGTTCCAAAAATAAATAAGTGTGTACCTAATGCTGACGAAATATTATTAGCACAAGCATATACTTTAGCTCAAATACAAATAGATACTTTAATATTATCTGGTATTAAAGCAGATGAGTATGGACGTAAAAATGCACAAAATAATTATAAAGCTGTAGCGTATTATTATTTTTTAATACAATATGTATTAATTTGCAGACATACTTTAGATAGACAAAATTTACTTGATGTACCTTGTAATGGTAGAATATTACAAGATATTATGAAAATAGATTGTGTATTAGAATCTTTACAATGTATACAAAAAAGAATAGGAGTAAATTACAGAGATTATTTAATATCGCTCTTTTCTCTTTTTGGTATCTCTTGTGATGAGCAAAATTGTACAGAATCTTGTCAAGGACTAGGTTCTATGATTATGGAAGGAAATAATGATTTATCTGCTTGGATTATAGGAGATTGTGAAGAAGTAAATAAAGTATTAAAAGGAGAATTTGTTAAAAAAGAATTTAATATTACTAACTTTAAAAAACCTTTAGAATAACGATGGCAACTGGAACAAATTATAATAAAAAAGCAGATCTATTAAATGCTATACAAGCATTAGTTTATACTAATGATAATAATGAAACAGCTTCTGATAATATCCAAAAAGCTATAAAAAATGTAGTAGAATCTTTAATGGAACAAACTATTGTAGATAATAGTAATTATACACTATATAGAAAATTAGTAGATAATGATTTTATAATACGTTTAGTATTTAAAAATCTTTTTACGTTTACTAATTTAGAACTACTACCTTCAAATTTGGCAAACCTTGCTACTTTTGATGATATAAGATATTTATGTTATAATCCTACAAGTGACGGATTAGCTAAAAAATATACATTTAATCTTACGTTTAATAAATTAGTATCTAATAGTCCTTTTGTATTAGCAGGAGAAGCTTATTTTAATCAATTACATTTATTTGACAATGTAGGAGATACATCTAGTACATTTAATTATTCTACAGCAGGTGGAACAGGTAATTATGATTCTGCAATAATTAAAACTACAGGATTTAATATTAGTGGCACAGTAACTCCTGATGCAGCATTTACAAATGGAGGGTTATTAGAATTTACTTTTAAAGGAAGTTTAATAGGTAAATTATGATAGATAGAATAGTTTATACTTATTGGACAAATAAAGGTACTGATTATAAATTAGGCTTTTTAAATACAGATAACATGCTTATTGTATTTAAAAAAAGTATTGAAGAGTCATATAAATTAGTAAACAATGTAGTTGTTTATTGTGATAAAGAAGGATATTCTTTTTTATGTAATAAAATAGATGTTAAATTTGTTATTGTAGACTATTCTAAATATGAATTTGATAGTAGATATTGGAACTTTCCTAAAATAATAACTTATAATTTACAAGAAAAACCTTTTTTACATATTGATATTGATGCAATTGTATATACTTTTGATAAAAGTGCAGAAATAGTTAGTGAGTGTAAAAGAGGAGTAGCTTATGATACTGCTTTATATCCTTCTTTAGAAAATAAAAAAGATTTATTATCTAATTTTGATGGGTGGTTAACTTGTAGTGGTATACTAGGTGGAAATAACATAGATGTTTTTAAAGAGCTTTTTAATGAAATTAAAGAAACTGTTAAAAATGAAGAAAAATATCTTATATTACCTAAAACAAGAATGATTATTGAAGAAGTTGTGATATCTGCATTAATTAATAAAAATAAATTGAATGTAGTATATTTGAATAAAAAAAATAAAGACTTTGTTCATTATTGGGGTGAAGAAAAACAACAAAATTTTGTAGAATATGATAGTAAATAAAAATTGGTTTTTTACAACAACCAAAACAGCAATTGCAAGAGGTACTAGATTTTTATTAGGAGATAGACCTAGTTCAGAAACTATGCAAAATTTAGTAGATACTTTAATATCTAAAAATTCAGCAGATAAAGCAAAAGAAAATAGTTCTGATGATGTAACTAATTTAGCAGGACATGTTGTAGCATCTACTTCTGTTCAAGCTATAACTTTTCAATTACCGTTATTAGACAGAACACTATCTGTTCAACCGCATCAATTACCTGAAACTGTAAAATCTACAGATCCTAGCATAATATTAACAGATTCTACATACGGTACAAATTATACTGCCGATATTATAGTTATGACTAATACTACTACTAGTAGAAATGTATATACTTTTATTACTAATAATTTATTTACTACTTGGTTAAGTGGAATATTAAGTAATATATCAATAGCATTAAAAAATACTATTATTCAAACAAGTACAAACACTAGTAATATTGCTGCAAATACAGCAGCTATTTCAGGTCTTACTAGTGGTACATTTAATGGTACTTTACCTATTGGTGCTCTTACTGATTTTGGTGGTATTACAGATCCAAATGTTAACTTCTTATTATGTGATGGGCGTTCTTTAGTAAGAACTTCTTATCCTGCTTTATTTGCGGTTATAAGTAATAGCTTTGGTGATGGAATTACACCAGGCTCTACTTTTGCTCTTCCTAATTATAATGGGGGTAAAACATCTAAAGGGCTAGATTCTACAATTATAGCATATAATACAATAGGTAAAATAGGTGGTAATAATAATAGAATGTTAACTATTTATGATATACCAGCACACAAACATGGAGCAGGTCTTTTATTTGCAGGAAAAGATGTAGGAAATAGCCACTCACATTATATGACATTAGGTTCAAATACAGCATCTACTACAGGAGGAAATCCTAATAGTTTAACACTAGCTAATACAAATGGAGTATTTACACCTGGTAAATTAACAAGTAATCCTGTAGGAGTAGAGCAACAACATACACATAATGTTACAGGTCAAACAGATTATCAATATGATCCTGGAATTATTCCACAAACAATTGTAGATTTAAACACTCCTTTTGTAATTGTAAATAAAATAATTAGAGCACTTTAAATTTTAAAATTATGCCTGAAAAAACAATAACTAAAAAAACATTTACATCTAAAGATAGTAAAATGTATACAGGATACGGAAAAGGTGTTGGTGGTTCGTCTCTAGGAAGTAATGTACCATTATCTAAAAAAACAGATTCTAGACATGCTCCAGGTTCTTATGGATATTCTAGTGGAACTTCTTCTATTAAACCTGGACCATCTAAAAAAGAATCTAAAGTAATTAACGATAAATATCGTAGTAAAACTCCTTCTACAGAAGAAAGAATGAAAAATTTTAAAAATGATCCTAATGCAAAAAATGCTGTAGATTATATGACTACGTCTAAAGGATATCAACCAGATCCTTTAAAAGCTAGAGGAGGATCAGAACCAAAAAAGAAATTTAAAGTAAGACCAAAATTTTAAAACTATGAAAATGAAAATGAAACCAGGACCAGAAGTGCCTGCTAAAAAACCTGTAGCTAAAAAACCAGTATCTAAAGCAGCTCCTAAAAAAGAATATGATTCATATATTGATTTCTTTAAAGGTAATAATACTTATAAAAAGGGTACAAAAGCTGTAAAAGCAAAAAAATAACACTGCTAAAAATAAAAAAGTAAGAAGGGTTTAATCTTTTTACTTTTTTATTTTTCTAAGTTTCTTTTTATAAGTTTGTTTATGTATTGATTCAGCACAAGCTAATCCGTTTAGCTTTTCATATTTACTAGATAATAAAATTGTAATTGCTTGTAGTTTTAATTCTTTACTTGATAATATTGCACTTTTATTGTATGCGATCATGTTGTATTTGCTATTGTTTAATGTAATATTAAAATTGTTGTTTTTTATACTTTGTAAGCGTTCAGAATTTTATTTACACTAATTTGCAAAACTTACTTAATATTATCTTCATCGTATGCGTTTTCGATTGACTCTTCGTCTACATATCCTTCCATAGAAAATTGAGCATTTCGCTTTATCGCTTCTTTACATTCCCGTACGTGGTGCTTTGCGAATAGTACTGCGTATTCGTGCAGCAATTCTGACAATTTAAACTCCCTTTTATGAAGAGGAGAATACAGTATTCCGTCAAAAACCTCTTTTGAAATTATAAACTCTTCTACTGTGGGTATTGCTTTACTTTTCATTATTGAAAATTTGATGAATTGTTAAGGAAATATATTTCTTGCTTTAATTCTTTTATTTCATTTTCCCATTCCTTTTTAGCTTCCCCTACTTTCATAGATGCATATTCGTGTGTAAATTCAAGCCACATTTCTGGATTTGTGGGTATTTTAGATGTTTCTAAAATACTGAAATAGTATTCTTGCGCTGTTGGTATTGATTTATTTTCCATTATTGAGTTATTTAGATTTTTTCAGCTAACATTTCAAATCCTTCAGATATTAAAAACTGTCTTATGCTTTCTTTTTCTTGCTCTACTCTCATAGATGCGAAAGATTCCGAAAAGTGCAATAATCCATATCTTTCCATCGGTATAGCTTCCTCCTCAAATTCTGCTAAATATTTATCCAAATGCTCTTCAGCACTTAGCTTGTTCATTTCCTCTTTATTTAATGCTTTGTAATATCTTTCGTCCATTGCTAGTTTTTTTTAAACGTTATATATATTTGTCCTCATGCCTTCAATTACTGCATATACTGCATTGTAATTGACTTGTCCAGATTCATTGTATTGTAATTTCCCATACGCAGAGCAAATATCCCAAGCTCTTTTAAAATAATGCCAATCGAGCATACTCCCACTTGTCTGGTCGTAATTTTGCCAAGCAATCAAACACTTTTCCCTGTCGTCCATTGCTTTACAATTTAGTTATGAATTTAATCGGGTTGTCGTAAATGCTTTTAATAAAATGCTTTTTATCAAATTCTGAACTAAATAGGGGAGAGTTCTTTAACCTTTCAATATATTCCCTAAAAGGTATAAACTCTATTCTGTATCTTGGCTTGCTCATCGTGTATTTTGATTATGAATTTATTTCTGCTAACAATTTATTCATTTCTACTTCAATCTTTAACCTTTTAGGGTGATTCAGGTCAAGGAATCCGGCTAATTCTTTTGCCACCTTAAAGTGTTCCCAGTAATTAGCCTGTAGTATTTCTATTCTGTGTCTTGGCTTACTCATTTCTGTATATCGTTAATGTTTACGTATTCTCGTTTGAGCTTTCTATTTATTTAGGAGGTGAATAAACTGCATAATGCGTAACACAGGTATTCTCTTCGTCAACTTTCCAGCCCCCAAACCATGCTATGCCATCACGTAATCCATGATATGTTACCATACTTCCACAGATTGAAGGCTCTATAGATGAATTTTCTTTCCTGCCTACATGCAAATATCCGTAGACAAGGCACAAATCCCCTATGTTTGGGAGGTAATTATTTACATTTATCCATTCCATATTATTTACTTTTTATCTCTGTTATCTCTACGGGTACGCAACGGTAGCCTTCCATATATATGTCAGCCCACAACATTTGTTGAACATATTGAAATTCCATCTTACAATAAATTACAGTAATTCTTATTGTTTGAAACAGAATAATTCCGTTTGGATCTTTTATTGCGTATGCTTTCATAAATGCTTATTATTAAGGTGTTTAATTCCATTTATTGCATCTTCTGCCCTGCTGCTAGGATCACCCCAATAATCTTCAAGCATATCATCCCATTGAGAAATCTCTTTTAATGCAACCATTGCAATTGATAATTGCCTTTTAACTTTTTCTAATTCATTCATAATTAAAACTGGTATAAATGTTTATACTTTTTTCTTGTAACCGTTACTGTAAAATAATTTGACCAAACAGTCAGAACTTGTCGCTTTTGTATTACTGATGCCTTACCTCCGTTTATGCTTATAAACATCTTGTGAGGGTAGTAAGAATGAATCTGAGCCATTTTATTGATAGTATCGACTAATACGTATAGGTGTGGTAAATCTATTGTGTAGCCAATCGGAGTACGAGTCGTGTCTTGGCAATTTGCATTAATTGAAATAATGGCAAATAGTATTGTTATGTATTTCATTTGCTTATTGATTTTAAAACATGCTCAATAAATCCATCTTGAATCTCAATTGCTTTATTTTCTGGAAAATTTAAAGCACCCGTTCCAGTAAGATTCCCCCATCCACGAATGCAAAAAATAGCCGTTCCATTTTTATAAAAGTCAACTGAATTATTGGTTATACCTTCAATTTTTTCTACTGATTTGCCATTTATAAGATTTTTTATTTTCTGACGAAATTCTTTTGATGTATCAAAACTGGTGAATTGCAAGGCCATTACACCACTTTTTGACCATAAATAACTACCACTATTAGAAGTTAGTGGCAAATCGTATACTTGTTCCCATGTTAAATCTTTCATTCTGGTAGATAGGTTATGTTGTGATCTTTGCTCATTTCCTTTTAAATTTTATATACTGTTTATTCTCCCACTTCTGATACATTATAACCAATCGGTTAAACCAGAAAGGGTTTGGCTCTAGGATTTGCATTTTTTTATTTCAACATAGTATTGACACTTTTCCATTTTTGGATCTTTGCTATACTCATTTTTAACAAAATAATAATCATTGTCTATAAACCCCCCGTTAAGTATTTCGAATGAATGGTTTTTTCCATATATGCGAAATGGACCAACGTTTGCAACCTCCCCTTTAAAACGCCTTTTAAATGCTTTATGCAAAGCACAACCATGTGGATCTGTATAATCACTATTGATAAAATCAGAAGCAATTAAATAAATTTTCATACTACTTTTGTTTATTGGGAATCTCCCATGTTTTTAATTTTTTAAGTATTATTAATATACATTATTACCTAAAATGCTGTTATTTGTACATCTTGAAACCGATATAGGAATAATTGTAAATCCATTTAAATCTATATTGTTTGTAAATATTGTGTTGTTTGTGAAAACCAACTTATTAATGTCATTTAAAGATATTGCTTGTACAGACCTTTTTAATTGTATTTCTTCAATTGTTATTTGATTCCCAGTTATAACCGTATTTGTTACTGGATTTCCTACAGTCCCTCTTATTAATATAGCATAAGTCATATTATAATTAGTTCCTTTGGGTGAAATCAATGTGTTGTTTTGTATAGTATATCCAAATTGTTTTGCTGTCGGGTATTGACTTTGTAGAATCAGTATGCCAGTAGTATAATCAAAAAATGTATTATTGTTTATAACCACATTGCTTATGTCTGTGCGTATTCCGTAATTCGATTGTATTGGAACTCCGACACTACGCATGCATCCAATAGGCAAACTTTGGTAGAACAGATTACCCGTAATAAGGACTGGATAGTTTAAAGTAGGAAACGTTACCGAAGGACTAATTGCAATGTGTTCTTCACAAAAGTTCCTAGTAATGTTCCCAGAAATTAAAATACCATACCCAGATCCATACACAAACCCATCCATGGGACGCTTGGTAGTAGTAGAAGTAATATCCGTCCCCGTAAACCCATTAGCCGTATTATTAATTATCCTAACATCATAACATTGCCCATTAGCATTATCTGCCATCCAAATAAATACCGCCGGAGCTGTATTGTCCTGAGCATTATCATGACCAAGCGGACTTTCAAACACACTCGATTCTATCAAAGTCCCTCTAACTCCAGATAAAGAAATAGCCGTGCTAAACCCTTCAAACCTACAGTTCTTAACCCTAAAGTTCTCAATACCATTACTCGATAACCCTTGCAAGTAAATAGCATTCGTCTGATTCTGAGTAATCGCATGAGTACTTTGAAAGAATATTCCCTCAATACTTATATCTTTAGCCTTATTGTAAACCTGAAGGATACACCCAGAAGCAAGAGAAGTTGTTATAATAGTTCCCGACTCCCCGTAGATCTTAATATTCTTAACGCCATATTGGTTAATTACTAAAGAGCCTTTAGATGAAGCTGCAATTAAATTACATAAATAAGTACCCTCAGAAATAAATACATCATCGCCAGTTAATAGTGCACTAGCAATAGCTTTATTAATAAATGGTGCATCATCTTGAATACCGTCGCCTTTTGCCCCAAAAGATTTAACATCAACAGTTGCAAATAATAAACTTGGAACTAATAATAGAATAAATAATAATTTTTTCATAATTGTGTTTGTTTTATTGTGTTTTAATATTTTCTTCAGGGTGATAAATATTGTTAAATTCATTAATAGCCATAAAATTAAGTTCTTTAACTTTATTTATAATAAATAATGCTTGTTCTTGAGCACCATCACCATTTTCTTCAATTAATTGTTTTAAAATAGGTTCTACTTCTTCCATTAAAGTAGTAGCTTTTCTTTTTAACACTTGTTTCCAAATAGATTTTACGTTTTTAATATTATCTAAAAACTCAACTTGTAATTGTGTATGTGCAAGTAAAAATATTGAATTTACAATAAATTCATTTCTTTCTTCTGCTGTACAATCTTGTAATAATTTTTGTTTTGGTCTTTGTATCATATTTTAAGTTTTAAAAAAAACAAAGTCAATTAAGACTTTGTTTTATAATTTGTTATCATTCTATCAAGATAAAATTGAGCTTTAAGTAAATCTTCAAGTCCATTTTTCTTTTTATGCCTAGCTACATATTTTACTACATTTCCTGTATTAAAATCTAAATCTAAAGATTCTATTAAATCTATTGGCTGTATTTTACCTTTATAGTAATCAGGATTTATTTTATCATCCATAGTTTTTATTTTGTTACCCATGTTTTTTATTTTATCTACAAATAATTCTGTAATAACACTTCCATAATAAGACATTATTGATTTTTTAAATATTTAAACTCATCATATACCAGGACATTATTATTAGTAATTTGATTTTTACTTAATTCCCAATTATCAATTAATGTGTGGTATTTTACTAAATCTAATAATCTAGTATATTCTTCAACTCCTTTATCAATCCATTTCTGATCTACATCAAATACTTCTGTAATAAATTGACCAGTAGTTTCTACAGCAACTATATGGTAACTTATTTCATAATCATCTATATCATTATAGTCTAATTGTTTTAAGAATTCTTTTATAGCTGTACCATAGAATGCTAATTGTCTATATGTACGATAATAAGCAAATTCATTAGGGTAATTACCTATTGGTTTAGAAGTAGTTTTAAGATCTACTATTTGAATTATTTTTTCAAATGATGTATTAAGTATAATAACTCTATCTAACAAAGCTTTACATTCTATACCATTTATTTTAAAGTAAATAGCTAATTCATTAAATACAGTACAACCTTCTACTTCTAAATTAGTAAATAATAAATTATTTGCTCTAGTATTAGTATATAAAGATTGATAGCAATTAAATAGAATATTTTTAGTTATTTTAGTAAGTGCTATTTTATCAGAAGGATATTTTAAGAAAGTATAATATTCTAAAAGTTCTTTTTTAAACTTTTCAATAATAGTAAAATCTTTTTTAATATTATTATATATATCTAATTTATCTTTAGCTATTAAAATTAATTTATCAAATATACTATCTAAATCTTCTTCTGTGGTGATAATGTTTTTATTTAATTCTTCTAATCTTAATACTTCTTTTACCCAAATAATTCCCATTTCAGAAGGAGCTTCAATTTCAGATACCTCAAAAGAATCTGAATTTTCTACCCATTTATGAAGTAATTTACCACGTTCAAGAGATAAAGTATTTAACTTTTCTTCATTTCCGTTTATAAAAGCTTTATACTTTTTTGGATGGCCTCCTTCACTTGAACTAATTTTTTTTAAACTAGAATTAGATATTGCTTTTACATCATAATAAGGATTTTCTTCTAGCATAACTAATCTTTAATAAATGTTCCAGCAACTGTTTTACCTGTTCTATTTTTAATTACATTATATGCAGATTCTAAACATTCATCATAATTATAACCTAATTGTTTGGCAAGTATAATTAAAGTAACTTGTACATCTCCAAGAGCATCTATAATTTCTTCTTGGTTTTGTTTAATAATAGCATCTCCAAGTTCACCCATTTCACTAACAGATTTAATATACTGTTTAAATGCGTTTTCACGTTTTAAAAGGTTTTTTTCTTCTGCCCAATCTAATACTAGATTTTGTAAATTATTATTGTTCATATTTGTAGTAGTTTTTTGTTTTATTATAATTAAATATTGTTTGGATATTGATTATCATCTTCTTTATTGTGTTCTACTCCTAACATATATCCTAATAAGAATCCTATTGCTAAACATATAATAATTGTTATCATAATTTTAATTGTTAGTGTTTATATAATTAATAGCTTCTTCAGATAATTCTTGTTTCATTAGTTGTTGATTACTTTGATCAAACATTCTATAACACGTCATTACATTATCTGCATAATTAGTAATAGAATTTATTCTATGTAGTTTTTCATCAACATACCCATAACTATTATCTTTTGTGCCCCATACTTTTTTAGATGCTTTTTTAATTTCATTAAAGATTTGCTCACTTGGTGTTTTATGTTCCATTTATTTATTCATTTTATTTACATTTTCAATTATTAAAGCAATTAATATAGTTACACATACAATTACTATTGTTATATTAAAATATATCATTTTTATTTATTGTTTACTATTTCAGAAAAAGATATTGGTTTAAAGTCTAATTTTTTAGCATCTACATTTATATATCTTTTATTACTTATTTCAAGATCATGTATGTGAGCATGAATATTATACTTAACTCTACCATCTAATTCTATTGGATGTACAGGTATATGAGTTAACCAATAATCTTTTTTATATCTTATTGGACCACTTACTGTAGCGTAATTTAAAAGGTTATTAATATCTTGATGTCTATCATGATTACCTAAAACTATGTGTTTAATACCTTCTAAATTTTTTAATAGATGGTAATATGTACTTTTTTCCATAGTAACATCTCCTAAAATAAATACTTTATCTCTTTTAGAAATTATACTATTCCATTGCTCAATTAAATAATAATCATGCTCCATAGAATCTTTAAATCCTCTATGTATAGCCATATTATTATGTCCAAGATGTAAACAACCTATAAAATATGTACTCATAAATTTAATTGTTTTGTTGTTCTACTATTTTTAAATATACTTCTTGTATAGTATGTCTATTCATCTTTTCTTCATATGTAATAAACTCTCCTCCATATATTAAGAACAATATTGTTTTTCTAATTGCATGATAAGTAGTTGATATAAATATTATAAAAAATACAAATGGACAAGCAAGTAATCTTAAAATAAAATATATTATTTTCATAATTTCTTTTTTGGAATTTTAATTTTAACTTTTTTAATTCTAGGTTTAACCTCTTTCCTTACATATGATTCTCTTAAAGACATATATTCTATATTATTAATTATTCTAGGATCTGTTTCAGCTTCCAAAGTAATAATAAGTTTACGTTCTAGTTCTTTATGTATAGGAATATGTAGATAAGAACAAGGTCTAGGAATAAATAATGTATTGTCATCTTTAATAATACCTAAATTAGTAAGAGTATCTTCAAATGCTTTTACATATAACCAACCTCTATTACCAGCATCCCAATAAGAATTATCATCTACTTTAATAGTATCGTGTATCTCAAGTGACATTCTTAAAGGACTTTGAATAGATAAATTTTTAATATCTCTACATATTTTTTCTTTATTTGATAATTCAAATTTAAAATAATTATGTAAAAAAGTAACTATTTTAGCTCTTGTAAAACTAGTCATGTGTTGATTATAAAGTTTTTGAGCATTTATAATTTCAAAACTTGGTGTACCAGCAGCTTTAGGGTTTGCTATTACTTTTGTATTTGTAAATAATTCATATAAAAATAAATTTTTATCTCCAGGTTTGCATAAATATTGATATTTACTTCTATCATTATATTTAATTGTTTTAGCAGGTTTGTCTGGAGTATAATATTTAATTCTTCGTTCAGCAGAAATTTGTACTTTTCTAGGGTAATTAAGAAATTCTAATTTTATCATAAATTTTTAAATAAAGTAGGGTAGATTTTACTACCCTACTAAGATTATGTTAACATATACACTTCATTACATGGTTTACAAATTCTAGTAAATCCACTATCTAATAATTCAACATTTGTAATTTTACTACAAGCATCACAAGTATCTATTACTGTTTTATTGGTATTTTTAGAAAGTACTGTGTCTTTATTATTAAAATCTACATCATAATAATCTTCTTCTTCTTTCCACCAATTAACTTCTTTAGAAACACTTTTTTCTTTTTTAATGTTTCCATAATAAACATAGCTGTTTAATTCTTTATAAGAATCATTTGAAAACCAATCACTACCTGCCCACGAACCGTCTTCTTCTCCAACAATAGAAACTTTATTTTTAATATTTAAAAATATAAGTTTAGAATAACCAATTGATTCCTGTATTAAATACAAACTAGCTTCATTCTGTTCAAACCCTTTAGGTAATTTAGACAAAATATCTAAATTAAAATGATTAGTATCTGAAATAATACTATTACCCCAACCACTAATTATACCGTTATGAACAAAACCAACTTCTTCAGAACATAAAAAAGGATGTAAATTATCTACATTTTTAAGTCCATGAGTACCTATTCTAAAGTGAAGTACAATAGGAGTTCTAATTTTTCCTCTAATTTCAATATATTTTTTATAAAAAACATCAAAATTATCAAGTTCTTTAAATACTTTTAATTTTTTGTTTTCTACCCAAAGTAATCCTGCACCATCGCTATTGTTTTCCCATGAATTATTAAGATGTTTTTTACTTAAAGTATTTTTATTATTTAATATTCCAATACACATGTTTTTTTATATTTTATATTTTAATTTAATTAAAAGTATTATCTAAATCTGTTTCTGTTACATAATTTATATTAGAATTTCCTGAAATAGAGGGTGGAGATAAATCTAAAGGCCACAATGAACTTATTGTTCTATAATTTAATACTGGATTTGAACCTAATATAAAAGTATTTTTCTCTTTTGTTGATATTATACTACTTTCTATTATTTTAGGTTTTTTTAACTTTTTAGTAGCTTTTTCAATTTGCTTAATTGTATAAACTCCTTCTAAATCTCTTTCAAATTTAATTGCTGTTGTCACTAAAGAATTAAATTTAATTAAGTCTTTATAAATATCTTGAGTAAGTAATTTATAAAGTTTGTGTTTAGGATCTGTAACTAATTGAAGTACTTCTAAAAAAGACGTACCTAAATTTTCAAACATTATTTGAAATAGTTTTATTCTAAATTCTAACTGTTTAAATTCTCGAACAGCAGATATAATTCTAAATTCAACTATCCCATTAGATTTTGTTCTTACACTTTGATATTTATCAGTATCTGTTAACAAAGAAGATACTTTTTTAACTTTGCTATATGTACCATTAGCTCTTCCTTTATATAAAGCATAAATTAAAGGTAACCATCCATTTAATGCTAACAATGTTTCTTCTGACGTTTTACCTTTTATTGATACATTTATATGACCTCCAGCGTTATTAACATGAGGAATATCAATAAAATCTCTTACTTTTTCAAAATGAGATAATATTTTTTGATCGTATAAATCTAAAATAGGAGAAATTAATTCAAAACCACTTTCTACAGAACCATCTCTTTCAAGAACAAATCCGGTATTGTTTAATATATCTTGTTTACAAAAATTAAATGATGGCATTTGTGATTTTTCAATTTCAAATCCTATTTTAAATTTACTATCGTTAGAATAATCTTCAGTATTATTAGAATGATAATCAAATAAATTATTTTCTTCATCGTCGTCGTCATCATAAGGTATATTATTATCATCTAAACGATACCAAGCATCTGTTACATCTGACCATATACAACATTCTCTTAAATAATATTCATTATTATATGTACATACTACTTTATCGATATTACCATTATCTACATAATCTTTAATATACCAATCATCATCAATTTCTATACAATTATTTTGATGTGTTATTTGTGTTTGATCTCTACTATTATATATTGCATCACAAGAATCATCATTTAAAATATAACAATTTGAATGATCGTCGTATGTAAACTCATTTATATCATGATCTTTATGATAATATTCACGATCTATATTATAACATTCTTCCAATAAACAAGTATAACCTTCATAGTTAACAACTTCTTCTTCATTTCCTTCATAATTTGTTGGTAAATAATGATTTTCAGGGTATATATATTTTATTTCTTTTTCCATTTTATTCAAATAGTTTAATAAATTTTAAAATTAATTCATCTGTTTTTTGTTTTCCTTTAACTTTTCTAAAATCTGTTAAATCTTTAGCTCCGTAATTAATTGTATTAAATTTACCTGTTGTTAAAAATATAGGATCTATATTATATAATAATTTCATTTTATTAGCGGATCTTACACCAGCTAAATCAAAATCATAATTAGAAAATATATATGTAAATCTTTTACTCAAATCTTGGTACTGTTCTAAAGTAATAATAATAGATTCAGATTGTGGAGCTATTGCTGGAATATTATATTCAGATAATAACATAACTTCTTTATAAGATTTTGTTATTATAAGAATTTCTCCCTCATAAGGTAATTGTAAATAACCTTGAAGTTTATTAGTATTACATCTAAATCTAAACTTTTTTCTATTTGGAAAATAAATTTTAAATTCATCTTCTAAAAAGTAATATGCATAAGCAGTATCAATATTATTAATTTTATTATATTGAACTACTTCGTTAATCCATAAAACTTTAAGAGAATACACATAAAATTTCTTTAGTGTATCTAAACTAATTCCGATGCTGTTCCAATAAAACAAATCGTATTTTTCCCAGTTTCTTACTTTTATTTGTATTTTTGATTTCATTTTAACTTCATGTTCTTTCCACTCAATTTTTTTAGGAACATATGTTTTATCTAATTTAATTAAGTTAAAATCTTTTGCAATAATATTACATGCTTCATAATAGTTTACGTTATAAATTAATTGTACAATTGCAAAACAATCTCCTTGAAAAGAACCAGACCAATCTTTAAACCAAATACAATTACTATATTTTTTAATAGTAACTGTAGGGTTTTTATCAGATCTTAATGGATTACAGAGGAGTTTCTCGTATTCTATATGGATACCCAAATAGCGTTCAAGAATCTCCTCTTCACCCAATCTCTCAAGTATAAACTGTTTGTCTATCTTTAGAGATTCAAACATATTTTAAAATTTAATTTAAATTAAAAAGGAAGATCCCCTGTACCTGATGTATTATTCATATCAGTAGGAGTATCTGTAACAGTTTCTACAGAATATTTATCATATCCGATGCTTGTAGAAAACGCAGTTGGAAACTTTTGAGATGATAAGAAATTAGGAAACATTGGAAATTGATTATAAACTTTTCCTTCTGCTGTAACTCTAATTGTAATTTTAGCATTTAATGCACCACCAAGTTTAATAATAGCAGGTGTAAAGAATTTAATTACATTATCTGCATATTTTTCCCAGTTATCTCCTTTAAAAGCAGCTCTAGCAACAGATTCTTCAGAAAATCTAGCACCAATATGAAGAATACGAGCCATTGCTCTATCTTGACCTTCTTGTTTCCAACGTTCATCAGTAGGATCAATAGCAAATTCAGTGTGTGTAAATACACCACTGTTTTTAGGATCTGTACCTTTAAAGTTAAATTTTAATTCTCCTTTATCACCTTTAGTTACTGATAGTAGTTCTACTGAAACACTAGGACCTGCTTTAATTGGTGTATTATTATTTTGTGCTTGAATGTTATCTGAATTAAACATATTATATTTTTTTAGTTATTTGATTAATTAATTTATTTTAAAATTAGTCTTCTAATTCTACTTCTTCTTCAACTAAATCTAGTTGTTCTACATCTTCGTTATTAACTAATTCTAATTCAAACCAATCTAAATTATCAAAATCAACTACTTTATCTGTTATTGTGTACACTTTCCCTTTACCTCCTAATTCTAATGAAATTCTTTCATGAGTAACTGAATTTGTTTTAGATAAACCTCTTCCTTCTTTTCCTGGTCCTACGTTAGAAATATAAAACTTTCCAGTTTCTGTTGCTTTCATAACATCAAATCTATCTTTTGCATCTATTTTTAAAAGTGTTACTGCTTCTTGTGAAAACACAATTCTATTTGCAGTTTGAACTTTAATTGTTGGTACACCTATTTTTGTATTTTTAGGTAATCTTACGTTTGCTAATCTTGTAAACATTTGTTATTAATTTTAATTTTAAATCTTTCTTCTCTTATCTTTTGCTCACTTTAGTCGATATTGATGTTAATCAATGTAAATTTTATCCCAGAATACTTCGATTTTACCATCTTTTTCTTCTGAGATAACAATCTCTTTTCCTCTTAAATGTTCTGGTCTTGCACCACAAACAATTTCTTCAGCTCCTGCAAAAGTAAGAATACCTTTTCCTTCTGATCTATATAAATAACCTATTGCATCCGCAGATGCTGCTGTAATAGAACTTATTTTACCAGTAAGATCAATATCTTTTGCTTTTACTTCTATCCCTTTTTTTTCAATTGTTTTATCTTTTAAATGGCCTACAAGTATTACATTTGGAAAAGCTTTTTCACACATAGAAATAATTTCTTTAAACGCTTCTCTTAAATACAAATAACCTGCACCATTAGCAAGAGTTAAAACACTTTGCCATTTATCGTAAGGTAATAAAGTAGCAGATCCTTCAATTCTATTAAAAGATTTTCCCATTGGAAGATTCATATATTTCCAAGTACCATAACTATCACATAATTCTTCTATTTTTGTAATAGTATCTAAAGCACCATATTTATATGGACAACCAGCAGCTTTAATTGCTTCTAAAGCTTCATCTAAATAATACTGTTTTTTAGTTTGTCTAATTTCAGTATTTTCTTTAGTTTCTCCTTTAGGTTTAAATAACCCTATAATATTTAATCTCATAGAATCAATACTAGAAGCGCCATTCTCAAAATCAAGTATTAAACAATTAGGTAATTGTGCTAATAAAGTTGTTTTACCTGCTTTAGGTTGAGAATAAATAATAAGTTTTCTAGGACTTAATTGTTCTGCTTTTAGTTTTTCTGTTGGTAAACTAATCATATTATGGTTTTAAATATTGTGTATAATCGTGTGGTGATACAAACTCATCAGCTTTTGGTAAGTTAATCCACATACCCACTTCTCCAAAAAAACAAATGGCTACATTAACATTTGGTTCCCCATCTCTTGACTTCAATATGTGAAGCATTCTAAACCTATTACCAAACCCACCTAACTGAGGAGAGATTAAATAACCTCTATAGGTTTCTACTCCATACGTTATAGGATAAGCAATAGCAATTACTACATCTGCGTCTTGACCTATGTCTGCACTGCCTGAAAAATCATCTAAAGTAGGTTCTTGCGAATCGTACTTTTTACGCTCCATTGATCTTAAACCTCTATTAAATTGTTGTAAAATAATAGGAGAAATCTCACACATATTTCTATACCTAATAAGTATTTTAGAAACTTTATCCATTTTAATTTTACCATCATTTGCTACCTCTGATTGGGTTAAACTTGCATGGTCATAAATTACAATTAAATGTAAGTTTTTAAATTCTTTTTTAAGTACATAATATTCGGATTCTTCGTCGTCTATAAGAAAATCACCATATTTAGATAATTGAAATCTTATGATTTTTTCTACGGTTTTAGGTGTAAGTGATACTTCGTAAAAAGCAATGTGATCTTCTAATTTATCAAAATAAGGAAGATATTCTGTTACTTTTTTACGAGCTTCTGGAGGTAAAGTACCTTTTCTAGATAGCAAATATTCATTACTGTATACTCGCTTTTCTTTTTTGTAAATATGTCTACTTAAACCTCTTAAAAATTGTTTTCGAGCCTGCATTTCAAAACTAAAATATATATACTCTACTTGAACTTTATCCGGGTTTTCTAAAGAATATTCATAAGGTTCAAATAACCCTATTTGATTTGCTAGTGAAGATTTACCTGCGCTAGTGTCTCCTCCAATTGCATAATAAGTAGATTTTTGAATTCCGTACATAACAGAGTCTAATTTAGGTATACCTGTAGGTAATCCCATATTTAAACCTTTTATACCTTTATCAATATCTTCTAATATTTGGTCAGAGATTCTTCTTTTTTTAGACATCTCTGCTAAAAGATTCAATTTTCATATTAGTAGTTTCAATTTCCCACTGTCTACATTCAGTCCATTTTAACAATCCACACATAATACTACTTTCTTTTTTTTGCTTATCTAAAGCTTGTAGCACTTTTTTATGTGTTTCAGGATTATTTTTTATAGCTTTCATATAAACAGATTCAAAAGCTTCAGGAGAAATGGTTTTTCCTGGAAAATTCTTACCATCGTTTTTAAATATTGGTGGAAACGCTTCCCAAACTTCTTCAGCAGCGTTTTCCAACGAAAAAATCTTATCTAAACTATTGTAAAATTTTGGTTTAAGTATTAACATGTCAGCATAATACTTTGTATTATTACCTTCTATAATATTTTTTTCTTCACAAAAACCTCTTTCTTCTAAACTTTTTATTCTACTTACTCCCATACTATAAGGTTCTACTTCACCCATATATTTATATATAGATTTATAATCTTTTTTGTATGTTAAATAAAGAATAAAAAATTCGTTGATAGTAAGTTTATGCTTTGCACAAAACTCTACAATAATTATAGTATTAAAGTACATTTAATTTTTGTTTAAAAGTTAATAATTAGACATAACCTTCATCAGGTTTTCAACACTTTCTCTCTATATCTAATTTTTAATTTTTAATAGTTTTCAGGTATTAATACAATATTTTCTTGTTTATTGTTCCCAATAATATCTAATATTTCTTCTTCTAATTCGTCAATTAAATAAAAACAATTAAACACATCAGAAACTTTACTTTGAATATCTTCTAAAGAAGACTCTATATTTAATCCTTGAGTAATTAATATACTTAATTGTGTTTTAAGTAATCTTGGCTTTGATAATGGTAGACTCATCTTCTATTAGTTGGTTATATTTTTTAATTGCTTTCTCTTTAATTTCTGTTTCTTTCTCTTTACTCTTTATTTCAAAATCCCAATTTTCAATAGTTGCTCCTTCTAAAGTAACATATTTTACCCTGTAATAGTCTTTCTTTTCTATTCTAATTTTTACAGGTTGTACAAAATTATTTGTATTCATAAAACTTTATTTATAGTAATAAATCATTATTCTCGGTTGCACCAATAACTTCTAAACTAATAATTCTTTTTATTATTTTTAATTTAGTATTTTTAAATACATGTTTTTCTGCTTTAGTAACTGCTTCAGATAAATCTTTTGCTAAAACAATAAATACTTTTTTTTTATTTAATTCTGTTAACCCTGTAACTTTAACACATATTTTCTCTTCCATTATTATATTTTTCTAATGTTGATTTTACAGGATCAAGTTCGCCTACAACTTCATATATATTAACATCTATTTTTTTATACCAACAAGGTATATGATAATATTTATCTTCGTTAATGTTATACATAGTGTTACTTTCTAGAAATTGTGTTTGTTCATCTGTTAGTTTTATTTTTACTCTCATTTTAAACAGTTATTAATTCTTCAACTGATTCTTCTACTTTTACACCTAAACTTGAAGGTAAAGAAAATCTACTAACTGCATAACCTCCGTATGGAGCGCCAGGTTGTATTTCTTCTAATACAAAGAAAGGTATCCCAGAAACTAAACTATTTTGTACTTTAACAACTGTATACTTTTCTCCTTCTTTTAACCAATCTTTTTGAAGTATATCATTTGGCTTTCCTTTTGAGTTGATACAGGTGATTCTATTGTCTTTCATAAGTTGTAAATTTATAATGATTTTTAAATATATTTTTTTTATTCAAATATTTAAACAAACTACTTCTTTTCAATCCTGTATATTTAAAGGCTTTTGTACTACTATTAAATACCATAAATTCATTTGATATTATATCATTACAAAATATAATTTAAATTATCTAGGTTTTCCTTTATCGTTTGTACATCTAACTTTCATAATTAATTTCTTCCTTTTTCATTAATATATAATTGTTCTACACTATCTGATTGAAAATATTCATGTGTATTTATATTCATAATTGTAAGTTTACCTTTAAAACCAGCTCCTGTGTCAAGATTAGTAATAATATCTGCTTTCATTGGTGTATCTGTATTTTTCCAATTCATTGTTGTAGTATGACCAATAAATATTTCAGATAAAAGTTCTTTAATATTTAATTTAGTTTTACTTGATCTACAAGACATTGCAGAATACCATAAATCTCTATCCCACCAAAATTCAGTATTATCTTGTTCAGTTAATAAATAATTTCTATTAAAACCTCCATGGACAAATAATCTATTCTTATCGTCTTTGTAATATTTAATTTGTTTTCTAAAAAACTGTATATGAGAAATAGAAATATCTGTATCCAATAAAGATGTGTTATAATCTTTATTAAATCTTTCTGTATATTCTTTATCTGCATATTTACAATAAGAAGAAAGAGTGCCTAACCCTCCTTGTTGCCACCCAACTGGATGAGAATGTAAAGTTAGGAAATGATGAAACCAATCATCATGATTACCTTTAATATCAATTCTATTTTTAATAGTTAATAATTCTTCAACGCATTCATATACTTCAGACCAACCATCACAAATATCTCCAAGTGTAATTAATAAATCATTTTCTTTATCGAATCCAGATCTTTCTAAACATTGAATTAAAGCTTTATGTGATCCATGAATATCTCCTATACACCAAGTTTTTCCTTTATGGTTCATTATTATTCAAATTTAATTTCATCTATTGAATTTATCCAAATTACGTCTGGATTAGATTGTGCTTTTTTTAACCATTTTTCATCTTGCGTTTTAGGTACATAAATATTAACAATAACACCTCTTTTCATAGTACCGTCTTTAAGTTTATGTTTACGGCAAATCCTACCCGATTCTTGCACAGCATCACTTGTACTACTTGTTCTAGCTCCAATTATACCTAGTTTAACATCAGGTATATCTGTTCCTTGATTAAGTTTTTTAGCAGTACATATTGCAGAAATTTTATATCTATTATCTGTAAATTTTAATAAAGATTCTTTAAGTAATTTAGTAGATCCTACTTTAGTTATTTTAGAATACTTTTTTTCAAGCTCAGAAAAAGATATTGCTTGGTAGTTTAAATCTTTAATTATTGTTGTTTTACCTTCTTTAATTAAATACCCAATGGTTTTATTATTACTTCTTAGTTCAGTATCTAAATAACTATGATAAGCAACTGCTTTATCACCTAGTTGTCTAGCTACAGCGTTTGCAAATACTTTAGATTCAGAAAATACAATAGTTTTTACATCAAATCTTTTAATAATTTCAACAGTAAGATCTATTTTACATTTAGTATTATAAAGCCATTCTTTACGCTCTTTCATAAAATGTCCCCATCTATTAGCTTGAAATGCTACTACTTTAGGATCCCAACCCATTTGATCAGCATAAAATGTAGATTCTGCTTTACCTCGACACTTCATAGCTAAATTAAAATCAAAACCAAAATAAGAAAAATACTTATTAAATTCTTTATTTAATTTAGTATAATCTTCTTTATCAGAATCAGTTAATTCTACAGGTAAATTATATTCTATATAATCAGATATCCAATTATTATCTTTACCTTCTTTTTGTGTAATAATATCTACAACTTCTGCATAAGGTTTTAATTTATCTCTAAGTTCATCAGTTAAAGTTGCTGTTAAACCTAGTAATAAATTATAGCTTATTTTATTAAATACTTGTGAAAACTTTAATCCTTTAGGAAACAAATGACATTCATCTAATATAAGAAAATCACATTTAAACTTTTTATTACCTAATACTACTGTATTAATAACATAAACTTTAGCTAATAATTTTTCTTCTTTAATAATACCTTCCCACTGCACTTTAAGTTGTGTAGTAGGTACTACAATTATAGTTGTACAAGTAGTCCATTTCTTTAATATCTTTTTTAATAAAAGTACAGCTACAAATGTTTTACCAAAACCAGTACAATATTGTAATATTGCACCTTTATTACCTTGCTTTATATGTTTAATATATTTAACACATCCTCTTAATTGTCTAATTAATTTTAATATGTCGATTACTTTAGCCATTATAATAAAGGTTCTAAGTATTCAATTAAATATTTTGCATAAGGTGTAAGAAATAAATTATCATAAAAATCAAACATATCATTTGATTCTTTTAATGCTTTATTATATGCTATTTTAAATTCTTCTAATAATTTTTTATCAAAAGTAATTTCTTTTGTATCTATTGTTACTGATTTAGTTGTCATTTGTTCCAGCAGTTAGTTATTGATATATCTGTAGTCATAGGTAATTCTAAATTAAATTCTTCTCCTGCTTCTGCCATTAGCTTAGCTTGTATAAGTGAAAATTCTTCTGCATATTCATCTATACATTCAGTATAAACAGCATCATGTACAACATGTATTAATTTAACTTTATTTTTAAGATTGTTAATATTAATAAAATTTCTTACTTTAATAAGAGCTAGTTTAGTCATAACAGCTCCTGTACATTGTATAGGCGTATTATAGCTTGCTCTAGTTATTTCTCCTATTATTTTAAAATCTTTATAAGAATCTAGATTTTCTTTCCATTCAGGGAAAAATCTAATACTACTAAAAGGTTTAAAAGATCTTATATAACCATTTTTTAAACCATAATTAGCACAAGAATCTAAATATCTTTTTAAATTAATAGTAGCTTTAAAATATTTTTTAATAAGAGCATCTGCTTCTTCTACAGTAATATTTAAAGAGCTAGATAATTTAAACTTAGACATTCCAAAAAGAACTCCAAAATTTATAGTTTTAGCTGCATCTCTATAAGTTTTACCTCTTAGAAAATCAGGTTTACTTCTAACTAAAGAATCATCTATATTAAACATCATTTTACACACTTCTGAATGAAGATCTTTACCTTCTTTAAAAGTGTTTAACCATACAGATTCTTTGCTGCCACATGCTGCTATTTTAGCTTCTTGACCAGAATAATCTATACCTATTATTTTTCTTCCTTCAGGTGCTATAAAACAATTAAGATATTTATTATTTGCTGGTATATTTTGAAGGTTTGGTTTATTAGAAGATACTCTATTAGTTTCTTTAATCTGCCAGAAATCAGTATGAATTCTTTTAGTAGTAGGATTTATATATTCTAAAAAAGAAATGCCGTAAGTTGATAATAATTTAGCTTCTTTTTTATAATCTATAAATTTTTTAACTAAAGGATATTTATCTTGGTAAGTAGATATAACTTTTTCATTAGTAGATTCTATATCTAATCCTATAGTATTAAATACTTTTTTTATTTGTAATGGAGAATCCCAGTTAATTTTAACTTGCCTTTCTATAACCCCAAACATACCAAGCTGTTCACCATTCTTAACGAACTTTTTAGTTAATAATTTATTTTCTAATACTAGATTATCTAATTGTTTTTTATGGCTAATTAAATTAATCTCTACTTCTTTAGATAGTTTAATCCAGGCTTCTTTATCAAATAAGAATCCATTATATTCTATATCTGCTAAAGCTAAACATGCTTTATTTTCTAAACCACATATAGAATTTAATTGCCAATTATCCAACTCTTTTTTTTGTAATTCTTTTATTTTATATAGGTGAATAGTATCTTGTACACCGTATATTATTTGATCTAAAGTAAATGGTTTACCTCCTAATCTAGTAAATTGCATTGTAATAGATTTATTAAGAATTACATTTAAATATCTATTACATATAGATTCTAAAGAACAGCTAGTACCTGTACCATTAGTTAATAATACTTCTGCTAACATTGTATCATAAATATTACTAAACTCTATATTATAAAACTTTAGAAATTTATAATCAAATTTAAGATTTTGCCCTATTATTAATATACTTTCTAATTTATTTTTTAGTATGGATATATCAATAACCCTAGTATCAATAACATAAGTATCTATTCCATCAGATAATATTAGCATAACCATTTTATTAGAATGATTAAATAGTCCTTCTGTTTCAACGTCTAATATTATTGATTCTTTTATTTCTAACCAATCTTTACATAATTCTATAGTTGATTTAGTTATTAATGTATTGTTAAATAATTCTATATTATTATCTATTAAATAAATCATAATTTATTTATTTGGTCTTGTATTAATTCTTCGTCTATCCAATTGATTTTACCTAATTCTTTTATTACATTAGTTAACCCTTCAATAACAATTTCGTTTTCTAATCTGTCTAAATCACCACATTCAAAAGCAAATTCTATATCTTGTATTTCTTCATAAGTATATCCTAATTCAAGTAATTTAATTGCTGCTTCTGGATAATTTTCAATAGGATTTGTTATTTGTACAATTCTTCCTACCATTTTTTCTTCTTTATTAAAATACTCTTCAGTATATCTTATTTTACAATCTCTATGATTTTGTAATTTAATAATTTCAAGAGATTCCCATTCATAACCAGAATTAAGTAATCTTGTCCAAGATTTGTTATCTTCTCCTAATAATGTACCTATAGCACAAGCCGCACAAATATTATGTAACAGCGTACCTTTATGATACGCTGTTAATAAAGTTTGCACATCATTTAAGAATTTTTGTTCTCCGTACATTTTAATTTTATTTTATTTGAAGTACTCTTTTATTTCTAAAATAATCTCCCATTGTTTTTAATTCATCTAACTCTACTATTTTTAAACCTCTACGTTCAGCTTCTTCTAATAAAGCTTCTGTAGCTGTAGAAAAGAATTGTGCTTTATTATGGTAATATAATTCAGATTTTTGAGAAACAATTAATGCTTTTTGAATATGATCGTCAGCCATATCAGTAACTGCTATAATTTCTGTTTTACTTTTCCATTTAAAAACCTTTTTAATGTTTACTAATATACCTTGATCTTTCATATAATTATTGTTTAACCCATTTTTGCCACTGGCCGTAATCATTTGTTGAAATATAATAAGTACTATAAATAGTAAGACCCACAAAAGCTCTATCGTAAACAGTATATTGTTTTTTAGGATTTAAATATCTATATAACCAATTTGTATTATCTAAATAATAAGTGTATGATAAAAACTGAGTAGGACTAAATTTCATAAGCATAGTACTATCAATAAATGTAGTAGTAGTTACACCTACTGAAGGACTAGTATACGTTGGACCAGATCTTCCATAATATGATCCTTGTTGGTCTCCTTCATCAGTTAATAACCAAGTTCCTTTTAATTGATCTCTATAAAAAACTGTAGTACTTGTTGTAGATGGTTGAGGATCATCTTTTTTCCCACAACTTACAATACTTAGTATTGTAATTGCAATTATTATTATTTTTTTCATATGTTTTTTAATTAGTAAATTTTAAAGTAATAAAGCAGTAATACTGTAATAATTGGAAATAATATAACTAAACATCCACATCCATCTTGATCGTCATCGCATCCTTCGTCATCCATATAATTTAACTATTTATTTATTCGGTTAAAGCATTCGTTGAAATCTATTCAGTAGAGTAAATCAATTTAACTGAATAAATGTATTTGTTATAGGTAAGGCTAAAGACCATTAATCTCCGACATAACATCGTTCCAAAATTTCCAATCTTCATTTGAACTTTTACCTTGTATTGCATCAAGTATTGCTTGAACACAAATTTTAGTTCTGTCTTTCGCTTTAACAATTTCATCTAAGTGTCCTTGTTTATCATAATCAAAAATACTTCCTTGATAAAATTTGTTTCCTAATTCGTTTGCTTTTTCTTTTGCTTCGTTCATTCTATTTAATTTTGTAAGAAGCCCTATCTATAACAGCACATAGGCAATATGACGGGCTCTTTGGTTAATATTCAGTAGAGTAAATCAATTTAACTAAATAAATATATTTGTTAGGTGCAAGTTTTAAAGATACTTCCAACAACAAGGCGACAAGTGTCCAAAATCTTCTCTACCTAAATTATCACCTGCTCTATAAAATTGCTTCTTAGCTGTTTGAAAAGTCGCCTTGTATTTCCGCTTGCCTTCTATTACAATTAATTTAGGTGAGAAGTAATAACTACCTGTTCCGTTTAACTCATTTTCGGATTTAGGCAAGCTATCATTTACGGAAATAAAACCAGCACATAACAGCACATTGGCGTTATTGCTTTCCGTTTTCAAATTATCATTTTTCATATTATTAAATTTATCGTTTCAATTAAACATTTGTGAGGCAACAACGCCAATCTGCAAACCGTTAGCAGCTATTAATCCGAATCCGACACAATACCAATTTCCCGAAAATAATCGCCCCACTCCTTGACGAAGTGTTTTAATTGTTTGAAATCGCAAATGTGAAATTGTATTTGCCTTTCAGTTTCTTCGGTTGGAAATTTGCCATCTGAATGTATGATCATTTCCATACACTCATTTGGATTTTATTTATTGTATTCAAAATGAATGTGAGAATAATATCCGCCAATTTGAAATCCAGTACTGATGTAACAGGGCTCGATTACATCTTACGCGCGTTCTCTTTTTAGTTATCCCTGCAATTCTAAGACCATAGGCAAAACTTATATAATGCCGGTATGCGGTGTGGAGCTTATGGAATTGAACCATATAAACACCCTAGTAATTGTGTAGCCCCATTTGCCACTATCTTTCAAGGGGCGGTAATTAAATATTAAGCGTCTACTTCTTCTTCAAGAGCAAGTAATTCTGATTTTAAAAAATCAATTGTTTCTTTATGTAATTTAAGATCTTCTTCAGCATCTGTTACTTTATTTTTAGCAGTTAACAATCTATTAATATAACCAGATCCATCTGTAAATAAAACACCTTTGTTAATTCTTGCTAAAGAAAGTTCTTCCTTTGCTGTTTCAAGAAGATCTTCTAAACTAATTAAATCACCTGTAAGAGATGCTACTTGTACTTGTAATGAAGAATCTACTTTACGTAATACTTTTTGTGCTGTTGCTTCAGCATCATCACCTTTAAGAACACTAATTACTTGTTTTGCAAATGATTTAATTTTTGTACTTGTTGTCATAATTTTAAAATTTAATTGATTTACTTTTTTGTTTTAATTGTATTGTTACTGATTCAATTTTATTTATAGATGTATCAAATCTTTTATCATCTTTTGGTTTTAATAATTTTATTTCTTTAAGTGGGTTTTTTACATGTACAAAACATTTATCTGGAAAGCAAGAATTATTAATATTATAAGGATCTACCCCTATTACATAACTATCAGGTAAATTAATAGAAATATTTTTATTTTGAGTATTTATTGCATCTTGTAAATGTTTAAGTATTTCATGATCTAATGCTTTACGGCAGTCACGAATATTTATACCTGTTGCTATACCAGATTCTGGTCTTAGCCAGATTTCTTCATAAATTTCTTCTATTAGAAAATAACAACCTACTGTTTTTATATTAGAAAAATTTGAATTACGATTATATTTTTCTAAAATAGCATATTCTCCTACTTGTGGAATCCATTGATCAAATTTATCTTCTTTAAGAACAACAGTAACTAATTTAAATTTTTCAGGATGTTGTTGAATACGTATAACATATCCTTTTTTACAAATAGCTGAAATATATCCTTGATTATTTTTTTCAAAATCTTCTATTTCAAGTAATTCTCCTATTTTGTCATAAGATTTTATATGGTTGTTATTTTCAGTATTATTACCTTCAGTTTGTAAAGTTTTAACAATACTACCTATTTTATATTCATTAAAAGAAGTTATTATATTATTTGATTTAATAAATTTATCTACATGACCATCTGGTAAATATTGTTGAATATCTACTAATAATATTTCTACTGGTGTATAGTAACCTATTGCGTTAAAAGAACTGTTTGTTATATAATGTTTATTTTCATATATATTTTCTGAAGATTTTACAATACCACTTTCAATACCTTTAAATTTTATATAAAAACCTATCCAACTTTTATTAACACTAAATAATTTATACCAATTACCAACAATATACGGATGTTCTATAACATTAGGTATATAAGCTAATTCAAAATCATTTTCCATATACCAAGTATTATTATTACATTTTATATCTACTAAAAATCTAAATAAATCTGGTTGAGTTTTTGATATTTCTCCTACTTCATAAATATCTGTATTTTTAATACTTGATTCTTTTTGATTTTTTCCATTATTATTCCAACAATAAGTAATATTATTATGAATTGTTTTTAAATTATCACCAACTTTCCATCTAACTCTAGAGTTTATAGAAAGTTTAATTTCATCTTTAACAATTTCAGCCCAAGTATTAGTTTTACCAGAATAAATATAATCAACTCCTGCGGCAAGAGCATTATTAGAATAACCACTTTTTATTTCAGTACTAACAGTTTCTGAAATATTATCTGTTTTACCACTATTGTATAATGCTTTATAAATAGTTCCTATTGGATAATTTAATTTAGCATATTCTAATCTTTCTATTTCATTAAAATCTTTAAGTTCTTTTTGTATTGAAACTGTTGTTTTTACTAATTCAAAATATTCTTGTGGTATATATCCTCCACTTAATTCTTTTAATGTTACACAATCTACTTTGTTTTTTGGTAAATAATTAAAAGTACTAGCCCAAGAATAACTTCCAGTACAATTTATAGTATATTCTTTATTAGTTTCTAAACCAAAATATTGAAGAACATCTTTATTTATTGTTATACATTTTACTTTATTTGTTGTTTTCATATTTATGTTTTTTAAATTTATTTATAGATTAAGAGGACACTATTATTATAGTATTAATCCTTATTATTACTTGTCGACAAATTAAGTATCCTCTTTAAACCTATTATTTTAAATGTTTGAGAAGTAGACTATCTCGCAATAGTTTACATAGACTTCTACCTACTCCTGTATTGTTAAGATTTTTCAGCTTTCTTTTTTAATTGTTCAATCTTGTTGTTAACTAACATAACAACTTTATCAATATGTTGTCTGTTTTCTTTTTGATTTTTTAATGTACCGATTATTAAACTTGATTTACTCATTATTTTGTGTATTTTAATTTAGTTAAAACTTCTTCAATTGATGAGCTATCGGCAGATGCTAATACAATATCTCTACGTGTATTATCTGGTAACCATCTTGGAGTTTTTGGTGTTAATTTTAAAAAAGAAATGGCAGTATTGTTCCAATAATTTTTTATGACTCCAGGATGAGGTAAGCACTTCTTCATTTCTTTAGAAAACTTAGAATATTCTAATTCTAATTTTTGAGCAAGTTTAATTACTTTAAGATTAGTTTTAAAATCTTCTTGTTCTTTTTTATATGCTAAATTTCTTTCTTCTTCAAGTTTAGATATTAGCGCATCAATTTCTCTGTTTATTAATTTCATTTGTTTATTTGATTAGTTTTTTAAATAATATTGATTTTTAGTTGATAATATTGCCAAAATACTTTCTTGTAAATGATCATATTTTAACCATAATCTTGATCCATCACATATAAAATGTATTAATGAAAATTCATTTTCTTTAAAACATTCATGACGTTTATATTGAGATTGACCAAAAAAATTAGTATGTTTAACAATAATTGAAAACATTGTATGAGTATCAGTTATTTCAGATACTTCTATTTTAATTAATTCTATTATCATTTATTTTAATTAGTTAAAATTGGCTCGTATTCAAATAATAATTTATATTCTTTAGACTCTAATCCTTCAATATTACATAATACTTCTACAACAGCCATTAAACCTTTGTATTGATCTTCCATAATATCAGATTTAGAATAACAAAAATATTTACTACCAAATATTTTAGTATTAGATTCAAATGCTTTTTCTATTGTAGTAATTTCTTTTATAGAATATCCTGTTTTAGATATTAATTCTAAACCTTTTTCTTTATTTATTACAAATCTGTGATTTTCTGTAATATTATACCAAACGTCACTGTATTCTAATTTAGAAAATGTTTTTTTAGGATTTTCTTCACTATAATTTATTTTAACATTACAATTATAATGAATAATATTTCCTACAGCACATGCTGTACAACTTCCTTTTACTAATGTATTTTCAAAAAATCCTTTAACTAAAGCATTAATTGCGTTTTCAAATCTCTTTGTCATAATTTTAAATTTTAATTAATTCGAATCCTAAAGAATCATCTTCTTCAGAATGTATGTAATATTCTCCTGTTAAATCTATATACGCATTATTAGTTGATACTCTTATTGTATCATCAGGATGTATTTTATAAACTAAACAAGTGTTTAAAGAAGGTTTAAATAAAATAATTTCATTTTCATTATTAAATTTTACTTCTATTTTATCTGTATTTAATATTTCTAAACATTTTTTATCTAATTTAAATATGTATACGTTAGTTCCTTTTGCTTTTTTTCTTTGATAAATTGTAATATTACCAATCATAAATTATGTTTTTCTATTATGTATGTAATAGCAGATTTATATCCTTTTCGTATATCTCTTCCAATCATTCGTTTAGATATAACATCTAATTCTTTAATTATAGATAACGCTTTACCTTTACTTTCAGCAGGTATTAATAAAAGAAGTTCTTCTTGAAGCTTCTCTAATTGTGATTCTTCTTTCCCCATTATTCAATTGGTTTTGGTATATTAAATATAATATTTTCTCTTATTGGAATTGCTTCAGGAAATTCACGTCTATCTACAATATTTCCATTAGACATTCTTCCTGCGTAACCACTTATTAATATTTTATTTATTATAATTAGTCCTTGATGTATTTTTTCTAATTCGTATTCATTTAAAATAGTTTCTTTTCCCAT